>VFQU01000005.1_pt1 | contig 658036 bp, 558 predicted proteins | sample 3512311 | NCBI WGS metagenome assembly VFQU01 (sample SAMN10412377, study PRJNA504923) | tailings metagenome | isolation source: Relicate 3 Philex TSF3 active mining site | place: Philippines: Tuba, Benguet | collected 2017-08-29 | reverse complement strand
TAAAATATTTGAAAAACTCTAATCGACAGTGGCCCAGTTTTAGGGGAAGCTTACAACACCACTTTTACCTATGAGTTCATTGGTCCTGTTCAGCAGGTCTTTCTGCTCTAAAAACTGTATGGCTTCTTCTCTTTCTTCTTTCGTTAATGCTTTTTCTTTTCTTATTTCCTGTTTATCTAATTGTTTTAGCCTGTATTCTTCTAACTGGTTGGTAATATCAGCGATAGCTTTTGTAATAGCAATACTACCTGTTTCCAGTTTCTCAGCTACTCTTCTTACAAATTTTTCCACCTGTGTATCATTGTACAGGTCAAGATTGTGCCTGACTGATAAGCCTGCCAGTTCTGGATTGGTTAAGTAGCCTGCATGTTTCCTGTTTACCACAGTAATCTTTATGGTTACCCTCATCCTATCAAGTACATCTACTCTTACACCTCCCAAAAGTTCAATGAGTAATTCTTCTGTTTGGTAAGTAAAACAGTTCGGGTTTGTTGTGTTCATTTCCATAATCATTAAGTTTTAGACATAAAAAAAACCACTCATTGCTGAGTGGTTGTGTTGAAGTATTTGAAATTTGGAGATTAATTCTTACACAAAGAATCTAAAAAATATTGCTTTGTCCTATCAGGCTTTTTGGCTACGTCAAAAAGTTCATTACTATAAGGCTGCCTCCTTATTGCGATATTCTCACTCTTTTTCATAGGCATTATTTCGGAAATAGCCAATACAAAAACGGTATCATTCTTAATGTCGTAAACTTGAACAGGGTCATTGCAATAAGCATCGGCATTCTTAACTGATACGCTGCATCTGTTCTTTGCAATCTGAAAATAACTAATACTTTCATGTGTAATCTGGCCGGTTTCCCTGAACCAAAAGAATGTATCGCTGTCGTTTATCTTTTTTTCTTCAACGATAAGAATCCTATTTCCTTTAGGATTTAAATTAACATTACAGCTACCGACTACAATGCTCGGAATAATCAATTTCAGTATTACTTTTATCTTATTTCTCATTTTACAAGACTATAAACTTTATAACCATAGACAGCTCCATTACCAACATTTTCATATCTCTTTAGATATGCCGCTGCCCCCTCCTTGAAAAATCCATGAACAACGTTCCTCCCAGAATAGTTTATTTCACCATAGTATGGAGCAATAGACTCATTGTTTACTTTATTTTGACGATTATGATAGGCTCCTGCTGCTCTCATAATATCTTTAAAAAACCCATCTTTATTGTAAAGCAGTTTCAAGGAAATCGTGTTATAGTCAAACAGCGCAGCTGCATTCATACCAAAAAGTTGATTGCCCATCGTTTCACCGGAAGCATATTTCCCATTAAACAAATAGCCTTCCCTCGCTCCTAATTTGGTCTTTATGTCATACTCACCACCATTGCCAGATTTGGCTTGAAGTATATTTTTAGCCTTGTTTGAAAATTTGCTTTTAGCAATACCGATAAACTCGTTATTTAACCCTTGCACATAGTCGTCTTTAGACACTCCAAAATTAATATGCGCATCAGGGTCGGCAAAATTTCCATTCGTTCCTGTGGCAATTATGTCGTTCTCCGCATTATGTTTGGCAAACTCGTCCCAGTATTCTGTTTCTCCCATTTTTGTAACTCCTTCCCCAGAATTTGTCAGTCTACTTTTCTTATCCCATTTACTAACATCATCATGTTTATAAACTCCTAAATCCCCATCATCATAGACTGCAATTACGTTACCCTTTTTATCTGTATGAGTTGATGTACCAGAATTTCCATCTGGGTCAATAAATACTAAAGGGTTATTAAAAACATAAGTATAAGGAGAGTAATTGTATGTTTTTTCGGACAATGCGTCAACTACATGCCACCTCCCAATCTGGTTATTATACATCCTCGCCCCATAATCCAGCCATTCTAATCCGCTACCATCAGAGAACTCATTTTTTTGTTCTTCCTTCCCGTTGTATTTAAGTTTATTGTTTGGACTTCCAAACCCCAACGCCTTACTACTTATCCCCTTCATCGTCAACCCAAACGGGTAATAATGCGTTTCCTCCAATAACGGGCCCCGCTCATGCGATACCTGCAAATTATCAAAGAACACGTCGATATTCGGCGTCGCATTGCTCACATAAATATACAGATATCCGTTCTTATCCACCGGCATATTGATACGCGTATGCACCGTCTGCTCCTCATCATCCCCTACCTGCTCCGCCCCGCTGCCGTCTGCCACATACCCGAACTGCTCATCCAGCAGCAGCCAGCTCACATAGGCCTTTGGCTTCAAGCTGTTATAAGGCTGATCGCTCAGGAACGATGCCGCACCCGGCAACAGCACCCCGCTGCTGCCCAGCTGCACAATCGAGGTGCTGCCATGCGCGCTCGTAATGCCGCCCACCCCGCTCACCAGCGCCGCTACCAGGTCGGCCAGCGGGCTGGCCGGCGTACCCGGCGTGGCGCCTCCCGTCTTGTACCAACTGCTCACCCGGAAGCTGAACCGGTCGCCGGCCATCACCTTCAGCGTGAGCGCAGGGCCCAGCTGCTGACCGCTGCCATTCACTTTGGCCACCTTATCATTGGGGTCAGTATAGGTATCGGCCGGGTAGCCCGAAGGCTTATTCACCCGCGTTTCCGGCAGGTTGGCATAGAGCTGCTCCTCGGTAGCCGCCTCCGCGGTCTCCATCGTAGCCGCCGGGTACTGGTCCACCCTTCTTTCCTCGGTCAGCAGCATCCGAACATTTCCCAGGTGGTCCCTGATCATATAGTCCGCTTCCAGCCTGGCCGCTTCTGCGCCGGTAGCCGCTACATACCGCAGCCGCCCTTCCTCATGGCCCATGAACTGCAGCCGGTGCTGGTAACCCAGGGCCGTGTTCACCGTGCCGTTCGCATAGCTCTTACTCTCATATACAGCGGCACCCAGGTAAGTCGTCGTTGTCGTTATATCCGTGGCATAATCCGTACCGCCATAGCTCACTGTTACCTCCTTCTCCGTGGTGATCTTCTGCAGCTTGCTGCCGCCCGCATCGTACACGTAGCGGATCGTGCCCTTTACCGCCTGGCCGGTCTTGCGCACCGTGATCAGCTGCGGCAGGTTCAGGTGGTTGTACTCGATACCCTGGTGATTGGAGCTGCCAATATCCTTATTATAATCTTTGACCAGGTTACCGTTCTGATCATAGCTATAGTCGGTAACAGCATCGATATTGGCCAGGCTCTTCGTGCCGTTTTGCGGGTGCAGGGCAGAGGTACGGAAGTCGCCTAACAGGGTCTGCGGGTCATTGTTCTGATCTACCACTACCTTCAGCTTATTGCTGCCCGGCAGGTAGCGATAGTGCAGGTTATCGATCTGCTGGCTGCCTGTCAGCGTAAGCCCCCACTGCTGCAGCTGCCGGATATTGCCATTGGCATCATAGGCCGTCAGGGGATCGGAGCCATCGCCCATCTTCAGGCTGTAGTTCACCTGCGAGCTGTTCCATAAATTATCGCCCGGGTTCTGCTGTACAAAGTCCGCTTTCAGCAGCCGGTTAGCCCCATCGTACCCAAAGTCATATTTCCGGCGCACATCATCTCCATCGCTCTTCCAGCTCATCCCTGTAATATTACCATTATACTGCCTGCCTGCGAACGGTTGCCCGGTCTTGCTCGCCAGCTGGTCATAGCCCAGCTCGAACCCGAACCGCGGCGTGCCCGTACCTTGGCCCTGCACGGTCAAATACTCGCGGTTCATGCCCAGCAGCCAACCCCGTACATTATAGTCATAGCGGAGGGTCTCCAGCGCATCGCTGGAATAGCTGCCATTAGGCTGCTTTTGCTGACCCAGCTGCCTGGTCTTCAGCTGGCCCAGGGCGTCATAGCTGTTTTGCAGCAACAGCACCGCAGGATGCAGCGTAGTGATGCCTGCACCCGTCACTTCCTCCACTTTTTTGGTCACGCTCAGCAACCGGCCCAGCTCATCATAATGCTGTTCGGTACGCGTAATATAGGTCTGCGCGCTGTCACCGGCCACCTGTTGCTGCTGCACGGTCACCATTGGCTGACCTGCCCAGCTATACTGAGTAGTTATGATATCGGTACCTCCTGTCAGGTTTTGCTGCTGGACCTGGATCACCCGCCCTTTCTCATCATACAGCTGTACAGAAGCCAGGTACTGGGCAGCACCATCCTTCAGCACCCTGCTTTCCGTCCAGGTAGGCAGCCCACGGGTAGCCAGGCTTTGGACCGGGGCCTGGGCATAAGGCCAGCTTGTATTGGAAGACGGCAGCAGGTAGCTGTTCCAATTGCTTTGGTAGGTGGACGACAGCCCCGAAGGAAGCCCTGCATAATCATCGTAATGCGTACGGCTCAGCCGTGTCCAACCGCTGCCAGGCGTGGTGGATGCCGTGAACGGGTAATAATACCCGGCAGCGGCGCTTGCCCAGCCCTGGTGTTCCTCCCGGTCGTACCCATTTTCCCAGATCCCTGTTTGCACCGGCCGGTTCAGCTCATCATACAAGGTCACCAGCCACTCGTCGTTCCACCGCATCCGGCCATCCTGCACCATCACCAGCCGGTCTCTTTTATCATATACCATATACACTACCTCAGCGCCCGGCACCTTTTTAAGTATCATACGCCCCCGCTCATCATAAGCATAGCGGAACCATTGCTCTGCCAGGCTTTGAAGATATGCGCTACCTGACGATGGCCAGCCGGCCGCCATCAGTATCTTTACTCCTTCGGGCTGCAGCACGCCCCGCAGCCTGTTCAGCCGGTCGTGCACATAGTAGGTGCACAGCCAGCCGTTATGCCCGCTGCCCGTGCCATTGTCTGCCGTGGCTGTCAGCTGCACTTTCTTCAGCACCACCTGCCCTTCTTTGTCCTTGAACTCGATCACCTGGTAACCCTGCTCATCAGTAGTGATCATCTTATAAAGCTGGCCGGCGGCATAGGTCCCGCTGCTCGTATAATAGCCCAGCTGCAGCCATTCCTCCGTCACTTCCCAGCGACGTACCGAATCGGCGGTCGTATTTACATGATAGCCCTGCTTTACCGAATGGCGATCAGCCGCATTTACCTGGCCGGCCGTGCCTGCCCAGCTATTGCCAGGCGCAAACTGCTCCAGCAGCCGGTTCAGCGGCGAAGCCTCGAAAAGGGTTTGGCTATACAGGTAATTCTCTCCCTGGCCCTGCAGGGGATTGGCGCTGTTGCCATTATGATAAAAAGCGGCTTGCTGCTCAAAAGGGTTGTGCTTGAACACTCCATCATTCACATGCGTATTGCCTCCTTCCGTGCTTGCCGGAGAAGGCAAAAAATTATATGCTTCCCTTCCTAACCCGTCATACCAATGCGTGCTCACCATGTCTACCGCTGTTGCCGCCGAGACCGGGTTCCCCGTATTGGTGATAAGCGATCCCTGCCTGATCACCGTCTGCAATGGACGGCCCAGCCCGTCAAAATAAGCCGTTGCCTGCCGCGCATCCTTCACCGGGCGCGTCAGCAACAGCGCTGCGCTCGTCTCCGGCGCCTGCGCTTCCCAGCTCCGTACATAACTCACCTTCACACCGCTGCTATATGGTGCAGGAGGCGCTACCTGCGCCCGGGCTTCTGCCATCAAGCCGAATAAAACAAGATATGCTATTAAGCTCTTTACCATGATCCGTCAGTTGATCTCTTTTATTAAAAAATTTTACTCCCCTTCCAGCGCTCTTCTTACCAGGCTGTCCAGCGGTGATACAGATCCCGCAAATATTCCTATCAGCCGACCGTCGCCGTCTACCAGCACCTTCTGGTAATCGTGGTGCACAGGAATGCTTACCTGGCCATTCAACGCTGCTGTTGCCAGCCACTGGTAAACCGGTTGCACCTGGCCACCTGTTACCTCTCCGGCCGCAGCCACCCGGAAATTGACCTGGTAGGCCGCCTGGCAGAACTGCTGGATACCCGCATCGCTGCGCGGCTCATTGCCAAAACTGTTGCTGGGAAAAGCTATCACCACCAGGCTATCCATATACTGGCCTTGCAATTGCGTAAGCTCTGCCAGTTGGCCTGCCCGCGGACTTTGGGTTGCAATATTCACCAGCAATAGCTTCCTGCCCCGGAAGGCCGACAGGCTTATATCACCGCCGCTGCCGTCCTTGATAGTAAAATCATAAATGCTGCTTCCTGCAAAAAAGGGGAATAAAAGCGCTACAAGAAATTTATACATCATCATCCTATTTATTTTTTAGGGACAAGTGGTAGTTATGGTACAGGGTGAAGGATGCACCTCCAACTCTTCGATGGCCATGCTATAGCTGCAGTCGCTCCATTCATAACGGTAAGAGCAGATCCAGCCGCCGCTGCGCGAGCTGTACACAGAAGATATATATACTTTTATCCCTGTCTCACATATGCCATTGACGCATTTCTGGCCAGGTCCTGTGCAGGCATATGTGTCGCAAACGCAATCGCCGTTGGCATTGGCATACGCCTGTCCGCCGGCCAGCAAGGCTGCCTGCGCCTGGTTGTTGGCATCGGCCTGGCTGACCATGGAAGTGTAGGTTCCAGCAGGCACACTAAAAGTAACCGCAGTGCCGGCATATCCTGTCGGGCAGTCATTTCTGGTAAATTCGCTGCTTTGGAGCGTATTTTCATAAACCACCGGCGCTACGCAATCCTCCTGCTGACCTGCATAATTGTAGCATACCCGTTTCAGTACATTGCGATCCTGGTCACGGACCAGGGACAAGCGGTTCAGCTCATCATATTCATAGTAAGTAATATTATTATTAGGATCGCATTGAGAGGTTATTCCCACCAGCGGCTCGTAGGTATAGGTGGTGACCATAGCCGCAGAAGGATAGAGCCTTAATTCATCGATCGTACCTGTCCCGGAAACAGTAACGCCTGTAGCAGAGACCATATGCCTGAAAAGCGTCCAGCCATTCCGGGATAACACCGATGTGCCGCTCGCAGCATTCACGGAAGCGCTTCCAGACCCGTTCTTAAGCCAATAGGATACGATATAGGTGCCACTGCCGTTCAGGCCCGACCTGCTGATATTGCCAGCGCTCAGGTCATACCCTTTTTTACCGGTCGGGGCAGTGGCTTCATTGACGGCAGTTCCGGCAAAGCTCCATCCGCCCTTGCCGTTGCTTTCGAACGAGGTGGCAGCCACAGAAGCCGTATCAGCGTTCAGGCACTCCGCTACCGGGTATATGCCGTCATAGTCCCAGATATAAACCTGGGCGATATCGTTCGTTTTCCGCTGTTCCCTGATCTTAAATGTAGAATCGTAGGCATTGAACGAAATCGCTTCGGCATAGCGGCCGTCTTTAATAAAGCTGCCGCTGCCATTTACAGCGCTTTTGGTAAATGAAGAAACAGGAACCGGTGAAGCGGTCTCCAGTGAATATACCTTAAAAGGTACCGGACTATCATTCCTTGTTATGGTAATTATGCCTTTGGTAACTTTTTCGTTCCCGGCATTATCTTTTACAACAGACAGCCTTTCTACCGGGAAGTCTATTACCCCTCTATTGATCAATTGCTGTAACCATTGGGGATTACCGGACAAGGGAGCATAATCGGTATTGTAGGTATAACGGGTGATAAGCGTATCCTGGCGGCTGCTTACCATCTTGATTTCAGCGGGCTGGTAATTCCTGCCGTTGTAAGAAGTGTATTGTATAGTCAGGATGGACCGTCCTTCATCGTAGGTGGTGGAGCGCTTTTCTGAAGGGAGGCTATGGCTGGTGATCGTCTCATACTCGAACATATCAGGCACCGACAGCTCATCCTGCCGCTGGTACCAGTATATCTGGTTGCAGGGTGCATTTGGCTGCAAGGAGCAGGAAGTGGTAAAGTAGGGCTTTAGTCCATACGATATTACCCGCAGGCTGGAGTCTATGTTCTCCAGGCTGGTGTATGCCAGCGAGTCGTACCGGATCAGCGCATCCGAGCCTCCCTCTTTCCGGTATGTTTTTTCGGCCAGCAAGATCCCTCTGGCCCATTCGCGGCTGGTGGCTACGCTGGGAAAATCGCTTAAGATATCAGTGAAGTGCTGGAACCTGTAAACCGTATTGCCGTTCTCGTTATTCTCCCCGTAAGAAACCCTTACCTGCTCATATCCTACGTATCCGCCCTGTGTAGCCACCAACGGGTAATTGCTGATCGATGTTCTTTTCAGGAAGGTCCTGAAGTAGGAATATACGTCACAATGAAACAAGTTATGCGAACTGTAGTATTCATTGGCAAATTCCGTCGTGTAATTCGAAGGGTAACCGCATACTTTCCCGGATGAGAAGCCTGTCTCATCCTTCCTGTAGTCAAAGTTCCGGATAATTTTATTGGCTGAACTAATGCTGTCATGATCTATCGTTCTCAATAACCTTATTCCGCCTACCTGCCGGCTATAAGAGGTATCAACCATTGCTTTCCGCCACTGAACTGTAAAATAAAAGTCCTCATACATCGCTGGGTTTTGATTAAAAGAAGCTTTCAGTACGTATTTCCCTTTGGGCAGGTAGTGTCCTCTTATTACATCCAGGTCATGCAACGGCCCTAAAGATATAGTGCCTGTTGTCTGGCCTTCTATCGTAAGTATAGCGCAGGTATTGGCGCCCCCGGAAAGATCGCAGCCTACTGCCGTATAATCCACATCAACATAAGCCCCTCGTTCCGTATCATAGTAATTGTAAAAATTAGGCTCCTCATCCACATAGAAAGTATCTACATAAAAGCTTTGGATGCCGCCGTTATGGTCTCCTTCCAGCTCTTTCCTGACCAAGACAAATCCAGGCTGGATAAGCGTATCATTCACCTCATGGTTCTCATATATATACTCCGTGGCGCCCCCTGTCGGGTAGGTCAGTTTTTTTAAAGCCCCTAACCTGGCATATTGAAAGCCGGGCAGCCTGTCATCGCCCGACAAATAGCTGCCGTTGTGAAAAACAGGAGGTATAAGGCTTGTATTGGCTGTTTTACCATTATAGTATCCCCAGAAGTCCTGGGCATAGGAAAGCCGGCTGGGAAAAGTACCCTCTTCTTCATAAGCGAACCGGTAAGGAGTTATAGCGGCGCCATTCCGCCCTTCCTCCCAAATCTTTTCCAGCTTTAACCGCCGGGTATTTACATCCAGGCTGCAGGCAGAAACGCCTCCAAAATAACCATATTCAAATTTGACGCTCTTGACCAGCTGGTTTGCTTTATTGAACACTTCAATCTTTTGCAATGCCCTATCGCCCGGCAGATCACAACGTGCGGCAGTATCAGGGGTCAGCTTTATATACCCGTTCCGGAAACGGATATAAGACAACCTTTTGCCATTGATGGTAGTGGTTTGCCAGCAAACCTGGTCGGGAAACGCAGGCATAGACGCGCCGGACGTTGGTGAAACGCTTCCAGACTCAGATGTCATGATATACTTGGTGGACGTAGAGATATTATCAAACGAATAGTTTGTTTCAGCATATTCAAAGACAATGCTGTCTGTCTGGGTCTTGTTGACAATCTTTGAAAGGTACCAGGCCGTAGTATTGGTGCCGCTACCTGCCTGCGCCGCCGAGCCGGAACAGGCAGGCGCTGGCACGCTGGTGTATTCCTGCGTCAGGAAATAGAACCTGGTGCCATCTTCCCTGGTTATTATAAAACCTCCGCCGTTGTAGACAATGGAAGATTTTTGTGCCGGCAAGGTATAGAACCGCTGCGTTTCCTGGTTATAGAAAAATTTCCCTGAGCCTCCCGGGAAACTGAAGTAGAATATATCCGGCTCTATGTCATAATTTCCGCTGGCAGCTTCTTTACGAAGGGTTTTTATGTCATTGCTATATGCCGGGTTGGTCATATTATCGATCATAAATTTTGCCGTCATCGGCAATGCAGGGCTCATATAGCCGTTGGGTGCATCATCAGCAATGCCGCGTATGGTCCGCGTAATAGCTCCTCCGGCGCTCAGGTTCCAGCCCAGCCCTACCCAGGAAGCGATCTCTTCTACCTTCAATCCATCATATTGATAGTTTAGGGACAAAGGCACTTTTAGTCCACCGACACTTACTTCATACAGGGGAATGCTTATATTCGGCGACCCGGTAAAATAGTTTACCGGTGTATTCCCATATCTTGTTATAGAGCCGGCCGTAGGCGATACGGGGATCACCCTGTCTAACTGCGTTTGCTGAGGGTCGGGCTCTGTTTGCCCAAAACTTATATGGGCGCTTGTTAGCAGCAAAAAGAAACAAAATAGAATCTTCAGTTTTCTCATTATCGTATACTATTAAAAATTATAACCCACCCTGAACAACACCGGCTGCGCCCGCGGCACCTGCCGGTAGCTCATAAAGTCCCAGAGCAGCATCACCTTCGTTTGCCTGATCCATTTTGTCTTCAGCGGCACCTGTTTGCTCACGCCCAGCAATCCACTCTCCTGCCAGGCCTTTCTCTCCTTCAACACCTCGATATGCCGGAACCTTTGCCGGTAATTGCGCTCATAACCGCCTGCCAGCCACCAGCTGCCTTTGACCTTATAGTCCACAAAGCTTCTAAGACCCACTCCCTCGTGCGTAAGGCGGAGATGCCGCCACCCTTCGCCCCAGCCCATTTTATAAGAGCCCCCTATGCCCACCACGCTTTTGTCATTCAGCTTATAGCCTATCGACACTCCTATATCCGAGGTCACCGGCAAAAAGCCGGTCCCCCGCTGGCTCTGTACGTTCATCCCGTAGGCCAGTCGCTGCAAAAAGGTTTTCGTGCGCTGGTGATTGGGCTTGAACCCTTCCGGCAGCGCCCCCTCGGCGCTGCTGTTACCCCACTGGTTTAGCCTTCCTTTCAGCTCCTGAAGCTGTGCTTGTGCTTGCTGTAGTTGCTGGCTGAACTGTTCACGGGCATTCGGTCCACCGGCCGCCAGCTGCTGACCGATCAGGTTATTTACCTGCGCGCGGGTCTGCAGGCCTGCCAGCGCACCGCCAGGAGCAGTAGTACTGTTACCCGGCAAACGGAACAAGCTTGCCAGCTGGCTGTTCCTGCGCATAAAGTCCTGGAAGGCCTTGGTTTTGCTCAACAGGTCCAGCGCTTTTTTCTCTGCCTTCCGGTGGTCTTTTACCAGGCTTTTATATTCCTGTACCTGCGCCTGGTAGTAATACACCTGCTTATTGAGCTTTTTTAGTTCTTTGCCAATGCCTGATTGTTCCCATTGCTGGCGCAGGTATTGCTGACGCTGTTTCAAAAAGGCGGTAACGGCCTCGGCCTGCGTTAGCTGTCGCTGCAGCTCATTTACTTTATCCATAGCAGCAGGCAGCGAAGCGGTCGGATCTTTTAGCAGGTGAGGATATTGCTGAAGGAATTGTAAGCTGGTCGCCAGCGTATCCAGCGCTGGCACATAGCCCTGGCCCTGGACGGGTGATTGCAGGCGGCCAGCCAGCTGCTCGTAATGTTGCCGGCTATTCCGGGATAGCTCGGCGGCTTTTAATGAATCTTTGCGCGCCAGCTTTTGCTGTACCCGCTCTTCCTGGCGCTGCAAGGCCCGAAGGGCTTTTTGTGTGCTCCGGTCTACTTTAGTTGACAAGGACTGCGCCCGGCAGGAAATGCTCTTCAGGTACCGGTGATCGATGGTACCGGTATCCACCGGTCCGGTGGCCGGTTGCCCGGCAGCGACCAGCCAGGTCGGCAAAGCAATGACAAGCAGCAGCAGGTGGTAGCGCATGCAAAATAAGGTGGTTGGTGGTGGCGTAAATAGCGCCCTTTCTTATTGCAAAAAGAAGCTCGCTCTAAAGTAAGGAACGCTTTTTATCTTTCAGGTTCGGAAACGAAAATAATGCTAACTAATGGAAAATGTATATACATAAAAGAAAGAGGGGAAAAATCCCCATTAAGTACCGTGGTTCCCCTGTATAGAAAGCTGAATTTATTTCTCCACGCATCAGGCTGGCGCCGGTTATATTACAAACCGCACCGGTACCCGGCAAGTCACCAAAATAATCTTGCTGTTCCTACTTGCGAAGAATAGAGAAGAGATATGTTCAAACTGCTGCTGCCGCCGCTTCTCCCGTTTCGATAGCGCCTTCCATAAAGCCCTGCCAGTCGGCCAGGTGCTCGCCGGCAAAATGGGTATGAATATGCGGCCGGCTTAAGATTGGCCGCACCCTGAACCATTGGCCCTGGCCATACAAAGCATAGGCCCCTCTTGAAAGTTCATCATTGCCCCAATAATAGTTGGTCTGCTTTTCCAGCAAAGACCTTATATCGCCAAAACCAAGCTGAAGCGTGCGGCATGCCGTTCCTGCACGCCAATCATCAGACTGATTAGCTACTAAAGCAGCTTTGTCGCCGATCGTATAAGAGATCAGCACTCCTTTGGCAGATGGCTGGTGCCGGGTAGCATGATAAAAATAATGCGCCTCCTGGTCGGTGACCATATCAAACCGCTCATCTTTCCAGAACCGCTCCGAAAAAAGCAAGGGATTTTTATTGATGCGGGCATATTGCAGCTCCCGCAGGGCAGCAAGCTGGCTGGCCGGTAAGCCAGGCTCCCATCTTATACGTTGCACGGCAAAAGTAGGCGCCGTGCAGATGATCTTATCACCGGTAAATACCCGGCCATTATCACATTCTACCTTTACACCGCCCTTGCTGTTCTGAATGACCTTCTGCACACGATGCCGGAGATTTATGTTATGCTCCCCGATCCTTTCAGCCATTTTCTTCGCCAGCTGGGCATTGCCGCCTTTTATCTTCAGGTCCATTTCATTTTTCGCGCTGCTCTCGGCATATTCTGCCAGCGCTGCGTAAGCAGATACATGACGTATGCTTTCGCCGAAGTCCGTACTATCGAGCAATTCACGTATATCCAGGTCGCGCCCGTCGCAGCCCTGGTCAACCAGGTAGCGCCACCAGTCCATTTTGTCGAGCCGTACCTGCTCATCTTTGGTAAGCGAAGGATATTTGCTGATGATCGACTGGAATTTTCTTTTCCATTGATCGCTGTAATCCCAACCGTTATCGGGATAATATTTTCCCTGGTAAATAAGATGCGTATCGAGCTGGTTATCCAGCAGCTCCAGGCCAAGATCGCCACAGAGCTGCTGCACGCGCTTATGAGAGTTGCCCAACCATTCTGCGCCAAGCTCTACCACCAGGCCTTCTGCAGGATCGATGGTATGCGAAACCACACGCCCGCTGATACGGTTACGCGCCTCCAGTATCACAAAATCTATCTTTCTTTTATGCAGGGCGTAAGCAGCGGCAAGCCCTGCAAAGCCTGCCCCGATAATAATGACCTTTGTAGTGCGTGGAATAAGGAAAGGGCTCAGCGAAGAGGACAGAATAAGCCCACCGGCGGCAAGCGCCGTTTCTTTGATAAACTGCCGGCGTGAACTCATAAGCAGGGATTGGGAAAACTAAGTTGAACAATCGTTCAGCCATTGTCAATACCACAAATAGGGTAATTATTTCTGCCGCAGCGGCTGCCCGTTAAAAAGCCACCTCTTTTCAAGGCGGCTTCTTGGCGACCCTGTCTATCCAAGTCAATCATCTTTTTTTGCATTGCTGGCCCCGCTGGTGCTTTTGTTCACTGTCGCATCTCCCCGATATCTTACTTCCGAAGCCCCGCTTGCCACGATATCCAGCTTTACGCTGGCAAACACTCTTGCATTTGAAGCGCCTGAAACATCTACATTGGTATTTTCTGCAAGCAGGTCAAAAGCACTTGCCCGGCTTGATCCTGATGCAGAGACCAGGAGATCGCGGGTCTCTCCTTTTATCTTCAGGGTAGAAGCGCCGCTCAGGTCTGCATTCACCCTGGGAACTTTTACATCGATGTCGATCTCGGAAGCACCGCTCGCGGTAATTACCAGCTTTTCATCAGCTTCCAGCCGGTTGGTTGAGCGTATCTTGCCGGCTCCTGAAGCATACAGGCGATCAAAAGCAGCAGCGCTGACATATACCGCGATATCCTTCCTAGAGCTCAGGCTGGTATTGTTTCGCTGGTGCACGCTAAGTATGCCGTTCTTTTCTTCTACGATTATATATTCCTGCAGGTTCTCATCAGCCTCTACCTTTATCTCCTGTGCAGCGCCCTGCGTTATCACTACGTTGAGGGCATTGGCTACCCTGATGCCATGGATAGCTCCTGCCCGGCGCTCCTGGCTCACTACCTGACCGTTGCCTACAATCTTCTTATTATCGATAAGGTTACAGGAAGCAAAAAGAAGCAGCGCAGCGGCCGGGAGAAGAAAAATATGTTTCATTGCCTTTATTTTCAGTTAAGCAGCCTGAAGATACAAATTGTCGTTTATTATGACGTATATGGAATATAATAGGTTACACGGGCTTGGTCACTGGCGATGCCCGGGCACCCCGAAACCTATATGCTCATGCTAAGTTAGTCTCCCTTTTCTTTACCTTCGCATCACTATGACCGAAAAGATCCTTATTCTCGATTTTGGCTCCCAATACACCCAATTAATTGCCCGCGCGGTCCGTGAAGCCAATGTTTATTGCGAGATCATTCCTTTTCATAAACCGTTTGATATAGAGCCTGGTCTCAAAGGCATTATTCTTTCCGGCTCCCCTTTTTCTGTAAACGAGCCCAATGCCCCGGACGTGGATATACAGTCCTTTATCGGGAACGTGCCTGTGCTGGGCGTTTGTTATGGCGCACAGCTCACGGTAAAGCGTTTTGGCGGCGTGGTCGCAAAAAGCAATAAAAGGGAATATGGGCGTGCCATACTGCGGCAGCAGCAGGACGACGTATTGCTTGCCGGCCTGATGCCACATAGCCAGGTATGGATGAGCCATAGCGATAGCATTAAGGAGCTGCCTGCCGGCTTTGAGCTGCTGGCCGATACAGAAAGCATACCGGTGGCCGCCTTTAAAAAAACAGCGGGCGGCAATGATCGTCCTTTGTATGGCGTGCAGTTCCATCCTGAAGTGTACCATTCTACCGAAGGCAAAACGCTGATCTGGAGCTTCCTGGTCAATATCTGCGGCTGCTTCCAGGACTGGACGCCTGCCCATTTCATTACCGACACAGTAGCTGCCCTGAAAGAAAAGATCGGCAACCGCAAAGTGATAATGGCGCTGAGCGGCGGGGTAGACTCAACCGTAGCTGCCACCCTTATCCACAGAGCGATCGGCAATGATCTTTACGGCATCTTTGTAGATAACGGGGTACTGCGCAAAGGAGAGTTTGAGCAGGTGCTTGCCACTTACCAGCAGCTTGGCCTGAATATAAAAGGCGTTGATGCAAAAGAGCTGTTTTACCGCGAGCTTGCAGGCAAAACAGATCCTGAAGCCAAAAGAAAAACAATCGGCCGGCTGTTCATAGAAGTATTCCAGGAAGAAGCCGGCAAAATAGAAGGAATAGGATTACTTGGCCAGGGCACCATTTACCCCGACGTAATAGAAAGTGTATCGGTACATGGCCCTTCGGTAACCATCAAATCGCATCATAACGTGGGAGGCCTGCCCGAGCAGATGCACCTGGAGCTGGTAGAGCCCCTCCGCAATCTCTTTAAGGATGAGGTCAGGAAAGTGGGACGTGAGCTGGGCATTCCTGCCGAGCTGATCGATCGCCATCCTTTTCCCGGTCCCGGGCTGGCTATCAGGATCCTGGGCGATATCACCGCAGAAAAGGTACAATTGTTGCAGGAAGCCGACCACCTGTATATCAACGGCCTGAAAGATAACAATCTGTATGCAACCGTATGGCAGGCAGGCGCAATCTTGTTACCGGTCAAAAGCGTGGGAGTGATGGGCGATGAACGCACTTACGAGCATACGGTAGCCTTACGCGCGGTAACCAGCGTAGACGGCATGACCGCTGACTGGGCCCATCTGCCTTATGAATTCCTGGCCAATATCTCCAACGAGATCATTAATAACGTAAGAGGTATTAACCGGGTAGTGTACGATATCAGCAGTAAGCCGCCGGCAACTATTGAGTGGGAATAGTTGCGTTTAAATTCAAAAAAATGAAAAAACTTCTTGCCGCTTTATTCCTTTTCTTCTTTTGCGTGGAAATGCAGGCCCAAGGCAACAGCCGTCCGCATCGCATTGCCATTTTTGCCCCGCTGTTCCTTGACTCCGCCTTTGACGCAGCCAATGAATACCGCTACGCGGCCAACAGCATGCCGAAGTTTATCAGCCCCGGGCTCGAATTTTATGAGGGCGCGCAGCTGGCGCTCGACTCCCTGCAAAAAGAGCTGGCACAGCTGGAAGTATATATTTATGATACCCGCTCGGCCAGTCAGACGCTGGAGCAACAGCTTGATAAAGCGGCCCGCGACCAGGTAGAGCTGATCATCGCCCATTGCAGCGTGAACGAGGTGCGCCTGTTCTCCGAAAAAGCCCTGGAGAAAAATATACCCGTGATCAACACTACCGTGCCTAATGATGGCGGCACATCGTCCAATCCTTTTTTTGCCGTGCTCAATCCTACCCTGCGTACCCAGTGCCAGGGCATCTATGATTATATACAGAAATATTATGCCTCGCGGCGCATTGTAGTGTTCCGGAAAAAAGGCAGCCTGGAAGATGCCATCAGATCGTACTGGGATGACTATGCAAAGAACTATACCGGCACCCCTTTACGGCTGAAATATGTAGACCTGACCGACAGCTTTACGGTCAACCACCTGCGGCCGCACCTGGATACCACGTCCCAGACGATCTGCGTGGCCGGCTCGATGGATGCTGCTTTCGGCAGCCGCCTGCTGAAGCAGCTGGCGTCGCTCAACACCCAGAAATACCGCTCCGTAGCTATCGGCATGCCAACCTGGGAAACGCTCAAAGACCTGAACAAGCCAGAGTACAAGGGCTTGGAAATTATTTACAGCACGCCTTTTTACAATCCCAAGACCGACAAAGCCAGCCGCAGCATCACCAGCTATTTCAGCACCAGGATGTTTGCCCGTCCCAGCGATATGGTTTTCCGTGGGTATGAAGTGACCTGGAAATATTCCAGGCTATTGCTCCTCTACGGGAAAGACCTCAGCTCCAACCTGGGCAACAAGCAATACAATATTTTCACTGATTTCGACCTGCAGCCGGTGCTGAACCCCAACAGCCTGGCCCTGGATTATTTTGAAAATAAAAAGCTTTATTTCCTGAAATGGCAGGACGGCAATATCAAAAGCGTTAACTGATCTTTTCTTTACCAAATTATCATCTGGCGGGGCGCCCCCAGCCGGCTATCCCTGCCATTAGCTTTCCCGGCATATTATTTTCATGTATAGGTCATGCCATTGATCGAATTTTCGGACAAGGGATTGTACTGCCGGGCGGGGCAATTCTATATTGACCCCTGGAAGCCTGTGCCCAGGGCCGTGATCACGCATGCCCACAGCGATCATGCCCGCTGGGGCAGCGAGCATTACCTCTGCCATACATATACCGCCCCTTTGCTGCGCCTGCGGCTTGGTGATATCAGCGTGGAAAGCGTAAGCTGGGGCGAAGAAAAGATAATGAATGGGGTAAAAGTTTCCCTGCACCCGGCAGGTCATATCATCGGCTCATCGCAGGTAAGGATAGAATATGAAGGAGAAATATGGGTTTTCAGCGGCGACTATAAAACAGAGAATGACGGCATCAGCGGCGCTTTTGAGCCTATCAGGTGCCATACATTCATTACCGAATCTACTTTCGGGCTGCCTGTTTACCACTGGCAGCCCCAGCAGCAGCTGTTCCTTTCTATACAGCAATGGATAAGGGATTGCCATGCCAACGGCAATGTGCCTGTGCTTACCGGCTACAGCCTGGGCAAAGCGCAACGGTTATTGCAATGCATATCGGCTATCACGGACAATATCTATGTACATGGTGCCATCTGGAATATCCAGCAAACGCTGCAAGACAATGGCTTTCCGCAGCCGGCAGTCAAAAGAGTGCAGCCTGAGCTGCCAAAGGAAACCTACCGCAAGGCGGTTATCGTGGCGCCTCCCAGCGCCGACGGTACTCCCTGGATGAAGCGCTTTGCTCCTTACCGGGTAGCCGTATGCAGTGGCTGGATGCAGGTGAGGGGCAATGTGCGCCGGCGGAATGCCGATGCCGGCTTCGCGCTGAGCGATCATGCCGACTGGTCAGGCCTTTTACAGGCCGTGGAAGCTACCGGCGCTGCTTCAGTGTATGTGACCCATGGCTTCCAGTCGGCTTTCAGCAGGTATCTTGGTGAAAAAGGGCTGCGCGCTATGGAAGTAAAAACAGAATATGGCGCCGAGGAAGAAGAGGAAGCTGCCGAAGCATCGGCCGGTGCCATGGAGGAGGAAAAGATATGAAAGCATTCGCCACACTGATAACAACTTTAGGCGCCAGCACCAAGACCAACGATAAGCTGGAAGCCCTTTCACATTATTTCAAAACCGCACCTGACGGCGATAAGGTATGGGTAATAGCGCTTTTCAGCGGCCGGCGGCCCAAGCGCCTGCTGAGCTCTTCTTTCCTGCGGCTATGGAGCATAGAAATGACCGGTATCCCGGAATGGCTGTTTGAAGAATGTTATCATACCGTAGGCGATCTTGCCGAGACCATTGCCCTTCTTCTTCCTGCGCCTGCGGCTGAAGAAGAGCAGGAAGCCTCTCTTTCCTATTATATCGAACGCCTGGTAGCCCTGGAGAAAGAAGACGAGCTCACTAAAAAATCTTTTGTCACCGGCAGCTGGATGCGCATGAGCCGCGAAGAACGCTTTGTCTTCAATAAGCTGCTGACCGGCAATTTCCGGATCGGGGTATCACAAAAAACCATGGTGAATGCGCTGGCCCGTACGGTAGACATCGATGCCAGCACTATTGCCCATCGCATCAGCGGCAGCTGGAACCCTGCCACCACTTCTTACACAGAGCTCCTGAGCCAGGCAGCTACTGCTTCCGATCACTCCAAGCCTTATCCCTTTTATCTTGCTTATGCCATTGATGATGTGCAGACCCTGGGGCCTGAGCTGGAATGGCAGGCCGAATGGAAATGGGACGGCATCCGCGGGCAGCTGATCAAAAGGAACGGAGAGCTTTTTGTATGGAGCCGTGGCGAGGAATTGATGACGGATAAGTTCCCGGAATATCATTCCCTGGCCGACGGTATTCCCGATGGCATAGTGCTGGATGGCGAGATCATCCCCAGCCAGGATGGGCGACCTCTGCCCTTTGCTGTGCTCCAGACAAGGATAGGACGGAAGAATATCACTTCCAAGCAGCTGCAGGAAGCGCCCATGACCTTTTTTGCCTATGATATACTGGAATATAACGGAGAAGATATCAGGCACCGTTCTTTATTGTCGCGCCGGGAGCTGCTGGAAGAGCTGGTAACCCGCATAGGTCACCCGGTGCTTCGCCTGTCGGCGGTGATCAGCTTCAGCACCTGGGAAGAGCTGGCAGGTATCCGCGAGCGATCGCGAGAAACAGGCGCCGAAGGATTGATGCTGAAAAGAAAAAGCGCTTCATACCAGGTAGGCCGTCGTATCGGCGACTGGTGGAAATGGAAAATAGATCCCCTGGTCATAGACGCCGTGATGATCTATGCCCAGAAAGGACATGGCCGTCGGAGCAACCTGTACACTGATTATACATTTGCCGTAAAGGACGGCGACCAGCTGGTCACTTTTGCCAAAGCCTATTCAGGGCTTACAGATAAGGAATTTGCCCAGGTAGACCGGTTTGTACGGAAGAATTCCATTGAAAAGTTCGGACCCGTGCGCACCGTCAAGCCGGAGCTGGTCTTTGAAATAGCTTTTGAAGGAATTGCCGCCTCCAATCGTCACAAATCAGGCGTAGCTTTGCGGTTCCCCCGCATGAACCGCTGGCGAAAAGACAAAAGACCGGAGGAGATCAATACTCTCGACGATCTCAAAAAAATGCTGGAGGTATATGGTAAATGAAGCTGCAGGAAACAAAGGGCTACCCCATCATCACCGCATGGCTTTCTTCACAGGGCCGCAAGGCTTTTTCCTTCCAGGAAGAAAGCTGGCAGCAGATCATCGATGGCAGCAGCGGGCTGGTAAATGCGCCTACCGGGTTTGGGAAGACCTATTCCGTTTTCCTGGGCGCAGTCATTGATTTTATCAACCGTCATCCTGATAGTTATGCCTCATCAAGGCGTAATGGCCTGCAGCTGCTATGGATCACGCCGCTGCGCGCGCTTGCCAAAGATATCGGCCGCGCGATGGAAGAAGTGATACAGGCGCTCGGGCTTGCCTGGGAAGTAGGTATCCGCAACGGCGATACTTCTATGGCCGAAAGGAGCCGGCAGAAAAGAAATATGCCCGAAGTGCTGATCACCACTCCTGAAAGCCTGCACCTGCTGCTGGCGCAAAAAGGATATGCCGATGTATTCCGCACGCTGAGGCTGATAGCCATCGATGAATGGCATGAGCTGGTGGGAAGCAAAAGAGGAGTGCAGGTAGAGCTGGCCATCAGCCGGCTGATCGGTTGCCGGCAGGCGCTTCCTGGTCGGCCATCGCTTAGCATCTGGGGTATATCCGCCACCATCGGTAACCTGGAAGAGGCGAAAGAAGTATTGCTGGCGCCGCTGCGGCAGGAAGGCCGTATCATCAAAGCCGATCTCCATAAAAAAATAGAGGTAGAGTCGGTCATTCCCGACGAAATAGAAAAATATCCCTGGGCCGGCCACCTGGGGATCAAGCTGGCAGATAAGCTGCTCCCGATACTGGAGCAAAGCCGTACCACGCTTATCTTTATCAATACAAGAGGCATGAGCGAACGTTGGTACCAGACCCTGCTCGACCTGTCGCCCGACCTGGCCGGCTCTATTGCCCTGCATCATGGCTCCATTGATATGGAGCTGCGCACCTGGATCGAAGAGCAGCTGCATACCGGTCGGCTTAAGGCAGTGGTGTGCACTGCCAGCCTTGACCTGGGCGTGGATTTCAGGCCGGTGGAGACGGTAGTGCAGGTAGGATCACCCAAAGGAGTGGCCCGCTTCCTGCAACGGGCGGGCAGAAGCGGTCACAGTCCCGATGCGGTCAGCAAGATCTATTTCCTGCCCACCCATTCGCTCGAGCTGGCAGAAGCCGCTGCCCTGAAACAGGCTATCCGTGAAAACATGATCGAAAGCAGGCCTCCGCTCCTGCTCTGCTATGATGTGCTGATACAGTACCTGAACACGCTGGCCGTATCGGACGGCTTCAGGCCGGAAGATATCTATCCCGAGATCATATCCACTTACTGCTTCAGGGAGATGACCCGGGAAGAATGGGAACAGATACTGTATTTTATTTCGGCCGGTGGCGATGCGTTGCAGCAATATGATGACTATAAAAAAGTAGTGGTTGAAGACGGCCTGTTCCGGATCGTCAGCCGGCGCATTGCGCTGCGCCATCGCCTGCATATCGGCACCATCGTAAGCGAGTCGATGATGAAGGTGAAATTTATCAGCGGCGGCTTCATTGGCATGATCGAAGAATATTTCATCTCGCGGCTGCAGCCCGGCGAGGTATTTACGCTGGCAGGCCGTAACCTGGAATTTGTGATGGTCAAGGATATGACGGCGATAGTCCGGAAAAGCAATGCAAAAAAATCTATCGTTCCCAGCTGGAATGGAGGGCGTATGCCCTTATCGGCCAACCTGGGCAAAAAGCTACGCGAGACCTTTGACCGCAAATCCATATCGCGTAAGCGAAAAGATAAAGCTTATGAAATAGAGCTGGAAGTACTGGAACCTCTTTTCCAGCTGCAGGAAGAGCTATCGCATGTGCCGGGCCGGCATGAGCTGCTTATCGAGCATATCGAAACAAGGGACGGGTTTCATCTTTTCGTATATCCTTTTGAAGGCCGGCTGGTGCATGAGGCCATGGCCGCGATCCTGGCCTATCGTCTCAGCCGTATTGCGCCTATTACTTTTTCGCTGGCAATGAACGATTACGGCTTTGAGCTGCTCAGCGATCAACCTATTCCTCTCGACGATACCAACGTGTATGAGCTCTTCTCACCGGTCAACCTGCTGAATGATATACAGCGCAGCGTCAACAGCACTGAGATGGCCCGGCGCAAGTTCCGCGATATCGCCGTCATCGGCGGCCTCATCTTCCAGGGATTGCCAGGAGAAAGAAAGAAAGCCCGTCACCTGCAGGCTTCTGCTTCCCTGCTGTTCAATGTATTCAGTGAATATGACCGTCAAAATGTGCTGCTTCGCCAGGCCTACCAGGAAGTATTGGCGCAGCAGATGGAAGAAGAGCGGTTGCGCGATATGCTGGAAAGGATACAGCAGGCCAGGATCATCATTACCTTTCCCCGTCGGCTTACGCCGTTCTGCTTCCCGATAAAGGTAGACAGCATGCGGGAAGATCTTTCTTCCGAAAAGCTGGAAGACAGGGTGCGGCGGATGCAGGAGCAGTTGGAAAGCTGATGGTGGATATTTTAGTCCCGCCGATCAGGAGCAACAGCCAATAATAACCGTGAAATCCCTGCAACCCGCAGTATTTCCTCCACATTTTCTTATTTTGCGCCCCCCATGACGCAAGGATTACTTTCTCATATTATACAGGGTGAGCACCTGGTATTAACAGCCGAGAGAAGCATTTTCTGGGAGTCGGCCAAAACGCTTATCGTAGCAGACCTGCATCTTGGCAAGACAGGACATTTTCGCAAAGCGGGCATCGGCGTGCCGCAAGGGGTGTACAAGCATGATCTGCAGCGTCTCATGCACCAGCTTTATTTTTTTAAGGTCGACCGGCTGGTCATTGTAGGAGACTTTACGCACAGCGTGGTGAATAATGAGCTGGAAATGTTCCGCAAATGGCGCAATGATTTTTCGCTGCTCGATATATTGCTGATCAAAGGCAATCATGATATACTTGAGGACTCCTGGTATGCAGATACCAGTATCACCCTCCATATGCGTCAAATGAACATGGGGCCCTTTACTTTTGTGCACGATATCTTGCATTACAACAAGTCAAAGGATAATGAGCCTGCTACCGGTTACCTGCTTTCAGGGCATCTTCACCCCTCTATCGTTATCCGGGGACAGGGCAGGCAATCCCTTAAGTTTCCCTGCTTCTATTTTACTGAAACTTATGGCATACTGCCGGCATTCAGCCGCTTTACGGGCTCTTACCAGGTCAATCCCGAGCCAGGAGAACAGGCTTTCGCCATCGTTGATAAAGAGATCATGCTTATCGAGAAAAAGATCCGGAAAAAAAGCCAGTGATCTTATCTATGCCTTTTTCCTTTCAGCTGGTGGTAATCGATGAAATAAATAAACCGTGCGGTCAGCTCGTTGGCATGCCGTAAGCCGAAGGTCTGCCCGAAGTTATGGAGGTAACGCGGGCGCTCGCTTCCATCGATCTCTTCATAAGGCCCCAGCCAGTTCTTGTACCCGAATATGAGACGGCTGCCCAGCCGGAAATCCCAGGTAAAGAAAGCGTCCACGTTAAAAATATTGTAGTTGTCCTGCACGGGCGTGCCGGTGCGCGGCACAGGATTACCGCTTTCATCCACATTGGCAAAACGCTTATACAGCACATTGCTCCAATAGTGGCGGAGGCGCAGGGTAAGGTTGATGCGCGGAGCAAAATTATATATGCCGGAAAAAATACCGGTCACATCCTTGAAGTCGACAAAGCTGATGACAGGCGCACCCGTATTATCGCGGCCGGCTGAAACGATATAATCGGTCTCCGCCTCATGCCGGTAAGAAAGCTCTACGCTGAGCTTGTCCCCAAAACGGTAACGCGCGCTTACCTCAGCCAGGTGATAGTCTTTATCCGGCACATCAAAAAAGCTGCCTAACAGCATATCGTAGCTTACAAAAAGCTTTTTACGGCTATCAGTGCTCCCGGCCAGCTCGGCATAGCCCCAGGCCGGGCGCCGCGCATAGCTGGTAAAGCTGTTGCCCAGCACATAATAGTCATGCTGGTCAGGCGAAGCGCCAAGGGTAAGCGTTACATCCCAGAAATTCTTGAATATCCAGGATCCTTCGCCTGTTACCGAAACATTATAGAACTTATTTGGCTTATATAAGGTAGAATAATCGGAACGCAACGCATAGGAATAGGAAAGAAAATTGCGGGTAGGCGTCAGTTGCTTATAAGCCAGCTCTCCCATAGTGATCACCTGGTTGGCCGTAGAAAGATAACCCATATCAGTAGGGTTGTAACGGTCAGACCTGATCACATTCTGCAGGCTGAACTGCACTTTGCCGCTCACTTTGGCAAAGCGCAGCATGGTATTGTACCCGTCGTACGGGGCATCGGTAAATATCCAGCTGTAATGACCATAGCCCCGCAGGTTCAGCATATTCCTCTTATCATACCAGCTGAAATCAAGCCCGCTTACATTAGCGTCGCGGGCAGCGCCATTGCGGATAACATTGGTGTTGGTGAAAGTAAGGAATGAACGGCGGGAAAAAGCCTGGTCAACCACAATGATATTATAATTGGTGAGCGGCTCGGTCTGGAGAGAGGTGGCTTCACCCGTAGTTTTGCTGCGCCAGGTAGCATACATAGGAGCAGTAACGGCATTGAAAACGCCGATACCCAGCTTCTTTTTATTACGCCCTGAAAACTTGATAGCATTGTATAGCTGGGTGCTGGCCGGGTTTTTTACGATCTCGATATCAGGGTCATCCTCGGCCAGGTATCGCACGGTATTAAAGCCGCCGGGCACTCTTCCGATACGTCTTGAATAGAAAAGACCGGCCTTGTTAAACAGTTCGGTGCCTTCCGTAAAAAAAGGACGGTTCTCCTGCAGCTGCACCTCGTAAGGGGTCAGGTTGTTGACCACGTTGTCGGAAACCACCTGTCCGAAATCAGGGATCAGCGTTACATCGAGAGTAAAGCTTTCATTAAGCCCGTATTTTACATCCATGCCACCGCTACGCAGCCACTCCGCCCGGCTACCGCCATCGTGCCGCGGAGTGATGCGAAACCCGGTAGACAGGTAAGGAGAAAAGCTGAGCCGCAAGGGAGGCTTTATATTTTCCAACCGCTGCAAGGCGCCGAACTGGTTCACAAATCCATTGTTGTTGGGATCAACAGGGTTCCAGAAAGTTATCTCATTGGTCCTTCTTACCAGGCGCAGGAACTGTATGCCCCAGTCCTGGATATCTTTTTTGCCAAAGCGAAGTGAGTAGAAAGGGATCTTTATTTCCACTATCCAGCCGCTGTCGGTAATGGCCACTTTGCTATTCCATACGGCATCCCAGGTCTTATCGCCATATACGCCGAACTCACCTGTCGAGAAATTGGCGCCCAGCTTGGCATCGGTTTGCACATTGGAGCTTGTCACCAGGAACTGGAAGCCATTCTGGTCATCGTTGTAGGTGTCGAGAAATACGGCGAAAAGGTCGGCATCCTTTTGCTGGTCCTCATCGCGGGCCGTATATTGCTTGCGGATGAGCAGGGGATCATCGTACAGCATGGCGCCGATATAGATCGCTTCATTATCGTACACTACCTTAACGGTTGTTAGCTGGGAAGCAGGCTTTCCGAAAGAAGGGAAATTCTGAATGAAATCGGTAGCGGCCGGAATATCTTTCCAGGCGTTATCATCAAGCTTGCCATCGATGCTGGGCGGGTCGGTCACTTTTACTGCCGGTAAAGATCTTATTTGCGCTCTAAGTTGAGTGAGCAGGAAGAAGCATAAGATCAGGCAAGTAAATTTTCTCAGCAGCATAATGGTGGGCGGCAAATATACTGTGCCATGCCGAAGAGAAGAAGCATCCCGCAGAAAACTGCATAAAATAAGGGATTACCCTGATTTTCTAATGTCAGTTAACTTTTTTCTTCAATGTGCTTACCTGCTGTTGAAGATCGCTTACAATATTGGCCAGTTGGTTCACATTCCAGCGTTGCAGCGTATTGGTCTTGGAGATCACTACCTGCGCTTCCCACATTTCCAGCACATCTTCAGCGCTGATCGTGTAAGGCTGGAATACAGGGTTGTCGCTTGAAAGGGTGAGCTTATTCCTGGTACGCGGGCTTTTGTTTACCCGCTTGTAAACGATGCCTTCATTACGGGAGATGACAATGCAGGCCGCATTGTTCTTCACCTCGTCAAGGTTCTCTACCTTTTCGCCTACTATTACGGAGCCGCTGGGAGTAGGCAGCATGGAATCACCCACGATCTCGAAAGCCCGGTAATTACCGCCGGAGAGCATGGGCAGGGTAAAGGTATTCAGCTCATCGATAAACTCGGGATCACCATAGCCGGCCAGGTAGCCTGCCGCAGCTTTGACGGGAACAAAAGGAATATCGCTGCGCCCGCCTGCAAGCTTCATGGCCCGGCGCCGGGCCAGGTAATTGCTTTTATTATCGCTCAGGTCTTTCCGGAGTATTTCATCCAGTGTGAGCTTAAATATATCACAAACAGCTTCCAGCACGTCAATACGCGGCTCAGCGCGCTCTTCTTCATAAGCTCCTACCAGGGAACGCTTAATCCCCAGCTTATTGGCAAGTTCTTCCTGCGTCCAGCCCCTGAGCTTGCGCAGGTATTTCATGTTTTTACTGGCCATCGACATAGCTAACTAATTTAGCTGCAAAATACTAATTTTTTTAACAATCAAAAAAATATTTTTTCGCATGGTCCATTGCTGTTCTGTCGTCCTATAATAAGGGGCCCATACCATCATAGCCGCTCTTTTTTATAAAACCGGAAAACACGTTATTTTTGTGCCGGTATGCCAACAAAGAAGAAGACAAGCACTGCAGGAACAAGCCGCAAAAAAGCGACCAGCAAAGAAAAGCCGATAATCTTAGTAGTTAACGACGACGGTGTTACCGCCCCTGGTATCCGCAACCTTGTAGAAGCCGTGAGCGATATGGGTACGGTAGTAGTGGTAGCGCCCGACAAGCCGCAATCAGGCATGGGGCATGCCATCACCATCGGGCATCCGCTGCGCCTGCATAAAGTGGACTCTTTTCCCGGTATCGAAGCCTATGCCTGCACCGGTACCCCGGTAGACTGCGTAAAGCTGGCCGTAGACAAAGTGCTTCACCGGAAACCTGATATCTGTATCAGCGGCATTAACCACGGGGCCAACCATAGCATCAACGTCATCTATTCCGGCACTATGTCGGCAGCCATGGAAGCGGCTATCGAAAATATTCCTTCAGCCGGCTTTTCGCTGCTGGATCACAGCATCGAAGCCGACTTTGCCGGCGCCAGGGTCTTTGCCCGTCAGGTGGTAGAAAAAATGCTCAGCTCAAAGCTTGACAAGCATACCCTGCTCAATGTAAATATCCCCAACCTGCCGGCCGACCATATCAAAGGCATCCGTATCTGCAAGCAGGCCTATGCCAAGTACGAAGAAGATTTTATCGAGCGCCAGGATCCGCATGGCCGTCACTACTACTGGCTTACCGGAGAGTTTGTAAATTTCGACAAAGGGAAAGATACTGACGTATGGGCGTTGAACAACGGCTACGTAAGCGTAGTGCCCGTACAATTTGACCTTACCGATTATGCGCTGAAGGATAAACTGCAAAAACAGTGGCAATGATCTTTAAAAAAGACAATTTCAGGTTCGGCCTGCTGCTTGGCTTTCTTGGCCTGTTGCTGGGCCTGCTGATCGTTTACCTGCTGAAGATGCGGGGGGTCAGCTTTGGCGCCTTCCTGGAATATTTTTTCAGCGAAAACCAGCTGCTTACTTCTATCGGCTCGCTGACGCTTTTAGGCAATATCGTATTGTTTACCATTTACCTTAATACTCATCGGGATAACACAGCCAAAGGGATTTTTACCATTACCGTGATCTATGGCATCGCGATCCTGCTGCTGAAAGCCGTTGGCTAAGCAATATCAGCGCCCGGGATGCTGCCAGGAAATAAAACCCGGCTCCTGGCTGCCGGACGGTTGCGACCTTCTCATTGCTTACCTCGATAATTTACATTAATTTTCCCCCGTCATCATTCTTAAACCGCTTAAGCATCAACGGATGAAACGGAATTCATTACTGCTGTCGCTGCTGTTATGCACCGTATGCTCGCTACAGGTCTTTAGCCAGTTCAGCGAGCTGGAATACGCTTATTACGAAGTGCAGGAAAAAGGGAAGGGCAAGCCTGTGGTGAACGTGCTGGTATATACGCGCATCGATGATAAGGGAATAGCTTATATCAGGAATGAAACGGCCGGTGGATCGGTCAGCAGCTTTTCGTGCCAGGTGCCAGACAGCCTGCTGAGCGCGATCGGCAAAGTGTTTAACGGGCAGCAACCGCTTAGCAGCTACATAGCCCCTGTTAATGACGGCGATGAGACCTATGCAGACGCCTATCATTTTATCCGTTATACGGCCCGGCGAAAAGACGACCAGCTCTGCTTTACCGAAGGATTGATGAACCCTGCCTTCGGCGAAGCTTTCAGCGGGCTGAAAAAGGTCATTTACGAGCTGCCCAAGCGGCCGCTTAAGGCGAGCGTGGAAGGCAATAAAAAATTAGCCGGGGTCATTGCCGGCCTGCACGCCAAAAGCAGGCTGGTAGGTATTATTGCCATGCCTGAGACAGAGCTTTAGCTGCGCCTGGCCTGGTAACGAACAGGCAGCGGCCATGCTATAGCAGCAGCACTGGTTTTCATTATCGTCTTTCAAGCAGGTTGGCATTGCTGCAGCTTGAATAAAATATTGGCCGGCCATACATCCGGTTTGCCTGATCATACTTAAATTACATTCTATGCAGCTACCCAAGGGACACCAGGCCGTAATGCCTTACCTGATCGTGGATGATGCCGTACAATTTATTGACTTCACTGAAAAGGTCTTTAATGCCAACCTTGCTTTCAAAGGGCAAAACCCTGATGGAAGCATTGCCCACTGCGAGGTGCAGATAGAGGGCTGCACCATTATGTTCGGCAATAGCAGCGCACAGTGGCCTGCGCGTACAGGCGACCTTTTTGTGTACGTTCCGGATGCAGATGCTGCGTATCAGCGCGCGCTGGAGCATGGAGCTACGTCTGTTATGGAGCCTGACAATAGAGATTATGGTCGCAGCGGAGGCATAAAGGACGCCTTCGGGAATATCTGGTGGATCACTTCCATACAATAAACATATTCTGCACTCCTGTTTTACCGGAGACCTTACCCGCACGGAGCGGCCATTAAAACTTTTGCACCATCCGGCGCTTATGCCTGATTGTTCGGAAGCATTGGCTACCTTCGGATACGCAACCTGCCCCGCAGGCTGCTGCATCCGGATATCTATTCAATAACCACCCGTCAATAAAAACCTGGTCTTTACCATGGAACAGTTCAACCCTGCCCTTGCAGTAACCGGCCCCTATACCGATGCTGCTACCAACAAGATCTACCAGTTGCTTTTTTGCGACGACCCGGCTCTTTATAAGGAGCATATACATCCTCCCTATGCTTACCCCTGGAATATATTGCTGGGAGAAGGCCCCGATATTGTAAAGCTGCACGAGATCATCGATGATGAGCAAATCGAGACCCGCCCGCGTGTCCTGGCCTATAAGCGGCTGGCCGGCGAAGGCGCCAGCATCGGCAACAAGGAGCTGCTTGGCGTGATAGTGGAAGTAGGGCTTGACGGCGGGGCAGACGTGATTGCCGCCTACGAGGATGGCACTGCCCGTTATATCAGCCAAACAGGAAAGATGGTGGTATGGGAAAAACATACAGAAGCATCTGATGAGCTTATCGACCAGCTTTTTGATGCCGGCATTCCCGTAGTGAACCAGCTAAAGCCCTGGAAAGAAAAACGCAGGCCCTATCCTGCCGAGGGCCTGGCACGGATCAGCTTCCTGGTATCTGGTGGTCTCTATTTCAGGGAAGGCCCTTTCGACCAGCTGCAGAGCGACCCTGCCACCGGCCCGGTCATTGAAGCGGCTACAGGCTTGCTGTCCTTTCTTACAGCCCAGGCAGGAGAGCCGCTCTGAGCTTGCTATTATAGCATCAATTGAAATAACAATGCCGGTCAATGACCGGCATTGTTCGATTACTATGATGAGGCTATAGTCTTTCTATTATACCGGCAATGCCTTGCCCGCCGCCAACGCAGGCAGTGACCATTCCGTATTGCTTGCCGAGCCGTTTCATATCATGCAGCAGCTGTATGGTGAGCTTGGCGCCGGTGCAGCCAAGCGGGTGGCCGAGCGCAATAGCGCCACCGTTGATATTCACCTTTTCCGGGTCAAGCCCTGCCTCACGGATCACGGCCAGCGATTGGGAGGCAAACGCCTCGTTCAGCTCGATAAGATCGATATCAGACAGGTTTTTACCAACCTGCTTCAGGGCCTTAGGAATTGCCGCCACCGGGCCTATGCCCATGATGCGCGGCTCCACGCCGGCCGAGGCGCAGGATACCAGGCGGCCGATAGGCTGCAGTCCCAGCTCATTCATCATCTTCTCGCCCATGACGATCACGAAAGCGGCTCCGTCGGAGGTTTGCGAAGAGTTGCCTGCAGTAACCACTCCCCCGGCAGCAAAGGCCGGCTTCAGCCTGGCCAGGGCTTCCAGCGAGGTATCAGCGCGCGGCCCTTCATCCGTATCCACCACATAGCTTTTTGTTTGCTTCCTTCCCCTGTCGTCTACATATACCTGCTCCACCGTAACAGGCAATATGCCTGGCTTGAAATGTCCCTGCTCGATAGCATGAATGGCCTTGCGGTGCGAGTGATAGGAAAATTCATCCTGGTCTTTACGGCTTACCTTATATTCTTTGGCCACGGCTTCGGCAGTAAGCCCCATGCTGAGGTAATAATCCGGGTCGTCTTTGGCAATGGTATAAGAAGGCACGGTTTTCCAGCCGGCCGTAGGCACCAGGCTCATGCTTTCAGTACCTCCGGCAATAATGCAATCAGCCTGGCCGGAGCGTATCTTGGCGGTAGCCATGGCAATGGTTTCAAGCCCCGAGGCGCAATACCGGTTAACGGTAACGCCGGGCACTTCAAACCCAAGGGCCCTGGCAGATATGATACGGCCGAACTGCAATCCCTGCTCTGCTTCCGGAACGGCGTTCCCGACGATCACATCGTCTACGCGGCTGCTCTCGAGCTGCGGCACTGAAGCCATCAATCCTTTTATTACTTCCACTGCCAGGTCGTCGGGCCGGTAAAACCGAAGCCCGCCTTTTTTGGCCTTCCCTACCGCGGTGCGATAGCCGGCTATGATATATGCTTCCTGCATGCTGAATAATTTAATAGTATTTATGAATAATACCTGCTTCCGGCAAATAGTTGTTTATGCAACTTTATATCTCAAAATTAACCCAATCCCCTTGTAGAAAAAAAATTTTTGTAAGCCTGCCGGCTTATGTCAACTTTGGTCGTTGCCGCAGCTACCGGTCCTCAAAATTGCTGTGGCGGGTAGCTATGTACACACTGATCAGAAATATCCTGTTCCGTTTTCCTGCCGAAAGGGCGCATTACCTGTCGATGAACATGCTGAAAGCCGCTTGCAGCATCGGTTTTATCCGTTCCTGGATAGCCCGGAGCTATGCGGTGCCGACCGGCCAGCCTTCCTCTCATCTATGGCAATTGACTTTCCGCAATCCGGTAGGGCTTGGGGCGGGCTTCGATAAAAATGCGTGCTACCTGCGCGAGCTGCAGGCGCTTGGATTTGGCTTCGTGGAGATAGGCACGGTAACCCCGCAGCCGCAGGCCGGCAATCCTGCTCCACGGCTTTTCCGGCTACCTGCCGATAAAGCGCTGATCAACCGTATGGGCTTCAATAATGAAGGCGCCGGGGCAATTGCCCGGCGGCTGATGCAATGGCGGGAGAAAGAAGCAAGCCAAGGCAGGGAACGGCTGATAATCGGGGGAAATATCGGCAAGAACAAAACGACCCCTAATGAAGATGCCTGGAAGGACTATGATGCCTGCTTCCGCGAGTTGCATCCTTATGTAGATTATTTCGTAGTGAACGTAAGCAGCCCCAATACTCCCGGCCTGCGGGAGCTGCAGGAAAAAGAATCCCTTGGCAAAATACTTCGCCACCTGCAGATGATCAATAACGGGAAGGCCACTGCCAAGCCTATATTGCTGAAAATTGCACCCGACCTCACGCCCGGGCAGATCGACGATGTGATCGACCTGGCCCTGGAGATCAGGCTTGACGGGTTGGTAGCCGCCAATACCACCATCAGCCGTGAAGGCCTGCAGAAGGCTTCGCAAACCGTAGCCAGGGAAGCCGGGGGGTTAAGCGGCCTGCCGGTAAAGGAGCGCAGCACCGCTATTGTCAGCTATATCACCTCAAAGACCCGGGGTGAAATACCGGTTATAGCTTCAGGCGGGATCTTTACCGCTGCCGATGCCAGGGAAAAAATGAATGCCGGTGCTTCGCTGGTGCAGGTATGGACCGGCTTTATCTATGAAGGCCCTGCGATTGTGAAGAATATCTGCCGGCAACCGCTGGTCCCTGCAGGTTAAGGCCAGCAAAAGACAGCTGTCGTAATATCGATCATTATTCATTCGTACTTATATTATGGATCATCTCTTTACCAGTGAAAGCATTATCAGCTTCGTTATACTGGTCATCCTGGAAATTGTGCTGGGCATCGACAACGTCATTTTTGTCAGCATTATCATGGGCCGCCTGCGTAGCCATAAAGACCTGGCAAAAGCCCGGCTGGCCTGGATGATCACCGGCATTATCTCGCGCAGCGCTCTTTTGCTTGGGCTGGGATGGTTGCTTTCCCAGAAAGGAAAGTTCATTATCCCGGAAAGCTGGGTGGGAAAGGGTTTTGACCTTGCCAGCCTGGTGATGCTGGGAGGAGGGCTTTTCCTCATCTATAAATCGGTAAAGGAGATCCACCATAAGCTTGAAGGAGAAGATCCCAATAAAAGCACGGCTGGTCAAAAATCGCTGGGGCTTGGACAGGCAGTTGGACAGATCATGCTGATCGACGCGGTATTCTCATTCGACAGCATCATTACCGCAGGCGGCACCGCACAGCATGTAGAGATCATGATCGCCGCGGTGATCGTGGCCATGATCGTGATGTTTGCCTTCAGCCCGGCCATTGCCGCTTATATCCACCGGCATCCTACCTTAAAGATGCTGGCCCTTTCCTTCCTGGTCATGATCGGCCTCAGCCTGATCATTGAAGGCTGGGACGCAGAAAAAGCGCATGAGCTGCACCTCAAAAATTATATCTATTTCGGGATGGCGTTCTCTTTTGGCGTGCAATTGCTCAATATGACCATGCTTAAAAAGCAGGCGCACCGGCGGGTGGTAGAGCTGAATGAGCCCAGGCTAAAAGCCAGGCCAGGAGAGCATGCAGACGACATGGCGCATTGACAGGCAGGAGCAACCGTTGCTGCAGGCGGCGCGGCACTAATTATATGTTTCCAGGATCTGCTTCGCTGAAATAAGGACGGCAGGCTTCGGCCAGCTGCATATAGCGATCATAGCTCAGCGCGAACACCTCCTGCAGCCCGGTATTTTCACAGGCGTCTTCAAAAGATATACCAGGCATTGCGCGGTATATCCATCGCAGCTGCTGCTGTATGGCCATGCTTACGCCGGGCGCATACTCCCCGAGAAAATCAGGGCCATCAATTCGGAATAATAACCGGAGCAGGCCTGCCGTGGTACGCTCGTCTTCGCTGAGATAATGGTCATCCATGATAAAGCGCACAAACTTCAGGAAAAATATCACGAGGTAAGGCTTGATGAACCGGGCCGACTCCATACCATTGGTATCGAGCATTTCCCGGAAAGAAGCCCTGTCGAAGCCATTCTCACCCACATGCATAGCAATGGCGCGTTCTATAGCATTCAGGGAATCGCTGTTCAGCAGGTGCACCAATACCTGCTGGTAATCCCATTTTTTTGATTGATAAATGGTCAATGACATATCCTTTTAAGCTATGCGATAACGACAGTTCCTGCTTTCTCGCTGTGACAACAATGTTTTTACTGACTGAAGCTGAACCCCGGATCAAGGAGCAACGGATTAAAGCAATAGCCTGATGCTATCGCAGGCGGGCTGATGACGGTCAGTTGTGCTAAAGATTAGGAATATTTCAATTGCCAGCAAAAAGAAGGTTAAAATACGGGATGCGGAAGCGTGTTTTAACGGAGCTGCATGTAGCTTTTTCAAGGACAAGCTATATAGCAGCAAGGCAGCTGCAAAAAGCTGCCGGAATAGGTATAATACAGCTTACTATCGGAGCCTTAAAAGAACAGCTCCTGCCACTCCTGCCGTCTCGGTACGCAACCGGGTATTTCCCAGGCTTACAGGTATGAATTGGTGCGCTTGCGCCAGCTCTATCTCGGCCGGCGAAAAATCTCCTTCAGGCCCGATCAGCAAAATGGCATCGTCTGCAGGCTGCAGCTCATGCAAGGGCTGCTTTACAGCTTCTTCGCAATGAGCGATATAACGTACCGGCGCTGTGACCTGTGTAATGTAGTGGCTGTAGTCGACCGGCTGGTGCAGCTCAGGCAGCCAGCATTGCCTTGACTGCAGCATGGCGCTGATGCAGATAGTGGTAAGCCTGTCGTGGCGGAACTTTTCTTTTTCCGTTCTTTCGCACAGCAAAGGCACTATCGCCGATACGCCGGTCTCTGTAGCTTTTTCCAGGAACCATTCAAAACGTCCCGGGTTTTTCAATAACGATATGGCAATGCAAAGCAAGGGCTTATTCCTGGGTATAGCAGAAACATCGATCACCTCGGCGGTGCAGTGCTTACGATGGGCTTCGGTGATCTTTACCGTAAGCAAATGCCCCGATCCATCCGTAAGATTGAGCATCTCCCCTTCCTTCATCCTGAGCACCTGCACCACATGACGGCTGGTATCTTCATCCAGCGTCACAACGGGCTGGCCGGGATCATAAGCCGGCAAATAAAAAAAAGGGAGCTGCATGAGAAAGTTTGTAAGGCCAAAGATAATCGAGATCATGCAAACCAGCAGGCAGCTGTCACTGCCTAAAAAATAGCCCCGGTCTCAGAACCGGGGCTATAATGATCTTCTTAGATATAGTTAGAAATATTCTTCGTCGTCATCCTTCATGTTGTTCATCTTGCTGCTTACCTGTATGGATAAACGGGCGCCATCTCCTTCGCCGGTATCTACCGGCTTCCAGCCTCCTTCGGGCAGGCCCATGCCGCTGTAGGGATCATCGTCCCAGCCGGTGAACTTCTGGATATGCAGGAGGGCTTTCAGCTTAACGGTCTCGAGAGAGCCATTCCTGTGCTTGGCGATCTTTACTTCGGTAAGACCTTTGATATTCTCTCCTTCGGCGCTCTGGGTCACATCGTAGTATTCGGGACGGTACAGGAACATGACCATGTCCGCATCCTGCTCGATAGCTCCTGATTCACGAAGGTCGCTCAGCTGCGGTACGCGGCTGCCTTCTTTGGCGCCCCGCTGCTCTACTGCACGGCTTAGCTGTGAAAGGGCAATGATAGGCACCTGCAATTCCTTGGCCAGCCCTTTGAGGTTACGGGAAATATTGCTGATCTCCTGCTCGCGGTTGGCCGATTTTCCTTCTGCGGCACCACTCATAAGCTGCAGGTAATCGATAATGATCATCCCGATATTGTTCTTGTTCTTCAGCCGGCGGCATTTAGCGCGCAGTTCGAAGATATTGAGGGCAGGCGTGTCGTCAATAAACAACGGGGCCTGCGCCAGTCGCTGGATACCGCGGGCATAGAGCTGCTTCATCTCATGCTCTTCCAGCTTTCCCCTTGCGATCTTCTCCAGCCATATCTCGCTCTCGGCAGCCAGGATCCGCTGCACGAGCTGGCCGGCGCTCATCTCCAGCGAGAACAGGGCAACGGGGGTAGGCTTGGTTGGGTTCATGGCTGCATTGCGTGCCAGGTTGAGGGCAAAAGCCGTTTTACCTACGGCAGGACGCGCTGCCAGGATAATAAGGTCTGTATTCTGCCATCCATACGTAACCCGGTCAAGCGCGGGAAAGCCGCTTGGCACACCGGTTACATCTTCGTTCTTATGACGCAGGTCCTCGATCCGCTGGATGGTCCTCACCAATACCGAATCGATCGTTTCAAAATTTTTGCGAAGGTGGTTGTTCGTTATCTCGAACAGCTTGCTTTCCGCATCGTCGAGCAGGTCGAACACGTCGGTAGAATCTTCATACGCATCACCGATGATCTCGCCGCTGATGCGGATCAGCTCACGCTGGATGAACTTCTGCAATATGATACGGGCATGAGCTTCTATATTGGCGGCCGATACTACGGCGTTGGTAAGCTTGGTAACATAGTAAGCGCCGCCTACCATCTCAAGCTCGCCCCTGAAGCGTAGCTCTTCGGCCACGGTCAGGATATCTATCGGCTGGCTTTTGTTGGCCAGGCCCTGCATGCTGCGGAAGATCCGCTGATGAGCTTCTACGTAAAAGCATTCCGGCTTCAATATCTCGATCACCGCATCGAAAGCGTTCTTTTCAAGCATTATGGCGCCCAGCACTGCTTCTTCCAGGTCTTTGGCCTGCGGCGGAACTTTGCCGAAGACCATATTTCCCAGGTCAAGGGAAGATCTGCGCTTTTGTTTCCGGTCTTTATTAAGGTTTGTAAGGTCCATCTCTTATTAATAGCGATAAAAAGGTTAAACCATCAGTATTTCACTAATGACCTTGGGTAGTTTCCAGCCTTGTTTGAAGAAAATAAGCTTCTCTGGTAAAGACGTGTTCCCGGCAGTCAGAAGCGAAATAACCCCCTCTTGTGCGTTTAAAAAAATTTTTCTTTCTGCACAATATGTCTACACGGCCATACCGGGTTTATCCACATTTTCCTTCTCCGCCCTAAAGGTCAGACATACAATTTACTGATAAAAAACAGATCCTGCCGGCAACGAAAAATCGGTGGATAAATTTTATCCCTCTCTTATTATTTTAAATGGCCGGGTGTACAATAAACCGGCAATAACAGGTGTTTGTATTAAAGCCTGCCTGAACCTGCTGCTGTTTTTTGCTTATCTACTAAAATCTATATGTATGCAAACAACACCTGCCGTTAACCCGCTCCGTGCGCTTATCATGCAACCGCAGAACAACACTACTTTCTGGATCGGTCATTTACAGGCCGATCCTACCGATCATTTCGGAGGCCAGACATTTACCTGCCCTTCCGAAGGGATGCTGGACAATATCCAGCTATATGCTTCGGTAATACCCACACCAGGCGATATACAGCTTAGCCTGCATGAGTTTGATGCTGTGACGAAGACCTGGGGGCGCCCTATCGCGGAAACTTCGCTGCAAGTGCATAAAAGCGATGATCGTTCCTGGCTGCGCTTCTCTCTTCCTTCCATACATCTCGATAAAGCCATTACCTATGGCTTCCGGCTGCATACCTCCAATGCCATGATAGGCCTGGGTGAAGCTGCCAGCGATAACCGGCACCCGTTCATTTTTGGCCAGGTATGGAAAGCTGATTCGCAGAACCAGCATGGCTATTATTCCTCCTATTTCAGCCTGGCATTCAAGGTAGAGATGAGGGCCTGAACAGCTTTCAGCGCGCAGGGCGATCGGTTCCAAAGCCCAGCACCAGGTTAAGAGCGGCCAGCAGGTTGCCTCCCTTGCTGATAACGCCATCAAAGTTGCGGCCGAAGGAGAAAGTAAGCTTCCGGTTGATGCCCACATCATAAGCGGCGTTCACAACCAGGCGCCAGGAGGGATCGATAAGCCGCGTGCCTGCCACGCTCCTGTATAAAGCCTCCCCGCTAAGCATCAGCTTACCGCCAAAGCTGCTGAGAAGGAAACGTGCGCCTGCATCCAGCGTGGAATATTGTTCCTGCACAGGCAGCAGGTTGTCAGGATCGGCAAAGACCTTTTCAGGATTATAAAGATATCTTACGATAAACAGGGAAGTGATCCCTTTATTGCCGTTTTCGTACCCGCCGGTAAGCCAGGCGCCGCCCCGGTAGATCCTGCTATTGTTGAACCGGTTGCCAGGGAAGTCGAGCGCAAAGCCGGCAGAAAGATCGATAAAAGGTCCCTGTCTTTCGCTTTTGAAGGAAGTGGCTGCTTTTTTGGCCTGCGCATAAGCTGCCGAAGAAATAGCAAGCGATGCATTAAGCTCTTCACCCAGCTCGGCTTCCAGCCGCTGTCTTTCTTCTTTTATTGCTTCGATACGGTCAAGATCGGCCTGGGTCTTATTCTCTTTATCGTTCAGCTCTTTTCTCTCCTTTTTTAACGCTGCTATCTGACGGTACAATTTATTCTGCCCTTCCATTTCCCGGTAATCGGCAAGCACCTGCCGCTGCGCTTCTATCAGCTTCTGATAAGTGGCTCTTGTCTCTGTTGTCCATTTAGGCCGCAATAATGAAAAATTGATGCCGGCCCCTACCCGGGTGGTCTTCAGGCTATCTATATTTTCCTTCCCTTCCGGGCCTTTATACGTAAAGCCAGCTGAAATAAGAAAGGATTGACGAAAAGCATGCGTATTGCCGTCGTATTCCGAAAGGGTGAACTTTTTCCTGCCCCATAAAAAGGGGGCCAGCTGAAGGGCATAGCTGTTGGGCAACGCTGTGAAATTATTGGTCGCCTGCTGTACCGATACGGCAAACGCCGTAGGATCGGTTGGCCGTTCTACATCGCTGGTAGCAATGCCAAGGATCGTAAAGGCCGGCGAAATGGGCGATTTCAGCAGATCGAGGTTGACCGTGGTATCAGGCTCCGACTGTGCATAGCTGCTTCCAGCCCATAACAGGGCGGCAATAAAAAATAGGACGCGCATAAAAAATTATTTGAAGAAAAAAATAGTGATCTTAAAGACCACGGTATCGCCTTGGCTGGTCACGGTCCTTTCCATCTTATACTTGTAAGCATCGGGGCCGCCTTTCAGCCTGAAATCAAAGCTTACCAGGTCAGGCGGGCCCTCCCTGTCGGTAATGGCCGTGTACACTTCAAGCTCTCTGCCGTTGAGAGACTTGTTGCTGCCCAGCTTATGATCTTCGATAGTGCCGGCTATTCCTTTCTTTGGCGGATCCGCTTCCAGGAATATATCGCTCACTGCCGACTGGCCGGTTGCGCCGGGATAAATGGAGAGGAATACATCGTCAGCAGAATTGTTGACACGGTATTCGTCGTAATGGCTGGTCTTTGATTTGCTTTCATTGAAAAGCGTTCTCACTAATTTTTGCCTGCCCATGGTCTTGGTTTAATGGTTAAAGAGATAGCAGCACTAAGCTACATACTGATGCTTCCAGTTGCAACCCGTATTTTCCCCCTGGCTTACAGCAGGCCGGGCAGGCCCCAGGCAGCAGCGTGCTATGGCTGAAAGCAGGCTAAATGCCGGCCTGAACGATGGGCAATAAACCCTGTATTCCGTTATCTTTGCGCACTAAGTACAATCATATATGACGATCTCGTATAAATGGCTGAGCGAATACCTGCCGGTAACCGTAGAACCCGAAAGGTTGAGCCGCATTCTTACCTCCATAGGCCTGGAAGTAGAGAGCATGTACGCCTATGAGGAAATAAAAGGCGGTCTCAAGGGGTTGGTGATCGGGGAAGTGCTCAGCACGGAAAAGCACCCTAATGCCGATAAGCTCAGGCTAACCAGGGTAGATACCGGGCAGGCGAGCCCGCTTTCCATCGTATGCGGCGCTCCCAATGTAGCGGCCGGCCAAAAAGTAGTGGTAGCCCCGGTGGGAGCCACTATCTATCCTTCTTCCGGTGAGCCTGTTACCATGAAGCTGGCCAAAATACGAGGCGAAGAAAGCCAGGGCATGATCTGCGCAGAAGATGAGATTGGGCTCGGCCAGTCGCACGAAGGCATATTAGTGCTTCCTGCTGATGCCAAAACAGGCATGGCAGCTGCCGACTACTTCAAACCCTATACAGACACCATTTATGAGATAGGTCTTACTCCCAACCGTATGGACGCTATGAGCCACTGGGGAGTGGCCAGGGACGTGTGCGCCTATCTCACGCATCATGATAAAAAAGAGCTGAAGCCCAGGCTGCCTAACGGTCATGGCTTCAAAACAGATAGCCATTCGCTGAAGATCGATGTGGCTGTTGAAAATACGGAAGCTTGCCCGCGGTACAGCGGCGTCAGCATCAGCGGCGTCACCATTGCGGCTTCCCCGCTCTGGATGCAGCAGCGGCTCAGGGCTATCGGTCTTCGCCCTATCAATAACCTGGTAGATATCACCAACTATATACAGCATGAAACCGGTCAGCCCCTGCACGCTTTTGATGCGGACAGCATAGCCGGTAAAAAGATCATTGTAAAGAACCTGCCCGAAGGCACTTCTTTTATAACGCTGGACGAGAAAGAGCGTAAGCTGAGCGCCGACGACCTGATGATCTGCGATGAGAAAGAAGGTCTTTGCATTGCCGGTGTATTTGGCGGGCTGCACAGCGGGGTTACAGAGCAAAGCACCAATATCTTCCTGGAAAGCGCCTGCTTTGACGGGGTATCTGTGCGCAAAACCTCTTTCCGCCACGGCCTGCGCACCGATGCCGCTACCCGCTTTGAAAAAGGCACCGATATCTCGGCTACCGTAAATGTGCTCAAAAGAGCGGCCAACCTGGTCAAAGAGATCTGCGGCGGCGAGATATCGTCTGATATTGTAGACATTTACCCGCTGCCCAAAGAAAAAAAGGAAATAGCATTAAAATACCATTATCTCAAAAAGCTCAGCGGTAAAAATTATCACCCTGACTCGGTCAAGCATATCCTTGTCAGCCTGGGCTTCGAGATACTGAAGGAAGGGATCGATGAGCTTCGTATTGCGGTACCGCACCATAAGCCGGATATTTCGCTGCCGGCCGATCTGGTAGAAGAGATCCTGCGCATCGACGGGCTGGATAACGTAGCTATTCCCGATGCTATTACCATTACACCAGCTATAGAGGACAATTATGCGCCCGAGACCTACCGGGAAAAAGCCGCAAACTACCTGGCAGGTCTTGGCTTTTACGAGATCATGACCAACTCTATCACCAATGCGGCCTATTTCAGCGAAGAAGAGCTGGCAGGTGCTGTGAGGATGTTGAACAGCCTCAGCGCCGAGCTGGATATCCTCCGACCTTCCATGCTGGAGACCGGCCTGGAAACGGTGGCCCATAACCTCAATCGCCGCAACCTGGATCTCCTTCTTTTCGAGTTCGGTAAAACATACAGCACAGAGGGCCCGGGAAAATATACAGAAACCGAGCACCTTTGCCTTTATATCACTGGCCGGAACGGCGAAGACAGCTGGAAAAGCAAGGCCGCTGCTGCTGATTTTTACCAGCTCAAGGGCATTGCTGCCCGGCTGCTGCAGCTGTTGGGCGTAACGGCCGACAGCTCCGAGCCACTGCAGCATCCGAAATTTGAAGCAGGGCTGCAGGCTTCCATTAACCGGAAAACAGTTTTACAGGCCGGCATCGTGGGTAAAGCCACGCTTAACCGTTTCGACATAAAGCAGCCTGTCTTCTTTGCCGATCTTAACTGGCAGGTATTGTCGCAGCTGGCAGCCGGCAGGCAGCCGGCTTTCCGCGAAATACCCAGGTATCCCGCCGTGCAGCGCGACCTGGCAATGGTAGTGGCCCGCCAGTTGCCTTATGAGCAGATCGAAAAGACCATCCAGAAAATCCGCCTCAACAAGCTGCAGGATATCCGTCTCTTTGATATTTTTGAAAGCGAGCGCATCGGCGCCGGCAAAAAATCGATGGCCCTGAGCTTTACTTTCCTGGATGAAGAAAAGACCCTGACCGATAAAGAGATCGACAACTGGATGAGTAAGATCATGACCACCCTGGAAAAAGAGCTGCAGGCCGAAGTGAGGAAATAACGATCATGTGGAAGATGGTTGCCGGGATAGCCTGGGCTTAATAGCATCTTTAACTGCCATTCATGAACGAAGACAGGATAAAACGGATACATGACAAGCTTCAGCAGGTGCTGAAGCAATATGCCGCTGTGGTCAGGGAGAATGAATCGCTGAAAGAGTCGCTGCAGACGGCAACCGCACAGGCGCAGCAGTTGCAGGCAGCCGCCGGGCAGCTACAGCAGCAGGTTGAGATACTTCGCTATACCAATGGTGAAATGAGCGCAGACGACAAAAAGCAGTTTGAGAAAAGGATCAACGGCTATCTTAAAGAGATAGACAGGTGCATTGCTATGTTGGGGGAATAAGCAACAGGACCCGGCCGGCTTATACGCGTTTTACCAGGCTCATTTTCATTTCATCTTCTCCCTGGGAAAGCTCAAGCGTGTACCGGCCATAAGGAAGATCGTTGAGACCCGACCAGGTGAGCTTTTCCTGTTCCTGGATCATGTTCCTTTCAAGTATGCTGCAAACGCTACCCTGGTCGTCTTTCAGCACACCTTTCAGGAACTTACCCTTGAGCGCAGTCAATTCAAGCTGCAGGGCATCAATAAAGGTTGATGATTTAATTTTGGCGAACATGATGCTACTAAGTTTTGGTTGAAGGTGTCTTCGCAGGCGGGGTTACCGGGTCATAGTCCCGGTAAAAGAGAGACTAAAATATTAATGATTTTTGAAATCTGCAAGTTATGGACGAATTAATTGCGGCCACGGTAGTAATCGGCGACCGTAGCTACCGGCTCAAGCTGAACCCCGCGGACGAAGAGGCAGTACGGAGCACGGTCAAGATCATCAATGAGAAAATAGTGGAATATAAGACCAGCTTTGCCGGTAAGGATATGCAGGACTATATTGCCATGGTGCTGATCTGGCTGGCCACTGAGCGCCATCACCCGCGCAGCGGGGGAGTGGACGAAGGCCTGGAAGAAAAGCTGGCCAATATTGAACGGCTGCTTGATAAACAGTTAAGCGGTTAATTGATCTAACTTTCCCTGCCGGCGCCCGGTCTATCTCCGGGCCGGCGCTCCTCCCATCCGCCCTTCTGGTAAAGGAACGACCATACCAGCAGCAGGCTGCCGATCAGCAGGTAGCTGCCGATCTTTTCCAGGGCGCCAAAGCTGGCGCTATCGATAAATACCAGCTTGCATAAAGTGCCTGCCAGCAGCAGGAAGGCTGCCATCCTGGGCCATGACCTTCCCATCCTCATCCCCGAAATAAATAAGGCTACGGCCATCGCTATCCAGACCAGGGTAACGACCATTCCCTTCCATTCCATCAGCACAAAAAGCACGGCTGCTGCTACTGCCTGCATGCACAGCGATTGCAGCAGTTGGTCTTCTTCCGGGAAAAAGAACCGCGTCAATATCGCCAACCCTGCCAATAGCAGGCATAGGAAACCGATCACCATCTGGGCAGGCATTCCTTCTCCTGACAGCAGCACAAAAGCGCTGATACCAAACAGCAGGTTGTTGACCAGCACCTGCTGTATATATACCGCCTTGAGCGGCTGCCGGCTGATGATACGCGAAGCAACGGCGCTGAACAGGAAGAGCAGGTAGAAAATAATCATAAAAAGGCGCCCCCCATGCACGACCATTTCCTCGTAACGCCAGGCTGCAGCGGCTAACAGCAAAGCCCAGGTGCAATACATGGCCAGCTGGCCGGTAATGATCCATTTCTTGCGGAAGGCCAGGAACAGCACCCCTGTATTGATAAGGAGGATATACGAGAAAAAAAGAAGGATGCTTTCGTTATTGCTGCTGATAAAAAACGGGATGGCATAGGCACCGGTCATACCGAGTATCGCTATTTCCTGCCTGTTATACCTGATGGCCTGGTACACGGTAAAAAAAGTAATGCCCACCATTGCCCCGAAAGCCAGCGGGAAAGCGAACAGGCTGTAATAGGTATAGGCTGCATAGGTAGTGAAATAAACAGAGGCCATGGCCCCGCTGAAAAGTATGGCGCTGAAACCAGTGTACCGTTGCTTTAGACGCCAGGAGAAAAAATACAATAAGGCGCCGGCCAGGTAAGCCAGCCCGATACGGGCAGCTTCGGATATTAATTGCTGATCGATGGCATATTTTACCCCGATGGAAAGACCTGTTACCAGTATAATGATGCCTGCAATATGTATCAGCCGCAGACCGATAAAATTTTCAAGCCCGCCCTGGTAAGGTGCCGGTGCTGGTCTCACCCGGCCGTCTGTTGCGCTGTCTGCCGGAGCAGATGCGCTGCGCAAGACCTGCAGCTCTTCCTGCAATTGCAGCAGCTCCTCTTCCGACTGCCGGATACGGGCAGCCAGCTGGTCGATTTTTTCCTGTAAATGCGTGGTTGGATCTGTCATAGCTTATCCAATATACCGATTCTTCAAAAACGGGCAGCTACCTTGAAGGGGAAGGTATATATTTCCCGGGACCCGCCCTTGCAGCCCATACCAACGGTGGGATAATACAAATCAGCTATTTTTACACAAATATTCACTGTGAGCTTCTTAACCAGTACCGGGCTTTTTTTTTCCCGTTATCAGCATGCATGGATCAGCCTGGCCGGCTCACTTTTATTATGGGCAGCCTGGCCTACCTCATCCCTGACCTTTCTCATTTTTATTGCCTGGCTTCCTTTGCTCTGGCTGGAAGACAATGTCAGCAGCGGCAAAAAATTCATGATACTTACCTTTCTGCATATGCTGGGGTGGAACCTGGCCGTGACCTGGTGGGTGGCGAACTCTACCATCACCGGCGGACTGAGCGCTTTTTTGGCCAACAGCCTGCTGATGTGCCTGCCAATTTGGTTATTCCGCCAAACCAAGCAGCGGCTGGGACGCAGCATTGGCTATATATCGCTGGCGGTTTACTGGTTGTCGTTTGAATACATTCATTTCAACTGGGACCTGAGCTGGCCCTGGCTTACCTTGGGCAATGTTTTTTCACAGCAGACCAGCTGGGTGCAATGGTATGAATATACGGGCGCCAGCGGGGGAAGCGGCTGGGTATTGCTAAGCAATATACTGGCTTACCAGGCCTTTATCATATATCGTCATGAAGGCAGGACCAGGAAGTATTTCCTGTTAACAGGAGGTTGGATAACCGTGTTGCTGCTGCCGGTGCTCATTTCTTCGCTGCTGCATGCGCCGGCCGCAGCTGCCGGCTCAGGTGCCAACGTGGTGATCGTACAACCGAATATAGATCCCTGGGATGAAAAATTCGAGGCAGGCAAGCAGGAAGGACAGCTGCAAAAACTTATACAGCTCTCAGAGCAGCAGATCGATGAGAGCACGGCGCTGGTGGTATGGCCTGAAACGGCCGTGCCGGTTGGAGTGGACGAAGACCAGCTGACTGATAATTTTTTCCTGAAACCCCTGTTCGGCTTTATAGAGCGGCATCCAAGGCTAAGCCTGCTTACCGGTATGGAAGGCTACCGCCAGTTCAGCACAAGCCCTGGCCCTTATGCCAGGGAAATTGCCTCGGGCGGAGGCTTCTATGAAACCTATAACAGCGCGGTACTGCTCGATAGCCAGTCGATCCAGTTCTATCATAAATCGAGGCTGGTGCCTGGTGTGGAAGTGCTGCCTGCCTTCCTGCGCTTTATGTCGCCGGTGTTTGAAAAATTCGGCGGCACGGCAGGAGGCTATGCGAGGGATACGGCTGCCGTAGTGCTGGCAACGGCTAACCGGCACTACCGCATAGCGCCGGCCGTATGCTATGAAAGCATCTACGGCGAATACCTTGCTTCATTCATACGTAAAGGGGCCAACCTGATCTGCGTGATCACCAACGACGGTTGGTGGGGCGATACGCAAGGCTACCGGCAGCATATGAGTTATGCCCGGCTCAGGGCCATTGAAACCCGTAAATGGATTGCCCGGAGCGCTAATACCGGCATCAGCTGCTTTATCGATCCCAGCGGCCGGGTATGGGAAACCTTGGCCTGGAACAGGTCCGGGGCCATCAAGCTCGCGCTGCCGGCAAACGAAGGCCTTACTTTTTTTGTAAAGCATGGCGATATAATCTCCAAAACCATGCTCCTGGCCGGTTTGTTGCTGCTATTATGGCTGACGGTAAAAGTGATCACCAGGAAAAGGCAAGCCCGTCCGGAAAAAACGTCCCTCGAACCATGACACAATCACCGATATATATCATTTCCTTTAACCTTCGCCCCGCTCTCCTCAACCGGGGACAAACTTCCAACTGATATGACTGAACAAAAAACACTAAAGACAGGAGATGCTGCTATTCACTATTCTATCTATGGCGATGGGCTTCCCGTGGTGCTATTGCACGGCTTTGGCGAAACGAGCAAGGTTTGGAAAGAGCAGGTGGATTTTCTACAGCAGGATTATCGCCTGATAGTTCCCGATCTTCCCGGCAGCGGTCTTTCGGGCATGACGGAAGATATGAGCATGGAAGGCATGGCCGATACCATACATGCCATTGTAGAAGCAGAAGCGCCCAACCTGGATGCCGACGCAGGCGTCCGGCTGATCGGCCACAGCATGGGTGGCTATATTACCCTGGCCTTTGCCGAAAAATATCCTGAGCTGCTGGCCGGCTTTGGGCTTTTTCATTCCTCGGCCTTTCCTGATAATGAGGAGAAAAAAGAGACCCGCCGCAAAGGCATCAGCTTTATCAGGGAGCATGGAGCCCTGGCCTTCCTGAAGAATACCATCCCCAATCTTTTCTCCCCGGTCACAAAGAGCGAAAAACCCGGCATGATTGACGATTTTATCGACGAATTGGACAACTTTTCGCCCGAAGCGCTCGTTTCTTATTATAACGCCATGATGCAAAGACCCGACAGGACAGCCGTATTGAAAGAGGCTGCTGTGCCTGTGCTTTTTATACTGGGGCAGCACGATAATGCCATTCCCTTCGAGGACGGCCTGAAGCAGGTAAACCTGCCGGAAATATCGTATATTCACGTATTGCGCCAGTCTGGTCATATGGGCATGCTTGAAGAAACGGAAAAAAGCAATTCCATCTTGCAGGACTTCCTGGCGGCCACCTGAAACAAAAGTGTAGAACGTTGAAAAGGATCCTGTTTTTAGTAGCGCTTTGTCTCGCCCTCGCTGCACCCGCCTTTGCCGCGCATATCAAAGGAGGCTTTTTCACCTATAAATATCTTGGGCCCGGCAGCGCCGGCAGGCTCCGCTACCAGGTTACCCTTACGGTATATATGGTGTGGAATGCCACCCCGGCCCAGGCCAACAGCTCTGTTACCTTTACATTTTATGATGCGCAAACTTTCCGGTTGGTGGATAAAAAGACCGTAAGCGTTACCAGCGATTATATCCTTGCCAAAACGACGGATGACCCCTGCATCACCGGTGACCAGCGGGAGAATTACTACAAGATCATGATCTACGATCTTTCCGAGATCGAGCTTCCTGCCAGCCCCGGCGGCCATATAGTTTCTTACCAGCGCTGCTGCCGTATCAGCGGGGTGGTCAATATCGCTTCGTCAGGCACCATTGGCAATACTTATTCTATCAATATCCCTGGCACGAATGCCCCACAGAATGGCTTTGACAATAAAAGCCCTGTTTTTCCTATCAACGATACGGTGGTAGTGTGCGCCAACAACTACTTTGAATATTCATTTCAGGCAACCGATCCTGATCCCACCGACAGGCTTACCTACGAGTTTTGCGACGCATGGGTAGGCGGCGGGCAGAATAATAGCCCTAACAACCCCGGCGATCCCAATGGTCCGACCCCTGACCCGGCCCTGCCACCGCCATATAGCTCTGTGCCTTATGTAAGCCCGTTTTCCGGTTCATTCCCGCTTGGCTCGCAAGTGACCATCAACAGCACTACAGGGCTTATCAGCGGTGTTGCACCCGATATAGAGGGAGAATATGTAGTAACGGTATGCGTCAACGAGTACCGGAACGGCGTATATATCGCAAGCTCGAGAAAAGAGCTTCATATCAAGGTGAAGCGATGCGAAAGCACCAAGCCGGTCCTCGATCTCAGCGTTGTTACCTGCGATGGCTTTAACCGTACGTTCAATATCCTCAACAGCAGCAACCCAGAGATCCGCACTTTGTTCTGGGATTTCGGGGACGGTAGTACGAGCACGGAAATGTCGCCCACTCACACTTATGCCGTAGCCGGCGATTATACCATCAAGGTAGTGGCTAACCGTGGCGATCTCTGCGCCGACTCCACTACCGGCGTGGTAAAGATATACCCGGGCTTTTTCCCCGATTTCAATACGGAAGGCGTATGCCTCACCAACCCGGTCAGGTTTTTTGATGCGACCACCACCAATTACGGCGTTGTTGACAGCTGGCAATGGGACTTTGGCGATCTTACCACTACCAGCGACGTATCGACGCTGCAGAACCCGCAATGGACCTATGCAACCGTGGGCACCAAGACCATCAGCCTGAAAGTGACCAACAGCAAAGGCTGCGTGTCTACCATTACCAAAGACATAACGATAATCGACAAGCCCCCGATCACGCTGGGCTTTAAAGATACCCTGATCTGCGTGCCTGATGCCGTACAGTTGCAGGCTTCGGGTACCGGCAGCTTCAGCTGGACGCCAACCACTAATATGGACAACCCCAACACGGGTACGCCTACCGTTAACCCCACCACTACCACTACTTACCAGGTACAGCTTGATCTCAGCGGCTGTATAAATACCGACGAGGTGACGGTACGGGTGGTGGACTTCGTAACATTGTCGACCATGCCGGATACTACTATCTGCCGTACAGACCCGGTACAGCTCCGTATTACTTCCGATGGCCTGCGTTATGAATGGACCCCGACAGCTTCGCTGGATAATCCCACGGCCAAGCAACCTATCGCCACCCCGTTGGCGCCTGTTACCGATTACCAGGTTATTGCGCATATCGGAAGCTGCAGCGCTACCGATTATATCCGTATTACCACCGTTCCCTATCCTATCGCCAATGCAGGCCCTGATACCACGATCTGCTATAATACGCCGGCCTTCCTGCATGGCTCGCACGACGGAACGAGGTTCAGCTGGTCTCCTACCGCTTCGCTGGTCAATGCCGGTACGTTAACGCCTACCGCGTATCCTTCGGGCCCTGGCGTACGTCCTTATGTTCTTACGGTGTACAATGACCTTATCGCCTGTCCCAAGCCTGGCAGGGATACCGTGCTGGTAACAGTGCTGCCCAAAATAGTTCCTTTTGCCGGAAACGATACGATGGTAGTAGTGGGGCAGCCGCTTCAGCTGAATGCAACGGGAGGCGTAAGCTATAGCTGGACGCCTTCGATAGGTCTCAGCAATACAAATATCGCAAACCCGGTAGGCGTTTATAGCGCTGATATCGACAGCATTCGTTACAAGGTATATGTGTATAACCAGCTGGGCTGCTTTGATTCGGCCTTTATAAAGGTGACCGTATTCAAAACCAACCCTTATGTGTTTGTGCCCACCGGGTTTACGCCTAACGGCGACGGGCTCAATGATGTGCTGCGGCCGATTGCCGTTGGTGTGAGGGAAATAAAATATTTCAGGGTATTCAATCGTTGGGGGCAGATGGTCTTTTCCACTACTATCAATGGGCATGGCTGGGATGGCCGCGTTAATGGGGCGCCCCAGGGAAGCAATGTGTATGTGTGGATGGTAGGCGCCATTGATTATACCGGTAGGCCTATTACCCTGAAGGGCACATCAACGCTGATCCGCTAATGAGCTTGCTGGTGGATTGAACGCCATTAAGCTAATAATTCATCATTAAGTCAGAAGAAAAAAAATGTTTTGATCTACATTTTCAGACCTGACAGGCTTATAAGCCTGTCAGGTTTTTTTAATCACCATAACCTGCAGAAAGAAAACAAAAACCCGATACCTTCACTGCCACAAAAAGAGTAAACTGTTTTTCATGCCTATCACCTTTATCACCGGTGCCACTTCAGGCTTCGGTAAAGCCTGCGCCGAAAAATTTGCAGCCAACGGGCACCAGCTTATCCTTAACGGCAGAAGGGAAGAACGCCTGCAGGAGATCGCCGCCACGCTGAAGCAGCAATACAATACCTCTGTTCTTATCCTGCCCTTTGACGTGCAGGATCGCGAAGCAGTAGCTTCCGCCATCGACGGGTTGCCCGAAGAATGGCAAAGCATCGATATACTCATCAATAATGCGGGCCTGGCCCTTGGCCGGGATTATTTTGACGAAGCCAGCCTCGATGACTGGAATACCATGATAGATACCAATATCAAAGGCTTTATGCATGTTGCCAAAGCCATATCCCAGCTAATGGTAAAGCGGCAACAGGGACATATCATCAACCTGGGCTCCATTGCCGGAAAACAGGTTTACGAAAAAGGCAATATGTACTGCGCCACCAAATTTGCCGTAGATGCGCTGAACCAGTCGATGAGGATCGATCTTTTACGGCACGGGATCAAGGTTACCGGTATCCATCCCGGAGCTGCCGAAACCAGCTTTTCGTCGGTCCGCTTTAAGGGAGATGAAGCCGTGGCCCGAAAAGTCTATGAAGGTATTGACCCGCTGACCGCCGCAGATGTGGCGGACACTATTTTTTACTGCGCCGGCCTGCCCCGGCACGTATGCATCAATGAGCTGGTAATAACCTGCTTGCAACAAGCCGACAGCTTTTACTATAACCGGCGTTAACAGTTTTTAACTGATCAGGGTCAAGAAAATGCTCTTTTAACATTCATCTGCAGTTTTGGCGCAGAAATTGACGGAATTTTACGTCGAAAAACCCCCAATTTAAGGTGAATAAACTCTTAGATTATGGGTCTTTTCACCGTAACGAACTAAATTTAAAATTCCAAATCCAGATAAAGCCGTATTGCATGAAACCGTCGCGCCTTTTACTAACCCTTGCTGTTCTTTTCCTGACAGCCCTTGCCAGTTTTTCCCAGGGAGTGATCCGTATGCAATCCTGTGAAGACAAGCTGATCAGCAACCAGGTCGATAGCCTTAAGAATTTCTTTAGCAAGGAAGGATTTACCTTGCTCAAAGAAGCTTCCATCACCATGGAAAGCGAATATGAAATGCCCGTAGTGGTTCCCCTCACGCAAGGCAGCTGGTACCAGTTCGTATTTATCGGTGATAATACCTCCCGCTTATATGAAGTGCGCATGTTTGACTGGAGAGAAAGACAGGTGGTGTTCCGCCAGAACAAATGGGCTGATGTAGATGGCAATATCATCTCTTACTCCTACATTCCGCAGTTCTCCGAGTTTCACATGATGAAGCCGGTGCAGGTCAACAAAAACAAGAAAAAAGGGCTTTGTGGCTATGTGATGCTGTTCAAGAAGAACATCGCTCCGGGTGAAAGCGTCAATGCCGGCACCTCGGCCAATAAATGATCGATCCCAATACCTGATATTACTAAAAACACCTGCAGAACAGGTGTTTTTTTATGCATTGGCCAGCCGCTGGTCCTTCGCGGATAATAAGCTCCTGCCCCAACTGCCCGAATTATATAACTGTTCCCTAGGCATACTTGGTTGCTCCGGTTACCCTGCTCTTTTTAACCTGGCAATGCTTCAATCCACGAAGTATTCATGCTTCTTAACAGGAAGCGCAGGGCAAGTACCTGGTCAACCGGCGCCGGCATAAATAATAAATGCTCCTTTTACTGGGCCAGCGATACGGTGATCTGTAAGCCACCCTTGGTATTGGTAATAGGGAAGGCATTGCTGATCTTGGGAATATTGCGGTTTTGCTCGAAGTATAGCCTGAGGCTGACCCTGTTGTTCAGCACATAGTCGATAGAAGGCGCGATACGGATCATCTTCTGGCCGGCAGTGCCGAAGGACTGCTCCTGGTCAAGCTTGCTGTTGGCAGTGGCATCGTCGCGGAGCGTGAAGTCGAACCGGAAGGTCATATCATTATCCAGCTTCATCCCGTTCTTACCTATCCTGATATTGCGAATAAGCGGCATGCCTCTTTTGCGCCAGTTAAAGCCGAAGGTCACTTCCGAGGAACGGTTCTCTGCCAATTGGTAATCGATAAGGCTTAAGCTCAGGGTCCTTGATTTCCGGTACTCAAAGCGGGTGCTCAGCTGGTTGGTGAAAGTAACATCCACTTCTACCAGCGGATCGAATTGCTCCTGGATCGTGATATTCGGTACCAGGAAGTAGGGTATATAATTACCGTTCTGATCCTTGAACTCGGGATAACCGATACGGAACCGGTCGGCAAACAGCAGGGCTGAATTGAAGCTGTTCATGCCCAGCGTGCTGTGGTAGCCATGCCGCAGGGTTACATTGGTAAATAACCGGTCGAGCCCGCGTATCCGCGACAGACCGTTATAGGTGATCGTCCAGTTGGGCCTGGGCAATATGCTCCTGAACGGGTTAGACCGGATATTCGGGTTATCGTTCCGGATAAGGCTGATGCTGGTAGGGTCCTTCTTGGTATAAGCAGCCAGGAAGGCCGGTATTACCACGTCCTGCGCATAACGTCCATAGCCTTCCCAGTAGCCGTCTGCATCCTGCCCTGCGCCTGCTGCATAAGGGTTCATTCCTTTCAGGCGGTTGGATAATATAAGACGGTTGGCCTCAAACTGGCGGAAAGTTTCGGATATACGATTGGGATCGAACTTGGTGAACAGGGTCTGGTAAGAAATATAGCTTACGTTGAAGCTGCCGGCCGAATAAGGGTTCAGGCGGGTAAGCCCCACGTTATCGAACTTGCTGGTGTCCTTATATAGCTCTGAATATTGCTTGCTGTAGCTCTTATCAAGGTTCAGGTCGATGGTCAGGTCCCTGATCGGGCTCACCTGCGCTTTGATGCTTAACCGCTGGTTGTAGCGCTGCTGTATCATAGCAGACAACATCGTATCGGTCGACAGCAATCCTTTGGCCCCAAACCGGTTGATCCAGCTGGTATCGGGCTGGTAGCCGAATATAAATCCATAGCCAGGCTGGCCGCTTTTCAGGTTAGAGCCAAATACCATCGTGCTATCCATATAGCCTGGCAGGGTAGTGCCCATATCTTCCGAATACTGCACATTGATCGTCTTGAGCGAAGTGACCAGACGGCCGGCAATGCGTACCGCGCTGCCAACTTCCATCGGCTGGTTCCTTCTCTCCTGGCGAAGCTTTCTTCTCTCCTCTCTTGTTTTGCGGCGTTGCTCCCGCTTGTATTTTCTCCGCTCCTTCGGCGTCATGCTCGCCAGCATAGAATCGGTCACTGCTTTATCCTCTTTCGGCTGCAGCGGATTGACAGGTGGATTGTTATTCGCCTGGTTATCCCGCCTCGGGGGGGCATCGGAATTTATTGCGCGCAGGAGCCGCGACTTGCTGTATAGCTGGTCGAAGTTCAGCTCCCCGATCACATTCCTTGTCTGGGTATTGGAAATGGTATTGCCCAGGTTATTCTCTGACCTCGTGGCCAGCAATGAGCCGGCCAGCCAGTTGTAGCTGGTGGTGTAGCTGGCCCGCAGGGAGGTCCAATCCAGGAAGAAGAACTTCTGGGTAGGGAAGTTATAGCTAAGGGTTGCCTGCTGGTTGTACTGCGTATTACGCCCACCCCTGAAAAGATTTGTCTTTACCGAATCCTTTTTCTCTTTTGTATCGATACGACCAAAAGGCTCGTCTATCCGTGCAAAATTGGTAGCCGCATAATCCAGGGAAATAGACCGGGTCAGGTTCCATTGAAGGATATAATAACGGTCAAAAGTGAAATACTTGTCGTAGGTTTCCGGGATCTTGTACGGGCCGCCGCCGATATTGCGCGGGCGCACCGCTCCAAACTGCCTGAAAACATCTGCCTTGAACGACAGCTGGGAAGGAACATAGTTAAAGTTGAAATCCCTGATAAAGCTGAGCCATCTCGAGTTGGACTTGATAAGGCGCTTAAAGGGCTCTACAAACCGTTGCTCCGGCGCATAGTTGTAGCCCAATGTGCCACGGGTCCTGCGTAGCTCTTCCTGCTCTATCAGCGGGTTGTGCCTTTCTGTGCCGATATATGAATAATTGATATCGAAATTGGAAACGCTCCATAGTTTAGGACGCCTGCCTTCAGGGCGCAGCATCTTGACATTGGTAAAGTTCAGCGTCCTGATCGTAGTTACATCCTGGGCCTGCTCGCGCAGCGAATCCTTGGCATTGGCCGGCGCTTCCTTAAGCTTATCCTTGTATTTGATATCCAGGTCGAAGGGATCATATTCAGGCGTGCTTACGGTGCGGCTGATCCCTGCATACACCGGCACCTGCATACGGAAGCTGCGGGGCATCAGCTTCCCGGCATCAATGCTGGTGGCAACATCGAAGGTATATACATCTTCCCTGCTTCGCTCGTTCACCCGTTGTTCGAGCGAGCCGAAACCCTTGCTGCGGGCCGAACCGGAAACGCTGATATTGCCCAGGTCGGCCAGCCGCAGGTCAACCCTTCCTGTGGCAGCCCATCCACCTTTTTCATCGAGGTTGGAGAAGCGAAGCTCGTTGAACCATACTTCGGCGCAGGCAACTTCGAGCCTCGTATTCTCTACGGCCATCAGCATCGAGCGCACTTCCCCGAGGTTGGGGTTGCCGATAATGGCATAAGAGCGCCCGTTATCAGGGTTTATTTCCCGGTAATACATGGAAGAGCTGATACCGGCGCTGTTTCGTCTCATCTTCAGCCTGGTCAGGTCTTCCAGGTCAAAGTCAAGATTATTCGCTTCCGGCCATACCAGCAGGCTGTCCCTTGCCCCGAACGGGGTTTTTTTCAGCGGGATCTTGATCTCGTAAAAATTACCCTGCAGGTCATTGCCGATACGGATCACGGCAGTAAGATCATTGTCGCTGAGCGGATCGCTGCCGGTGCCGCCTCCGGGGTTACGGCCTTCAGCATGGATGAACATGCGCAGCTTGCCGTACTGACGCATATCGAGGTTCATATTTTTAAATACGCCACGGCTTTCTCCGCGCTGCAGGTCGCAAAGCTGGAGGCTGAGCGCCTGCTCATTCAGGAACAATTGCACGTTATTATTGCTCAGCTGCTGCTGCCTGTCTACACCAGGAGGCATTACATAAGGCACCGGCTGGCGCTGGTCATTCTCTTCCAGGTTCACCGCCAGCGTATTCACGATGGTAGGATCGTTGGCAGGCAGGTTCACAAAGCTGCCCGTGGTATCGATCCTGTACTGGAACTTACGCCATTGGTTACGCACCAGCTCCAGCTTTCCAAACCGCATAACCACCTGCTCATCGTTAAACCCGGTGGCAAACATGCGGATAAAGCGGATCGATTTAAAATCGGGTATATTTCCCACCTTGCTTTCAAAAGCAGATACCGGGATCCGGAACAGGTACCAGGTCTCGTCGCGGTTGGTGCCGTTGGCCAGGGGTACCGTTACCCTTCTTACGTCAGTAATAAAATTGGTGCCTGCTGTCATGAACGGGCGGATATCCACTTTGTACTGGAAATATTCTTCCACTTCATTCAGCGTATTGTCGCGGTTCAGCTCTTCCGCGTCGGGATATTGGGTGAAGGCATTGATAAATTCGCTGTTGCCCGTGGAGATCGGCGAGTTGCCGTGCGGGTTGTTGATATCCTTGTAACGCCTGAGGATGCCTGCGCCCTCGGCATCGTATGAAGGATCGCGGTAAGGCTTGAAATTATCGCCCGAAGGGTCGGCCTGCGCAATAGCAGCGGCCGCCGGCGGCAGGCTGCCCAGGTAAGCGCTGAACTTAACCCGCTCTTCATCGTCGGTCAGCCCGTCGAACCCTACATCCTGGTAAGCGCGGTCGGCCGGGTTTATATTGAAGGCATTGGTAACCTGCATCGGGTTGGCCGGCACCTTGCCCCATACGGTATTTTCATCTACCCTTGCATCGGGGTTGCTGGGCGTGGGCAACCCGTTCTCATATTGTCTTTTGCCGTCTTTGAGCACGTCCTCCGATATATTGCCCAGGTTGAAGTACAGCTGGCCGCCGGCGCTGGACGGGTTCATGATATAAGGGTCCTGCATCCAGAACTCGATATACTCGATATTGTTGGTCTCGAAGTCGATCTGGTCGATGCTGCGCATGATGCCGCCCCATGACTGCGGGCGGTTAACCAGGCGGCCATTGGCATCGATACGGCCGGGCCTCGCTTCAAAATTATACGGGCCTTTATCACCGGGATAAAATGCTATATCAAAAGTATTTAGCAGCCCCTGCCCGAAATCTACGCTCCGGTTAGGGAATATCTCGCGTTGCAGCACCTGTCTTGTCTCCGGCTTTGACAGCTCGTCGAGGTTACCCCGCAGCGGGTTATTGGGATTATTTTTTTCCTGCAATACAGGCTCGATATTATACCAGGCGATCTTGGCCCGGTTAAAGCCAGAAGCCAGGTCGTTGTTAAGCGCCGACTCAGGGAACATGGAAGGTACGGAAGCCAGCGACCAGCTGATGATGGGGAAGCGCAGGTCGATATTGGAGCGGGTTCCTTCAAAATCGTCGATAAAGATAACGCCTTCGCTTCCTTTGCCTATCTGCTTGGCATGGCCCGGCTTCAGCATGGCCGCTTCAGCATAGGCGGTAATGGAAGAAGTGGTCTTGCTGTTGTAGAAAGGCAGCTTGTTCAGCCATTTGGTCACCCGCGGCACATCTTTACGGTAGTCAATATCCAGCCCGTACATGGTATTTCGTACCGGGTCATCGCCATAGCCCTGCTTTACAAAGAAAGGTCGCTCTCCCAGCCGCACGATCGTACCGCCGATAGAAAAATCCTTGTTGGCCAGGTAATCCAACCTTAGCCCCATAAAATTTTTCTGCTGCAGGCCAAAGGTTGCCTGGTTCTCATACTGGATATCGACCGGGATGCCTGCATTGATGATCGACTGGTTGATCACCCGCAGGGTGCCGAGGTCATAATTGATCTCGTAATCAACATTTTCCTGCAGCACCTGCCCATTGGCCGTTACGGTTACCGAGCCGCGCGGGATATTGAACCCAAGCTGGTAATCGCCCCCACCCTGCGCCGTGGTCCTGGAGCGACCGGTGATCTTGAACCGGTTAAGGTTGGCATAGGTCTGCGCAATGGCCTTGATAGTATCGTAAAGAGGGTAATAAATATATTTATCCCGCTGCGCCTGGGTGCCATATACATATTCCAGGTCGCGACCAAAAGGCTCCAGCACCGGGAAAATGATCCGGCTCATCGAGGGGATCACCGTATAGCCTTCGATATAGTCAAACTTACCATCGGGCTGCGGGTCGTTCTGGTTATTCAGCCGGTCGAGGTTGAGCAGGGTGATGATCGGTTGACCTTCATACTGCGGAAGCACATCTGTAGGCGGCAGGTATCTTTTCTCGCCCAGGCTTGGCTCTTCATACAATACATCCAGGGTAAAGTCCTGCCTTTCGAGCTGGCCATAGCCTACAGAATATACGTTCTTCATCATCAGGTCCCAGATAGGCAGGTTGGTACGTTGCGAGGTTGCTTTCAGCAGCTTCAGGAACAATACTTTCTGAGAAGTGGCCGTAGAGTCTGGCGGCACATCCTGTGAGAATTCCCCTACCTGCAGCACGCGCCCGTTATAGGTATATTGATATGCTACGCCTAATACTTCATCGGGCTGCAATGGCTGGTTAAGTGAAAGAAAGCCGATCTGTGGATTGTAATAATAATCCGTGGGCTGCAGCTTGCGGGCAAAGGTCTTTTCAAAATCCTGCACCGGCGTAAGGCCGAAAGTGCCGGTGAGCACGCTTTGCACCTGCGAAGAGCTGCGGTAATTGGGATTGCTGATCAGGTTGGCATAAAGCGGGTTGGCCCCATTGCTTGGCAAAGCGTTGGGATCGCCGGGAGGGCCGATGTAGGGATTGCCTTCACCAAGATCCATAAACGCCACTATATCACGGGTATCGGTAGCCACGCCGGTGCGGTTGGTTACCCATACTTCCATGCGCAGTATCTGTACATTGGAGCTGACAACGGGCAGCTTGCTCATAGCCCGGTTATAATTGTTGCGGAAGTATTGCGCCAGCAGGAAGTGCCTGTTCTCTTCGTACTCATCTGCTTTCAGCGAAAAGGTTTGGGAGGCGGTACCGCCCTGCAGCTGCATAGACTGGCGCTGGGCACGCTGGTTGGCCAGCACTCCTGTCACGAAAAGCTTGCCGAACTGGGCCTGCGTCTTTACCCCAAATAAGGAGGTCACGGGCGGGATGAGCATTCCCTTCGAGTTGAAGCTTACATTACCCAGCTGAAATTGCTTAATGATCTCATCGTCCTTTCCCTGGTAGTTCAGGTTGAGCTGGTTCTCGAACTCAAAATTGGCCAGGGTATTATAGTTAATGGGAAGCCTGAGCTTGTCGCCTATATTGGCGTCAACCTGCAGCCTTGAGTTCATATTGAAATCGAAGCCCCCGTTGCGCCGGGCCCTTTCAGGCAGGGTTGGGTTCTTGATGTTCTGCCCCTGGTACCCGGCCAGTATATCTACATAGCCCGAAGGCCTGATATCCACCTTGCCGGTACCGATGATCCGGTTAAACCAATCATTCCTGATATTGAATTTGGGCCTGAACTGCCGGCGGTTCATATCGGTGAGCAGCTGCGATCTTTTGCGGAAATATTCCTGCTCATCCTGCTGACCCTGCAGCCGGATAAATTCGGCCATGCTGAATGAAACAGGAGTACGGTAATACTGGGTGCCGATCTTCTCTACCACGTAGTACTGGTTAGTGACAGGATCGTACTCAACGGTTCGCTTTACAAAGGAAGTATCGTTCAGGTCAAACGTGTTGCGGTTGCGATAGCTGTAGGGGTCGCCATAACGGTCCTGCAGGGGGTAACGCAGTGAGTCGGGCCTGGTGGTATCAGCAATGGGAGTATAGTCCGCCCTGAATTCCCCGGCGTGAGCCTTTGCACAGGTAAGCAGGAATGCGGCGATAACCACCGTACGGAAAATATGAGCAGCGTTCAGGTTCAATGTTTTTTCTCCACAATCAATTAGTTTCCAGGAAATAGTTACATTCAGAGGATACGAAGGACTTTTTTGATAAGGTCTTCCAGTGGAAGTTCCGGCTCTGCAGCAAGCACTTTCTGGAGCGCCTGTTCCGCAGCCTGGCGGCCGATACCCAATGCAGCCAGTGCATTAAACGCATCCTGACGCAAAGTATTGTTTTTCACCGGAGAAATATTTGCTTCCAAAGGATGCTTTACGAGCTTGTCTTTCAGCTCCAAAACCACCCGTTCAGCCGTCTTTTTGCCGATGCCTTTGATACGCTCAAGCGTACGGCTATCGCCGGCCACGATGGCCGCTGACAGCTCCTCGGGTTTCATGTATGACAGCATTATCCGCCCAGTAGATGCTCCGATGCCCGATACCCCGATCAGCAGCTGGAACATTTCCTTTTCCTGGAGGTCAAAAAAGCCATATAAGATATGGGCATCCTCCCTGATTAGCAAGCTCGTATGAAGTATTCCCTTATCAAGCCCCTGTATCCTGGAATAAGTGTTCAGGCTTATCTGCACCTCGTAAGCGATACCGCCTGTTTCCACTATCACCACGGCCGGGGTCTTGCTCACAAAATCACCTTTCAGGTATGCAATCATAAATGCGAAAATAAGGGAAAACGGGCTCGGGACATGGAGCAAATTCAGCCGTTCATTTCCCTGGCGGCATCCTGCTTGCGGGGAAGCATCGTCCTGCCGCCGCCACCCTGCCGAAAGCGAGGCCCTACCTACCTATTTTTACTTCATTGTTCTTCCTTACCTTTGACTGCTTTTATTGAAAATCAATTACTACGATGAGCAAAAAAATTTCTGCTGCCATCACGGCCGTTGGCGGATATGTTCCTGACACCAAGCTAACCAATTTCGATCTTGAGAAGATGGTAGATACCAACGACGAATGGATACGCACCCGCACCGGCGTAGAGGAAAGAAGGATACTGAAAGGAGAAGGAAAAGGTGTTTCTGAAATGATTGTTCCTGCAGTAAAGCAGCTTTGTGAAAAAAGAGGCCTCGACCCATTGGAGATCGACTGCCTGATCGTTGGCACGGTTACCCCTGATATGGTCTTTCCGGCCACGGCCAATATTGTCTGCAATAGGATAGGCGCTAAAAATGCCTGGGGCTTTGACGTTTCTGCGGCCTGCTCCGGGTTCCTCTATACCCTTACCGTTGGTGCTTCGCTGATCGAAAGCGGTCGCTATAAAAAAGTAGTGGTTGTGGGCGCCGATAAAATGAGCGCGATCGTTGACTATACCGACAGGGCCACCTGCATCATTTTTGGCGATGGCGCCGGCGCGGTGCTGCTGGAACCTGCCGAAGAAGGATTAGGCATACAGGACAGCCTTTTAAAAAGCGATGGAAGCGGCTGCGAGTACCTGCGCATGAAAGCCGGCGGCTCTGCTTATCCTGCCAGCGCCGAAACCGTAGCAGCCAAAGAACATTTTATATACCAGGAAGGACAGACGGTCTTCAAGTTCGCCGTAAAAGGTATGGCCGATGTAAGCGCCGAATTGCTGGAAAGAAATAATATGACCGGCGACGATATCGTCTGGCTGGTGCCTCACCAGGCCAACCTGCGCATCATCGATGCCACTGCCAGCCGCATCGGCCTGCCCAAAGAAAAAATTATGATCAATATCCAGAAATACGGCAACACCACCTCCGCTACCATCCCTCTCTGCCTCTGGGAGTGGGAAAGCAAGCTGAAAAAAGGTGACGCAATATTGCTGGCGGCCTTTGGCGGCGGCTTTACCTGGGGTGCCACCCTTATTAAATGGGCTTATAATTCCTGAAGCTGCTGCATAACTATATTCCAGGAGCGGGCTGCTGATCGTGGCCCGTTTTTATTTGTGCCTATTTTTCACATAGCTCTCAACAGGCAGCAGTACAGTATTTACACAGACAATGTCCAACTCTTTAAATGTTTGGATAACTTAGCAGGTATCCGGACGCGGTAAACTGTACAATCTTCTTTATGAGCAATTCCTTTCCAGCATTCAGCGGGTTTGGCTCGGCAGCCATTCATGCCGGCCACGAGCAGGACCCGCGCTATGCGCACCTGGTGCCGATATATGCCAGCAGCACATTTGTATATGATGAGGCCGGGCAAGGCATGCGCCGCTTCAGCGGGCAGGAAGAAGGATATATATATTCCCGCTGGGGCAATCCCACTTTCACCGAAGCAGAGAAAAAGATCGCCGCCCTGGAAACCTTCGGGCTTCGTAAGGAAGAAAAGCCATTGGCAGCGAAAGGCCTGCTGCATGCATCCGGGATGGCGGCTATTACCACGCTGCTGCTCTCTACCCTTAAAGCGGGCGACAAGATACTTACGCATTATTCCCTTTACGGCGGCACGGAAGAGTTGATCAGCAAGGTGCTGCCGCCGCTGGGCATTACCGCCGTCATTGCAGACCTGCGCAATACAGCGCTGGCAGAAAAAATGATCAGGGAAGACAAAGCTATCCGGCTGCTTTACCTCGAAACGCCGGCCAACCCTACCATCCAATGCGTCGATATCGAAGCCCTGGCAGGCTTGGTGCAGCAATACGGGTTGCTCTCGGCCTGCGACAATACCTTTGCCACGCCCTATCTTCAGCAGCCCTTTCGCTATGGCATAGACTTTATCGTGCACTCTACTACCAAGTTCCTTAACGGTCACGGCACTTCTATCGGGGGAATATTGTTAGGCACCGATATCGCTTTTATGAAGGAGAAAGCATATAGCACTGCTAAAATGTTAGGCGGAAATGCCAACCCCTTTGATGCCTTCCTGCTTATCAATGGCATGAAAACCCTTGAGCTCCGGATGGAAAGGCATTGTTATAATGCTATGCAGATCGCTCAATACCTGGAGAAGCATCCCGCTGTAGAGAAGGTCAACTATACCGGTCTGCCTTCACATCCTGATCATGCAATAGCCAAGAAGCAGATGCGCCACCCGGGCGCCATGCTGAGCTTTGAGCTGAAGGAAGGCCTGCAGGGCGGCATCCGTTTTATGGACCGGCTGAAGATGTGCACCCGCACCGTATCGCTTGGCACCTGCGATACCTTGCTCTCGCACCCTGCCTCCATGACGCATTACAGCATCCCCAGGGAGCAGCGTGAAAAGTACGGTATTACGGACGGGCTGATAAGGATGAATGCAGGCATCGAGAACCTGGAAGATATCCTGGCCGATCTTGACCAATCGCTAAGCTACTGAAACGAAAAGGATAACCTTGCTCAGAGCTGCCAACAAAAACCAAATAATTCATCGTAATGGACATAACTATACGCAGGGCTGAAAAGGAAGACTGCAGCCGGTTGCTGGAGCTGGTACAGGAGCTGGCCGATTATGAAAAAGCGCCGGATGAGGTTACCGTAAGCCTGGAGCATTTTTCGGAAAGCGGCTTTGGCCAAAACCCTGTTTGGTGGGCATTTGTAGCTGCGCTGCCGCATCCGGTCACAGGCAAAGAGTTTATCGCAGGCTTTGCTCTCTATTATATCCGTTACTCTACCTGGAAAGGACAACGGATGTACCTCGAAGATATCCTGGTAACAAAAGAAATGCGCGGAAAAGGCATCGGCCGCCTGCTGATGGACCGGCTTATAAAAGAAGCGAAAGCCAGGAAATTCTCTGGCATGATGTGGCAGGTGCTTGAATGGAATGAGCCGGCTATCAGCTTTTATAAAAAGTATAATGCCTGTTTAGACGGGGAATGGATCAATTGCTCGATCGATCTTTAAGCATCCTGCAGGCCATCAATGGTCAAACCATTTCTGCTGATGGGCCAGGCTGATCGCCTGGGCCTTGGAATTAATATGCAGCTTCTCGTAAATATTGGCGATATGCTTGCGCACGGTGAGCACGCTGAGGTCAAAGACCGCCGCGATATATTTTGCATCACGGCCATTGACCATATGCTGCAATATCTCTTTTTCCCTTTCCGTGATAGCGGCCGGCAGGGAGCTTTTGCCGGTGGGTGCTCCAGGTGCAGCCACTGCCGACTTGCTCAGCATCTGCAATGATTTGCGGGCAATGGCCGGGCTCATGGGAGCGCCGCCAAATTCCATCACATTGATGACAGATTCGCGCAACACATTCGCCGGCTCATGCTTCAGCAGGTAACCTGAAGCGCCGGCCTTTATCGCTTCAAAGATCTTCTCATCATCATCAAAGACCGTGAGCACAATGAAATGAATGGCAGGATACAGCCCTTTCGCCAGCTGGATGGTCTCAATGCCGTCCATTTCAGGCATTTCAAGATCCATAAATAATACCTGCGGTAACCGCTGCACCGGCAATCCCTTTAGCTGCTCCAGGCAATCATGCCCGTTCTCTGCCATGAATATCAGCTCAATATCGGCAAGAGTATTGCACTTCTGCAGAAAGGTGTTCCTGTTCACCTTGTTATCGTCAACGAATGCTATGCTGAATTTGTTAGCCATAAACGTAAAATTGAAGCTAATAAGCCTTGCCGGCAATACTCAATTTATAGTAGAAGAGATGATCATCTCCCCGGGCATATAGCGCACATGCCAGCTATTATCAGCAATATCCTGGCCGGTTTTCGCTGCCCGGCCGGCAACTGCTCCGCCATTATTATATATCCGAACCGTCCAGCCCTGCCGGCTTTCGATCAGGATGCCTACCCTGTTGCTAAATGTATTTTCAAGTATAGCGGTCACTGCCTGCTGTATCACCTGGAAAAGATGGAAAGCCTGGGAAGAAGGCAACTCTGTATCCTGGTCGATATGCTCGGACACCTGTATGTCCACGCCGGGGTATGTAGGCTGGATACGATTGATAAATCCTTTTACCCGATCGCTGGTAGCGCTTAACGTGATCGTTTCCTTCTTAAGGGCCCAGATGGTATCTATCAGCTCTGCCACAATAGCCTGCGAATTGGAGCTTAGCTCGTCCATAGCTGTCTTTACCGGCGCCGCAACAGGATAGCGGCTTATCTCGTCGAGGTTGGAAGAAATAGATGCTGCATAGGCCCCGAGGCTATTATGAAGGTTGGCGGCTATCCGTTTCCGTTCGTTCTCTTCGGCCTTTTGTATAGCTTCCTGCGCCAGCCGCTCATCCTCTTCCTTTTGCTGCCTGATACGCAAAGCCTGCCTTTTCTTGTTGGAGCGAAAGAGCAGCGCGGAAAAGAGAATAATAAGCAGGCTCAGCAGGTAAGCCCCGTAAATAATATAATTTTTTCGCGTAAGGCTCAGCGTTTGCTGCATAATGGTATTTTCCTTTTTCTGCACCTCATAGCGGGCCTGCATACCTGCCAGCGCCGTGGCTGTATTGGCCTGGTATATAGAGTCCTTGAGGTCGAGCAGCTTTTCCAGCGCGCTCATATAGGAACCGGTATTCCCTGCTTTTTTGTTGCTTTCGGCCAGGGCCGTATAAAGAAATATCAGCTTCGAGGAAAGTTGGTACTGGCGGGCCAGCCTGATCCCTTCCTCGCTGATCCGGATGCCTTTCTCAGCCTGGCCGTTGCTGGCATAATACATGGCCAGCTGCGCCATATCAGATACAATATAAAAGGGATCCCCGATCTGTTTCCTGATCTCCAGGGCCTGGTTCAGCGAGGTCTCTGCGCCCTCGTTGTTCTTTATATTGATATAGATAGCCGATTGTATGGCATAGGCATTGGCCAGGTAGGCAAGCATCTGGTAACGCCGGTTAAGCTCCAGCGAGCGGTTGATATAATAAATGGCAGAGTCATATCTTCCCATCTCGTTCCACACCGAAGCCAGGTTAGAGCAGGCTACGCTTTCCCATTTATCTTCAACACCTCCTTTGCCAAAGCCTGGTAGGGCCCCGTAAAACCATTGGAGCGCTTCGGGGTATTGCGTCATCTCCATATGTACCCAGCCGATGCTGTTGCGTACAGCTGCCTGCAGCGATATATCATTGTCCTTTTCGGCATCAGCCAGCAGTGAATAATAAAGATCAAGCGCTTCCTTGAACTCCCTTTTTCGTATAAGCAGGCGCCCTTTGAGGCGTATGAATTTCACATATATGTCCCTTTCTGCGCCCTCGTAGCTCACTGAAGGCAGTATTTCCGTGCAGATCTGCAGCGCACTGTCGGCCTCGCCCTTATTGGTCAGGGAAACCGCCTGGTAATATGGCTGGTATATTTTTTTCTCGGGCTTGCCGGCGGCCGTTGCGAGCGGGCCGATCCTTTCTGCATAGGCGAGCAAAGTATCGTTGCTCATGGAATAGCTCTCCTCGCAAAGCTGCAGCACGGCATCCAGCCGGCTGGCCGGCGTAACGGCGTATTTCAATGCCTGGCGAAGCTGCGCAATACGCGGGGTCTGGGCCCTCAGCCCTATGCTCCACAGCAATAAAAACGCACCTGTCCATAATTTTCTCATACCATCATTTTAAAGCTTTTCAAAGGATATATCAGCCATGGCTTTCCGCACCTGGGGATGCCTGGGGCGAAATGGTCACCACCGTACCCTGCGGATCGGCATTGCTCCAGGAAATAAGCCAGCCCGATTCATCAGCGCGGCTTTTCATGTTGGTAAGCCCATTGCCGCCTCTTTTATTATCGGCCAGCTGCATGCCTTTTCCATCATCCGCTATGCTGACACGCCAGCTGGTCTCTTTGCTTTCCATGAAAATATCGATATGCCGGCACTGGCTATGCCGGAGGGCATTATTGACGGCTTCCTGCACGATCTGGAAAAGATGATAAGCCTGCGATGGCGGAAGCAGGTGATCATGCCCGATATCTTCGCCGATATGGATGGCGATAGCCGGAAAGCTCGGCTGCACCCGGTTGATGAATGTTTTTAGCCGATCGCTTATGCTGGTAAGGGAAAGCGCATTCTTGTTAAGCACCCAGATGGTATCGCTCAGCTGTGATACGATAGCCAGCGAATTATGCCTCAGCTCCTGCATGGCCGTAATGCTTTGCCGGCTGCCGGTATCAGGGCGGATAAAATCGAGGTTGGACACGATAGAAGCAGCATAGGTGCCCAGGTTATCGTGCAGGTCTGCGGCAATACGCTTACGCTCGCCTTCTTCAGCCTTAGCCACTGCCAGCAGCGAGCTGTCCTTTTCTTTTTGCAGCAGCAGCTCTGTCTTCAGCTTCTGTCTTTTCCGGTAATTATAAAAAAGTATCCAGCCAAGGATGGCGGCAAAGGCCAGCAATAATAGAGTGCCATACAGAATATAGTTCTTCCTTGAAAGATCCAGCTTTTGCTGGATGATCGTGTTCTCCTTTTTCTGCACCTCGTACCTGGTTTGCAGCTCAGCGGATGAGCGCGCCTGGTCCTGCTTATAAAAAAGGTCTTTCTGGTCGATCAGCTCTTCGAGGGTCTGCCCGTACATCTTCATGTTCCCTGTCATCTTATAGCAGGTGGCCAGCGGCTGCAGGTACATGATGCGGTATTCCGGTACCGTATCCGTGGCCAGGTAGCGGGTGCAAAGCTCGATGCCTTTTTGGTACTGCGCTGTCTTTACATAGAAATCTGCCAGCTGCCTGATATCATCCACGTAAAAAGTGTCTTTGTTGAACAGACGGCTCAGGGCAATGGATTCTTTCAGGGCTTTTTCCGCTTCTTCCATACGGCCGGTGTTGGAAAAGATATCAGACTGTATGGTCAGGCAGGTTTGGAGAAAGGGCAGGTTCTGCGTGTTCCTGGCAATATCCACGCCTTTTCTTATATAATAATTGGCAGAGTCGTTTTTGCCCATGGCGCTGTACATCCGGGCCAGGTTGCCATACAGGATGGAATAGCTTTCATATTTTTTATCAGCCGAAGCAAGCTTTGCTGCTTTAAGGAACCAGTTCAGCGCCTCCTGGGGGTTCTTTTCCGATCTTCTTTTAAGCACGCCTATCGAAGTATAGGCAATGATCTGGTTTAGGGTATCGTTATGCTTTTCCGCTTCATTCAGCAAAGAGTAAATGGCTTCTCCTGCTTCTTTCATCTTGGCATTGGTGGTCAGCAAGCGGATCTTGAGCACCGTAAGCCTGAAGAACAGCTCACGTGAAGCCGGGTCTGCCACCGGGTTAGCTGCCAGTTCACGGTCAATCAGCTGCAATGCGGTATCTACCTGCCCGGCGCGCCACAACGCGGTAGCGATAAAGTATTCAGCCTGGTGCTTATCCTGCTTGGTGCCGGCTTTGGCAGCGAGCTCCTTTGCCCATAGCGAGTACCTGAAGCTGCTGTCAGGGTAAAGAGACAGCTGCTGCTCGCATATGGCGAATACTGTTCCCATCCGCTCCTTGTCGGCTTGCTCCGTACTCAGCTGCTGCTTCAGCCTGTCTATGACACCGGTTTGGGCCCAGGCGCCAGCTGCCACCAGCATTGCTCCCAGCAGGAAAATTGCGGTCCTCATTAGTCTTTGCTTTGATAAGAGATGTTTGCCAGCAAGGTGATGCCATTTCATAAGGGCGGTGAATTGAGCATTCAGGCATTGCCTGAAACAAATATAGACTGAAAGCTACTCCGGCACAAGGTGGTACTACAAATTAAGTATAGGCCGGGCCCTGGGCTTTCTTCAGCTTTACAGCAAAATCAATCTATTCACAACCAGATACCATGAAAAAGAATTACCTGATACCGGTTACTTTGTTTGTTGCAGCAAGCCTTTTCGGCTGTTCCAAAAAGGATGCAAGCCCGGCCGTGATACAGAACGACATTGCTGTAGTAGATAACAAGGTGACCAGCTTTATGAGCACTTACCAGGCGCCGGCAGCTTCGCTGGCCATCAGCAAAAACGGAAAGCTCATATACCGCAAAGCTTATGGAAATGCGGATAATACTGCAGGTGAAAAAGCCACCGTCAACCACCGGTTTCGCATAGCCAGCATATCAAAGACCATTACCGCCGTTGCCATCATGAAGCTGATGCAGGAAGGCAAGCTCACGCTCAACCAGAAAGTGTTCGGCGCCGGCGCCATACTGGGCACCGACTACGGTACGGCAGCATACAGCACTAACGTAACCAATATAACGGTAAAGGACCTGCTGCAGCATACAAGCGGCGGATGGAATAACAGCTACCCGCAAGATCCCTGCTTCAACAATCCTACCTTTAACCCGGCCCAGCTGATCACCTGGACGCTCGACAACCGCCCGCTTACCAATGCCCCGGGAACTTCTTACCAGTACTCGAACTTTGGCTATATGATATTAGGCCGCATCATCGAAAAGCTTACCGGCAAGACCTATGAAAGCTATATCAGGCAGGACATACTGGCTCCGTTGGGCGCTACCCATACCGAGCTGGCCGGCAACACGGAAGCCGAACGCAAGACCAATGAAGTAAAATACTACGGCCAGGGATCTGAAGCTTCCGCCGTTTATACAACCCCTATCCAGCGCAACGACGGACCGATGGGCTGGATCACAACACCTACCGACCTGCTGCGCCTGATGACAGCTATTGACAGCAGCAGCACCCGCCCTGATATTCTTACTGGCAGCACGCTGGCGGTAATGCGTACCCCCGGCAGCATCAATGGGTACTATGCCTGCGGCATTATAGTGGAGAATGATCCTTCGGTAGGGAGCATCTGGTATCATTTCGGGAGCATACCGGGTACGCAGTCGGTAGTGCTGCGGACAGCTACAGGCTGGTGCATCTCTTTCGTGATGAATACCCGCTATACCAATCCCAGCCAGGCCGAGACGGCAATGGCCAACATGGTGCAAAGCTTTATGTTCGACAATACCATTCCCTGGCAATCGATCGACCAGTTTTAGAACTTTCTCATGTGAGCGTAACCCGGCCCTTGTTTTTACAGGGGCCTTATTCATTCGGCCCTGGTCTACCCTACTGCTTTATAAGACTTGAGGCATTCAGGAAGCAAAAAGGGCCGCTCCGGTATGGTGCGACCCTTTGACGTATCATAAAGCAAGGCATCAGCTTACGCCATCTACCTGCATTTCTTTATTGATCTTAAGCACCAAGCCCTGCAGTACTTTGCCGGGGCCGACTTCCGTGAATTTTGACGCTCCGTCACGGATCATGGCCTGCACGCTTTGGGTCCAGCGCACAGCGCCCGTAAGCTGGTCGATCAGGTTCTGCTTGATCTCTTCCTTGTCCATAACAGCCCTGGCCACTACGTTCTGGTAAACGGCGCAGGTAGGCGTATGAAAATTGGTGGCCTCAATAGCCTGCTTCAGCTCGGCTTTGGCAGGGGCCATCAGCGGCGAATGAAAAGCTCCGCCTACCGGCAATACCAGGGCACGCTTGGCGCCGGCAGCTTTCATTCGTTCGCAGGCAACCTCGATAGCTTTTACCGACCCGCTGACCACCAGCTGGCCCGGGCAATTGTAATTAGCCGCTACCACTACTTCTCCGGTCTCTTCCTGAACCGCAGCGCACACTTCTTCCACTTTCTCATCGGCAAGGGCCAATACAGCAGCCATGGTAGAAGGCACCAGCTCGCAGGCCTTCTGCATGGCCTGGGCCCTGATGGCTACCAGCTGAAGGGCGCTTTCAAAGCTCAGCGTGCCATTGGCCACCAATGCCGAGAACTCACCAAGCGAATGCCCGGCTACCATATCAGGCCGGGCGCCATCGATGCTTTTAAAGGCAATGACCGAATGCAGGAATACGGCAGGCTGCGTAACATTTGTTTGCTTCAGCTCTTCTTCCGTGCCGCTGAACATGATATCGGATATCCTGAAGCCGAGTATCTCGTTTGCCTGCTCAAACAGCTTTTTGGCAAAAGCGCTGTTGGTGTACTGTTCCTTACCCATTCCCGGGAACTGGGATCCCTGCCCGGGAAATATAAATGCGTGTTTCATATTGCTTGGTTAACGTGGATATATGAAGAAGGCATGGCCTGTGCCTGTTTTCGCCCATCCGAACCGGCAACAAGCTCCTGCCTGCCGGGCTTATACATCATTCACTATTGCTACTGCTTTGCCCGTAACTCCTTACCTGGCTTCTTCATTGAGCTTCTCACAAAAAAAGCCTGACCGGCACATACCGTCAAACTTTTCAGAGCGGGTGCAAACCTACCAATTTTAATGCAAATCAGCGCTTATGAGCTTTAAAAATTCACTGCGGGTAGGATTCTGGTGAAATTCGCCGTCAAAGGCAGACGTTGTGGTCACGGAGTTTTGCTTCTGAACGCCCCGCATCATCATGCACAGGTGCTGGGCTTCTATCACCACGGCAACGCCCAGGGGATCGAGCGTATCGCGGATAGCGTTCATTATCTCTACGGTAAGCCGCTCCTGCACCTGCAAACGGCGGGAATATACATCAACCACGCGGGCCAGCTTGCTCAGCCCGGTGATCCATCCATTAGGGATATAGGCAATGTGCGCTTTACCAAAGAAAGGGAGCATATGATGCTCGCACATGCTGTACAGCTCGATATCCTTTACCACCACCATCTGGCTCACATCTTCATGGAACTTGGCCGAGTTGATGATGGCCTTGGCATCCTGGTGATAGCCCTGCGTCATGAACTGCATGGCCTTGGCCAGGCGTTCGGGGGTTTTGAGCAATCCTTCCCGCTGGGGATCTTCTCCTATCAGGCCAAGCACTTCCTTATAGTTCTTTATCAACCCGTCGGTCAGCTCTTCATCGTACTGATCAATCTTAGAATATGCCATATTGATAATTTAAAAACAGGATACCTGCTAAGCAGGATATTCCACAAAATTTCTGGGAGTTTCGTACAACCTTACCTGCAGCTCCAGCTGAGGATCGATGCGCGGGCGCAGCAGGCCGTAAATAACGATCGCAATGTTCTCCGCCGTAGGGTTCAGGTCCCTGAACTCTTTTGTATCGAGATTAAGATTGCGATGATCAAAACGGGCATGCACTTCCTCCCTGATCATATCGCTTAATACCTTCAGATCGATCACATACCCTGTCTCGGGGTGCGGCACGCCTGTAACTTTTACCTCCAGCTCATAATTATGTCCGTGATAATGCGGAAGCGCGCATTTTCCGAATACCCGGTTATTGGCAGCATCATCCCATGCCGGGTTGTACAACCGGTGAGCGGCATTGAAATGCTCACGACGAAAGACTGCTACTTTTTTTATATCCAAGAAAAAAAATTTATTCCTGTTCTGCTACCGGCGCTTATTCGCCAAAGTATTCCACGTATATCCTCGGGGTTTCGTACAGCTTGATGCAATGCAGCCGGATGCCGGCAGGCAGATGCGGCGCCAGCTCATTCCAGATGCCGATCGCCAGGTTCTCCGTGCTGCACATCTTGCCTTTCATGAAATCTACGTCCATGTTCAGGTTGCGGTGATCCAGCTTTTCCACTACCCGGTCGCGGATAATGGTGCTTAGCCGCTTTACGTCAAATACGAAGCCGGTATCAGCGTCGGGCTTTCCTTTTACCGTTACGTACAGCTCATAGTTATGGCCATGCCAGTTCTCGTTGGCGCATTTGCCGAACACTTCCTCATTCTTTACCTCGTTCCAGGCAGGATTATATAATTTATGAGCCGCGTTGAAATGCTCTACTCGCGTCAGGTACACCATGTGCTGAAATTAAACTCTTCGGTAAACAAGGTGGCAAAGTTAATATTTACGAAAGGAATGGCAATAAACAGGTAAGGCCCACGCTGTTGCCCAGGGCCAACCGGTTGATCCTGATTATTTTTGTGGATGCCCGGCCTTCTGCTTATTTGCTGTTGGCAGCACAGGCCGTTGTTACCGATATTTGTATTATGCATGTCCTGATCACAGCCGCCACGCTTGCCGAAATACAGCCGGTAGCTGACCATCTTGCCCGCACAGGCGGGCATATCAGCAACTGGCAGGCCGAGCTGCTTATCACCGCGCCCGGGATGGTACCGGTCACTTATGAGCTGACGCGTTACCTGGCCGCAAGAAAACCGGCACTTGTGATACAGGCAGGCATTGCCGGTTCATTTCAGCTCTGCCTGCCCGGCAAAACAGTAGTAATAAAGGACGAGTCTTTTGCCGATCTCGGCGTATGGGAAGACGCCGGTTTCCGCAACCTCTTTGACCTGGGACTGGCACGGGCCAGCCAACCGCCTTATAATGGTACCCGGCTGGTCAATCCCTTTACCGGCCTCATGGCGGCAACCGGGCTGGAAACAGCAAGCGGCGTAACGGTCAACGAAATATCGACGGTTCCGGCACGTATAAAATGGGTTGAACAAAACCTGTCGCCGTTTGTTGAAAGCATGGAAGGGGCAGCTTTTCACTACGTATGCTTGCAGGAGCAGGTCGCTTTCCTGCAGCTCCGGTCTGTTTCCAACCTGGTGGGAGAGCGTGATAAATCCCGCTGGCATATTGCCGAGGCCATTGATCACCTCAACAAAGCAATCTTCGATCTTCTTAACCGCTTATCTGCCTACAATGAAGCTGAGCTTAGGTTTTAGCCCCTGCCCTAACGACACTTTTATTTTTGATGCCCTTGTCAATAAAAAGATCGATACGGGCGATCTTGTATTTGAGCCGGTGCTGGAAGACGTGGAAACGCTGAATGAATGGGCGCTTGCCGGCAAGCTGGATATTACCAAGCTTAGCTTCCCGGCCTTTTTCCGGTCCCTGCCGCATTACCACCTGCTGCATAGCGGCAGCGCGCTGGGTAAAGGAGTAGGCCCCCTGCTGGTCAGCCGCCGTCACGACCTGGCTGCCAGCGACCATATCGAAGAGCTTACGATAGCGCTGCCCGGCATAAATACTACGGCAAACCTTCTTTTCAGTTTTGCATTTCCAGGAGCGCAGAAAAAACATTTCCGGCTTTTTTCTATCATCGAGGACGCCGTGATAAAAGGAGAGACCGACCTGGGCGTCATCATCCATGAAAACAGGTTCACCTACCGGCAAAAAGGCCTGCATAAAGTAATCGACCTGGGCGAATACTGGGAGCAAAAAATGAAGGCTCCGATCCCTTTAGGCGGCATTGCCATAAAAAGGAGCTTTGACCCGGCGCTTACCCGGCAGGTGAACCAGCTTATCAGGCAAAGCCTCGAATACGCATTTGATCGTTACCCGGAAATATCCTCGTATGTACAGCAGCACGCGCAGGCTATGAGCGCAGAAGTGATGCGGCAGCATATCGACCTGTATGTAAACAACTATTCTCTCGATCTTGGTGCAGATGGGCAGGATGCCATCAGGCAGCTGGCATCCGTGTTTTTTGCTGCCGTACCTGGGCAGCAGGCCGGTACAGCTACGTTCTTTATACCACAGATCAAGGTCTGAGCCTGCCTATTTATTTTGCCAATGCCTTTTTATATGCATCGAGACAGCGCTTGCGGGCCAGCTCGTGCTCCACTATCGGCAAGGGATAATCAAGCTGGTCCAGTTCCGGCACCCACCGGCGTATATATTTCAGCCCTGGATCAAACTTTTTGGTCTGCAGGGTTGGATTAAAAATACGGAAATAGGGCGCCGCATCGCAGCCGGTGCCGGCAGCCCATTGCCAGCCGCCATTGTTGGATGACAGCTCATAGTCGAGCAGCTGCCTGGCAAAATAAGCTTCTCCCCATCGCCAGTCAATCAGCAGGTGCTTGGTAAGAAAAGAAGCCGTGATCATGCGCACCCTGTTGTGCATAAAGCCGGTCTCATTCAGCTCGCGCATGCCGGCATCCACAATGGGATAACCGGTTTGACCAGCACACCAGGCCTCAAACTCTTTTTCATTATTCCTCCACCTGATCTTGTCGTATTCCGGCTTAAATGATCCGGTAACTACCTGTGGGAAATGCCAGAGGATCATCTGGTAAAATTCACGCCAGATAAGCTCGTTCAGGAAGGTTTGATTCAGCCGCTGGGCCACGGCCGCCAGCTCTCGGATACTGATCGTTCCAAACCGGAGATGAACGCTAAGCCTAGAAGTGCCTTCCCGTGCAGGAAAGTCACGGTTAGCAGTGTAGGCCCTGATAAGCGCTTCGTCGATGGCAGGAGGAGGGAACGAAAGGCGGCTTTTGGCAAACCCTATATCTTTCAGCGACGGCCGGGCAATGGCGCGCTGGCTGAAGAAGTTCTTCCCATATCTTTCAACAGGGTAAGGCTTCAGGTAAAATGGCTTCAGCGTAGCTTTCCAGCGGCGGGAATAGGGAGTAAAAACGGTATAAGGCGATCCATCGTCCTTGACCACTTCCTTTTTCTCAAATATCACCTGGTCCTTATAAGTATGAAGCCGGATATCTTTCCCGGCCAGCCATTCCGCCACTTTCCGGTCCCTCTCTATGGCGTATGGCTCCGTGTCATGATTGGCATAAACGGCCTTTACATCGTAATCCTGTACCAGCTCGGGGAATATCTTCTCAGGCACGCCATAACGTACATCGAGCGTCGCTCCTTTTTTAACGAGCTGCTGCTGCAGGTCTTCCAGCGCATTATGGATAAAAGTGATCCGGTTATCATGCTTATTATCCAGCTCGTCCAGGATATGACGGTCGAAAATAAAGACCGGCACTACCGGGTATTCTCCTTTGAGCGCATGGTAAAGGCCTGCATTATCATATAAGCGGAGGTCGCGGCGGAACCAGAAAAGGCTTACAGGTTTATCTGATTTATTCATGGTTGTCGACAGGGTAAATGACGGAATAGATCGCTTTTACGGCACCCGGTGCATAGCTGGCTTCCCTGAATTGCCTGACCCACCTGATGCCCCTGACAGCATTGGTCAGGAATACGGCATCTGCTGCTTCCAGCATACCGGGAGCGCATACGGCTTCCTGCACCTGGTACCCGGCTGCCTGTAGTTTTTTCTTTCCCTCCTGTAGCAGGTAACGGCGCATCACCCCGTCTACGCAACCCTGGTGCAATGGAGGCGTAAATAAGATATCCTGCTTTATCCACCAGAGATTGGCGATCGTGCTGTCGGCAATATTATCCTGGCTGTTCAGCACAAGGCAATCGTTGAGCTGCGCTGACCTGGCATAGCGGGCTGCCATGCCATACACCAGGAAATTGGCCGATTTCAGGTTAGCCAGCAGGTCGCAGCTTTTGCGTGCTTCGCTGTAAAGACCGATCACCAACCCATTCTCATTAAGCTGGTTTACCGATGCCTCCAGCGGCCAGCATTCAACCAGGTAGCCGGCATTGCCGGCCGCTTCAAGCAGACCGCCATGGCCATTGTAAACAGAAAGCCTTACGCGTGCCAGCGATGCGCAGTTGTTGCGATGACACAGCTCCAGGATATATTTTTCCAGCCGCTCTTCCGTCAGCAGCGACGGCCATTGGTATTGTAAGATACTGATGCTCCTGAACAAGCGATGGAAATGATACTCTTTAAGAAGTATATGGCCGTTTACAACCTTCATGGTCTCAAACAGCCCGTCACCATACCGGTAGCTTTTGTTGTCTGCCTTGAATATAGCGGCATCGGCCCTCGTCATTTTACCCTGCCAGTGTATGTAATTCATACAATGAAAATAGGAAAAAGCGATAAGGGAAACAGGAAGCATAAGGAAAGCCACCTGGTCAAATTACGAACCGGTGCATCCTTACATGAAAAAGACCGCCTTCCGGCAGTCTTGATCCAGCATATTGCTGTAGCTCATTATGGCTGCTCTACCAACCCCGCTTTTACGGCATACATTACCAGGCCGGCCATCGATTTGGTGCCGGTCTTGGTCTTGAGCTTGTCGCGGATAGCTTCTACCGTGCGCGGGCTGAGATCCACCATGTCTGCTATTTCCTTGGTGCTCTTTTCGTCGCACATGAGCTTGAGGATCGTGACCTCCTTATCGGTCAGCTGCACATCCTGCGGCGTGGAAGACTCTACCACGCGCTTGGTGCGCAGGCCGCTCAATAAAGCTTTGTTGGTGAGGTCATTGAAATAGAAATCCTGCTCGTACACAGCCCTGATAGCTTCATAGATCATTTCAGAGCCCGACTCTTTGGTAAGATAGGAATTGGCGCCGATCTCCATCATTTTGGAGATAACAGAATGATCATTGTGCATAGAGAGCATAATGACCTTTACATTGGGATACAATTTCTTGATCTCCGGAAGCGTGGACAGCCCGTCCATTATAGGCATCTGGATATCCAGCAATACCACATCCGGCTGGATATGACGAAGAAGGTTGAGAAGCTGCATGCCATTCTCTGCCTCTGCTACCATTTGGATATCTTTCCTGCTGGAAAGGGATGTTTTAACCCCTGTGCGAAATAAAGTGTGGTCGTCTGCGATAGCGACCTTGATCACTGCGTTGGTTTCGTTTTTCATGGATTCGAGATTAGTAAAAAGTTATCAATATCAGACGTTATTCTCCGGTGCAAGATGGAAAAATCCCCCAATATATAACATAGTAGAAGTACTTAATTTAGCATTTGCGGAAACTACCGGTTGACAATTATCAATACAAGTAAACCATTACCCGAAGCGGGCTTATCCGGTTCCGTTATCGAAGAATTACGATTATTTACGTAAAAACCGCAGTTTTCAAATCAGGCAGATATGCTCTTGTTCACACTCATCTGTGAATATAATTTTGTGTAAGAAAGTTGATTGAGCAGGGCGACTCGTTATATCATCCAGATGTCCCGATAACCAACCGTCCAGAAAGTTCTTTCCAATACCTTTGATCAACCGACACGACTCTTCCACCAGTCAACTTTCTATTTTTCTGAAGACAGCTCCGTTTTTAAAATCGGTTTCCTTTTGAAATTTCAGCTACCGCCTGCCCTGCCGGGCGGGCAGCCTGTCTGCCTGCAAGCATCAATACCGCATCAGCGGTTTTTTTATGCCTGTTCCTTTTCTGCTATTATGTAAGCACGGGGATCGCCGAGAGCGAATTTCTTCCGGCCGGGTATGCTATAGACCTCCTTTACGCGGAAGCCAGAGCGCTGAAGCAATGCCTCCATTTCAGGAATGGAGAAAATATAGTCTACAGCTTCTTTGGTTTCAGTGCTGCCGTCAGGGGCAAGTATCAGCTGCTTTGTTTCGATACGGGAAGGGGAAAAGAGGTAAGCAGACTCACTGATAATACGCAGATCGCCGGCATAGCTCCAGGAACGCGGCGTGAATTGCTTGACCGCTATCTCGGTAAGCGACCAGGTATTGATCAGCAGCTGCCCCCCGTTTTTCATAAGCCCGTAAAGGTTGGCCAGGATCGCCGTTGCTTCTTCCGCGGAAAAAAAATTGAAGCTGTTGCCCATGCAGATAGCAAGATCGGCCGGGGCTGCGTTAGCAGGATTGAATTTCGCAATATCGGCCTGCACGGCCTGTAGCGGCAATTTCTCTTCATGCGCCACGGCCTCGATCTCGTCGATATAATCCCCGAGGTTGTCCACAGCCGTCACCTGTATGCCTTTCCTGGCCAGGGCAATGGCATGGCGGCCATAGCCGCACATCATATCCAGCACATGCTGCCCGGCCTGCAGGTCAAAATAAGCGATCATAAAATCAACTTCCCTGGTGGTAAGCTCGGCAGGGATGATTGTTTTCCAGACCTCTTTATAATAGCCGTCGAAAAAAGTGTTATTGATATTTTCCATGATGGGCCGGTTAACCGTTAGAAGGGCGTGCTTATTCCAGCAGCTTATTTCGCATAGCGTACATGACCAGGCCGGCAATGGTTTTGGCGCCTGCCTTTTGCTTCATATTCTGCCGTATGGTCTCGATGGTGCGCGGGCTGAGGAAAACTTCCTTTGATATCTCTTCCGTGGTCTTATCTTCTGCGATCAGCTTCAGGATGCGAAGCTCTTTTTCAGAAAACTTGACCGGGTTGGGATAAAACTGGCGCACCGTCTTTTTATGCTGCAGCTTGAGAAGCACGGCCTTATTGACCAGCTCGTTGAAGTAAAAATCGTCGTTCATGCACGACAGGATGGCCTGGTATATCTCTTCGGGGTCCGTGGTCTTGGTAAGATAGGCATTGGCACCCATTTCCATCATCTTGGTAATCATTTCCTGGTCATCGTACATGGTGAGCACGATGATCTTTACTGCCTCGTATTCTTTGCGGATCATGCTGATAGCATTGATACCATCTATTTCGGGCATACGGATGTCCATCAGTATCACATCCGGCTCCTTCAGCTTCAGCTTGTGCATGAGATCTTTCCCGTCCTCGGCTTCCCAGAGTATCTTCAGGTATTCTTTATCCCGCAGTGACATGCGGATACCGTCGCGGAATATCTTGTGATCATCAGCTATGGCCACCTTAATTTGCTGAGCAGTCATTACAGTTGGTTTAAGCTACCGCCTGGGGCTTACACCCGCAAACGGGGTTAGTAAAAATTCCCGTCAAACCTACACTAAAAAGATGAGTTTACCATCTGTTTATCGCAAGGGCCGGTATAGGGGCATATCCCGGAAGGCTCCTGTTTTCTGTCCGTTGGCAGGCTTGCCAGTGCTGGCATACCGCAATCATGAAGCAATGCAGGCTTTTTACAACCGCTGCTGCAGCTGCCCGACCATCGCATTTTTCCAGCTAAGGAAGTCGCCGGCGATAATATGCTTGCGGGCCTCATTCACCAGCCACAGGTAAAACGACAGGTTGTGCACGCTGGCAATGGTATAGCCGAGTATTTCCTGCGCTTTCATCAGGTGCCGCAGGTAGGCTTTGCTGTAGTAGTTGCTGAGCTCGTTCGGCAGGCCGTCGTCGATGGGAGAATAATCAAGCTCCCATTTTTTATTGTCGATATTGATGACGCCCTTAGTGGTAAACAGCATGGCATTACGCCCGTTGCGGGTAGGCATTACGCAGTCGAACATATCTACTCCCATGCCGATACATTCAAGTATGTTCCAGGGAGTGCCCACGCCCATAAGATAGCGGGGCCTCTGTACCGGCAGGTGATCGCAGCACCATTCGCAGATCTCGTACATCACCGGCACCGGCTCACCCACGCTGAGCCCGCCGATAGCATTCCCGGTAGCTTCTTTGGAAGAGATATATTCGCAGGATTGCTTGCGCAGGTCCTTAAAGGTGCCGCCCTGTACGATTGGGAAAAGGTTCTGCGTGTACCCGTAGCGATCGTCTGTGCCGGTAAAGCGGCTGATGCACCGGTCGAGCCAGCGGTGGGTCATTTCCATGCTTTGCCGCGCATAAGCGTATTCGCTGCCGCCAGGCGGGCATTCGTCGAAGGCCATGATGATATCACCCCCGATGCTCCGCTGTATGTCCATCACCTTTTCAGGGCTGAAGAGATGCCTGCTGCCATCGATATGCGACTGGAAAGTGACCCCTTCTTCCCTGATCTTGCGGGTACCTGCCAGCGAAAATACCTGGTAGCCCCCGCTATCGGTAAGGATAGGCTTAGGCCAGCCGTTGAACCGGTGCAGGCCGCCGGCCTTTTCCAGCACTTCCAGCCCTGGCCGGAGGTAAAGATGGTAGGTATTGCCAAGGATGATATGCGCATTGACCTCATCCAGCAGTTGCTGCTGGGTAACGGCCTTGACCGTGCCTGCCGTGCCTACCGGCATAAAGATGGGGGTAATGATCTCCCCGTGATCGGTAACGATCTTGCCGGCACGGGCTTTGGATTGCGTGTCAGTATGTTGAAGCTCAAATGATAGTGCAGCCATTCTTATATCCGGATATGCCGGTGCGCGCCTTTTTTACGGCCGGGTTTTGTACCGGGCGGTGAAGAGTGCGACGCAACAGGCGATGATAGTAGCACCGCAGGCCGGCCAATCCTTGCCATTGGCCTGGCAGCGGGGAAAACAGGCGGCAAGATAAACACAAACTCTAAACTAAAAATTACAAACTCTTATATCTTTGCCGATTATGCCATTAGCTAACTGGGGAGAAATCGTCTTTTACCTGCTTGCGGTCGTCACCGCGATACAGCTTTTTTATTACCTGTTCTTTTTCCTGCGCCTGGCCCTTTACCGCGAGCCGTCGAGGGCGCAATCGCAGCAGCACCCGGTGTCGGTGATCGTTTGCGCGCGCGACGAAGACGAGAACCTGGCGCGCAACCTGCCGGGCATACTGGTGCAGCGCTACCCGAGCACCTGGGAAGTGGTAGCGGTAAACGACAATTCGCTCGATGATTCAAAGTATATCCTGCAGGAATTGAAAAAGGCATTCCGTTCCCTGAACGTAGTAGAGCTTACGCAGGAGGCCAAGCTGATCGCCGGTAAAAAATATCCTTTGTCGATCGGGATCAGGGAAGCCAAGCACGAAATACTGCTGCTGACCGATGCCGACTGTGTACCTGCCAGCGAGAACTGGATACAGCATATGCAAAGCGCTTATCACAATGGCACCGAGGTAGTGCTGGGCTATGGCGCTTACCATAAAGCGCCGGGCCTGCTGAATAAGGTGATACGGCTGGAAACATTCCACGCCGCCCTTCAATACCTGTCGTATGCCCTGGCCGGCCTGCCTTATATGGGTGTAGGCAGGAACCTTTCCTACAAAAAAGATGTTTTCCTGCGCAATAAAGGCTTCTCTTCCATCAACCACCTGCCTGGCGGGGACGATGACCTCTTTATCAACAAGATCGCCAACAAGCACAATACGGCCATCGTGATCGGCGAAGAGGCCAAGACCTATTCCATACCCAAACGCAGCTGGAAGGAATGGCGCAAGCAAAAAAGAAGGCATTACAGCACGGCCAAATTCTACCGTCCCAAGCATAAGCTACTGCTGGGGCTATATGCTTTCAGCCATTTCATATTTTATCCTTTGGTAGTGGCGGCAGCTTTGCTTTACGACTGGCGCCTGGCGCTGGGCCTGTTCGGGCTGCGGCTGATAGTGCAGTTGCTGGTATTATACAAGCCGTTGAAGAAGCTGGGGGAAGGCGACCTTTACGGCTGGTTGCCATTCTTTGACCTGTGGGTGTTCTTTTATTATATTGTGTTTGCGCCCTCATTATGGAGAAAGGCAAAAAAAACCTGGTGACGGCTTGCGCGCACCCGCCAAGCCTGCTTTACCATTAACTTGCAGCCTGCATGGAACGTATCCTTCATTATTTTTCCGATTTCACCCCGCGCCAGCTACAGCAGCTGCAGGCGCTGGAAGACCTGTACAGGGAGTGGAATGAGAAGATCAATGTCATTTCGCGGAAAGATATCGACAGCCTTTACGAAAAGCATGTGCTGCACTCCCTGAGCATTGCCGCCGCCTTTTCGTTCAGGGCCGGCTCAACCATCATCGACCTTGGTACCGGCGGGGGCTTTCCGGGCATACCACTGGCCATTTTTTTCCCGGAAGTACAGTTCCACCTCGTTGACAGCATCGCTAAAAAGCTGAAAGTGGTGGAAGGCGTGGCAATGGCTACCGGGTTGACCAATGTCACTACCCAGCATAGCCGCATAGAAGATATTAAGGACAGGAAATTCGATATGGTGGTATCGAGGGCCGTAGCCCCGCTGAAGGATCTCTGGCAATGGAGCAGGCCTTTGCTTCGAGCGGGCAAGACGCCTGAGGATGCTCCGGGCCCGGGGCTGATCTGTCTTAAAGGCGGCGACCTGGCAAAGGAGATACAGGAAAGCCATGCCCGTCCGCGCATCATGGAGATCAGCGAGCTTTTCAGCGAAGAGTTCTTCAGGGAAAAATATATCCTGTACGTGCCGCGGTAGCCCGGCGCTTAAAACTACCACTTCGTGGTATTGGCTTTTCATCGGCTATGGATGACCTTTGTCTTTGGTAAGGCTCTCACAGCAGGTTGACCTATTCTCCCGGTAGCGCAGCAACAATAGTCCGATCTGATGACGTGCCATCAATTTTCCAACTATCAAGTACACACGGATGAACGAGATCAAGGTTTGCATTGTGGATGATAACAGCCAACTGCGCAGCACGTTGCAGGAGATCATCAGCATGTCGGAAGACTGCCTGTGCGTTGGCACTATGGCTACGGCTGAAGAAGCTATCAGGGATATCCCGGGCCTGAGCCCCGACGTGGTGCTGATGGATATCAACCTCGGAAGCGTTGAAAGCGGCATTGACTGCGTGAGGGCGCTGAAGCCCCTGCTGCCTGCCACCAACTTTATGATGTGCACGGTGTACGAGGAAGATGAAAAGATATTCGAGGCCCTGAGCGCCGGCGCCAGCGGCTATATCCTGAAAAAGACAACGCCTTCGGTATTGCTGCATGCCATCAGGGAGCTATATGAAGGCGGGGCGCCTATGAGCAGCCAGATTGCCCGTAAGGTGGTGGCGGCTTTCCGCAACCAGCCGGCCGGCCATAAGGAAGATTCGGCAGAGATCAGCAAGCTGACAAACAGGGAAAAAGAGATACTGGAATGGCTGTCGAAAGGGCTTACCTATAAGGAGATAGCCGCCAACCTGTACCTGAGCCCCGAAACCATCCGCAAGCATGTGTACCATATTTACGAAAAGCTTCATGTTACCAACCGCATTGAAGCGGTCAATAAATTTTTCGGTCGCTAACCACCGGCCTATGAAAAATACCACAAAAGTGGTATTGGTCCCCGCGTACCGGCATATTACCTTTATATGGTCCCTATATGCACATTGACCCTACCGTGACGACCCGTCACAGAAAATTTCGGTAGTTGAGGGGTTCTAATCAAAACCAAAGAAAGCCACCTGTTAACAGGTGGTTTTTTCTTTATCAGGGCTTTTTCAGCTCTATCCTGTTATTTCTTCGTTCTATATCGGCCAGCCGCTGCGAAGGGTCTATCTCTGCTACCGCGATATCCATCAGCTTCCGGGAGGTTTCTATCGTGTACGTGCTATGCGTCCATTTCCAGGCAGGATATGCAACGCGTGGAATGGAAGGGTCTTCCACGGGTTTCTGGCCGTACATCAGGTCGAGCGGTACATAATGAAGCTCCTTGCTGCCATCCCGGAACGTAAGCTGCAGATCTATCGGCATCGGCATCAACCCGTCGCGGCGCAGCCTTATCTTCGTTTTTCCGCCTTCTTCCCAAAGGCTGTCGAATGCATAGTCGATGGTCTTAACAGAGTTGACCCAATACTCCTTATACCAGTCCAGCTTTATATCGCTTACTTTTTCAGCTACCCTGATAAAATCGTTGGCATTGGGGTGCTTGAACCGCCATTGACGGTAATATTCCAGCAATACCCTGTCGCGCACTTCGGCGCCAAGGATATAGCCCAGCTGCTCGATGAATACAGCTCCCTTGAGATAAGAAGCGGCGCTATAGGCCCCGTTGTTGTTAAAATGGTCTGCATGCGTGGTAAGCGGCTCTTCCTTTCCTCCTTTGACCAGCGCAAAATACCCGGCATAAAGATCGGCAGAAGAAAAGCCCGTATCCCCGTTAAGCCAGGCAGCCACTCTTTCTTCGGCATACTGGGTAAACCCTTCGTCCATCCATGCATAGAGCGATTCGTTGGTGGCCAGCATGCCCTGGTACCAGCTATGCAGCCACTCGTGCAGCCAGGCTCCCGGGCCATATAATAACGTGGCCATAGGGTATTCCATGCCGCCGTCACCGCCATGAATAAAAGAGTATTGTTTCCAGGGATAAGCGCCAAAGGTCTTCTCTATATAAGGCAAGGCCTTTGCTGCCTGTACCAGCACATCTTCCCATTCGGCCGCCGTGGCTGTAGTAGGCTTATAGAAAAGGTGCAGGGTCAGGTCGTCGCGGACCTTTTTTGTTTTATGGATGAATTCCGGATCAGCCGCCCATACAAAATCATGCACATTGGGGGCGCTGAGCTTCCAGGTCAGCTTGCTGTTGCTGGTCTTTACCAGCCTGGCGCCCGGCGCTTCGTAGCCAAAGCCTACCTCGTTAGGGTTTTGCACATATCCCGTGCCGGCCAGCATATATTTCTTATCGATGGAAATGGAAACATCATAATCGCCCCATACGCCATAGAACTCACGACCTACATAGGGAGTAGGATGCCAGCCTTCGTAATCGTATTCGCAAAGCTTGGGGTACCACTGGCTCATGGAATAGCGTATCTTTGTAGAAGGGTTATCCCGCCCGCTCCGGCGTACCTGCAGCGGCACCTGCGCTTCAAAATCCATCTCGAAAGTTACCTTGGACCTTGGCAGGATAGGCTTATCCAGCTTTACTTCCAGGATCGTTTCCAGCACTTCGTATTGCTGAGGCCGGCCATCCATCTTCAGGGAAAGCACTTTTTGATAGCCTATCTCATCGGGCTTCAGGTTCAGGATCCTGTCTTTTACCCGGTTGTCCCAATCAGGGCGGTTACCGTTCATGATAGTTCCCTGCCGCCGGCTGCGCACATCCATCATGCTGCCGGGCTGAAAAGCGTTCCAGTATAAATGATAGAATACTCTTTTCAGGGTGTCAGGCGAGTTATTGCTGTATTCCAGCCGCTGCTTGCCGGTAAAGCGATTGGTCTGCACATTCATATCCACATCCATCGTGTACTTTACCTTTTGCTGCCAGCGGTCGGGCTGCGCCTGCAGGGCAAGCGAAAGGCAGATCACCGGCAGGGTCATCGAAAATCTTTTCATTACTGAATATTTACGGTCAACTTTAAAAATACAACTTATAAAAAAGAGAGCTGCATATAACCTGTTAATATGCTTCTGTGCTGCTAAGCACGGCCGGCCACCACGATCACGATCTCTCCTTTTACGGTCTTTGCCGAAAAATGTATCGCCAGCTCACGGAGCGTGCCCCGGGCATTCTCTTCGTACAGCTTGGTGAGCTCACGGCTTACGCTGGCAGGCCGGTCTTCGCCAAAATAACGGACAAGGTCGTCCAGGGTTTTCACCAGGCGCACCGGCGACTCATAAAATATCATGGTGCGCTTTTCGGCTGCCAGTTGCTGCAGCAGGGTATGGCGGCCTTTCTTAAGCGGCAGGAAGCCTTCAAATATAAAACGGTTGGTGGGTATGCCGCTGTTGACCAGCGCCGGCACAAAAGCTGTGGCGCCTGGCAGGCACTCTACCTTTATTCCTGCTTTTATGCATTCCCTTACCAGCAGGAAAGCAGGATCGGAAATGCCGGGTGTGCCTGCATCCGTGACCACTGCCATTTTCTTCCCTTCCTGCAGCTGGCTCACAAGGTGCTGCAATATCTTATGCTCATTGTGCTGGTGATAAGGGGTAAGAGGCTTGTTGATCTGGTAATGCGTAAGCAGGAAAGAAGTATTGCGGGTATCTTCTGCCAGCACCAGGTCTACGTCCTTAAGCACTTCGAGCGCGCGGAGCGTGATATCCTTTAAATTACCTATAGGTGTGGGAACAAGATAGAGCATGCAGATGAAGGGTGCAGGAAAGCCTGGAGCGCAAGCCTGCCCCGCACATGGCAGGCAGGTCTGCCGGAAGCCTTTCCTTAATTAACATTCACTTCAAAATATTCCATGACCGGGTTGGCAAGCAGCTTCCTGCTGGCTTCCTCAGCTATCTGCCGGGCTTTATCGGCAGATTCGGCATTTACCTGTAAAGTAATGCTTTTCCCTACCCTTACATCTTCCACGCCGGCCAGGCCCAGGCTGTGCAACCCGCCGATCACGGCCTTGCCTTGCGGGTCCAGCAGCTCTTTCAAGGGCATTACTTTTATCTCGACTGTGAAGGTCATGCGGTTTTATTTTTAAAGACCAAAGATAAGAGTATATAGGCGATTATAACGACCGGCACTGCCGCCCATTTCAGCAGCAGGGCCGCCGTTACGGCAATGGCTGCCAGCAATATTTTCGGCAGGTTATTCTTCAGCGAATAGTCCCTGAACTTAAGGCTCAGCAAGGGCAGGTTGCTCACCATCAGCAGGCTTAAGGCGGCTATCACCGCATAAATGAACCACTTGTTAAGCAGCAGGTCCATATACAGCGCATTACCGCTGTGCCAGTACACCAGCGGGAAAGATGCCACAAGCAGCCCTGCGGCAGGCGTAGGCAATCCTTTAAACGCATATTGCTGGCTTGTATCGAGGTTGAACCTGGCAAGGCGCCAGGCTGCCGCCGCCGGCAGTATAAATGCAGGAAGCAACCAGGCAAAAGAAGCATCCAGCCCATCTTCGGTCTTTGCCACGGCCAGCCGCAGGAACTGGTAGAGGATCATGCCAGGCGCTACCCCAAAGCTGACCACGTCGGCCAGGGAATCAAGCTGCGCCCCCATTGCAGAATCGGAACGAAGCAGGCGCGCCAGGAAACCGTCCAGGAAATCCACCAGGCCGGCCAGGCCTATGAACAGGGATGCGTACACGATCTTTTCCGGTATATCGAGCAATTGCCCGCCGCCGGCACCAGGAAAGATGATAATGCCGTTCTGCAATATGCATACGATGGCCAGGCAGCCAAAGACCAGGTTGAGCAGCGTAAAAAGGTTGGGGATATGCTTCATAAAAAAGACAGGCAGCGATATATTAATGACCGCTCAAGCCCGGGCGAATATAAATCATTGTCCTGTAAAACATATACGGCAGGCCGTGGCCCGGCCTGCATCCTTCGCTTCCTGCACCGGTTACCGCTGTTTCATGAGGGCCTCTATATCTTCAACCGTGATGGGAATATTCTTCATCAGGTCCTTATTCCCGTTCCTGGTGATCCAGATATTGTTCTCGATACGAACGCCCATCTGCTCTTCCTCGATATAGATGCCCGGCTCTACGGTAAGCACCATGCCCGCTTTTATCGGTTCGGTGCGGGCGCCCAGGTCGTGAACGTCGATCCCGAGATGATGGGAAATGCCATGGTACAGGTATTTGCGGTAGGCCCTGTTGGAAGGGTCTTCATTCTTTACATCCGTTTTTTTGAGCAGCCCGATCTTCAGGAGCTGCTGCGTAGCTTCTTCCCCTACTTTTTCTGTATAATCAACCAGGGAAATGCCCGGCTTCAGCAGGCTTTTGGCATAGTTGTGCAGGTGCAGGCAAGCGTTGTAGACTGTTTTTTGTCTCTTGGTGAATTTGCCATTGACAGGTATGGTGCGCGTAAGGTCGGCGCAATAGCCGCCGTATTCGGCGCCGAAATCCATAAGGATCAGCTCTCCATCCCGGCACTCCTCGTTATTGGCGGTATAATGCAGGGTGCGGGCCCTGTCGCCGCTGGCTATGATGCTGTTATAGGCCTCGCCCGTAGCGCGCTGCGAAAGAAAGGAATGCGATATCTCCGCTTCGATCTCATACTCCATCACGCCGGGTCTTACAAATTTCAGCAACCGGCGGAAGGTATTTTCAGTGATATCGATAGCCTGTTGTATCACTTCCACCTCAAGCTCTGTCTTGATGCCGCGCAGATCACGCAGCAGGCGGGCGGCACGCTCATACCGGTGCAAGGGGTAACGCGCTTTCATTTCCTGCACGAACCGGTAGTCGCGTGTTTGCACCAGGCTTGACTTCCGGTCATTTTCATTGGTATCGAGATAAATGGTATTGGCAAGGTGTATCCAGGGTTGCAGCAGCCCGTCGAGACTGTCGAGCCATACTATTGTTTTGATGCCGCTGATAGCTGTAGCTTCCTGGGCGCGCAGCCTTTTGCCGTCCCATTTTTCTTTCAGCTCATTGGGCCTTACCAGCACCAGCACTTCGCGGTAAGCAGGGTCTGGGTTGGAAGGGAAAAGAATAACCATGCTGTCTTCCTGGCTGATACCGGTGAGCCAGTAGAGATCGCTGTTCTGCTTGAAACGATAAAGGGCATCCCCGTTGCTGGGCACTTCATCGTTGCTTACAAATATGGCGATGGAGCCGGGCGCCATCTTCCCTGCAAAACGTTGACGGTTTCTGATAAAGATCTCCTGGTTCAGCGGTAAATTCTTCATTCCGATTGATTTTTAAGGTCTAAAGATAGTGTTGAACCATTTTATCGAAAGCCCGTTCAGCATAAACTTTAGAAATCGCCACAGAAATACAGAAATTTCAGCGGAGTTGCATGGAAACTAAATTTTCTCCAATAAATGCTTTCTAACGAAGATAATTACCAGGAAAAATAATTTTCATTGAAAAATATTCAATATGTATCACTAACACCCGTTAGCGTTCTAATGTATTTCGTCGTTACCTTTGTTGCCTCATCAAAATTTGCTTGCACGCATGTCATACCCAACAGTTCGTTTGTCCCGGCAATTTCTTGCAGATATTGGCCTTCGTCACACAGAATCGGTCCATTACCAGTCGTCGCCCGAAGAGCTTGTACAGGATACGCTCCGCATGGGTGAAGGCGTATTGAATGATACAGGCGCTTTGGTCATCAGCACCGGGGAATTTACCGGTCGCTCTCCCAAGGATAAGTTCATTGTAAAGGATGCAATCACGGCTGATACGGTGAACTGGAACGAGTTTAACCAGCCCATCAGCGAAGAGCATTATAACGTGATCTATCGCCGCATGATCGAACACCTGGATGCCCTTCCCGAGCTGTGGGTCAGGGACTGCTATGTGTGCGCCGATCAGCGTTACCGCGTCAATATCAGGGTGATCAATGAGAAACCCTGGAACAACCTTTTTGCCTATAATATGTTCCTGCGCCCGAAAGAAGAGGAGCTGGAAGATTTTACGCCGGGCTGGACAGTGATATCAGCTCCCGGCCTGCGGCTCGATGCAGCCGAATGCGGTACCCGCCAGCACAATGCTTCTGTGGTATCATTCAAGCATAAGACCATTCTTATTGCCGGCAGCGGCTATACCGGCGAGACCAAGAAAGGGGTCTTTACCGTGCTTAACTATATCCTGCCCCATGAAGAGAACGTGCTCAGCATGCACTGCAGCGCCAATATGGGCGCTGATGGCGATACCGCTATTTTCTTTGGGCTGAGCGGAACCGGCAAGACCACGCTCAGCGCCGATCCTCACCGCAAGCTGATCGGCGATGATGAGCACGGCTGGACCGACGATAATATCTTCAACTTTGAAGGCGGCTGCTATGCCAAAACGATCAACCTGACAGAAGAAAAAGAGCCCGAGATATTCCACGCTATCCGCCCCGGCGCGCTGGTAGAAAATACTGTTTTTGCGCCAGGCACGCGCACCATCAATTTCGATGATGCCACCATTACGGAAAATACGCGGGTATCTTATCCTTTGCATTATATCAGCAATGCGCTGGAACCTTCGGTCGGCAGGCTGCCCAAAAATATATTCTTCCTTACCTGCGATGCTTTTGGCGTGCTGCCGCCGGTGTCGAAGCTTACGCCAGGCCAGGCCATGTACCAGTTCATCTCGGGCTATACAGCCAAGGTAGCGGGCACAGAAGCCGGTGTTACCGAGCCAAAGCCCACTTTCAGCGCCTGCTTTGGCGCCCCTTTTCTTCCTCTTCACCCGGGCCGCTATGCAGAAATGCTGGGGCGCAAGATGCAGGAGAACAAGGTCAACGTATGGCTGATCAATACCGGGTGGACCGGCGGTCCTTTCGGTACCGGCCACCGCATGAAGCTCTCCTATACCCGGGCCATGATCTCGGCTGCCCTGGAAGGAAAGCTGGACAAGGCAAGTTTTCATAAAGATCCCATGTTCGGCGTAGCCATCCCCGATGAGTGCCCTGGCGTGCCTTCAGAGGTGCTGAGCCCGCGCGATACCTGGGCCGATAAAGCCGCCTATGATGAAAAAGCCCGGTACCTGGCAGACCTCTTTATCAAGAACTTCGAAAAATATGAAGCGGGAGTGAGCGAAGAAATACGTGCTGCCGCTCCCAACAATCATTAACGATCATTCCCGGACGGTCATTGTAAAAACCTGCTTTCGCTGAGAGCGGGTTTTTCTTTTTTTTAACGAGGTGCCGGGCCCTGCACAAAATTTTCCAGCGCTTTGATCGTTAATTTCCTGCTATGCATATGACAAGTCACTTATTCACCGGTCTTTTGCTCCTGCTGTTGCCGCTGTTCTCTTTCCGGCCGGGCTATAAAGAAAATATAATCCCCTGGAGCGCCGACCGAAAGCTTAGCTGGAGCGATTACAAGGGCCGGCCTGATAAGGAAATAGAAGCAGCCGCTTCTACGGCCACTTTCCTCGGCATTTCCTACAGTGTAAGCAGGGAGGGGTTTACCTATAAGATCATCTGTCATTTTTCAAAAGACAAGTCGTGGGTACGGCATAAAACAGACCTGATACTTGCGCATGAGCAGGGCCATTTCGATATTGCCGAGATCTTTGCCCGAAAGCTGAACAAACGGATGCAGGAATATCGCTTCAATGCCGCCCGCTTTGAAAAGGAGGCTGGCCAGATATACCAGGATATAACGCGTGAAAAAGAAGCTCTCCAACGCCAGTACGATGCCGAAACAAATCATAGCATCAACGTTACCAAGCAGGAAGAATGGCTGGTAAAGATCAGCGGGCTGCTAAAGGAGCTGGAAGCTTATGCCAGCTACCCGTAACCGGTAAGAGATGCTTGCACCTTATCAGAATAAGCCGTAAAGCTGCCCATCTACCTTGCTGATGATCTCCCCAAAGTCCTCTTCCCTTTCTGCAAACTTGTTCTTGTCTACATCTATCACCAGCAACGGCCCTTCTTTATAGGAGTCGATCCATTTGTTGTAATACTCGTTCAGCCTTTTCAGGTAATCGAGACGGATATTTTCCTCGTATTCGCGGCCGCGCTTCTGTATCTGGCCCACGAGCGTAGGCACCGATGCATTCAGGTAGATAAGCAGGTCAGGCGGCTGCACCAGGGTTTTAAGGGTTTGGAAGAAATGAAAATAGTTGTCGAAATCGCGCTTGCTCATCAACCCCATCTCATGCAGGTTGGGCGCAAAAATATTGGCATCCTCGTAAATGGTACGATCCTGTATGATGGTCTCGGTGCCGCGTTGTATCTCTACCAGCTGTTGCAGGCGGCTGTTGAGGAAATATATCTGCAGGTTAAAGCTCCAGCGCGGCATATCCTCGTAAAAATCCATCAGGTAAGGATTATGATCCACGTCTTCAAAATTCGGGATCCATTTGTAATGCTTGCTCAGCATTTCGGTCAGCGTGGTCTTGCCGGCGCCGATATTACCGGCCACGGCGATATGTTTTGGTTTTTTACTTTTTGCCATAATAGTATAGAAAGATCAGCAATACAAATGAATGAAAGGGCTAACGAATATAAAAATTAAAAGATCACCCTTACCGCCAATTGACAGATATCTTAAAAATAATTTAGCCCCATCACTTCCCTTACTTTTTCGATGGTGGCCCGGGCGCTCCGGCGGGCTTTTTCGGCCCCTTTTTCCATTACTTCCTGCAGGTATTTGGCATTATTGCGGATCGCCTCGGCCTTTTCCCTGATAGGAGAAATAAAGCTTACCATATCTTCGGCTAACTGTTTTTTCATATCCCCGTAGCGGATAGTGCAATTATTATAATCCTCCTCGTACCGGCGGATCACTTCTTCGGGGCTGACCAGCTGCATGAGCAGGAAAATATTCTCGATATACTCGGGCTTGGGAGAATTTGGCTCAGCAGGTCCCCTATCTGTTTGAGCTTTCATCACTTTTTTCCGGATCAGGTCGTCAGGGTCAGAAAGATAAAGGGTAGCATACTGGTTCTCGCTTTTGCTCATTTTACCTTTGCCATCCAGGCCTGGCACTTTTACCAGCTCCCCGCCAAAGTTGAAAGCCCGGGGCTCGGGGAATATTTCGCCGTACCGGTGATTGAAACGGTTGACAAAATTCCTGGCCATTTCAAGGTGCTGCTCCTGGTCTTTTCCTACCGGCACCAGTGTAGCGCGGTGAAGGATGATGTCAGCGGTCTGCAATACCGGGTATGTCAGCAGCCCGGCATTTACGTTATCAGGATGCTGCCGCACCTTATCCTTGAAAGTCGCTGTTTTTTCCAGCTCGCCTTTATAGGCAAGCATATTCAGGTAAAGATATAGCTCGGCCGTTTCATGCACATGGCTTTGGCAGTAAAGGGCCGCCTTATCGGGATCCAGGCCGCAGGCTATATTTTCCGAGAGCACCCGGTAGATATTATCCTTCAGCTCTTTTGTATCAGGATGGGTAGTAAGCGAGTGCAGGTCGGCCACCATAAAATAACATTCATATTCTTCCTGCATCCTCACATAATTGCGGAGAGCGCCGAAATAATTCCCCAGGTGCAAAAAACCCGTGGGGCGGATGCCGCTCATTACTATTTCCTTGTGCTTTGCCATAGGGCGGCGAAGATAAAAAGAAGTTCGGGGTTTCAGGGAGTTTTCGGCACCGGGACTGTGACGGTGGAAAAAACAGGAAAAAGGGTTCCTGACCGGGAGATACAGCAGGCGCCGCCAGTCGGCCCGGGCGCAAATAAAAACAAGCCAGTATATTTGTTGTATGGAAGTGAACGATGCGCTGGTTGAGAAGCTGGCCCACCTTTCCCGGCTGAAGTTCAGCGGGGAGGAAAAGGAAGAAATAAAGACCGACCTGCAGCGGATGATCGCGTTCGTTGAAAAGCTGAACGAGCTGAACCTCGACGGCATCGAGCCTTTGCTGCACATGAGCGATAGCGTCAACGTATTACGGGAAGATGAGGTAAAAGGATCCATAAGCCGTGAAGAAGCCCTGAAGAACGCACCTTCCCATGACGAGCAGTTCTTTAAGGTGCCCAAAGTGATCAGGAAGCAATAAACCCGGCAGCCAGCTGCCCTAATGCCCGTAATTATGAACGCGATCATACATCTTGAAAATATCCGCAAAAGCTACTTCATGGGCAAGAATGAGCTGGAAGTGCTGAAAGGCGTTTCACTGGATATTTTCGGCAACGAGTACGTGGCGCTCATGGGGCCTTCCGGCTCCGGCAAAAGCACCTTAATGAATATCCTCGGTGCGCTCGATACTCCTTCTTCCGGCACCTATATCCTCAACGGGCACGATGTAAGCAAGATGGAAGATAATGCGCTGGCCACCGTGCGCAATAAGGAGATCGGCTTCGTGTTCCAGCAGTTCAACCTGCTGCCACGGCTGACAGCGCTTGAAAACGTAGCCCTGCCGCTGGTATATGCCGGCATGGGCAAAAAGCTGCGCAATGAAAAAGCCCGGCATGTGCTGGAGCTGGTGCATTTATCCGATCGCTCTCACCACAAGCCCAACGAGCTCTCCGGCGGGCAATGCCAGCGGGTAGCCATTGCCAGGGCCCTGGTGAATGATCCTTCGCTCATACTTGCAGACGAGCCTACGGGCAACCTCGATACGAGGACCTCTTACGAGATCATGGATATTTTCGGGCAGATACACAGCAATGGCAATACCGTAGTGCTTGTTACCCATGAAGAGGATATTGCCAACCATGCCCACCGCGTGGTAAGGCTCAGGGACGGCCTTATCGAAAGCGATAAGAGGAACGAGACCGTTGAGCTACGGAGCTCTTAGCCTTGCATTGATGCCGCTGCCAGCCACCTTTCATCACCCTTAAAAAGATTTGTATGGCTTTCAGGATATATACCAAGACCGGCGACAAAGGAACGACCTCCCTGATCGGGGGCACCAAGGTTTCAAAAGCCAACCTGCGCATTGAAGCATACGGCACGGTAGACGAGCTGAACTCTTTCATCGGTCTCTGCCGCGATCTCATTACCGATGAAGCAAGCAGGATCACCCTCCTGGAAATACAGGACCGGCTGTTCACTATCGGCTCGGCACTTGCCTGCGACCCCGAAAAAGAGACCCGGATGAAGATCCCCGACCTGCTTGAGTCGGACATAAGCCTGCTTGAAAAGGAAATAGACCGTATGGATGAAGCCGTACCTGCCATGAAAAGCTTTATCCTGCCGGGCGGGCATGTAACGGTTTCGCAGCTGCATATTGCCCGTTGCGTATGCCGCAGGGCCGAACGTTGCTGCGTGCGCCTGGGCGAAGAAGGGCACGAGGTGGTGCCGGTCATAAAACAGTATCTCAACCGCCTGAGCGATTACCTGTTTATGCTGGCCAGGTATGTGACCGTGCTGGTAAAGGCAGAAGAGATACCCTGGAAGCCGCGGGTATAGCTCATTATACGATCAGCCCGTCCTTCATATACAGCACCCGGTCGCTGAGCCGCGCCAGCTCCTCGTTATGCGTTACGATAAGGAAAGTCTGGTTGAACTTTTTGCGAAGGTCGAAGAAAAGCTGGTGAAGCTCCTGCGCATTGGCAGAGTCAAGGTTACCGGTAGGCTCATCTGCAAAAACAATATCCGGCTTGTTGATCAGCGCCCGGCAAACGGCCACGCGTTGCTGCTCACCCCCTGATAGCTGGTTGGGCTTATTTTCCATCCGGTGGGCAAGCCCCAGCATGGTCAGCAGCTTTTCCGCCTCCTTTTTTACCTCGCTCTTCTTCCTGCCGGCCAGCCAGCCCGGGATACATACATTTTCCAAAGCTGAAAATTCCGGTAGCAGGTGGTGGAACTGGAATACAAACCCGATATGCTTATTACGGAAAAAAGCTAATTGCGCCGGGGAAAGCGTTCCTGCCTGGTTTGGACGGTATGGAACACCGGCGCTGGCTACCACGGTGCCGGCAAAGAAGTCATGCCAGCCCACGGGCCGGGCAGAAAAAAGGCTAAAGGGCTCGAAGGGGATGAACCGGCTCAGGCTCCGGACCAATGATCGCTTCCAGGAAGGGCGGGTAACATTATGTGCAACAAAGACCTTGGTCCCTGTCAGCCATTTCCCGGGTGTGCGGCCCGTGGCGCCTTCCCAGGCTGTATAATATATTATTCCCGCAACGGTAAAAGCCATCCATCCATAAAGAAAAAGCATAATATCAGTAAGCTCCGGCTCGTACACCCCGTTGAGCCATACCAGCAGCCCTGCTGCCAGGCTTCCGTACAGGATGCCGTCTATCAAGGCATTCAGCGATCTTTTCAGCCAGCCTGAAGGAATGATCGCGGTATCGAGCGCACCTTCTATGCGGGCGCCATGCATTTCCACGTAGCCGCTGTCTGAGCGGTCAAGCGTGCCCAGGATATGGAGCAGCGTGCTTTTGCCGGAGCCTGACGGCCCTACGATCGATACGATCTCGCCTTTGCCCACAGAAATATCGACCCCTTTCAGTACTTCTACCGTACCGTATCGCTTATGAATATTTTTCCCGCTTATCATGCAGCTAAAAAGATAAATTATCAATCAAATATCTGTAAAACAATTTCGCGCACAAAACCGTTAAGGGAACAAGCCCGGTTTTTTAACACTGCCGGCACAGCTGGCCGGGCATGAACAATACCTGTATGCTGGTAATCCATGCAAAAAGGCAGGCAAAATACCGGCTCCGAACTTATGGTTTGGAAAATTCGTTAATAGGGCTACTTTTGCGGAAAATTTGGGCTGCCGGTTATTGCCGGCGCCCTGCTAATAATAAAAAACCTTAGAGAAGATGTTTTGGACCTTAGAATTAGCCTCTTACCTGGAAGATGCCCCATGGCCGGCCACTAAAGATGAACTGATCGACTATTCCATCAGGAGCGGCGCTCCTATTGAAGTGGTTGAAAATCTGCAGGAGCTGGAAGATGAAGGCGATGTGTATGAAACGATAGAGGACATCTGGCCCGATTACCCGACCCAGGATGACTTCCTATTTAATGAAGACGAATATTGACCAGCAGATAGTTGGCAGCCTTGTGCCGCATTGTCCGATCTTACTATAGAACTAACTATAAAGCCTCCTTACGGAGGCTTTATATGTTTATACGTTTACAGGTATTTATTCCACCCCCAGCCTGGTCATTACTTCCATGCTGACGCCGGTATTGACATATCCCCCGTCATGGAAAAGGTTCTGCATGGTCACCATCCTGGTAAGATCGGAAAACAGGGTGATGCAGTAGTTGGCGCAATCTTCTGCGCTGGCATTGCCCAGGGGCGCAATAGCTTCGGCATAGTCATAAAAATCGCCGAACCCTTTGATACCGCTGCCGGCAGTTGTTTTGGTCGGGGACTGCGATACCGTATTGATCCGCACTTTCTTTTCCAGGCCGTAATGGTAGCCGAAGCTACGGGCGATAGACTCCAGCATGGCCTTGATATCGGCCATATCCGTATAGAAAGGGAAGGTTCTTTGCGCAGCCATATAGGTAAGGGCCACCACGCTTCCCCATTCATTGATTGCATCCAGCTTCCTGGCCACGCTCAGCATTTTATGCAGCGAAAGCGCCGACACATCGATCCCTTTCTGGAAGAAATCATAGTTCGCCTCCGTATAAGGAATATTCTTGCGGATATTTACGCTCATGCCTATTGAATGAAGCAGGAAATCGATCTTGCCGCCTAATATTTCCTGGGACCTGGTGAACAAAACGGTGAGGTCATCCACGTTGGTAGCATCTGCCGGTATGATCTCTGCGCCGGTCTTCTCTGCCAGCTTTTTTATTTCGCCCATCCGCATGGCAATAGGAGCATTGGTCAGCACAAAGCTGGCGCCCTGCTCATGCGCTTTCTCGGCTACTTTCCAGGCAATGGAATTTTCATCCAAAGCACCGGTGATGATCCCTCTTTTTCCTTTCAGAAGATTATTAGACATATTGATGTGTTTAAGTAAATCTTTGTAGCGCCGTGTTCCGGTTCATCTACATGGCGGTAAAAATAAGAAGTTTAAGCATCCCGGAAGAATTGCCAGGAAGAAAACCTATGCTGTATAAAAGGTAAATACCTGGAAAAATGAGCTGCGATAAATCTTATGTCAATGGCTGACCATTTCGCGGGCATTGGCTATAGCGGCAGCTGTGGGTTTTTCGCCTCCCAGCATCCTGGCAATAGCGGTGATACGCTCATCCGTGCTCAGCTGTCGTATGCCGGTCCTCACTGCTTCGCCGACTGCTTCTTTGTACACAAAGAAATGAGCATCGGCCTTACCGGCGATCTGCGGCTGGTGGGTAATGCAGATCACCTGGCGGCGGGCTGCCAGCTTTTTCAGGATAATGCCCACCTGGCGGGCCGCTTCACCGGAGATACCTGTATCTATCTCATCGAAGATAAGCGTAGGCAGGTCGATATGCTCTGCCACCAGCGACTTGATGCAAAGCATGAGACGGCTCAGCTCGCCCCCGCTTGCCACCTTGCGCACAGGCTGGAACTGGTTGCTGCGATTGGCATCAAAAAGAAACTCGATGGTATCTGCTCCGGTGGCGGTAAGGTCCTGCGCAGTTTGGCCTTCTGCTACGGATACCTGCAGACGGGCATTGGGCATGCCTACCTGCACCAGCAGCTCATTCACCTTATCCGACAGTGGCGCGGCCTGTTGCTTCCTGGCGGCAGACAGCAGGCGAGCCTGCCGGGAAACCTCTTCCAGCAGCTGCGCAGTTTCCTGCTCTTTTTGGCGGATAGCATCATCTATGCCCAGCACAGCCTGCAGCTTCTGCTCCAGCGAGGCCTGTATTTCCAGCAGGGCGGCCGTGCTGTTAACGCCATGCTTTTTCTGCAGGCGATAGCCCAGCGATAACCGTTCATTGAGCAGCTCGATCTTTTCAGGATCATATTGTATATGGCTGCTGACGCGGTCTATTTCATCGGCGATGTCTTTCAGCTCTACCTGGGTGGCCTGCAGCCGCTGCACCAGCCCGGGCAGGTCTGCATGATAGTCAGTATAGGGCAATAGCTGACCCTGCAGGCTTTTTAGCTGCTGCACCAGCGGGCTATCGCTTTCTTCCAGCTCGTAGTACACTTTATTAAGGGCTGCTTTTATCCCTTCTGCATGGCTAAGGGTCTTTAGCGCGCTATCGGCCTCTTCTATCTCATTTTCGTGGAAAGCGGCTTCTTCCAGCTCGTTATGCTGAAACTGGTTATAATCGGCTTCTTTATCGAATAGGGCTTTCTGCTCTTTCAGCTGCTCATATTCACGGCGGACCTGCTGCCACCGGCCAAACACCAAGCGGTATTGCCGTAGCAGCTCGTTATTGCCGGCAAGCGCATCTATCACCTGCCGCTGGAAATCGCTTTCTCCTATCTCGAGGGTATCGAACTGCTGGTGCATATCCACCAGCAAAGCGCTGAGGGCATTCAGCTGCGCCAAGGTAACAGGCGTATCATTGATAAAGGCCCGGCTTTTGCCATTCACATTGATCTCGCGCCTGATCACGATCTCGTCCTGCACGTCGAGGTCGTTCTCTTCCAGGAAAGCATGTATGGCGGGATCATTTTTCCGCTCAAAAGCTCCTTCCACGATGCATTTCCTTTCCTTGTTCACCAGCACGGAAGAGTCGGCCCGTTGGCCCAGGATCAGCCCCAGCGCTCCAACGATGATCGACTTGCCTGCTCCCGTTTCCCCGGTAATGCTGTTCAGCTTTGGAGAAAAAACGATCTCGAGCTCATCGATGATAGCATAGTTCTGTATAGAAAGTTTATGCAACATCTCAGGCTGCAATTTAAGGGGAAAAGACGATACGGTTAGCGGCGGCCGGGAAGAGAGATCAAGCCCGGTCATCCTGTTTCCGGGATAGTTCCTGGCCGGCGAACAAACCATGCCGGGGTACCGGTAATGCATAAAAAAACCCTCCTGCTTTGGCGACAGGAGGGGAAATAAAAAAGAAAAAATTATTTGATATCTACGCTGTTGTGCAGCTCTTCGTCAACCAGGATACGGCCGCAGTTCTCGCAGACCATTACTTTCTTATGTTGCCTGATCTCGCTTTGCTTCTGGGGAGGAATGGCATAAAAGCAGCCGCCGCAGGCATCACGCTCTACCGGCACTACGGCCAGCCCGTTCCGGTAGTTGGCGCGGATCTTTTCATAGCTTGTCAGCAGGCGGGGATCCACTGCTTCTTTTGCTTCTTCAGCCTGCTTCAGGTATTGCTTCTCTTCTTTTTCATTGGCAGCGATGATCTTTTCCAGCTCGCCTTTCTTGTTGGCCAGCACGCTTTCTTTGGCAGCAATGTTCTTCTTTGCCTTTTCCAGGGCTATCGCTTTCTCGGCGATCTCCTCGTTGGCATCCTTGATATGCTTTTCAGCCAGCTTAATTTCCAGCTGCTGCATTTCTATCTCTTTGTTGATAGCTTCAAACTCGCGGTTGTTCTTTACATTATCGCTCTGCTTCTCATATTTTTTCACCAGCGCTTCGGCTTCCTTGATAGCTTCCTTGCGTTGATTGATAAATTCCGTTACACCGTTGATCTCTTCCTCGATCCTGGTCTGGCGGGCATGCAGCCCCTGTATCTCATCCTCCAGGTCGGCTACTTCCATAGGAAGCTCGCCTTTCAAAATTCGGATCTCATCCAGTTTACTGTCCACCTTCTGAAGATTGACCAGAGAGCTCAGCTTTTCTTCAACGGAAAATTCTTTAACGGTTGCCATTATAAATTGTAGTTTGAATTTTTATTGTTGGTTAACTTGTCTGGTCAGCCTGATCACGTTTAGGTGAAATACCTGACCGGGTTGGTTACCACCTTCGTTTTAAGGACGGCAAAGGTAGGGAATTTTTCAGCTAAACGCTCTGCCAGCAGGTCAATCGTAAACTGCTCGCTTTCAAAATGGCCAATATCCGCTATCAGCATCCGGCCGTCTGCGTCAAAGAACTCATGGTATTTCATATCCCCTGTAACAAACACCTCGGCACCCTGAGCTAAGGCACTGTTAATCAAAAAGCTACCTGCGCCACCGCAAAGCGCTACCCGGCTTACCTGCCGGTTCAGAAGAGGTGTATGGCGAATTACCTGCAGCTTAAAGACCTCTTTCAGCTTTCTCAATAATTCTTCTTCCCCGAGCGGAACAGGCAGTTTTCCTATTGCTCCTGACCCGATCCCGGGATGTTGGTTATCAACGCTCACCAGGTCATAAGCCACTTCCTCGTAAGGATGCGCTTCCTGCAAGGCGGTCACCACTGCCTGCTGCAGGTAGGCCGGGAATATCACTTCCAGCCTCAGCTCCTGCTCCTGGTGACGCCGGCCAGGCTCACCCACAAAAGGGTTGGTACCCTCTTCTCCCTTGAACGTTCCTTCACCTGCCGCAGCAAAGCTGCATTCGCTATATTGGCCGATATGACCTGCTCCTGCAGCAAAAAGCGCATGTCGGACCTCTTCGGCCTGGGCAGGCGGCACAAACGTGTACAGCTTTTTCAAGGTCCCGGGCCTGGGCGATAGCACTTTCCTGCTTTCCAGTCCCAGCAGGTCGGCCATGCGCCCGCTAACTCCCTGCAGCACATTGTCGAGGTTAGTATGAATGGCATAGACAGCAATATCGTTCTTGATGGCTTTGATCACCGTTCGCTCCACGTAATTGCGGCCGGTGATCTTTTTCAGCCCTCCAAAAACGATCGGGTGATGGGCCACCACCAGGTTGCAGTTATTTTCAAGGGCCTCCGCGATCACTTCTTCAGTTGCATCCAGCGAGCAGATGATGCCGGTGCACTCCCAGGCAGGGTTGCCCGTAATAAGCCCGGCATTGTCATACGATTCCTGCAGGGAAGGCGGCGCCCCGGCTTCAAGAAATGAAATAACAGCTTGCATTTTCATGGAATAAAGCTAATGGTTAGTTCCAAAAGGAAAAAGAATTAAGCACCCTGTACGAGCTGCCCAGGCAGCAGCGAGGCTGCGCAAAAAATATTTTATGTTCTTAAAATGTTTCGTAACTTTTACGACCTGGCCAATCCGCTACCACCCCTGGCAATTCCCCTATGAGCTTAACCTTCAGCGTATGCTAAAAAGAACCAAAGGACGTCTTTTGCTTGCCCTGCTTGTTGTTACCGGGCTGGCGGGTACTGTCAACAACAGCGCTCTTTCTTCAAGGGAAAGGAAGCAGGCCGTTATGGTGCTGAAAGACAGCAGGGTAAAATTGATGACCGCTACCGAAGGGCTTTCTGAAAAGCAGCTGCATTACCGGCCTGCCAAGGAGCAGCCTTCTATAAATGACCTGCTGCAGCAGCACCTGGCGCAGGAGCAGGAAACATGGTCGGCACTGAAAGAAGCCATGCAGCAGCCTATCAATCCTGAAAAAAGAAATGAGCATGCTGCTCCAGGGCCGCTGCCGGATATTGCTCCACGCACAGGCATAAAGGCCAGGGTCAGCTCTCCCGGAGCTTTCCGCGCTTCTTTCAGGCTGGCCCGCCAGAGAGGCATCAAATATGTGCGGACCTCCACAGAAGATTTCAAGAACCATTTTATCCCTACTCATGCAGGCTGGGTTAGCGGGTATGATTATGTGCTGCTTGCTGCCTCGCGCAGCGAGGAACTGGTCAAAGAGATCACCCGGCTCAGCAGCCTGCCTTCCTTTCCCCGCCATTGATTACAGGAGCAAAGCTGATCTGTTGAATTAAAATGCCTTGCCACCGGGACTGATCACCTTTTCGATCATCAGCATCTTGCCGTCAGAGCTCATTCCTTCGATCACCACCCTGAACTTACGGGTACGATCATTATTATAAAAGATAAAAGGAAGGCCGCTGCGGGTGCCGGTGGCAAAAAGCGCAGGTTCCCAGAAAAGGGTGCGGCGCTGGTCTGCCTTATCATCGTCAGGGCGTTTCAGCGCATAGTCTGGTGAATAGAACTCCTTTATCACCGAATAGCCATTGTAGCGGATAATGTCGCCGGCCGAAGAAGATATATCATAAGCATCCGCGCCTTTTTTAAGATAGATAGCCATAGCTGCGCCTGCGCCCGATGCTCCCACGAAGTTGCTGAACACCTTTACCAGCGCTACTTTATTAGCCGGGATGCCGGCTATCATGCTGGCATCGGTCTGTATCTCGTCGAGGAAGAGCTGCATCGGGATATTTCCCATAGAACTGATCGACGAGGTCTGGCGGTAGTAAATAAAATAATCCATGCCATCCCTTTCGATCTGCACTCCTGGTACCCGCAGGCTGAGATAATCGAAGATATTGGCGTAAGGTGTCAGGTCCTGGCCAAGCAGATCGATGGTTTGCCGCGAGTCGCCTGAAAAAAGACCGCTTACATATTTTTCCTCTATCTCTTCAATATAGCTTTTCTTCTTTGCCCTGACAGTTACACCTTTCATCATCAGGCCTTCAGCTTTCAGGATGGCCTCATACTGGTCGTACATCTGCTTTGCCCTGTCTTTCCGGCTTTCTTCCCAAACAGGAAACGAGCCTGGCGCCGGCAGGGCATAGCTGCGGCGGATGGAATCAGCATCCATCTTAACGTCAAGGAACTTGCTTTTCCGTCCTTTAATATCGCTGAAAAGTATATGCGCCTGCTCAAAAAAGATAAGGGAGTCTACGCTGAAACGGCCGTCAGCATCGGTGTGTACCAGCTGCATATTCCTGCTGGAGTCGGCGGCCACGATATACATCAGCAGCTCTTTGTCGGCAAAAGGCTTCTTATTTCCATCCAGTCTTACCTGGCCTTTCAGCTTTATATAGCCGGGGTCCTTATACCTGGCCAAAGGCAGGGTGCCGGCCGCCGCATCAGACCATTTGAACCTTCGCCAGCCATGCGTCATCATCAGCAGGTCGAGCGCCGTCTGTACCGAATCGGTGGAGGCCGAAAAATAATAAGCAGGATTGTGGATGTAGCCTTTCAGGTCGTCGGTAAGCAGCAGGGAAGAAAGGATATTCTGCTGCCGGTATCCTTCCCTATCGTAGGCTGCATCCGTTATGGAAACGGAAAAAGTGCCCACCACCGTATCCGGCAGCAGCAGCGAGAACCGGTTCCTTCCCCTATTGGCTATGCTCAGCGTATCGGTGACCAGCTCTCCGTTAAGCAGGTATTCTTTATTGTCGATAAAGGTCAGCCTTTCAGCCAGCGGCAGGCCGTCCTTATTGAATACGGTTATATGGAGAATGCCCGACAGCAGCCCTTTGGTTTCAATAAGCCCTGTGATCTCGTTCTTATCGCCGGTAAAAGGCTTGCTGAAAACTACGTGATGCTGCATCTGGCCGATCATATAGGCAGCTTTATAAGCAGGATCGCCTGGGCGCTGCACGATCTCGTATTGCTTTCCCTGCGGGGTATGGATCACGCGGAAGACGAGGCCCCTGGGCGTAGGCTCTGGCAACAGATGCTGTACGGCGGGCGCTTCATCGAGGATCGCATAATACTTTTCACCCTGCTCGGCCTGCATATCAAACAGCCCCATACCGTCGTGATAAGCAGAAAACCCGGCCACTTTCTGACCGTTGCTTTTCTTATGCACGCTACCTGAAGCCGCCACCGGCAGGCCGTATTGATCGGTAGCCTTGAACGCCACCGAGTTCAGCAGCCCGGATATAAGATTGCCCCCTTCCGGGAAAAAATCCAGCTTTATATAGGTTGCCGGCGCGGCCGGGGCAACCCCGGCCATTTTGCCGAATACGAACACCGGTTTCTTATACAGGTAGCCCGTATCATGGTTAAGCATAACAGGAGTATAGGCCCGGAGCATGTACTGGCCGGCCCGGAGCGTGTCAGGAAGCTCAAGCTGCCCTCTGCTGATGCCCTGCACAACGGGAAGCACCTGGCGCATCATCACTTTTTCATCTTTTAGCAGCTCAACATACAGGGTGCTGCTGCGGGTAGCCGGCAGGAAATCGGTGGCAAGATAGGCTTTGAACCAGATGGTCTGCCCGGCGATATAGTCTTCGCAGTCTGTATGCAGGTATGCCTTTTCAATAGGATTTTGCTCTGCCCATTTATCGAGCACCCGGGCGGCATCCTGCGCACGAAGCAGCGCAGGCCATAGGCTCAGCAGGAAGAAAAAGCAATGGATAGGTCTTTGTTGCATGGCTGATCTTAATAACGAAGAAAAAGCTGTTCGACGAGCTTAAAGGTACAACCATGCTTTTGCCTGCCGCTTCTTTCACCTCCAAATTATCTGGTGCATTTATGGTTAAATCAGTATTATGCCTTTCGCATGCTACTTATCCCGGTAATACCAGCCAGGCTGTTCGGGCTGCCGGTACCCGACCTGCGATATGCTCCGAACGGCGCTGCTTAAGAATGGGAATAGTTTTTGCAGTGGCTGTTACCAATTGCTACCGCTTAAATCACCGCCTTGAGAATATTCCTGAACAGAGCTGCTTTTTTTGCCTGGTTAGTGCTCCCGGCCCTGCTAATCATGACCGATGTCCGGGCTCAGTCGCCTGTGGCGAACTTTACGGCAACGCCGCTCTCCGGGTGTTCGCCCGTGGTCGTAACCTTTCAGGACCTGTCTACCGGCAGCCCCACCTCATGGTTCTGGGATTTTGGCAACGGCAATACCTCTACGCTTCAAAACCCTACCGCTTCGTATTTTTCTCCTGGTAATTATACTATCAGGCTCACGGTATCTAATGCCCGTGGCCAGAATACGCTGACCCGAACCGAGTACATTGCGGTTTATGAAGCGCCGCAGGTAAGCTTTTCAGCCGATGTCAGGAACGGCTGCTTTCCATTGAGGGTACAGTTTACAGATCTTTCCACCGCCGGCGCCGGCAATACCAATACAAGCTGGCAATGGGATTTCGGGGATGGCCATACCTCTACCGAGCAAAATCCGAGAGCCGTTTATACCTCTGCCGGGAACTATAATGTAACCTTGCGCGTTACCAACGACAAAGGCTGCTCGCGGACAGTGAGCCTGGCAGCTTATATCACGGTAACCGCCGGTGTAACCGCCGGCTTCACTTATGCAGGGCCTACGGTTTGCCAGCCGCCGGCCACCGTAGATTTTACCAACACGTCCACCGGGCCCGGCACCCTTACCTATCAATGGTTTTTCGGGGACGGGAATACCTCTACCCAAACCAGTCCTTCGCATACCTATACAACCAGCGGCAGCTATACCGCCACTCTTGTGGCTACCAGCAGCAGCGGCTGTGAAGACACGGCACGAACGGCTAACCCTATCCGCGTAGGAGGATATGCCACCTCCTTCACCTCACCTGCTTCGGCCTGTGCCAACTCGCCTGTCAGCTTTACCAATACTTCCAGCCCGGCCCCTTCTTCGGTAAGCTGGGATTTTGGCGATGGCAATACTTCCACTATCGACAACCCTGTGCATGTCTATGCCGGCCCAGGCACCTATACAGTGACCCTGACAAGCAATTATGGAAATTGCACTGAATCATTCTCAGCGCCTATCGTCATCAATGCGTTGCCTGTAGCTGATTTTACAGCGCCGGTGACCACGCGCTGCCAGCCTCCGCTTACGGTCAATTTCCAGGACCTGACCCCCGGCGCCACAAGCTGGGAATGGGACTTTGGCGATGGCAGCACTTCTACCGAGCAAAATCCTGCCCATACGTATACGGCTTACGGCAGCTATACCGTTACCCTGGTAGTAAGAAATGCCAATGGTTGCGCCGACACTATCAGCCGGCCCGGCTTTGTAAGGATACAGCAACCAGTGATCAGCATTCCCGGGCTGCCGACAAGAGGTTGCATTCCCTATACCATTACACCGGTACCTGCTATCACTACCCTCGATGCCGTTACTTCCTACCAATGGGATTTTGGCGATGGCAACACTTCTACCGATGCCAATCCGGTACACACATATACCAACCAGGGCACTTACACGGTACAGCTGACCATCACTACAAGCACCGGTTGTACCGAAACATTGACTATTCCCGGGGCAGTAAGGGTTGGCTCCAAGCCTGTAGCTGATTTTTCTGCCGTGCCCATACCGGTTTGCGCTTATCAACCCGTACAGTTCACTGACCTTTCTGTCCCTGCGGATGAATGGTTATGGACCTTTGGTGATGGCAGCAGCTCTACCTTGCAGAACCCTTCCCATACCTATGCTGATACGGGCTATTATTCTGTCACCCTTATTGCAACGAATAACGGCTGCCCCGATACTATCACGCGCGAGAATTATATAAGGGTGCTGCCGCCGATTGCACGGTTTACCGCAGCCCCCGATTGTTCCAACAGGCTCCAGTTTACTTTTACTGACCAGTCCATCGCTCCTGTCAGCTGGCTTTGGGATTTTGGGGACGGCACAACTTCCTCGGTGCAAAATCCGGTGCATACCTTTCCTTCATTCGGATCTTTTACGGTGACCCTTACCGTTACCAATGGCGACTGCTCGCACAGTCTGGCCCAAATTATTTATACCATCCGGCAAACCCCGGATTTTACAGCCAGCGCCACCACTATCTGCCGTGGCAATTCGGTATTATTTACACCAACCGGCATTGACCCGGCCCTTACCTCGCTTTTGTCATGGGACTTTGGAAATGGCCAGCAGCTGAATGGCCCGGTCGCTGCTGTGCCGGTCACTTACCCGCAAAGCGGTACATTTACGGTTAGCCTTGTAGTGACCGATATTTACGGCTGCACCGACCAGGTCATTAAGAACGATTATATACGGGTCAACGGCCCGGTGGCCGGCTTTTCTGCCAGCAACGTGAGCGGCTGCACCGGGCTAACCACTACTTTTACGGATGCCAGCACAACGGACGGCATACATGCTTTGACAAGCTGGCGATGGGATTTTGGGGATGGCGTAGTGCAAAGCTTCACTTCACCGCCTTTCCAGCATACCTATAATACGCCCGGCACCTTTAACGTAAAAATGGTCGTTACCGACGCATCAGGCTGCAGCGACAGTCTTACCCTGAACGCGCTTGTAACAGCTACCCGGCCGGTACCTGATTTTGTAAGCCCGGACACGCTTACCTGCCCCGGCGCGCCTGTTCAGTTCACCAATACTACGGTAGCTACAGGCTTCAGCAGCTTCTGGGATCTTGGCGACGGCACCACCACTACAGAAACATCTCCCGTGCACGCTTATGCGGCTACAGGAGAATACACGATCAGGCTTTATATAACGGATGCTGCCGGCTGCAGCGATTCTGCCGTCAAAACAGCTTATATACGGGTAGAAGACCCTGTGGCCTCATTCACGGTGAACGACTCTATTGGCTCCTGCACCCCGCTCGAAGTCCATTTCACCAATACTTCTACCCATTACTCTTCCGTGCAATGGGATTTTGGCGCAGGCCAAGGCAGCTCTACCATCAACAACCCGGTGCATTATTATAATTTTCCAGGCACATACCGGGTAAAGCTTACTATTACCAGTCCTGGCGGGTGTGTTGATTCGGCCTTTATCAATATCAGGGTAGAAGATACTACCGGCTCGCGCGTTTCCTATCTTCCATTAGCGGGCTGTAACCCGATGGTAACCGACTTTACGGTCAACACGCCCATTACCGTGGCTTCTTATTTCTGGGATTTCGGGGATGGGAACATTTCGTCTACCACCGTTCCTTCGGTATCGCATACCTATACTTCGTTCGGCAACTTCTTGCCCAAGCTCATATTGCAGGACCCTGCCGGCTGCCTGATACCTATTGCAGGCCCCGATACGATCAGGATAACCGGGGCAAATGTGAACTTTGGGAATACCCCAACGGTTTTATGCGACCAGGGGCAGGTCACTTTCAGCGACTCTACCACAGCCAATGTAGCTATCACCGGCTATAGCTGGGACTTTGGGGACGGCGGCAGCTCTACCGACCAGAATCCCGTGCATACCTATACTGCTCCCGGTTCCTATGATGTAACGCTGACGGTGTACACTGACAATAATTGTCCTAACTCCTATACTATTCCAGCGGCCGTCAAAGTAGTGGCCAGCCCTGCCATTGATATTGGCGGCGATACGGCCACCTGCGTGAACCAGTCGCTCCTGCATACCGGTATATTTATCCAGCCCGATACCTCGGCAGTCAGCTGGGCCTGGACATTCCCTAATGGCAACACAGCAACCGTGCAGGAGCCACCGGCGCAGACCTATACCACGGCCGGCAGTTTCACCGTAACGGCTACTGCCGTTAATAGCAGCGGCTGCCGCAGTACGGTCAGCCAGCCAATTATCGTGCATCCCTTACCCACGGTCAGCCTTCCCGGCCAGATGACCATCCAGTCAGGGGCGGCTGCCACCATACCCGCCACTTATTCTGCAGGAGTGAACAGCTGGACGTGGACGCCTTCCACCAACCTGAGCTGCAGCAACTGTGCAACACCGGAAGCCAGTCCCAGGGTCACCACCCGGTACGATGTCAGCTTCAGCGATAATAACGGCTGCCGCAATACAGGCTCCATTACGATAGTAGTAGTATGCATGGATGGCAATTTGTTTATGCCGAATACCTTTTCGCCTAACGGCGATGGCAGCAACGACAGGTTTTACCCACGCGGTAAAGGGCTTTACCTGATAAAGACCCTCCGGATCTTTAACCGCTGGGGAGAAGTAGTGTTTGAAAAGAGAGATTTCCCTCCCAACAGCGAGCAATACGGGTGGGATGGAACCTATAAAGGCCGGAAAGCGCAGGCCGACGTTTACGTGTACCAGGTGGAAGTGATATGCAACAACGGGGAAACCATGCGCATGGACGGCAATATCGCATTGATCCAATAATACAGTTCAATATGCAAAGGAAAAACTATACCTGGCTGGTGATATGGCTCTGGAGTTGTTGCCCGCTTATGGCAAGCGGACAGGATATTCATTTTTCCCAATTCTTTGAGGCCCCGCTTTTGCGCAATCCTTCACTGGCTGGTATTTATAACGGAGATATCAGGGTGCAGGCCCTGTATCGCGATCAATGGAACAGCATCACGAACGCTTACCGTACCGGCTCCCTCAACGGGGAATACAAAATGCCGGTAGGCCGGGGATCCGATTTCATGACGGCCGGGCTCCAGCTGCTGTACGACAGGGCAGGCACCATCGGCTGGACATCCACCTCCGTGCTGCCTGTGCTCAATTATCATAAGTCATTGAGCGGGGATAAGAACAGGTTCCTTTCGCTTGGCTTTATGGGCGGTATGGTGCAGCGGCGTTTCGACCCGTCGAAGATGACCACCAATACCCAATATGATAACGGCGGGCTTGGCGAGAACCTTACCAGCACGCAGTACACTTACCTCGACGGTAGCGTGGGCATGAGCTACAATGCAGCATTGCATGAATCAACTGACGACAATTACTATATCGGCGTGGCCTACCATCATTTCAACCGCCCCAACAATTCCTTCTACCGCAATGCAGGCATCCAGCTAAATCCTAAATGGGTGCTGTCGGGTGGTGTTCGCTTTGCCATCGGCGATTACGCTTTCGGTACGCTGCAGGCCGATCACAGCCTCCAGGGAAGCTATTCGGAAACAGTTGCCGGCGGCCTGTACGGGATAAAGATCGGTGGATACCCGGACGACCCTGATTATGTGCTGCACGGGGGTGCGTTCCTTCGCTGGAATGATGCTTTTATTCCCGTTATCAAGCTGGATTATTCGCCCTTCTCCGTTTCGTTCAGCTATGATGTGAATATCTCCAAGCTCAAGCCTTCTACATACGGACGGGGAGGCTTCGAGATCGCTATTACCTATATCGGAATGAGGCAGCGGGGATCAACCGTCGAATATATGCGCTGCCCCAGGTTCTGAGCCGCGCCTTTATTTTTATAGGGCCCATTGCTTAATTTCATTGCAAACACCTGCTATGCCTTTACAGCCCGGCGATATTGCTCCTGATTTTACCTTGTTCAGCTCTTCCAGGCAGGAAATAACCTTATCTGCCTGCCGGGACAAAAATGTGCTGCTATTGTTTTTTCCCCTGGCATTCACCAGCGTATGTACCCGTGAGCTTTGCAGCATGCGCGACAACCTGGCGGCGTACAACCAGGCTTCCGTAACCGTTTTCGGGATATCGGTTGATTCACTCTATACCCTGGCCCGGTTCAAAGAAGAGCAGCGCCTGAACTTTGAGCTGCTCAGCGATTTTAACAGGATCGTATCAGCCGCCTATGATTGCCTTTACCCTGTTTTTAATTTTGGCATGCAGGGCGTGTCCAAAAGAGCAGCTTTCCTGGTCGACCATGAAAGTGTGATCCGTTATGCCGAAGTATTGGAAGATGCGAAGGAGGTACCGGATTTCGGGACTATCAGCCGCCTTATGGGCGAATTAATGAAAAATTAAGTTAAAGCATGGCTTATCATCAACATAAATAGCTCATTATCAATATAAAAATAATTTTCTGGCAAATAGGTTGCATATATAAAGGAAAGAAGCTATTATTGAAAAATAAAATTAACTTTGTTTCGTTGAAGAGAATTTTACCTATACTATTTGTCATACTGTTTTCATCTTTTCACTCGCAGGGGCAGTCGTCGCCTGCCGGTGAAGCGAAAATAGTGAGATTCTACCCGAACCCGGCAACCAGCTACATCAATTTCGAGGTGCAGGGCCGGTATCAAAAGGGTTTGACCTTGCAGGTGTATAGCTTCCTGGGTAAAAAGATGTTCGAGCAGCAGAATATCCAGGAAAAAACAACGGTCAACCTCACTGAATTTACCCGTGGCGTGTACGTCTACCACCTTCTTGATGCTTCGGGAAAGATCATCGACACCAACAAATTCCAGGTTTCCAAGTAAGCAATGATGCCGCTGGCATCAGCAGTGTCCAAGCGCCCTGGCAGCGCTCCAATGCTTTATTGCAGCTGCACGATCAGGAACTTCAGGTATTGTGTATTATCCATGCCCCAAACGATCGGGTGATCGGATGATTGTGCCTGGAACGTTACCTGCCTGATCTTACGCCTTGCATCTTTGGCAGCCATTTGTATGGTTTGCAGGAAAAGCTCGGGGTTGACCAGGTTGGTGCAGGAAGAAGTAACGAGAAAGCCGCCAGGCCTTACCAGCTTCATGCCTCTCAGGTTGATCTCCTTATAGCCGGTAATGGCTTTTTGTATGGTTTCCCTGCTCTTGGTAAAGGCAGGAGGGTCAAGCATCACTACATCATATTGCTTTCCTTCCTTTCCCCATTGCTTCAGCACGTCAAACGCATTGGCGGCTTCAAACCGGCATACTTTGCCGAGCTGGTTGAGCGCTGCATTGCGATTGGCTTGCTGAACCGCATTTTCCGATATGTCAAGCCCAAGCACTGATCTGGCCCCATAATAGGCGGCATGTATCTCAAAAGTGCCGGTATAGGTAAAGGCGCCCAGCACTTCCGCATCCTTCACGATATGCCTGATGGCCCGGCGATTGTCCTGCTGGTCCAGGAAATATCCTGTTTTCTGCCCGTTTTCCAGGTCAACATGGAATTGCAGCCCGTTTTCCCGGATAATGATCTTAGGGTCGAAGGCTGCAGACAGGAAACCTTTCTGCTGGGGCAGCCCTTCCAGCTCGCGCACCGGAACATCGTTGCGCTCATAAATGCCTTTGGGCGTAAAAATAGTATTCAGCGCCTGTACGATCGCCGGCTTCCAGCGATCCATGCCCAGGGCCAGGGTCTGCAGCACGAAATAGTCATTGAACTTGTCGATGATGAGCTGGGGCAGGGAATCGGCTTCGCCGAAAACAAGACGGCAATTTTCCACGTAGCCCAGCTTTTGGCGGTATTCCCAGCATTCCCGGATGCGGCGCAGGAAGAAATCATCATTGATCTCATCTGCACGGTCGCGGGTCAGCAAACGTACAAGTATCTGTGACTGAGGATTGATATATCCCTTACCGACAAACTTATTATCGTGCGTAAATACTTCTACCGTTTCCCCTCCTTTTGCATCGCCCTCTACTTTCTCCACTTCGTTGTTGAAGATCCAGGGGTGCCCATTGATCACCCGCGGGGATATCTTTCTTTTCAGGATAACTTTCATAGCGGCTGCAAAGATAGCTCTTCCGGGCCTGACAGGGTTTAGCGTGCTTTGAGGCCGCTATTTACGCCATTTTGTCCCGATCCTGCCCTTGGCAATATTCTTGACAATCGTACCTTTGCGAACAATTTTGACATCTATGGCAGAAAAAGAAAAAGACATCAATGAGCCTGCCGGCAATAATCCGAATACGGAAAACAACCCCGGCTTCGACATTAATGCCGACGAGAGCATGAGCGGCACTTCCCATCTCAACGATCCTGTTGGTGAAGAGAGCGAGGCGGGCAAGGCAAAAGCGGAGCTGAATGAAATGAAGGATAAATACCTGCGCCTGGCTGCCGAGTTCGAAAATTTCCGCAGGAGGAGCGCCAAGGAAAAGCTGGAGCTGATACAAACAGCCGGCCGGGAAGTGATCAAGGAAATGCTGGAAGTGCTGGATGATGCCGAAAGAGCGGAAAAGCAGCTTGAAGCCGCTACCGATATCGAGCAGATCAGGCAAGGCGTTACCCTCATCTTCAATAAGCTCCGGAACGTGCTATACGCCAGGGGGCTAAAGCCGATGGAAGCAGTCGGTAAAGAATTTGATGCCGACCTGCACGAGGCCATTACCGAAATACCTGCGGCTTCCGAGAAGTATAAAGGAAAAGTAGCCGATGAAGTGGTAAAAGGATATTACCTGAACGATAAGATCATTCGTCACGCAAAAGTGGTGGTAGGTAAATAAAGAGCTATTAAACACGGGTAGCTGTACCCGGGCTGCCAGGCCGGTCTTCTACCGCCGGGTTGCCGAAAAGTCAAATTAACCGAATGGCAAAGAGAGATTTTTACGAAGTATTGGGCATAAGCAAATCGGCCAGCGCGGACGAAATTAAAAAAGCGTACCGCAAGGTAGCCATGCAATACCACCCGGACCGTAATCCTGGCGACAAAGCTGCCGAGGAAAAGTTCAAGGAAGCTGCCGAAGCCTATGAAGTGCTTAGCGATACGGAAAAAAAGGCGCAGTACGACCGGTACGGCCATGCCGGCGTAAGCGGTAACGGCCGCGGTGGATTTGGCGGCGGCGGCATGAACATGGATGATATCTTCAGCCAGTTCGGCGATATTTTCGGCGAAGATGTATTCGGCAGCTTTTTCGGAGGCGGCCAGCGTTCCCGAAGTGGCGGACAGCGCAGCCGGGGCATACGAGGAAGCAATCTTCGCGTAAAGCTGAAGCTGAACTATGAAGAAATAGCCAAGGGGGTCACTAAAAATATCAAGGTAAAAAAATATGTCGTTTGCGGCACCTGCAGCGGCAGCGGCGCAAAAGACAAGAATAGCGTGCAGACCTGCAGCACCTGCGGCGGCAGCGGCCAGGTAAGAAGGGTTCAGAACACTTTCCTGGGGCAGATGCAAACCGTTACTACCTGCCCGGCCTGCAACGGTGAAGGCACTACTGTTACGGCTAAATGTGGCACCTGTAAAGGCGAAGGTCGGGTATATGGTGAAGAGACCATCTCTATCGACGTGCCGGCCGGCGTGCAGGAAGGCATGCAGCTTAATATCAGCGGCAAGGGCAATGCCGGCGAAAGAGGTGGCATGGCCGGTGACCTCATCATCCTTATCGAGGAAGAGCCGCATAAGGATCTCCAGAGAGACGGGCTCAATGTAGCTTACGACCTTCATATCTCCTTTAGCGATGCCGTGTTCGGTACTTCCGTAGAAGTGCCTACCATCGATGGCAGGGCCAAGATAAAGATCCCGGCCGGCACCCAGGGCGGGAAAGTGTTCCGCTTAAAAGGCAAGGGGTTCCCGGCCGTCAACTCTTATGAAAAAGGCGACCAGCTTATACAGGTCAATATATGGACGCCGCAGCATCTTAACGCTGAAGAAAAAGCCCTTCTCGAAAAGCTGGGCCAGTCGCCCAATCTCAAGCCACAGCCTGAAAAGAACGAAAAAGGTTTTTTTGATAAGATCAGGGAAATATTTTCCTGAGAGATCATAACATACATGAGACCTGCAGCACCTGCAGGTTTTTTTATTTCTCTTCATTTGAAGGCTGGCTCTATTATTCCGGCAAAAAGCTACCTTCATACGGTTAACGGCAGTACCGATATTCATTGCTGAGCTTTCAATTCCCGGATGATGTACACAGAATTCACAGGTCTAATTCTTATCATCGCTAATATTGCTTTTTCGTGGAAGGGATTTGCCGATCATTCCTTCTTTGAAAGATATAAGTTCCGGGTTGAAAATATCCTGGTGCGTAAGGAATATATCCGCCTGGTGAGTTCAGGCTTCCTGCATACAGGATGGGCGCATCTGCTGTTCAACATGTTCAGCCTGTTCTTTTTCAGCGGCATTATCGAGCGTTTGCTTGGTGCCGGCCCTCTCCTGCTTATTTATTTTGCCGGGCTTATAGGAGGCGGCCTGCTATCGCTCCTGATCCACCGGCAGCATGGCAGCTACAGCGCCGTTGGTGCTTCGGGCGCGGTTTGCGGCGTCATCTTTGCCGCCATCGCTCTTTTTCCCGGCCTTAAGGTTGGTCTTTTTATGCTGCCGCTTGCTGTACCTGCCTGGTTGTTCGGGCTGCTGTATGTGCTTATATCCATATACGGCATCCGCTCGGGCAGGGATAATATCGGTCATGAAAGCCATCTGGGAGGCGCCGTTATCGGGCTGCTCACAGCCATTGCCCTCTACCCGCAGGTGCTTGCCGACAACCTGGCCACGATCGCTATCATCATGCTGCCCAGCTTTCTGTTCATTTACCTGATGGCCACACGACCAGACCTATTGCTTGTAGACAGCCATTTTTTCAAAGCCAGGCAGGCCAACTATACGATCGATCAGCGTTATAATATAGATAAGAAAGGCCGTGAAGCAGAGCTGGATCGCATCCTGGAAAAGATCCACAAAAAAGGCATGAACAGCCTTACCAGGAAAGAAAAAGATACTTTGAAAAAATATTCCTGACCTAATTTTTCCCCTTGCCGTAGCGCAGGGAGAAAAAAAGTATACAAAGATTTACCAGGAAAGAAAAAGCATTGGTTACGATCACCGGGTAATCATCCCTGATTATGCCATACCATACCCATCCTGCCAGGCCTGTCAGCAATATCAGCAGCATTCCATACGATATGGCCTCTGCCTTCTTTTCTCGTATGATCTTTATCAATTGCGGAAGCATAGCAATACCCGTACATATGCCGGCGCCTATACCAATATATTTTTCATATTCTTCCATAGCTATGCATGCCTGGATACCCAGCGGATAGCTGCCTGTAGCTGCTCGGGGCGGAACCCTTTGAACTGCCCTGGCACAACCAGGCTGAAAATATCCGTAAACCTGTTTACCGCTCCGGAGTCGCTCACAATTGCTGCGCGGCGCCATTTCCCCAGGTTGCGAAGACCCAGCAAAGCATCCTGCCACCAGGCCCCGAACGTGAAGTTTCGTAAAGGGGTATCGATCACCAGCAAATAGTTCAGCTCACCGGTGGCAGCTACTATTTTCTTTACGGCCGGTATCACCACCTTTACAAAATCGTCTTTGGTCACTTCGTGGCTCGCCACAAAGCCGACCATATTAGGAGGCAGATTAGAAAGCGGGGTGATCATTTTCTTTTTACAGAAAGAACCAAATTGCTTGCCAGTTAAACCCGGCAGCCATATGCAGCAAAGAAAATCCTGGCTGATTACCGGCGGTCTTTTTTCTTTTTTTGCTTCGTATATATCTCCTTGGCCTTTCTTACCAGCTCTACAAATTCTTCCTGCGCCCTGTCGGCAGGGTTTATATTGGCAATGGCCAGGCTGATCACATCGTCCCATCGAAGCATCCTGGTATGGGCAGAGCGCCGGAGCAGGGAACCAAACATCGTTACCGCCGTTGCAAACCGGTAACACCTGTCTATTTTGTCAAAGGCCGTAAGCCGGAACGGCCCCGAAAACTGCTGCTGCTGGAATACGCTGTCGCCTACCGCCTTATACCTGAGCATGAACTGCCCGATATCGCCTTCCTGCTTCATCTGCCGCACTGCGATCCTGTTTTGCTCTGTGGGCACTATCTCAAAAACAGCCAGCATGGAATGGCCTGAACCGATCTCTCCTCCTTCTACCGCCGATAACGAATCGCTGAGCGCCGTCATCCTGTTGTCGAACCCGATCAACCGGTATTCGCCTACATAGTCCGTATTAAAGCTCACGTTCATATACACATCATCCGCTACGGAATACAGGGTTTGGGTGAACTCTTTCATGAGCACTTTTTCTGCTTCCTGCATATTATCGAGGTAAGCGAAATTGCCGTTCCCTTTCCTGGCCAGCGTCTGGATCTTTGAATCCTTGTAATTGCCCATGCCTACACCCAGGCAGGTAAGGTATATCCCCGACTCCCGGTAGCGCGATATAAGCTCATCCAGCTCGCTTTCCTTTTTCAGCCCTACATTAAAGTCGCCGTCGGTGGCAAGTATCACCCTGTTGTTGCCTCCTTCTATAAAATGCGTCTTTGCTACGTGATAGGCCAGCTGTATGCCCGACTCTCCGGGCGTGAAGCCTCCCGGCTCCAGCTCGTTTATCACGGTCATGATCTTTTCCTTTTCCCTGCCGCTGGTAGTATTGAGCACAATGCCCGTGATCCCTCCATATACCACGATGGCTACAGAGTCTTTGTCGCGCAGGTTGTCTACCAGCATCCGGAAAGAAGATTGGAGCAGGGGCAGGCGCGTAGGCATATCCATCGACGCTGATACATCTATCAGGAATACCAGGTTGCTTGGCGGTAGCTTTTCCAGGTCAAGACGGCGGGCCGAAAGATTGATATAATATAGCTGGTGCTCTGCATTCCAGGGACAGCCGGTAAGAAGGCTGTTCATGGAAAACAGCTGCCCTTCGGGTGGCGGGCTGTACCCCACACTGAAATAATTCAGCATTTCCTCGATGCGCACTGCATCGGGCGGCACTATCGACCGGGAACGGATAAAGCGACGGATATTGCTGTAAGAGGCCCGGTCTATATTTGGTGAAAAGCCGGTGCTGGGATAACGGGCCGCATTGATAAAGCCGTTTTCAAGAAGGTTTTCGTAGGTCTCTCCTCCTGCAAACCACTTTCTTTGCTCTTCGCGCGCCAGCCCCCTGGTCATTGAAGCCAGCTTATCGCGCCGGCCTGTCGCCACGGCCAGGGGCAATGCCTTTAACCGGACCGAGTTGAACACATTGCCGTTCAGCAGCACCCGCTCTTCCTTAAACCCGGACAGGGATACCTGGAAAGAGTCGGTCACCCTATCGGCGATAATGCCGAAAGTGCCCTGCGAGCCGGTCCTGTAAACATAACCGGTCCGTATATGCAAAAGGATCACATTTTGTAAGGGATTGCCCGATTCATCCTTTACTTCGCCGCGCAGGTAATACGATTGGCAAAAGGAAGAAGCTGTCAGGAAGATAAGCAGCAATATTTGGCAAGTCGCTTTCAACGATACATACTTGGCTGGTAAAGGATGCCGGTAAAGCAGGCAGTGAAAGGAACACGGCAGCATCAGTGAAGATTGTTCTCACCACGCACTATACCCTGGCCTCATCTGCACTAACTTACCAATATATCCTGATATAACATAATCCCGGCCGGGATCTGGCAGGCTTATAAAACCTGGTAGATCTCTTTCAGGTTCCTTCCAAGGCCATCATAGTCAAGACCATATCCCACCACAAACTTATTCGGGATATCAAAGCCCACGTAATCAAGGGTAAGCGGGTACTCCGTAGCTTCTGACTTATGGAGCAGGGTGACTATCTTCAGGGATTTCGGCTGCTGGTGCTCCAGCTTGGGAAGAAAATTATGCAGGGTCTTGCCGGTATCCACGATATCCTCAACAATGACAACGTCCTTTCCAAAAAGATCATCATCCAGCCCGATAGTGGTAACAACATTACCCGTTGATTTCATTCCTTTGTAGGAAGCCAGCTTTATAAAGCATATCTCGGCGTCTATCGTAAGATGCTTGAACAGGTCGGAGGCGAACATAAAGGAACCGTTGAGTATCGCGATAAAAAACGGCCGCTTGCCGGCATAATCCTTATTGATGGTAGCTGCCAGCTCTTTTATCCGTTGCTGTATCGTTTCTTCTGAAAGATAGGTCTCAAAGGATTTGTCGTGTACCTGGATGGGGGCCATAGCCGTTATTTATAGATTTTGATTGTTTGACCGGTTTTCAGGCCCGATACGGGCAGCTGGTTCCATTGTGCAATATCTTCTGCTTTCACATTGTATTTGCGGGAAATGGAATACAGGGTCTCCTTAGGCTGCACGATATGCGTTACATAGCTGCCGGTGCTTTTTACCGACGGCTGCGAGGCATAGGACGGAACTATCGCCGGGGCGACGCTTGCATTGCTGTTGCCAGGTAAAGCCAGCCTGGGCCGTGAAGGGGCTGCTTTGCGGAGATAAAGCAGCTCGCCGGCAGCAGGGTCCTGGCTTTCGTCGAGATGGTTAAAGGCCAGCAGGCTCTCCAGGCGGATAGCTTCTGTCTGGGCAATATCATAGATCGTTTCGCCCGGCTGCACCAGGTGAAGTTCATTGTGGCTTGTCTTTCTTTTACGCTGCAGGAAGATGAGCTGGTCATATTCCACTTCCTCTGCTTCAGGCATATCATCATTGAACTCGAACAGCCGTTTCAGGGGAATATCGTGCTCGTAGGCTATTGCCAGGAAAGAAGTTCCCTTGCGTGCATAGATCACTTTCGTATCGTTGATCTTGAACACTGTGGAAGGATAATCGTCCCTCACCGGCCGTACAGGCTCGGTAGCCAGGGCATTGGTCACCATGCCGGTCGTTTCTTCCCGCACCGGCACATCCTGCCTGGCCAGCATGGTCTCGCCGCCAGGCATCTTGCCAAGGGCAATAAGGGTATAATCCTGCAGGTGATAATCTTCTATCAGCTTTACGATGAGCACGGGATATTTGGGATTGGTGGCATAGCCGGCTTTTTTCAGCCCGTAAGCCCATCCCTTATAGTCTTCGGGGTCAAGCGTAAAGAGCGAAGCATAGCGCTGGTTGCCGCGCAAAAAATCGGAATGATCCCGGTAAGAGTCTTCTGCCCTGGGATATTTCCTGAAGCATTCGCCCTTGGCATCATCGTCGTGGGCCACTGATTCGCCTGTCCAGGTTGATTTACACTTGATGCCAAAATGATTATTTGACTTGTTGACCAGTATGCTGGTGCCGGCCATGGTCTCGTGAATGCCCTGGGCCAGCTTGATGGATGCCGGCACGCCTGTTCGCTGCATTTCGGAAATAGCCAGGTCCTTGTAGGCGGCAATATACTTTTCGATCACGGAAACATCCTGTGCGCGCAGCGCAAGACCGGCAAAACCGGCCAGCAGGAGAAAAATAGTTCGCTTGTTCAGCATAGGCAGATCATTACAATTTCCGGAGCAGGTACAACCCGTCGCGGATGGTTAATACTACTTTGTCTATGTCAGTTCTGGCGTTTATATGCTCGTTAAAGGCCCTGATCGCCTTTGCACTTTTACCTGACGGCATTTCTTTCAAAGCTTCTCCATGAAAGAAGATATTATCTGCTAAAATAAACCCGTTTTGCCGAACAGCAGGCAAAACAAGGTTAAAATATTCAATATAGCCCGGCTTATCGGCATCTATGAACACCAGGTCCCAGGTTTCTTTTAGCGAAGGGATAATGGTTAACGCATTTCCATGGTGGGAAATTATGCGGTCGCCGAGCGGCGACCGGTCAAAAAAGCCCCTGGCCAGCTTGGCATCCTCTTCCCTTAGCTCGATGGTATGGAGCCTTCCCGCGGGAGCAAGACCCTGGGCCAGGCAGAGAGCGCTATAGCCGGTAAAAGTGCCTATTTCCAGTATCCGCTGTGGCCGGATCATGTAGCTGATCATTTCCAGCAGCTTACCCTGCACATGCCCGCTAAGCATATGGGGCTCACGATGATGTGTGTAGGTGAACGTGTTGACCTCCTGCCGCAGGCCGTCTTCGGGCGAAGAAAGCCTGGCTGCCAGCGCTTCAATATCTGGATGGATCAGCTCCATGCGTTTTACAAAGATAAGACCTGTTTACGGGATCGGTACGCCGGAGGGTATATTATGCTTTTAGCTGGCCTTTTCCCGGGTGTGTGGCCGCCGGGGATGATACCAGCAGCAAGCCCAAAAAGGTAAGAGCACCGTTGATGATCAGCAGCTCAAGCCCGATCTCGAAAGAGCCGAATATATATTTCTGGTATTTTTCCAGCGCAAAGCAAAGCACCGGCGCCAGCACGCAGATCAGGGGAACCAGCCGGTCATTCACCCTTCTTCTTGTGAGGATGCCGAAAGTGAACAGGCCCAGCAACGGCCCATACGTATAGGAAGCTACTTTCAGTATCACCCCGATCATGCTTGGATTGTTCACCCATTTGAATACCATCACAAAAAGCAAAAAGATCACGGCAAAACCAAGATGCACCCGCTGGCGGATCTTCTTTTTCTCTGCATCCGTCCATTCAGACCTGCGCTGCATGCCCAGTATATCGATGCAGAAAGAGGAGGTAAGCGCCGTAATTGCCCCGTCGGCGCTGGGAAAAAGGGCTGATATCAGGGCGATAATGAAGATCACGGAAACAATGGGCGGCATGTAATGCAGGGCAATGGCCGGGAACAGGTTGTCGGCCGTAACGTCCCTGCCATCCAGCAGCAGCCGGGTCTTCTCCACGCCGTCTACCGTAACGGTGGTATAGGCCGCGCCTAATTGCTCGGCATACATATAAAGCAGGCCTCCCAGCACCAGGAACAACAGGATCACGAACAGCATGATCACCGACAGGGTGATCACGTTCTTCTGGGAGTCCTTCAGCGTCTTTACCGAGATGTTCTTCTGCATCATCTCCTGGTCCATGCCCGTCATGGTAATGGTGATGAAGGCCCCGGCCAGTATCTGCTTTACGAAAAAGAACCGGCTGTCGGGGTTGGTAAAGAATATCTGCGAATAACCCTTTTCACCCATGGTGTTCAGGGCCTCTCCCAGCCCCAGGCTCATCTGGTTCAGGATATAAACCACGCAAACCACCAGGCCCGTAAGCATAAAGGTGGTCTGCAACGTGTCGGTAAACACGATGGTCTTCACACCTCCCTCGTAAGTGTAGATAAGTATCATTACAAGGATAATAAGCGTAGTGACCCAGAAAGGAACCACAAAGCTGAAGCTGGAAAAAATGGTATCCTGCAGTATCTTGACCACCAGGTAGAGCCTGGCCGTTGCGCCAAGCGTCCGGGACAGGATAAAAAAGGAAGCTCCTGTTTTATAGGACCGGAAACCCAGACGGGTGCTGAGATAATTGTAAATGGAAGTAAGGTTAAGCCGGTAATACAGGGGCAGCAATACATAAGCTATTGCCACATATCCTACCAGGTAACCGATCATGATCTGGAAATAGGCAAACGACTCCCGCCCTACGCCGCCCGGCACGCTTACAAATGTAACGCCCGACAGGGAAGTGCCGATCATGCCGAATGCCACCAGCATCCAGTTGCTGTTACGGTTGCCGATAAAAAAAGAGTCGTTGTTGGAATTGCGGGAAGTGTACCAGGCTACGATCAATAACAAGACGAAATAGCCGATAACAAATGAGAACAGAAGACCTGCAGACATGATTATTTTTTTATGAAAGCGCCTTGAGTATCCTGGCCTTTACGATCTTCTTCCTGAAAATTGCGCAGAAATAATGATGATGGCCTTACTAATTTTTGAAGATAAACAAATTTGCTTTCTCTTTGCGCAAAAATAAGAAGCATGCTTATTCGCTCCATTGCCGTTTTTTGCGGCGCCAAAGATGGCCACAACCCGTTGTTCCAAGCCCATACCCGGCAGCTTGGCCGGCTGCTGGCAGAAAATAATATTACCATGGTCTATGGCGGCGGCAGTGTAGGTATCATGGGCCTGATCGCCGATAGCGTAATGGAGCATGGTGGGCAGGTGACCGGCGTTATTCCCCAGGTGTTGGTAAAGTGGGAACAGCAGCACAAAGGCATTACTGAGCTCTTTATAGTAGACAATATGCACACCCGTAAAAAGACGATCTACGATCTCAGCGATGCGGCCATCATCCTGCCGGGAGGCTTCGGCACGCTGGATGAGTTCTTCGAAATGGTGACCTGGAACCAGCTTTCCATCCATGATAAGCAGATCTTCATTCTGAATACAGCCGGCTTTTACAACCACCTGATCATGCATATAGAGCAGATGAAGCAGGAAGGATTTCTTTACCAGGAAGCTGTGGACCGCCTTACCGTGCTGGATGAGCCGGCCGGCCTCATTTCCTATTATAAAAAATAAATAAGAAGGCCGGTAGCTACCGGCCTTCTTTATCAAAAGCTCGTTTTCTTATTTCAGCTGCAACCTCCCTGGTTGCCGCAGTTCAGGCACTTATAGCAGGTGCCGCTGCGCATCATGATATGCCCGCATACGTTACAGGCCGGGGCATCGCTTTGCATATTCTTAGCCGCGGCATTTACGGCATCCATTCCTCCGTCGGCTTTTGCCGCCAGTATATTCCGCTGCACCCTGCCTGCAGGCTGCGGGGCAGCTCCGGCCGCAGGAGTGACCCTCACGCTCGACAGCTCGCGGTCGGCGTATTCCAGGCTGGTAGGAATATCGTCCCAATCGTCGGCCCCGGTGTTCATCACTTCCGGCTTGTCAAGCACATGCACCAGGTCTGTACGGCCCAGGTATTCATAGCCCAATACCCTGAAGATAAAATCTACAATAGAAGTGGTAGAGCGGATGTTCGGGTGCTCCACAAAGCCGGAAGGATCAAATTTGGTAAAGGCAAACTTGTCTACGAACTCTTCCAGGGGTACCCCGTATTGCAGGCCAATGGAAATGGAAATAGCAAAGCAGTTCATCATGCTGCGCATGGTGGCCCCTTCCTTCGCCATATCGATGAATATCTCGCCCAGCGTGCCATCGCCATATTCACCTGTACGAAGAAAGATCGCCTGGCCATTGATCTTTGCTTTTTGGGTAAAGCCCCTGCGTTTGGCCGGTAAGGAGCGGCGCTCCACAATGCTGGCCAGCTTTCTTTTAAGCTTGGTATCCGGAGAGGCCTGCACTCTTTTTTGCACTTCTTCCAGCAGCTCTTCCACTGTGAGCTTGCCCATATCCACGATATTCGATGCCGGGGCAGCTGCTTCAACGGCAGGTGCTGCAGCTTCCTGAGAGTTATCTTCTTTTTTCTTTTTATCGCTTTTATTGCTCAATGGCTGCGACAATTTTGAGCCGTCGCGGTACAGGGCATTGGCCTTCAGGCCAAGCTTCCAGCTAAGGAAATAAGCATCGGCGATCTCTTCTACCGTAGCTTCATGAGGCAGGTTGATCGTTTTAGATATGGCCCCGCTGATGAACGGCTGCGTAGCACCCATCATACGGATATGGCCATGCGCATGAATGTACCTTTTCCCCTTTTTACCGCATTTATTGGCGCAGTCAAATACAGGGAGATGCTCTTCTTTCAGCAAAGGAGCGCCTTCAAGCATCATGGTACCGCATACGTAATCATTGGCGGCCTCTATCTGCTCTTCTGTAAAGCCAAGCGCTTCCAGCAGGCTCCATTCAAAGTCATTATATTCGGCAGGAGTAAAGCCAAGCCGCTGCAGGCATTCTTCTCCCAATGTATATTTATTGAAAACAAATGCGATATCAAATGCAGAGCTTACGGCAGCATCCAGCTTTTTGATCTCATCGGCGATAAAGCCTTTTTCGCTCAGCGTTTGGTGGTTGATGAAGGGCGCACCGGCAAAAGAAGCAGCTCCCACCGCGTATTTGATAATGGCTTCCGTTTCTTTTTCGCTATATCCAAGGTTCCTTAATGCCGCTGGCACCGATTGGTTGATGATCTTGAAATACCCGCCGCCGGAAAGCTTCTTGAATTTAACAAGGGCGAAATCAGGCTCTACTCCCGTGGTATCGCAATCCATTACCAGGCCGATAGTGCCCGTTGGCGCGATCACGGTAGCCTGTGCATTACGATAGCCGTATCTTTCTCCCAGCTCCACTGCATCATCCCATGCCTTGCAGGCCGCCTTGAGCAGGTAATCGGGGCAATACTGCGCTTTAAGGCCCTGGGGCTTCAGGCTGAGACCTTCGTATTCATCAGCGTCATAGGCAGCAAGGCGGTGGTTGCGCATCACCCGCATCATATGCTCCCGGTTCTCTTCATACCGGGGGAAAGTCCCCAACGCTTCTGCCATTTCCGCAGAGGTCTTATAGGCCACGCCGGTCATGACAGCAGTGATGGCTCCTGCTATGCCTCTTGCTTCTTCGCTGTCATAGGGAATGCCGCTTACCATCAGCATGGTGCCCAGGTTGGCATATCCCAGGCCGAGGGTACGATATTCATAGCTTAGCTGCGCCACTTCGCGGGAAGGGAACTGTGCCATCAGCACTGATATTTCCAGCACTACCGTCCACAGGCGGCAGCTATACTCATAGCCTTCTACATCAAACAGGTTTTTTTCAGCGTCAAAAAATTTCATAAGGTTGGCCGACGCCAGGTTGCAGGCGGTATTGTCGAGGAACATATATTCCGAGCAGGGGTTGGAAGCCCTGATCTCTCCGCCGGCAGGGCAGGTATGCCATTCATTGATGGTCGTATTGTACTGTGTGCCCGGGTCGGCGCAACGCCAGGCGGCATAAGCTACCTGGTTCCACAATTCACGGGCCGGCACTTTTTTCATTACCCGGCCGTCCATCCTTGCTTTCAGCTCCCAGTCGCCTCCTTCTTCCAGCACCTTAAAGAAGGAATTAGGTATGCGGATGGAATTATTGGAGTTCTGGCCGCTGACGGTTTTGTAGGCCTCGTCTTCATAACCAGAAGGATAGCCTGCGGCGATAAGGGCCGCCACTTTCTTTTCCTCCTCCACCTTCCAGTTAATGAACTCCACGATCTCGGGGTGATCGAGATCAAGGCAAACCATCTTCGCCGCACGGCGGGTAGTGCCGCCGCTTTTAATGGCGCCGGCAGCACGGTCGCCGATCTTCAGGAAGCTCATAAGGCCGGAAGAAGTGCCGCCGCCGGAAAGTTTCTCCCCTTCTCCCCGCAGGTTGGAATAATTGGTGCCCACGCCGGAGCCGTACTTGAATATCCGGGCCTCGCGCACCCAGAGATCCATGATGCCGCCTTCATTGACCAGGTCATCGTCTACGCTCAGTATAAAGCAGGCATGCGGCTGGGGGCGCTCATAGGCATTGGCCGATTTTTTTACTGCTCCATCCGCAGGATCTACATAATAATGCCCCTGCGGCTTGCCTGCAATGCCATAGCTTTCATACAGGCCGGTATTGAACCATTGCGGTGAATTAGGCACGCACATCTGGGCCAGGATAGAATATACAAGCTCTTCATAGAATACCTGTGCATCTGCCGGGGAGGCAAAATAGCCATAGCGCTCTCCCCATACGCGCCAGCAATTGGCCAACCGATGCGCTACCTGCTTGGCTGAGGTTTCACGGCCCAGCGAGCCATCGGGCTGCGGTACGCCCGCTTTGCGAAAATATTTCTGCGCCAGTATATCCGTTGCTATCTGGCTCCATTGACGTGGAACCTCTACATTGTTCATCTCAAACACTACTTCGCCCGAAGGATTACGTATCACGGACGAGCGGTAATCATACTCGAACTGGTCGAACACATTGATGCTGTCGCTGGTGAAGCGACGACGAAACTTCAATCCGCTTTTTGCAGAAATATCCTTTTTGCTGGCCATAGCTGAAGAAATTTTTAATAGGTTTTAGTACTGTTTGCGGGAAGGCTTTCCCCGGAAGAGGTCATTACGAAACTATTTTTTACAATCTGCTTTTCCATGCTTCAAATATGCACATTGTGTGGAAAAAGCCTCCGGGAAATCCCGGATTCCCCGGCAGTGGCGGCTTAGGGATTTTTTGCACAATCCGCCCCGTGCCTTCGGGTAATTTTTTTTGGAAAGTTGACCGGGGATAAGTATAGGATCAACTCTATGCCGGTGCTGGCACCTGCCGGTAAAAAGAAAGCCTGCTGCCTATAATACTAACGAAATTATAACGTGATTATTTCTTTTTTTTGCAGCTATGAAGAAAGCACTTGGCAGCGTCATGGCTGTTCTGATCGGTACCTGCATAGCATCGGCGCAAGGACAGACCCAGTTCTCAGGCTGGCTGGCCTCTTTTAATACGGTCAAGCTGGGCAATAAGCTAAGCCTGCATGCTGATATGCAGTGGCGCAGCAGTGATGAGCTGAAGCATACCCAGGCCCTTTTGCTGCGGCCCGGGCTTAACGTGCATCTTAATAAGCAGCTGATAGCTACTGCCGGCTACGCCTTTATATATGGCCGGCGGGTGGTTAGCGGCATCAGCGGATATGCGCCGGAGCACCGTATCTGGGAGCAGCTGATCTATAATCATAAAGCAGGACCGGTATTTGTAAGCCATCGCCTGCGCGCCGAGCAAAGGTTTATAAGCGTATCAAGCATACAGGGCAACGAGCTGAAAAACGAGCATTCTGTTACAGCGCATCGCCTGCGTTACTTTATCCGCAACCTATTGCCGTTGCAGCCAGGCCCTGCTTTCAAGACCGGCATCTTCACCGCCCTTCAAAACGAGATATTTGTCAATACCGGCAACCTCGACAATGTAAACGGCAAGCTCTTTGACCAGAACCGGCTTTATATTGCCATAGGATACCGGCTGCACCCTTCCTTCGATCTCGAAGCCGGCTATATGAACCAGTATATTAACGGGAAAAGCGATAATTTTACCAACAACCATATAGTGCAGCTGGCAGGCTACCTTCGGATGTAGGGCCAACCGCGCGGAAGCAGGCCGAACGTTTTTGAAGCCTGCACGGGAAATCGCCTGAAAGCCTTTGTAAATCAAAAAGTTTTCGCATTTTTGCAATAACCAACCGGTACCGGATGAATTCATCAATCTACCAATCACTTACGGATAAAAAAAGGCTGGGAAAAAAATCCTTTGCCGTACTGATCGATCCCGATAAAGTGAACCATGCCGTGCTCGATGAGCTTATCAAGCTCTCGACCGAGGCGCAGGTAGATTATTTCCTGGTAGGCGGCAGCCTGGTCATTTCCAATCATCTCGACGAGTGCGTACAGCATATTAAAAAGAACTGCGCTGTACCCGTGATCCTTTTCCCGGGCAGCCCTTCCCAGATATCCAGGTATGCTGATGCCCTGCTGTACCTTTCGCTCATCTCCGGCCGCAACCCGGAGCTGCTGATCGGCCAGCATGTGATCTCTGCTCCTTTTGTAAAGCAAAGCGGTCTCGAGATCATGCCTACCGGCTATATAGTAGTGGACGGCGGAGCGCCTACCACGGTGTCTTATATCAGCAATGCCTATCCTGTTCCGTCAGATAAGAACGAGATCGCCATGTGCACCGCCATGGCCGGGGAAATGCTGGGTATGAGGCTGATCTATATGGATGCCGGCAGCGGCGCTAAACGCGCGATCCCCGAAAGCATGATCGAATCAGTAGCCCGGCATATTGAAGTTCCGCTTATCATCGGCGGCGGCATCACAGAGCCTGAAAAAGCCTACCGTAACTGTAAGGCGGGCGCGGATGTCATTGTAGTCGGCAATGCCATTGAAAAAGATGCCTCCCTGATCCGCGAAATGAGCAGCGCTATCCATTCCGTTGCCATCACCGTATAATGCCCGGCATTCCCTTTTACCTCTTTATTTCCCAGGCCATTTACCATTTACCAGCTCTTCAGAGGCCGCAGCTATTGCCCTGATCACCGCAGTGAGATGGGATATATTGATCCGCCTTATCTCGTCGCAAGGCTGGTGATAGCATTTCTCATCGTCATCGCTGCTCATGATAGAATGGGCCATGATCCCCTTTTGCACAAATGAGTAATTATCGCTGCGCTCATAAAGCTTTTTGTCAGGATCCTTTTCCGGTATCACTTTCAGGCCCGCCTGCCGCAGCTTCTTTCCAAGATACACCGGGAAAAACGACTCTCTTTCTCCTGTTATAAAAACACGCTTGTTGCCGAACTGCGATACGCCTATCATTTCAATATTGATATTGGCCGTCACCTGTTTTGCATCAATGGCCTCTACGAAATCCGCAGATCCCTTCAGTCCCAGCTCCTCGCCGGCAAATGCGCAGAACACGATATTTCTGTCTCTTGACAGCTGCCGGCTGAAATGATCTGCCAGCAGCAGCACGGCTGTAGTGCCCGAAGCGTTGTCGTTCGCCCCGTTGAATATGCTGTCTTTTTTACGTCCCTGCACTCCCTCGTGATCATAATGCGCCGAGAAAACTACCATCTCACCCGACCCGTTATGTGCCGGCAGCATACCTGCCACGTTATAAGCAAGAGAGCCGTAATATGCGGGATCGGCCGAAAGCGTAAGCAAGGCAGGGCCTTGCTCTACCACGGCCAGCAATATGTTGCGCCGGATGCCGAAACGCGGCATTTCCAGGGCAGGGAAAAAATTGCCGTCCGGTCTTTTATGCCTGGTCCAGACCAGCACATCAGCCTGGGTGCTATCCCGGTCCAGGTATAGCAATATGTCGTCGGTGAACCAGGTATCAATCTCAATGATCGTGAAGTCAAAGAGGGATTTATCCGGGTAAGCGCCAGGAGTTGATGAATAATAACGGAACTGCTCTTGCTTCAACAGTTGCTGGTTCCAGGTAACCAGGTCCGGCTGTATGTTTTTGCTGCCGCCAAAAGGCCTGAAAGGAAGAAAATAAGTGCTCATGCCAGGCAAAGGCACCAGTCCTGCCTTTCGGAACTTTTGGCCGATATAAAGGGCTGCCGCCAGGAGCTCGGGACTGCCGTTGCCTCTTCCTTTAAGTGCATCGGAAGCGAGGTAGCCGATGGTTTGCGCCACCGCGCTCTCCGTGATCACTTCCTTTGCCGGCTGCGCCCGGAGCGCAAAGGAGCCGGCCAGCCAGGTGAGGATCAGTATAGATAAAATACGTTGCATCAGTTATATGGCAGAAGCAGGCCGGATACTACCGCAGGTCTTCTTTTTTGACGCGGGTAGGCGTGTCTTTCCCGCTGATGATCGTTTTGGCGCTGATAGCAATAGACCGGATGATGCGCGACATGTTATCCATATCCAGCGTTTCTACATGATCGGTCACCTTGTGATAATTAGGCTCGTTTTCCATCTTGGCGGTGGAGATGGTATGCGCCGGCACACCGAGGCGCGCCAGGGTAGCATTATCCGAGCGGTAAAAAAGGTTCTCTTTGGTATAGGGGTCAGGATGAAAGGTAAAGCCGCTGCCTTTCAGGTTGGCTTGCAGGATAGCTCCCATATCTGTCTTTTCAAAGCCGGTGATATAGGCGGCATCGCGTCCCCATTTGCTTTCAGTCCCGATCATCTCGATGTTCAACATAGCGGCCACCGTAGCCGGGTCAAACTGGCGTGAGAAATATTGCGATCCGAAGCCGCCAGCCTCTTCGGCTGTAAAAGCGGCAAACACAAGGGTACGCTCATTATTATTCAGCGCCTTGAAGTAACGGGCCAGCAATATCACGGCTGTAATGCCCGCCGCGTCATCATTGGCGCCATTATAAATTGAATCGCCGTTCACCGGCGCTCCTACCCCGATATGGTCATAATGCCCGGAAAATATAACCGTTTCTCCTTTTTTCGAGCGGCCGGGCAATACCCCCACCACATTGGCGAGCTTTTTCTCCGTTATTTCATGGTCAGCCCTGAAGCTGAAATCAGCCGCAGGACGCCCCAGCACAAAGACCAGGGTATAGGCAGATTGGAAAAGGTTCCTTTTCAGGAAGCTAAGTCGTGGAAAATTATTTGCAAAGCTTTCATCTACCCAAACGATCATATTCTTCTGCGTACCGGCAAGCTCCATGGCAGAAGCAAACAGCTCCGCTCCTTCGGCAATGGTAGCGCTGGCATAACCCGAAGCCGCATTTATTTCCAGCCGGGGTTGCGAAGTAAGGATGAGCACTTTTTTCTCTTCTACCGGCTGGCCACCGATGGTCCCTGAAAAACCGGTCTGCTTAAGGCCCACCATGGTAAAAGGCTGCAGGTAGGAGCCGCTGTTCTTTAGCGGCTGCAAGCCGGCTGCCTTGAACTCTGCCGCGATAAAATCGGCAGCCTTATCTATCTCGGGCGTAAATATCTTACGGCCTCTCATTTCATCGGCGGCCAGCACCCTGATGATGCGGTCCGCTTCTTTGGCATTAATGATCTTTTCGGCTGGCTGGGCAAAAGCAAAAAGGGTTATCGCTGTCAATAACCCTGTCATAAAAAATCTCTTCATGATTATCCTCTTATTAATGTTTGTTTTCGATGGGAACATGGTTCAGAAGCTCATCATCTCCTTGAACTTGACGGTCTGCCGGCGGCTAACCTCTATCTTTTCGCCGCCTTTCAGCTCCAGCAGCAGCCCCCCGTTGAAGTAAGGCTCGATCTTTTCGATCATCCGGAGATTGACGATATGCTTGCGGTTGGCGCGGAAGAACGTTTTTTCATCAAGCCGCTCCTCCAGCGCATTGAGTGATTTAAGTATCAGCGGCTTATTGTTGCCAAAGAACACTTTGGCATAATTGCCCACGCTTTCAAAAAGGCGGATATCGCTCAGCTTTACGAACCAGCAACGTTCTCCATCCTTTACAAAGACCTGGTCATTTTCCGTGAGAATGCTGTTATTGACAAATTCTGCTGTCGGTTTTGGCTCCCGTCCTTCACCGGGCTGCAGCTTTTGCAACGCGTCGGCCAGGCGCTTTGGCTCTACAGGCTTCAGCAGGTAATCGAGCGCATTTACTTCAAAGGCTCTCAGCGCAAACTCGTCATAGGCCGTGGTAAAGATCACCTGCGGGGCCTTTTCCAGCTCGGCCAGCATATCAAAGCCTGTCTTGCCCGGCATTTGTATGTCCAGGAAGACCAGGTCAGGCTGCAGGCTCTCGATCTTCTGTATGCCTTCTTCCGCGTTAGCCGCCTCATCCATTATTTCTATTTCAGGAAAGTCCTGGAGCAGCTTTTTCAGCTCTGCCCTTGCCAGGCGCTCGTCGTCGATAATGATCGCTTTCATGTGAATATTTTATGGTTATGCCTGCTGCTATTGGTTATATCCAGCCGTTTTTTCCTGAGCGTTGCCTTGCAACGGCCGGTCACTGCATCTCGGGAACAGGTATCTTTACCGTAGCTTCTACCAGCAGCGGGCTTATCTGGCGGATCTCGAACCTGCCTTTTTCGCCGTACAGCAAATGCAGGCGGTCGTTGGTGCTGGAAAGACCGAACCCTTCTTCATTTACTTTCCCGTTAAGATGGCCGGTATTCTGCACCGTCAGCTCATGGTAATGGCCATTGAGGTCGGATATCACTCTTACAATCCCGCCATTGATCTGCTTGCTGATGCCATGCTTTATGGCATTTTCCACCAGGGTCTGCAGCATCATCGGCGGCACCGGGCGGTCCAGCGTATCATCATCCACCTCGTATTCCACCTTCAGCCGGTCTTCAAAGCGCATGTTCTCGAGGGCCAGGTAATCCTTCACGATCGCCAGCTCCTTTTCAAACGTAACAGTCTCTGATTTATCGACATTGATGCTGCTGCGCAAAATATTGCTGAGCTCTGTAATGGCCTTACGCGCCCGTTCGGGATTCTCATCTACCAGGGCACGGATGCTGTTAAGCGAGTTGAATATGAAATGGGGGTTGATATGGGCTTTGATCGTTTTCAGCTCCAGCTCTTTTACCAGTGATTCCAGCTGCAGCGTGTCGAGCTGCTGCTTCTGGCTTTTGGCTATATAATGGTACATGAAATAGATCAGGTTCCAGATAAAATAGAAGCTGAAGAAGTTCACGGCGCTGATCAGTATCACCAGCAGGAAGCCGTTTTCCTTGATTGCCTGGAGGTCTTTTTCAAGCAGGTAGCCCAGGCGCTGCAGCAACAATACATAGATAGCGGAGGAAACGATCGAAAAAACAAAGGTGAGCACGGCAAAAACAGGTATCTGCTTTTCCAGCTTTTTCTGCAGCAGGTTGATCTCTATGATCACGAGGCGCATCATATGGGTAAAGAACAGGCCGAGCGAGAAAAGGATGCCAAACTTCACCAGGAACATTCGTTGCTCGACAGGGCTCTGGAGCTTTCCGAAAGACCAGGAAAAGAAAAGGTTCATCAGCACCACGGTGCCCCAGCCACACAGCTGGAATATCCAGTATCGTTTATTGCCTATTCTCATACATAGCAAAACTAACCAATTCTGACAGCGGCAGACCAGTAAATATACCAGTGGAAAATAAGTTTTACAAATGGGAACCCGGCTGGCCTGCCTGCCAGCCCATTTTGCTTTTTCACACCTGTTTTCCAGGCATATATGCTGAATCCGGGCAGTTTACCCTCAGCCCCCCTGTCAGGACGCCCCTGCCCCTTATTTTACCGGTTTTTTGTGAGGGGCCGTCATAGAAAACGTTATTTTTACAATAGTAAAATAACTAAATGGAAATTCTTCCCGGACCATTGCTCCAGACCATCAACTCTCCTGCCGACCTAAAAAAGTTACCCAGGGAAAAGCTGCACCAGGTATGCGATGAGCTGCGCCAATATATTATTGATGTAGTAAGCGTGCATGGAGGTCATTTCGGCGCCAGCCTGGGCGTGGTAGAGCTAACCACAGCTCTTCACTATGTATATAATACTCCTTATGACCAGCTGGTATGGGATGTAGGTCACCAGGCTTACGGGCATAAGATACTTACCGGCAGGCGGGACAATTTCCATACCAACCGTAAATACGGCGGGCTCAGCGGCTTTCCCAAACGTAGTGAAAGCGAGTATGATACTTTTGGCGTCGGCCATTCTTCCACGTCCATTTCCGCCGCTCTCGGAATGGCTATTGCGGCCAGGTACAAGGGGGAGCATGACCGTAAAACGGTAGCGGTGATCGGCGACGGCTCCATGACCGCGGGGATGGCATTTGAAGGCATGAACCATGCAGGCGTGGCCAATACCGATATGCTCATCATACTTAACGACAACGGCATCGGCATTGATCCCAACGTGGGCGCCCTGAAAGAATATCTTACCGATATCACCACTTCACCTACCTACAACAAGGTGAAAGATGATGTATGGAAGCTGTTGGGCAAGCTGCCGGTAGGGAAAAACTTCACCCGTGCCATGGGGCACAAGCTGGCCGAAGGCCTGAAAGGAATGGTGAGCAGCAGCGCCAACCTTTTCGAGGCGCTCAAGATCCGTTATTTCGGCCCTATCGATGGTCATAACATAGCCAAGCTGGTAGATACATTGAAGGACCTCCGCGAAATACCAGGTCCCAAGCTGCTGCATATCATTACCACCAAGGGCAAGGGATATGCGCTGGCCGAGCAGGACCAGACCAAGTGGCATGCGCCAGGCCTGTTTGATAAAGTAACCGGGGAGATATATAAAAAGCAGTTTGATACGCCGCAGCCGCCCAAATACCAGGATGTATTCGGGCATACGCTGATCGAGCTGGCGGAAAATAACAGCCGGATCATGGGCATTACGCCTGCCATGCCCTCAGGATCCTCGCTTAAGTATATGATGGAGAAAATGCCCGACCGTGCATTTGATGTAGGTATCTGCGAGCAGCACGCAGTCACGGTCAGCGCCGGCATGGCCGTGCAGGGTCTTCGCGTGTTCTGCAATATTTATTCTTCTTTCATGCAAAGGGCCTATGACCAGGTAGTGCATGATGTGGCTATCCAGAAGCTGCCCGTGGTATTCTGCCTCGACAGGGCCGGCCTGGTTGGCGATGACGGCCCTACCCATCACGGTTGCTACGATATCGCTTATTTCCGCTGTATCCCGAACATGATCATCAGCTCGCCGATGAACGAAAGCGAGCTGCGCAACCTGATGTACACGGCGCAGCTGGAGTCTAACAAGCTGCCTTTCGTGATCCGTTACCCCAGGGGGGAAGGTATGATGCCAGCGTGGAGAACCCCGATGGAAGAGATCAGCATCGGCACCGGCCGCAAGCTGCGCGAAGGCAAGGAGATCGCCATCCTTTCGCTGGGCCATCCCGGCAACTTTGCTGCGGCTGCCATCCGCGAGCTGCGCCACGATGGGCTGAACCCCGGCCATTATGATATGCGGTTCGTAAAACCGCTCGATGAAGGCCTGCTGCATGATGCCTGCCGCCAGTATGAAAAGCTGGTGACCGTAGAGGACGGCACGGTTGCCGGCGGCTTCGGTTCGGCTATACTGGAGTTCATGGCCAGGCATGGCTATAAGAATGAGGTAAAGATCCTTGGCATACCTGACCGTATTGTAGAGCATGGCACACCTAAGGAGCTGCACCGCGAATGTGGCTATGATGCACAGGCTATTGCAGACGCTGTCAGGGAAATGATGAAAGTAAATATAACAGTTGGCCCGCTGCTGGGATAGCTTATTGATTGTGAGCACCAAATGAAGCCTTTGAAATAATTTAAGGCTGTTCTATTATTATACCCGTTCAGGTATAATTTAATCAATATTTAATATTTTATACCCGTTTAGGTATAATTTTGAAGTAATTCTTATATTTATACCCGAAAAGGTATAATATATGGCCGAAAGCAATTATATAGCATCGTTTGTAAAAAATAACCGGGCACGGCAAAAACTGACCCAGGAGCAGCTTGCCCAAAAGGCGGGAGTAGGGCTACGTTTTATTCGTGATCTGGAGCAAGGTAAAGCTACCCTCAGAACAGATAAGATCAATCAGGTTCTCGCCATGTTCGGCTATTCATTGATACCTGGCAGGCAGCTCGATCCTTATCAGGTTCATGCCGACCATGTAAATAAGGAAGTAAAGATATATCTGCGCAACAGGTCTGTCCTGAACGGGGTTATCATCGACCAGGTACGGGAAGGTATGGAGATCAAAGGCTGGAAATTTATCAGCAGTAATAACCTGAAGGAATACAAGTCCACCAAAAATAAAGAGCTTGTACAAGACATTTCGCATGACCAGATCGAACGAATCGAAAATATCACTACATGAGACGGGCAGGGAATGTATATTACAAAGACCAGTTGGCAGGTATCGTCTGGCAGGATGAAGATGGCTATGGGTTTCAATATAATACCGTCTATCTGGAACAAAAAGCAGCATCGCCGGTCAGCCTGACCCTTCCATTGACCGACAAGCCCTACCTGAGCAAGACTATGCTTCCTTTTTTCGACGGACTGATCCCCGAGGGATGGCTACTTTATATCACTGTGCAGACCTGGAAACTGAATAACCGCGACCGTATGGGGCTGCTATTGGCAGCGTGTAAAGATTGCATAGGCGCCGTCAGTATTGAAGCGATAGCCAAAAAGGAGGAAGAATGAGCATAGCACGATGTTTATACTGCTACCAGCCGCTGGAGAAAGGCCCAGTGGATTTCCATGAAAAATGCAGTCGCATTTTCTTTGGGACACCTTCGCCTCCCGTACTCGACTACGACAGTGACCAGATGCAGGAACTTGCAAAAGAGATCGTGATAAAAAGCGTTGCAGTTACCGGCGTGCAGCCAAAGCTTTCACTCGAGATCGTAAAAGACCCGGCCGATCTAAAAACAACACAATTCACCATCGTGGGATTATGGGGAGATCATATATTAAAGCCTCCTACAGAACAGTTTCCCCACCTACCAGAAAACGAGGATTTGTCAATGCATTTGTCGGAACTGCTCGGCATTCCTACGGCGCAACATAGCCTTATCCGCCTGAAATCCGGGGAGCTATGCTATCTCACTAAACGATTTGACCGGATTAAAAAAATAAAACTGGCTATGGAAGATATGTGCCAACTGACCGAAACCCTTACGGAAGATAAGTACAGGGGCTCAATGGAGAAAGTCGGCAGGCATATACTAAAATATTCGTCACGCCCGGGACTGGATCTGATCACGTTCTTTGAATTATCGCTGTTTTGCTTTTTAACAGGCAATGCTGACATGCACCTCAAGAATTTTGCGTTGCTGACCACAAAGGACAACGAGACCATTCTTTCTCCGGCTTATGATCTGGTGAACACAAAAGTGGTTACACTGCAGGATAACGAAGAAATAGCGCTTACCATCAATGCAAAGAGAAAAAAAATAAAGAAAACGGATTTCATGGTCATGGCAAGAACTCTTGGGATACCGGAAAGATCGGCGCAAAACAGCTTTCAGAAACTGACCCGCCTGATAGAAAAAACGGATCACTGGATCGACATTTCTTTTATGCCGGACCATCATAAACAGGCATATAAAGAAATTATTTATAGCAATGCTGCTAAGCTGCAATTATAGTTATGGATAACACCAGTACAAATTAGTGCTGGGATAGTTCCGAAATAAAAAAAGGCCCTCCCACGAACATCATGGAAGAGCCCTGCATATATATCATACCGGTTATACCAGCTCTGCTTCAAGGGTAATGCTGGTATTCAGCAGCTTGCTGATCGGGCAGTTTAGCTTTGCATCGTTCACTGCCTCATCGAACTTGGCCGCCTCAATGCCAGGCACCGTGGCTTTTACCTCGAGGTGGCTCTCGGTTACCGTACCATTGTCAAGGGTGATAGTGCATTTTGTATCGATATTATCAGCAGTAAATCCTGCAGCATTAAGCACAAAGCTGAGCTTCATGGTAAAGCATCCTGCATGGGCAGCAGCGATCAGCTCTTCAGGATTGGTGCCGATACCTTCCTCAAAGCGGCTGAGGTAAGAATACTGAGTATCCTTCAGCACGCCCGATTGCGTGGTATTGGTTCCTTTTCCTTCCTTGCCGGTGCCTTTCCAGTTGGCCGTAGCGTAACGTTTCATACTTATCAGTTTTAAAAGTTATTGAGGTTGATTTCCTTCTTCTTCAAGCTCGGCAAGGCGATCCTCCGGTTCATTATACTCCAGGATAAAATTATTTTTTCCTTCGCCGATAATGATCTTCATAAACTTCTGCTGTACCAGCTCCAGCAGGGAAAGAAAGAGAAAAATGGCATGCACCCTGTTCTCGGCCTTTTCAAATATTTTTTCAAAGGCCACGGTTCCTTCACCCTGCACCAGCGACAGCATATCTTTGCGGCTGTCTTCCATGGTATACCGGTATTGCACCACCGTATGCACCGGCTTATTGATACGATCAGCATATTTCTGCATGGCCTTCTCAAAAGCCTTCATCAGCTTAAAAAGCGTGATGTTCTGTATCTCTGTTCCTTCCCCGGCTTCCTCACCAATAGCCGAAAGCTCCCGCTGTATATTGCCGCGCTTTACCATCAGCATGCGCAGGGCCTCCATTTCGGCCAGCTCGGCAGATGCCTCCTTGAATTTTTTATATTCCAGTATCTTGCTCACCAACTCTTCCCGCGGGTCGATCTCGTTACCCAGCGCATCCAGCTCTTTGCGGGGGAGCAGCATTTTAGCCTTGATGCGCATAAGAGTGGAAATAAAGAGGATGAACTCGCTCGACAGCTCGATGTTCAATGCTTCCTGGTGATGGATATAATCAAGAAAGTCGTTGGTGATACGGGTGATCGGAATATTATAGATATCCAGCTCGTCCCTTTCGATAAAGAAAAGCAAGAGGTCGAAAGGCCCTTCAAACTGCGGCAGTCTGATCTGGTAAGATGAGGTGTTCGCCATATTACATAAAAGTTAAAGCCCTGCCAACAGCTTCCGGGCCGTATAACAGGGCTCAAAAATACGGGAAATATGCTTGCGGCTTATTTCTTTAAGGCATCGCGTATTTCGCGAAGCAGCAGCACGTCTTCCGGGGTAGGCGCCGGAGCCGCGGGCTTTTCTTCCTTTTTCTGAAGGTTTTTCATTCCCTTGATCAGGAGGAACAGGATGAATGCCACGATAACGAACTTAATGACGGCTGACAGGAATTTTCCATATTTGACCGTGCCCCAGGTAAGGGCGTCTATATCGTTTGCGTTGATCGCTTTCAGCGCCGGCGTCAGCAGCAGCGGGGTAATCACATCGTCTACCAAAGAAGAAACAATGGCGCCGAAGGCTGCACCGATAATAACGGCAACGGCCAGGTCAACTACATTTCCTTTAAGGGCAAAGTCCTTGAATTCTTTAAGCATTCCCATACATTGTTGGTTTAAAGGTGAACTAATAAGTTGGTCAATTTATGTAAAAGGTAAATCAAAATCCCACAACCTGCCGGCTATTCAACCGGCAATTTCGGGAATTTCATTTTCAGGCCTTTGAGCAGCTTATGTAAGGCGCCGGCAATAATATATTCTTTATACCAGTTCTGGTCGGCCGGCACTATCAGCCACTCAGGGTCATTGCAGTGCTCGAAGCAATCCTCGTACATGCTGCGGTAATTGTCCCATAATTCGGCTTCATCAAAATCCCTTTTATTGTACTTCCATCTTTTAGTAGGGTCTTTGATCCGCTCTTCGAGACGCCTTTGCTGCTCTTCGCGCGAGATATGCAGGTAACATTTGATAATATGGGTATTGTTGTGCGTTTGCAGCAGCTTTTCAAAATCATTGATCGCCGCCATTCTTTTTTTAGCCGTTTCATCATCGCACCATTCATGCACCCGCGTAACGAGTATATCTTCATAATGAGAGCGGTTGAACACCTGTATCATTCCTTTAGCCGGCGCATGCTGGTGCACGCGCCACAGGAAATCGTGCGACAGCTCTTCGGAAGTAGGCACCTTGAACGATTTGACCGTTACCCCCTGCGGGTTCAGCGAGCCTAATACGTTGCGAATGGCCCCGTCCTTACCGCTGGCATCCATGCCTTGCAGGATCAGCAGCACCGAATGCCTGCTTTCTGCATATAAAAGGTTTTGCAGGTCATCCAGCTCGGCAAGCAGGCCGGCCGTTTTTTCCCTGATCTCTTTTTTGTCCAGCTCCCGGGGAGCCCTGGTATCGATTTTACTAAGTATGATCTTACCCATTGTATCTATTATTGCTGCAATATAAAAAATACCTGGTTATAAGCTTGTTTCACCATCTTTGATAAATATTGGCTTATTCATGCTGCCGACATGGCCGGGATCTCCGGTCGCTTGTACAGGCGGTTTTTTTACAGGTATATGTCCAGAAAATTTATCAGCTGGCTGCTTTTTGCCGCGCTTTGCTTTATATGGGGCAGCTCCTTCTTCCTGATGAAGATGAGCAACCGCGGCCTTACAGCATCCCAGATAGCTTCCTTACGGATCTTTTCTGCTTCGGTCGTGTTTATCCCGCTGGCTATCCTGCATGCGCCGCGCATACCGGCGGCCAGGCGGGGGATCACGGTGCTGACAGGCATTTTCGGCAATCTTATACCTGCCTTTTGCTTTGCCATCGCCATTACCAGGATCGACAGCTACCTCGAAGGCATCCTCAACTCGCTGACGCCGATCTGCGTGATCGTGCTGGGCATCTCCTTTTTCCGCGATAAGATACAGGCTTCCCTCATTGCCGGTGTGCTGATAGGCTTTGCCGGTCTCTGCCTGCTTACGCTAAGCCAGAATGCCATCAGGCTCGACAACCTGGCCTATGCGCTGCTGGTAGTGGCCGGCACTCTGTCCTATGGGCTGAATATTAACCTGGTCAGCCACTATCTTAAAGATATCAGCCCGGTCTGGCTGACCTCCGTATCGCTTGCCTGCATGAGCATCCCCTCTGGTCTGATATTGTGGCAGCAGGGCTTTTTCCTCTCAGATTTCCATGATCCTGTTATCCGCTGGGCAATCTTCAACGCAGTGCTGCTGGGTATTGCAGGCAGCGCGATCGCCACCTTTCTTTTTTATATGCTGGTGCAGCGCGAAGGAGGATTATTTGCCTCGCTGGTCACCTATGGGATCCCATTTGTAGCGGTAGGTTGGGGTATCATAGATGGCGAGCCGGTAAGCATAGTGGAGGTAGCATGCCTGCTGATCATTTTGGCAGGAGTATATCTTGCCAATCGCAAAAAGGGAAATAGATAAACGATATGCGGCCTGCGCTTTATACCTTTGTTACACGAAAATATGACCGGGCTATACAGCCATTATTTCTTTTTCTTTGGCCGCAAGGTGCTTATCTACTAATAAAATATATTTATCGGTCACCTGCTGCACGCTGGCTTCGGCGTCTTTGGCTGCATCCTCGCTCAGGCCGTTGGCCTTTTGCTTTTTGATATTTTCAATAGCATCACGGCGGATATTGCGCACCGCTACTTTTGATTGCTCGCCTTCGCCCTGGCAGCGCTTAACCAGCTCTTTCCTGCGCTCCTCGGTAAGAGGGGGAAGGAAAAGACGGATGATAGCCCCGTCGTTTTGCGGCGTAACACCCAGGTTGGCCGCAATGATAGAGCGTTCGATAGGTTGAAGCATATTTTTTTCCCAGGGCTGAATGCTCAGCGTACGGGCATCCATTACAGAAATATTGGCTACCTGGCTAATAGGCATCGGCGAGCCGTAATAATCCACCACCAGCCCGTCAAGCATCTGGGGATTGGCCTTCCCGGCCCTGATCTTGATAAGCTCGGCTTCCAGGTGATAAATGGCTTTCTTCATTTGCTCTTCTGCACCGGCAATGATCGTTGAAACATCTTCTGTCATAACTTCTTTTTGAGAATGGCAAAGCTAACAAAACAGGGGTGTATAAAAAAGGCTCCTGTAACAAGAAGTAAATCAGCGACGGCCAGGGGGCAATGATCAGTTCTGATCCACTTTGGCAGGTTCAGGCTGCTGCGTAATGGCCACTACCTTGGTAGAAGCCGGCTTAAGCGATGCCGTATTCTCGTTTACGCTTTTAGCCACGAACAGCCTGCGATGACGGCGTTTCCCGAAATAAAGCAGGCTTATTCCTCCAAAAGCTATTACCAGCAGGAAGGCCATCAGCAGGGAAGGTCCCATCCAGCGGCAGCTATAGGCAACCACGATGAAGAAAATATTGGTGGCCACGCAGGTAAAGGTCACGGCGGCATGGCTCATGCCCCTGTCTAACAGGAGGTGATGGATATGATGACGGTCAGGCGTAAAAGGTGAACGGCCGTTGAGGATGCGCATCGAGAACACCCGCAGGGTGTCCAGCAGGGGTACGATCAGTATGGCAAAAGCAACCGGCACCGCAGAAGTCACAGGAATGCTGACACTGGCTTCGCTGGCCACATTAATAAATTTGATGGAAAGTATCGCATTTATAAGCCCTACCATCAGGGAACCGCAATCTCCCATGAATATCTTGGCAGGATGGTGATTGAATATCAGGAAAGCGATGAGGCTGCCTGCCATGGAGAAGGCCAGCAAAGCATACGCCTGCTCTTTGATCATGAAGAAGTAAGTCCCGAACACCAGCATCGTAAGCAATCCCAGGCTGGCTGCCAGGCCATCTACCCCATCGATCAGGTTGAAAGAGTTGATGATGACAATAATAGTAAGATAGGATAAAGCCAGGCTGAACGCTTCAGGCACTTCTTGAAAGCCCAGCAGGCCATACATGCTGTCGAGCCGGATGCCGCCGAGGTGGATCAGGATAGAGGCTGCAATGATCTGGCCGACGAACTTTTTGCTGGCCGACAGGATAACAAGGTCATCTTTCAAGCCCAGGAAAAAGATCACAAGCGCTGCCGCAAAAAAATACTGGAACTCGTAATTGAACTGGCCCTGGATAGATAAAAGAGAAGCAAATAAGAAGCCGCCAAAAATACCAACGCCCCCCAGCGATGCTATAGGATGTGTATGTACCTTCCGTTCATCGGGTACATCATATAATTTCTTCAGATCAGCTATTTGCAGCACTACCGGTATCGCGAGAAATGATATGATAAAGGCTACGGAAGCTGTCAGTAACACATCGAGCATTAAATAAATTTTAACAGATAGCAAAAATAGGTATTCCGACGTAAGTTTTCTGTAATGCACCTGTCTTTTTAAAGGACATCACATTAAATTAATCCCTCATAGAATGTTTGGGTCATCTCAAAATGGTGCTGACGAATGGATTTTGTATCGAAAAAGGTTGCACATTTGCACCATAACCGACGGACAGAGACTTACAAGATACAAAAACTTTGAAAACATCCTAATTATTATGGCTGATCTTAAAGCTATTGCATCACAGATACGCAGGGATATCGTAAGGATGGTGCATGGCGCCAACAGCGGGCACCCGGGTGGGTCGCTGGGCTGTGCCGATTTCTTTACTGCCCTCTATTTCAGCATAATGAAGCATGACCCGGCCTTTAACATGGATGGCCGCAACGAGGATGTCTTTTTCCTGTCCAATGGTCATATCTCCCCTGTATTTTATTCCAGCCTGGCCCGTTCCGGCTATTTCGATATAAAGGAGCTGGCTACTTTCCGCAAGATCAACTCCCGCCTGCAAGGGCACCCGGCCACGCATGAGCACCTGCCTGGTGTGCGCGTTGCCAGCGGCTCCCTTGGCCAGGGAATGAGCGTAGCCATCGGGGCAGCGCTCGCCAAAAAGCTGAATAAAGACAGTCACCTGGTATTTTCCCTGCATGGCGACGGAGAGCTCAACGAAGGACAGATCTGGGAAGCCGCCATGTTTGCCGCCCACCATAAGGTCGATAACCTGATCTCTACCATCGACTGGAATGGCCAGCAGATAGACGGGCCTACCGATAAGGTAATGAGCCTGGGCAATATCCGCCAGAAATTCGATGCTTTTGGCTGGACCACCCTGGAAATGAACGGCAATGATATGGATGATGTAATAGCGATCATCAATAAGGCCAAATCGCTGACAGGGCAGGAAAAGCCTATCGCGATCATGATGCATACAGCCATGGGCAAAGGCGTAGACTTTATGGAAGGGACCCACGAATGGCACGGCATCGCACCCAATGACGAGCAGCTGGCCAAAGCCCTGGCACAGCTTCCGGAAACGCTTGGCGACTATTAATTATATTATAAATATATTTCATGCTTATCCCTGGCCTGCCAGGGATTTTTTGTACCTATTCACTGCGGAGCGAAAGATCCTGGGTAGCAGCCTTACGCGATGGCAGCCAGGAAGCCAGTAGTGCAATGATGAAAACAGTAGCCCCTACCAGCAGGAAATCAAGCCAGCGGAGCTCAACAGGGAAATAATCGATAAGAAAAGAGCCGCCGGTAAGCGGGATCAGGTGAAATTGCAGCTGCAGCACAGCTATCAGCAGGGCCAGCAGCATGCCGACAGCCCCGCCGATCAGGGCCAGCAAAAATCCTTCCTGCAAAAAGATACGCTGGATAAAGCCACGGCTTGCTCCCAGCGCATTCAATATGCTTATATCTCTTTGCTTTTCAAGCACCAGCATGGTAAGAGCGCCGATCATATTAAAAGCCGCCACCACCAGTATCAGGCAAAGCACCCCGTATATGGCCCAACGCTCGAGGCTCATTACTGAATACAGCGCCTGGTTTTGCTGGTAACGGTCTTCCACTTTCACGGAAGCACCCAGCAGCCGCTTAAGCTGCTGTTGCGCAGCTTTGGTGACCGAAGCGTCCGTAACGGCGATCTCCACGCTGCTGTACCGGTCAGCCGGCAGGCGTAATGCTCTTCTTACGAAGTCGATATTCGTGATCGCATATTTATTGTCGAAATCCTGCTGGATGATAAAGGCGGCCGATGTTTGTATCGTGTCGTTGCTGATATCGTTAAGCGGGTCGAGCTCTTCTGTGGTGCTTTTCCGGGGCAGGTATATGCGCAGCGGCAGCAGGTTCCTGTCGGCCTGTATGCCAAGGGCCCCTTCAATGCCGGCGCCCAGTATCAGCATCGGTGATGAGGCATTTCCCAGATCGTACCGCCCGTTGACGAGATGCGTAGCCACGCCGGTCACAAAACGATATTTTTCATCCACGCCTTTAAGATTGACCACCGACTGGTAATCGCCCTGCTGAACGATAGCGCGCTCTTCCAGCACCAGCGCAAAATCCCTGATGCCGGGCACTCCTTTTATCATCGCTACCTGGGCCGGCGTCAGCGTCAGCATTTTGCCCGATGAAGGAGATATTTTCAGGTCAGTATAAAAAGAAGAATAAAGTGATTTCACCAGCCCTTCAAACCCGTTGAATACGCTCAGCACCAGTATCAGGGCGGCAGTGCCGATGGTGATCGCAACAATGCTTATCCATGCAATGATATTGATGGCATTGGTAGACTTTTTAGCCTTGAAATATCGCCAGGCAAAGAGAAAATGCAAAAGAAAAAGGTTATGGATAAGCGAATAAGATGATAAGAAGCGCTATTGCTCTGTTTTATCGTTCTTTTCTTCATTGATCTTCCTGAACAGCTCCTCCATCCGGAAAACCTGGTCCAGAGTATCATCCCGGAAAAATTTCAGCACCGGTATGCTGCGCAGCTGGTGCCTGACGCGGGCCGCCAGCTCCTTCTTTATCTCATGATGGGCTTCTTCTATCCTCTTCAGGGCCGCTTCGGCATCCTTTACCTGGAAAAAGCTCAGGTAAAACCGGGCTTCCAGCAGGTCGGGCGTCACTTTCACCGAAGAAATGGATACCATCCCGCCATTGATCATATTCAATCCAAGGCGCTGGAAAATAAGGTTCATCTCTTCATTGAGCAGGCCTGCGATCTGCTTTTGTCTTTTTCCTTCTTCCATAATGCTTATTTCAAACTATGAGCCATTTCACTTGTTGTATCCTGCACGCGGGGCTATGGCTGGTACAGGTTGTTTTGGGCCCGGCTGTAAAATTAGTTACTTTGCGCCGTTTAAGCGCTTTTATCGTATAATGAAGAAATATTCCAGGATACTCAGATATGTCAGGAAGCATGCCGACAAGCTGCTGCTTTATTTTGTTTTCACGCTGCTGGCCACTGTTTTCGGCGTCATTTCCATCGGCATGCTGACCCCTTTCTTCGAGGTGATCTTTGAAACCGGTAAAGGCGGCACCGATATCATTAAAAGCAATATTGTAGGCAGCTTTATTACGGATACCATCTCCGCCTATATCCGCGAAAACGGCCGCATAGGCGGGCTTACGGCCATCTGCGTATTCATTATCCTCGCCACCTTCCTGAAAAATCTTTTCCTGTACCTCTCAAATCTTATCTCAGCTCCTATCCGCAGCGCTATCGTCACTGAGCTGCGCATCGACCTGTACCATAAGATACTGTCCCTGCCCATCGGTTATTTTACCCAGAAAAGAAAGGGGGACATCATTTCGCGCATGACCAATGATATCGGGGAAATAGAAGGATCAGTGGTAGGCACGCTGGAAGGTATGATCAAGGACCCGCTGACCATTATAGGCTACCTCACCCTGCTGCTGATCATTTCACCGAAGCTATCCCTTTTCCTGCTGGTGCTGCTTCCTGTTACCGGGCTGATCATCGGGCGGGTAAGCCGTAAGCTGAAGCGCCAGTCGCAGGATGCTTCCGTAAAGCTGGGAGAGGCGCTTTCTATCATGGATGAAACCCTTGGCGGTCTCCGCGTCATCAAGGCATTCCTGGCAGAGAAAATGCTGCTGGGAAAGTTCAACAGCGTGAACCGTGAGCTTTTTCATATCCGCAAGCGGATGAGCGCCCGCCGCGACCTGGCTTCCCCGCTGACCGAGTTCCTGGGCGTCATTGTGCTCAGCACTATCCTTTATTTCGGCGGAAGGCTGGTGATCACCGGCTCCGGTGGCCTGCAGGCTTCAGAGCTGATCTCCTATATTGCTTCCTTTGCCATGATCATCAATCCAGCCAAAGGCATTTCCACCTCTCTTTTCAATATACAACGCGGAGCTGCCGCCATCGAACGCGTGGAAGAGGTGCTGAATACGCCGGTAGTAGTTGACGAGAACCCCGAAGGGCTTAAGCTCACGGCCTTCAACCAGTCAATAGAGTTCAAGCAGGTATGTTTTGCCTACGAGGATGCGGTGATCCTCGATGATATCAACCTGGTCATCGAAAAAGGAAAGACCATTGCCCTGGTAGGCTCTTCCGGCGCCGGTAAATCAACGCTGGCCGACCTGGTGCCCCGCTTTCACGATGTGACCAGCGGCGAAGTGCTGATAGATGGAGTGAATATCCGCGATTATTCCCTGCATTCCGTGCGCAGCCTGATGAGCATCGTTACGCAGGAGCCTATCCTGTTCAATGATACCATCGCCAACAATATCGCCCTGGCTTTTCCTGAAGCTACCCCTGCAGAGATCGAGCAGGCCGCCAGGATCGCCAATGCCCATGAGTTTATTATACGGAAAGAAGGAGGATATAACAGCAATATCGGCGATCGCGGCAGCAAGCTGAGCGGCGGCGAAAGACAGCGGCTTACCATCGCCCGCGCCGTGCTTAAAAACCCTCCTATCCTGATACTGGATGAAGCCACATCTTCCCTCGATACGGAAAGCGAACGGCTGGTGCAGGACGCCATCAATAATATGATGCAGAACAGGACCAGCATTGTCATCGCGCACCGGCTGAGCACCATTCGCCATGCCGATGAGATCATTGTACTGCAAAAAGGCAGGATAGTGGAAAGAGGAACGCATGAGCAGCTGATCGGCCAGCAAGGCTTCTACAAACGGCTGGTAGATATGCAGGAAGTAAAATAAAGGGCGAAGCCGCTCTTATTTTATTGATATCAAGCCTTTAGCTTTTTTATTGCCTCAGCACTTCCCTTGAAATGACCAGCTTCTGTACCTCGCTGGTGCCTTCGCCGATAGTGCATAGCTTGGCATCGCGGTAATATTTTTCTACCGGGAAGTCTTTGGTATAGCCATAGCCACCGAATACCTGTACGGCATCATTGGCTACTTTTACCGCTATTTCGCTGGCATAATACTTAGCCATCGCAGCTTCCCTGGTCATCGGCTGCTTACGGTTCTTCAGGTCGCAGGCCTGCAGGGTAAGCAGGTCGGCTGCGGCAATTTCAGTGGCCATATCTGCCAGCTTGAAGGAAATGCCCTGGAAGCTGGCAATGGGCTTATCAAACTGGTATCGCTGCTGCGAGTATTGCAGGGCCGCCTCATAGGCTCCCCTGGCTATTCCCAATGATAAGGATGCAATAGATATGCGCCCTCCGTCCAGCACTTTCATCGCCTGCTTGAAGCCTTCGCCTACTTCTCCCAGCCGCTGGCTGTCTGGTATGCGGCAATTATCAAAGATCATTTCCGCCGTCTCGCTGGCCCGCATGCCCAGCTTGTTCTCCTTTTTGCCGGCGCTGAAGCCTGCGGTTCCTTTTTCTACGATGAACGCCGTGGAATTGTCTCGCGTGCGGGGCTCGCCGGTGCGGCAGATCACTACGGCCACATCGCCGCTTTTACCATGCGTGATCCAGTTCTTGGTGCCGTTGATCACCCACTCTTCACCCTCTTTTACTGCCGTACAGCGCATATTGCCGGCATCGCTGCCGGTATTGGCTTCGGTAAGCCCCCAGGCTCCTAACCATTCAGCCGTTGACAGCCTGGAAAGATATTTTCTTTTCTGCTCTTCATTGCCGAAGCTCAGTATATGGCCTGTGCAAAGAGAGTTGTGCGCTGCCAGGCTCAATCCTATAGAACCGCATACTTTGGCGATCTCTTCTATTACGGCCTTGTATTCAAAGTAGCCAAGCCCTGCTCCGCCGTATTCTTCAGGCACCAGCACGCCCATCAGCCCAAGCTGTCCCATCTGCTTGAATACCTGTATGGGAAACTCCTGGCTCTCGTCCCATTCCATTACATACGGCTTGATATGCTGCAGGGCAAAATCCCTGGCGGTCTGGGCTACCTGTTGCGTGATCTCTGAAGGCTGGAAATTCATGCTGCTGATTTAAAGTATAAAACCGGTCTGGATAGCTTATTGCTGAATGAAAAGTGCCACCTCGTAAACGGGATGGCACCATCACCGGTTGCAAAGCAACCATCAAGCAAGCGGGCTATCGTTAAAGGCCACCACAAAAATAATGTTTATTGAACGAAACTAACAAGTGTTAGTTTATTTTTTAGGCAATTATCTATTGACGGCACCACCCCTCATTATTGCTCCCTATCCCCCTTTCACCTCCAGCCTCAGCTTGTCGTACGCCAGGTGAACACCGGGAGGCAGCTCTTTTTCCACCACGGCATGCAATCCCATCTGGTGAGAAATATGGGTAAAATATACTTCCGGGATCATTAGCTCCGAAGCAAGCGCAATGGCCTCCTCCAGGCTGAAATGCGAAAGATGCTTCTCTTTCCTGAGCGCATTGATCACCAGTACACGGCTGCCTGCGATTATTCGCTTTGCCTCGTCCTCAAGCCGGTTCGCATCCGTAATATAAGTGAACGCGCCAAAGCGAAAACCGGTCACCGGCATCTTATGATGCCAGGCTGGCACGGGCTGTACTGTTATATCACCTACGCTAAAAGCTTCCTGGCCGATGGTATTCAGCTCCATCTCGGGCAAACCGGGATATCTCCGTTCATTGAAGGCATAATAAAAATCACGGCGCAGGGCTTCTTCGGTCAGGGAATCGCAATATATCTCCATGGGCTGCTTCGAGAAATAATTGAAAGCCCTGATATCATCGAGGCCGGCAATATGATCTTTATGAGGATGCGTAAATAGCACGGCGTCGAGATGCTTTACCTCCTCCCGCAGCATCTGGTAACGGAAGTCAGGGCCCGTATCTACTACCAGGGTGGTAGCGCCTGACCTTACCATGATGCTGGAGCGTAATCTTTTGTCTTTAGGATCGGTAGAAGCGCAGACCTCGCAGCCGCAGGCTATCATCGGCACACCGCTGCTGGTTCCGGTGCCTAAAAATGTTATGTGCAAAGAATGATAGAACACGCTTAAAAATAAAAAGGGGATACAACCGGTCAGCTTTTGTCGCCAGGCTGCCGGGGCCCTGCATTTTCAGCAACCTCGGCCCTGGCAATGATCTCCAGGTATAGCTTCCGCGCATCGTCGGTCAGCAAATCAGGGTTGATATCCAGCTGTGGTATCAGGTCGATCAATGTATTGATACGGCCTTCTGTTTGCAGGAACTTGTTCAGCACGACCACTTTCTTTTCTTCCAGCAGGCAGTAACCGCTCTGAAAGGTACCTCTTTCATAGCGTAGCACATACCCTGCCTGCTCAGGGATCGTTTGCAGCTTATCCAGCGTGGACTGTGTGTACTTCATAATAGGAACAACAAATAAAAAAGCAAAATGATTACCTGGCAAAATTAGGCGGACCATGCCCGTAACAGGCCGGCAAGATCAAGGTTTTTTCCACAACCCGTTCACCTTTTTACCGCTAAAACACTATTTGCTTTGCATTTTAATCACCGGAACAATCATTTCTTCAAGGCTTACACCTCCGTGCTGGAAAGTGTTACGGTAATAATTGACGTAGTAATTATAATTGTTCGGGTAACACAGGAAGCCGTCTTCTTTTGCAAAGATGAACGAGGAATTGACCGTAGGCACGGGAAGCCCTGCTTCGCGGGGATCGCGGAAAGCCAGCACTTCGCGCGGCTCATAGTTCAGGTTACGGCCATGCTTGTAGCGCAGGTTAGTGGTGGTTTGCTTATCGCCCACTACCTTATACGGCGTTTTTACCCTCACGCTGCCATGATCGGTAGCCAGCACTATCTTGATATTTTTTTCGGCTATTTTCTTCAGCGCCTGGTGCAGGGGCGAATGCTCGAACCAGCTGGCTGTAATGCTCCGGTAGCTCATTTCATCGCCTGCCAGCTCTTTCAGCACTTCCATCTCGGTACGGGCATGGCTGAGCATGTCCACGAAATTATAGACGATCACGTTGAGATCATTGGTCAGGAGATTGTGCACATTGTTGACCAGTTCCAGGCCGGCATTATTATTCAGCACCTTCGTGTACGATACTTTCAGGTCGCTCTTGCCCAGGCGCTTGAGCTGGGCGCGAAGCAGCTCTTCCTCATGCAGGTTCTTCCCCCCTTCCTCGTCGTCATTCTTCCATTGCTGGGGGAACTGCTTTTCGATATCCACCGGCAGCAGGCCGGCAAAGATGGCATTGCGCGCATATTGCGTGGCAGTAGGCAGGATGCTGTAAAAGCTGTCCTCTTCCAGTATGCGGAAGCTTTCGGCAAAAATGGGCTGTATGGCTTTCCATTGATCGAAGCGCAGGTTATCGATCAGTATAAAAAATAAAGGCACTCCTTTTTCAACATGCGGAAGCACTTTGAACTTCATCAGCGAATGGCTCATTACCGGGCCTTCAACGCTTTTAGGGCCTGCCCACTTGGAATAGTTCCTGGCAACGAACTTGAAGAACTCCGTATTAGCTTCTCCTTTCTGGCTTTGCAATACTTCCTGCATTTCCGGACTGTCGCTTTTTTGCATCTCCAGCTCCCAGTAAACAAGCTTTTTATAGATATCCATCCACTCGTTGAAATCGGGATTGCTGTTGAGCGCCATAAAAAGGTTACGGAACTGCTGCTGGTAAGCGGTGGTTGTTTTTTCCGCCACCAGTCGTTTGTTATCGATGATCTTTTTAAGGCTGAGCCAGACCTGGTTGGGGTTTACCGGCTTGATCAGGTAATCGCTGATCTGCGAGCCGATGGCCTCGTCCATCAGGTTCTCCGTTTCATTTTTGGTGATGAGCACTACCGGCAGCGACTGGTTGATCTCCTTGATCTTGGCCAGCGTTTCCAGCCCGGTGATGCCTGGCATGGATTCATCGATCAAGACCACGTCCACCATATTATCTTTTACAAAATCGATGGCATCAAACCCGTTGGTAAAGGTCTGCACGTCGTATCCTTTATTTTCAAGGAACAGCTTCTGCGACTGCAGGCTTTCAATCTCGTCATCCACCCATATTATTTTTGCTAAGGCCATAGTTTCAGCTTTTAAAAAAATCTTTATAAATAGGTCCTTTCATGTCGGGCTCTTCTTATGTACCGGCCGTATCAACCGGACCGTAAGCTGCCTGTTGCTGCCGGCCAGTTCCCGGATGCCTGTTCCCAAAGGTAGGCATATTATACCCGCCGGCTGCCCTGCCAAAGCTATGCTCAGGCAAGGCTCGGGTCTTATCTTTATATTGGCTTTCCCGAACCGGTATATAAGACCACGGCTCCGGCGCTAATCGCGAAAAGTATAATATTTGCAGAAATAAATCTCAAACAAGGCTAAATTAGTTCTTGCAAACAGAAATCCTCGTTTTGCAAAAATCGATCCTGGCTTTTTAACAGACTTACAACAATGAACCCTGTCCGCAAGATCATCAATGACCCTGTTTACGGCTTTATCACGATCGACCATCCGCTGATCCTGCGGATCATTTCGCATCCTTTCTACCAGCGGCTGCGCAATATCCACCAGATGGCATTTGCCCACCTTGTATATCCTGGCGCCGTGCACTCCAGGCTGCATCATTCCCTTGGGGCTTACCACCTGATGTGCAACGCCCTGTCGGAGCTTAAAAGCAAGGGCATCGAGATCACCCCGGAAGAAGAGCTGGGCGCCAGGGTCGCTATCCTGCTGCACGACATAGGTCATGGCCCGTTCTCGCACGCGCTCGAAAACGAGCTGATCCCCGGGGTGCAACACGAAGAGATATCGATGCTGATCATGCACCGTCTTAACCAGGAATTTGACGGGCAGCTGGATATTGCCATCAGCATTTTCACTGATCAGCATCCGAAAAAGTTCCTGCACCAGCTGGTATCGGGCCAGCTTGATGTTGACCGCATGGACTACCTGAACCGCGACAGCTTTTTTACCGGCGTAGCAGAAGGAGTGATCGGGTACGACCGGATCATCAAGATGCTGACCGTAAGCCAGGGCGACCTGATGGTGGAAGAGAAAGCGATCTATTCCATTGAAAAATTCCTGCTTTCCCGCCGGCTGATGTACTGGCAGGTGTACCTGCATAAAACCGTTATCGGGGCCGAAATGATGCTGGTGAAGATCATACGAAGGGCCAAGGAGCTGATCGCCAGGGGCGAAGAAGTAGAAGCCGCCTCGAAGGTGCTGGACAATATCCTCAAAAACCCCGACGACTACCGGCAGATCGAGAACGGGCTCGACATATTCTGCCGCATGGACGACCATGACGTAATGGCTACCATCAAGAACTGGTGCTGGCACCCCGACAAAATATTACGGCTGCTTTGCCGTTCTTTAACCGACCGGCGCTTATTCAAGGTAAAGCTGCAGGGAGAACCAGTGCCTGAGGATTTTGTGAGGGAAACGAAGGATTCGGTGGCGGCTGTCCTTAACCTTACCGAAGAAGAGGTAAGCTACCTGGTATTTACCGGTATTGCCACTAATACTACCTATAACCCAGCCGATGAAAGGATCAATATCCTTTTCAAGAACGGCCAGGTAAAGGATATATCCCAGGTAGATAATGCACTGATCCAGCACGACTTAAGCAGCAAGGTCAAAAAATATTACATTTGTTACTGGCGGGAATAGGTCCTGCTGCGGCCTGTAGATATGTACCGAAATATCGCCGGGATGGTGCAAGTTGACGCTGCCAGCTATCAAGAACCACCTTAACCAAAGCTGCCGGCCAGCAGTAATTCGCACGTCCATCTGAAAAATCAATTAATTTTGACCCGGCCTTTCAGTACTACGTATAATTTTAATTTATGACTTTTCCTGCATCCCAGATCGCCTTACTCATTGATGGAAAAATTGAAGGAGATGAACAGGCAGCTGTTCATTCGTTTGGAAAGATAGAAGAGGCCAGCGAAGGGCAACTGACCTTTCTCGCCAACCTTAAATACGAAGATTTTCTCTATACTACCAAAGCCAGCGTCGTTATCCTCAATGAAAGCTATGAGCTTCGCCAGCCTGTAGCCGCCACGCTGATCAGGGTGCCGGATGCTTACACAGCATTTGCCACCCTGCTCACCAAATACCAGGAAATAAAGCAGCAGCAATTGCAGGGAATACAGGAGCCGAGCTATATTGCCAAGACCGCCAGCTATGGCGAGAAGGTATTTATCGGGGCTTTTGCTTACCTGGGAGAGAACGTACGTATCGGCAACAATACCAAAATATTCCCGCAGGCCTATATCGGCGACAATGTGACCATCGGCGATAACTGCATTGTTCATCCCGGGGTAAGGATCTACCATGATTGCCAGATAGGAAATAATGTATCCATACATGCCGGCACCGTCATCGGCAGCGACGGGTTCGGGTTTGCGCCGCAGGCAGACGGCACTTTCAAAAAAGTGCCCCAGATCGGCAACGTGGTCATCCATGACTACGTGGAGATCGGGGCCAATGCCACGATAGACAGGGCTACCATCGGCTCTACCATTATCCGCTCCGGCGCCAAGCTGGACAACCTGATACAGATCGCCCATAACGTGGAAGTAGGCAACAGCACCGTCATTGCCGCACAGGCCGGCGTAAGCGGCAGCACCAAGATCGGCAACGGCGTGATGATCGGCGGGCAGGCAGGCATCGTGGGCCATATACAATTAGGCGATGGCGCCAGGGTAAATGCCCAGAGCGGGGTAAGTAAATCCATAGAGGCAGGCAAGGCTGTTACCGGCTCCCCGGCGCATGATTACACCGCTGCGCTGCGCAGCCAGGCATTGAGCCGCAATCTTCCTTTGCTGGAAAAAAGGCTGAAAGAGCTGGAAGCGCTGGTAAAGCAGCTGACAGCAGAAAACGTACAATAAGCACCTGACTATAAAAGAAAACCCGCTGCGATGAACAGCGGGTTTTTCCTTTACAGGCTACATCTCTTCTACCTGGAACGTGATCGGCTGCTTGCGATAGGCTTTTACCGGGTAACCGTTCTGGATGGCAGGCTTCCACTTGGTTGCTTTTTTAAGCACCCGCAGGGCTTCCTGCTCCATGCCATAACCATGGCTGGTAAGGGCTTTTATATCGCTCACATTGCCTTCCTTATCCACTACGAACTGCACATATACGGTATATACGCCGGCTGGCGCCCCATTGTCGGGAGGGATATTGGCATTCAGGTTTCTCCGGAGAAAATTGGCCCAGGCCTGTTCGCCGCCCGGGAAGCTGGCCTGTATTTCGACAGGCCCTTCCCAGATACCGTCATCTGCGCCTGGCTTCTTGGCTTCGATGATGCCGTTCTCTTTGCCGGGCATGTTTGGCATTACCTGATATGGATCAGGGTCTCCTGCATGTGATAGCAGCCCTGTCCTGGCCGTAGTAAGATCGCTTGCCGCAGGTGCAGGTTCTACTACTTCATTGTCTGGCACCACGGCAACCGTAACAAACTTTTCCATTGCCGGTGGCGATAGCGTTGCCGAAGGTACAGGAGCTTTCTTGGGCAGGGGCCGGTCATCCGGGCGTACGACATTATCGTCTGGAATGACCGGGCGGATCGTTATTCCCGGCTTTTCACTGGTAAGATGATCCTTTTTGGCCGGTCTTCCTGCCATAGCTCCTGCTATGGCAAGCAGCAACAGCAAGGCCACGATCAGCAGGGCTTTTTTGATGCGCTGGGGATAAGTGCGGCGCAGGTGATAGGCGCCATAGGCTTTGTTGCGGCCATCGAAAAGGATGTCCAGCATGTCGGCGGTTAAGATCTTGCTTGTTTCCATTGCTTACTTTTTTGCTAAGACAATGGAAGCGTTTTATTCCATACATTATATTCCATGCATTTTTATCGTTTTTATCCATTGATTTCTTTGCATCAGGAATAGCCGGCCGGTCATTATCGGCCTGAAAGCGACACCGAGGTAGCATAAGCAGTCCGGAAAAAGCGGGCAAAAAAAATCCCTGCTTCGGGGGGAAGCAGGGATGCTTATTTTATTATCCGGAAAGGATTATTGTTCTTCTACCTGGAACGTGATAGGCTGCTTACGGTAAGCTTTTACGGAACGGCCGTTCTGGATGGCAGGCACCCATTTGGTCGCTTTTTTGAGCACCCGTACGGCTTCCTGCTCCATACCATATCCATGGCTGGTCAGGGGCTTGATATCGCTCACGTTGCCCTCCTTATCTACCACGAACTGGATATACACCGTGTAGTTGCCGGGAGGCGCACCGTTGTCAGGTCCTACGTTAGCGTCCAGGTTACGGCGGAGGAAGTTCTCCCAGGCCTTGGGGCCACCGGGATAGGAAGCTTCTACTTCCACTTTCTCGAAGATCTCGGGCTCCACTACCTTTTTCTCTTCAATTACGCCTTTTCCTTCGTCGATCTGTACCGGGGTAGCAATACCGATGTCTTTGATACCTTCCTGGTTGATCACGTCGATCTTAACGGATTTTAGTTCTTCCTGCGCGGGAGGCGGCTCCTGGACTTCTTCGTCCTTTACCACTACAGGCGGCGTGAACTGCTTCATTTCGATCTTGGGGGGATCCGGTGGTTTTGGAGGCGGCGGGGGGGGTGGTTCCACCGGCTTTTCTTCCTCCTGCTTGATATCCTGGATAGTGATCTCCTGCATTTCCACCTTCTTGGGAGCATTATCTTCCAGGGCATTTGCCAGCAGCGATCCAAGCAGGGCAAGCAAGGCAACAGAAGCGGTGATAATGAGCGCGATAAGTATACGCTTGTTATACGTTCTGCGCAGCTCATAAGCCCCGTACTCCTTGTTCCTGCCCTCGAAGACCAGGTCCAGCAAATCTGACGATAATATTTTATTGGCTTCCATTTGCTTTGTTTGTTTTAATTAGATGCATCCACCGGCATTTTCCATACCGGCTTTATCATTATTTTCCTGCGTTGCTTTGTTCTGTCACTTTTACAAGCTCCAGCTCGGAATCAGCGATCTTCACCATAGCATAACGCTCTACCTTGTTGATAGTCATTTCGTCAAGAATATCCACCGTGTTCTTGTAAGAAGCATCGTCGGTGGGCTTGATCATAACGAAGAAGTCTTTCTGGCGGCAGAGGCTGACAGGTTTGCCGGCATTTCTCTTTTCTGCTTCGCAGTTAGGGTCAGGGACATAGGAAGCTTCCACAGACCTTTTCTTTTTGATGATCTCCTCGCGGATACCTTTGAAGGTGGTCTGCTTGAAATTGGAGCCGTCCGGCTCCAGCTCACCTTCATAATAGTAGACGCGGTCGTCCTTTCCCAGCATCACGGTCAATGCGCCGGACTGCTTGGTCTTTGTCTGCTCGTCCTTCTTGTCGGTATCCTTCGGCATGTTGAGGTCCATGGTAGTAGGATTGTTCATAGTAGCCGTGAATATAAAGAAGGTGATCAGCAGAAAGGCGAGGTCTACCATCGGCGTCATATCCACCCGTGTATTGAGCTTTTTGGCTTTCTTCACCCCTGGGCCTTTCTTGTGGCCACCACCGCTATCGCCTGTATCTAAACTTGCCATTTTCTGGAGTTTTAAGGTTAAAAATTGTTATTATCTCTTCAGCGCTTCCACTTCCCTGTTATAGATGGAAAGCTCGCTGTTGGCAGGCGCCTCTTCCGGCATGGTCACCAGGTTGTATTTCAGCTCATCATTTCTTTTGAGCGCATCGATGACCGCCTTGAAGGTAGGGTACTTGGAAACACCGTCTCCTTTGATCAGGTATTTCAGCTCCTGCCCCGCAAAAGCCCTCTTCGAGGCAGCTATCCACCATACCAGCTCATTGGTAACAGAGTCCAGCACGGGGATGCCATCCTGCTTGTATTTTCCCTGCTCGCCAAGGGGCACGTCAAGAAAGGCCTTGAGTTTATTGAAGGGCATACCTACCACGCTATTGCGGAAGTTCTGCACTTCGGCCGTGGTGAGGCCCAGGTTCCTTGATTCGCTGAGATCCTGGATGATCTTGTCAGACATGGTCGGATCTTTCTTGGAAAACACGGAAAAATAGACCTTGTTATCCCTGTCGATGCTGATCATCACTGCATTGTTTTCCGGCAATGTGGTCGAATTCACCGAATTAGGAGTATTGATCTCCACCGGCTCAGGTGGCTTGAACTTAGTAGCCATGATAAAGAAAGAGAGGATCAGGAAGCCGATATCCACGAAGGGCGTCATATCGGTATCCGTGCTCTTTCTGGGTAGTTTGATGCTCGGCATTTTATAAAACGTTTAGTATGTAGATGAAAAACCTGTTCTTTTCCATAAAATAACCCGGGGATTATTTGTACAGGGAAGCGAAGCTTTGCGTCAGGGTGAAGCCTGACTCATCGATACCATACGTAATAGAGTCGATCTTGGTTGTGAAAATGTTATACATGATCAGGGCGAAAGCTGAGGTGCCGATACCCAGGGCTGTGTTATACAGGGCCTCGGAGATACCAACCGCCAGTTCACCGGCATTACCGCCGCCTTCGGCGCCAAGGGCAGAGAATGAGCGGATCATACCGATCACCGTACCAAGCAGGGCCACCAGGGTACCGCAGGAAACGATGGTAGAAAGGAATACCAGGTTCTTCTGCAGCATAGGCAGCTCCAGGGCAGTTGCTTCTTCCACTTCTTTCTGGATAGCAAGCACTTTCTGATCGGTGTCAAGACCTGTTTCGCTGATCATTTCCTTGTAACGGCGCAGACCGGCTTTCATCACGTTGGCAACAGAACCTCTTTGCTTGTCGCACTCAGCCAGGGCAGCATCAACATTACGGTTGGCCAGATGATATTGAACCTTGCGGACAAAATCTGAAATAGAGCCTTTACCGAGCGCTTTAATAATGGTGAGGAATCTTTCGATAGAGAATACAACCACCATCAACAGCATTCCGATCAGGATAGGAACGATAATTCCTCCTTCATAAATCCTGTGAAACGCATCTTTTGGTCCTTTGTGATCGGGCCAGAATCCACCTGATTTATCAGGGGCGTCAAAACCACTATCAGAACCAAGCATAAAGCGCCAGATACAATAACCTGCGATGATACAAACAAGAGGTGCAATCCACGAGATGGCATTACTGCTTTTCTTAGCCTGAACAGATGTAGCTTTTACTGTTGCAGTAGGTTTAGTCTCCGCCATGATCTTAATTTTTAGTGTTTTAATTGATAAAAAAAGTGTCCTGTTTTTTTTACGTTACAATGCTAACGAAAAAGTTTAAACAACAAACCTCTTCGCTGATTTTTTTTGCGAAGGGCTTCAAGTTAAGGATTTTTTGAAAAGCAACAACTCTTTGAAAAATAATTTGATAAGAATTTCATCCGGATCATTTTCCGTTACATTATTCATACCGCAGCGCATCTATCGGGTTGAGCCTGCCGGCTTTCCATGCCGGGTAGAGCCCTGCCAGCAGGCCTACGATGCTGCAAATTATTATCCCGCCTATCACCCAGTTCCAGGGGACCACGAAGCCGGTGCCCAGCACCAGGGAGAATGAATTGCCCACGAGTACCCCAAGAAATATACCGAAGACGGCCCCAAGCACGCTTATTATGATGGCTTCCAGCAAAAACTGCTGCCGCACCATCCTGCTCCTGCCCCCGATTGCCTTGATAAGCCCTACTTCCTTGGTGCGTTCCGACACCGCCACCAGCATGATGTTCATAAGCCCGATAGCCGCCCCGATCAGGGTGATCAGGCCTATCACCATCGCCGAAATAGTAAGAAAGCCCAGGCTGTTTATCGCTTTTTCCGCGATACTGTCGCTCCGGTCGAGCACGAAATTATTGCCCTCCGTGGTATTCAGCTTCCGGATGGCCCTGAACGTGCCCTCGGCCTCTCCCATTGCCTGGCTTACCTGCACAATATTATCCGTCATCACGGCCACCACGTAAGAGCCGCCGCCGGGAAAATGCTGCTCGATATTCTGGTAGCTCGTGATCACCATATTATCCCGGCTGAAGCCAAAGGAAGAGCCCCTGCTGGCCATTACCCCCAATACCCGGTAAGGGATATTGTTGATCCGTACCATCTTGCCCACCGCAGCCTCTATGCTCTCCCCGAAAAGCTTCCGGGCCACATCATAGCCCAGCAGGCATATATCCTGCCCGCTGGTTACGTCCTGGTGGTTCATATTACGGCCGCCGGCCAGCTTAAAGCCGTTCAGCAAAAGATAATTCTCATCCCCTCCATATACCATCACGTTGGGGCTTGTCTTCTTGTTGTTGTAAGAAACAATGCTGGTACGGCTGCCAAAGATGGAAATGCCGACCAGGGCCGGATAATGATAATTACGGGTGAAGTTGACGGCTTCTTCCTTGGTAATCATCTTGCCGAGGCTGGATTTTTTTTCTTTCCGGCTGCCTTTCCTGGTCAGCTTTACATCGCTCGTACCCCCGAAACGTATGTTCCTTTCCCTGAAACGGACGGTAAAAGAGTTGGCCCCCATGGTGGAAAAGCTTTCGGAGAACTTCTGGTTCATCGCTTTGATAGCCGTAATGATGCCAACCAGCGCCATAATGCCGAAAGCGATAATGGCCACGGTAAGCCCGGTCCGCAGCTTATTGCTGCTCACCGTACGGTAAGCCAGGGAGAGAGTATCGCTAAAGGTCATGTGAAAGATTTTCGGCGATCCGGCAACAGGATGGGCTGCCGGTCTCTATGAGCAGCTCTGTTATCGCGGCCAGGCTCCGAAATTAAACAAATAGGCGCAACCGCCTATTAAAAATAAAGCCAGTTGAAAAGCAGGCTCGGGTATATGCCCAGGAGGATAAGCAGGGCCGCCAGTAGCGCGAGTGACCATTTGAAGCCAGCGCCGGCCTGCAGGGGAGAAGCTCCTGTTCCTTCCTTGAAATACATGGCCTGGATAACGCGGAAATAATAATATACGCTCACGGCAGCCATCAGCAATGCAAAGATCACCAGCCAGAAATAATGACCGGTGGCCATTACGGCCTTGATCATATAGAACTTGGAAAGAAAGCCTGCCGTCAGGGGAATGCCGGCAAGCGACAGGATGCATATTGTAACAGCCGCAGCTACCAGGGGCTGGTGCCTGGCCAGGCCATTGAAGCCTTCAAATGAGTAATCGGTCATCTTGGACAATACGCTGAACAGGCCAATAGTGGCCAGGCTATAGGCGGCCGAATAAAGCAGCAGGCCTTCCTTGGCATCGGAGTTCATGGCATATATGGCCAGCAGCATAAACCCGGCCTGGGCAATGCTTGAATAAGCAAGCATACGCTTTACGCTCTGCTGGAAAACGGCGGTAATGTTCCCGATAAACAGGGTAGCAGCCGCGATCACGGCTATCCATAGCTGCCAGAAATCTTTCAGCGACCCGAACGATTCGCCAAACAGGCGCATAAAAGCGATAAATATGGCGGCCTTCACCACCGTTGCCATAAAGGACGTGAACGGCGTAGGCGCCCCGTCGTACGCATCGGGGGTCCAGAAGTGGAATGGCACCGCCGATACCTTGAACGCCATGGAGAACAGCAGGAGCAGCATACCGGCTACCATCAGCGCAGAGTTCCTGTCCTTTATAAAATCCATCTGCTCCACGGCAAAAGTTCCCTGCGCGCCGTAGATCAGGGCAATGCCCATTAGCATAAGCCCGGTAGAGAAAGAGCCCATCAGGAAATATTTCAGCGAAGCTTCGTTGCTTTTCAGGTTACGCTTATCGCTGCCCGTAAGTATATACAGCGGGATGGATATGACCTCGATGCCCAGGAAAAGGATGAGCAGGGATTTAAAGGCAGAGACCAGCATGATGCCGCAAAGAATAAAAAAGAAAAGCGCAAAGTATTCAGCATAATAAATGCCCACTTTTTCCATGTCCTTTGCAGTTAGCAAGAGATAAATGATCACCGACCCGATAATAATGGCATTGAACAGGAAAGCAAAGCGGTCGAAATAAAGAAATCCTTCTACCGGTATGGAAACGAACCGGGTACCATACATCTCGAGGCAGTTCACCGCCAGCAGCAGGAGCATGCCGGCAATGGCTACTCCGCGGATAGCGCTGCGTTGCCTGAGCAGGATACCGCTAAACATCATAATAACTCCGAAGATCCCCGATAATAATAATGCGTTCATACAAATTCTTTGCTGTTTATTTCTTCATCGAAAAAACATCAGCCCTTTTTAATATAGCGTCAGTGATATCATTGGTCAGCTGCAATACCGGCTGCGGATATATTCCTATGATCACGATGGCCAGCACAATAACACCCAATACCAGCTTTTCATTCCAGCTGATATCAAATGCCTTTTCCGTCAGCTCGCTGGTGTTCCCATAGAACACGCGGCGTATCATGCCCAGCGTATAAACTGCACCGAGTATGATGCCGGTGCCTGCCAGGGCCGTAAACCAGACGTTATACACCGTTACCGTAGAATTAAGTATGCCGTTGAACATCAGGAACTCCCCGATAAAGGCATTGGTGAGCGGCAAAGCGATATTGGCAAAGGCGATGATCACGAAAAAAATGGCCATGACCGGCGCTTTCCGGGCCAGGCCGCCAAGCTGCGACATCTTGCGGGTGCCGAACTGGCGCTCGATGATCTCCACGATTATCCAGAGCCCGATGATATTGATGCCATGGTTGAACATCTGGATCATCACTCCCTGCATGCCGCTTTTATGCTCCGAAAATATAGTAACGCACATAAGACCAATATGCGCAATGGAAGAATATGCGATCAGCCGCTTGATATCATCCTGCTGCATCGCGATTAGCGAGGCGTAAATGATGCCGATCACGGCCAGGCTGCTCACCAGGTCGCCCCAGGCATAGGAAGCAACCGGCAATACCGGCAGCAGCCAGCGCAGGATGCCCAGCAAGCCCATTTTTACCATCACGCCGCTTAATACCATCGTAGCGGCAGTAGGTGATTGCTCATAGGTATCAGGTTGCCAGCTGTGAAAGGGAAAAACAGGCATTTTTATGGCAAATGCTACAAAGAACAACCAGAACAGCCATGTTTGCTCGGCCCCTGAAAGGGAGGCCTTGTAAAAAGCATTGATGCTGAATGAGGCCAATGCCCCGGTATGGAAATACACGTACAGTATGCCTGCCAGCATCATGAGCGAGCCTGCAAACGTATATACAAAGAACTTGAAGGTAACAGGTATCCTTTTTTCACCTCCCCACTGCGAGCAGATAAAGTACATGGGGATCAGCGCCAGCTCCCAGAAGAAATAGAACAGCAGCGCATCCGTGGCCAGGAATACCCCCATCAGACCAGCCTGCGCAAGCAGCATCCAGGCAAAGAAATTATGGCCATTGCGGTATTCTCTCTTCCAGGTAGCTGCAAAGATCAGCGGGAACGATACAGCGGTCAGCAGGCAAAGCAGCTGGCCCATCCCATCCAGGCGAAGCGAAAAGCTGCTCCCGATCTGCGGCATCCATTCGGTTTTGTAGGCAAGGCTCAAAGGCCCCGTGCATACGGTAAGCCCCAGCACGGACACCACCAGCGTGGCAATAGCAGATAGCAAGGCCCAGGTACGCGCTGTGCTGCTGCTCTTCATAAAAAAAGCAGCAAGCCCGGTCAGCAAGGGAATCAATATCAATAAAAGTGCGATCATATGCCCCAACCCCTGAAAGGGTATTTTAATTTCAAATAATAATACGCTCCGGTACTCTCTCTTTCCCTAACTCACCTGTATGTTGTTGTCAGTTATTTATTTTCTCAGGAAAAACTGCAGCAGGAAGATCACCAGCATGCTCAGCACCATCAGCAACACATAGCTTCCTACCTGCCCGCTTTGCAGCCATCGTAGCTGGCGGCCTCCATAATTCACAAGCCTTCCTATTCCGTTCACGAGGCCGTCTACCACCCTGGCTTCAAAAATATTGTTCAGGAAAACGCCCAGCTTGTTCAATGGCTTTACGATAATGGCGTTGTACAGCTCATCCACATACCATTTATTTTCCAACACCTTTCCAAGGCCCTTGCTTTCACCCAGCTCGGGCCTTTTGCTGAACCGGCTCCAGGCGGCTATCACCACTATCACGATCAGCAAGGTAGATATACCGGTAAGCATCCATTCCGTGCTATGCGGGATAGAATGCCCTCCCAGCCTTTCGGCAGAGGCGGCAAAGATGGGGTGCAAAAAGTCGCGAAGCGAATGAGCGCCGGCCATAATGAACTCGGGCACGCCTACATAGCCGCCTACTACAGAAAGGATCGCCAGCACCACCAGGGGAATGGTCATGGCTGCAGGGCTTTCATGCAGATGATGCGCCTGCTCCTGCGTGCCCCTGAACTGACCGCGGAAAGTGGTAGCATAAAGACGGAACATATAAAAGGCGGTAAGCAGGGCCGTAAACAAACCAATGCCATACAGCAGCGGCGAATGGATGAACGCTCCTGCCAGTATCTCATCCTTGGAGAAAAAGCCCGACAGGCCTGGTATGCCTGAAATGGCCAGGCACCCGATCAGGAAGGTCCAGCTGGTGATCCTCATATATCTATGAAGTCCTCCCATTCTACGGATATCCTGCTCGCCACCCATGGCATGGATAACGCTGCCGCTTCCCAGGAACATCAGGGCCTTGAAGAAAGCATGCGTCATTACATGGAATACCGCTGCCACGTAAGAGCCGGTGCCCAGCGCCAGGAACATATATCCCAATTGGCTGACCGTAGAATAAGCCAGCACTTTCTTAATATCGTTTTGCTTCAGCGCGATAGTTGCCGCCAGCAACGCCGTAGCCAGGCCCACGATAGCAATGATATGCATTACCGTTGGCGACATGGTATACAGGATATTGCTTCGCGCGATCATGTAGATGCCTGCCGTAACCATGGTAGCGGCATGGATCAGGGCCGATACAGGAGTAGGGCCGGCCATGGCATCGGGCAGCCAGGTGTATAGCGGGATCTGCGCGCTTTTGCCCGTGGCGCCGATAAACAGCAGCAGCGTGATCACCGTAATATCCGTACCGGAAAGCTTACCGAGGCTTTCAGCGCTGAATACCTCGGTATAGGTTACGGTGCCCAGCACTTTGATCAGCCAGAACAGTGCTATCAGAAAGGCCAGGTCCCCAATGCGGTTCATCACGAAAGCCTTCGTGGCCGCTTTATTGTACTCATCTTTCTTGAACCAGTACCCGATCAGCAGGTAAGAGCAAAGCCCCACGCCTTCCCAGCCAATGAACATGATCACGAAATTGGCGCCCATCACCAGCAGCAGCATGGAGAAAACGAAGAGGTTGAGATAAGCGAAATAACGGGCAAAGTGCTCCGGCCGCTCTTCGTGCATATAAGAGGTAGAATAAAGATGTATCAGAAAGCCGACGCCGGTAATGATCAGCAGGAAGATGGAAGTAAGCTGGTCTATCTGGAAAGCAAAGGGGATACGGAGCGTGTCAACGGAAATAAAATCAAAATAATGCGCCACATGCGTGTTGCCGCCCCTGACCTGGAAAAATACCCAGATGCTCAAGGCAAAAGAAGCCAGGATAACGCCACTGCCAATGATGCTGACCAGTCCTTTTGACAGGTGCTTCCGGCCGAGGCCATTGATAAGAAAGCCCAGCAAAGGGAGCAGCGGGATCAGGTAAGCCAGTTGTAAAGCATTCTTCATAAAAAAACAAGGCAAGGGCGGGCATCATTATCTGTGCATTGCTCCAGGGCAGTGCAGCATGATACCGTAGCCTATTTAATGTTTTAACCTGTTTAAAAAATTCACGTCCACCGAATGGATATTCCGGTACATCATAACGATGATCGCCAACCCCACGCTTACCTCTGCCGCCGCTACCACCATGATGAAGAATACAAATAGCTGTCCATCGGTTCCGGTAGTGGCCGTAGCCTGCTGGCCCAGGTGATGCATTTTGGAAAAAGCTACCAGCAGCAGGTTCACGGAGTTCAGCATCAGCTCGATGCACATGAAAATGATGATGGCATTCCGCCTGGTCAATACTCCCACGATCCCAATGGCAAAAAGGGCGATGGACAGGAATATGTAATAATTTATGGGCATAGCTCCGGTTTGATCAGTTGTTATTGAAACGCGTAGGTCACTACCTATAGCATTATTCTTTTTTTCCCAGCACTACGGCTCCTATCATGGCGCTCAAAAATAAAATGCTGCTTATCTCGAACGGCACCACGTAAGTGGTGAATAATTCCCTTCCCAGGTTCTTGATCAGGCCGATGTTCCCCGTATTCACCTGCGCCATCTGCTCCCGTATCTCTGTATTCCGCAAAGCGGCGATCAATACCAGCATCAGGCAGCCGCCGGCTATGCCGCCGGCTATCTTGATCCAGCGGTTCTGCTGGGGTTCCGTATTGGCCCGCAGGTCGATCAGCATGAATACGTGGAGGAACAGTACCATGATGGCGCCGGCGTAGACAATGATGTTGACAATAGCCAGGAACTGGGCATTGAGCACAATATAATGCCCCGAGATAGCAAAAAAGGTCACGATGAGCCAAAGCACGCTATGCACGGGGTTCTTGCTGGTGATCACCATCAGGGCGCTGAATATCGCCAGTACAGAAAGAAGCCAAAATAGTATATGTGTAATATTCATTGCTGTGAAACTGCGTACATTATTTGTTCAAAAAAGCCGGCCGGCTATCCCCTGGCTGCCTTATCCCCCAGCGCTTTCCGGTACCCTTCCGGATCTTCTACCGGGTTGGGGATCAGCAGGTCTTCCTTCTTATATATGAACCCGCTCCGTCCATAGTTGGAAGGGGCGAAGGTCTGGGAAAGATAGATCGCATCTTTGGGACAGGCCTCTTCGCAATAGCCGCAAAATATGCAGCGAAGCATATTGATCTCGTATTTGGCCGCATACTTTTCTTCGCGGTAGAGGTTTTCCTCGCCTGGCTCCCGCTCGGCGGCTTCCATGGTGATGGCTTCGGCCGGGCAGGCCACGGCGCAAAGACCGCAGGCCGTGCATCTTTCACGTCCTTCTTCGTCGCGGTTGAGGATATGCAGGCCCCGGAATACCTTTGAAAAAGTACGCTGCTGCTCAGGATACTGGATCGTTGCCTTCTTTTTGAAGAAGTGCCGTATCGTGATCATCATCCCCTTGAATATATTCCAGAGATACAGGCTTTCCACCCAGTTGGGAGGCCGCCTGTCTACCGGCTTTGCTCTGTTTGTTAATTGCATGCTCACTATCCCTCCGGGATCATTTAAATTTTCGCAAATATATAAGTTATCGTGAGACGCCAAGCCTGGTCGCGGCTTCTTCAGCGTCTTATATGCCGTTACCGCCTTTTATTTCTTCAGCCACAATATCACGGCTGCCGATATGATCATGTTCAGCAGCGCCAGTGGGATCAGCTTTTTCCATCCCAGGTTCATCAGCTGGTCGTAGCGGAAACGCGGAATGGTCCAGCGTATCCACATGAACAGGAACACGAAGAACAAGGCTTTGGTCATCATTACCGAAAAGCCAAGCAGGGCCATGGCATTCTGGCTCCATCCCCACGAAGCTTCGTTCACGAACGGTATATCATACCCACCGAAGAACAGGCATGACATCACCACCCCACTGATGAACATATTGATATACTCCGCGAACAGGTAAAAGCCCAGCTTCATGGACGAATATTCCTGGTGATAGCCGAAGTTCAGCTCGTTCTCCGCTTCGGGAAGATCAAACGGCGTACGGTTGCATTCGGCCAGGGCACAGATAAAGAAAATGATGAAGCCAAGCGGCTGGTAGATCACATGCCAGCCATTGTCGATCTGGTTCTGCACAATGGAGGTCATCTTCAGGTCGCCTACGAATAGCAATACGCCCAGCAGCGCCAGGCCCATCGGCAGCTCGTACGATACCATCTGCGAAGCCCCGCGCACGGCAGCGATCAAAGAGAACTTGTTGTTGCTGGCCCATCCGCCGATCATGATCCCGTACACGCCCACGCTTACCACCCCGAACACAAAAAGGATCCCCACGTTCACGTCGGCTATCTGCACCGGCACATCCCGGCCATTTATATTAAGCGGCGTGGTCCAGGGAATAACGGCGCTGGTCAGCAAGGCCGTGATCATGGCCAGGGCAGGCCCCAGGATAAAAAGGAACCTGGAAGAAGTAAGCGGGATGATCTCTTCCTTGAAGAAAAGCTTTCCTGCATCGGCAAAAGGCTGAAAAATACCGAATATGCCGGCCCGGTTGGGACCCAGCCGGTCCTGCATAAAAGCAGCCACCTTCCGCTCTCCATAAGTGGAATACATGGCCACAACCATGGAAAGGGTGACCACGAAAGCTATGAGGGTGAACTTTTCAAGAATAAGAAGCCATATAGGATCGATCGCCAGTAAAAACATGTTCGGGTATATTACGGGTTCTTTTTATTAAATGTAGCGCCGGTAGCCGGGCCGGGAATTTCACTCAGGTCAACCGAAGGGTCGTTTACATCGCTCACCTCATGGATGTCCATAAGCAGCCTGGGCGCCCTTCCGCCCATCACTTCTGCAATTATTTCCTGCGGCTTTTCTGCATGTACATAATGGTTGGCAGAAATAACGGAGTGCCTGCTGACGACAGTAGGCCCTTCAATCGTCCAGTCGCTGATCTTTTTACGCTCAAACCGGCATTCATTGCAGATCCATCCCGGCTTGCCTTCTTCGGTATTCATGATCTCTCCCCACTCGTCTTTCCGGGCTGTTACCCGCAGCACTTCATCTCCTCTTTGCCAAAGGGTCACTTTACCGCAGCATTTAGCGCAATTGCAGTGGGCGTCTACAGGCTTGGTGAACCATACGCGGTTCTTGAACCGGAAGGTCTTATCCGTAAGCGCTCCTACCGGACATACGTCGATGACATTGCCGATAAAGTCATTGTCGAGCGATTTTTCGATATAGGTGGCGATCTCTGAATGATCGCCCCTGTCGAGCACGCCATGCACTCTTTTCCTGGTCAGCTGATCGGCGGTAAATACGCAACGATAGCAAAGGATACAGCGCGTCATGTGCAGCTGTATATAAGGCCCGAGATTATGCTTGTCGAATGTACGGCGCTTGAATTCGTAGCGCGTACCTTCTTTTCCGTGCTCGTAGCTCAGGTCCTGCAGGTGGCATTCGCCGGCCTGGTCGCATACCGGGCAATCGAGCGGGTGATTGATCAGCAGCAATTCCACGACGCCATTCCTGGCATCGATCACCCTTTCGCTGGTGATATTCTTTACCACCATGCCATCCATAACGTTGGTGCGGCAGCTGGCTACCAGCTTAGGCATCGGTCTTGGATCGGCGGTAGAGCCCGCAGCTACTTCCACCAGGCAGGTGCGGCATTTGCCGCCGCTGCCTTCAAGCGGCGTATAATAGCACATGGCCGGCGGCGCCACATCCCCGCCTATCTTGCGGGCAGCCTGCAGGATAGTGGTCCCTGCCGGCACCTCCACCGTGATATTATCGATCGTAACCTTGAATAATTTTATTTCTTCAGCCATTGTATAAGTTCAAATCAACATTAAAAATGTCAGCTATGACGCAGGGATCAGACAGCCGCTACCTGCAATGGCTCGGCGTAACCTGCCAGGCCGTAATTTCTTCTGGTGCACTCTTCAGGATGCAGCACATGCCATTCAAACTCGTCCCTGAAATGTCGGATAGCGGCTGCAACCGGCCAGGCTGCCGCATCACCCAGCGGGCAGATCGTATTGCCTTCGATCTTGCGCTGGATATCCCACAGCAGGTCGATATCGCTCATTTTTCCCTGCCCTTTATCGAGCCGCAATAATATTTTTTCCATCCAGCCCGTCCCTTCACGGCAGGGCGAACATTGCCCGCAGCTTTCATGACGGTAAAAACGGGCCAGCGTATAGGTATGCTTAACTACACACTGGTCTTCATCGAAGACGATAAAGCCGCCGGAGCCCATCATGGAGCCAGTAGCAAAGCCGCCTTCAGCCAGGCTTTCATAGTTCATGATCCTGGTCTCGCCGTTCGCGGTCTTGAGCAGCAGGTTAGCAGGCAGGATGGGTACGGAAGAGCCTCCCGGTATACAGGCTTTCAGCCTTTTTCCATTGGGTATGCCGCCGCAATATTCATCGCTGAAAATAAATTCTTCTACCGAAATGGTCATATCTATTTCATAAACGCCCGGCTTATTGATATTGCCGCAGGCAGAGATCAGCTTGGTGCCGGTCGATTTGCCGACGCCGATCTTCGCATATTCTTCCCCGCCTTCGTTAATGATCGGCACCACGGCCGCAATAGTCTCCACGTTGTTGACCACGGTGGGGCAGCCCCACAAGCCTTTTACCGCCGGGAACGGAGGCTTGATGCGGGGATTGCCTCTTTTACCTTCCAGCGACTCTAACAACGCGGTCTCTTCCCCGCAGATATAAGCACCGGCGCCGCGCTGCACGAAGATGTCGCAGTCGAAGCCGCTGTTCAGGATGTTCTTGCCGAGAAAACCGCTGTTCTTTGCCTCGGCTATAGCCTGCTCCAGGATATCCACGATCCAGGCATACTCGCCACGGATATATATATATGAGCGGTTGGAGCCCAGCGCAAAAGAAGATACGATCATACCTTCTATCAGCAGGTGAGGAATGAATTCCATCAGGTACCGGTCCTTAAAGGTACCGGGCTCCGACTCGTCTGCATTCACTACCAGGTAGCGGGGCACGCCTTCGGGCTTGGCAAGAAAGCTCCATTTCATACCAGTGGGGAAACCGGCGCCGCCACGACCCCGCAGCCCGCTTTTCTTCACCTCTTCGGTCACGGCATCGGGGCTCAGCGTTTTCAGCGCCTTTTCCACGCTGCGGTAGCCACCTTCACGACGGTACGCATCGAAATAACGGATACCTTCTACGTGCGCTTTTTCTAATAATAATTTTCTTCCCATAATTACTCACCATGCTCCTGGCCTTGCCAGGTGGTTATTTCACTATTTAATTTTCTGCTGCAGGTTATATTCTGTCAGCGCGTCCAACATCCTGTTGTTATTCTTTGCCTTGCGGGTCAGGTTGACAATGCCGCTAAGCATGCCTCCCAACATCAATCCTCCTGCCAGGTTCTCTCTCCCGGGGTTGGATCCTTTTGTAGTGACCGCCAATACAAAGCCTCCTGTAAAAGCAGCCCAGTTCACGTAGCTGATCACTCTCAGCTGCCGGCGCTTGCTCACAAACTTATCCATCAGCTCGGCAGAGGGCGCATAGTCAGCTACCAGGTCATATATCCTGCTGCCATTTGAAGGCTTCAGCAGGACCGGGTCGCCATTCACTCCTTTTTTCAGGTAGTAATACGTGCTGGAACGCGTACGCCCCGGCGACGAAATTCCCTGTGAGCCATTGAAAGACCTGTACTGCGGCTGCTCATAAGTGGTCACAATCTTCTCGTAATAATCTATTTTCCCTTTGTGCACTCTTTTCAGCAACCCGCCTTTATCATTCAAACGGGCGTAATAACCTTCGTTATTCTGGTAAGCCACCACGTTCCTTACCGGTATCTTGCTTCCGTCGTCCAGCTTCAGGACGCTTTTTGAAAACAAGGGCGCTTTTTCCTTCACCTCTTCGCTCTCTACTTTTTTACCTTCCCTGGTCACTACAAAGTTCTGTGCATTATCCTCTTTACCGCCTCCAAAGGTCCGGGTAAACTGCTTATAATGCTTATTGCAGGAAGAAAAGAACAAAATGGCCATCATGCCCAGCATGACCGACCCGGCTGAAAATCTCATCGTTTGTCTTGGTTGTTTGGTATATCGTCAATATTAACTCCGTGCTGCTCAGTTCATTTTTACAGCCGTTGCTTCCTGCCTGCATTCGTCAATGATCTGGTCGATCTTTTCCCTTGTCAGGTGCTCGCGGTAGGTCTTTCCCATCTGCATCATAGGCGCATAGCCGCAGGCTCCCAGGCATTCCACTGTTTTCAGGGTAAACAATCCATCAGCAGTGGTTTCACCAGGCCCGATCCCCAGCTTATCATGTATATACTGGATAATATCGTCGCTTCCGCGCAGCATGCAGGGACCTGTGTGGCACACTTCAAACATATAGCGGCCTACGGGCTTCAGATTATACATGCTGTAAAAGGTGGCCACTTCGTACACTTCGATCGGCTCCAGCTGCAGCAATGAAGCCACATAATCCATCACCGGCACATCGAGCCAGTTGCCAAACTCTTCCTGGGCCAGGTGCAGCACCGGCAGCAACGCGCTTTTCTGCTTCCCTTCGGGGTAGCGGGCGATGATGCCATTCACTTCCTTTATTTTTTCTTCCGAAAACTTAATATCCACCTTTTCGATTTTTTTTAATTAGTATTTACCCGTCCATCTCTCCGGCGATCAGGTTAAGCGATGACATAACGATAATGGCGTCGCTCAGCATTGACCCTTTGGTAAGCTCTTCAAAAGCCTGGTAATAGATAAAGCAGGGCCGGCGGAAATGCAGCCGGAAGGGCGTACGGCCGCCGTCGCTGATCAGGTAAAATCCAACCTCGCCATTGGCGCCTTCCACGGCCTGGTACACTTCGCCTTTGGGCATGTCGATCTCTCCCATGATGATCTTGAAATGCCAGATCAGGGCTTCCATCTTGGTGTACACGTCTTTCTTCTGCGGCAGGTAATATTCAGGCACGTCCGCATGGTACACATCCGCTTCCGCTCCCTTGAACTGCTCCAGCTTCTGCATGGCCTGGCGTATAATGCTCAGGCTCTGCCACATCTCGCCGTTACGTACCAGGAAACGGTCGTAGCAATCACCGGTGCTTCCTACCGGCACCTCGAAGTCAAAATCCTCGTAGCTGCTGTAGGGATTATGTACCCTGAGATCGTAATCAACGCCTGCTGCACGCAGGTTAGGGCCGGTAAAGCCATAGTTCAAAGCTCTTTCAGCGCTTATAGGGCCAGCGCCGATCAGGCGGTCCATGAAAATGCGGTTGCGGGTAAAGAGGTTCTCGAACTCTTTCAGCACACGCGGGTATTCTTCCAGGAACGTTTCGATCTTCTGGAAAGCGATATCATTGAAGTTGCGCTCGAAGCCGCCGATACGGCCGATATTGGTGGTCAGGCGCGAGCCGCACACTTCTTCATAGATTTCGTAGATAAGCTCCCGGTACTGCATTACATACAGGAAGCCGGTATAAGCGCCGCTGTCCACACCCACGATAGAGTTGCAGATCAGGTGATCGGAAATTCGCGCCAGCTCCATGATGATGACCCTCAGGTAGTCAACGCGCTTTGGCGTTTTAACGCCCAGCAGCTTTTCGCAGGTCAGGTGCCAGCCCATATTGTTAAGCGGGGCAGAGCAATAATTAAGACGGTCGGTAAGAGGGGTGATCTGGTAGAGCGGCCGGCGCTCAGCGATCTTTTCAAACGCCCGGTGAATATACCCGATCGTCTGCTCGGTAGACACAATGCGTTCGCCATCCAGCTCGAGGATATTCTGCATTACCCCATGCGTAGCCGGGTGGGTAGGCCCCAGGTTAAGCGTGGTAGTAGTCTTTTCAATGCTGCCTTCCGGCAGCTTTATATGCTGTTCAGACATAACGTATAATGTGTAAATGTGTAAATGAGAGAATGTGAAAAATGTGAAAATGAATATACTGTGCTCTATTTATCATTTACTCATTTACACATTTGCACATTTACAAATTTTAATCTTCATATAATCTCCTCTCCTGTATCATGCTTCTCTGCCTCTGCTACCGTACCGCTTTCGGATTTTTCGGTGCCGAAACCGAGGGTTCCGCCACGGCCGAACATCTCATCATCCTTGTCGATACGGCTCTGGTCTTCGAGCGGGAACTCCTTGCGCATCGGGAAATAATCCATTTCGTCCACGTTAAGGATACGCTTCAGGTTAGGATGACCGATAAAATTGATCCCGTAAAAATCATAGGTCTCCCTTTCCATCCAATTGGCAGACGAAAAGAGGCCCGTAGCCGTATATACATCAGGCTTGGCAATACTCGTGAATACCTTGAGCCGCAGGCGGACATTATCTTCAAGGTTGTGCAGGTGATACACTACGGCCAGCTCACGCCCTTCAAGGGCTGGGTCATGTACGGCGCACAGGTCGGTGAGGAAGCGGAACTTCAGCTCCGCATCATCGTATAAAAAATTAAGCACCTTGAGGTTTATTTCCTTAGGCGCTTCAAAGGTGAGCAACCCGTACGGCTCGTCGAACCCGGATGCCTGCTCTCCAAATCTTTCCGTAATCCTGTTCCTGATATGTTCGTTGGTCAATGCCATGATGATCTCTATTGATAGCTCCTAACCCCGGAACAGGGCCATGCCCGGCTCCCGGCTATTTTATTGTATTCCGTAGCTTTCCAGCAATGCTTTGTACTGGTCGCTGTTCCTTCTTCTCAGCTTTTCTTTCCCTACCAGGTCCTGTATCCGCATTACGCCATCCAGTATGGCTTCAGGCCTGGGCGGACAACCCGGCACATACACGTCTACCGGCACTACCTGGTCGATGCCCTGGAGCACGCTGTAGGTATCGAATATGCCGCCGCTGCTGGCGCAGGCCCCAACGGCTATTACCCACCTGGGTTCGGCCATCTGGAGGTACACCTGCTTTACTACCGGGCCCATTTTTTTGGCGATGGTACCCATCACCATCAGCAGGTCGCACTGACGGGGTGAAAAGCCAACCCGCTCGCTGCCGAACCTTGCCAGGTCGTAGTGAGCGCCCATGGTTGCCATGAATTCAATGCCGCAGCAGGAAGTAGCAAATGGCAGCGGCCAGATGGAATTTTTCCGGGCCAGGCCTATTACGCGGTCAAGGGAGGTGGCAAAAAAACCCTCTCCCTGGTGCCCTTCAGGCATTTCAGCCATGCTGATATCCGATACCAGCGGCTTTTGTTTAATATTATATGATACTGGACGGTTCATAAACTCAATTTGAAGATTCACAAGGTCCTGCGTGGGCGGGATCATTCACTTAACCTATATATAACAACCGGGGGCGGCATCTGTTCCCGGAACGACCGGGAAAATCCGGCCGGATGCTCTCAATCTTCCCACTTCAGGGCGCCTTTTTTGATAATATATATAAACCCGCACAAAAAGAAGCCTACAAACATCAGCACCGCGCCAAATCCTGCCCATCCTAATTCACGGAAATTGACCGCGTAAGGATAGAAAAAGATCACTTCTACATCAAAAAGCACGAACAGGATGGCTGTCAGGAAGTATTTGATCGCCATTGGCTGACGGGCATCTCCATGGGTTTCGATGCCGCTGGCAAAATTCTGCAGCTTATCGCTGGTTTTCCGCTTGGGACCCAGCAAATGGGTAAGGATCATCAGCACAACGACAAGACCTACAGCAAAAACGACCTGGATACCTATCGGCAAATAGGAGCCGGCATCAGATGTGGATATATCAGCCTGGAGTAAATGGATCATAATTTTTTACTCTAACCGCAAAAATAAGGCAGCAACATCAATTAACCGCCAAATTTCTGCCAAACAATACGCCCACGATATGGATCGTGGGCGCAGCTTTTATAATCTGGATCGATGGCTATGCACGTCATCGCGAGCCCGAGGACGAAGTTCCTCCACCCTTTGGCCGGTTGGCCGGCTGTTGCGGCGTTGACGGCTGCTTCGATAAGGCATCGATATTATTCTGTATCTGTTGCGCCTGGGCAGGATCTGAAGTAACCGACTTCATCACCTTCAGGTATTCAATGGCCTTTGGCCTGTCATTCTCAGCAGCGTAATAAGTGACCAGGAAATAAGCGGCGCTTGATATCTGCCGGGCATAGCGTACAGTATCCGTACGTGAGAACTCGAGCAGCTTCAGGGCATCAGGCACGGCGATGCTGTCCCTCTTCACGGTGTCGATCAGCTTGCTGTTGTTAAATGCCCATTCATAGCCGTATACCGAATCGGGATAAACCTGTATGAACTGCTGGAAGATATCGCGGGATTTGGGATAAGCCTGGCCGAAGTAATAAGCCCTGCCTGCATCAAACCAATCGTTGATGGTAGGCCTTGGCTTTGTCTTGAGCAGTATCGCCATCAGGTCGCCTTCTTTTTCGCGGAAGCCTTTGTTCTTGAAGAAAGTAGCTCCCTGCTTCAGCAGCTCTACCTTATTGTCGACAGAGGTATCGGCCTTCACGCCTTCGAGGTAGATGGCATACAGCGCATTTTCCTGGCCGGGGATAGCGGAATATACATCAGCTTTCAGCTTATAGTCCAGCGCCGTGATATCTTCGGGCTTGGCCCTGGCAAAATACTCATCGATATATTGCCTGGCCGCTATCGTATCCTTTTTCTGCACCAGGGCATCGGCTATCAGCTTATACACGCGGGCTTTTACCTTATCACCGGATTTGGCAATAATGTCTTTGGCGCTGGCAATAGCCTGGTCATAGTTCCTGGAAGCCCAGTCGATGCTTGCCTCGAGGTAGGCATTCTGCGGGTCAGGATCGGAATTTTCCTTGAATTTCTTTGCATATTCCTTGGCAGCAGCCAGGTCCAGCTTACCCATTTTATAATAGGCCAGGTCATAATAGCCGGGGGCAAAGCGGGGATCCCTGGTCACCGATTCGTTTGCATATTTTTCATACAGCTCCCAGTTCTTCTGGCTATAGAACAGCTGTGCCGTGCGGAGGTAGGCAAGCGGGTAGCTGGGGTCTGCCTGGTTGGCTTTCTGGTAGTTTTCAAAAGCTTTACCGCCATTTTCCCCTGGCCTGGCCTTACGAAGGGCATTGCCAAGGTTAGTATAAATATCTGCACGAAGCCAGGCGTCCTTGGGATTTAGCTGGGCAGCCGCTTCCAGCTTCTCAACGGCATAGTTGATATCACCTTTCTTTTCTTTCTCTTCATATACGCTGGTGATAGCGCGGCCTATAGCGTTGAGCACCTCAGGATCATCTCCTTTCTTGCCACGGCTGATGGTGATAGCTGCCTCGAAGCGCTGACGGGCTTCCTGCAGCCTGTTTTCTTGCAGGTCAACCTGCCCGCGGCCTACAGACAGCAACGGAGCATTGGCGCTTGTGGTGAGCGCTTTATCATATAAAGCCTTTGCGCTGGCTATATCATCCTGTGCCAGATAATTTTGTCCCAGCCAGTAAGTAGCTTCAATATTATTGGGATTGGAAGCCAATAATTTTTCAAATGTTGCCTTAGCACTTTGATTTCTCTCGGCATAAAGGTCTCTCACCCCATCCTGCACAGATTGAGCATACACACCAGTTATGGCAAGCACCCCTGCTGTTAGCAAACTAAGCGTAATCTTCATTTTGTTCATTACGGTTCTCTTTTATGATTTGTAAAAATGACTACTGCGACTATTTTTATATTATATATCTATTCTTTGTTATTCTTCTCTTTCACTCACCTGTATCGGCCTTACCCTGAAATTCCTGAGCATCGGCACCAGGTAAGCTCTTTTAAAGACCAGCTGGCCAATCTCCTCTGTCATGAACTTTGCAAAGCCGGTTCCCAGCCCCCTGTGTTTTTCTTTGAGCAGATATACCAAATCACGTACCATCGGGTAGCGTTTGGTATAAATATTTGCCTGCACGGGTAAAATATAGCTCCCAGGCCTGTCAGTGCTTTCGATGTAGGCAATTTTAACTTTTTTTAAGAAGCTCAATTGGCTGGAATCTTCTGAATCACCTATCCAGCTTACACCGATAAAGCCTATAGCGTCAGGGTGAGCCGCTATGTAATTGATCACCGAGTCGCTCGATCTTGCCGCCAGGGCTTTGCTTGTCAAAGATTCTCCACGTAACACAGAATCGACGATAAAGCGTACCGTACTGGTTGCCTTTATGCCATCGAATACGGGGATTAAATTTTTCTTAAATCTTCCCGACAGGATCTCCCTGATCTCGATCATGGTAAACAGTGAATCGGCTGCGCCGGGATGTATGATCACCGCTACTGCATCTCTCGCCACTACAGCCTGCTCGGTCCTTACATGCACGGAGTCTGAAATATATTGCCGCTCTTCCCTGGAAAGCTCTTTTGTGGTGATCAGCATACGCACGCTGTCTGGCCACACCGCGTTAAAGCAATCTGCTTCGGGCATATAGCTTACATTGATATGCGTGCCCGGCCTGTTGGATTCATAGACCTTCACCTGTGCATCAATGACCGGCTTGAACGATTCATCTGCCACGATGCGTATAGTGCCTTTTAAAGGCGTATCCGTCTGCTCATCCTGCTGCTGCCTGTAAGATTTGCATCCTGCTGCCATCCAGACGGCCGACAGCAAGAGCAGGAGGTTATATCCTTTTCTTTTCATTCTCTTTACCTGAAATAGTTTTTTTTATAACCCCTGTAAATCCTCCATATACCATATATGATAAAGAGCGCTGCTATGACTATGTCCAGGTAATCCGGCGGGTATTGCTCCACCAGTATCTTCAGGTTGCCCCGGAACAGGAAGGCCAGGCCAAGCAGTATCCAGAACACGCCCATCCCATAATCCATGAGCGAACGCCTGAATGCTACCTGCTTCCTTATTTTCTTTTCATACTCTTCTATCATAGCAATCGACTGAAGGTGGAAAATTATTGATTTTTTTTAACTATACTGCTGTAAATATGTCAGCATCATATAAGATGCTGACCAGGGTCAAAATCCATACTTCCCGGCAGCAGGCTTACAGTCATTCGTTTATGCCTGGCCAGCCTGCTTTCCTTTGGCTGTCCGCCAGAGCTTTCCGTACCTTTGCTGCATGAAGATCTTAATGGTTTGCCTGGGTAATATCTGCCGCAGTCCGCTGGCAGAGGGCATTTTACAGCATAAAGCAGCAGCGGCCGGGCTTCGCTGGCAGGTAGACAGTGCCGGCACCAACGGCTATCATACCGGTGAAGCCCCTCACCGTCTGTCGCAGAAAGTGGCCCGTTTGAACGGCATCGATATCTGCAACCAGCGGGCGCGCAATTTTACCGCCGCGGATATTAGCCGGTACGACAAGATATACGCCCTGGCAGGCGATGTGCTGGATGATATCCGCCGCATTGCGGGCCGGGAGCTCGACCCGGCCAGGGTAGACCTGCTTATGAACGAGCTTTACCCCGGCAAGGACCTTGATGTGCCTGATCCCTGGTATGGCGAAGAGCCCGGCTACCACGATGTATATAAGATGATCAGCGAAGCCTGCGATGCTATTATAGAAAAGTATGCTGCGTCTCAAAAGCAGGGAGCCGCATTAACCAATCGTCAACTTAACCAGAAATAACCATCAGCAATGGCAAAAGTCACCGTCGGTCTGCCACAGGGCACACGCGATTTTAGTCCTGAAGTGGTCCGCAAACGGCAGCACATCCTGCAAACCATCCGCCAGGTCTTTGAGCTTTATGGCTTCCAGCCGCTGGAAACGCCTGCTATGGAAAACCTGGAAACCCTTATGGGAAAATATGGCGAAGAAGGAGATAAGCTGATCTTCCGTATCCTCAATAATGGGCTCAGCGATCCCAAAAATATTGAAAAAGCGCGCATGGCTTTTGAGCAGGTGCTCCAGGGAAAGAACGATAAGCAGCTTACAGAGCGGGCTTTAAAATACGATCTTACCATTCCTTTTGCCCGCTATGTGGCCATGAACCACGGGCAGCTGGTCTTTCCATTCAAGCGCTACCAGATACAGCCGGTATGGCGGGCCGACCGGCCTGCCCGCGGGCGCTACCGTGAATTTTACCAATGCGATGCCGATGTGGTAGGAAGCCGCTCGCTGCTGAATGAGACCGAGCTGGCCCATATCTATGCGCTGGCCTTCAGCCGGCTGGGCATACCGGTAGAGATCAGGATCAACAGCCGTAAGATACTTGCCGCCCTTTCGGAGCTCTGCGGCGGGGCCGACAAGCTCACAGAGATCACGACCGCCATTGACAAGCTGGACAAGATCGGGATCGAAAAGGTTTCCGAAGAGCTGCTGCAACGGGGGCTTGTTCCCGGGCAGGTAAGCATTATCCGGCAATACCTGGAGATCGGCGGCAACAATGCTGTCAAGCTGGAAAGCCTTGCCCGCCTTTTCAAGGATAATGCATCGGCCGCGGCCGGCATCGGCGAGCTTTCGCAGCTGGTGGCCGATACCCGGCTCGAAGGGCAAACATCCCTGGTAATCGAGCCTACCCTGGCAAGAGGGTTAAACTATTATACAGGCATTATTTTCGAGATCAAAGCTTCCGGGGTGCAAATGGGCAGCATTGGCGGCGGCGGCCGCTACGATGACCTTACCGGGCTTTTTGGCGTACCCGGCATACCGGGAGTAGGAATATCCTTTGGCGTAGACCGTATATATGATGTAATGGAGGAGCTTGACCTCTTCCCTGCCGGGGTGCATACGGGAACCAGGGTGCTTTTCTTTAACCTGGGAGAGAAGGAGAGCCGGGAAGCCTTTTCGCTGGCGCAACAGCTACGCCTCAACAATATCCCTGCTGAGCTCTACCATGAGCCATCAAAATTCGACAGGCAGTTTAAGTATGCCGAAAAAAAGAATATCCCTTACGTGGTGATTATCGGCGAAAACGAGCTGGAAAACCGCCAATGCACTATCAAGGACCTGCGAAGCGGGCAGCAGCAAGCCATCCCGTTCGAAAATCTTATCAACTTTTCGTTTATTTGACTTCAGAAACCATAATCAAAATGAAACAAAAACTTCTCATTGCCTTATCGGCGGTGCTTTTGCTGGCGGCAGCCTCCTGCAATAAAGCAGGCAAGACCGGTCTGCTCATCCCCAAAGATGCAGGTATGGTCTTATATATCGATAATGAATCACTTTCTTCCAAGCTAAGCTGGGAAGAAATAAAGCAAACCAGCTGGTACAAAAAAGGCCTGCAGGAAGCGCATGATTCCCTTACCACCCGGCTGATGAGCGATCCTGCTTCTTCGGGAATAGATACTAAAAAAGGCTTTGCCTTTTACTTCAAAAGGCAGGGCCGCGGGAACTATTTTGCATTCCAGGGCAATATCCGGGACTTTGCTGCTTTTGAAAATACGGTAAAGCAGGCAAATATGGCCGAGGCTTCAGCACCTGAGAAAAAAGGGGAGATCACTTTCATCAGGCTAAAAGAGGATAAAGGCATCCTGGGCTGGAACAGCTCAAAGTTCCTGCTGCTTACCAATGCACCCGATATGAGCAAGTCAACAGGCGGGATCTATAGCCAAAGCTTTGGACCAGACAGCCTGGTTTCCTTTGCCCAGCAAACCTTTGCCCTGAAGGGAAGCGCCTTGCTGGATGATAATCCCAGGTTTGCAGATCTTATCAAGAGCAAAGGCGACGTACATTTCTGGATGAACTCGGAAAAGCTGTACGGGGAAGGCCTTGGCGGGGGGCTTATGAATATGATGAAGATATCCTCGCTGCTCGAAGGCAATGTAAGCACCGCCACCCTGAATTTTGAGAACGGCAAAATAGCTGTGAGCGGCATACAGCATTACGGCAAGGAGCTTACCAAGATATTCGACAAATATGCAGGCACTTCCGTAAGCAAAGAGACGATCGGGCGATTACCCAACACCGATGTAATATTTGCCGGCGTATATAATTTCCCTGTTGCTGCCCTGGTAGAAATGGTCCGTTTGATCGGCGCCGATGGTCTTGCCAACATGGTGCTCGGCCAGAAAGGCCTGTCGCTGGATGATATTGCCAAAGCTTTTAAGGGAGATATGGCGTTCGCGCTTACCGATGTTCAGCCTGTGGCCGACAGCCTCGCCGGGCATACCAAGCCGGATGCCCAGTACGTATTTGGCGCCTCTATCAATAACCAGCAGGCTTTTGACAAGCTGTATTCAATGGTTAACGAAGAAATAAAGGCAAAGCCCGGTAGCGTTTTTATCAGGAATGAAAAGAACTGGCTGGTGATCGGGAGCTCGGAAGCCGTTACGGGCAGCTTCCTGGCAGGCAACAACAATCCTTCCTATGCCGACAAGCTCAGCGGTCATACTTTTGCCGCTTATGTCAATATCCAGAGAGCGCTTAGCTCCTTTTCCAGGGAAGTATCTGCCGACAGCACCGGCAAGATCATCTTCGACCTCTCGCTGGCCACCTGGCAAGACGCCCTCATCCAGAGCGATTATAAAAAAGGCAAAACGAGCTACTCGATGGATATCAACCTGGTTGATAAAAGCACCAACAGCCTGAAGCAGCTCAACAGCTATGTTGACCGCATTTCGGCTCTCAGGATCGCGGAGCAGGATAAATACCACGACAATGTTATTTTCAACAAGAGCGATAGCACTGATGAAGTAATTCCGCCGCCTGTCAGGTAATGGAATAAATATTTCCTGTAGCCGCAGGCCGTTCCGGTCTGCGGCTTTTTTTATATTTTAGTTGTATGCAGCTGACTATACGCAACCTGTTGCCGGCTTATTTTGAGGAAGAACGCAAGGGAACATCTGAAATATGGGGCAAGGATATCATTTTCCGGAAAGGGGAAATGACCAAGATCATTGCTCCGTCTGGCAGTGGCAAGACCTCGCTGATACATTTTCTCTATGGTATGCGTAATGAATACCATGGTGAGATATTGTATAATAATGAGCCGGTGAAAAAGCTGACACCCGAAGAGCTCAGCCTTTATCGCAAGGATCATATCAGCATTGTTTTCCAGGACCTGCGTCTGCTGCCAGAGCAAATCGTCAGGGAGAACCTGGAGATCAAAAGACAGCTGCAGCCTTTTCACCCGGCTGAAAAAATAGAAGAAATGGCCGGCCGGCTTGGCATCGGCAGCAAGCTCGATGCAAAGAGCCGTAACTGCTCTTATGGAGAGCAGCAGCGCGTAGCTATCATAAGATCGCTGTTGCAGCCTTTCGACTTCCTGCTGCTTGATGAGCCTTTCAGCCATCTCGATAACAACAATGCGCAGAAAGCGATGGACCTTATGATGGAAGAAGCGCAGGCCCGCGGCGCTTCCATCATTTTCGCCGACCTGGAGCGTATCGATTCTTTCCCTTTCACCCGTTTATTCCATTTGTAGATGCCGCTTTCATTCAAACCTATACGCCCTTTGCTGCAAACCGGCACCAATGCCGGCTCACGCCTGCTTTCGTATGTGGGCCTGGCTATCGGCATCTTGCTGCTGCTATGCTCTATCCAGATGTACCTTAATATCCAGCACCTGCTCAGGGAAGGAAGTATCCGGAAGAACGGCTTTGACTACATCTCCATTACCAAAACGGTCACCAATGCCACGATGGGGCAGCCTGAAAAGAATCTTTTTTTCCAGCCCGATATCGACGAGCTGGAAGCCCAGCCTTTTATCGATGGTGTTTCTCCTCTTATCGCCAATGACTTCCGGGTAAAGCTCAGCGCGGGAAATATGCTGCCTTTCAGCACCGATATGTTCCTTGAAACCCTGGACAATGATTTTATCGATACCGTGCCAGCTTCTTTCAGATGGCAGGAAGGACAGGTGAACATCCCGATCATCCTGTCGTCCGACTTTTTCGAGATCTATAATGTTTTTGCCCCCGGGCAAAACCTGCCGCAGGTGTCCAGGGAAACAGCCAGCGGCATAGCTGTCAACATTCACTGCGAAGGCAACGGCCGCGAAGAGATATTTACAGGAAATATCGTGGCATTCAGCGACCGGGTCAATTCCGTGCTGGTCCCTAAAAGCTTCCTGGAATGGGCCAACAAAACATTCGGCAAGCAATCTGCGATACAGGCCTCCCGGCTGTTCATAAGAACAAAGGATGCCAATGATCCGGAGCTGCTTCGCTTCCTGGGCGAAAAGAATTATTCGCTCAACAAGGACAAAACATTGCTGGGCAGGAATAAAATGGTGATACAAGGCATATTCAGCGGGCTGGGCATATTCGGCATGCTGGTAGTGATACTTGCCTTAATGCTCTTTTCATTTTACCTGCAGCTGGTCATTGCCCGCAGCAAAGACAATCTCCAGCTGCTGCTTACGATCGGCTACTCTCCAAAATGGCTGAGCCGCAATGTATCGAGGCGGTTTATACCGGTTTACATTACAATAGTGCTTATTGCCCTTCTTATTACCGAAGCCATGCAATGGGCCTTCCATCATTTTGTGATGTATGACAGGCCAGAGCTGTCATCCTTTGTGCATTGGAGCGTTATTCTTGTAGCGCTTTTTCTTATTGTCTTATCCGTGCTTACCAATTTCCGGCTGGTAAAAAGATCGCTCCATAAGCTTTACTGAGAAGGTGATCCCTGCAAGATTAGAACATTTTTAATCCTGCCAGGAAATTATTCCACATACCTTGTGGATGTTTTTTTCCGCGTCAATAAAAGAATACAGCAAAGACCCGCTATCACGGTTTGGCACCTGTTTTGAAAAAAGTGGAGTGAAAAACAATCGCTTCACATATTTGCACTCGTCCGGCAAAAGCAATTGCACCGTCCGATTGTCTTTTGCCGGCGTGGTGCCCAATCCGGACAACGCTTTATCTTTTACAAGAGATTTTCATATATAACTGCAGCTCCCTGTCCTACCCCGATGCACATTGTTGCCAGGCCATATTTTCCCTTTCTCCGCTTCAGCTCATATAGCAGGGTGGTGGATATACGGGCGCCGCTGCACCCAAGAGGATGGCCGATCGCAATTGCGCCGCCATTGACGTTCACCTTGCTGCTATCGAGCCCAAGCTCGCGGATGCAGGCAATGGATTGAGAAGCAAAGGCCTCGTTCAGCTCTGCCAGGTCAAGCTGGTCTGCCGTTAGCCCTGCCCGCTGCAAGGCTTTCTGAGTAGCCGGCACGGGACCGATGCCCATAATGGAAGGGTCTACCCCTGCTACAGCCATTGCCACTACCCTTGCCATCGGCTTCAGCTCATATTTTACAATGGCCTCTTCGCCGGCCAGCAGCAAGGCCGAGGCGCCGTCATTAATGCCGGCCGAGTTGCCGGCCGTGACCGTTCCGTCTTTTACAAATGCAGGCTTCAGCGCTGCCAGCTGCTCCATGGAGGTTTGCCTTGGATGCTCATCGGTGTCAAAAAGCCTGGTCTCATTCTTTCCTGCAGGCACTTTTAGCGGCACGATCTCCTCGCGCCATTTGCCGGCCTGCCAGGCTTCCATGAATTTTTGCTGCGAAGCCAGGGCAAAAGTGTCCTGCTCCAGCCGGGATATATCCCATTGCCGCGCTACATTCTCGGCAGTCTCGCCCATGCTGTACGGAGGATAGCTGGCCGCCAGCTCCTTGTTGATGAAGCGCCAGCCCAGGGTAGTGTCAAAGGTGTCAGTGATGCGTTGAAAAGCGGAAGCTGCTTTGGCCGTTACAAAAGGAGCCCTGGTCATGCTTTCCACGCCCCCGGCGATGACCAGGGAAGCATCGCCGCAGATCACCTGCCGGGCCGCGTCCATGATGGCCTGCAAGCCAGAAGCGCAGAGCCGGTTGACCGTATTGCCGGCCACAGTTACCGGCAGGCCTGCCAGCAGGGCCGACATCCTGGCCACGTTCCGGTTATCCTCACCGGCCTGGTTGGCAGCCCCGGCGATCACATCCTCGATAGCTGCAGGGTCAGCGGCCGGATTCCTGGCCAGCAAGGCCCTGATCACATGGGCCAGCAGGTCGTCGGGGCGGGTATAGGCCAGGGAACCGCCATATTTACCAACAGGAGTTCTGACAGCATCTATTATATATACGGGTCTCATACAAGACATTTGCCTGCGAAATTAACGGGAATCGGGCGAAGAAATCCCGGCTGACCGCCAGCCGGCGCCTGAAAACCCCTTTATTCGCCCGCCAGGAAGTATCTTTGCAGTATGACCACGACGGGAAAGAGAAATATCCGCCACCTGGCACTGGCTGATCTGGAAGCATATTTTGAGGAAAAAGGAGAAAAAAAATTCCGTGCCCGGCAGGTTTATGAGTGGATCTGGCTGAAGCAGGCCCATAGCCTCGAAGCTATGACCAACCTCAGCAAAGAGCTGCGGCAGCAGTTGCAGAACGATTTCGAGCTCCCTGCGCTGCAGGTAGACGCTACCCAGTATTCTTCGGACGGTACTGTCAAATCCCGCTTCAAAACAATGGACGGTCACCTGGTAGAAGGCGTGCTGATCCCGACCGAATCGAGGGTAACGGCTTGCGTATCGTCCCAGATCGGGTGCTCGCTTAGCTGCAAATTCTGCGCTACCGGGTATATTGACCGCAAGCGCAACCTGGATTATGATGAGATATATGACGAAGCAGTGCTTATCAACCAGCAAAGCGAGCGCATCTACGGCAAAAAGCTGACAAATATCGTGTTCATGGGCATGGGTGAGCCCCTGCTCAATTATAAGAACGTGCTGAAAGCGATCGAGCGTATCACTTCTCCCGAAGGGTTAGGAATGAGCCCCAGGCGCATTACCGTTTCTACGGCAGGAGTTGCCAAGATGATACGCCAGCTGGGCGACGATAAGGTAAAGTTCAAGCTGGCCCTCTCCCTGCATGCTGCCAACGACCAGAAGAGGCATGAGATCATGCCGATCAATGACAGCAATAATATCAGGTCGCTGGTAGAAGCGCTGAACCATTTTTATAAGCAGACAAAGAACGAGATCACGTTTGAATATATACTTTTCAATGAGTTCAACGACAGCCTGCAGGATGCCGACGAGCTGATCAGGATCTACCGCCAGGTACCTGCCGATCTTGTGAACATCATAGAATACAATCCTATCGAGTTTGCCCGGTTCACCAAACCTTCCGAAGACAAGGTGAATGCCTTTATGCAATACCTCGAAAAGCACCGGGTAAACGCCCACCTGAGACGCAGCCGCGGCAAGGACATCGATGCCGCCTGCGGGCAGCTTGCCAATAAGGACTAATGCGTTTAAAAAAACATTAACAATTGCCTGCGCGCCCGGAAAGCCTTGCTGGACAAGGTCTTTATTCCATCTTACGCCAGGCTACGAAAAAATTCATATTTCCCGTTAAACCCGGGGGAAGTTGTCGCGTCTCAAAAGAGTTAATAATATTTTACAAGCCTGCCGGGAGCTGGTGCAACCCAGGCAATTTTAAAACAGAAGTATCATGAAAAAACTAATCATGCTCTTAATTGCAGGGGCTATAACAGCAGCCTCCGTGCATGCACAGGATGTTCCGCAACGCAAAGGTGATGGTTTCAAGGCCCATGAAGGTATGCGTAAAGGCCATGGCAAGGACCTGGCCAAGCTCAACCTCAGCCCTGAGCAGAAAACACAGTTTAAGAGCCTCAATGAAGCTTACCGCAAGCAGGTAGCAGATCTCAAAAGCCAGGATAATCTTACCGTTAAGGATTCCCGGGAAAAGATGATCGCCCTGCGTAAGGATCACCGCGCTAAGGTGCAAGCGCTGCTCACTCCAGAGCAAAAGGCCCAGCTTGAGAAGAACAAGCAGGAGCGCATGGCGAAAATGGAAAAGGCCGGCAAGGAACGCGCTGAAAAAATGAAGCAGGAATTAAACCTTACGCCCGCTCAGTCAGCCAGGCTGGAAGAAAGCCGGAAAAGCTCGGCCGCAAAGCTGAAAGCGATCCGCGATAACCAGTCATTGAGCGACCAGGAAAAAATGCAGCAAAGCAAGGAAATAAGGAAGCAGCAGAAAGAAGCGATGAAGTCGATACTGACCCCTGAGCAGCTGAAAAAGTTCCAGGAAAGCAAGCATAAGAATAAGCCGCGTAAAGGCGGGTTCCATCAGGAATCATAAAGCAAGAAAATACCCTGGTTTTAGCCAGGGTATTTTTTTATACCTGCCGAACTCTCTTTTTATATCATCATGGGGCGGCCCCGCGTCTGCCGGCACATCGTTTTGACCTATCTTTGCTGCTCACCTACTGTTGTAAAACAGCAAATAAGGATATATGCAAAAGAAATCATCCCATTTCGACAAGTTTGCCAAGAAAAAAAGCAACGCTGCCATCAAAGAAGGCTTCAAGCAGGAAAAAAGAAAATACAAGAAAGAAAGAGAGGAATATTTCGAGAAGAAAAAAGCAGCGTCCCGGGTGCAGCCGCAACAGGCGGCCCCCAGGAAAGGAGAAACCAGCCAATCGCGGCCGGCAGGGCACCTGCGCCCTCCTTCCGATAACCTGATGCCACTGAATAAATTCATTTCACATGCCGGCATCTGTGGCCGCCGGGAGGCAGCAGAGCTGGTAAAAGCCGGCAAAATAAAAGTAAATAAGGAATTAGTGACCGAGCCGGGCCATAAGGTATCCGACAAAGATGATGTACGCTACAACAATAAGCGCATCTACCTGGCCAAGAACCTCGTGTATATTTTATTGAACAAGCCCAAGGACTATATCACCACCACCGACGATCCTCAAAAGCGGAAAACGGTGCTGGATCTTATCCGGAAAGCCACTCCTGAAAGAATTTATCCCGTAGGCCGGCTTGACAGGAACACCTCCGGGGTTCTGCTGCTCACCAACGACGGGGAGCTGGCCCAGAAGCTTACCCACCCGAGCAATGAAATAAAGAAAGTATATGCGGTAACCCTGGATAAGCCGCTGGATAAGGATCATTTTGACCAGATACTGAAAGGCGTGGTGCTGGAAGACGGCCCTGCGCACGTAGACGTGCTGGCCTATGCCGATATAAAGGATAAATCCCAGATAGGCGTAGAGATACACAGTGGCCGCAACCGGATCGTAAGGCGGATATTTGAATCATTGGGCTATGAGGTAAAGAACCTCGACAGGGTAGTATTTGCAGGTTTGACCAAAAAGAACGTGGAGCGGGGAAAATGGCGTTTCCTGTCTGAAAAAGAAGTTCGGGACCTCAAGCATTTCAGGAAAGGAAAATAACATTATCCTTCTTCATAGCCTGGCGCTTCCTGCGCCGTTCCGGAGAAGCTATTAAAACCAGCAACGAGATGATGATTTTCGAGAATGACGACCTGATAGCGCTTAACAAGCCTTCAGGGCTCTTATCCATCCCTGACAGGGAGGGGAAGGAAATATCCCTGAAAAAAATGCTGCAGGAAGAATACGGGCAGATATATACCGTGCACCGGCTTGATAAGGATACCAGCGGCCTAATCATCTTTGCGAAAAATGAAGCGGCGCACAAGTTCCTTTCCCGGCAGTTCGAGGACAGGCAGATGGAAAAGATCTACAACGGCCTGGTGAACGGAAGCCTCGCCGAAAAGGCCGGCAGCATCGAGGCGAGGATCGCCGAGCACCCGGTAAAGCCCGGGTTAATGGTCATAAACCGGAAAGGTAAAGAAGCCCTTACCGATTACGAGGTGCTGGAAGATTTCGGCATCTACTCCTGGCTAAAGTTCAGGATACATACCGGCCGTACGCACCAGATCCGCATACACATGAAGGATACCGGTCACCCGGTCGTCTGCGACCCGCTATACGGTGACGGCAAACCTGTAATGCTCTCTTCGTTCAAGGCAAAGTTCAAGCTGTCGAGGGACGTTGAGGAAGAAAGACCTATTCTTGGGAGGCTGGCGCTCCATGCTTCGCGGCTGTTGCTTACCTTGCCCGGGGGTGAGATAAAAGAGCTGGAAGCCCCACTGCCTAAGGACATGCGGGCAACCCTCCAGCAATTATCAAAGAGAATGAAAAAATAACCTGCCGCAGCTATGACCTGTCCAGCGCCTGCTCTATATCTGCTATAATATCGCTGATATGCTCGAGGCCTACCGATATCCTGATAAGGCCCGGGGTAATGCCTACAGCGGCTCTTTCCTCTTCTGTCAGCTTAGAATGCGTGGTAGATGCAGGGTGTGATGCAATGCTCCTGCTGTCGCCTAAATTATTGGTCATGCTCAGCATTTGGAGCGCGTTCAGAAAAGAGCGACCGCTTTCCAGGCCGCCTTTGAGCTCGAACGTAACAATGCCACCACCGTTGCTCATCTGCTTTTTGGCAATAGCATGCTGGGGATGCGATTCCAAAAAGGGATATTTTACCCAGTTTAGCTTCGGATGGTTATCAAAATGCTTGGCCAGCTCCAAGGCATTGGCCGCATGCCGGTCCATCCGTACGAACAGGGTTTCCAGGCTTTTTGTCAGCACCCAGGCGTTGAAAGGGCTTAGCGAGGGGCCGGTGTTACGTATAAAAAGATAAAGCTGGTTGATCAGCTTCTTCCTTCCCACCACCACGCCTCCTAAAACGCGCCCCTGCCCGTCAATGAACTTGGTGGCGGAATGCAGCACCAGGTCAGCTCCATATTTTACAGGCTGCTGCACGGCCGGCGTAGCAAAGCAATTATCTACCACGAACAATATATTATGCTGGCGGCAAAGGCTGGCCACTAATTCGATGTCTATAATATCAAGCCCAGGGTTGGAAGGGGTTTCGAGGTAAAGCATCTTTGTTCCAGGCCGTATGAGCGAAGCAATGGCTTCCGGCTTGTTCATATCGAAATAAGAAAAATCGATGCCCCATTTAGGCAGGTATTTTGTCAGGATCGAATGCGTGCTGCCGAAAACCGCCGAGGCGGAAATAATATGATCGCCGGCGCTCAGGAAGGTCATAAAGGTGGAGAAGATCGCGGCCATGCCGGTGCCGGTAGCCACGCCGTCCTCTGCCCCTTCGAGGGCTGCTATCTTAGCGATAAACTCATCTACCGTAGGATTGGAGAACCGGGAATAGATATTTACATCAAGGCTGTCATCGGCAAAAGCCGCGGCCATATCTTCAGCCTGGTCGTACACAAAACTGCTGGTGAGGAAAACAGGAGTTGAATGCTCTTTCTGCGCGGTTCTCCCTGTCTGAAGGCGAATAGCGGCTGTTTCCGGGTGCTGCGGCATTTCGTATCTTTTAAATTGAGCGCCAAAGATACAATGGCAAGGGCAATGGACATAAAAGAAGAAGGGCAAGTGTAGACACACTACCCTGTAAACAACTGTTTGCCATGAAAGTAGTTACGGGGGGATTCGAACCTCCGTAAAAGGCTTTGCGAGCCTTCGCCTCACCACTCGGCCACGTAACTCATCTCCTGAGTAAAAGCTTTCCTCCCCGCATTATTTCAGCTTCAGCCTCACCACCTGTTTCCTCCCCGGCTCTGCCACCACTACGGTGGCCCGCCGGTGCTGTGGCTGGTCGACCGTGAGGGTGATCGGCAGCTTCTGCCAGCTTTCGATCCGGAAAGTGCCGCTATCGTCCGTTATCGCTTCTTCCTCTCCTCTCACCACGTAGACGTGCGCCCTGCTAACCGGCTTACCAGTGGCATCATCCACCACCGTTCCTGAAACGGTAGTGGACCGGCTGTTCTTTACCTGGGCATAGCTTACCATCATGATCAATAAGCCCGACAGGAACAAAGGAATGCTCTTACGTTTCATCAGCTATTTATTTATGCGGTTAGCCTTTCTGTGAAAGCAAATATAGAGACTTATTTTTTATTAGTCTATAATTTTTGTAGACTAATAAAAATATTTATTTTTATACCCTTTTTACCATCTTAAATACCGGATATGGCTGACTTTATAGCAACGATAAACCTGCATAACGCCTCCGAAGAAGACTACCGGCTGCTGCGGGCCGCCCTGCACAAAGAGGAATTCAAAGAAGCTCCTTCCAGGTCTGCCAGGCCAGCCACCGGGGAGTATAGCCGTTCCGGGAACATAAATATCCAGCAGGTAATACAAAGCGTCTTGAAAGCCACCCGTATCACCGGCAAGGATTATTCATTTACGGTGATCAACCGGAAAAACAGAAAGCACTAACCCATCATAAATAAGCCAGGCTGTCAGCAGCTGGCCTTCCTTCTGCCTGGCATCGGCAGCTCAGCCCGGCACCAGGCCTTCCCCCCTGGAGGCGCTATACAGCTCATACCAATCCTGCTGCTCCAGATCAATCGAAAAGGCCCTGGCAATATTCCGGATCCTTTGCTCGTCCCTGGTACCGATCAAAGGCAGGGCGCCTAACTTGATGATCCAGGCTACGGCCACCGACTCAACATTGGCCTCGTATTTTTTCCCGATCTCTTCCAGCCTGAAATGCACGCGCACAGCCTGCTCGTCTGTTCCGTGCTCGATACGCCCGTCGGCCAGCGGCGCGGCAGCAAGAGGCCGCATATAGCGTTGCTTGATATAGTCGAGCTGCCCATTATCAAGGGCGGCCGTATTCAGGATATTCAGCTCTACATGATTCGTAACGATCGGCACGCGCAGGTAAGAGGCCAGGAGCTGGTGCTGGAAGACCGAGAAGTTCGCTACCCCGATGTTCCGGATCTTACCGGAGGTTCTGAGCCTTTCCAATGCCAGGGCCGTTTCTTCAAGATCTGACAGCGGGTCGAGATGGTCGAGCAGGAAAATATCGATATAATCCGTGTTCAGCTGCCGAAGTGAACGCTCAACACTGCGGAGTATATGTGCTGCGGAAGTATCGTAATATTTTATCCGCACCCCGGGCCGGCTGGCATGCGGCAGCACTACGCCGCACTTAGAGAACAATACAATGTCTTCCCGCTTGAACGATCTTTGCTTCAGGATATTTCCAAAAAGCTCTTCGCACTGGTAGCCTCCGTAATAGTCGGCATGATCAAAGGTGTTAATGCCCAGCTCCAGACAGAGGTTGATGATCCGCTCCATATCCTGCACCCCATTGGCGCCCACATCATCCCATCTCCAGAAGCCGTACACGGCCGGCGATACTTTCGGGCCGGCATCGCTCAGGTAGATCTTGTTCATCTTATATGCTATTTAGTAGAAAAATCACAACAGCTTTACCAGGATCCTTATGCTCCAGATGATCACCAGCATCCCCAGCAGTATGAAGGATGCCTTCCGTGGCAGACGGCCAGCCAGCTTCGCGGCCAGCGGGGCTGCCAGCAATCCCCCGATCACGAGCCCGGTAATGGTTTGCCAGTGAGTAACGCCCAGCATGATAAAGAAGCTGAAAGCGCTGGCCAGGGTAATAAAGAACTCAGACAGGCTCACCGACCCGACCACATACTTAGGCGTGCGGCCTTTGGTGATCAGGGTGGTAGTTACGATAGGGCCCCAGCCTCCGCCACCGAAAGAATCGAGAAATCCTCCTGTGCCTGCCAGCAGGCCATAGCGCCTGAACTTCTTTTTCCTCTGCTTCCGGAATGCGCTGGAAAGGATCTTGATCCCCATAACCAGGGTATAGGTGGCCAGCACCGGGCTGATCCAGCCGGCATACTCGTTGCCCAGGTACACCAGCAGCAGGGCGCCTGCCACCGCACCGGCCACACCGGGTATCAGCAAGGCCCTCACCAGCTTCTTGTTCACATTCCCAAACCTGTAGTGGCTATATCCTGATGCGCCGCTGGCAAATATCTCTGCCGCATGTACGCTGCCGCTGATGGTTACAGGCGGCACCCCGATCGACAGCAGGATGCTGGTGCTGGTGATACCATACCCCATTCCCAGCGCACCGTCGACCATCTGGGCCAGGAAGCCCGCCAGTAATATAACAGGGAAGGTAGCATCCAGCTGCCTCGATAAGGCCATCGCCTTGCCGGCTACCAGGTCAAGAGGGATATATGAAAAAATAAAATGCCCGGTCAGCATAAGCCCAAACGCTGCCAATGAATAGGTAGCTATCCTTTTCCACCGGCGCTCATTCACCGCGTTATTATTCTCAACCAGCGCACGCGCATGCCTGCCCGGTTTTTTTGCTTTGTATATAAGATGCTCCTGCGCCTTGCTTACTGCCTTGTGCAGACTGCTGATCTTTTTGGCGGCGTCAAAATCAAGATAAAAATCGCAGAGATCAGGCGCACCGGCCACATTCACCAGCTTATTGTATTGCCGGGCCAGGTTATGAACCTCCTGCCTTGTTTCCCTGTCATTAACAGCAGCAATAACGATGTCTGCTTCCGCGATATCCGCCGGCACAAAAGCCCTTTGTCCGAGCTGCACCTGCGGGTTGGCCAACGCAATGGCCTGAATGGCCGGGTCGATATGTATAGCTACCAGCCTCACTAAGGCCGCAGGCGAACTAACGACCACCGCATTGAGCCTCTCCAGGCCGGTGCTGCTTCCGCCAATGATAAGCACGCGCAGATGCTGCAGCTTCAGGAAGACCGGCAACAGCCCGTTTATGCCGCTCGTATCCGTGACCCCCGCAGAAGGATCGAATGCCTGCTTGCTCATTCCGTAAGCATTACAGATCAGGCTGTGGTGTATAACGCAGGTAAGGCTTCACTACCTTTACCCCTTTAGGAAATTTTTTAACCGCGTCTTCCGTGGAGATCGCCGGTACAACAATTACATCTTCCCCATGCTTCCAATCGGCCGGAGTAGCTACGCCGTGCTGCGCGGTAAGCTGCAGCGAATCGATCACCCGCAGCACTTCCACAAAGTTCCTGCCGGTAGAAGCCGGGTAAGTTATGATGAGCTTGATCAGTTTATCGGGGCCGATAATGAATAGTGAACGCACGGTGGCCGTGGCCGAGGCATTAGGATGGATCATATCATAGAGGTCAGCCACTTTCCGGTCGGGGTCCGCGATCAGCGGAAAATTCACCGTGGTCTGCTGGGTTTCGTTGATGTCGTTCACCCAGCCCTCATGCTTGTCAAGCGGGTCAACGCTTACTGCCAGCACCTTCACATTGCGTTTGGCAAATTCTTCTGCCAGCAAAGCCGTCTTACCCAGCTCTGTGGTGCATACAGGCGTATAGTCGGCAGGATGCGAGAATAAGACGCCCCAGCCATCACCGAGGTATTCATGAAAGCTGATCTCGCCAACGGTTGTTTGCGCTTTAAAATCAGGAGCTGTATCCCCAAGACGAAGTGCCATAAGAAAATAATTTAGTGACGATAAAGATAAGGGCAAATGAATACCCTACCAAAAAGGTAGACTATTTTTGGAATGATATCCGCCAACCTAACAGGTGTTAGCGCCGCTGCAGAATAATGATATGGCTAACAGGAGCGCAGCATCAGGACATAAGATCACGGAGGGTCCTGTTCTCTACAATGTTGAGGGTAGCATCCCTGACCTCCACCATCATATCGTGCAGGGCGCAATGCTTCTGGTTGCAGTTCTTGCACCGCTCATAAAAATAAAGGCTGACGCAGGGCAGCATGGCAATAGGGCCATTTACCAGGCGGATAACAGTTGCCACCTTGATCTTTTCAGGGCTCTTGCTCAAGAAATAGCCGCCGCCTTTTCCTTTCTTGCTGTCAAGGATACCGGCTTTCTTTAGCTCGAGCAATATATTCTCCAGGAACTTAAGGGGTATCTTTTTTTTCCTGGCGATCTCGGAAATGAGCACAGGGCCTTCATTGAACTTATCGCTCAGGTAGGTCAGCGCCTTAAATGCATATTGTGATTTCTTGGAAAGCATGATCGTTTATAATAGCTCCAATTTATACTGAATCGGTGAATTTTTTTTCAGCATTGCAGAAACTCCGCAATATTTTTCCAGCGAAAGGTCGATAGCCTTCCTGACCTTTTCTTCATTGGCCGGGTTGGTATGCAGACGATAAGTGATCAGGATATCCCTGAACACCCTCGGATGCTCTTCGGTCTGCTCGGCCTCTACATCGATAGAGAAACGGTCGAAAGACACCCGCATCTTTTCCAGGATATCCACTATATCGATGCCGGAGCAGCCTGCCAGGCCGGAAAGAAGGAGCGATTTAGGACCAGGACCTTCTTTTTTATCCCCGTCTATACGGATAGTATTACCCTCGAAGCTGCTCTCGAAAGCATGGTCATGCTGCCAGGTAGTAGTTGTTCTCATATATTTTCCTCCAGGTGATGCTTTTCGTTGCTCGATATATTTTCCAGCGTCCAGGTGACCCTTTTCTCGAAAGGGTGCTGCCTTACCGGGCAATCCTGCTTATTGCAAATATGGCATTGAAAAGGTAAACAACCATCTGAATGCACAAATAGTTCAACCGATTCCCCAAACCGGTCGCGCACGAGCGCCGACAGGCTGTCGATCTCTGCATGGGCCTCATGGACGGTAAGATACCAGGGCACGGTCAGGTGACAGTCGATATGCAGCACGCTGCCGTATTTTATCACGCGCAGGTTGTGAAGGTCTACCCAATTGGGCCGTCGATTTACATTGAGCAGCTGCACCATTTCTGTCAGCAGCTGCTCATCCACCTCATCCATGATGCCGGCCACGGAGCGCCTGACGATCCTGTACCCGGTATAGATGATAAAAACGCCGAAAAGGATGGCTACCCCGGCATCGATCCACCAATAACCTGTAAAATAGAGCAATACAAGGCCTGTAATAATGCCCAGGGTAGAAACGGTATCGCTGTGCAGATGGCGGCCGCTGGCTACCAATGCCATCGAATTGTTCTTTTTGCCGATCCGGATGCAGACAACACCCGTCACAAAATTGACAAGCGCAGTGGCTGCTACCAGCCAGATGCCAAGGTCGAGCTGGCGCAGCGGCACAGGAGAGATCAGCTGCTCCCCTGCCTTGTACAGGATGAAAATGCCGGCAATGCTGATCATGGTGCCTTCTACGGCGGCCGAAAGAAATTCCGCTTTACCATGACCATAGGGGTGATTGCGATCCCTGGGCTTGGCAGCTATATAGAGGCTATACAGCCCGACAAAGCCGGCTACCACGTTCACGATGCTTTCCATAGCATCGGTAAGTATGGCTACCGAAGCCGTAAAATAATAGGCAGTAAACTTTATGACCAGCAGCAAGATGGAAATGCCGGTCACCCATTTCTGTACCTGTAGATTCTGATCAGCCTTTTTCAAGGGACGTAAATTAGTCAAAACTTTCTTTTACAAACCGGAGCCATTGCCGGCGGGCAAATGCTAAAAAAGAAGCAGGGGCCTGCTGAAAATCCTTTTCGGTCTCATACCTGCCGTAAGCTTTCAGGTAATCCTCGTCATTGCCTTTGTAGCCGGCGAGCTTTTCAAGATTCACATCATTTTCCGTGATGGGCATCTGCCCGGCCGTATCTACATCCGCCGCTATCCACATACTGCCGCGCAAAGCATATTTGACCGTATCCTGGTGCATGACCAGCTTCATATAAGCCGGCGACACGTCGCTGCGGCAGGCTTGCCTGTAAAGGATAGTGGTTTCTGCGATGCCGTTATTGTCCAGGTCCGTTACCATAATCCCTTCCTTGATAAAGGAGCTTGTCAGGTCGAACGGGCAATCCTTTACCGCATCGCTTATTTTCCAGAGCAGCTTATAGGTGGAATCCGACCTCACAAAATGAAAGGCATGCAATTCTGCTGAAAAGGAGGACTCGCCGTCAAAGCTGCGATCGCCGCTTTCGTAAGGAGCCACTATTGAAGTAATAAGAATATTGTCACCGGCCTTATCGCGCCACTGCAGCGCTTCATGTAGCTTCCCTTTAAAGCGCAGACCGGGAGGCAGCTCTCCTGCCGCTATATGCCGGGCTGCAATAACAGCCTCTCCTTTCACCGGGTCCGCAACAGGCTGGCTCTCTCCTGCGCCATCGTGGCCATTGCAGGCCAGCAGGGCAGCGAGCATGAAGAATAAAAAAGGCAAACGCATACAGAAGGTATTTTGCGGGTAAACCGGCAGCCGGTATGAACTGCCCGTCAAAGGTAGCAAAGTAATGATGGCCGGGCATATTACCGGCCAATCATCCTTTTTATATTCCGTATCATCCGGCTGTAGAACTCTTTATTGAACAGCTGCGAATCGCGCATAGCCTTATAGGTAAGGAAGATGCCGATCGGGACCAGCACAAAAGTTGCCAGCCACATGCCGGCAAAAGGCGTCATCGTGCCTTCTTTGGCAAATTTTTCTCCGGTAGTAGTGGTAAAATAGAATACCATGAAAAAGGCGATCGCAAAGATGAGCGGGGAACCCAGGCCGCCTTTACGGATAATGGAGCCCAGCGGCGCACCGATCATAAAAAGCACCAGGCAGGCCAGCGACAATACGATCTTGCGATGCCATTCGATCTTATGCCGCCGCAGTATTTTTTCCTTGTCCTTCAGGTTGCCCGACGTAGCTTCCAGGCTGGAGCGAAGCGCATTGACCTGGCTTACAGAACGGTCAAGCACAATACGTTTTACCGAGTCTGGCAGGTATTCATCAAAGCTGCTGAAGGTCTTACCGACGGTGCTGCCGCCCGCGCTATCAGCCGGCACCTGAATAGCGCCGGCAGCCAGGCTGTCCCTGAACTGGACCATGGGCAGAAAGCTGTAAATGTTCCTTTGCAGCTGCGTGCGTACAGTTCGGTTATCCTTTGCCAAAGAGTCGATCGCTATGTCCAGTTGCCGCATGCTGTAAACCCTTTCGTTGTTCTTATTCACGCTGTCGGCTGTCCAGCTTATCTGGAAGGCGCTGAGGTCAAACAGCTTTTTGTATTCCTTGAAGCCGAGACGCACGTATTCGGTCTGGGAACCGCCATAACGATCGCCGCGCTCCTGGTAGCGCCAGCCGTCATGCAGGTTGAACTCCAGGTAGCGCTTATTGTCGGATACCCGCATCACCCCGCTTTTAGCCATAATGAAATTATCCTGCAGCGAATTGGCATTCTCGAATACGATCACGTCCCTGATCACGCTGTCATTTTCCTCTTTCTTGCCGATCTTGATCGCAAACCCTGATAGCTTATCATAGAATACGCCTTCACGCAGGTCAAAAGCCGGCTTGGCATTGACGATATCGGAAAGCAAGGTCCTTGATTTAAGGTTTGCCACCGGGATAACATAGTTGGAAAAGAGAAAGGCCAGGATGCTGATCAGCAAAGACAACAGGAACAACGGGCGCATGAAGCGCAGGAGCGATATACCTGCCGACTTGATGGCTACCAGCTCGAAGGTCTCGCCCAGGTTGCCAAAGGTCATAAGGGAGGAAAGAAGTATGGCCAGCGGCAGGGCCAGGGGTATCAGCACCGCGCTCTGGAACCAGATAAACTTCAGGATAATACCGGCGCTCAGGCCCTTGCCTACAAAATCGTCGATCCATAGCCAGAAAAATTGCATTACCAGCACCAGCACCGTGATGAAGAAGGTAGCAATAAAAGGACCTATAAAGGATTTGATAATAAGCTTATCTAATTTCTTGAACACAAATGATCCCTGTTAAGTAATTCCTTTAATTTAGTGACTTTCACCCCGTTTATCATTTTAACCAGAAACGCAGGCATGGACGCGGCAAAAATAAGGCTTTCGGCAGAGGAGTTGGAAATGGTCTCCGACAGCCAGTGGATTTTAACAAAGAACGGCATCCTGAAAAAGGCCCAGCTGCTGCTGCAGGACCTGCAGCACAGGCAGCAGGCGCTGGTAGCTGCTGCCCCCTGGCTTCCCATGCCGGCCGCACAGTCTACGCCTAAAATATCAAGAGGAGAAAACTACCAGGGGCTTCCCTATCTCGTGCTCGACTATCCACGGGTCTTTGCAAAAGATCAGGTGCTGGCCATCCGCACAATGTTCTGGTGGGGGAAATCCTTTAGCAGCACCCTGCACCTGTCAGGCATATACCAGGATATTTCGCGCGAAAGGATTGCCGGGAATTTCGGGAAGCTGCAGCGCTCAGGCTATTATATCAGCACCGGCAAAACCGAGTGGGAGCATCATTTTGAGGAAAGCAATTACCTGCCTTTGGCCGGGATGAGCAGGGAACAGTTTTTGTTGCGGCTGCCGGCGCATTCCTTCCTGAAGATCGCAGGTAAGATCGAGCTGAGCGAATGGGAACAGGCGCCAGATAGGCTGTTGGATCAATACCGGCAACTGCTTGGCCTTATCGGGGAATAGGAAGGTCAGTTGCCTAACCGGTGAAAAAGATCCTTTACCTGGTAGTCCCAAAGCAGGCTCTGATCCTTTATTTCTTTTTTTTCTGCAAAATCCTTTATTACCAGGATGGTCTGGTTGGTGATCTCCGATTTGTCGATACGGAACTCAAAATATTCATCTTTGGGAGCTTTCAGCCACCGGAAGCGGATAAATTTCTCGGGCTCGCTTTCAAGCACCTCGGCCTGGTCAAAGGAGCCGTTCCAGCCAAAATAAAAAATATTATCCCGCTCGTCCACTTTATCGGCAAACCACTCTCCCAGCCCCGCAGGCGTTGACAAAAACTCGTACAAGATAGCAGGAGAGCACCTTACCGGGAATTCTAAAGTATATAGTTGTTTACTCATTTTTTTAGTCTGATAGGTCATTCAAGGCATGCAATAATAGAAAATTAATACTTGTGTCAAAATAAATTTTTAAAGGTTTATGGTAATTCTAAAAAAATGAATTACATATATAAAATAATTATGTTATTAAGCCGTTACAGGGGTATGCAAAGATTTTTTGGAATATATTAACATAATCGATAAATTGCTACTGCTCTTTTGCATTGGGGTTTACCCTTATTAATGCAAAAGGGGTATTTATAAGATTCTGATTAGCCAAAACCGCAGTTGTAAGATCCTTTAAATACCAGTTTGTAAAACCAATAACCTATCGCTATGAGTATGAGACAATTGAAGATCACGAAATCTATTACGAATCGTGAATCTCAAAGCCTGGAAAAATATCTCCAGGAAATCGGCAAGGTCGAGCTCATCTCGCCTGAAGAAGAAGTACGTCTCGCTACCCTGATCAAACAGGGTGACCAGCGCGCCCTCGACCGGCTTACCAAGGCCAATCTCCGTTTTGTAGTTTCTGTAGCCAAGCAGTACCAGAACCAGGGTCTTTCCCTCCCTGACCTGATCAATGAGGGCAATCTCGGCCTGATCAAGGCTGCCCAGCGTTTTGATGAAACGAGAGGCTTCAAGTTCATCTCCTATGCCGTTTGGTGGATACGCCAGAGCATACTCCAGGCTTTGGCCGAGCAATCCCGGATTGTAAGGCTTCCCCTGAACAAGGTAGGCCTGACCAACCGCATACAAAAAGCATTTTCAGCGCTGGAGCAGCAGTTTGAAAGAGAGCCTTCTGCCGAGGAGCTGGCCGAAATGCTTGAAATGGATATTGAAGAAGTGGCTTCTACCCTGGGCATCAATGCCCGCCACGTAAGCATGGACACTCCTTTATCTGACGGCGAGGACGGCACCCTTCTGGACCTGCTCGAAAACCCCAATGCCGATAAGGCCGACGGGGAGCTGGATCATAAGCAATCCCTTAAGACCGAAATAGACAGGAGCCTGCGTACCCTTACCGACCGTCAGAAAGAAGTGATCTGCTATTTCTTCGGCATAGGGGTCGACCACCCGATGAGCCTGGAAGATATCGGCGAAAAGTTCAACCTCACCCGCGAAAGGGTACGCCAGATCAAGGATAAAGCCATTACCAAGCTCCGCACCACTAACCGGTGCAATCTTTTGCGCACTTATTTATAAGGCAAATAGCCGGCTAATCTTATCTTTGCAAACTATTTTAAAGTGAACTTCAGGTTCACTTTTTCATTTTTAGTGACCGAAAGATCGTTACCAATATGTTCCAGAACCTTTCCGAAAAATTAGAGTCGGCCTTTAAAGGCCTCAAGGGCCAGAGCCGTATTACCGAGCTGAACATTGCTTCTACGGTAAAAGAGATCCGCCGCGCCCTGGTGGATGCAGATGTGAACTACAAGATCGCAAAGGAATTTACCGATAAGATAAAAGACAAGGCCCTTGGCGAAAAAGTGATCAATGCCATCAGCCCCGGGCAGCTTATGGTCAAGATCGTTAAAGATGAGCTTACCGAGCTGATGGGCGGGCAGGAAGCCGTATTCAATGCCAAGGGTAATCCTGCGGTGATACTGATAGCAGGGCTGCAGGGTAGCGGTAAGACCACATTCAGCGGAAAGCTGGCCAGTTACCTGAAAAGCAAGAAAGGTCTCTCGCCTATGCTGGTGGCGGCAGATATCTATCGCCCGGCGGCCATGGAGCAGCTGCGGGTGCTGGGTGAGCAGATAGGCGTGGAAGTGCATATTGAAGCAGAGAATAAAGATGCCGTCAGCATTGCCCAGAATGCGCTGAAAGAAGCCCGCAGCAAGAATAAGAATGTGCTGATCATCGATACTGCAGGCCGCCTGGCCATCGATGAGGCAATGATGACCGAAGTGGCCAATATCCGGAACGCCGTAAACCCGCAGGAGATCCTGTTCGTGGTAGACAGCATGACCGGCCAGGATGCAGTGAACACTGCCAAATCATTTAATGAGCGTCTCGACTTCAGCGGCGTGGTGCTTACCAAGCTCGATGGAGATACCAGGGGTGGTGCAGCTTTATCCATCAAATACACGGTAAATAAGCCGATCAAGTTTGTAAGCAGCGGCGAGAAGATGGAAACCCTGGACGTTTTTTACCCCGAAAGGATGGCGCAGCGTATCCTGGGCATGGGCGATATTACCTCGCTGGTAGAAAAAGCGCAGGAGCAGTTTGACGAGGAGCAGGCCAAAAGGCTTGAAGGAAAGATCCGGAAGAACAAGTTCGATTTTGCCGATTTTAAGATGCAGCTGGAGCAGATCAAAAAAATGGGCAATATGAAAGACCTGCTTGGGATGATCCCCGGGCTTGGCAACAAGATCAAGGACCTCGATATCAACGACGACTCATTCAAGGGCATTGAAGCCATGATCAATTCAATGACGCCGGCCGAACGGGCGGACCCCGATCTCATAGATACCAGCCGCCGCAAGCGTATCGCCAAGGGATCGGGCAAGGATATCTCGGAGGTGAACAATTTCATGAAGCAGTTCGAGCAGATGCGCGATATGATGAAGAATATGAACAAGATGGGCATGTTCGGCAGGATGATGGGCATGAAGAGGTAGGTAAAAACGTAAAATCGGCCCTGGAGCAGGGTCCCATGTGAAAACGAGCTTAATTTTCATATTTTCACACTTACATATTTACACATTTTACGCATTCCTTCTTATCTTCGCCCCCCGGTATCGACCGGACTTAACAATTATTGTTTAACGCTGTTAAATGTCTATTTAATGTCAGCAAAAATCCGACTGCAACGCCATGGGTCTAAAAAAAGACCTTTCTACTTCATCGTAGTGGCTGATTCACGCGCTCCGCGTGATGGTAAATTCATCCAGAAATTAGGTACTTACAATCCCCTGACCGTTCCGGCAACTATCCAGCTGGATCGCCAGAAGGCATTGGAATGGCTGCATAAAGGTGCTCAACCCACCGATACTGTACGCCGCATCCTGAGCTTTAAAGGAGTATTATACCTGAAGCACCTGCTTCGTGGAGTAGGGCTGGGCTTATTTGATGATGCCACAGCAATGGAGAAGTTCACCAAGTGGAGCACAGAACATGACGCGCAGGTAAAAAAACGCCAGGAAGAAGCTTACCGTAACAGAAGAAACCGTCGTCCTGCACCTGGTCGCAAGCCAGAACGCAGACCGGAAGCTGGAAGCGGAAGCGAGGGATAATAAATCTCCGCATCCTGAAAGTTCATGATCCCGGGCCCCAAGCCCGGGATTTTTTATGTCCCTGCTTTTATCATTTGTCAGGCGCAATTCTCCCAGTCTCTGTAATATTGCAGCCATGGGATATTTTAAAGCCGGAAAATTAGTAGCCGTGCACGGGCTCAAAGGTGAGCTGGTGCTCAGGCATGAGCTGGGGAAGAAAAGCAATCTTAAAGGCCTGAAAGCTATCTTTATAGAAGACAGGAACGAGGCCTTTCTTCCCTGGTTCATCGAGTCGGCCAAGGCAAAAAGCGATACCGAAGTATGGCTGAAGCTGGAAGGCATCGATACGCGCGAAGCGGCTGCCAGGCTTGCCCAGAAAGATATCTGGCTACCCGAAGCCGACTTCAAGCAGCTGGCCGCTGCCAGCGCGCCTGCCAGCCTGCTGGGCTATATCATTATCGACGGAGAGACCCCGCTTGGGGAAATACTCGAAGTGATCGAGCAACCCCATCAGCTTCTTTGCCGGCTCGAGATAAAGGAAAAAGAAGTGCTGATCCCTTTGCACCAGGAATCGCTCAGGCAGATCGATCATCGTAAAAAACAGGTGCAGGTAGTTCTGCCCGAAGGCCTGCTCGATATTTATCTTGGCTAAATACCTCTCAGCAGTAGCTCAGCCACCATTGCCGGTGCACCTGCTTATACCGGGCAAACCAGCGGCAGGGATAATACAATAGCAGGATCACCACCAGCCATACCAGGTACACTACAGGCAGGTCAAAGCCGTCCGGGCGGAACCACGCAAAAGTTCCCGGCCCGCCGATCTCATCTTTCGTGTACCCTGAAGCGAAAAATGCCGCCATGCATAATAAATGTATCAGGTAAAAATGCAGCACATAATAGAAAAAAGGTACGCGGCCATATATGCTGATAACGGAAGCCAGCCGGCCCTTGGTGCTTTCAAGCAGCGCCAGCAGCATGATAGCGGGGCCAAGCGTCATGCAGCTGTACTGGAGCGATGCAGGATACTTGGTCACGTTAAGAAAGGAAAGCAGTGAAAATACCGGCGTCTGCTGTTCTGACCAGGGAGCAGGATCACCGTAAATATTACCCGCCCGCAGCAGCAGGAACAATAGGGTAAAGCCTCCGCCTATTAGCAATAATATCCGTCTGCGTTGCCTGGTCTCAAACCTGCTGGTGTAGAAATGCCCGAACGCATATCCCAGCAGCATGATAGCCGTCCAGGGCAGTATGGCATAAGCAACGATCACGAGGTGCTCTTTTGCCAGGGGTATGAAAAAGACAGGAGAGGTGATCAGTAATTTCCAGGCAACCGCCGCCGTGCCTGTTGCCGGCAGCGATACATGATCCAGTATATTATGCCCGAAGAAAAGCAATGCCCCCGTTATCAATACCAGCATATACGAAGCTTGCAGTAGCAGGCCCAGGATCACCATGCTCCAGCCAATGGCCCAGATCACCTGCAGCAAGATGAAATTATAATATGGATTAAAAGTAATTCCGAAGGTAATGACGACGATCTCTACCACCACCAGCCATAACCCGCGCTTCACCAGGAATAGCCCCAGCTGCTTCCTGGTCTTTCTTTGACCGCTGATGAACGCCGACAAGCCGGAAAGAAACACAAAGACCGGAGCGCAGAAATGCGTGATCCACCGGGTAAAGAACAAGGCAGGAGTTGTACCTGACAGATCGGTGGGGTCGCCGCCATTGTGAAAAAAGTCCCTGACATGATCCAGCGCCATGATCAGCATTACCGCACCGCGGACGATATCGATCGATGCAATACGCAGGCGGGCTGGTTGATCGGGCTGTACCATATAGCGGAAATTACGGCTTAAATCTATAATAAAGAACCCGCCCCTTCTTTTTTATGCTGAATGATCTATGTACCCGAGGTACGTGAAGAATATGCAAAGGGCCATGTTGCTTGCAGGCCATGATAAGATGCAGGCCTCCTATTTCATATCAGACCGGATAAAGTCGGCCAGCAGCTTCATGCGGTAATACAGGTTGCTCAGCATGAGCGCAATATTGTTCTTTACGTTTGCTACGCTCTGCGCATTCATCTTTTTGATATTCTTCAGCTCCTCGATCTTTTCGTCGATCTTATCGACCAGCTTTTCGGCATTCCATCCTATATATCGCTTGTTGCGCTCATCATATACATGGTAGGGCTCGATATCGCCTGCCCTTATTTTCCGGAAGCGGAAATTTTCCTTAATAGCCTCCTTGATCGCTTCATTCGATAGCATGTCGATCATCACATCAGCCGAAACATTGTTCAGGAAGCCATTATGAAAGATATTGAGATTGTTGCGCAATTCCCGGATCACCTGTCTTTTCAATACATCGCTGGTCTTGCTTTCCGTATTGAGGAATGAAAGCAGGTCTTTCAGCGGGCCGATGCCGGTTTTAAGCCAGTCGAAATTCATAAAATGAAAATGTGTAAGTGTGAAAATATGAAAATGTGAAAATGCCTGCAAAACTGCTTTATAATCCATTTATCACACTTTCACATCCCCGCTGCCATTTACCACATTCCCATTTACCACATTTTCACATCCCCGCTACAGCGGGACACATTTACACATTAATCTCCCGATTTCTTCAAAACTGCTTTACAATCCATTTACCACATTTTCACATCCCCGCTACAGCGGGACACATTTACACATTAATCTCCCGATTTCTTCAAAACTGCTTTACAATCCATTTACCACATTTTCACATCCCCGCTACAGCGGGACACATTTACACATTAATCTCTCTGTACCTTTACCCAAATGTCCTCTCCTCGCCATATCGTCCATTTTGACCTCGATTCCTTTTTTGTTTCCGTGGAGATACTGCTCGACCCTTCACTCAAGGGTAAGCCGGTGATAGTGGGAGGCTCCGCGGAAAGAGGGGTTGTGTCTACCTGCAGCTATGAAGCCCGCCGGTTCGGGGTGCATTCAGCTATGCCCATGAAAACGGCCCTGCGGCTTTGCCCCCAGGCCATCATGCTGCGCGGCACTACGGCGCAGTACAGCAAATATTCCCGGCTCGTGACCGATATCATCGCTTCCAAGGTGCCGCTTTTTGAAAAAGCCTCTATCGATGAATTTTATTGCGACCTCACAGGAATGGACAAGTTCTTCGGCGTGAGCCAGTATGCCCGCGAGCTCCGGGAAACCATCATTAAGGAAACGAAGCTTCCTATTTCCGGTGGTCTCTCGTCTGCCAAGTTCATCAGCAAGATGGCCACCAATGAGGCCAAGCCCAACGGCTTTCTTGAAGTGCCTCATGGAAAAGAAAAAGAGTTCCTCTGGCCCCTGGGCATTGAAAAGATCAATGGCGTGGGCAAGCGTACGGAGCAGCAGCTAAAGCAATTCGGCATCTATACCATCGAGGATATTGCTAAAACACCAAAGGGAATGCTGGAAGCAAAATTCGGCAAATGGGGCGAATCGCTATGGCGTAAAGCGCAGGGTATCGGCAGCGTAGAGATAGATGCCGGATGGGAGCAAAAGAGCATGAGCCGTGAGAATACCTTTCATGAAAACCAGACCGAGATTGATTTTCTTCATCGTGAGCTGGTGCGGCTCACCGAAAAGAATGCCTATGATCTTCGGCAGGACCAGAAGCTGACCGGTTGCGTGGCCGTCAAGATCCGCTATTCCGACTTTGAGACCATTACCAGGCAGGAAACCGTAGACTATACCTCGCTCGATGACCTGCTGATCGCTAAAGCGAGGGACATTTTCAACAAAGCCTACCAGAAAGGAAGACCGGTGCGGCTGCTGGGAGTACGCTTCAGCCAGCTTATTCCTTTTACCATGCAAATGGACCTGTTTGATAATAACCAGGAAAAGCTGAACCTTTATAAAGCAGTTGATGATATCAAGGACAGGTTTGGCAATATGTCGGTCAAAAAGGCCGTGACCATCAGGCCTTCCCGCGACCCGGAAGAGTAATCCTGTGATCAAGGTCTATACAAGCCGAGCAATTCTTATAAATAGCACTATCTCATAATAACCCAAAGAATAAAAGCCTGCCACCCGCCGGTTCAGCCGGTGCAAGCTATTGCCCGCCCCTTTTTGCTATTGCCGGGCCTTCAGCAAGGATATCACGCTGCGCCGGTTTATTTCCCGTGGCAGTTGCAGGAGCAGGTATTTTTCATCTACCCCTTTTACCAGGAAAGTATAGGTCACTTTCATAGGCTCATCGGTCAGGCTAAAAGACATCGAAGCGTCCTCATAAGTCAGCCGGAGCTTTATGCCTGCAGCCCCTTTGTCGAATTCGGTGATGGTGGTATCAAGCACGTAGGTTGCGGCCTGCGACCTGCCTCCTGCATGTACTGTTGCGGAAGTATCTGTAAGAAAGTCGATGCCAAAGCCTCCCTGCTCTCTAACCACTGTTTTTTGTATGTTGTCTTTCAGAACAGCGGTATCTATCCATTCTGCCGTAGGCTTATCGTTGATGGTAAGCGCATCATAGAAGCCGGTCTTTACCGTGCGGAACTCTTTGCCTTTCAGGAGCCCCTGCACCGAAGCAATACCGGCAGGTACCGCGGGCAATGGGTCTTTGGGGCCGCTGCAGGCGGTGAAAAGCAAAAGGAAAACAAAGGCGTACAATAATCGCATAAAAAAGAAATTACAGGTGATGAATAACGCTAAACTAAGCTTCCTGGCAGCCCCTGGTATCCGTGCAGGTGGGTATATTTTTTTTGACCGGAAAAGAATAAAAATCATTTAAAATGAATTAAATAAGAATTTTATTTGTATTTATATTAAATTAGTAGAATAAAATTCGTTTATGAGCATTTCGCTTGATGAGATCGACCTGATGATCCTGGCCCGGCTGCAGCCCGAGGCCCGCCTGTCGAATTCGGAGCTGGCCAAAGAAATAGGCATGGCCCCTTCAGCCGTGCTGGAAAGAGTAAAAAAGCTGGAGCAGAAAGGAGTGATCGAAAGCTATACCACCCGTATAAAGCCTGAAGTATTGCACCTGAAGCTGCTGGCTTTCATTTTCGTAAAAAGCGGCGAAGGGCCTGGCGATATCTCCGTAGCGGAGCAGCTGGCCAAAATACCCGAAGTGCTCGAGCTTCACCATATTGCCGGTGAAGACTGCTACCTGGCAAAAGTGCGAGCCAGCGATCCTCAATCGCTGGCGCAGCTGATGCGCGAACGGCTCAGCAAAATACCAGGTCTCTTGTCCACCAAAACAACCATTGTGCTTGAAACCCTGAAGGAAACAAATTTATTGCCTGTCCCCAAAGAAATCTGATATGTCTGCAACAACTTCTCTGCGTATATCTCCCTTGCTGGTAGCTGCTGCCTTTGCAGCTATTTACCTGATCTGGGGATCTACCTATACGGCTATAGCAGTAGCTATCCGTGATATCCCTCCCTTGCTGATGGCCGGCATACGGTTCATTACGGCTGGCCTGCTGCTCTATGCTTATTCGCGCTGGAAAGGAGAGCCTGTCCCTTCGCTACCTGATGCCGGGCGCATCTCATTGGCAGGTTGCCTTATGCTGTTTATGGGAACAGGGGCCGTAGCATGGGCGGAGCAATATATATCCAGCGGCATGACGTCTATTATCGTAGCTACGGTACCGCTATGGTTCGTGCTGCTTGATAAGCGACAGTGGAAGTTCTATTTTTCCAATACCTGGATACTGGTTGGCCTGCTCGTTGGCTTTGCCGGGGTAATTATTCTTTTTGCCGACAGGAGATATTTCAGCTTTTCCGGCGACAATCATAAGCTGATCAGCTTTTTTGTGCTGACGGCCGGCACTATTGCCTGGGCCATCGGCTCATTGTATTCCAAGTACAAGCCCGTTATGGCCTCTACCGGCATGAAAGCCGCTATTCAAATGCTGGCGGCCGGTATATGCTCCATGCTGGCCGGGCTGCTCAGCGGAGAACATCGCCATTTCAGCTTTGCGGACGTTGCGCCCGATGCCTGGCTGGCGCTGGCTTACCTGATAATATTTGGATCGCTGATCGCCTATATGTCGTATGTATGGCTGCTAAGCATCAGGTCTCCTACCCTTGTAGGCACCTATGCCTATGTGAACCCTGTGGTAGCTGTTTTCCTGGGCTGGTTGCTGATACATGAGCCGATATCGCGGCAGCAGCTGATAGCGCTGCTGGTGATCCTGTCAGGAGTGATACTGGTCAATCTTTCCCGGGAAAAAAAAGCAACGCTTCCGGCAGTTGCTTCCCGGCCGGTAGCAGCACCCGAATAATTCAAGGTCAAAACTCTCTCATTCGGTTTATCTTCGCCATGGCAGGTGCAACCGTTCCGAGACGGGTTTGAATGCCAATCATCATTGATGAAGATACCATAGACCCGGGGGAGTTAATACCTTCACCATTTATATTTTAACCACACAAATCGTTTGTTATGCAAACCTGGAAAGAGTATCAGGAAAAGAACAAGGAACGTTTCCTGGATGAAATGATCGACCTGCTCCGCATACCCTCCATAAGCGCCAAAAGCGAGCACAAGGAAGATATGCTGCGCTGCGCGGAAGCCGTGAAGAAAAGCCTGCTCGAGGCCGGCTGCGATAAGGCTGAAGTAATGCCTACCGACGGTCATCCCGTAGTGTATGGAGAAAAGATCATTGACCCATCCAAGCCCACCGTGCTGGTATATGGCCACTATGATGTACAGCCTCCTGAGCCCCTGGAGCTCTGGCATAGCGGTCCCTTTGATCCCGTTATCAAGGAGGGGAAAGTGTTTGCCCGCGGCAGCGCCGACGACAAAGGGCAATTTTACATGCATATAAAAGCGCTGGAAGTGCTGGTGAACACAAACAGCATGACCACCAATATCAAATTCCTGATAGAAGGAGAAGAGGAAATAGGATCTCCCAACCTGGGCAAGTTCGTTGCCGGGCATAAGGACCTGCTGAAAGCCGATGTTATCCTGATCAGCGACAGCTCCCTGCTCAGCATGGAAAACCCTTCATTGGATACCGGCGTACGCGGCCTTAGCTATATACAGGTAGAAGTAACAGGCCCTAACCGCGATCTTCACAGCGGCACTTATGGCGGCGCCGTAGCCAATCCTATCACTATCCTGGCGCGTATGATCGCAGGCTGTCATGATGAGAACAATCATATCACCATACCGGGCTTCTACGATGATGTGGCCATTGCCACCCAGGAAGAACGCGACCTCCTTAATAAAGCGCCCTACGACGAGCAGGAATACAAGGACGACCTTGGCGTAAAAGAATTGTGGGGAGAGAAAGGCTATACTACCTATGAGCGTACCGGCATCCGTCCTACCCTGGAGGTGAATGGCATCTGGGGCGGCTATACCGGTGAAGGCGCCAAAACGGTGTTGCCATCCAAGGCTTATGCAAAGATCTCGGCCCGCCTGGTACCTAACCAATCGTCTGAAAAGATCACCGACATATTGCTGAGCTATTTCAAATCCATTGCGCCAGCTTCCGTAGAAGTAAAGGCAGAGCTGCACCACGGGGGAGAGCCGTACATGACCCCGATCGACAGCAAAGGCTACCAGTCTGCCGCAAAGGCCGTGGAAGCTACATTTGGCAAGGCGCCGATACCGGTAAGAGGAGGAGGCAGCATTCCTATCTGCTCTATCCTCGAAAAAGAGCTGGGCATCAAGATCGTATTTATGGGCTTTGGCCTTGACAACGATAACCTGCATTCACCCAACGAAAAATATAATATCGAGAATTATTACAAAGGCATCGAAACCATTCCTTACTTCCATAAGTTCTTTGCCGAATAATAATACTGCCTGCATTTTTCCATAGCGGGCTGCGGCAAGTTGCTGCAGCCCGCTTTAATTATCATATATTCTTACGCTTCCTTCCTGCACAAACAGGTTATTGAGGATCTTCATTTCATCAAAAAGGCCGTGGGGCATGCAAAGCCTCCGGTCGCCCAGGTTGCCTAATATATCAAAAAGCACCCAGTGGTTCTTAAGCAGGTAACGGTTGGAGCTGATCGGGATATGCCCGGGATCGGAAAGTCCTTTTCTTTTACCGAGGCTCAGCCATCCTGCCTCGAGCACGGCAGGAGCGTTCGTATTCTTAATTGCCTGCTCGCGCAGGAAATCGATAAGATCGGGCAGGTGAACCTGTCGGGCAGAATGCCGGAGTAGCTGGTAGTCATTGGTTTCGCCGGCATATAAAGTAGTATCAGCCGACATTTTGATCGCAGCCGCTTCCAGCTGCGCATAGCCGAGGCGGAAAATGAACCGGTCTACCGCCAGCAGGTTGTAATTGATCACATATACATCCCGGCGCAGGCCTTCGGTCAGCTGCAGGTATAGCAGGGGATAAAAATCATTATCGCCAAAAGAAAGAAAAACAGCTCCCGGCGGGCAGTCTGTCAACCATTTTCTTGCCTGCAAAAGCAGGCTGTCCTTTGCATACAGTGCTTTGGGCAATGAGAGCTGTGCTGCTATAGTATCGGCAAACGTGAGCAGGGTGTGATATTTTGCCATCACTTCGTTAGCATACTTCTGCCTGCTGGAACCTACTATTGTTGCATACCGGGCATTTTTTTCAGCCAGCTGGCGGAGCTTGGAAATAGCGCTGTCTTCGATAGCGGTGTACGCGGCCAGCTGCTCACCGTTCAATGCATTGATATCGAAAGGCAGCACAAGCTGCTCACCAGGCATTGCATCCCTGCCCGTGTTGGTGGTAAGGGCTATCGCCTTAGCGGCATAAGCTCTGCCCAGGGCATACAGCTCGTCGTCTGTAAGGCTGTTCTTCTTTTCAAGATATGCTATCACATCATTATACCAGCCGGCATATCCATAATAAGGCTGCAGGTCGAACGACGCTATGGTATAGTCATCCATATAATCCGTGATATTGACCTTTCGTTCCGTACCGTTCCGGTCGATGGCCAGCTCCAGGAACTTCTTCTTTTCGCCGCTGTAAAAAAGGAAAGGCTGGTTCCTGATCACGCCTGAGCCCGAATAATCTATAGTAACGATATACCAGTCGTTCCTTTTCTTCTGGAACTCTACATATTGCGATACAAAAGCCGACAGGTTATAGGTGGAGTAGAACTTATGGATCACCTGGCTGACGCGGGGGGCCGGCTGGGCCATTGCCTTGGCAAACAATACCTGCACCATGAGCAGGGAAATGATAAATTTGTAGCGCATACTCTCGTTGTGAACAATAAAGATAACGACAAACTATGGCGAAGCATTCAGGGGCGGATAAGGAAAAGCTCCGCCTGGATAAATATCTGTGGAGCATCCGCCTTTTCAAAACAAGGTCTGCCGCCGCGACTGCTTGTGAGTCAGGCAAGGTAAAGCTCAATGATGCCCCTGCCAAGCCGGCACGTGCAGTAAATATCGGCGACGAATACGAGGTAAAGACCGAAGAAAAGAAATGGAGGATACGGGTAACCGGTCTTCTTCATAAAAGAGTTAAATATGAAGAGGCAATAAAGAATTATACGGACATCACTCCACCCGAGGAGCTGCAACGGCTGGCCTACCAGGCTGCCAGCTTCCATACCGGCAAGCGCCAGAGCAAGATCGGGAGGCCTACCAAGAAAGAAAGAAGGGATCTCGACGAGTTTTACGATGCCGGGTGACCGGCATTCACTTCATGGTACTCGCTTATCTTTGCGCCATGCGTATAGATATCCTGACCGTTTTACCGGAATTGCTGCAAAGCCCGCTCGAGCACAGCATCATGAAAAGGGCCCAGGACAAGGGCTTGCTGGAAGTGCAGGTGCATCACCTGCGCAAATGGGCTGTGAACGAGTACGGCCAGGTAGACGATTACCAGTATGGTGGCGGGGCTGGTATGGTGATGATGTGCGAGCCGCTGGCAAAAGCTATTGAAGAGCTATCCGCTGCCACGGTCTATGATGAGATAATCTATCTTACCCCTGACGGCGAAACCCTTAACCAGAAGATCGCCAACAGCCTTTCGCTCAAAGGGAACCTGTTGATGATCTGCGGGCATTATAAAGGCATCGATGAGCGTATAAGAGAGCATTTCGTTACCAGGGAAATATCGATCGGCGATTATGTCCTGAGCGGCGGCGAGCTGGCTGCTGCCGTATTGGTGGATGCTATCGGCCGGCTGCTGCCTGGCGTGCTTAATGATGAGACCTCGGCCCTTTTTGACTCTTTCCAGGACAACCTGCTGGCCCCGCCGGTATATACCCGGCCGGTAGATTTCCGTGGCTGGAAAGTGCCGGATGCGCTCATGAGCGGCAATCACCGGCTGATCGATGAATGGCGGCACGAGCAGGCCCTGAGCCGCACCAGGGAAAGAAGACCTGATCTTGAAAAATAAGCCCTGTAAAAAACGGCTTTTTCAAAACGGGGAAATCCCCGTATGCCTGCATGAAAATCACGGTTGCAGGCCTGCTGCAAATTTTCCATATTGCATAGCACAATATTTATTAACCAAAACTTTATCACTATGGGAAAAGAGGCGATCATTTCCAAAAAAAGAGCCAGGAACCTCATTTACAATTTTCATAAAGAAAAAAGGAAGGGCAAGAAATCTGTATCGGTCACCTTTGACGCCAAAGAGCTTAAAGAATATATTGATGGCCAGATCAAAGAAGAAAAAGCGTCTAAGATACGCTTTTATTTTGCCCAGTACGGGGACAATATCAAGAACGCTACGAAGGATATGAAGGGACATAAGACCCTGGTGCTCGTTCCGGTTAGGGTTGTGAATGGAAAAGAGCAAGAGCTTTATGAAGATAAGGCCAAGTTGCCGGTAAATATGCTGGCTACCTTCAATGAAGGGGAGATATGTCCTCCCAACAGGGGGTGTGAGGATGAAGATTCCTTATATCATATAACCCTTGTACGTCCTGAAGCCGGCTATAAGCCCAGGGAGCAGGATAAATAATTGCCCGGATTGAACAACGTTTTTTTCTTCGAGCTCGGAGCGTTTCTATTCTGCGCTATAGCCTTCTTCGCCAGGAAGAAGCAGGATCTTTTTATCCTCTTCATGATACTGTTGATAACCGTTACAGCAGAATCGCTGGGCGGTTATTTCCGGCTGGTGCTCCACCGTCCAAATATGTGGATATACAATATTTCTGTTCCCCTTGTGATCCTTGGCTTTTTCCGGCTTTTTTATCCTCCTCTTAAAAGCATCACCTATAAAAGGCTGGTTATGGCCTTTATGGCGCTGTTTATCCTGTTTGCTGCTATCAATATGGCGGCCGGGCAGCTTTTTTTCCACTTCAATACCTTTACATATATAACGGGCGCATTGCTGCTTTCTATAACGGTATGCCTGTACCTGAAAGAGCTGATCAGCGCTCCTGCCCATATATCCCTTTTCAGGCAGTTCTTTTTCTGGATAAGCGCGGCTATTCTTTTGCTCTATGTGCCCAAAGCCTTTCTATATATCTCTTTTGAATACCTGGTCTACCAGGAAAAGACAATCCCGAATTTTGGAATTATATTTAAGCATGCAAACAATATCCTTGGAGCTGTTTTTTACACTTTAATTGGCTATGCATGCTTCTGCAGATTGGCATACAGGGAATAAACACTGCCATAGTATTGACCTGCGGCATCATCTTCTTTATCGTACTGCTTTTATTGTTCTTTGTTTTCCTGTACCGGAAAAGCCATAACCTTTTCCTGAAACAGAAAGAGCTGATGAAGGCAGAATTTATGAACCAGCTGATGCAATCCAAGATCGAGGTGCAGGAACAAACTTTTACCAGCCTGGGCCAGGAACTGCATGATAATGTAGGCCAGCTGCTTGGAAGCGCCAAGATGCTGATCGGCATCACCGAAAGAAACCTGCCTGAAATACCTGTCACGCTCCGTACGGCCGACGATACGCTGGCCGAAGCCATCAGTAACCTCCGCGCCCTTTCTAAATCTCTCAATAAGGAATGGCTTTCCCGCTTTAGCCTGATCCAGAACCTGCGGGCCGAAGCAGAACGGATCAATTCCGGGCAGACGGTGCATATTGACCTGGTCGGCGATACCGAAGAGCTGCTGCTGGAAAGTGACCGGCAAACGATGCTGTTCCGTATTGTGCAGGAAGCGATCCAGAACAGCATCAGGCATGGAAAAGCCAAGCAGATCAGCATTATCCTGCGATCGGACGACAGCAGCATATCATTAAGCGTAAAAGATAACGGCACCGGCTTCGATACGCTGCAACCCGTGCTGAGCGGCGTAGGCATCCTTCACCTGCGCCAAAGGACCCGGTTGCTCAATGGTACTATCGAATGGCAGGCGGTGCCCGGAGGCGGAACAACTGTCAGTATCTCTATCCCGGTTACACCTTTGGCATAACATAATAAACCATCCTGTATGAATATCCATATCGCCATTGCAGACGATCACCAGCTGTTCCTGAAATCGCTGGGCTTGCTGATCAGCCAGATATCCCGGTTCTCCATCCTTGCCGAAGGCCTGAATGGCCAGGAGCTGATCAATCGGCTTTCCGCCCAGTCCCAGCCGCCCGATATAGTGCTGCTGGACGTGAATATGCCGGTAATGGACGGGGCAGCTACTGCGGCTGAAATATCCAGGCAGTTCCCGCTTGCAAAAGTGGTAGCCCTGTCGATGAAAGACGATGACGATTCCGTGATCCGGATGCTAAGGGCAGGCGCCTGCGCTTACCTGCTTAAGGACATTCATCCCGATGAGCTCGAAAAAGCCCTGATCGAGATACACAAGAACGGCTATTATAATGCTGATTCGGTAAACCTGAATTACCGTAGGCTGATCCTGGGTAGCCGGGAAGACCAGGCTCCCCGTTTCACCACCAGGGAAAAAGAATTTCTTCAGCTGGCCTGCAGCGACAAGACCTACAAGCAGATCGCCGGCGAAATGCATCTCTCGGAGCGTACCATAGACGGGTACCGGGAGTCATTGTTTGAAAAGCTGAATGTGCAGAGCCGTACCGGCATGGTGCTGGAAGCCATCAGGCAAAAGCTGGTGCTGCTGTCTTAACGCTTGCGGGAAATACCGCAGCAACGCTTTACTACAGCTTCTGCAGCTTCATGACCGCAGCTAATTTGCCGGGATGCTTTTTGCCTTTACCTTTATTGCAAAAACAGGATGCCTGATCTTTCCGTAAAAGCCAACCTGGTCGACCTTCACCAGCAACGTATCTACCCCGCCCTTATTACCATCCGCCAAAACCGTATCGCTTCCATTAAGGAGACCGACGAAACAGGCATAGAAGGCTATGCGCTTCCCGGCTTTGTCGACAGCCATGTGCACATCGAAAGCTCGATGCTGACGCCAGCGCAGTTTGCCCGGCTGGCAGTGGTGCATGGCACGGTGGCTACCATCAGCGACCCGCATGAGATCGCCAATGTTTGTGGCATGGCTGGCATTGACTTTATGATCGAGAACGGGAATACCGTTCCTTTCAAGTTCAATTTCGGCGCCCCAAGCTGTGTGCCGGCCACAGGCTTTGAAACAGCCGGCGCCGAGCTCAATGCAGAAGATGTGACCAGGCTGCTGGAAAGAGACGAGATCAGGTACCTGAGCGAGATGATGAACTTTCCCGGCGTGCTGCAGCAAGACCCCGAAGTGATGAAAAAGATAGAAGCTGCTCACCGGCTGGGTAAGCCCGTAGACGGGCATGCGCCGGGGCTCCGGGGAGAAGATGCGCGAAAATATATCGCTGCCGGCATTTCTACCGATCATGAATGCTTTACTGCCGAAGAAGCGCTCGACAAGCTGGGCTATGGCATGAAGATACTTATCAGGGAAGGCAGCGCGGCCAAAAACTTTGAAGCCCTGGTTCCCTTGCTGAACGAGCATTATGAGCAGATGATGTTTTGCAGCGACGACAAGCACCCCGACAGCCTGGTGCTGGGCCATATCAACCAGCTTTGCACCAGGGCTGTGGCAAAGGGCATTGATGTGATGAAAGTGCTGCGGGCCGCCTGCATAAACCCGGTATTGCATTACAATATGCCGGTAGGGGTGCTCCGCGAAGGAGATCCTGCCGACTTCATCCTGGTAAAGGACCTGGTAAGCTTTGAGGTAAAGGCTACCTATATCGACGGGGCCTGCGTAGCCAGGGATGGTGTATCATTGATTGAATTGCCCGCTAAAGCCACACCCGAAAAGCCTGTCAATAATTTCCGCTGCAGCCCCAAAAAAGCAGAAGACTTCGCCATCAGCTCTACGCATCATGATGCGCCTTTGGTCAGCCATCACGACCCGCTGGCCATTCCGGTAATTGAAGCGCTCGACGGGCAGCTGATCACCAATAAGCTTTTCCTGAAAGGAAAGATAGAGAATGGCTTCTTTGTAAGCGATGCAGAAAACGACATCCTGAAGATCGTAGTAGTAAACCGTTACCGGGATGCCGAGCCGGCGAGGGCTTTTATCAAGAATGTGGGGCTGAAAAGAGGCGCTATTGCTTCGTCTGTAGCGCATGACAGCCACAATATCGTGGCCGTAGGCGCAGACGATGAAAGCATTGCGAAAGCAGTCAACAGCGTAATTGCCCAGCAGGGGGGGATCAGCCTGTATGCCCCGGCTGCTGACGGGCAGGCCGAAACCAGCCTTGTTGTACCTTTACCGGTAGCCGGGCTTATGAGCGTGTCTGACGGTTACCAGGTAGCCAGGGAATACGCGGCTATCGATAAAGCGGCCAAAGAGCTGGGCAGCAGCTTAGGTTCTCCTTTTATGACGATCTCTTTCATGGCATTGCTGGTTATCCCGCATCTGAAGCTAAGCGATAAGGGCCTGTTTGACGGGGACAGCTTTTCTTTTGCCTGACCGGTCACCGGCAGGATAATTTTATGGATATACAAGAGGCAACCGACCTGATAAGGCATCCCGCCGCTGCTGCGGCAAGCTGGGCCGATCTTGGCTGCGGCACTGGTACCTTTACCCTGGCCCTGGCCAACCTGCTGCCTGCCGGCAGCATCATACATGCTGTTGACCGCGACCAGCAGGCCCTGGCAGCTATTCCTGCTACCTGGCAGCAGGTGCATATCAGCAAAACGGCCTGTGATTTCGCAGAAGACCCGCTGTCCTTTCATCAGCTCGACGGCATTCTTATGGCTAACTCATGGCATTATATCAGGGAAAAAGAGCGGCTGCTGAACAAGCTGAGACCCATCCTGTCAAAGCATGGCCGCTGGCTGGTGGTAGAGTATGATACGGGGCAGGCTAATCGCTGGGTGCCTTACCCGCTGTCTTTTCACGCTTTGCAGCTTTTGTTTGGCCAGGCAGGATACCAGGACATTCAGCTGCTGGGGCATCGGCCTTCCCTTTATCAGCAGAGAAACCTATATGCAGCCCTGGTACAGTAGCAGAAGGAAAAGCCTGCTTTTTCTTATTGGCTATCTTTGAAGCAGGAACTATCGTTATGAAGCAACCGGCATATATTCTCCTGTTGCTGTTGCTGGCCTGCAACAGCCGGCCATCCAGCACGGAAGCCCCTGCAGATACAGCTTCCGGCAGTAAAACCGCTGCAGAGCCTGGCAATGCTGTCATGGATTCCACTGCCCTGTTCTCGCTTTCCGATACTATCCTAAGCGCCCTGAAGGCAAAGGATTACAGGTTGCTGGCCTCGTTCGTGCATCCTGAAAAAGGCCTGCTGCTTTCTCCTTATGCTTATATCGATACGGCTGCTGCGCAGGTGCTCACAGCTATCCAGCTGCAGGAAACACCTGGAAAAATAAAAACATGGGGATATTATGATGGCAGCGGCGACCCGATCCGGCTGAGCATGGAGCAGTACTTCGAGCGCTTTGTATATAACGCCGACTTTAAGGCAGCCCCTCAAAAAGCGTTCAATAGCTTTCTGGGGCTTGGCAATTCATTGAACAACCTGCGCGATATTTATCCCGGGGCCGTGTTTACGGAATTCTACTTCCCGGGATTTGAAGCCCGTTATAACGGTATGGACCGGGTAACGCTCCGGCTTGTATTTATGCCGTACCAGGGCCGGCCCAGGCTGGTTGCCCTGGTGCATGATCAATGGACGGTTTAGCATGCCATGCCATTCACCGACTATTCTTCCCCGTTTACCGGTAATTATGGTTTTATTACCTTCAAGGCCTTGCTTTCGCCTTACCGGGTATTTAGCTTTGATCAAAATTTGAAAACAATGAATGATCGCAGAAATTTCCGTGAAGAAATGAGGAACAGGTGGAGAGAGCATCATGGCCGCCCACACAATAGTCATGGCCATATCTGGACAGGTGTGCTCCTGCTTGTGATCGGCATGTTGGCGCTGGCCAGGAGCTTCGATGTTCCGCTGCCGGAATGGCTGCTTAGCTGGCAGATGCTGCTGATAGGCATCGGCCTTATTATCGGCATCCGTAAAAACTTCCAGGGCGGATGGTTTGTGCCGGTGCTGATAGGTGGCGTTTTCATGGCAAATGAATTTTTCCTGCACGGTGAGATACGCCGGCATATATGGCCGCTGATCCTGATCATCCTGGGCCTATTCTTCGTATTCCGCCCGCGAAGGCGAAGGTTCTGCGACTGGGATCAAAAAAAAAATTCAGTCAGTGAACCCGACGCCATAGCTTCAGAAGTTGATCCTAATGAGGATGATTTCATAGACAGCACTTCCATCTTTGGAAGCGCCAAGAAAGTGATCCTCTCGAAAAAATTCAGGGGAGGTGATATTGTCAACATTTTCGGAGGCACGGAGATTGATCTCACACAAGCCGATATGACCGGTTCTGCTGTCATCGATATCACTGCCCTGTTTGGTGGAGCTACCCTGATAGTTCCTTCTCATTGGATGGTACGCTCGGAAGCCGTCACTATTTTCGGAGGCATTACCGATAAAAGAAAGTTCACCAACTATACCGATACCGCCGTCAAGACCATCCTGCTGAAAGGCACTATCATCTTTGGCGGCATCGAAGTAAAAAGCTATTAGCCAACCCCACCACCAGCCGCCATCTGTATTTATAACCGTCAACTGTAATATCTATGAACTGGTACATGGCTAAAATGGTCTTTCGCATTGTTTGCGGCAACGGAGAGCATACTCCCCAGTTTGAGGAGCAGCTTCGCCTTATCGAAGCCGGCAGCCGGGAAGAAGCATTCTCAAAAGGCCGGGAAATGGGAAAAAAGGAGGAAGATGCTTTCTATAATCAAAAGCTGCAGCTGGTGCAATGGCAGTTTATCAATATAAGCGAGCTATACCAGCTCAATACCCTGTCTGATGGGCTGGAAGTGTATTCCAGGATCGAGGAAAGGGAAAATGCGGATGCCTATATCCTGACCATAAACAGGAAGGCTGAAAATATTTCCTGCAGCGAATTACCATCCTGTACCTGATCGCCTATTGCCTATGACCCCCAGCCCTTTTTCTGTACGACGTTTCCTGGTTATTTTCAGTATCTCCTGGCTGGTACTGATCCTGGACCATGCCTGCCTGGTGTATTTCTTTGGCTTTCCCTGGCAGGTTGCGGCTGTCGACAGCCTTATCAGCAATATCCTGCTGCTTGGCATCTGCGTGCTGGTGATCAATACGATCCGCTTTTACTCGCCGGGAACCGGCCAGTATATAAACGTGCTTATTCTTTGCGTGGTGCTTACCATCATCTGGCTGCTGCTGGGCCGCTGGCTGCTGGGCCTGGCATTGGGCAGCGAGCCCGACTATCCTTTCTTTCTCCAGCGTTCGCTGATGATCAGGTCGAGCCTCGCGTTCCTGGTGCTGGGCATTGTTACGCTGATGGGCATATTATGGCATAACTGGCAGGAGCAGCAGGACAACGAGCAACGGAAAGCCGACGCAGAAAAGCTGGCCAAAGATGCCGAGCTGTTCAAGCTCCGGCAGCAGCTGCAGCCGCATTTCCTGTTCAACAGCCTCAACTCTATCAATGCCTTGATCGGGCTTCGCCCGGCAGAGGCGCGCAAGATGGTGCAGCAGCTTTCGGATTTTCTCCGCGGCACCCTGAAAAAAGAAGAGACCCAGTGGGTGAGCCTGCAGGAAGAACTACAGCATCTCCAGCTTTACCTGGACATTGAAAAAGTACGTTTCGGCAACCGGTTGGCCACTCATATTGAATGCGACGAGGCTTCGCGGCAGATGAAGCTGCCGGCGCTCCTGCTGCAGCCTATCGTGGAAAATGCCATCAAGTTCGGCCTGTATGATACTATCGGCGAAACCCTGATCCGGCTGCAGGCGGTGCAGGAAGATCATTACCTGGTGATCAGGGTAGAAAATCCTTTCGATCCTGAAACCTCGTCCCCCAAACAAGGGACCGGCTTCGGTCTTTCTTCAGTAAAACGGCGCCTGTACCTGCTGTTTGCCCGTAACGACCTGCTGACCACTGATGCCAGGGAGAATATTTTTACCACCATTATCAGGATACCGTCAACCGATCCCGAGCCGACATCCATTTTAAGCAGTTGATATATGAATAAAGTTATTATTATAGACGACGAGCCGCTGGCAAGAAGCATTGTCAAGGAATATCTCCAGAAATACCCTGAGCTGGAGCTGGTAACCGAATGCGGGGATGGCTTTGAAGGGCTCAAGGCCATCCAGCAGCACCAGCCCGATCTTATTTTCCTGGATATCCAGATGCCGAAGATCAACGGGTTTGAAATGCTGGAGCTGGTAGAAGATCCTCCTTCCGTTATTTTTACTACGGCCTTCGATGAATACGCGATAAAAGCTTTTGAAGCACACGCGGTCGATTACCTGCTTAAGCCCTTCAACCAGGAACGTTTTGATAAAGCCATTGCCAAATGGACCGAGCAGAAGAAACCCACTACGTCCACGCACACGCAGGAGCTGCTGGAAACCGCCGCCCAATCACCTGCGCAGAACCACCGGATAGTAGTAAAGAACGGCACCAAGATCAAGATAATCCCGGTGCATGATATTTATTACCTGGAAGCAGCCGACGACTATGTTAAGATACATACCGCTGAAGGCTATTTCCTGAAGAATAAAACAATGAGCCATTTTGAGCAGGCGCTGGACCCGCAGCAGTTTGCACGTTGCCACCGCTCTTACCTTGTGAACATACAACAGATCACGCGTATCGATCCTTATGAAAAGGATAATCATATCGCTATCCTGCGCTCGGGCGCCAGGGTTCCTGTAAGCCGGGGAGGCTACGGCAGGCTGAAAGCCGTGCTGGGATTATAAGGATCGTTATAAGAAAAAAATATTGGCCATGCCTTGCGGGCCTATCTAACGGTTGCTATGAGGCAGGGATTTAATGCCCTGGTAAACCATCGTTGATAATGCAGCCCGGCATGATGCAGGTAGCGGAAAAGCTATACGCCTTACCCTTCCTGCCCCATCCATAAAGCTCCTCCCACGCTATCCCTCGAAGCTCCTGTTACCGATGAGAGCACATTTGCTTCCTCGCGCCAGCGCAGCACGCCGATCAATGCCATGATCAGGGCTTCCTTGAAGTTAACAAGCTTCTCTTCGGGTATCACTACTTCTATCCCGGCCGGTAACAGCCGCTGCCGGATACGTTCCACCAGGTAGCTATTAAAAGCGCCGCCGCCGGTAATAAGCAGGCGGGCGCCTGCTGCCGGGGAAAACAGGTCGATAGCCCTGGATACCTGGCCTGCAATATGCTCGCAGTAACTGCTCAGCGCATCATAAACATCCAGCCCCGAAGCCTCTATAAGCGGGTAAACGGTATGGGTACCGAAATCATTGGCCAACGACTTTGGCGCCGGCCGGCTGTAATATTCCAGCCTATCAAGCTGTTGAAGCAGGGCTTCGCTGACCTTGCCGGTGGCTGCCATATAGCCTCCTTCGTCGTATTCCTTTTCATTGCGGGCGGCCAGCATGTTCAGCACGCGGTTGGCAGGGCAGATATCAAAAGCTCTATATACCGGCCCATTACCTGAAATATTGGCAATGCCCCCGATATTGAGAAAAAGCTCATATTCTCCCAGCAACATTTTCTCCCCTACCGGCACAATGGGGGCTCCCTGCCCTCCCAGGGCAATGTCCATGGCCCGCAGGTCAGTGACCACCGGCAGCCGGGTAGCCGCTGCAATGGCTGCCCCGTCGCCAAGCTGGGCCGTCATTTTGCTGGCAGGCAGGTGAAAGGTAGTATGCCCATGTGAAGCCACCAGCCCTACCTTATAATGCAGCCCTTTTTCGCTGATGAAGCGGTTCACCTGCTCGCCCAGGTAAGCGCCGTACTCAATATGCAGGAGCTGGTAATCCAGGGCCGAAAGCGAAGTGGCCGTGCGTAACCGCTCTGTCCATTTAGGAGAATAAGGATAGCAGGCTGCTTCCTCTATAGAATACTGCCATTTGCCGCCATTTTCATTTATCTCGGCAAAAACGATATCAAGCCCGTCAAGCGAGCTGCCGCTCATTAAGCCAATAACCCTGTAAACCATGAATTAATCCGCCGGTTTAATATTGATGACCCCTGCCCAGCCAAAAATAAATTTCATATATCGGTCAGGGATTTTAGATTTGCCAAAAGTAAGGAAAGGTTGAAACGTTTGGCAGTTTGCGGCCAATACCGCTTCCAACCTGCATTTCAGGACAAAATCACTATCTGGCACCGTAAATCCTGCCTGAGGTTCAATGCTGAAGGCAATATATATTCAATTTCATGGTCATTAATTTAAGCGAACAGCACAGCCTGCTAAGCAACTGGGTCAGCGAATTACGGAATATAGAGATCCAGAACGATCGTATGCGCTTTCGCCGCAACCTGGAACGTATCGGTGAAATAGCCGCTTACGAGATCAGCAAAGTGCTCCCTTTTGAAGAAAAGGAGATCCAGACGCCGTTGGGCATCGCTACCGGCAAGCTGATGCAGCAGCAGCCTGTGCTGGCCACTATCCTGCGGGCCGGCCTGCCCCTGCACCAGGGACTTCTTAATTATTTTGACCAGGCAGACAACGCCTTTATCTCTGCTTACCGTAAGCATAATAAGGATGGCAGCTTCGAGATCAGCCTGGATTATATCTCCTGCCCCGAGCTCGAAAACAGGACGGTCATTATTTCCGACCCGATGCTCGCTACCGGCTCTTCCCTCGTTAAAACGATCCATTTCCTTAAAGAAGAAGGCCACCCGAAAGAGATCCATATCGTAGCGGCCATTGCCTGCACGGTAGGGATCGAGTATGTAAAAAGAGAAGAGCCATCGGTAACTGTATGGTGCGGTGATATCGATGATGAGCTCACAGCGAAAGGGTATATCGTTCCCGGCCTGGGTGATGCCGGGGACCTTGCTTTTGGGGTAAAGGTGCAGATGTAGGCCTGCAAGGTTTATTTTTGCCGCTCTGGAAATTGTCGTATTTTTCCAGTTCGTACCTGAACCGGTACTTACCAACTGCTGCCGGAACAATTTTCACCTGGTCTCAACCGTTATGGAGCCGTCCTGGAGGAGGGATCAAGTAAACTTTAACGCTTTGATGAAAAAGATACTGACTTCTGTCATAGCCTGCTTTGCTCTTACCAGTGCGGCTTTTGCGCAGGATCCCAATTTTTCCCAGTTTTTTGCTTCCCCCTTAACGCTCAATCCGGCGCTTACGGGCAAGTTTGACGGCTTATTCAGGGTGGCAACCAACTACCGCAATCAATGGCCTTCCATCAACAATGCCTATATTACCGGTACCGCTTCGCTGGATATGGGCATCATGAAGAACAGGATACCCGAAGGAGACCAGTTTGGCATCGGCATCATGGGGTTTACGGACAAAGCCGGCGACGGGGCCCTGAACAATAATTACCTGGGCCTTTCCCTTGCCTATCATAAAAGCCTTGATGAGAACAGCTTTCACCAGCTGGGCGCCGGCTTCCAGGGCACCTACCTGAACAAGCGCCTTGACCGTAACAAGCTATTATTCCAGGATCAGCTTACTCCTTTTGGATTTACCGGGGTTTCTGCTGAAAGCTTCTCCAGCCAGCAGGTCAATCTCAACTATTTCGACCTTAATGCCGGCGTATTTTACAATGGCAGCACCAACGGGGAGAATAATTTCTACCTGGGCGCCTCTATGTACCATATCAACCGCCCCAAGGAAACATTCCAGCAAGGTTATTTCCTGCTGCCTACCCGTACCACCATTCATGCAGGAGGCAAGATCCCGGTCGGCACCTATAATTTCATTCACCTGGCAGCCAACCATAGCTTCCAGGCCAAATCGTACAATACCATCGTCGGCGGCTCTTTTTCACTCAACGTCAACAACAGCGAGGAAAACCCTACCAATGTTTACCTGGGTAGCTGGTACCGGCTGGGCGATGCCATTATTCCCTATATGGGACTGGAATTTGGAGAATGGCATTTCGGGGCTTCTTACGACGTGAACACCTCGCAGCTGAAAACGGCGTCCAACAGCCGGGGAGGCGTTGAGATATCGCTGATCTACATAAAAAAATATGTAGACCCGAACATGAAGAAACTGAACTGTCCTAAATTCTGATGCAACCAAATTTACATATACCAGGGACCCCGTTTAGCCGGGGTCTTTGCTTTTTACCGCCATCCGGCTTTTTTCGCTGCAAGCTTAACGCATGAAACGGATATTCACCAACCTTACCTTCTGGGTGCTGGTAGCTATTACTGCCGGTGTGCTGGTCGGTCATTTTGAAAAGGACTGGGCCCTGCAGCAGGTAATGAAGCAGCCTTTCAAGGATCGCTGGCTGGGCCAGGAGATCACGATCGGCGTTACCCGCAGCGAGCTGCTGGGCAATATCTTCATCAGCATTGTCAAGCTCTTTATCAATCCCATTATTTTCCTGACCATTACCCTGGGCATCGTGAGCATGGGCAACCTGCGAAAGGTCGGGCGCATCGGGGCCAAATCGCTGCTTTATTTCGAGGTGGTCACCACTTTTGCCCTGCTTATCGGCGTGGTAGTAGCCCTGCTGATACGGCCGGGGGATGGCGTAGATACTTCTGCCGTTAAAAGCGGCGATATATCCCGCTATGCCGACAGCGGCGAACATTTTAGCTGGTGGAAATTCTTTCTTGACAATTCTACCCTGCAGGTATTGCTTATCGCCCTGCTCTCGGGCATCCTCCTTGGGTTCTATAAAGGGCAGGATAAAATAATAAAGATCCTCAAGATCATTTCCCGGTACGTGTTCAGGGGCCTGCATATCGTTATGATGCTGGCGCCTATCGGGGCTTTCGGAGGAATGGCCTTTACCATCGCAAAGTATGGCATCGATACCCTGCTGCCCCTGGCCAAGCTGATGGCAACGGTATATGCAACGATGGGCATTTTTATCTTCTTCATACTCTGGCTTATCCTGCGGCATTACAGGGTATCGCTGCTACGCTTCCTTCGCTATATCAGGCAGGAGCTGCTGGTGGTATTGGGCACTTCGTCTTCCGAGGCAGCACTGCCATCGCTCATGGAAAAGCTGGAACGCATGGGATGCTCCAAGCCTGTTGTAGGCCTGGTGGTGCCCACCGGCTATTCGTTCAACCTCGATGGCACTACCATCTATCTTTCTATGTGCATGATATTTCTCTCGCAGGTATATAACGTACACCTGAATTGGGCACAGATCGCCAGCATCATCGGCATACTGATGCTCACTTCCAAAGGAGCCGCCGGCGTTACCGGGAGCGGCTTTGTGGTGCTGGCCTCTACGCTCACTGCCATAAAAGTGATACCGATAGAAGGGCTGGCCCTGCTATTAGGCGTAGACCGCTTTATGTCAGAGGCCAGGGCATTGACCAACTTCATCGGCAACGGCGTAGCTGCTATCTGGATCGCCAATAATGAAAGGGAGTTCGACAGGAATAAGATGGAGCTTGCTTTTGAAGAGCTCCCCGAGACCTGACCTATTTTTTCCCGCTCACGAACGGATGTCCTTTTATATAAAACCGGTAAGGCAGCAAAGCGTCTTCTGCAGCATAATCAACCCCTATGCGCGGGGATGAGCAGATCAGGGAAGGCGTATAGCTTGTACCATCGTCTGCCAGGTAAATGGTATCGCCTGTAAGGGAAAGGCCGTTATCCTGCGTATGTATGCCCAGGGCCCTGGTAAGATTGCCAGGCCCGCGCGTAAGCGTATGATCGGCTTTGATCTTGCCTGTGCGCTTCAGCATATCCGGCACGCCTTCTACCGGCTCAAGCGCCCTGATCAGGACGGCATAAGGCACATCCTTTTTCCAGGTCACCACATTAAAAAGATGGTGGATGCCGTAGCAAAGATAGATATAGGCCAGCCCGCCATCGGCATACATTACTTCGTTACGACGGGTACGCCGCCCGCCATAGGCATGCGAAGCTTTGTCATTGATGCCGGCATAGGCTTCGCATTCCACGATGCGCCCCGAGGTAACAATGCCTTTGTATCGCGTAACCAGCAGCTTGCCAAGCAGCTCTTCCGCCACCTGCAGCACCTGCTCTCTCCTGTAAAATGAAAGTGGTAGCTTTTTCATCATCCGGAAAGATCGTTAAAGACGATCGTGCTGTAAAGTTCATTAAATCTGTCATTAGTTGCGCCGGTAGCAGGAATATAGCGATCGTTAAGCGGCATGGCCTGCTTGAAGAGCATGCAAAAATCATTTCAGGTAAACATATCTTAGGGCTATATTTACCGGTCAAAAAAACAGCCTTGCTGAAAGAAATTGTCATAGCGCTGCAATCTTACCAGGAGGCCCATCTTTTCCTGCGAAGATACCGGCTGCGGGCCTGGGTCATTATGCCAGGCATCGTCTATGCCTTGCTGTTTATTACCGGCATGTATTTTTTCTGGACATCAGCCGACGAGGGCGTGTACTGGATGAGCCGGAAGCTGGGCATCGAAGCTTTTCTGCAGAAGGAGCGCAGCCCTTTCCTGAGCTTTCTCTTCGTGATGACGGGCATGATGTTGCGGCTGATGCTGGTATTCCTTTATTTTTCGCTTTTCAAATACCTGATACTGATCGTAGGCTCCCCGGTTTTTGCGCTGCTGAGCGAAAAAACCGAGGCCGCCCTCGAAGGAAAAGAGCATCACTGGCAATGGCAGGAGCTGAGAAAGGATTGCAGCCGCAGCATTCGCGTGGCGCTTCGCAATGCCGGACGGCAATCGGTGTACCTGCTGGGGCTATTGCTTCTGTCGCTGGTGCCGGTGATCGGGTGGATCACTCCCGTGATCGCGCTGCTGATGGAATGCTTTTATTACGGTGCTTCCATGCTGGATTACAGCTTTGCCCGGCATGGCTATTCACCTTCACAGAGCATTTATTTTACAGGCAGGCATAAGGGCCTGGCCATCGGCAATGGCATTCTTTTCTATATAATGCACCTGGTAGTGATCTTTGCGCCCGCTTATGCGGTCATAGCAGCTACGCTTACGGTGCAGAAAGTAAAAAGCACCTGATATGGAAGGGGCAAAGGTCTATCTTATACCAACAGTGCTTGATGAGGACGGCTTCCAGGCCTTACCGGCTTATATCCTGGAAGCTGTAAAAGATTGCAGTATTTTTTTTGTGGAAAACGAGCGGACGGCCCGGCGATACCTTAAGCGCTGCTGGAAGGAAATGGTGATTGACGACTATGAATGGGTAGCGATCGGCAAAGATGAAGCAGCCGTTACCACCGCTTTCCGGCAGAAAATAAAGGAGAAACGGCATATCGGCGTCATCAGCGAGGCCGGTTGCCCCGGCGTGGCCGACCCCGGTCAGCTGCTGGTAGGCATAGCGCAGCAGATGGGAGTCCGGGTAATGCCGCTTGTAGGCCCCAGCTCCATTTTGCTGGCGCTGATGGGCAGCGGCATGAACGGCCAGCAGTTCCGCTTTTCCGGCTACCTGCCTATCGACAGCCAGCAGCGGGCCAGGGCGCTGAAAGAGCTCGAGGGCGAATCACAGAAAAAGAACTGCACTGAAATATTCATCGAGACCCCTTACCGCAACAACCAGCTTATAGATACCTTGCTAAAGAACCTTCGCGGCCAAACCCTGCTTTGCATTGCAGCCGATATTACGGGGAAGAACGAGCTGATCGTAACAAAGCCGGTCAGCGAATGGCAGAAAGCCCCGCCTGACATACATAAGCGGCCGGCGCTTTTCCTGATCTATGCCGGGCAGTGATCAGCGCTCGGGATCGTGCATGGAGATGATGCTGTCGACGATATAGCGGGTATTGCCCCGCCAGGGAAGCGCACCATTGTATTCCTTGTAATGAAGATCGAATTTTTTGCCGCTGTTCAGCTTCAGCACTTCAAATACTTCCTTGCTCTTGATGGAGAACTCGAACTCGTTCGACTGGATCGCTCCCGCAACCTTGCTCCTGATGCCTTCCTGGATCAGCTTGCCTTCATAGGTCTTGAAAAGCTGGCCCTTCCGCACCGCATAGTTCAGGTATCCCGATTTTACCCCGTCGCTGGTATAAGGAAAGTAGAACTTCCAGTAAACATAGCCGGCCAGCCCGATCAGCGCTACCAGAACAAACGTTAGGAAGAATTTCCGCAGACCGGAAGATCGTTTGGGAGTTGGGGAAGAAAGAGGGCCCATAGCCAGGGATTTATAACAAAAAATTTGTTCAACTAACCCGATTAATAATATACCTTTGTACCGAATTTACAATTTGATTTGTAAACATGAGCAATATTCTTACCCATACCAAGCAATTTGCCTTCCATGCAGACGCTGCCAGTGGTGTTTACGTCGTTGGGTATGATGTATTTACTTTTTGCCGCCCCCGACGCCGTCCTGTGTGCTGACAGGACGAACCACTTACCACGGTCCCTGTCAGTGAATCCTCTCCGGAACAATTTTTGGGACTGGTCATCCGACATATTCTAATTTTTCAATCGTGGACAATCAACAGATCATCATTAGGGTAGCTACCCGGGATGATAAAAAATATTCAACCATCATCACCGATGAGATGGAAGCCTCGGCAAAAGCCAGGGGTACCGGCATCGCCAAGCGCAGCCCTGCCTACATCGAGCAAAAGATCGAGGAAGGAAAGGCCGTAATAGCTGTTACTGCCGCCGGCGATTGGGTGGGCTTCTGCTATATCGAAACCTGGAGCCATGAAGAATATGTGGCCAACTCAGGGCTTATCGTATCGCCCGAATACCGGAAGACCGGTGTGGCCAAAGGCATCAAGCAAAAGATATTCAATCTTTCCCGGCAGAAATATCCCGAGGCAAAGATATTCGGTCTAACTACGGGTCTTGCCGTAATGAAGATCAACAGCGACCTGGGCTACGAGCCGGTCACCTACTCGGAGCTTACCCAGGACGAGGCCTTCTGGGCCGGCTGCAAAAGCTGCGTGAACTATGATATCCTGATGAGCAAGGAGCGGAAGAACTGCATGTGCACTGCCATGCTCTACGACCCAAAGGATCACTATGAGCCTGCAGAGACGAAGGCTTATTTTGAAGAAAATAAAAAAGGCTTTGAGCGCCTGCTCCGTCTCAAGCAATGGAAGCTGCTGAAGCCCTTTCTTAAAAAGGATAAGGAAAAGAAGGGCGATGGCAGGATCAGGTCGTTATTACATTTTCTTTTTAACTTCTAACCACCTTTCTTACAACCATGAGCAAAAAGATCGTTTTAGGGTTCAGCGGCGGATTAGATACTTCATTTTGTGCTAAATACCTGACGGAAGAAAAAGGATATGATGTGCACAGCATCATTGTCAATACCGGTGGCTTTTCTGAAGAAGAGCTGAAGCAGATAGAAGATCATGCCTATAACCTGGGCGTAAAGTCGCATAAAACGGTAAACGCCGTAAAAAGCTATTACGACAGCATCATTAAATACCTTATATACGGTAACGTATTAAAGAATAATACTTACCCGCTCAGCGTATCGGCCGAAAGGCTTAGCCAGGCCCTGCACATCGCTTCCTATGCAGAAGAGATAAATGCCGATGCAATAGCGCACGGCAGCACCGGCGCAGGTAACGACCAGGTACGCTTTGATATGATCTTTCATATCATGGTGCCCGGCATCGAGATCATTACTCCTATCCGCGACCTGAAGCTGAGCCGGGAAGCCGAGATCGACTACCTGAAAGAAAAAGGGGTAGAAATGAACTTTGAAAAAGCGGCCTACTCTATCAATAAAGGCCTGTGGGGCACAAGCGTGGGCGGCAGGGAAACCCTGTCATCCAAAGGCCTGCTGCCGGAAGAAGCCTGGCCAACGCAGGTTACCCGGTCAGGCGCTGAAGAGGTAAGGCTTCGCTTTGAGAAGGGCGAGCTGAAAGAAGTGAATGAAGAATGCTTCAAGCATCCTTCTGAAGCCATACAATACCTGCAATCGCTGGCCGGCCCCTATGGCATAGGCCGCGACATACATGTAGGCGATACCATCATCGGCATTAAAGGCCGCGTGGGCTTTGAAGCGGCTGCGCCAATGGTCATCATCAAAGCGCATCATGCCCTTGAAAAGCACGTGCTCACCAAGTGGCAGCTCAGCTGGAAAGACCAGCTGGCCCAGTTCTATGGTAACTGGCTCCATGAAGGCCAGATACTTGATCCTGTTATGCGCGATATGGAAGCCTATCTCGAAAGCTCCCAGCGCAATGTAACGGGCAACGTGTTTGTACAGCTGCAACCTTACCGCTTCCAGGTGATCGGCATCGAAAGCCAGTACGACCTGATGAACAGTAAATTCGGCAAGTACGGTGAAATGAACACCGGCTTTACCGGCGATGACGTAAAAGGGTTTACCCGCATCTTCGGCAACCAGACCATGATATACCACCTGGTAAAAACAGGCAATGATTAAGCACCGGCTTTATCTTCTGGGGCATGATAGCAGGCGCAAAAAATAAGACATGAGCAAAAAAATCAATGCAGGCATTATCGGCGGAGCAGGTTATACCGGTGGAGAGCTTATCCGCATACTGATCAATCATCCGCAGGTGAACCTTTCTTTTGTGCATAGCCGCAGCAATGCCGGTCAGCCTGTTTCTTCAGTGCACCAGGACCTGGCTGGGGAATCCTCTCTTTTTTTCAGCGGTGATATCAGCGAAGACATCGATGTTCTTTTTCTTTGCCTGGGACATGGCGAGTCCAAAAAATTTCTCGATCATCAGCCCCTGCCTGATCATGTCAGGATCATTGACCTGGCCAACGATTTTCGTCTCCGCGCTGATGCCCTGGCAGGCCTCCGTCAGTTTGTGTACGGCCTGCCCGAGCTCAACAGGGAAGCTATCCGTAAAGCCGCCAATATTGCCAACCCTGGCTGCTTTGCCACAGCCATACAGCTGGGCCTGCTGCCCCTGGCCCAGGCAGGGCTGCTCACAGAGATCTATACCACCGGCATTACAGGTTCTACCGGGGCCGGCCAGTCGCTTTCCGCTACCTCCCATTTCAGCTGGAGGGCCAACAATATACAGGCTTACAAAACCCTCACCCACCAGCACCTGGGTGAGATCGGGGAATCGCTGCTGGCACTGCAGCCGGGCACCTCGATAGACCTGAGCTTTGTTCCCTGGCGCGGTGATTTTACACGGGGCATCTTTATCAGCTCCACCATTCACTGCGAGCTGAGCCTTGCTGAATTGAATGAATTGTATGAAACCTATTATGCGGATCATTCGTTTACGCATGTTAGCCGCGAACCCATATTCCTGAAGCAGGTGATAAATACCAATAAGGCTATGATACAGGTGGAAAAAGCCGGTACCAAGCTCGTGGTGCATTCGGCGGTCGACAACCTGCTCAAGGGAGCCAGCGGCCAGGCCGTTCAGAATATGAACCTGCTTTTCGGGTTGGATGAAGCTGCCGGTCTCAGGCTGAAGGCCGGGTATTATTAATGGTAAGAAGGGCTAAGCCCGATCTCTATATATTATTTATACATATTGCTATGAACCTGTTCGACGTTTACCCGATCAATGATATCACTATTGTAAAAGCTCTTAGCTCAACGGTGTGGGACGATAAAGGCCAGGCCTATCTTGACCTGTATGGAGGTCATGCCGTGATCAGCATCGGTCATACGCATCCTCACTGGGTGAAGCGGATAGAAGAGCAGCTGGAACGGATCGCATTCTATTCCAACTCTATCAGGATACCATTGCAGCAAGAGCTGGCCGAAAAGCTTGGACAGGTGTCCGGCAAAACGGATTATCAGCTTTTCCTGTGCAACAGCGGTGCTGAAGCCAATGAGAATGCCCTTAAGCTGGCTTCTTTTCATAATGGCAGGAAAACAGTGATCGCTTTCCGGAAAGCTTTTCATGGCAGAACCTCCCTGGCCGTATCGGCAACCGATAACAAAAATTATATAGCGCCGGTCAATGAAACAGATAACGTGGTTTTCCTTCCCTTTAACGACGAGCAGGCATTGACCGATTACTTTGCCCGTCATGGCGACAAGGTATCGTCCGTTATCATCGAAGGCATACAGGGTGTTGGCGGCATTAATGTAGCCACGCCTTCTTTCCTGCAGCTGATCCGCCGGCTCTGCGATCAGCATGGCGCCGTTTATATTGCCGACAGCGTGCAATGCGGCTATGGAAGGAGCGGCAAATTTTTCAGCCATGATTTTGCAGGCGTCGATGCCGACATATATTCCATGGCCAAGGGCATGGGCAATGGCTTCCCGGTAGCCGGCATTATTGTAGCCCCGCATATCAGGCCCAGGCATTTTCAGCTGGGCACCACTTTTGGCGGCAATCACCTGGCCTGCGCGGCAGCGCTGGCAGTGCTGGAAGTAATAGAGGCCGATGATCTTATGACCAATGCTGCGCAGACCGGTCAGTACCTGGCGGAACAATTGTCTGCTATCCCTGGCCTGCAGCAGGTGCGCGGACGCGGTCTTATGATCGGCTTTGATGTTGCCGAAGAGCTAAAGGACCTGAGAAAGACCCTGCTTTGGAAGCATCATATGTTCACCGGCGAGGCCAGGCCCCACGTGATCCGCCTGCTGCCTTCACTTGCCCTGGGCCGTGAAGAGGCTGATACCTTTATACAGGTGGTGAAAAAAGAAGCAGAAGCCCTGGCGCCGGTATCCTGACCTGGCAACATGTATTATTTTACCAAGCATAAAACAACCGACCAGCTTTGAAACAGTTCATCTCCGTTAACGATGTGCATGATATAGATGCCTTGGTACAAAGGGCGCTGGCTTACAAAGCCTCTCCTTTTACCGACCATACCCTGGGCGCCGGCAAGCGTATCGGTTGCCTGTTCCTGAACCCCAGCATGCGCACCCGTCTCAGCACGCAGGTAGCGGCGCAGAACCTGGGCATGGAAGCTATCGTATTCAATGTAGGCAGCGAGGGCTGGGCGCTGGAATTTGAAGAAGAAGCGATCATGAGCGGCAATACCGTGGAGCACGTAAAGGATGCAGCCCCGGTATTTGGGAAATATTTCGATATACTGGCGATCCGCACTTTCCCTTCGCTCAAGAACCGCGACGACGATTACAGCGAGCTTTATATCAGGCAATTCATTAAATATGCCGGCATACCGGTGGTAAGCCTGGAAAGCGCTACGCTGCATCCGTTGCAATCCCTTACTGATATCATAACTATCCAGGAAGCGCTGCAGCAGGATCCTTCTATCACCGCCAACGGACGAAAGCCCAGGATCGTGCTGAGCTGGGCCCCGCATGTAAAGCCCTTGCCGCAGTGCGTGGCCAATAGCTTTGCGCAATGGATCAATGCCTGGGGAGAAGCCGATTTCGTGATCACCCACCCGGAAGATTATGAGCTTAGCGAAGAATTTACCGGCAATGCTACCATTACCTACGACCAGGACAGCGCGCTCAAGGATGCTGATTTTGTATATGTAAAGAACTGGAGCACTTTCCGCGATTATGGCAAGATATACGAAAGCGACCCCAAATGGATGCTCACCGCTGCCAAGCTGGAGCAGACCAATAACGCAAAAGTGATGCACTGCCTGCCTGTGCGGAGAAATGTAGAGCTAAGCGATGAGATACTCGATGGCCCTCACAGCCTGGTAACGCAGGAAGCCGGTAACCGGGTATGGGCCGCCCAGGCGGTGCTGGCCGATATACTGCGCCGGTCTTTATAGACCTGGTAGCCGCTTTGCAGCATAAAAATATATGGATAAACTATATATCATAAAGATCGGTGGCAATATCATCGATGATGAGAAAAAGCTATCAGCCTTCCTCGGGGCATTTGCAGGTATTGAAGGGAAGAAGATGCTCGTGCATGGAGGCGGAAAGCTGGCTACGCGGCTGGCCGACAGGCTGGGTATCGAGCAGCAGCTCATTGATGGAAGAAGGATCACCGACGCGGAGACCCTGAAGATCGTGACCATGGTCTATGCCGGCTATATCAATAAAGATATAGTTGCCTGCTTGCAGGCCCATAATTGTAATGCCATCGGGCTTTGTGGAGCCGATGGAAATGCGATCCTGGCCCATAAGCGCCGGCACCCTGCTATGGACTACGGTTTTGTAGGAGATGTGGATGCCATCAATGCAGACCTTATAAGCAGCCTGCTCAACACGGGTATAGTGGTTGTTTTTGCGCCTATTACCCATGACCGGCAAGGGCAGCTGCTGAACACCAATGCAGATACCATTGCCCAGGAGCTGGCCAGGGGATTATGCCGGCAATACGAAGTAAGCCTTATATATTCCTTTGAAAAAAGCGGGGTGCTGCTGGATGCCGATGACGACAGTACTGTGATCGCTTCGCTTAACCCGGCCTATTACCAGCAGCTGAAAGAGCGTCAGCAGATATTTGCCGGTATGCTGCCCAAGCTGGATAATGCTTTTGCCGCGCTTCGCAGCGGCGTGAGCAAAGTGATCATCGGTAAGGCAGAACAACTGGAACAGCTTATAAAAGGCAGCGCCGGCACAACTATCGTAAATGAATGAAGCATTGACCATACTGCAGCAGGCAGCGATCGGCCTGCTGAAAAAGCTGATCGCCACGCCATCATTCAGCAGGCAGGAAGACCAGGCCGCTTCGATCCTGTCGGAGTTCCTGGATGAAAAGCATATTGCCTGGTCGCGGACAGGCAATAATATCATGGCCCTGAATAAATATTTCGATCCTGGCAAGCCTACCATCCTGCTCAATTCGCACCATGATACGGTAAAGCCCAACCCCCAATACACACGCGATCCTTTTGCCCCTGATGAAGAGAACGGGAAACTGTTCGGGCTGGGCAGCAATGATGCCGGCGGCTGCCTGGTATCGCTGCTGGCGACCTTCCTGCATTTTCATGCGCAGCAGCTTTCCTTCAATATCATATTTGCAGCCACTGCCGAAGAAGAAATATCCGGCACCGGTGGCATAGAAATGATACTGCCTGAATTACCACAGGTATATGCCGCTATTGTAGGCGAGCCTACGCAAATGCAGATGGCCGTGGCCGAACGGGGATTGATGGTGCTCGATTGCACCAGCTACGGTAAGGCCGGCCATGCGGCACGGAACGAGGGGGAGAATGCCCTGTATAAGGCCCTGAAAGATATTGAATGGTTCAGGGATCACCGTTTTGACAAAATATCTGAGCTGCTTGGCCCCTCCCGGATGAATGTGACCGTAATAGAAACGGAAAACAAGGCTCATAACGTGGTGCCGGCTGCCTGCCGCTTTGTGGTAGATGCCCGCATCAATGAGCTTTATAGCTTTGAGGAAGTGCTCGATATTATACGGCAGCATGTAAGCTGCGATGTACAGGCCCGGAGCACAAGGCTCCGCTCTACCGCCATACCGCTCCATCACCCGCTGGTAAAGGCCGGGCTTAGCCTCGGGCGCAGCTATTACGGATCTCCTACTACTTCAGACAAAGCGCTGATGCCTTTTCCGGCCTTAAAAATAGGTCCCGGCGATTCGGCCCGCAGCCACACGGCAGATGAACATATTTATCTCGATGAGATCAGGGAAGGCATACGGCTTTATATAGAACTGCTGACCCATCTTTGCATCGATTAACCCAGCTAAAAAAAACCTGCATGAAACTCTGGCAAAAAGATACGGCATCGCTTAAAGAGGTAGAGACCTTTACCGTTGGGCGCGACCGGGAGATGGACCTCTACCTGGCAGGCTTTGATGTGCTGGGCTCACTGGCGCATATACGCATGCTCAGGTCGGTAGGCTTGCTGACCAGCGAAGAGCTGCAGCAGCTGACCGAAGGCTTAAGAAATATCTATGCAGATATACAGCAGGGCCGCTTTGAGCTGCAAGACGACGTGGAGGACATTCATTCACAGGTAGAGCTTTTATTGACGAGGCAGCTTGGCGATACCGGCAAAAAGATACACAGCGCCCGCAGCCGCAACGACCAGGTGCTGGTAGATATCAAGCTTTTTCTACGTCATGAGCTGGAGCAGCTGGTAAAGGATATCGAGCCTTTCTTCAGCCTGCTGCAGGCGCAAAGCGAAAAATATAAGCACCAGCTGCTTCCCGGCTACACGCACCTGCAGCTGGCCATGCCTTCTTCATTTGGGCTTTGGTTCGGCGCCTATGCCGAAAGCCTGGTAGATGATATCATTACGCTTAAGGCTGCTTACGATATCGTGAACAAGAACCCCCTGGGATCGGCAGCCGGCTATGGCTCGTCTTTCCCTATTGACCGTACCCTTACTACTTCCCTGCTGGGCTTTGGCGACATGAACTACAATGTGGTATATGCGCAAATGGGAAGGGGCAAAGCAGAGCGCATAGTGGCGCAGGCCATGAGCAATATTGCCGATAGCCTGTCGCGGTTGAGCATGGATGCCTGCCTTTATCTCAACCAGAACTTTGGTTTTATCAGCTTCCCGCCTGAGCTCACCACCGGCAGCAGCATTATGCCGCATAAGAAAAACCCGGACGTGTTTGAGCTGATCCGCTCGCATTGCAACCGTATCAAGGCATTGCCCAACGAGATCATGATGATGACCACCAACCTTCCTTCAGGCTATCACCGCGATCTGCAGCTGCTGAAGGAGCATCTGTTCCCGGCTTTCACTACGCTTCGGAGCTGCCTGCATATGGCAGGCCTGATGCTTTCGCATATTACCGTCAGGGAAGATATCCTGGCCGATGAGAAATATAAGCATCTCTTCAGCGTAGAGGAAGTAAATAAGCTCGTTAACAAGGGAGTTCCTTTCCGGGATGCTTACCGCCAGGTGGGAATGGATATCGAAGCGGGCAGGTTCGCCTATGATACGCATATCCATCATACGCATGAAGGGAGCATCGGCAATCTCTGTACGCAGCAGGTAGCCGGACGGATGCAGCAGGTCATGGCTTCCTTCCCTTTCCAGGCAGTAGAAAATGCCATCCGGCAACTCTTGGCTTAAGAGAGCAGCCCGTGTTAAAGCCCGTATTTATCTACCAGGTAGATGATAGCTGCCATATTGATAGCGCCCAGCTCCAGCTCTCTTTTATTGACCGATTCAAATACATCGCTGCGGGCATGGTGTATATCAAAATAGCGCTGGGAGTCAGGGTTAAGGCTGGCCATAGGCGTGCCCAGCGCCCTGTTGAGCGGGCCTATATCGGCGCCACCTCCGCCGCGTACAAATTCATTGCAGCCGTAAGGCGCCACCAGCTCGCGCCAGCCCGATACCTTCCGGAACTGCTCTTCGGACATCGTAAAGCCCAACGCTCTTGGCGTAAAGCCACCGGCATCGCTTTCGAGGGCAAAAATATGCTTCTCGCCTTTTTCCTTTGCCTCTTCAGCATATTTATTCCCCCCACGCAGCCCGTTCTCCTCGTTGGCGAACAAAACAAAGCGTATCGTTCGTTTTGGCTGGTAGCCCAGGGCACGGAAAGCTCTTAATATTTCCAGGGTCTGCACGCAGCCTGCCCCATCATCATGCGCTCCCTCGCAGTTGTCCCAGCTATCAAGATGCCCGCCCACAGTAATGATCTCATCCGGGAACTCACTGCCCTTTAACTCGCCTATAACATTATGGCCGATGGTATCAGGCAGGAAGCGGGCCTGGCTTTTCATCCGCACGCTTATTGCTTTTTGTGCCAGCTCACGGCTGAGCCAGTCTGCATCCTGCAGGCCGATGGCAAATGCCGGTATCCTGGCGTATGCCGAGTCGTACCGCGTAGTGCCGGTATGCGGAAAATTATCTGTGCTGTGGCTCATGCTACGCACGATGACGCCCAAGGCTCCGTAGCGTGCAGCCCTTGAAGGCCCGTTGCTGCGGTATTGCACGGCATCGCGATATGCTTCAAACGTGCGTATGAAGGTTGGGTTGAACTTATAGTTGTAGAATACGATCTTTCCTTTCAGCTGGTCTTTCCTGCTTTCCAGCTCTTCGAAGGAGCCAATCTCGATAACCGGCGCCTCCAGCATTTTACCGCCTGTTCCCAGGGAATTGCCCAGCGCTATTACTTCCAGCTTCTTGCTACCGCCGCTGAGCGCCGTGGCCTCATCGCGGCCACCTCTTACCCAGTGTGGTACCATGCACTCCTGGAGCCAGGCTTTGTCGGCGCCCAGCGATTGCATAACAGATAAGCCCCATTTTTCCGCTTTTACCATTCCCGGCGAACCTGCCAGCCTTGGCCCGATCTTCTTGGTCAAATGAAAAAGATGCTTGTAAGCCTGACCATTGACCAGTATCTCATCGGCTATTTTACGCAGCACCATGGAATCGCTCACCTGCGACCAGGTACCCGAAAAAGCAAGAACGGCCAGCAGCAGGCCGATTAGTTTCTTCATGTTTGACTATTTGCTTTAAAAATAAAGCAAAGCTTCCAATTAAATATGATGAATAGTCTTTTACCAGATAGCAGAACAGCACCAGTTGCCGGAACTGCCTTGCCGCGATAATACGCACGCAGTGGTTCAGAAAGATTAGCCAGGTCAAATATTTAGGAGAAGCGTCAACCTTCATGCGCCAAAACTGTTACCTTAGGGTGGTGAAGCGATCCACATAAACCCAGACGGATGAAAATAGGCATTGTTTGCTATCCTACCTTCGGAGGTAGCGGTGTATTGGCCACTGAGCTTGGAAAAGCATTGGCGCAAAAAGGGCATCATGTGCATTTTATCACTTACCAGCAGCCTGTCAGGCTGAATGGCTTTATCCCCAATATATTTTACCATGAAGTGCAGGTGCCCACTTACCCGCTTTTTGATTACCCGCCTTATGAAACAGCCCTGGCCAGTACTATGGTAGATGTGATCAAGAACAACCAGCTCGACCTGCTTCATGTGCATTATGCCATTCCCCATGCCTCGGCCGCTTATATGGCCAAGAGGATACTGGAGCAGGAAGGAAAAAAGATACCGGTCGTTACCACGCTGCACGGCACAGATATTACCCTGGTGGGCAAAGACAAGACCTATGCGCCTGTGGTAGCTTTTTCCATCAACCAGAGCGATGCCATCACTGCCGTATCGGAAAATCTCAAGGATGAGACCTATCGCAATTTCCCGATAGAAAAGGAGATCGAGGTCATTTACAACTTTGTGGATGTGCAGCGATTCAGGCGTAAGCCTATCGATGCCTTCAAGAAAGTGATAGCGCCCAATGGGGAACGCATCCTGCTGCATGCGTCCAACTTCCGCCAGGTAAAGCGGGTGCAGGACGTGGTCAATATATTTTACGAGGTAAGGAAGGAAGTGCCTTCCAAGCTTTTGTTCGTAGGCGATGGGCCGGAAAGGCAGATGGCAGAAGAGCTGTGCCGCAACCTCGGCGTATGCGATGATACGCGCTTCGTAGGCAAGCAGGAGCAGATGGAGGATATCCTGGCCATTGCCGATCTTTTCCTGCTCACTTCCGAGTATGAAAGCTTTGGCTTGGCCGCTCTCGAAGCCATGGCGGCAGGCGTGCCGGTGGTATCTACCAATGCCGGCGGCCTTGGCGAGATCAACATACAGGGCGAAACAGGCTACATGGCCGATATCGGCGATGTAAAGACCATGTCGGCACAGGCCCTTTCCATTATCCGGCAGGAGGAAGTATTGAAAGGCTTCAAGGAAAGGGCTGCCGTGCATGCCCGCAAATATGATATCGGCACCATCGTTCCCCAATATGAAAGCCTGTACAGCCGGTTTCTCTGAAAATATAGGCATTATATAAAAAGGAAGAGACCGGCCTTTGAAGCCGGTCTCTTTTATTATGCAACTATATGCTTATTGATTCATCAATGCCTGTCAAGGATGAAGCCAGGCTTTTGGGTTGACGTTCTTGTTCTCTATCATCAGTATAAAATCCAGCTTGCCTCCTTCGCTTTCATCATCGGCTCCTGCCCTGCCTACTACCTGGCCGCGCGTTACTTTTGCGCCCTTGGAAACTGAAGCAGATGAAAGGTTGCTGTAGATAGTGAAATATTTTCCGTGGCGGATAGTTACGTTGGCCATATTATCTACATTGAACACGGCTACCACTTCACCTTCAAAAATGGATTTTACCGGTGTGCCGATAGGCGTTGCGATGGTAATGCCGGGATTTTCTCCAACAACATTGGGCCCGATGCCTTCGATCTTATACGGCCCGAAGCCGATAGTAGTAACCCCGTTATCCACCGGCCAGGGCAACTTACCTTTGTTCAGGGCAAAATTGCTGTTGAGCGTTACGTCGCTGGCGTTGAGATCGAGATAGCTGGATACTTCTTTTTTAGGCTCAGGCGCTGCCACAGGCGTGGAAGGCTTGGGTGTAGTGACAGCCGTATTGTTCTTTTCCGCTGCTTTCCTGGCAGCCTCGCGATCGGCTTCAGCCTTGTCTGCCGCGAGCCGCAACCTTTCTTTTTCCTTAGCTTCTTCCTGCGCTTTTTTTCTTGCCAGCTCTATTTCCCGGCGAACGATGGCTGCCACGGCATTCTTAAGCTCCCTGTCCCTTTTTTGCTTGGCGGTTATCTGACGCTGCAGGTCTTTCTCCTGCGATTTCAGCTTGGATACCACGGCATCCTTTTCCTTACGCTGGTCGGCCAGGTTATTCCTTTCCTGGGTTTGCACGGTCAATACGCTTTGCTTTTGCTGCTTGCGCCCCTGCTGCTGCTGCTGGCGCTTGGCGATCAGCTCCTGTGTTTCCAATATGGTCGTTACCTGCTTTTCGCGATAGTTGCGATAGCTTTTCAGGTAAGCAACGCGACGAACGGCATCGTTGAAGCTACCGGCAGAGAAAATAAAGTTCAGGTAATCGTAGCTGCTCCGGTTCTTGTAAGCGTACACTACGGTCTTGGCGTATTGCTCTTTCAGCGTATCGAGCTGCTTCTGCAAGCGGTATATCTCTAAATTGCTGAGATAAATATCATCATCTATAAGCTGCAGCTCCTTGCTGATATTGCCGATATATTTTTCCTGGAGAGATATCTTGCGGTTGAGCATGGTGAGCTGGCTCAGGTTCTGCTTGGTCTGCCCTTTTACAGCATTATAGGCATCTTGTATTTGCTTCAGCTCTTTCTGGAGGTCCTGCCTTTCTTTTTCCATGGCGGTCTTATCCGTGAGCGGCTGGGCCGATATGGCGGAAATAAAGCAGGCTGCAAGGAGAGTAAGCACAAAATGTTTTCTTCTCATAGTCTGTAATTGTTAAGACAGGAATGCGATAGCCTTCCTACAACGGCCAATTTAAGGGTAAAGTATCTGTTGTCAGTTCGTCTTATAATTCTTCGGCACCGAAAACGGGAAACTTAACGTTTCATTAAAGTTATATGATTTGAAATCGAGTTTGATATCCAGCTTGGATTTTTCCGACACGGTGATGCGTCGTTTGGTAGAAAAGCTCACTCCTTTCTTATTCTCATAACTATCATAGCTCAGGTCGCAGGTGCGGTTACGGTTGCGGTCTACATCGTCCAGCTTGCTGTGCAGCAGGATATAGTCAGGCTCCGCCAAAGTAAGCAGGTTCTTGAAATAATCCCCGATGCTGAGCAGCAGCAGGGTATTGCCCGACCGGCTGTAGGAATTGCTCTCTTTATCGATGAATACGGGATTGCCGATCAGCAGCTCCTGCAATATGGGAAGATCCAGCGGGAGACCGGTCACTTCCTGCAGGTAGGCAACGCTTCTTGCGGTATAGATCTTATCGATCTTGTTGACCAGCTTCACCGAGTCTTCGGTTATTATGCCACGCAATCCTTCTATGCCAAAAAGACCAGTAACCGAGATCCAGATAATGCTGTCCTTATACATCTGGAGCTTTACGTTCACGTTCTCCTTTTTCCCGTTGCCGCCAACGTAGTCTACGTCGATCTTGGCAGAGAAGGTATTGAACTTTACCTTTTGCTCATCAAGCCGATCGAATACCTGCTGCAAGAAAGCTGCGGAGTCTTCCTTTGCCCGTGGCAGCAGGGTATCGCTTTTTACGATAAGGGAAGAATCTTTCCTGGAGATAGCGGTCTGTATATTTCTGGTTGACCGGCACGATGCAATGAAGAAGATCGCTGCTCCGGCTATTACCGATAAGAATATTCGCATTATACTGTTTTAATTTACTGTTTCCCGGTATGCCCGAAACCACCCGCGCTGCGGGTCGTTTCTTCGAGCTGCTCTGCCGGTATCCATTGTATCTGCTCTACCTTTTGCAGCACCAGCTGGGCTACCCGGTCGCCAGGTTGAATGACTTGCGGTTCCTGGGAAAGGTTTATTAAGATGATCTTAATTTCTCCCCGGTAGTCCGCATCTATCGTGCCGGGCGTATTGAGGCAGGTGATCCCCTGCTTGATCGCCAGCCCGCTGCGGGGGCGTACCTGCACTTCATACCCATGAGGTATTTCAATAAATATGCCGGTTGGCACCAGGGCCCGCTCGAGCGGCTGAAGGGTCAGCGGATGCTCCAGGCTGGCCCTCACATCCATGCCCGATGAGCCTGGGGTGGCATAGGCAGGCAGGTTGTTGGATGATGTGTTGACGATCTTTATGGCGATAGGTGATGACATAGCAACAAAGATAGGGTGATGGAAGGAATCGGCATGTGCCGGGAAGGGGCTCAGATCTTTTCCAGCAGAACGGCAGCATAGGCCATCAGCCCTTCTTCTCTTCCTACAAAGCCCATCTGTTCCGTAGTGGTGGCCTTGATGGAAATATCCCTTTCCGTAATGCCTGCTATGGCGGCGATCGCCTGCTGCATCAGCGGCACAAAGGCTTTTATTTTGGGGGCCTGCAGGCAAAGGGAAGTGTCGATGTTAACTATACGGTATCCTTCGCGGCTGATGATATCAACCGTTCTCTGCAGCAGTACCTTGCTGTCGATACCCTTGTAAGAAGCGTCGGTGTCGGGAAAATGCACGCCGATATCTCCCAGGCAAAGCGCTCCCAGCAAAGCGTCGCAGATAGCATGGAGCAGCACATCCCCGTCGCTATGCCCCAGCGAGCCTTTGTGATGAGGTATTTTCACCCCGCCGATCCAAAGCTCACGGCCTTCGGCCAATTGGTGAAAATCCACTCCTGATCCGATCCTGTATGACATGTTCCTGGGTTTATGATGATGTTTATTATAAATAAAAAGCGTTCTCCTTTTACAAAGAGAACGCTTTCATATAGAAAAATGATTCCGTTCTATTACTTACTGCCGAAGTCGAACAGCACTGAGAAACGCAGCGTGTTAGACAGGGGCAGACGGGTAGCGCCATTGCCTGTAGGGGCCAGGTAAGAGAAGTTGATGCCGAAAACATTGTACTTCAGGCCAACACCAGCCGTGAAATAACGGCGGTTGCCTTTGGTCTTGTCTTCGTAGAAATAACCGGCACGCAGGGCAAACTGGTTATTGTACCAGTATTCAGCACCGGCAGAGATCTGGAACTCTCTCAGCTCTTCGCTGAAGCCGCCCGGCGCATCGCCGAAGGAGCTGAACCAGCTTCCTACCACGCTCTTGCTTCTGTAATCAGCCAGGGCGTTAGGATCGTTCAGGTTTTCAGGAGGAGTGGGCACCAGCAGCTTGTTAACGTCTACACCAAGCGTGATCTTGTTGCGCTCGTTGAAGTTCTTGGTCCAGGTAGCGCCCAGGCCCAGGTTGGCAGGGATATAATCTTTTGCGTCAGCATTATCAGTGTACGCGATCTTGGTACCCAGGTTGCTGAGGGTTACGCCATAAGCAAAACCGTTACCGGCAGCGCTTTTGCCATCATAGTACAGGCCGATATCACCAGCTACGGCGCTTCCTACCTTGTAAGTAGAGCCGCCGTTGGCCTGACCGGAAGCCAGGTTAGAGTTGATATAGCGCAGGGCAAGGCCCAGGCCTACTTTGCTGGAAAGCTTACGGGAATAACCGAAGTCGATGCCGAACTCACGGGGCTTACCGCTTCCGAGAGCGTTACCGCCAGCGTCGGTGAACTGGATATCGCCAAGGCTGAAATAACGCAGGCCGACATTGAGCGCCTGGTTATCATCAAACTTGTAATAGCCGGCCAGGGAAGCCAGGTATACGTCATTTACGAGGTCTTTCAGCCAGGGAGTATAAGTAGCGACCACGCCGCCTTTTGACTCGTTGAAAGCTACCTTGCCGATATTCCAGAAGCCGGCAGAGGCGTCAGGAGAAGTGGCAAGGCCGATGTCTCCCATGCCGCTGGCGCGTGCATCGGGCGATACTCTCAGGAAAGGGACGGCAGTAGTAACAACGTTAATAGTCTTGGACTGAGCTTGAACGGCAGAGGACAATCCAGTAGCAAGCACAATTGCAGCAGTTAGTTTTAAAGCAGTTGGTCTCATTAGCAAATGTTTATTATTGGTTGCAAATATATACGAATAAAAAAATAGCGACGCTAAAATATTGGAAATTTACTGAAACTGGAAAAACGAGAGGCTGATCTTCTTTCACGGTACCGGGCCTGCACGGTATGGGGTATATAAACATGCAATATCTACACCCTCAGACTTCTATATATATTGATCCCTGGCAATTCCGTCCTGTCCAGATCAAAGGAACGCGATAGAAAGAATTTTATTGTATGTTCCTGTTTATTTTTATTATCATTTTGATAGGCAGCCTCTTAAAACCAGGATTTACCATTACCGGGAGCAGCCTGAACAGCCTGCTTTATCCGGGAAAATCCTTAGAAAACGCGCCCTTCCCGGAAACCTGCCTGCTTTTCCTGCCGGCCGCTGTCATATCATAAACGACAGACTGCCAATAAAAAAAGTATTTCTTCGCAAATCCTTAATAGCGAAAGTAATTATATTCGCAGGCCGTCCGATAAATTTGGCGGGTTAACGCAATAATTTTATTTAAACCCGCGTTAATTTTATTCCAATTCATAGGCTTATGCAAAACGTTATGAAAGTGAGAAACTTAACAATCCTATTATCCTGTGTGGTGCTGTTGGCATCCTGTAGCAGAAAAAAAGACAAATCCAGCGTAACCGGCTGGAACTACAACGACAAAAACATGGGTGGTTACCAGGTCTCCAAGGTAAAGGAGCAAAAAACCGGTCCTGGTCTCGTATTCGTGGAAGGCGGTACTTTCACCATGGGCCAGACAGAAGAAGATGTGATGGGCGACTGGAACAATATCCCCCGCCGCGTATCTGTCCCCTCCTTTTACATCGACCGTACCGAAGTAGCCAATGTACATTACCGGGAATATCTTTACTGGCTGCACAAGGTATTTGATCCCAGCGAGCCGCAGAACCAGGCCATCCTCGAAGCAGCCCTTCCTGATACCCTTTGCTGGAGAAGCGAGCTGAGCTACAACGAGCCGATGGTGGAATATTATTTCCGTCACCCGGGCTTCAACTACTACCCGGTGGTCGGCGTTAGCTGGAGGCAGGCCAATGACTTCTGCCTCTGGAGAACAGACCGCGTTAACGAAGGTATCCTTATCCAGAAAGGATATATCAACAGGCAATCGCTCAACGGGCAGCAGGGTGCCGATAACTTCACTACCAAATCTTACCTGCTGGGTGTAGGCTACCAGGCCCCTCCGGGCAAAGAAGCCACTTCACGGAAAAACCCGCTGAAGACGCCGCAGGGCCAGCCCAGGACCACAGTGACCATGGAAGACGGTCTGCTGATGCCTGATTACCGCCTGCCCTTTGAAGCAGAATGGGAATATGCCGCCTACGGACTGATCAATCAAAACCCGCGCCCCAGCAAGAAAGAAGGAAAACGCGGTGAAGAGCTGGCGCAAAACAAGCAGATATATCCCTGGTCACAGAATGTGAATGGCCTGCGCGACACCCGTCACGGAAGCTGGCAAGGGCAGTTCCTCGCCAACTTCAAACGCGGATCGGGCGATAATGCCGGTACCGCAGGTGGCCTGAACGACCGTGCTTTCTATACAGCTGATGTAAAATCTTTCTACCCCAATGGGTTCGGTCTTTATAATATGGCCGGTAACGTGAATGAGTGGGTACAGGACGTTTACAGGCCGCTGTCCACTCTCGACTTTGACGACCAGCCTGCTCCTATGCGGGGTAACGTGTACAGGACCCTCGTAAAAGACGAGAACGGTGAAGTACAGGTTGATGATACCACAGGCCGCGTCAGGACCCGTGTGGTAACAGATGCTGAAGTAAAGAACCGCCGCAACTACCAGCGCGGTAATGTGATCAACTATCTTGACGGTGATACAGCTTCACAGTCGTCTTACGGCTATGGCATCACTACCCTGATAAGCGACAAATCAAGAGTATATAAAGGCGGCAGCTGGAATGACCGTGCTTACTGGCTGACCCCCGGCGCCCGTCGTTTCCTGGAAGAAGACCAGGCGCTCAGCACCCTTGGCTTCCGCTGCGCTATGGACCGTATGGGCAGCCCTGAAGGCAATGGCCGCAAGACCGGGCAGTTCTTCCCAACCAAGCGCTCTAAAAGATAAACTTTTATAAGGAGCTATTCTCCGAAGTAAAAAGAGGTAAGGAATTTCTTTACCTCTTTTTTTATTGCCTGCCGCTTGCTGTAGATTTGTAATATGACAACGGAAGCCCTTTATAGCATTTATCTCCAGTATCCGTCCGTACAAACCGATACCCGGAAGCTACAGCCCGGCGATCTTTTCTTTGCGCTGAAAGGCGACAACTTCAATGGTAACCGTTTTGCCCGGCAGGCCATTGACCAGGGAGCCGCTTATGCCGTTATAGATGAAAAGGAGTTCGGGATCCCAGGCAAGACGATATTGGCAGACGATGCGCTGGAGGCCCTGCAGCAGCTGGCAGCGCATCACCGGCAGCAGTTCAGCATACCGTTTATCGGCATTACCGGCAGCAATGGCAAAACCACTACCAAAGAGCTGATCCATGCCGTGCTTTCCACGCGCTTCAAAACATATACTACCGAAGGAAATCTCAATAACCATATCGGCGTGCCGCTAACCATACTTAAGATCCGCCCGGACGCAGAAATGGCCGTTATAGAGATGGGCGCCAATCATATCGGTGAAATAGCCGGCTACTGTAAAATAGCGCATCCAACACATGGCCTTATTACCAATTGCGGCAAGGCGCATCTTGAAGGCTTTGGCAGCCTGGAAGGCGTAAAAAAAGCCAAGGGTGAGCTCTTTGACCATCTTCGCACCCTGACGCATGGCTATGCTTTTGTGATGTGGGACTATGATTACCTGCAGCAAATGAGCAAGGGCATTAGCGGCATTATCAAATACGGCACTACCGACGAAGCGCATGTGGTAGGAGAAGCCGTAAGGACCGATCCTTTTCTTGAAGTGCTTATTACCCGTGGCCTGGAAGAAGGTCTTCTTGCCACCCGGCTGGTGGGTGATTATAATTTGCCCAACATCCTGGCTGCCGTTACCGTGGGCAAAACCTTCCAGGTGCCGGAGGCCGATATCCATCGCGGCATTTCAGGATATGCGCCGTCTAACAGCCGCTCGCAGCTCTTGCAGGCAGGAAGCAACCAGGTGATACTGGATGCCTACAATGCCAATCCCAGCAGCATGCGTTCGGCAATCGAGAACTTTGCCCGGCTGAAGGCCGAGCGGAAGGTGCTGATACTGGGCGCCATGGCCGAGCTGGGGCAGGAAAGCATAAGCGAGCATGAAGCCCTGGTGCAGCTCATCGGCCGGTATTCCTGGCAGGCCGTAGCCCTGGTAGGCGGCGATTTTCAGAAGATCAGCCATCCCTTCCTTTCTTTTCCGGATGCTTCCGCGGCAAAGCAATGGCTGCAGGAGCAACAGTATGATCATACCCACCTGCTTGTAAAGGGAAGCCGGAGCATGCAAATGGAAAAAGTAATAGACGGCCTCGGCAACTAAGCATTATAGCTTTTCTGCTGTTTTTTTCCTTCCCGCAAAGTTTTTACGAACTTTGCGGCTCAGTTATGAGCAAAGAAAGAAAACACAGGGGCTATCTCACATCCGTTCTGGGCTGCCGCTGCCCGCGTTGCCGCGAAGGCAGGCTTTTCAAGCACCCGCTTAGCATAAGCCTGAAGAAGAACCTGGAAATGCACCCTACCTGCCAGGTATGCGGCCAGGCCACTGAAATTGAAGTAGGCTTTTATTATGGCACCAGCTATGTCAGCTATGCGCTGTCGGTGGCGCTGAGCGTAGCCAGCCTGGTAGCCTGGTGGCTTTTTATCGGCCTTTCGATCAATGACAACCGGTTTATATACTGGCTGCTGTTCAATGCTGTGTTCCTGGTGTGCCTCCAGCCCTGGATCATGCGGCTGAGCCGAAGCTTCTGGATATCCTGGTTCGTGCGCTATGATCCTGAATGGGAGCTAAGGCCGCCGGAAGACGTATCTGAAAGAATGAACCCCGACCAGGGAGCCAACTGGTAGCCAGCCTTCTTTACCATATTTCAGCAGCTCATTTCACCGAGCTTTACTTTTTCTTTATGTTCCTTAATGGAGTACAGAGCGAGCGCTTAAAGCTTTTCGTGGCGTTGGGAGCGGCCGCCGCATTGATAATAACATGAGATCACATAGGCCAGCAGCATTCAAACCCGGGAAAGCAAATGCAGAGATAAGATCACAGGCAGATCTATGCCGTTCCGGGTACAATAAGAAGCGATAATAATCTATTCACTGTTGTATTACTCTCGTTTGGCAGCGATAAGAAAAAGCTCGTTACCGGCCCGTGGTGGTATGCTGTTGTAGCAAGGCGCCAGCGTACGGATGTTAAACAGCGGCGAAAACAGCTCACGGTACTCTTCTGCTGTTCCGCCAAAAGGAGGGCCGGGCTCGGTAAAGCCGCTTGCAAAAAGCACACCGGCCAGGGTACCGCCGGGACGCAGCAGCTTTCCCATTTTATTTACATAAGACGGCCGAAGCCGGGGATCAAGAGCGCAGAAAAAAGTCTGTTCCAGCACCCGGTCGTACACCCCGGTATGCGTAAAGAAATCATCGCATACAGCCTGCAGCTTTCCGTAAGCAGCTGCCTTTTCCTGCACTTTTTGTATAGCCAGCGGGGAAATGTCAAGTACCGTGAGGCGGGTAAAGCCCTGCTGCAGCAGGTAAACAGCTTCCCAGGCATTCCCGCAACCTGGTATCAGGATGGGCTCATCCTTGTTTGTAAGCTGGTCGATATATGCTTTCAACGGGGCGGTAATGCCGCCGGCATCCCAGCCTGTCTGGCCTGCCTGCCAGCGATCGTTCCAATAGGTTTTATCCAGTTGCGGCATGTTCTATTAAGCTAAGATTAAAAATAGCTTATAATCCATTTGGTTTTTGTAAAAAAATTTTCACCAAAAGTGTGTTGAAAAATACATTAAGCTATCTATTAACAAGACGGAAAGGAGCAAATGCCGGAAGGCTGTAAATAAAAACCCGCAAACAGGGAGTGTTGCGGGTTACTTTACAAATGTTTACCTGATCTATTGGCAGATTGCAGAGAGGAAGGGATTCGAACCCTCGATACGGTTTCCCGTATACACACTTTCCAGGCGTGCTCCTTCAACCACTCGGACACCTCTCTATTTTGGGACAGCAAAAATACGGGATTCCAGGGTTAAGAGCCAGCTATTTTTTGGCTTTTTAAGCAGCTGCCGGCGCTTCGCGGAAACCCTAAGCCGAGCAGCGAACGGAACCCTGAACCGAGCGTGGCAACAGGCGATGCCACCTGCACTGCAGCCGGGGCCATTATCACAAACGGAATAAGGCCTTTGCATTGGCCGTAGTGATCTCTTCCACGGCAGCCAGCGGCATTTCCCTGATATCGGCCAGCTTTTGCGCCACTTCCCATACATAGGAGGGCTCATTGCGCTTGCCGCGGTAAGGCACAGGCGCCAGGTAAGGAGCATCCGTTTCCAGCACAATACGGGAAAGATCGGTGGCGCGAACAATATCATCAAGCCCTCCGTTCTTAAAAGTGAGCACACCGCCAATGCCCAGATAGAAGCCAAGCTCAGTGACCTGCAAAGCCTGAGATGCGGTGCCCGAGAAGCAATGAAACACGCCGCGCAGCTTACCGTTCTGATGGCGTTGCACCACTTCTATGCATTCCTCGGTGGCATTGCGGGAATGGATCACGATCGGCAGGTCGTATTCCAACGCCCAGCGTACCTGGCGCTGGAAAGCCTCGTACTGCTGCTCCTTGAAGGAAAGATCCCAGTAAAAATCAAGCCCAATCTCTCCTACGGCAATAAATGGCCGCTGCTGCAGGTAAGCTTCTACAGCAGCCAGCTCTTCTTCCATATCTTCCTTTACCGAGCAGGGGTGCAACCCCATCATGCTGGTGCAAAATCCTTCGGGATCTTCCAGCTCCAGCATGGCAGCATGGGTGCTGCTGTCTATGGCAGGCATCAGTATCTTACCTACCCCGGCTTCGCGGGCCCGGCGCAAGGCATCGGGCCGGTCGGAACGGAAACTGTCGGAATAAATATGAGCGTGGGTATCGATCAGCATTTTCAATGTTTTTTCCTGCCAAAACCAGCCAGGGGAGCGGGAATGCAGGGATAAAAATGAAATTAGTTTGGATAATTTAAAATTTATTTTACCTTTAATCCAGTTTTCATAGGGTACGGATTAAAAACGGGCCAGGGTTTCTACCCCGGCCCTAACTTTTTTAGGGCAAGTCCTTGCTGCTAAATATTATCTGGATAATCATTTTTTTTAATTGGTTTATTTGCCCCGGCCCTTCACCGCTTCAAAAGTAAATCCCTCCCGGCTAAAATATTTCAATACCCGGGGCAGCGCATACTGTAGCCGCGGCCATGCTTTTTCGCTATCGTGAAATACGATGATAGAGCCGGGCCTGGCATTGCCGATCACGTTCTTTACGCAATCTTCCGGCAATAGGCCTGTATCGAAATCTGCACTAAGCACATCCCACATAATTATTGAAACAGGCTCTGCCGCCGTAACGCCAGGCGAAAGCCCCATTTGCCTGATCATCCTTGCCTGGAAACGCGTAATGCGACCATATGGCGGGCGAAACAAAACCGAATCGATCTGCCGGGCCGCATGGGCTATATCGGCCAGGTACACATCGTTGGGGGTCTTCCAGCCATTGAGATGCTGCTGGGTATGGTTGCCCACCGCATGCCCTTCGTCGAGTATCTGCCGGTAAATGCCGGGATAAGCTTCTACATTCTTGCCGATGCAAAAAAAAGTGCCTTTTGCCTGGTATTGCCGCAGCTGGTCGAGCACAAAAGGAGTAGCTACAGGATGGGGACCATCGTCAAAGGTCAGGTATAGCTTTTTGCCGCTGCCAGGCATATCCCAGGTATAACTACCGTAGAGCTTCTTTAACCAAAAAGGTGTTTTGATGAAATACATAGCTATATTTTCTGACGGGAACGGGCCTGTTGGCCGGATACCATTTAAAGCCTGCGCGCTAAAGGCTCAAAGATAATTCATCCGTTCCCAATCCTTCAATCGTTGTACTTTTGCCGCCTATGGCTGCAACAAAAAAAGTACGCGTCCGGTTCGCTCCTTCGCCCACAGGAGGGCTTCATCTGGGCGGCGTACGAACAGTGCTGTATAACTATCTTTTTGCCCGTAAAAATGACGGTGATTTCATCCTGCGCATCGAAGACACCGACCAGTCGCGGTATGTGCCTGGAGCGGAAGAATACATTTATGATTGCCTGGCATGGGCCGGCCTGGAGCCTGATGAGAGCCCGCTGAAGCCCGGCGCTTTTGGCCCTTACCGCCAGAGCGAGCGGAAAGAAAAAGGTATGTACCGGCAATATGCCGAGCAGCTCGTTAAAGAAGGACATGCATACTATGCTTTTGACACGCCCGGAGAGCTGGAAAAAATGCGGCAGGATCTCAGAACAGAGCAGAACCCTTCTCCGCAATATGATCACACCCTGCGCCATAGGATGCGCAATTCCCTTTCGCTGCCTGCCGAAGAAACCAGCCGGCTGCTGGAAGAAGGTGTCAGCCACGTGATCCGCATCCGCATGCCGGAGCAGGAAACCGTTACATTAACCGATATGATCAGGGGTGAAGTAAGCTTTGATACATCATTGGTGGATGATAAGGTATTGCTGAAGGCCGATGGAATGCCTACCTACCACCTGGCCGTAGTGATAGACGATCACCTGATGCAGATCACCCATGCTTTCCGCGGCGAGGAATGGTTACCCTCTGCGCCCGTACATATACTGTTGTGGAAATATCTTTTCGGGCTGGAGCAGATGCCGCAATGGGCGCACCTGCCCCTGATACTTGGGCCCAATGGCAAGCTCAGCAAACGGGATGGGGCCAGATACGGCTTCCCGGTATTTGCCATGAACTGGACCGATCCTAAAACACAGGAGCTGACCGAAGGCTTCCGCGAAAAAGGCTTTTTGCCTGAAGCATTCATCAACCTGCTGGCCTTGCTGGGATGGAACGACGGAACCGACCAGGAGCTGTTCAGCCGCGAAGAGCTGATCGACCGCTTTTCCATCGATCGGGTACATAGCGGGGGCGCCCGCTTTGATTACGAAAAAGCAAAATGGTTCAACCACGAATGGATCAAAAGAACGGACGCCGCTACGCTGTTGCCGGCCGTAAGCGCCCAGCTGGCCGGGCATGGCATTGAAAATGCAGAGCCAGGGAAATTGACCGCCGTGATCAACCTGGTAAAGGACCGGTGCAGCCTGCTGACTGATTTTGCAGAGCAGGCCGGGTTTTTCTTCACTGCCCCGGCAGCCATCGATACTGCATCGGTCAAGCCTAAATGGAATGAGGCCAAAAAGCTTTTCTTTGCCGAGCTGGTCCGGAATCTTGAGCTGGGCAGCCTGTGGAATGCGCAGGAGCTTGAGAATAATTTCAAGGAAATAGCGGCGGCCAACCAGCTGAAGCCGGGCGAAGTATTACTGCCATTACGCATAATGCTGGTGGGAGGCAAATTTGGCCCGCAGGTATTTGACATTGCCGAGCTGCTTGGCAGGGAAGAAACCATCAGGCGTATTCAAAAGGCCTTACCTTTATTTGACTGATACCGAAAAAGCTTGCATATGCTGAACCGACCCGTAAGAGTATTGGTAGCCAAGGTAGGACTGGATGGCCATGACCGCGGCGCCAAAGTTATTGCTACCGCCCTGCGTGATGCCGGCATGGAAGTGATCTATACCGGCCTGCGGCAGACGCCTGAGATGGTGGTCAATGCCGCTTTGCAGGAAGATGTGGACGCTATCGGCATCAGCATACTTTCAGGCGCGCACATGACGGTATTCCCGCGTATCATCGCCCTGATGAAAGAAAAGAACATGCAGGACGTGCTGCTTACCGGAGGAGGCATTATCCCTGAAGAAGACCGCCAGCAGCTACAGGAGGCCGGGGTAGGCGAACTCTTCCCGCCAGGCACGCCTACTTCAGAGATAGCCGACTATATCCGTTCCTGGGTAAAGGAGCACCGGGATTTTTAATTTCTCCGGAAAGGTCCTCAGCAAGCCTGCCGTACAATAGCATCCGGCTATAATGCAGGCGGTCATTTTATTTAGGCCCGGGCAACAATGCGCATCAGGATGCTTTCCGTTATTTTTGTGCAAAACAAGGTCATGTACCAGACATTACTTACGTCGCTGCAGGAAGGCATACTTACTGTTACCATCAACCGGCCTGACAAGCTCAATGCGCTTAATAAAACAGTGATCGAAGAGCTGGGCGCCGTTATCGAGGATATTTACACCAACAAGGATATCCGTTCGGCCATCATTACCGGCAGCGGGCCGAAAGCCTTTGTGGCCGGCGCAGATATCAGCGAGTTCACCTCGCTTGATGCCCAGGGCGGCGAAGCCCTTGCCCGTAAAGGGCAGGAGCTGGTATTTAACAGGATCGAGAATAGCCCTAAGCTCATCATTGCTGCCGTCAACGGGTTTGCTTTGGGTGGCGGCTGTGAGCTGGCCATGGCCTGTCATTTCCGCGTTGCTTCCGAAACAGCCAGGTTCGGGCAGCCCGAGGTAAACCTGGGCCTGATACCCGGCTATGGCGGTACCCAGCGCTTGACCCAGCTGATTGGCAAAGGAAGGGCTATCGAGCTGCTGGTATCCGGCAATATGATCGACGCAGCTACAGCCTTGCAATACGGCCTGGTCAATCATGTAACAGCGCCCGAAGAGCTGCTGCCAAAGGCGGTCAGCCTGCTGGAGCTTATCAACAGTAAGGCGCCCCTCGCCGTTGCGGGCTGTATCAGTGCCGTCAATGCCGTTTTTGATCATGCGGCCGACGGGTATGCAACGGAGATCGCCACCTTCGGCCGTCTATTCGATACGGCAGATGCCAAAGAAGGAGCTGCTGCCTTTCTTGAAAAAAGAAAAGCGGCATTCAGGGGAGAATAAGCTATAAGGGAAGATACCAGCTCCTGTAACGCATCAACGCTTCGATAAAATAGTAATCAGCATAAGTGAGCGGCACATCCACTTCAGAGTTATAGGGAATGGCGCCAACGCTGTGCTTCAGGATAAAGCCACCGTTCTCACCCGGCTTGTTGCGGTATGCGGACGATGAAAGCCGGCGAAGCATTTTTTCTGCGGCGTCGATATACTCATCACGCTCTTTACCCTCTGTATACTGCCCCAGCTCCAGCAGGGCCGATGCCATGATGGAAGCTGCCGATGCATCTCGGTAAGTGGCCGGGATATCCTTGGCATCATAATCCCAGTAAGGTATCTTGTCTGCCGGCAACCGAGGATGATGCAGCAGGAAGGCGGCAATATTCCTCGCAATATCGAGGTATCTTTTTTCGGTTGTTTGCCGGTACATCATAGTGAAGCCGTATAAGGCCCACGACTGCCCCCTTGCCCAGGCCGATTCGCTGGAAAATCCCTGCGCGGTTTTTTTCGCGGCCACGGCTCCTGTCTGCGGATCGTAATCCACTACATGATAAGTGCTGTAATCAGGCCTGAACTGGTTTTTGATGGTCGTTTCGGTATGATCGATCGCAATGATCTTGTATTTCGGGTCTCTTGTTTCATCGCTTGCCCAGCAAAGCATTTCCAGGTTCATCATATTGTCGATAATTACCGGGCAGCGGAAGGCAGCGCTCGAGTCCCACGACTGTATCGCATTTATTGACGGCCGGTATCGCCTGATCAATGTTTCCGATGCGGTCAGCACCACATTCCTGTAAGCTTCTTCCTGCGTAATGCGGTAAGCATTGCCGAAGCTGCAGAAGATCATAAACCCCAGGTCATGATCCCTGGTATGGTATTTTTCTTTTTCGAGGATGGACAGTCTTCGTTCTGCTTCTGCCCTGATGGCCGTATCGCCTGTATATTCATAAAGATACCAGAGCGTGCCGGGAAAAAAGCCGCTGGTCCACCAGCTGGTATTGCTCGTGATCAGCTTCTTTTCCCTGGCATTGAACGAGCGGGGCATCAGGTCGGGCGGCGTATTCTTCATCAGCAGCTTGTACTGGCTTACCGCCCTGGTCATATTCTGGTTGATCAGCTTTTTCATTGGCTGGGCCGCTGCGCTGCCGCTGTATATTACTGCAAGCGCCAGCAGGAAGCGCGCACCATCACGCATCATTCCCGGTCTTTTAAATTTAAAGGCCTGGTTATCTTTCATCGGGCTAATAGTGTTTTAATTTCTTCTGCAACCGGGTGCTGGGGACGAAAGGTATAGCCCAGCCATTTTGCCATTGTCTGGGCCAGCTGCATCTGGTATAGCTGCTGCTCTTCATGAGCTTCGCCTTTGGCAATAACTCCCGGGCCTATTGCCGCCAGCCAGATAGACGAAGCGCCGGCCACGCGGCTGCCATGATCTGTCCACTGCTGCTGGTTGCCGCGTCCGTGATCGGTAGTGAGCAGCAAGGCTGTCTTATTACGGTACTTCGGATCATTCTGAATAAAGGTCCATACCTCTTCTATCCATTTATCCACTTGTCGTGCCGCATCAAGATAAGAGCGGTATTTACCGGCGTGCGCCCATTCATCCGTTTCGCCGTAGGCGATATATAGCACGCGCGGGCGCTTGGTCCTGAGGTATTCCATGGCCGCATAGTGCGTAAATACATCCAGGCATTCTGCATCGCCCCAGGGCCGGTAAGAGTTCCGGAGCATATCATTGATCAGCTGCTGCCGCGCTGTCAGGGCTTTCCCGGCCACGGTATCAAAGCCGTTCACTACCGGGAAGCCGCTTCTGCCTTCGTTCAGGATACGGTCAAATGCATTCCAGGCCCCGAAAGCGGCTACCTTACCCTTCAATGCAGGCTGCAGGTTAAGGAACTCCAGCACGTTCATATGCGGGTTGGGAGGATAGTTGTTGCTGTTGATCAGCGTATCGGGGTACCCAGTCATAAGCTCATTATAGCCGGGATAGCTGAACCAGTAAGGATTGGCATTGTCCATCTTATTGCCCAGCTCCCTGTTGCCCAGCAGCTGACCCTCTGCCGCAATGGTACGCCACAGGAATGGCATCAGCTTTTTCCGGCGCTCCTTCTCATCAATGCCGCCATAAGCACGGAACAGGTAAGCGCTGTCTTCCTCGTTGTAAAGGCTGTCACGGGCTATAAGAGGGCTCATTCCTTTGAATACTTCCTGCCAGCGCAGGCCGTCGGTGGTGATGACCACCAGGTTCTCGGCAAGCTGGGCATGAGGCAGCAGGGGCAGAAAGAGCAACAGGATAAACCACCCTTTTTTCATGGAGATCTTTTGCTAAATGTACCGAAATACAGCGGATCAGGTGCTGCGGCAGGGATCCTTTTTACCCGTAACGGCATTGAAATACCAGGGCATTTCTTATTTCCGACTACCTTTGTCGCGCTATTTTCAACCTCATAAACTATTTATCATGGATTACAGGATAGAAAAGGATACGATGGGCGAAGTGAAAGTGCCTGCTGCCGCCTACTATGGAGCGCAGACGCAGCGCAGCATCGATAACTTTAAGATCGCGGCAGATATCAACCGTATGCCTAAGGAGATCATCCAGGCATTTGCCTACCTGAAGAAAGCAGCCGCCATTACCAATTTTGAAGCAGGCGTGCTGCCCCAGGAAAAATCTGATCTGATCGGTCAGGTGTGCGATGAAATACTGGAAGGCAAGCTGGATGAATATTTTCCCCTTGTAGTCTGGCAAACCGGCAGCGGCACGCAAAGCAATATGAACGTAAACGAAGTGATCGCCTATCGCGGGCATGTGCTGAACGGCGGCAAGCTGGAAGACAAAGAAAAATTCCTGCATCCCAATGATGACGTGAATAAATCACAGTCGAGCAACGATACTTTCCCTACTGCCATGCACATTGCGGCCTATAAGATACTGATCGAGACCACGATCCCGGGCATTGAAAAGCTCAGGGACACGCTGCTGAAAAAAAGCAAGGAGTTCATGCAGGTAGTAAAGATCGGGCGCACCCATTTTATGGATGCCACCCCGCTCACGCTGGGGCAGGAGTTCAGCGGCTATGTATCGCAGCTGGACCATGGGCTCAGGGCATTAAAAAATACATTGCCGCACCTGAGCGAGCTGGCCCTCGGCGGCACTGCCGTCGGCACAGGCATCAATACGCCACCCGATTATGCAGAGAATGTAGCAAAGCATATTGCAGCACTTACCCGCCTGCCTTTCTTCACGGCAGAAAATAAGTTTGAAGCGCTTGCAGCCCACGACGCCATCGTGGAAGCGCATGGCGCCTTAAAAACGATTGCCGTAAGCCTTATGAAGATCGCCAATGATATCCGCATGCTATCTTCAGGACCACGTAGCGGCATCGGTGAAATATTCATTCCTGACAATGAGCCCGGGTCTTCCATCATGCCGGGCAAGGTAAATCCTACCCAATGCGAAGCGCTGACCATGATCGCCGCACAGGTATTAGGCAACGATGTTGCTATCAATGTAGGCGGGGCTATGGGACATTTCGAGCTCAATGTTTTCAAGCCGGTCATGATCTACAACTTCCTGCACAGCGCGCGCCTTATCGGCGACGGGTGCGTATCATTCAACGATAAATGCGCCGCAGGCATCGAGCCTATCGAAGCCAATATCAAGAAGCACGTAGACAATTCGCTGATGCTGGTCACGGCCCTCAACACCAGGATCGGCTATTACAAAGCCGCAGAAATCGCCCAGAAAGCGCATAAGGAAGGCACTACGCTGAAGGAAATGGCCGTCAAGCTGGGCTATGTAACGCCCGAGCAGTTCGACGAATGGGTAGTGCCGGCCAATATGGTAGGCAAGACCTGACCGCCAGGTATGTCGTAATTTTCCGATCGTAAAAAGTGAAGAGCCGTGGTTCTTCACTTTTTTTATATGGCCGGCCCTTGACTTTACGCTCTTTTTTCAGCTATATTACTGTACGATTCTTTAACCACCAATATCCTTTTTATGAAAAGCAAATCCATGCCAGGCCTGGCTGTTGCTGCCCTGGCCGTTCCAGCCCCACAGCTTCCTGCTTTTTCCGGCTCTCCTTACCTGGAAGCTTTGCTAAAAAGCCGGTCTGCTATAGCTAATGCAGGGAATTTCAGCCATCCATACAGGGCATTATATTTTCATAGCGGCAGCATAATAGAACCGGGTGAGCAGCCATTACCGCTTAACGAAAAGCACTGGTTCGGCAATTATGAATGAGCTTTCCATAATAGCTAAATAAAAAGGCCGTCGGGTGCACCGGCGGCCTGTTATTCCTCACAGGTCATGATCAACGGCTTCGTATTATTTTCTCGGACCTGATCTCCTTGCCGTTGCCATCATACAGCTTCAGCAGGTAGACGCCTGGCTGGAAGCGGTTGAGATCAATGTCCACCTCGTTCTTAAAGCTTCTCGAAGCAGCCAGCAACCGCCCGCTGATATCATAGAGCTGCACCTGCAGCGGCTTGGCAAGCTCTCTTTTTCCCTGTATCCTGATCATATCTTCAGCTGGGTTGGGAAAGATCTTAACCGTATTATGCGCAGGTACTACCGCGGGAGAAGTTTCATTCAGCGAGAGAGTGATGCCTGTATATAAATATTCCATGATCGCACCGCCGTTGGCCGTGGCGCCTACGTCACGCGCCACGTAAAAACGAAGCCCGTCAGGTGAAATAGCCATGTCGCGGATACGGTTGCCATCGCCGCGAAAATAAGAGATAGTATCGCCCGTAATCCCATCGCCGGCAGCGTTCAGCTTCAACCGGTACACCATATTCTTTTTCAGCGGGGTAATGAACAGGGAGTTTTGCCACCCGGGTATCTTATTATGCCCATAAAAGTCAATGCTGGAGCAGGCGATGGTAGGCCATTGATTGTTATCGCCCTGGGCATACAGCGCCGCCATGCCGGCTGCCGTTACCGTGAACATGGTGAAGATCGGCTCTTTATGATTGTTGGCCGGTATATTGCAGAAAGCGCCTTCATTGGCGCTGGCAGTAGTGCCGAGGCGGTATCCATTCACATTTCCGTCGCAATAGCCCGAAACCTTATCCCATCCATAATTCTTCCTGGCCTGGATTATATTGATCTCATCGTCGGTGCGGTCCATCTGCTCGGAACTGTAGAGATAGTCTGTGCCGTTCACATTACCCCATACAAGCCCCTGGGCATTACGATGTCCCAGGGTAAATACAAAATCCTGCGGAGTGATGCCGGCAGCATCATAAAAAGGGTTATCATCCGGCGCCCATGCATCGGCGCCACTATCGCCATCCGGCTCAGTGTTGATCCGTAAAACCTTTCCTTCGTAAGCGTCTATGGTCTGGGCATGCTGTGCCCTGAACTCATTGGCAAACTGCCCGGCGCCCATATCCCCTACCGTGTAATACAGCCGGTACTGGTCGTTAAGCCCACCACCTGCTGCTTCAACAGCAGGGCCGATCACCAGCCTTCCCGAATTATGATCGCTGCTGCCGGGTATATTGCCCAGGATGATGACAGGATCCCGCAAAGTATCACCGGCATAGGTGTACCGCACCAGCCGGGTGGTATAGAAGCAACCATTAGGGGGGCTGCACGTGCCCTTGCTGTATACATATACCAGGTACACCCAGGGCCTGGCAGCCCTTACAGCCGGGTCAGCAGAATAAAGGGCAGGATGAAGCGCCATACCCATAAGACCTCCCTGCGGCCAGTTAGCATCACCCTCTGAAAAGTTGATGCCCGGTACGGTAGCCCTGAGGTTAAGCAATTCTTTTTTAGCGCCGGTAGCGATATTTACCCGCTGCACTTTGTAGGCTTTGTTCTCCGTTACCCACAAGGAATCGTTGGGACCATAGAGCACTTCCCAGGCAGAATTGAAACCTGTAGCCACCACTCTTTTGGAAAAAGGCTCTGACTGTGCAAAAGCCTGAACAGTAAAAAGGATAAAATAAATGACAGGCAGGATGGGGCGCCTCTTCATACGATACTGGATTAGACGTTAAAAATAAAGCGGAACAACCGGCCGTACAAGCGTAAGCATTCCTGAAAAAACGAGTATTTATACGCGAATAAATACGATTGGCAGCCCCGGGTCATATTATTACATTTACAACTGAAAACAATTCCTGTATCCTTTAGAAAAAGCACCGCCTCCTTAATGAATAAGTATAACCGTATAAGCCCTGCCTGGCTGTACTTACTGCTGTTCTTCCTGCTTGCAGGGGCAAGTGCAATAGGCCAGACGGTTACTACCGGTAAAAGCTATATTAATATTTCCAGGCCTTCAGGAGGCACTTTCCTGCCCGGCGATATCATTGAAATGCGTGCCACTATCGCTGTAAGCGGGGGCACTGTTACCCAGCTCCGCTATAATGATACCATCGATCTTGTTCACTTCGACTATGTTCCCGGCTCATTGCAGCTGATCTCGAACGAAGGGCGGCTGCAAAAGCAGTTCACCGATGCAAACAATGACGATGCTGCCACGATAAACGGCAACCATATCCGGTTTACGATCGGCGATAGTCCTGGCAATGCCGATCTTCCTGCACAGGGTAACTCGTCAACCAACAGCGGCAGCCTCAACAGCAGCAGCTCCCGTCCTTCCTTTTACAGCAGCACCTGCATCAGGGTATATGCATATCGTATCCGGATCAAGACAGACCCTGCCCTGGTAGCCATAGATTCACTGCTCACGCTGTACGCGGGCAATTTCCGTTATCGCATCGGCAGCACCGATTATATCTCGGCTTTCCCGACCTACCATATCCGTATATCACCCGATTACGGGCTTTGCGCCAATTCGATTGGCGGCAATGCCATCCTGGGTGAGTTCGGTGGGACTTTTGGCTCCGGCACAGCCCAAAACAGGGGCGCCACTTCATTTGTGCCAGCGCCTTATGCTTACCAGGCTTTTGCATCAGGAGCGCCGGTCGATAATAATTACGGGGTTGCCAACCGCACCAGCAGCGATGGCAGCATCAATCCTTCTGTTGCTTACCCGCACGCTTCAAGGGTATTCAATGTATGGGATATTATCGGCGATCATACAGGAGCTGCTGATCCGAAATCAGGCAACCCGCCGTCAACCAACGGAGGCTATGCTGTGATCATCAATGCCAGCTATGAGACCAACCGCGCCTTCAGCCAGACCATCAGCGGGCTTTGCGAAGAGACCTATTACGAGTTCTCGGCCTGGTTCCGGAATATCTGCCGGCGCTGCGGCTGCGATTCAAGCGGTAAAGGTTCCGGCAGCGCAGGCTATGTGCCTGGCCCGGGCAACGACTCATCGGGGGTAAAGCCCAACCTTACTTTCCAGATAGACGGAGAAGACTATTATACTTCCGGCAATATCGATTATACGGGGTTCTGGGAAAAGAAAGGCTTTGTATATAAGACAAAGCCCGGCCAGACTTCCTTTACAGTCACTATCCGCAACAATGCCCCTGGTGGCGGAGGGAACGACTGGGCCATCGATGATATTGCCGTAGCTACCTGCCTGCCCAATATGAATTATTCCCCTTCCCTCACACCCAATATCTGCGAGGGCGCGCCATTAAAGCTGTATGATACGGTCCGCTCTTATTTCAACAACTATGTCTACTACCAGTGGCAGAACAGCACCAATGGCGGCAGCACCTGGAATAACCTCGGAGACCCAGCAGGTCCGGTAACACCAACCTGGAACGGTACAGCCTGGGAATATGTTTCTTCCTATACTATTCCTCCTGAAAATACCACCAAGGCCGACTCAGGCACTTTATACCGGCTTATCGTAGCTACTTCCCTGAGCAATCTTACCAATGCCGGCTGCCGGTCAACTGACGCTATAAATATTATTACCCTGAACGTGCTTTCCTGCGGCTTCCCGCTGGCCACGGAATTGCTGTCGTTCCAGGCTTCATTGAACAGTAATAGCAAGAGCGTGCTAAGCTGGTCAGCTGACCAGCGCGATGATCAGCTGGCCTTCGACGTGGAAAAAAGCATTGACGGTATAGCCTTTAACCTGATACATACGGAAGAAGCGGCTTCCTCGCCACCCGGGGGCATATCCCGTTATGCTTATACCGACCCTGTGCCATTGAACAGCGGCCGCGTCTTTTACCGGATAAGGATGTACCGGAAAGACCAGGCCGGCCAGCAGCAATATTCCAGAACGGTCAGCCTGTCAAAAACAAGCGATATATCTTTGATACAGGTGACCAATCCCTTTGGCGCTTTCCTGTCGTTCCGGCTGGCTTCTTCCGAAGCTACCACGGTAACGGTGTCCTTGTCGGACATGTCAGGTAAAGCTGTATTGAAAAAGACCTTACGGCTCTTTAATGGCATCAATGATATACAGCTCGATGATACCAGGCATCTTCCCGACAATGTATATATACTGGGAATAGAAGCAGGCGGAAAAAGATTTTACCAGAAGGTGGTAAAAACTTCCCGTTACCGTTAAGCGGGCAGGAGATCCGGAAGATCAGGATATCTGCACCTGGTCGCCAGACTCGGCGGTTGTCTCTACCGTGGTAGTATTGCCGGGCAATGTTTTTTTCCTGAATAATCTTTTTTGGAAAAGCACCAGCGTGATGATGCCAATAGAGATCGAGGCATCGGCAATATTGAAGATCGGGCTGAAGAACTCAAATTCCTGCCCGCCCACGAAAGGAAACCATGAAGGATAGGTTGACCTGATCATGGGAAAATAAAGCATATCCACCACGCTGCCGTGCAGGAAGGAAGAATAGCCATTGGAAGAAAAGGAAGCTATGCCTGCATAAGGGATATACTCACCGGTGAGGGGATCAAAATGAAGACCTTTGTCAAAGATCATCCCGTAAAACATGCTATCGATCAGGTTGCCTAATGCACCTGCATAGATCAGCGAGGCGCAAATAATAAAGCCCCTGCTGTATTTTTCCCTGATGAGCTTTACCAGCAGCCATGAGCCGAAGATCACAGCTACCAGGCGAAAAAGCGTCAGCACCACTTTCCCGGTCTCATTGCCGAACTTCCAGCCCCAGGCCATCCCGGAGTTTTCGATAAAATGGATACGGAACCAGTTCATGCCAAATACCCTTACTACTTCACCGGTAGGATAGCTTGTTTTGATAAATATCTTCAGCGCCTGGTCGGCAATAATTATCAGCGAAATAATAAGTATGGCATTCCTGAGCTTCACGGCTATAGTTTAATGAACAAATATAGGTCAAGATAGATAAATAAGGTTAGGACCGGTAAGGACCAGCAGCGCAGCTATTCTTCAAAATACACCCTTTTTACCCGTTGTGATATGCCGGTCATGATCTCGTAAGGTATGGTGCCAGCCCAGGCGGCTACCTGCTGCACCGGCAGCTCGGGGCCGAAAATGATCACTTCGTCTCCTTCATGCACCCCGGGTATGTCCGTTACATCTATCATGGTCATATCCATGCAAACGGTGCCGATCACGGGCGCCAGCCGGCCGCCTACCCAGATCTTTCCAACGCCGTATCCCAGCCGTCGGGAAAAGCCGTCGGCATACCCTATTCGCACGGTCGCTATTCTCGAGGGGCGGTCTACCATTCCCCGGCGGTTGTAGCTTACGGATTCTCCCGGCTCAAGGTCCCTGAGCTGGGCGATCGTTGTTTTAAGAGAAGCTACCGGCTGAAGCAACGACTGATGCTCCACGGCGCTATCGATGCCATACATGCCGATACCCAGGCGCACCATATCCAGCTGCAGCTCCGGCAGACGGAAGATGGCGCCGGTATTTGCTATATGCCGGATAAAAGCGTAAGGCAGCTCCTGCTGCAACAGGCCGGCAGCCTCTTTATACCGGTTGTACTGGGCAAAAGTATAAGCATCTTCTGCGGGATCTTCGCTGGCAGCCAGGTGAGAGAATACAGACCTTACCCTTAGCAGGGAAGAACCTGCAAGATGCCTGGCCAGCAGGGGAATATCGTCGCCGGCAAACCCGAGGCGGTTCATGCCTGTTTCTATTTCGATATGCACCGGGTATCCCTGCACAGCTTCTGCCTGCAGGAAGGTCTCAAACCCATGTAAAAGCTTAAACGAATAAAGATCAGGCTCCAGGTTATGCTCCACAATAGCATCAAAGGCTGCTTCTTCGGGGTTCATCACCATGATCGGCAGGGAGATGCCTGCTTTGCGAAGCTCTACACCTTCATCGGCATAGGCAACGCCAAGATAATCCACCTTGTGATATTGCAATATGCCTGCGATCTCTGCCCCGCCGCTTCCATAGGCAAAAGCTTTTACCATAGCCATGATCTTCACCGAAGGCTTTAGCCGGTGCCGGTACACGTTGACATTATGCACCAGCGCATTGAGATTGATCTCAAGCACGGTCTGATGCACTTTTTGCTCCAGCAGCTGAACGATCTTTTCAAACTCGAACACGCGTGCTCCTTTTACCAGCACTACTTCTTCATGGAAGCGGGACGAAAGGAACTGCTGCAGGAATATTCCTGTTGAAGGATATAGCTCCACCCGGAGCGGGTGGGCACTGCCAACGGCAAGCTGCGCCAATGCCTGCGAGATCCGCTCCCCTATGCCGATAAGCCGGGTCACCCGGTGACGCACCAGCTCGGCTACAATGAACCGGTAAAGGTCTTCATCCTTTTCCGCGCTTTGCAGGAAATCGGAAAGGATCACGGTCTTAGGCTGATCACCGCCTTGCTGATCAAGAAAGTTCAGAGCGATCTGCAGGGAGTTTATATCTGCGCTGTAGCTGTCATTGATAACGGTGCATTGATTGATGCCTTTCTTAAGCTCCAGCCGCATATTTACCGGTTGCAATTGCAGCATGCGGCTGCGGATAACGTCCTGCGGGCAGCCCATTACCAGCAGCAGGCACCAGCAGGTAATGGCATTCTCAACGGCCGCATCGTCGGTAAATGGAATAGTAATGCTGATCTGCTCCTTACCGCGCCGGGCCTGCAGCAGGGAGCAGTCCCCCTTTTTTTCTACTGCCGTTACCTGCAGCCAGGCTTTTGTTTCCCGGCTCCAGTCATACAGCTCACGATCCTTATACCATAAGGGCAATATATCTGTACCGGCATAGTCGCGGCAGAAGATGATCTGCCGGCAACGGGCAAAGAGCCTCAGCTTTTCTTCCGTTTTTTGCTGCAGGGAAGCAAAGCCTTCATTATGCGCTGCTCCTATATTGGTAAGAATACCGATAGAAGGAAGGATCATGGGCTCGAGCTTTTCCATTTCGCCCGGCAACGATATGCCTGCCTCAAAGATGCCCAGCGAAGCCTGCTCGTTCAGCTGCCACACGCTTAGCGCCACCCCTGTTTGAGAGTTGTAGCTTTTGGGACTGCGGACAACCTGGTGGTCATAATGCAGCAGCTGGTAAAGCCATTCTTTCACTATCGTTTTACCGTTGCTCCCGGTGATGCCGATAACGGGAAGAGAGAAGCGGGAACGATGATAGGCGGCCAGCTGCTGCAGGGCCTGCAAAGGATCGTTTACCTGCAGGAAGCGGGCTCCGTGATAAAGGCTTTGGCCGGGAACATGCGATACGACAAAAGCGCGCAGGCCTTTCTTATACAGCTCACCGATAAACTGGTGCCCGTCGCGGCGAGGGCCCTGCAACGCAAAAAAAAGCGAACGATGAGGCTCATACAGCTTACGGCTGTCGGTCAGCAGGTGTTCTACCGGCTGGTCGCCCATATCTTCGCTTATGCCGAGCACGCCGGCTATATGGTTCAACGAGTAGCTCAATGGTATTATTTACCGAATAGTACAGGTCAGTGGGCCTGGTCATCATCGAGATCCTGCCCTGCCCTGTCTTTCTTCGTCATGAACATGGAATAAAAAATAGAGCCTGCAATGCAGGACATGATAACGCTCAGCGAAATAAGCACCTGCGTGGTCTTGTCGAGCCACTGGTTGATCCAGTGCTCACCCAGCATTTTCAGACCGATGAATACCAGCACCACGGCAATGCCCTGCGGCAGGTAATCAAACTTGCTGACAGCGCCGCGCAGGAGGAAAAACAGCGACCGCAGGCCCAGCACGGCAAAGATATTGGAGGTATAGATCACAAGCCGCGCCGTGCTTTCATATCCCTCCGTTTTGGTATCTACGATGCCCATTACCGCGGGGATGGAGTCGAGCGCAAATACCAGGTCGATGGCCGCCAGCATGATCACCACCACAAACAAGGTGGTATATCTTTTTTTCCCATCCTCGATCACGGAAAAACGGCCGCCGCCATCATGCGGCACCAGCGGCAGTATGCGTTTTACCGCCTTGTACACCTTGCTTTTCAGGGGATCAAACTCTTCCTGCTCCGGAGACGTGAACATCTTGTATCCTGTATATACCAGGAACGCTCCAAACAGCAGCAGCACCCATTCAAACTTCTCTACGAGCGCTACTCCAACCGTAATGAAGATTATTCTGAAAACGATCGCCATCAGTATCCCTATAAGCAGAACGCGGCCATAGTTCCTTTCTTTTACGCTGAACGAGGAAAAAATAAGGATAAACACAAAGATATTATCAATGCTAAGGCTCCATTCCATCAGGTAGGCGCTCAGGTATTCGAGGGCGGGCTTATGCCCGTTCTCGAGCAGCATGAACACAAAAAAAGCAAGCGCAAGGCCTACCCAGAAAAAAGTTTGAAGCAGCGCTTTCCGGATGGTGACCTTCTTATTCTTCTTGCTTAACAGACCCAGATCAAAGGCAAGGGCAAGTATCAATACTCCGCCAAAAACAAAGTACGTAATCTGATCGGTAGTCATGCTGAAGGGTGAAATTGAAGCGTAAAGATAGGACAGTCGTTACAGATGTAGCGTGGAGCAGCAGGCTTACTCCGCGTATTTTCTTTTCCGGATATACTGGTAAATGAACCCGGCGATAATGACCAGCAATACCGGCAGGGCGATATTGATCATTTGCCAGGAAAGCCGGTTCTCCCTTACCTTCTTAGCGTCCAGCAGGCGCAGCACGATGTTCTTGTTCCTGGTTTCGCTGATGGCAGGCTTGCTTACCAGGTATTCCAGGCAGTTGAGCAGGAACTCGCGGTTGGCGAACTGGTATTCGTAGGGCGAGCCCTGGGTAAAAAAATTAGAGCCCAGCGGCAAAGGACCTTGTGAGGACACATCATTGAGCACCACGTCCCCGTCTGCCACCACGATCATCTTATTATCGGGCGATTCGTCCCTGAATGCCGTGCCATCGGCCTTTAAGGCCGCTGCCTGCACCTGGGAAAGCCGGTTGCGGTAAAGGGAAGTGAATGTTCCTTCCAGCAGCACGGCCGCCGGGATATCCTTTTGCCTGAAACGGGCATCTTCCGGCACGTTCCTGTTCTCGTTCAGGCTTATCAGGGCAGGCGTGCTTATAACCCGGGAGTTGTCAGACGAAGAGAGCAGGATCGTTTTCCTGACGCCGGGAGTGTTGATCGTATCTACCGGGTTTACGAAACGCCCGGCCACCAGGCCCAGGTTCTTATTGATGCCATGGTTGCCTTTCGATTCAAAAAGCGGGTAATAATTCCAGTGCAGGTATTCATATTGCGGGTTGCCTGCCGTACCGCCCACGGCAAAAGGCATAAAATCGCATTGCAGGTCCATGATCAGGGCAGGATTGATCCTGACACCATACCTGAACAGCTGGTCGGTAAGGTTCAGGTTACGGTCATAGGCAATGGTCTCTGTCTTATAGCGGAGACTATCCTGCTCGGCGATCAGCCCGTCAATGAACAAAAGCAGCCTGCCGCCGTGCATCACGTACTGGTCTATCTTCAGCTTTTCTTCTTCGGTAAACTGCCTGGTAGGCTTAACGATCATCAGCACCCTGAAAGTATCAGCGTTCACCGGCTGCTCGTTGATATTGAGCAAGGCCAGCCGGTAATCCTTGTGCAGGGCTTCCTGTATGCCGTAAGTGCGGGCATCGGTAGGCTCTCCATTACCGAAGGAATATGCAATGAATGGCTTTTCCTGGTTGATCATGTCATCCAGCGCTTTGGCAAATGCATATTCCATCGTGGCTTCGGAATTATTGATCTCCTGCTGCGAGATACGGCTGCTGGTGCCGGAATAAAGATCTACCAGCGCCTGCCGGCCTTTGTACGTAACCAGTGCCACGGGAAAGATAATATTGCTGCTCTGCCCTGCCTTCAGCTGCACCGTGAGATTGATAGGCGAGGCGCCCAGGGCTACCAACGAGTCTCCATAGCTCTGGCCGGTGCCACCAGGCACAGCCTCGAGCGGGGAGATAAAGCGATAATGCACTTTGGCCCCGTTCCTGTCCTTGAGCAGCTGCAGGAACTCTTCTGTACTATTCGCCAGCTTGCGGAAACCTGATGGAAAATCCCCTTTCAGGAACACATCTATCTGTATATCGTCGTCAAGGGCCTTAAGCAGGTCTTTGGTTGCCGTGCTGAGGGTATATCTTTTTTCCTTGGTGAGGTCGATCCGCGAATGGAAAAGACCTGCTGCCAGGTTCACGACAAGAAGAACAGCCAGCAATGCCAGCCACCAGTAACGGGAAGCAAATACTTTTTTTACCAGGTTGCCCATTTTATCGTTTTAAGAGATTTCGGTTGGTGATCACAAGCAGCAGGAAGATAAGGCTCAGGAAATAAATAATATCCCTGGTATCTATCACACCCCGGCTGATGCTGCGGTAGTGAAAGTCGATGCCGAGCATTTCTATATAATAGTCAACCCGCCCTTCCAGCCCTGGCAGGTGGCTGATAGCGTTAAAGCCATAATACAGCAGCGCGCAGGCAATAAGCCCCACAATGAATGCAATGACCGCATTGGCGGTAAAGCTGCTGGTGCAGATGCCGATAGCGGTAAATACGGCTGCCAGGAAGAAAAGCCCCACATAAGAGCCGATGGCAGCCCCGGTATCAATCCCTTCGCCGGAAGAAAGGCGCTGGATAGAAATAAAATATACAATCGTAGGCAGCAGGGCAATCAGCACTACCACCAGGCTGCCCAGGTATTTCCCGCAAACGATCTGCCAGCGGGCCAGGGGTCTTGTCTGCAGTATCTCGAATGTGCCGCTCCGGAACTCATCCGCAAAGCTTCGCATAGTAATAGCCGGTATCAGCAGCAGCAGCACCCAGGGAGCCAGCTCAAAAAAGCGGTCAAGGGTAGCATACCCAAAATCAAGGATATTGTTCTCGAACACAAAAAGCATCAGCCCGTTGACCAGCAGGAAAACAATAATGGCGATATAGCCGGTAAGGCTGCTGAAAAACTGGCGAAGCTCTTTTTTGCAGATGGAGATCATAATAGGTATTGCAAAATAAACTAAACTCTTTTATAGAAATAAAAAATCCTCCCGGCAGGAGGATCAGATGCTTTGATGAAGGAAGCGTGTTATACGGCAAAGCTCTCCCCGCATCCGCAGGTACGGCTGGCGTTGGGATTGCTGAAATAAAAACCTTTGCCGTTCAGCCCGTCGGAAAAGTCAAGCGTGGTGTTCACGAGGTAAAGAAAGCTTTTGAGATCAGTCACTACCTTTATGCCATTGTTTTCAAACACCTGGTCCATCGGCTTTTGCTCATTGTCGAAGTCCATCTTATAGCTAAGACCGGAACAGCCGCCGCCTACCACGCTTACGCGCAGGAAGTAGGAAGGATCGTCGGCAACGCCTGCATCGGCCAGTAGCTGCGCCACTTTCTCTTTCGCTTTATCGCTTACATATATCGCGTTCTCTAATGCTGCACTCATGGTTCAGTAAATTGAAGGTGAAGAAACCGGGCTACGGCCCAACATACCGTTACCGTTTCTTTTCTCCTGCCGAAGGCTTAGTGAACGATGCCTTCTTCGAACTTCAGCTCTTCGAGACCATTCTTTTTGCGGTAATCATTCACGGCCGCCTTGATGGCATCTTCGGCCAGCACGGAGCAGTGGATCTTAACCGGCGGCAGGTTCAGCTCTTCTACAATGGTCATATTGTCGATCTTCACTGCCTCATCCACTGATTTGCCTTTCAGCCATTCAGTAGCCAGGGAGGAAGAAGCGATGGCCGAGCCGCAGCCAAAAGTTTTGAACTTGGCATCTGTGATAGTGCCTGTAGCTTCGTCTACCTCTATCTGCAGGCGCATTACGTCGCCGCACTCCGGCGCTCCTACCAGGCCAGTGCCTACATTGGTTTTACTTTTATCCAGCGTGCCCACGTTCTTGGGGTTCTGGTAATGATCGATCACTTTATCTGAATATGCCATTGCAAAGAAATTTTATCATTTATCAAATTCATTCCCGAATTTCCACATTCCACATTTTCAAATTTTCAAATTCCCACATTTGCTCTTAGTGGTGCGCCCACTCGATCGTATTGAGGTCGATCCCTTCCTTATACATTTCCCAGAGGGGGCTCATTTCCCTTAATTTCAATACCGTGCTCGTCACCTGCTCGATAGTATAATCGATCTGCTCTTCGGTAGTGTACCGGCCCAGGCCAAAGCGCAGGGAACTATGCGCCAGGTCATCACCCAGCCCCAGGGCTTTCAGCACATAGGAAGGTTCCAGCGAGGCCGAGGTGCAGGCAGAGCCGGACGAGACCGCAATATTCTTATTAAAGCCCATCATCAGCCCTTCTCCTTCCACGTACTTGAAAGAGATATTGGTAACATGGGGCAGCTTATGGTCCTTATCGCCATTCAGGTAGCTTTCTTCGATCTGGAGCAGCGCATTCTGCAGCTTATCGCGCAGCTTGCTTACCCTGGCCGTCTCTTCTTCCATTTCCAGGCTGCACAGCTCGCAGGCCTTACCGAAGCCTACGATACCCGGCACGTTCAGCGTACCGCTGCGCATACCTCTTTCATGCCCGCCACCATCGATCTGGGCCGTCACTTTCACGCGCGGGTTCTTCCGCCGCACATATAAAGCTCCTATTCCTTTGGGGCCATACATTTTATGGGCCGAGAATGCCATCAGGTCGATGCCGTCCTTGTTCACATCCACCGGTATCTTGCCAACAGCCTGGGTAGCATCAGTAAAAAGCAGCACGCCTTTCTTGCGGGCGATAGCGCTGATCTCCCTGATCGGCATGATGGTACCGATCTCGTTATTGGCGTACATGATCGCTATCAGGATGGTATTGGGACGGATAGCGGCTTCCAGCTCAGCCAGGTCGATAAGGCCGTTCTCCTTTACCTTGAGGTAGGTAACTTCGCCTCCTTCCTTTTCAATATGCTTGCAGGTATCCAGCACAGCTTTATGCTCAATGTTGCAGGTGATGATATGATTGCCTTTGCTGGCATACATTTCAAATACCCCTTTCACCGCCAGGTTATCGGCTTCCGTAGCGCCGGAAGTAAAAATGATCTCTTTAGGATCGGCGCCAACCAGTTTGGCAACCTGCTCACGGGCATAGTCTACCGCTTCTTCCGCCTGCCATCCAAAAGGATGGTTGCGGCTGGCTGCGTTGCCGAATGCGCTGGTAAAATAAGGCAGCATAGCTTCCACCACCCGCGGGTCGCAGGGGGTAGTAGCGCTATGGTCAAGGTAAATAGGGAATTGCAACATGTGTGTCCGTTATCGTTTAAGGTAAACACAAAATTAATCGAAAAGGTTCTATTTCCGGCCATTTTTTAAGCCTTCTGCCTATTTTTACGGCGCCGGAAAGTATGATAATACAGGCTGCTGTGCAACCGGTTAGGATAGCGGCGGCAAGCCTGTGCCGACGGGCAGGTCATTTCCGCGATGCAGCAGCACCCAAAACCAGGCGTATGCAAAAAATTGAACATATCGGTATAGCTGTCAAATCTTTAGAAACGGCCGTGCCGCTGTACGAAATGCTTCTCGGCACTACCTGCTACAAGACCGAGCAGGTTGAAAGCGAAGCGGTCAGCACTGCTTTTTTCCATACCGGCGATACCAAGATAGAATTGCTGGCCAGCACGGACCCTGAGGGCGTTATTGCCCGTTTTATTGAAAAGAAGGGCGAAGGCATACATCATATCGCTTTCGCGGTAGCCGATATATGGGCAGAAATGAAAAGGCTGAAAGAGCAGGGATTTGAGCTGCTCAGCGAAGAGCCTAAAGAAGGGGCAGACAATAAGCTTGTCTGCTTCCTGCATCCCAGGTCGGCCCATGGCGTATTGGTGGAGCTGTGCATGGAAAAACCCTGATCATCTGCTGTTTACTATGAATATCTTTCGTTACCTGCTTTTTCCTTTGTTGCTATGCCCTTCCCTGCTGTTGGCAGCCCCGGGCAACCCCGATCCCCTGCCCTCGTCGCGCTGGGCGCTGGCTTTGGATTACCAGGATATGCTAAGCACGCATCGCACGCATTTCCGCGGAGGCAGCATCCTGCTTAGCCGGCCGCTCCATGCAGGCTGGAGCGTAGGGCTTGGCCTGGAATATGCCGCTGCCCCTTACCATGACGACAACGGGTATAATCTTTACCGGCTCCGTTTTGTGCCGGTAACCGCAGATGCCGGGCTGCAATTGCCCTTTGGTCATTCTTTCCTGTTCCTCTCACGCATTGCTGCGGGACTGAGCTTTGCGAAGTACCAGCAGGAGGCCGGATCTTTACCCGGGCAGCGCACGGTGATCAGGGAAAAAGGATTATTCCTGCAGGGAAGCCTGGGGGTAGGTTACCAGGTAAGCCGGCGCCTGACACCTCTTATCATGGGAGGAATAAAAGGCTTTCATATGTCTACCAATAACCTGGACGTAAACCCGCATGGGGTCACGTTCAGGGCAGGCATTCAATGGAATATTTTTTAAGGTAAGATTGATCAGAAGCCTTCCAGCCCGTTGCCACCAGGCAGCATAGAGTCGGCATTTACGATGCCGAGCTTTTCCACCGCCGTCTGGGCGGCGATCTGCGAAGCGTCCTTTTTATTGAAAGCCCTGCCTTCCCCCACTTTTTTGCCATCGATAACAGCGGCGATGGTGAACAGACGGCGGCCGTTTTCGATCTTTTCATTGACCGTTTCAAACTCAAGGCTTTTGCCGTTCTTATTGGCCCAGCCATATAGCTTGTTCTTATGATTGATCTCGAGGTTTTCCAGGTCTTCCATGAACATATGCGGCAGGATGATATAGTCAAGCACCCATTTGGCCGATTTCTTATAGCCGCTGTCGAGATAAATAGCGCCTACCAGGGCTTCCAGCGTATTGCCGAATATCTGGCTCACCTTAAGCGAGCCGTCCATCTTATTATAAAGCGTTATTTTTTTCAGCCCCATCCTTATGGCAATATCATTCAGCTGCTGGCGGTTGACCATCTTGCTGCGCATCTCGGTAAGGAACCCCTCTTCGCGGTAAGGATAGCGCTTGAACAGGTAGTCGGCGATCATGGCACTGAGCACAGCATCGCCCAAGTATTCAAGCCGTTCGTTGTTCTCATCGGCTCCTTCGCGTATAGAGCGATGCGTAAGGGCGGTCTTATAAAGAGAAAGGTTTTTAGGCTTAAAGCCTAAGATATTTCTTAGTTCCTTCTTAAAGGTCGAGCCTTCGTGTTTTTTGAAAAAATTGGTAAAGAAATCCACGATATTCAAGCTACGTAAAAAAAACCAATTGACATAAAAGTTTGCCAATAGCAGATCGGCGCGACCTGCACGTTAATGTTTTTTTAACAGGCAGGAATCATTCCTTATATTTTTTTACGATCATGCAGGCATTGTGGCCTCCAAAGCCGAAGGTATTGCTCAATGCAGCATTGACAGTACGCTTCTGCGCCTGGTTGAAAGTAAAGTTGAGACGGGTGTCCAGCTCGGGGTCATCAGTAAAGTGGTTGATGGTGGGCGGCACAATATCATTAACCACCGCCTGTATGCAGGCAATGGCCTCTATTACGCCGGCTGCCCCAAGGCAGTGTCCTGTCATGCTTTTGGTGGCGCTGATGTTGAGGTTATAAGCGTGGTCCCCGAACACGTGCAGGATGGCCTTTGTTTCTGCTATGTCGCCAAGGGGCGTGGAAGTGCCGTGGGTATTGATATAGTCGATCTCCTCGGGCTTCATGCCGGCATCGTCGAGCGCGGCCAGCATTACGTTCTTGGCGCCAAGCCCGTCAGGGTGCGGCGCAGTAATATGATAGGCATCTGCGCTGGCGCCGCCACCTACCACTTCGCAATAGATATGGGCGCTCCTGGCCCGGGCATGCTCCAGCTCTTCAAGCACCAGCACGCCGGCGGCTTCACCCATCACGAACCCATCGCGGTCTTTATCATAAGGGCGGCTGGCGGTCTTGGGATCATCGTTCCTTTCGCTCATAGCTTTCATGGCATTGAAGCCACCCAGCCCGGCCTCGCTGACCACGGCCTCGCTGCCACCGGTCACGATCACATCGGCTTTGCCGAGACGCAGCAGGGTTACTGCATCGATGATTGCATTGGTGCTGCTGGCGCAGGCGCTGACCACCGCATAGTTGGGACCGCGGAGATTATGACGCATGCTGATCTGGCCGGCAGCGATATCAAGTATCATTTTGGGAATAAAGAACGGGTTGAAGCGGGGAGTGCCGTCTCCTTTGGCAAATTCGGTCACTTCATGCTGGAAGGTGATGAGCCCGCCGATACCGCTGCCAAAGACCACCCCGATCCTGTCGGGATTGATATTATCCTTATTAAGACCGGCATCAGACATTGCCTGGTCGCTGGCAACCAGCGCGAACTGGGTAAACCTGTCTATTTTCCTGGCTTCTTTTTTATCAAGGAACTGAACCGGGTCGAAATTTTTGACCTCGCAGGCAAATTTTGTTCTGAACTTGCTGGCATCAAAAAGAGTGATGAGGTCGGCGCCAGATACCCCGTTGAGCAATCCGTTCCAGTAGTCGCTGATCGTATTGCCTAACGGCGTTAAAGCTCCCATACCGGTTACTACTACTCTTTTCAATTCCATATAGCCAGATTCTTTGGTTTGGTCAAGATAAAAACCGCCTTCGCTGCAAGGACAACAGAAGGCGGCATTATTACGTTCCTGCCCTTTACACCCGGCCAGGCCGGGTTCCCTGGTTCAAGAGGGGCGGATTCATTAAATACATTTACTTAGCGTGCTCTTCCAGATAGGAAACAGCTTGCCCTACGGTAGTGATGGTTTCAGCCTGTTCGTCAGGAATGGAAATATTGAATTCTTTTTCGAATTCCATAATCAGTTCTACGGTATCCAGTGAATCGGCACCGAGATCATTGGTAAAAGAAGCTTCATTGGTTACTTCTCCTTCGTCAACACCGAGTTTGTCAACGATGATCTTTTTAACTCTTGATGCAATGTCTGACATGTCGTTTAAGTTTAGTTATTATGGGTGCAAAAATAGAGTTTTTGAACTAATAAGCATCGGAAACAAATTTTTTTCCGGATTTGTTTACCGGCGGGCAAAATAAGGAAAAAAGGCCATTGAACTAACAAATGTCTGTGGTTCCGTTGGCGAAAACATACAATAATCGTAATTTACCTGCTCCAATAAAACCGACGGGCAGCATGGCGCTCAAAATTATCGATCACGGCTCACATGAGTACCAACAGATGGTTAAGCTGAGAGATGATATACTCCGCAAACCGCTGGGACTTAATTTCTCCGAAGAAGAATTACAAAAGGAAAAAGACAATATGCTGATCGCGGCTTTCGAGGATGAGCAGATCCTGGGTTGCTGCATGCTGGTAGAGGAGCCGCCACAGTCCATCCGCCTGCGGCAAATGGCCGTACTGAACGACCTGCAGGGAAAAGGCATCGGCCGGGCGTTGATGAACTTTGCCGAAAACCTGGCCCGCGACAGGGGTTTCCGCAATATTGTAATGCATGCCCGTGAAAATGCCGTTGGCTTTTATGAAAAAATGGGGTACCGCGTCACCAGCGATGAGTTCACGGAAGTGAATATCCCGCATTTTGTCATGGAAAAAAAGCTATGATCCGGCACCTGTTACTGTATCAAACAGGCCATCCTTCATATTATATTTTTTATATATAGGATTTTACCCGGCGATCTTTTCCTGCAGCAGGTGGCGTAGTTCCTGCACCTGGTCGCTCCCGGAGCAGCCGCTTTTGGGCACCAGCAGGAAAGAGCGTGTATCAAAGTACAGGTGAAAGAAATGAGGGCTTTCCTTGAACGAAGCCAGGGCCTTCCAGGGCCAGGAACGCGATCCTTTTTCATGAAGCAGGGTGAAGGCTTCGTTCTCAAACCGCATGCTGAACTCATGCCGGAAAGTTTCGGCCCGGCGGTAGACCATGCCCGGAAGAATAAACCAGAAGCTGACCATCAGCACAGCCCATAAAAAAGAGCTGACCAGGAACGCTACTGCCGTTACCTTTCCAAAAGCATATAATATAATAGCCGTGGCGGCAAATACGTTCACCAGGATCAGCATAAGACGGATCTCGGGGCGGGTAATGAAATGATACCGCAGGGCCTGTATCACCTGGGGCTTATTGTAGCTGAAAAAGATAGTCATAATACCGGATTGGGAATGGCTACAAACCTACGATCAATTTTCTTAAATCGTGCTCCGCCAAAAACAATAAGCCGGTCTGAACAGACCGGCTTATTGATACATTAAAAAGCTTTATTTATTCACCGATGTTCGAGCCATCGGCAGGAATGTTCAGCACGCGCTCCAGTTGCTCATAGGGCATAGCTTTCAGCTGCTCTACGCTGTAGCCGGCCAGGCGGCCGCCTGATACGCCACCCGGAATGATCACATAGCGATAAGCGATACCTGCAAGCTGGGAAACAGGCCTTTCCATGCCGTCGGCAGGATCATAGGTAAAAGATATCCTTCCCACGTTCAGGATATACCCATAATGCTGGTCATTATAGTTCTCAATGTATGGCAGCTGGCTAACGCCTGACAGCACAGTAGAAGCGCCAATGATAAAGTTTTTGCCATAAGCGATAACAGTGCCCTGGTCGAGGATGGCCTGGGTAACACCGGCGGCCGTCCTGTTATATACGCGCTCAACATTAAAGTTATTGGGAGCTATATATCCTAATACCCAATCCGCGGTAACTGTTGTGTACCAGGAAGAGTAGATCACGTTGGCAGTACCGGCAGGGCCAGCGGGACCCGCAGGGCCTGCAGTACCGGCAGCTCCGGCAGTGCCCGGAGGGCCTTGGGGACCGGTAGCGCCTACAGGGCCTTCAGGACCTTCTTTGGTGCAGCTTACAGCTAAGAATGCAATGGCTAAAAATAAAGCAGAGAGAGTAAGAAATTTGTTTTTTCTCATAACATTGAGTTTTGGCAGATGAATAGGTTTCTACGAGTACATGCATGGAAGACCGATGCAAACAGGCTTAAAGATAAAGTAAAAAAACTCATTTAAGCCGGTCGGGTAAAAAAAATACGGCCGTACTCCCCACTTCCTGACAGGCGCTGGATTCTTTCTTCTTTTTCATTAGGTTTGCCTACTTTATAACTGCTTTATATGAGAATGAAAAAAACCGGGCTCTTTATCTGCCTTTTCCTGGCCTCCTATCATGTTGACGCACAGTTTACCAAAGGCACCAGGATGGCTGGCGCCTCAATTGGAAGCCTTTTCTTCAATGCTACCCATTCGGAGTACACATACGCCGCCCCTACTTATTTTATTTCCAGCAGCAATGGCAGCTCTTATGGCCTGTCGCTGACCCCTAACCTGGGATGGTTCATCAATTCCAGCACCGTTATAGGCGGCCAGCTCCTGCTGAACTATAAGTACGATAAAAAAACAGACGAGTCGAATGGAAGCACCTACAACCGGGAAGTAAATAAAAGCTTTTCGGCCGGAGCCGGGGTATTTGCCCGTCATTATTTTTCCGATGCCGGCAAATTCCTGCCTTATGCGCAGCTGGCGGTTGGCGCAACGACCGGCTCTTCGCGCACCACCGGCTTCTCCTATTCATTTACCTATAAAGACAGCAAGGATTCCAGGTCAACGGGTGATCTTACCTTCAACAGCGGTCTTTCTTTCGGGCTTACGCGCATGTTAAATGCTACCACAGGCCTCGATCTTTTTGCCGGGTATAACTATGTGCATTATAAAACCGATTTCAAGTCAGTTACCCTCCGGGATGAGGGAATAAACGGCAGCATCGATGAGCGGATAGAAAGCGCTTATAAGCAGAACTTCAACAGCCATGGCTTTTCCATCGGTGTGGGCATCCAGGTATTCCTGCCCAGGTGATAGCTGCAATCATTATTGCATACCATATTATTGTATATAACAAAAGATCCCGGTTGCATAACCGGGATCTTCTACTTTACAGGTGCTATAATTACTTATTCATCATTTGCTTGGCTTCAATGCTCAGGGTGGCATGAGGTACGGCACGCAGCCTGGCTTTGTCGATCAGCTTGCCGGTAACGCGGCATATACCATAGGTCTTATTTTCAATGCGCATGATCGCTTTCTCCAGGTGATCGATAAAAGTGATCTGGCGGCTGGCCATCTGGCTCAGCTGCTCTCTTTCCATGCTTACGCTGCCGTCTTCCATAGTCATGTAGCGGGCCTCATCCATATCGCCGCCTTCATCGCGACGGGTGATCAGGCCTTGCAGGTAGGCCAGCTCTTTTTTAGCCGCATCCAGCTTTTTCATGATTATTTCCCTGAACTCTGTCAGGTCGGAATCCGAATAGCGTAATATAAGGCCGGTATTGTTATTATTCTCTTGCATAGGGTCTAAAACAGATTTTGTAAATTCAGGTTCATATTTTACGGCGCTCTTGGTAGTGATCTTAGGGATCACCACTTTCGACGGCCTGGGCGGTTCTTTTTTTATAACGGGCTTGGCCGTAGGCTTTATTGATACCAGTGATTTGGGGTCAGGCTGCTGCGTGCTCTTCCGGGGGGCCGGTTGTTCTGGCTTGGTCTCCTTAACAGCAGGCTTGGAAGCAGCCGGTTTGGCTGTTTTCTTGGGGGCTACTGGTTTGGGAGCGGGCTTGGGCGCTGCTTTTTTTGCGACCGGTTTGGTCGGTTTTGCTTTAGCAGGAGCAGGCTTTGCTGCTTTGGGAGCCGGCTTGGGAGCAGCTTTTTTCACGACCGGTTTGGCGGGTTTTGCTTTAGCGGGAGCGGGCTTCGCTGCTTTGGCAGCAGGCTTGGACGCTTTTGCCGGCGCGCGTTTAGAAGCTGGCTTTACGGTTTTCCCCGCTTTTTTCGGGGCTGATTTTGCAGCAGGCTTTTTCGCTGCCGGTTTTTTCTTGGTAGCCATACTATTAGCCTTTTTTTAGAACAATCGTTTTTAACGGAATATCGTTTACTTCAATTTCAATACCACCTTGTATTTCAGCCGATATATCCAGCTCATCGGCCAGTATTTCGGCGCAAATATAGTCTTTAAATGTCGCCAGGGAGGTTTTAAGTTCACCGTCTGCCGCCACCTGCACCGACACCCGGTCGGTGAGCTCAAAGCCACTGTCTTTCCGGATCTTCTGTACCCGGTTCACAAACTCCCTCGCGTTCCCTTCCTGCACCAGCTCGGGGGTAAGGGTGATATCCAGCGCTACCGTCAGCCCGCCTTTGGAAGCCACTGTCCAGCCCGGGATATCCTCGCTGGTGATATCCACTTCGTTAATCTGTAATATTACGGGTTCGCTATCAATTAACAAACTATATTGACCTTCTTTTTCAAGCCTTGCAATATCTTCCTGGGTAAATTGTGCGAGCGCCGCGGACACCGCTTTCATTTTAGGTCCCAGCTTCTTGCCCAGGGCTACAAAGTTCGGCCTGATCTTCTTGCTGATAAATCCTTCGGTATCGGTCAGGTATTCTATTTCCTTCACATTTACTTCGCTCCTGACCAGGTCGGCCACGGCCTCCAGCTGCTCTTTCATGCCCGGGTTAAGCACCGGTATCAGCACCTTCTGCAAGGGCTGCCTTACTTTGATGTTCACTTTTTTCCTTAATGAAAGGATAAGGGAAGATGCGTCCTGGGCCAGCTGCATGCGCTCTTCCAGCGAATGGTCTATCAGCGATTCATCTGCTTTGGGATAAAAGGCGTGGTGTATGGATTCAACCTCGAACCGCCGGGTCACGGCATTCAGGTTGCGGAAAATGCTGTCGCTGAAAAAAGGCGCGATCGGCGCTACCAGGCGGCTAACGGTCTCGAGGCACTCGTAAAGGGTCTGGTAAGCGCATATTTTATCGTGCTCGTATTCCCCTTTCCAGAAGCGACGGCGGCACAGCCTTACATACCAGTTGCTCAGGTGCTCATCCACAAAATCCTCTACCAGGCGGCCGGCCAGGGTAGGCTCATATTCATCCATAGCAGCTGTAGCCTCCTTTACCAGCGTGTTGAGACTGGAAAGTATCCAGCGGTCGATCTCCGGACGGTCCTGCATCGGCACATAAGGCTCGCTGAACGAGAACCCGTCCACGTTGGCATAAAGCGCAAAGAACTGGTAAGTATTATAAAGCGTCCCAAAGAACTTACGTTGCACTTCGCGGATGCCTTCAATATCGAACTTGAGGTTGTCCCAGGGAGAGGCGTTCGTGATCAGGTACCAGCGGGTAGCATCGGCGCCAAAAGCATCGATGGTCTCGAAAGGGTTCACCACGTTGCCCAGGCGCTTGCTCATCTTATTGCCATTCTTATCCAGCACCAGGCCATTGCTGACCACGGTCTTATACGCTACGGAGTCGAACAGCAGGCAGGCAATGGCATGAAGGGTATAGAACCAGCCCCTGGTCTGGTCAACGCCTTCGGCAATAAAGTCGGCAGGAAATGAGCGCCTGAACGCTTCCTTGTTCTCAAACGGGAAATGCCATTGAGCATAGGGCATGGCCCCGCTGTCGAACCAAACATCGATCAGGTCGGGCACCCGCTTCATAGGCAGGCCCGAAGCGCTTACCAGCACTATATCATCCACGTAAGGCTTGTGCAGGTCAAGGATGCCTTCATGGAGATAGTTCTTATTGACCTCGCCGCCCAGCACTTCGCTGGCCTTCCGGATGCCCTCGTTCAGCTCTTCTATAGAGCCGATGCAGATCACTTCGCCCCCGTCCTTTTCATCGATATACTGGTTGTTCTCATCCACCGTTTTCCAGACAGGTAACGGCGTTCCCCAGAAGCGGCTCCGGCTCAGGTTCCAGTCTACCATATTCTCCAGCCAGTTGCCGAAACGGCCTTCGCCGGTTGAGCGGGGCTTCCAGTTGATGGTTTTGTTAAGCTCCACCATCCTGTCCTTGAGAGCGGTGGTCCTGATAAACCAGGCATCGAGCGGGTAGTAAAGGATAGGCTTGTCCGTACGCCAGCAATGCGGGTAGTTGTGCTCGTACTTCTCTACTTTGAATGCCCTGTTTTCCTTTTTCAGCTTTACGCTGATATCGACGTTCACATCTACGTAAGCGGGGTCGTCCTTATAGTTCTTGACATACCGGTGGCTGAATTCGCCCAATCCATCCACGAATTTTCCTTCGCGGTCAACCAGGGTCAGGATGCCGATATTATATTTCTTGCCTACCTTAAAGTCGTCTGCCCCGAATGCAGGCGCCGTATGCACGATGCCGGTACCGTCTTCCGTGGTCACAAAATCGCCCCCGATCACCTTGAAAGGCTCTGCGCCCGGGGTGATGGCATCGATGCGCCCGGGCGAGTTGGCCTCATAAGGCAGCAGCTGCTCGTAACGTATCCCTTCCAGGGATTTACCTTTAAAGGCGGCCAGTACCCGGTAAGGGATATTCTTCCCGTCGCGGGCATAGGCGCCAAAGTCGGCTTCTTCATTCTCCGGCTTGAAATATTTGCTCAGCAAAGCTTTGGCCAGCACCACATTTATGGTGAGATGCGTATAAGGGTTTATCGTTCTTACCAGCACATATTCTATCTGCGGCCCTACGGTAAGCCCTAAATTGGAGGGAAGCGTCCAGGGAGTGGTGGTCCAGGCCAGGAAAAATACCTCTTCCTCCCCTGCTTTATCGAAAAGGAACTGCGAGCGCGCATTCTTTACAGCCTTGAACATAGCCACGGCGCTGGTATCCTTTACATCCTTATAAGTGCCTGGCTGGTTAAGCTCGTGCGAGCTTAGCCCGGTACCTGCAGCGGGAGAATAAGGCTGGATGCTAACGCTTTCATACAGCAGGCCTTTTTTATACAGCTCGCTCAGCAGCCACCAGAGCGTTTCAATATAGTCATTGCGGAAAGTGATATACGGGTCGTTCAGATCAACCCAATAACCCATCTTACGCGTGATATCGTCCCATTTGTCCTTATAGCGCAATACGGCTTCCCGGCATTTCTGGTTATATTCCTCTACAGAGATCTTTTTTCCGATATCCTCTTTTGTAATACCCAGCTCTTTTTCTACGCCCAGCTCTATCGGGAGCCCGTGCGTATCCCACCCGCCTTTTCGCTTGACCTGGAAGCCCTGCATGGTCTTGTAGCGGCAAACAAGGTCCTTCAGGGTGCGGGAGATAACATGGTGGATGCCTGGCAGGCCATTGGCGCTGGGAGGCCCTTCATAAAATACAAAAGGGGTAGCTCCTTCACGCAGGGAAACGCTTTTTTCAAATGCCTGGCCGGCCGACCATTGGGCCAGCACCTCCGCTTCTATGGCAGGAAGGTTCAATCCGGTAAATTCTCTGTATTTAACACTCATAGCCGTTCTAAAAAGTGGGCAAAGTTACGAAAATAAACGGCTTCCTGCCCGGGCGTTTTAGTAGCAAAGACCCGCCGGGAGTCAGAAACAGGCTGGCTTCCTGCTTCATCCACTTATTGGCGGTGGCAAAGATATATAAAGCAGGAAGGGATAAACAGCACGCTGGTAAACAAGCAGTTGCTGATCATCCCTCCCTAAAGAACGGCTGGCGTGCACCTTATTTCGTGCCGGCTATCTCTTTCTCGGTATTTATGAACTTATAGATCTCTGTTTTGATCCTGGCATCAATATCCTTGTCGGATACTTTTTTAGCGGCATACTCTTTTGCCAGGGCAAAAAGGTAGTCGTGCAGCACTTTTCCTTCCACCTGCGTACGCAGGGCGATGGTCTGGTGCGACTGGATATAATCTTCCCATGTCTTCCGCACTTTGCTCCAATACGCCTTGTTTTTTTCCCAATAAACTTTTGCGGCGGCGCATTCGCTGTCGTCGAGCCTTTTATAGCTGTTAATGCCTTTTTCCTCTACCAGCAGCTTGTCAACGCCGTTGCTGCGGATGATCTTTTGGTTGTCCTGCTCATGGGTATAGCCATCGTCGTTAAGCACAAGACGATTGGTTCTTTTAAGAACGTTATAATCATTTCTTACAGAATACTCCCGGCGGGGCAGCGGAGCATCTGTGGTGTTCTGCCAGAATGTTTTGCCGTCAACGGTCACCCACTGGCTGATACCCTGGTAGCGCGGCTCGTCGCTTACTTCCCATACGGTCTGGGTCCATTTACCTTTTACCTGCTCAGGCTTCAGGGTTTCCTTTACCCACACTTTATCTCCTTTATATCGCCAGATAACCGGATTTTCGTAGGTCCATTCCTCGCGCCAGTGCTTAACGATCATCGAGTCGGTGATCACCAGCAGGTGCTGCATTACTACCCGGCGGTCGCTCACTTCTATCGGGAAAGTAAGCTCGGTGCCGCCGCTTATCTCTTCCCTGTCGTGGTATTTATAGTTCTTATCCGGCGAAAAGGTCTCGGCATACTTGAACTCTACCTCAAAGCAGCCGCAAAGCTTATCTACGTTTATTTTATCTTTTGGGGCCTGGGCCTGCGCAACTGAGGTCAATGCCAGCAACGATACGGCCAGTCTGATTGTTTTTTTCATATCCTGTTATTTGCTGACAAAGCAATGACAATAGGGGCAGAAAGGTTTACGGAAAAAGAAAAAGGAGGTTACGGGAAAAGGAAAAAGAAAAGGTCGAAAAACAAACGGCTGCCTCTGAAGAGACAGCCGTTTGCTGATATATCCCGAAGGATCATGTAATTATTGTTACTGTATCAGCTTATACTCGAACACGGGTTTTCCCCTTTCGCCGCCATCATTGGCCACGAAGCTGATAAATTTCAGCTTGTAGAAATTGCCTGCCACGTCCTTGATCAGGTAAAAGCGGTCGGTAGTTACGCCGGCATTGGTAACATTGGGAGCAGGCGTTATACGCCAGGAGCTTCCAATAGCCCAGCGACCCGATACAAAAGCGCTGTTGTAGTTAGATACGCTATCGCGGTTAAAGGCGGTGTAGGCAGCGTTGCGCGCATCGGCAGAGGCATATTTCCTTTCTACTACCTGTACGCCTGACAGGTGATTGATGGCAACCAGGTCAGAGAACCCATAAGGTACCAGGCCGGTGCCAAAATTGGTTTGGTAGATGGAATATCCCCAGGTCAGGTCCCAGTCGGTCTTCTTAGGCTGCACATTTACGACGGCGCCGTTATCAAAGGATACATACTGGAAATGATAAGAAGCGTCCTTGCTGATGTTCACCGTCTGGAAGTTGGTGGTTTCCGTGATACGTCCATACTGCAGGGTATAGCCACCGCTGCTGTTGCGGGTGATCTTTACCTTGATCCAGGGACGGGCAGCAACGCCGCCGCCGGTGCCCCGGTTGATCACTACTACCTTATTTTCCGAAGCCGTGGCAGAGACAGCAGGGATCACCGTGGCGCTCAGGCTTCCGTCGATAGGATCAAAGTAAGCATAGTCAGAGGCAGAAGGTGATGCCTGGGCTACGGCCAGGGTAAGACCGATGGTATCGGCCGCTGTAACGTCGGCCAGGTTGGTAGCCGTAAGCACTTTGGCTCCTGCGCTGGTGGTATTGTTAAGGATCACGCGAAACTCCGATCCGTTATAAAAGCCAAGATCCCATGAAGTACGCGCTACCGGGGTTGCAACACCGCTGCTAAGGTCTATGTACACAGAATTGACGGCATTGGCGCCCCCGCTTCCACCATCGAGAGTAAGCGTCTCCCCTTCAGAAGGAGGAACTACTACTACCTGGTCTTTCTTGTTACAGGCCACGATCGCAGCCACTCCGGCAAAAACTACAAAACTCGATAACTTTCTCATTGTGTTATTTTTTATTTATTCGATTTATTCCATTGAAAGATGATACCGGTAAAATATGACCGGCCATATGCATAATTCATTACTGTGCCGCCGCTATGCGCTCCGCCGGTGCCGATACCATTGTTGAGGCGGGTAACATCAAACAGGTTACGAACACCTGCCTGAAGGGTAAAATACCGGAACAGCTCCTTTGAAAGGGTCAGGTCGGCCCAGTGAAAGGCCTGCCGCTCGCGCAGCACGATAGCTTCCGATACCGCATCGATGGTATATGAAGGTATCTTGCCGGTAAACTTGTAATAGAAGCCGGCATTGGCCTTGAGCCTCGGGAAACGGTAAGTAATATTGGAAACAAGCTCAGGCGACCAGGCAAAGACAGACCGGTCTCCCTCGAGGTCCTTATCTTCCTGGTATTTATTGTAATACCCGATATACGACAGGCCCAGTACGGCAGAGAGATTGCGCCAGGCGAGGGTATTTTCCCAGGTAGCGCCGATGGTCCGGAACTTGTCGCGGTTGAAATAAGAAAAAATATCGTTCCCGTTGCTGTCCTTAAAGCTATAGAGGTCGATAAAATCAGTGTAATCATTATAAAAGCCGCTCAGGCTGGAGCTTACGCTGAAAGCTCCCTTGGAAATGGTATTGCAGGTAAGCGACAGCATATAGCTGTTTGAATGCTCGGCTTTCAGATCAGGGTTGCCCTGTATGCTGTGATTGGCATCAAAGAAGTTGAAGAACAGCTCCCGGAGGATCGGCGCACGGAATCCCCTGGCATAAGAAGCACGGAGATCAAGATGCTTATTGATAACGAACTTGGTGTTGAGGGATGGGATGACCGGCGGAGCATCGTACACGGAGTTCTTGCTGAAACGTAAGCCTGGCCTGATATTTATCCATGATACCGGCCTGATCTCCGAGGAGGCGAACAAAGAGTAATCGGTAATGGACGCATTGCCGGCAATACGTTGCCCGCTGGTACCGTCATGCTTGATGTCGAATCCGGGTTGCACAGATACTTTGGGAGAAATGACCCAGGCAGCCGTGCTCCGGAAGAACAGGGTCTTGAACTTTGTTACATCCCAGTAGCCTGCCCGCAGGTTATCCGGGCTATTGTTGGGGACCGTATTCCCTGTCACATAATTTTTGGTATATGATTCTGTGTTCCGCTTATAGTCCTGGAAGGAAGCCGTGGTATTGAGCTTTACATTCCTGCCCAGCTGCCAATCGGCCTGCGCCTGGTGCGTATAGCGGTTAGTAATATAATACTGTTGGAAGCTGGTGCCGAGGTTAACTGAAAGGGGATTGGCCACGAACAGCTCTTCATTCAGGTAATCGAGCCGGTACCAGGCATTCACAAAACGGTTGCGATAGCCAAATGTTCCGCCGCCTATCCATTGCATCTTGGGCTTGAACACTTTTGCAGGGAAGGAAGCAGTATCGGCATAGCCCCCGAAGTTATTTCGCGTAATATAACCCGAAGCTTTCCAGTGCTCATTGTTCCAGCTAACGCCGATATGCTCATTATGAATACCGTCACCGTCAAAGGGCTGGTAGGTATCGGCAATGGATTCTTCCTGCACCCTCACCGTGACCGACAGGTTGCTGCGGCCCCCGATACCTTTTTTGGTAATGATATTGATGACACCGGCCAGGGCATCGGTGCCGTAGATCACGCTCATCGGCCCTTCCACGATCTCGATCTTTTCGATGGAATTGATATCTATCTGGGTAAGGCTTTGCTTAGTAGCATCCCTGTCGGCCAGGGGCACGCCGTCGATCAGTATTTTTACCCGGCTGCCGCCCATACCCAGGATGCGGGTATCGGTCTCTCCCAAGGTATTATCAGTACCGAAGCGGATGCCCAGCTCACTGTTCAGCACGCCTACGATATCGGTGGCAGCCCGCATGCGGATCCTTTCAGCAGAGATCGTGCGTACCTTGTATACGGAGCTTCGAAGAGGCTGGGGAGCATACTGACCTGTTACCACCACTTCTCCCAAAAGCTGCCCGGGAGCAATAGCCGTATCTGCCTGGCCCTGCGCCTGCGATACCAATGAAAGCAGCGGTAAAAGAAGGACAAGGAATAATGCCACCCGTTTCTTTTGAGCAGGTTCGGGCATCCTGTGGCAGATAAATTCTTTCATATCGAGTGATCAGGGCGCAAAGGTCCTTAGAAATGAAAACCCGCATTTGCGTAATCAGGAAAAAGGGTTTACATAATCAGTAAATGACACTCGTATGACAAAATGAGAATTACAGGCTCAGCTCTTCCTTTTCTTATCACGTATTATTTTATATATCCTGATCGCACCCATCAGCAGTACGACCAGCGAAACAAGCCCCAGTATACCCCATAGCGCGCTCAGGTTCTGCTTTACTACCACCAGCATAACGATAGCCACCAGGAAGATCGTGGCCACTTCATTCCATATCCGTAGCTGCTGGGAAGAATAGCGGAAGGTACCGCGGGCCTGCTGGCGCATCAGCGCCTGCAGCGAGAAATGATAAGCGTATAGCAATATTACAAAGGCCAGCTTTATATGCAGCCAGGATTGCATAGCGAAGCTGGCCATCCAGCCTCCCTTCCACATTACCCACAAGCCCAATACCAGCGTAAGCACTGCCGACGGCCAGGTGATGCCGTACCAAAGCCTTTTCATCATAATGCCAAACTGCTGCCGCAGCACATCGCGGGCTGCCGGCTCCCTGCTGCCGGCTTCTGTATTGTAAATAAGCAGGCGGGGCATATAAAAGAGCCCGGCAAACCAGGTAACGATGAAAATGATGTGAAGCGCTTTAAGATAATAATACATAAAGTGGCCGTATTGCAGCAAAAATAATGTTAATCGAAGGCCTTAGCAGCCGTCATTAATCCCAGCTCTCCAGCAATGACCTGCTATATCCTTTCCCTGCCGTTTCCCTGATCAGCTGTGAAGCTGCGCTAACCCATTTCTCATGCGTATTGAGGCAGGGCACCAGGGTAAAGCGCTCGCCGCCGGCCTGAAGGAATATCTCTTTTCCTTCTTCTCCCATTTCTTCAATGGTCTCCAGGCAGTCGCTTATAAAAGCCGGGCAGGCCAATACTATTTTTTTATATCCCTGCGCAGGCCATTGAGCGAGGCTGGCGGCCGTATAAGGCTGCAGCCAGGGATCGCGGCCCAGCCGGCTCTGGAAAGACAAAGCATATTTTCCCCTGGGTATCCCCAGCTTTTCGGCTACCAGGCGCGTGGTAGTGATCACCTGGTGGCGGTAACAATAAGCCTGCAGGGCCGGGTCGGAGCAACAGCTGTCAGCAGCTTTCAGGTTATGCGCACCAGCAGAATGACGCTTGGTAATATGCCGCTCCGGGATGCCGTGATAACTGAAGACGAACAGGTCATAATCCTGGTTGAGATAAGGCCTTATGCTGTCGGCAAGCGCATCAATGTATATATCCCTGTCGTAAAACGGGGGAACGATCTGCAGGGAAAATGGATAATCTCCCTGCTCGAACTGTCTTACTGCATATTCCACGGCCGTTTCATAGCTGCTCCATGCATAATGAGGATAAAGCGGCAGAAGGGTCACTTCCTTTATGGAAGGGTATTGCCTGATCAGCTCATCCATAGCCTGGCGGGGCGAAGGATTACCATAGCGCATGCAGATACCGACAGGCCAGTCCATTTCTTTCTGCAGCTCGTCTTTCAATTGTTTGGTAAGCACGATCAGCGGCGAGCCTTCTTTTGTCCATATAGAACGGTATGCTTTTGCGCTTTTAGGAGCGCGAAAAGGAACGATGATGCCCTTTACCAATATGGTGCGCAACCAGGCCGGCGCATCGATCACTCGTTTGTCCATAAGGAACTGGTTCAGGTATTTCCGCAGGTCGCCAACAGAAGTGCTATCGGGCGAACCGAGGTTCATCAGCAGGATCGCTTTTTCGGGATTGTTCATGTTCAATAGATCCGGGTTTTCCGGCGGGCAAAGTTCGCTAAATTTTACCAGCAAACAGTTCCTGGTTTTTGATAAGATATATCAAGAGCCTGACATAAGTCAATTCCTTATTCCGTGACAATGGGATGACCTTTGTCCATGATCCGCTTTTTACCTTTGAGCCCTTTATGCCCCAGTCGTCAAATATGATGTCCACCCAGATCCTTGATCGCTTTTGCGTGGCAGGCATTAATTATCACATGGCTGATACTACGGTCAGGGGGCTATTCTCCGTCAGCAAAGAAGATTTCTCCCTGATCGCCTTAAAGGCAAAGGAGCAAAACCTTCGCAGCGTTTTTGTTGTGTCAACCTGCAACCGGACGGAGATATATGGGTTTGCAGAAAGCGTTATGCTGTTGGCCAACCTGCTCACGGCGCATTCGCAGGGCAGCACCGAGCAGTTCCTGCAATATGCTTATCTTAAGAACGGTGCCGATGCTCTTACCCATCTTTACCAGGTAGCGTCGGGGCTTGATTCGCAGATACTGGGCGACTATGAGATACTGGGCCAGCTAAAGCAGGCTGTTGACCTGGCAGCCGCCCATGACCTGCTGGGCCCGATCATGAACCGCACCGTTAACTATGCTTTCCAGGCTTCCAAAAGAATAAAGACCGATACGGCGCTCAGCTGCGGCACGGTTTCCGTTTCTTATGCAGCCATTGAGCTATTGAAAGAATACCCGGCCATTCACGAAAGAAAGATACTTGTGGTTGGCGCCGGTAAGTTTGGGGGTAATGTTTGCCGCAACCTGAAAGAGTATTTACCAGGCACAGCCGTAACGATCATTAACCGCACTAATGCGAATGCGGTCGCCCTGGCTGAAAGCGCAGGCGTCAGCTTTTTGCCCTATGCTGAGCTTGAAGAAGGCATTCGCCGGTCAGATATAATAATCGTATGCACCAATGCTCCGAAGCCGACCATAATCCCCGGTTATTTTGCTGCCGGCCCGGAAAAGCTGGTGCTGGACCTCTCCGTTCCTGTAAATGTGGCGCCTGAAGTAAAGAATATGGAAGGCGTGAGAGTGATAGATGTAGACGAGATATCGACCACTATACTTGACAAAACGTTCAGCCGCCGCAAGGCCGAGGTCCCCAAAGCCCAGCAGATCATACTTCATTATAGGAACGAGTTCTGCAACTGGCTGCATGAATACCGTTATTCCCTACATATAAAAAGCTGGAAAGACAAGCTGCAGGAATTAAGCGAATGGCAGCCGCAATATTGTGAAATGGCGCAGCATAGGTCTGTACTTGCAGAAGAAAAGAAAGTGCAGAAAGCTGTAACCCGCCTGGCCGTAAATTTGCGGACCAACCAGGAAAAAGGTTGCCAGTTCATCAACGCCATCAATGATTACCTGCAAATGCCCTGAGCCCGGAAAGATGCCCCATAAAATATTACGAATAGGAACAAGAGAAAGCCAGCTGGCCGTATGGCAGGCTACCCGTGTAAGTGAGCTCCTGGCCCAACAGGGTTATTCCAGCGAGCTGGTATATATCCGCAGTGAAGGAGATATCAATCTTACGGCTCCCCTGTACGAGATGGGCGTTCAGGGCATCTTTACCCGCAGCCTTGATATCGCTTTGCTGCAGCAACGCATCGATATTGCTGTTCACTCCCTGAAAGATGTGCCTACCCGCCTGCCCCAGGGCATTGTACAGGCTGCTGTGCTGGAAAGAGGGAACTACAAGGACCTCCTGGTAGCAAAGGCAACAGAACATATTTCCCTGGAGGAAGTTTATGAAGGCCTGGAAACGCCTTCTGCATTTCCTTACCTTATAGCTACCAGCTCGATCCGGCGCAAAGCGCAATGGCTGCACCGTTATCCCGGAAGCAGTATCGAGAACCTGAGAGGCAATGTCAATACCAGGATGCAGAAGCTTGCAGAAAGCCCCTGGCATGGCGCCATCTTCGCTGCTGCCGGGCTTGAAAGAACGTCCCTGCGCCCGCCGCATGCTGTTGAGCTTGACTGGATGCTGCCTGCTCCTGCCCAGGGCGCTATTGTAGCCGTATGCCGGGAACAGGACAACAGGGCGATCGATGCCTGCCGTTATTTTACGCATGAGCCTACAGAGCTTTGCACCCAGGTGGAGAAAGATTTTCTGCGTGCCCTGATGGGAGGATGCTCCACGCCTATCAGCGCCCTTGCCGAGATGAAAGACGATCATATATTTTTCCGGGGCAGCGTCTTTTCTCCTGACGGCAAAGAAAAAGCGGTGATAGAAAGAGCTTTTCCCAGTGATGCAGCCGCCACTGCCGGCCAGTATGCTGCTGCGGCGCTGCTTGCAGCAGGAGGTCAAAAGATCGCAGAAGCTATACAATATGCCGGGAAAAAATAGAGACATACTTTCCACTGCCGTGTTGCCGGCCGACCTGCTGGCAGAAGCCAGGAAAAAAAACCTGGTGATAACGGCTATGGCCTTTGTTGAAACAGAGCCGGTACAATCGGTAGAGGTGCAGCAGGAAATTGAGGCGGCCATGGTCCAGTCGGCCACCGTGGTCTTTACCAGCCAGAATGCCGTGGCAGCCGTAGCAGAGCACCTGGAAGGCCAGCAGCCCGACTGGAATATCTATTGCGTTGGGCAGAAAACAAGCCGGCTGGCCGCCTCCCATTTCGGCGAAGACCGTATAATAGCCCTCGCGGATAATGCGGCCAGTCTGGCCAACCTGCTATTGGAAGATGGGAGTATGGACGAAGTATATTTCTTTTGCGGCGGGCAACGGCTCGATGATCTCCCCGATATGCTGGAGCGCCAGGATATCCGGGTCAATGAAATCGTCGTTTATCAAACCATACCCGTTCCCCGGAAGCTCGAAAACCGGTACGAAGCAATATTGTTCTTCAGCCCTTCGGCCGTCGACAGCTTTTTCCGGGTAAATAAGGCCGGTAGCAATACCGTGTTCTTTGCTACCGGGCCTACAACGGCAAGCGCTGTAAAAAGATATGTAACCGCCAATATCATTACCTGCCGGAAAACGGGGAAGGAAGAAATGATCCGCGAGCTGGTAGCTTATTTTAATCCGTAACACGCGCAATTCCGGGATGAATGCCGGCAATTTTTTTCAATAAAACAAGATATATGTCCGCGATAAAAAATGATCTCCTGCTGCGAACCTTACGTAATGAGCCAACCGAGCGGCCGCCGGTATGGATGATGCGCCAGGCAGGAAGATACCTTCCCGAATACAGGGCATTGCGGGAGAAATACGGTTTTTTTGAGCGATGCCAGACCCCCGAGCTGGCCTGCGAGATCACTTTGCAGCCGGTAGATATAATAGGCGTAGATGCCGCTATCCTGTTCTCGGATATACTGGTAGTGCCGCAGGCTATGGGGCTGGAAGTACAGCTTATTGAAAGCAAAGGGCCTGTGCTTCCCGAGCCGGTCAAAACAGAAGCAGATCTCGAACGAGTGCGTGTACCCGATGTAAACGACACGCTGCAATATGTTTTTGAGGCCATACGCCTGGTCAAGCAGGAGCTCAACGGCAGGGTGCCGCTGATCGGCTTTGCCGGGGCTCCCTGGACCATTCTCTGCTATATGGTGCAGGGCAAGGGGAGCAAAACATTTGATGAAGCCAAGGCTTTCTGCTACACACAGCCGGCCCTGGCGCATCGCCTGCTGCAGATGATCACTGATACCACCATCGCCTATCTTAAAGAGCAGATCAGGGCAGGGGCAGATACCGTTCAGCTCTTTGACAGCTGGGGAGGCTTGCTGAGCCCGGCTGATTTTGAGGAGCTCTCGCTCCGCTATATCCGGCAGATCGTAACGGCAGTAAAGGAAGAAGCGCCGGTGATCGTATTTGCCAAGGGAGCCTGGCATAGCCTTGAAGCAATGGCAGCAACCGGCGCGCAGGGCCTGGGCATCGACTGGTGCATTGCGCCTGGTATGGCGCGCAGCCTGGCTGGTGCCGGCACTACCTTGCAGGGCAACTTTGATCCTGCCAAGCTGTTTGCTCCTGTGCCGGTGATACGCCGGGAAGTAAAGCAAATGCTCCGGGATTTTGGACCTGGTAGCTATATAGCCAACCTTGGCCACGGCATTCTCCCTACCGTACCGGTTGATCATGCCAGGGCCTTCGTAGACACCGTAAAAGAATATGGAAGTCTGAAATAATATGGGTTGCGGACGGACACTGCATCTGTATCAAGTTCATTCACCAAACATTTTTTTATGCGTATTAAAGACAACTGGATCAGCTGGATCCATTCCTTGCAGGACACTATTTGCGAAGCCCTGGAACAGGCTGACGGAAAAGCTTCGTTCAGGGAAGATCGCTGGGAAAGAGAAGCAGGCGGCGGCGGTAAGACCCGTATTATCTCACAGGGTGATGTTTTTGAAAAAGGAGGCGTGAACACATCGGTCGTGCACGGACCGGTAACCTCAACGATGCAGGATATGCTCGACATGAGCGGCAGCCATTGGTTTGCCTGTGGCCTGAGCCTGGTGCTGCATCCACAGAACCCTTTTGTGCCGACCGTTCATGCTAACTGGCGGTACTTTGAATTGTACGATGAGCAGGGCGCCGTTTGCAAAAGCTGGTTTGGCGGGGGCACGGACCTTACGCCCTATTACCTGTTTGAAGAAGATGCCGTACATTTTCACCAGGTGCTCAGGCAATCCATCGATCCATTCGGAGCAGAGCTTTACCCGCTTTACAAGAAAAGATGCGATGATTATTTCACCAATACGCATCGCGGCACCGAAATGAGAGGAATAGGCGGCGTGTTCTATGACCACCTGGCGCCTGCCGGCGAGCAGGATGCAGAAAGATTATTTGCATTCCAGCAGGCCAACGGCAATGCCTTCCTGGAAGCTTATTTGCCGATAGTAAAGAAAAGAAAGAATACTGCCTGGCAGGCTTCACATAAGTATTGGCAGGAGATCCGTCGCGGTCGCTATGTGGAATTTAACCTGATCCATGACAGGGGCACTATTTTCGGCTTAAAGACAAACGGGCGTACCGAAAGCATTCTGATGAGCCTTCCGCCAACCGTACGCTTTGAATACGATCATCACCCGGCTCCGGGCAGCAAAGAGGAAAAGCTGCTGCAGGTTTGCCTGCATCCTGTAGACTGGGCTTCCCGCTCACTTTAGCGGGAAGCAGTACCTTTACCGGCTATACTGTCAAACTCATACCAGTTAATTCTTATATGCCATGCATCTCCTGAAAAGACATCGTATACTCCGCAGCAATCCCGCCATCCGCGACCTTGTTGCCGAAACTACGCTTACTGCTAATGATTTTATCGCCCCGCTCTTTATAGACGAAGGAGAAAATGTAGCGCAGGAAATCCCTTCCATGCCCGGCTATTACCGCTACTCGCTCGATCTTACCATCAGGGAAGTAAAGGATCTATGGGATATGGGGATCAAAAGCATATTGCTATTTGTAAAAGCCAGGGACGAGGTAAAAGACAATACAGGCAAGGAAGCCTGGAACGAGCATGGCCTGATGCAGCGCAGCATCAGGGCTATCAGGGAAGCTGTGCCAGGCATGCTGGTGATGACGGATGTGGCGCTTGACCCTTATTCGGAATACGGCCATGACGGCATTGTAAAAGACGGGGAGATCGTTAACGATGAAACCGTGGAGGCCCTGGTAAAAATGAGCCTCAGCCATGCCCGGGCCGGCGCGCATTTTGTGGCCCCCAGCGATATGATGGACGGGCGTACCAGCGCTATACGCCAGGCATTTGAGCAAAATGGCTATACCCGCACAGGCATCATGAGCTACAGCGCCAAGTATGCTTCCTGCTTCTACGGTCCTTTCCGCGATGCACTGGACAGCGCACCTGGTTTTGGTGATAAAAAAACCTACCAGATGAACTATGCCAACCGTTCAGAAGCTATCAAGGAAACGCTGCAGGATGTGGAAGAAGGCGCCGACATCGTAATGGTGAAGCCGGCCATGGCTTACCTGGATATCATCCGCGACGTAAAGAACAAGGTGACCGTACCGGTCAGCGCTTATCATGTCAGCGGGGAATATGCCATGATCAAAGCAGCCGCCGCCAAAGGATGGATAGATGAGAGCAGGGCTATAATTGAAAGCCTTACCTCCATCAAAAGGGCAGGCGCCGATCTTATAGCCACTTATTTTGCCAGGGAGGCCGTGCGCCTGCTTCAGGGCTAAGCAAAAGCAAGATAATTTTTCAACAGGCACAAATAAAAATCATGTACGAAAGCAGCAAAGCTTTATTTGAAAGAGCACAGCGCTCTATCCCGGGAGGAGTGAACTCGCCTGTGCGGGCCTTTAAAAGCGTTGGCGGCACTCCTGTCTTTATGAAGGAGGCCCGGGGCGCTTATCTTTTCGATGCAGACGGTAACAGGTATATAGATTATATCAACTCGTGGGGGCCGATGATACTCGGGCATGCTTACGCGCCGGTAATAAAAGCCATACAGGAGAAAGCGCTGCAGTCCACTTCTTTTGGCGCACCTACAGAGCTGGAGATCGATATGGCCGAGCTTATCTGCAGCATGGCCCCGAATATAGACCTGGTACGTATGGTCAGCAGCGGCACCGAGGCCTGCATGAGCGCATTGCGGCTGGCCAGGGGCTATACGGGCCGGAATAAATTCATAAAATTTGAAGGTTGCTACCACGGTCATGCCGACAGCTTCCTGGTCAAGGCCGGGAGCGGGGTAGCCACCTTCAATATCCAGACCGTGCCCGGCGTTACCGCCGGGGTGGCCAATGATACGCTTACCTGCGCTTATAACGACCTGGAGGCCGTAAAGAAGCTGGCAGCAGCCTACCCGGGTGAGATAGCAGCCATTATCATCGAGCCGGTAGCAGGCAATATGGGTTGCATTCCTCCTGCCCCTGGTTTCATAGAAGGGCTCCGGGCCATCTGCGATAAGGAAAATATCCTGCTCATCTTCGACGAAGTGATGACGGGCTTCAGGCTGGCGCCCGGCGGCGCACAGGAAAGGCTTAATATAAATGCCGACCTTGTTACGTATGGCAAGGTGATCGGGGCAGGCATGCCCGTAGGCGCGTTCGGCGGGCGGGCCGAGATCATGCAGCAGATAGCCCCGCTGGGCAATATATACCAGGCAGGCACGCTGAGCGGAAATCCCCTGGCCATGATAGCCGGCTATACCCTGCTGAAAGAGCTGAAGGAAAATCCTTCGATCTACCAGGAGCTGGAAGAAAAAACAAGCTACCTGCGGCATGGGCTTGACCGTGTGCTGAATGCAGCCGGCGTACCCTATATCATCAACCGTTTCGGAAGCATGATCAGCATACACTTCAGCGATAAGCCGGTCACTGACCTTGCCAGCGCTGCCGCAGCCAACAACGCTTTATTTAACCAGTACTTCCACTATATGCTGGCACATGGAATATACCTTCCTCCCTCGGCTTTTGAAACTTGGTTTGTCAGCAATGCCATAAGCCAGGCGGATCTCGACCAGACGATCAGCACAACAGCCGATTTTCTTAAGCAGCTCTGATACCGGATAAAATAAAAGCCGGGTCAGAAAAACTGTCCCGGCTTTTACTGGAAGCATATACCGTTTTATTGCTGGCTGCCTTCCGTTTTACGCAGCACCCGCGCCTGGATAAAGCTCCTTACAAAAACGAACAAGGCAAACAGGTTGCTCAGTATGCAAACCAGGAAGATCGTTTTCTTATCGTTCCAGCCTTCAATTTTCAGGAAACGCATCAGGCACATCACTATCAATACCAGCGCCAGTGTAGCAGCTATATGAGCGGCCAGCTTACTGTTGCGCGGCCAGATAAATCCAAGCAGCAGGAATACCAGGCCGCTAAAGGCAGGTATCAGGGCTGTTACAGAACGTTTTTCTTCCGGGCCCAGCGGAAGGAAAAAATAACCGTATATCCCTGCTATTATAAGGATAAACGCATTCAGGAAATTGGCTGCAATAGGTTTCATATCATATAGTTTTAGATCGCAAAGAAAATCAATTATCGGCTTGCCCTACAAGATTAATTTATGCTTATTCCTTTATCCGTATGCTGCAGGCCGTCCTTTCTTGCTTTTTTCCGTCGGCCCCACCAGATATAAAAACCGGTCACCGGCAGTGAGCCCGCAACCAGGCTGGCCAGGAAAACAAGTATCTTTCCCGGCACACCTAATACGGCGCCCACATGTATATCGTAGTTCATGCGGCTGATCTTATCAGCTATGCGCGCTTCCTTAAAAGTGCCGGCATAAATACCGGTTGCCGGCAGCTCCTTCAGCGTGTACTGGTCAAAATGGTAGTAGTCGGTATTATAATAGGTTCCCGGCCGGTGATTGATGCTTCCTTCAAGCGGGTCCGAGGCTGTGACCGGGAAATAAAGCCCTACCCTCTCCCCGTTGCTTGACCTGGCCTGCAGCCACAGCCATATTTTATCTGCAGCATCGCCTGCAACAAGGTGCTGGCGGCTCGTATCAGACACGGGGTGCTCATGTGGCGGCATGGCAGAGCCGGCGGAGCTGACAAAATAAACGGAACGGGCAAACCATTCAAAGCCCATTACCAGTCCTGTAAGCGCCAGGAAGATGGCGATCCAGGTCATATAGAACCCGAGAACATTATGCAGGTCATAGTTTTTACGTCGCCACCTGGCATCCCATTTAATACGGAATCTTTGCTTGCGGGCAGCTTTGCTCTTAGGCCACCATAATATAAGACCGGTGATCATCATCACCAGAAAGATAAGCGTGGCAGATGCCACGATAGGCTGCCCGATCCGCGGTGGCAGCCAGAGATAATAATGCCCCATAGTCACTACCCGGAAAAAATCGCGGTTCATGTTCTTTACCCGTTTTACCTGCCCGGAATAAGGGTCCAGGTAAACGATCTGGTAGTGATCCGCGTCATAATAATAGGCCACGGCCGCTTTTCCTTTTTCCCGGTATTCCAGGCTATTGATCTTTTTGCCCAGCCTGGCTTCGGCCGCTGCCCGCAATGCCGAAGGAGGAGCAAACGGCCTATTCTCGATCTCTGCAAACTGCTCTTTTTCCGTAATGCTGCGTATTTCAAGCTCAAAGGCCAGCAGGCAGCCGGTGATGCCCAGGAACAGGACTATAAGCCCGGCTATCATTCCCAGCCATAAATGCAATTTTCCAATGATCTTTTTGAATGTCATACAGGCCCTTCCTTTTAATGCAATGGCACCGGCAAATGCCGGCGCCATCATACCCGCTTATTTATATGCGCTATCAGAAACGGTATCCAAGCGTAAACCGGAAGTTTGTGCCAGGCTCCGTTTGCCAGTAATAGCTACCGGCATAGGGTGATCCGCTATACAGGTACTTGTTAAAGATATTATTAACGTTCAGGGCTACATTATATTTGTCGTTGCTCCAGGAAACGGCTCCGTCAGCCCTGAAATAATCCGGCAGCGCCGCCTCGCTGTTGTCCCATACATACCACGAAAACCGTTTTACCTGCCACTGGTAGCCGAAGGATATCCCCGCGCCTTTCAATACACCGTCCGGCAGCCGGTAAGACAGCCAGCCATTGGTTACATGGCGGGTAGTACCAGGCGTGGCATTCCCTTCATTGGCCTTCACCTCGTCTTTCGTGATCCTTGAATCGGTATAGGCATAATTGAGGGTAAGGTTCAATCCCTCCAGCAATTCTCCGCGAACATCAAGCTCAACGCCCGTAGCTTTTGTTTGTCCAAGCTGCACGGAATAGTTAGGGTCTGCGGGATCGGGGGTAAGAACATTATTACGGGTGATCTGGTAAACAGACAGGGTAGTGTTCCAGCGGCTGCCTAACCAGTCCTTTTTCAGCCCTGCCTCGATATTGCCGCCTGTTATCGGTTTAAAGAGCTCATTGGTGCGGCTTCTTCCCGACTGAGGCACAAAAGCCTGGTCATATAAAGCATACACAGAAGCGCTTTGGTTGAGCGAGTAGCTAAGGCCTGCGCGGGGAGTAAATTTATTTCCTTTATAGGCTTCGCCGCCATAATCGCTTTGCTCGGAGATCGTATAGCGGCCGGCCAGCGTAAGCCTCAGCTTATTGTCAAAAAGCTGCAGCTCGTCCTGCACATAAAGAGCGCCGTATTTTGAATTGATCACTCCATAGTTTTGCGCGGCCCTGTCCTTGAGGTTCCCGCTGCGATCGAATACGGGTAAAAAATTATCCGGCACACCATATACAGGATGATAGATATTGAACACGGCAGGGCCCTGCAAAGGATAGGTCTGGCTCCAGTCGGCCCAATAATCTTTCTTGCCTGCATCTATACCGGCCAGCACGTTATGCTTTACGGCGCCCGACCTGAAATCACCATTCAAATATACCTGGCCTACCTTGTTCTCGCCTAAGGCATCCCAGATGCCCAGGCTCCGGTACAGGTCTCCATTGGTCTTTATGGAGTCATACCAGAGAGAGCTGCCGACCTGGCTGTAATGGAACCAGGCAAATTGCCCCGTCAGCTTCCAGTGAGGCGTAAGCGTGCGGTTGATCACCACCAATGCGCTATGGTCGTTCATATCAGAAGGCTTGATGTTCGGCTCGGCGATAGTGAAGTTGCGCGGCAGGTCAGCATAGCCGCGCGTGGAGAATACATAAGATGAGCCGATGGTTGACATCCGGAGGAACTGGTAAGTGTATTCCGCCGTAACAGAGGTCTTATCATCGATCACGTACTTAAGCACCGGGGCAATGGTATGCCTGCGCGTATATTCATATTTCCGGTGCGATTCGCGCGAGGAGGTCATGAGGTTGAGGCGGTAAAGCAGCCTGCCGTTGCGCGTCAGCTTACCATCCAGGTCCGCAGCGGCCCGGAAAGTATTAAAGCTGCCATAGGTGAAATTGAATTCTCCTTTGTTAAAGCCTGAAGGCTTTTTGGTGACCACGTTATACAAGCCTCCGGGCTCCCCGTTGGCCATCATAAAACCGGCAGGGCCTTTGACGAATTCGATACGGTCTATCATGCTCATATCTTCAGCCAATGGCCCCCATGGCATCTGTGTGTTCATCCCGTTACGGAAAGCCACGGTGTTTGACCCGCGCATATAAATGCGCGCATAGTTGTCCCAGTGCTCTACCCGCGTCATGCCGCTTACATTACGGGTAACGCCTTCCAGCATATCGAATATCTGCTGGTCGGCAATGACCTTACCGGTAACTACCTGTATGTTTTGCGGTACTTCTATCAATGGCGTCTGCAACCGGAGAGCAGGTGAAACCCGGCTTACCTTGTAGCCTTTCTGGTCGCTGCGGATCACCACCTCTTCGAGCTGCTTGTCGGAAACATGAAGCTGCAGGTCAACCTGCGTGGCCTGCTCATCGCGCACGCTCACAGCATGCGTAAGGCTTTCATAGCCTATCAGGGATATCTTCAGCTCGTATTCTCCGGCGGGTAACCGCTTAAACTCGAAGCGGCCATTCTCATCGGTCACAGTTCCTTTTCTTTCTTTTTCCAGCAAGATGGTGACCCTTACTGCCGGGTTGCCATCAGCTGTGGTTACCCTGCCCTGCAGGGATCCTGTCTGGGCAATGGCGGCGGTGATAAAAAAGAAAAACGTCCAAAGCAGCAGGTAGCATCTTTTCATTGATTGTGTTTTTACGGTACATAATTAGGCGGGCACATCCTGATCAGACTTCTGTATCCACTGCTTAAGGCGCAGAAGAAAAATCGAGGATGGCCCTGTTAGTTGATATAATTTGTTGAAAGGATAAGGGAGTTGGTCCCTGGCAAGCATAGTTTATTCCGGGTGCAAAAATATCAGGCATCTGAACAGCAGCCCGGCGCGATCGGGAAAAGGTGCTTACGCAAAAAGGAAAGTGACAGATCAATGACGGGATGGCTATGTAACCGGTACCGTAGCAGGACGGGCTTTAGCTGCTATGCCCGCAGGCTTCTTACCTTTTTTCTTTTTGCGGCCAAGCCAGATAAGGCACCCGGTCACGGGAAGAGAAGCGGCGAAAAGGCTGGCCAGGAAATATATGATCTTGCTTCCAATGCCCAGCGCCGGGATATTGCCCGTATGCAGCTGGTAATTGCTGCGGGCCACCTTGTCGTAGCCGGTATTATTGACCGCCAGGTCTTCGCGCAGAAGGCGCCCGGAGTATTTATCAAAGAAAAGCGTGTTTTGCTTTCTTACAATAGTATATGGATACCTGAGCAGCACCCTTACAGGAGCGGTGCTGTCGGCAGGATTATCCGACAAGATCACCTGCTGGGCGCCAGGATATTTTTCGCTGGCTATGGCATAAGCCTCTTCCAGCGAAAAGGCCGGCAACATCCCGGTCACCGGAACAGATCTTGCCTTTTGCTCTTTTTGCGCCAGTGAGCCGGTCACATAGCGCACTGCATCTTTTGCCCAGTCAAACATCCAGAAGATACCTGTCAGGGAAATGATGAGCAATACCAGCAAGGCATAAAAGCCAAGCACGCTGTGAAGATCCCAGGTCAGCCGTTTCTTATTTTTTGTGCTGAACCTTATAGTAACGGCCTGCCTAAAAAAACGCTTTTGTTTTGGCCACCATAATACCAGCCCGCTGACGCAGAGAATGAAAAAGATGAGCACATTCCAGCGGATGATCTCGCTGCCGGTATTGCCCCAGCAAAGATGACGGTGCATATCCAGCACCACGTTAAAGAAGTCTGTCTTCAGGTTCCGCACTCCCGTTACCTGTAATCTATAGGGATCGACAGAAATCGCTTTTTCCGATCTGGTATAACAGATAATTGCAGCCTCTTTTTTTTCACGGAAACGTACCTGGGTTATTTTTTCGGCCGGGTATTGCCGGTTCACCACAGCTATAACAGCAGATAAGGGCTGGCGGGTAGCGCCAACCGGCGCCTGCACATATAAGTATTTATGCTGGAAAACGTCGCGAAGCTCTTCTTCAAATACGTATAGGCAACCGGTAATGGCCACTATAAACACCACGATGCCGGAAATAAGGCCCAGCCACCGGTGCACCCATAAAAGGCGGCTGCGTTGCTGCTGAAAAAAACCTTTCTTCCTGGCCATAATAAAGGAATGCAAAATGCATATCCTTTGCCAGGTATCAGTTACGGAAACGGGAATTTGTTTATCCGCGGCAGCCCGGGCGCTGCACAAAAAAAGCTGCCGATGGCAGCTTTGTAAATTAGTTTCGGAAATAGCTATTACTCTACAACCGTAATGCCATTGGCAAGAAAACGTATCTCTTTTTTAGGCTCCTTGATGGCTTCTATTTCTTCCTTGCTTTTTTTGGCGTCTTCTGCGTAATGCTGCAGCTCTGATACAGAAGTGGTCTTAATGAAGGCCTTACCATCCAGCACTACCGTTTTTCCTTTAATGGCCAGGGGGGTGAAGAAAGCATAATCCTTCATTTTTACGAAAGCTGTGGTGCTGTCATTCACCTGGAGCGATATCCAGCAGCCTTTTTTAGGGCATACATCCAGCACTTTGGCCTTTACCCTGGTATCGATCGATTCTGTATTGGCCAGCCTGGCAGGAATCTCTGCTATGCTGATAGCGCCATCAACCGATACAGCGGCTCCATAGGTATCGCCGGGATTGGCCTCACCGGCAGGAGGCTGCGCTATGGCAAAAGTAGCAGCGAAGGCAAGGGCCGAGGTCAGTATTATCCTTTTCATGTACTGGTGTTTGATTGAGGTGCAAAAATAGACAATACCCCGCGTTTGCAGGAGCCGATTTTGTAAAAACTATGTAAAAAGCTGTGCAATAATGGCTTGCTTTTGCCGGCCTCGATGCTTATTTAGGCAATACCGGCATTTTTACCCTGGTTGGCTCTGCCGTAATAGCATTCAGGAAAGCGATGATATCCTCTTTTTCCTGCTTTGTAAGATCCAGCTTCCTGATCAATGGATCGGTTTTAGGGAACAGGCTATCCATAGCCTGCTCAGGCTTCGGCTTGGGCTGCGGCATGCCGGCGCTATACATATTTATTATTCCTTCGATATTGTCGAAAAGACCGTTATGCATCCAGGGACGGGTGCGGATCACATCCCGGAGAGATGGCGTTTTGAACCTGCCCACGTCTTCTGCCCGTTGCGTAAACAGGTAGCGACCCAGGTCCTCGTTTTCTCTTTTATAATATGTAAGCCCGATATTATGAAAGCTGTTATCGGAAAACAGCGGGCCATGATGGCAGTTCATGCATCTTGCCTTGGTACGAAACAGGTGCAGGCCTCGCAGGGCAGGCTCGCTAAGCGCATTCTTGCGACCGGCCAGGAAATCATCAAAGGGTGCCTTCCTGCTCACCAGCGTGCGCTGAAAAGCTGCCAGCGCTTCGGTGACCGTTTCCGGCGATATCTCCGGGCGCCCGAAAGCCGAGTCAAATAATGGCCGGTAGCCCGCTATCTTCCTGAGCTTGGCCATTACTTCCGGCATATCGCTGTGCATTTCGATCTCGCTGTTGATAGGACTGAAAGCCTGGTCTTCAAGGCTATGGCTGCGACCGTCCCAGAAAAGATTTTTATAGAACCACACGTTCAGCAGCGAAGGTGAATTTCTTTTGTTAGGCTGCTGGTCGTGCCCAACAGACTTGATGCGCCCATCGGTCCACGACAGGTCAGGCACATGGCAAGTGGCGCAGGATATCTGGTTGCTGCCACTGATACGGGGATCGAAAAAAAGGATTTTCCCGAGGTTGATAAGATGCTTTAAAGAATCAAGGTAAGGCTTGAGCGGGCTTTCGGGCACTATTCCTAATTCCTGCCATGCCACGCCGTTATCGATAGTGGGGCTGGGCCACTGCTCAGGCGGCAGGGAATACAGGAACCGCAGGGTATCTTCATAGGTACCGGGCGGGATAACGATGCGTTCGCGTGGTGCTTGCTGGTTACGGACAGAAACAGTGCAGGCAAAAACCGTAGCCGCAACAAACCCCAGGATGAACAGCTTCTTCATGGCTACAAAATTACGCCGATACTGGCTTGCCACCACCAGCGTTCTTTACCCGGCAGAACATCGGCCGGTATATCAGACGGCTGCAGCCCGGCTTGCTGCCGGGCGCCCTTTCCCCGTACAAATCCCTTCAATGTCTTTACCGGGAACACAAACATCATATCAGCCTGGATAGTATAGGACCTGGCCCGGTAGTAATAGGCATCGGCAAACACGGCGCCCCTGATAAAATCGGATACCTGGTTGGGAGTACGCACATCCGAGCTTATAGGCAGCTGCATCCCGCCCGAAAGACCGGCGCGCAGCAGCCGGTCCTTGCCAGGATACCAGTAATAAGCTCCTTTCAGCATAGCGCGCGCTACCTGGTAATCAGTAAATACATTGGCGGCTCCATCTGCCCGGAACAGGTCAGATACTGCGGCTTCGATGCCTGCTTCATATTGCAGGCGGCCTCCGCGAAAATGACTGTACAGCGGCTGTATGCTTACCTGCTCAAAAGCATAGAGGTAATTATTGCTGCTGAGCTCTGTGTTCAGGTCCTCACCGGAATGATTGATGTATTGTGCGGCCAGGCTTATGGCATGAGCGCCACGCCGGTATTTCCAGAGAAGCCCTGCAGCAGCAATTTCTTCGTAGAAATAGCCGTAAGTAAGCGGCACCTCACCGGTTGACGTTCCGGGCAGATAATACCGCGAGTCCTGCTGGCGCAGGCTGCCTGTCAGCACCACTTCGCCAAAAGAAAAATCTCCTTTATAAATTGCCGACCCTTGCCAGCCGCCTGTTCTGCTGCGCAGGATACGACGCGTGGACTGGTTCTTTTGCTTGCCATACCCGATCTGGATATAGGTAATATATTGCGGGTACTGTTCCGGGCCGGTAGAGAAATTGGAGTTGCGGTACTCAACCGACGTTTCCGTATTACGCTTGTAATAGCTGCCGGCCAAGCCTATCGTATGCTTTGGCAATACGCGATAGTGAACCGTAAGGCCTATATCCATGCTATGATCGAAGTATTCGGGCCGGGGATCATCGCTCCGCCAGGCATTGACGGCATTATAAGAAATGCCCGCGCCTGCTGTCAGCCTTTCCTGTAGCCATTTGCGGCTCACAATACCCTGCAGGTCATAGCGACCGCTTTCCCAATGACCTTTTTTTACCGAATAAAAATAATAAGGCGCGGCCCCGTTAAGATCATAACGCAGCGTATATCCTATGCTGTCGTGCAAGGCACGCTCATAAGCAAAACGGCCACTGGCCAGGAATTTCTTCACCTGCCGGGTGCCCTGGGTAGCAAAGAAAATATCATTTCGCCTGTCTGCATCCTGGGCCAGACGATAGCCACCGCCTGTAACCCGGTAACCACCTTCCAGCAAGCTGTAATTTTTAATGTCCAGAAAGGGCTGGCTGATCACGTTCGGGGCCAGGAAACCGTAATGCAGGTTGAACTGTTCAGCGCTATGTATGGCAGCCGTATCCTGCCCTGCTGCCCCAAGCCGGAGCAGCAGGCAGGCCGTTGCCAGAACTTTCACACGTGTCTTTATCATATTGATGATGAGCCTGTTTATAACCGGATATATCTTTTACCCGTCTTATCAACGATCAGGGTGCAAAAGCGCCTGGCAATGAGTTGGACAGGGAAGTGAAATCTTCGGTTGAATTGTTAGTGTCCTTCAGTATTCTTCTGCCCGATACCGTAGTGGCCGTTTTACGGATAATGGACTGGGATGAATATTGCCCGCCCGGTACGGCTGAAGCGCCCGCGTCCAGCGATCCGGACAGCTTGCGCGGCACACGGCTTGCCGGGGTTATATGCTGTATCTGCACGGCGTCGATCACCACATCATTGGGAATACGGTAATACAAGGTGGTGGAAGAGGTGATAGATGCAACTGTAGGATCGGGATAACGTGGGTAAGCGGCCGTACCTGTTTCATTGGCCAATGGGAAAAAGGATGACGTCTTATAGATGACGATAGCATCCCTGCCGGGGTTGTCAAGCACCAGGTCGCGATTGCCGCCCCTGTCTATTACCTGCAGGTTAGGCACATTGGGATTGTCGATATCAGAATTGAGCGGGTTGCTGATGACATTGCCAAGGTACACTTCAAAATCTGCATGGCTCAGGTCTACGGTCAGCGAAGGGTCGTTGATGCTGATAGTAGTGCCAGTGGTGCTGGTATAAGGAGCTTTGTGGTTAACCGCTGTTGCAGCTATCACAATGCTGGCGCCGGGCTGCACAGGATACGTAGTGCCGTTGCCGGGAATACGGAAAATGGTCTTTGCATAAAAATACCTGGTCACTGCCAGCGATCCATTGGTCACCCCGATCGATTTGCTCCAATCCCACTGCCCCTGGAAAGAGCTGCCATCGTTGATAAAGAAGCCGGTGCTGTAATCAGGGCTTACCGTATTGCTTCCGGCCACCTGTGAAATATACAGGCTGTCGGCATACAGCACCTTATTGGAGTTATTGTAGATCTCTATGAACTGATCGCGGAAAGAAGCGCCGTTGGTAGTATGGCTGCCGGCATAATAGATCTGCTTCAATACCCAGTCGCCGATCTTACCCAGCAATAGCTTGAGCTCTATAGTATTGTCGGTAGAGCTGTTCAGCACCTTATTGCTCAGCGAAGCGTTAAAGGTCACTTCTTCCCTGTCGAGCGTAAGCCCTGTAATGTTTTCGTATTGCGCTTTGGAAATAGTGATGCTTGCGTCAATATTGTAGGTACCCGGGCTTATGCTGTTAAAGATGGCAAGTCCTGTATTGTCCGTTTGCTGTGAAAGCTGGGCGCTGGTCGATAGTTCCTTCAGCTTAACGGTAATGCCGTTCAGCGGGAAAGCATAAGCGCCGTTATCGGTCTCGTAGCTGGTCTTTATGATCACATTGATAGGCGCAACGCCTGGCATACGGTCCTTTTTACGGCAACCGGCCGTCACCAGCAGCAGCATCAGCAGGATATAACCTGTTCTTTTTGTGTATCGCATCATTATAGTTTTTATTTTAATGTAAAGATCATTTCAGCGCTGAAAGAAGGTTGCCCGTTGTAATACCAATAGCCGGTTCTGCGTTTCTGCACCGGGCGGATATTGAATACATTGAAGGCATTGAACGAAAAGCGTAGGGCATTACCGATCTCCTTGCTTAACCGAAGATGGATATTCGGGTAAAAGAAAGCAGGAGAATAGCTGACCGTAAGATCGGATGCCACTTTCCGCAGGTGAGCATATTCAGGCTCCCTGGCCTGCTCAGGTGTAAGCGGGAAATAAATGCCCTCTTTGGTATAGTAGCCTGAAGGATAGACCGCGGAAGGAAGAGTTTCTGTCCGTTCTACCCAAAACAGCTCGCCGGTAAGCATTACGGCCATCCGCAACGCGGGAATATGCGTAGTGGACACTACCGTTGACTTGATCGTCTTCGACTTATGCTCCTGGTTCTTGAATACGCCGAATACCGCTTCTTTGGTGAAATCAGGCACATCCGGCATCAGCACATCATCGGTATTGTTGAGCGAATAGGTGCTGTAAAAAGAAGTGTTGAAGGCAAACGAAGTTTGTATGGCCCTGATCTTGGCAATGCTGATCATCAGCTCCAGGCCGTTCGTGCTGTTATATGTGCCGTTCGACAGGCGCCCGTAAGTAAGATTATAGACGGTATCCCTGCCTGAAGGAAAATATTGCAACCGCTGCCCCGGCACCGACACGGTATCATACTTGGCAACGGTAAGCGGGTACAAGGTAGTTATCTGGGCAAAGCCGTCCTTGCTCAGACGGTTAAAATAAAAAAGAGATGCCTTTACAGCCCGGGTGTCCCAGGAAAGCCCTGTTTCAAAGGTGATGCTGCGGTAAGGCTTGATGTCGAGCCTGGAAACTTTTACTATTTCTGTCTGCACCAGGTAGAGCTGCTGCAACGGGTTGCTGCTGTAAGAATTGATAAGAGGGATATCAAAATAAACATCGCCCGGGCTTACCTGCGACAGCGAAGGGGCTTTGGTAGCTATCCCGTATGCTGCTTTCAAGCTCAGCTGCCGGGTCAGCTTCCAGTTTGTGTTGATGCGCGGTGAAAGCGTAAAGAAGTTGTTCTGTATATCCCCTCTTACGCCTGCATTGGCGGTAAAGACGCGGCCCAGCAGGCGGGTCGTAAAATTATTTTCCATATACACGCCTGCATTATGCTGCACAGGCAGGTTGTCGAAGCGGCGCGGGCGATCATTCTTATAGCCCATATTATCAAACCGCGGACGCTCAGGATCAAACAGCACGCCGGGACCGTGGTTACCGCTATATGAATAGTTGGCGCCGAGGGTAAGCTTGTAGACATTCGCTTTATTAAAGCGGAAGATGCTGTTCGTTTCCAGCCTTGCTGATCCATTCACCGGGATGCCGATAACGTGGTGCATGGCCAGGTAATAGCCAGGGGCGAAATATCCTTCATACACGCTGGGCTCGGTAGCGGTCACTACGGGAATGACCGGCTTGGAGTTCATATAATACTGGTCATACGATTCCTGCCTGCTGCGCGAAAAGCTGCCGCTCAGCTGTACATTATACAGCCAGGGCTTTTTGATCAGCCATTCGCTCCTGTTGCTGATACGGAAATTGGTATTGTTGAACCTGGCCATTCGCTGGCGGCCTTCATCAGGGTCGCGATGGGTCTTGTCGATGGTGGTATTGTAATCAATGCTTACCGTATTCTTAAAGCGGGCCTCTTTCTGCTGGTAGGTCCAGATCAGCCCGCCGCCAAGACGTTCGTAAGCTTTTAGCTTGTTGCGCGGGTCGTCGTTGCTATGCAGGTAATCAAAGCTTATATTCACGGTGCCCAGCTTGGGCGTAAGCCGCAAGCCTTTATTGATGCCGATATTTTGCGTGCCTTCATTGGTACGGATATTTACCCGCCAGGGGGTAATGCCTGCCTGCCGGTTAATGATCACCACCCCTGTGGTATAGTCGCCATAGCGGGCCGAAGCCACCCCGGAAATAACTTCGATGTTCTCGATATTCTCTGCCGGTATCTGGCGCAGGTCTACCCCGTTGTTGGCGCTGATGCTGCTGTACCTGCTGTAAAGCGTGCCGTTTCGTTGGCTGCGGTCGCGGATAAAATTATTTTCCGGGTGCTGGATATCATTGGCAGACCCGATAAACATAAAGCCCGGATTGGTGGTCTGCATATTGGCATCGTTTGAAAGCGTGGCCCCATCCAGCTGGATAGAGACCCCGAATGCATTGTTCAGCTCCTGCTCCAGATCGCCACGCTGGATAGAGCTGCGCAGCATGATCGGCTGAACAGCCTGGATAGATACGTTGGGCTTTAGAATGGTTTGCCCGGGCAGGTAGCCCAGCACGTTTACCACGCTCAATGCCTGCACCTGCTCGATAGCTTCGCGGTCAAAGAATATGGAAGAATTGGAAGCGGTAGTAGCTTTTCTCACCCCGTTCACCTCTACCGTATTAAGCTGCAGGCTCAGGTTAGGCAATGTTACTAACTGCAACTGCCCATACTGCGCGGCAGCAATGGTCCTGGTCAGGGATTCCTTGCCTGCATGGGAAACTGTATAGGTAAGCTCATGCAGATAATCGGGCACCTGCAGCGAAAAATACCCCTCGTTGCCGCTGAGAACCGAAACATCGGTTTGCACTACGCGGATAGTGGCAAAAGAAAGAGGCTTACCCATCTCGTCGGTCACACGCCCCCTGACAGCCTGATAAGATTGAGCTGTAGCTTTCAGCCCCGGCAGTATGCATACCAGCAGCATTATCATCGCCGGCCGGCACATGGAGCCCATAAATAACCTCACCTTTATCCTCATTGGTTAGAATTGGATTGCAAAGGTGAGGCAGGGAAGATCGAATGATTTTTGAAATCAGGAAAAAATAAGTATTTCCTTTATTTGTGACAGCAGTATGACATATCAAATAAACCCCTTACAGTTGTTAGCGCCACATCGGCAGGGAAGCTTACCGTCATGATGCGTCTCGCCATAATCAGCTGTCAGTTCTTCACCTTTCCTGATACGCCGGAGCGCATAAAATTCAACCCGGTCCTTCATTACCCGCAGGTAAGTGTTCGGATCGCAGGAATGGTTGATATATTTCATATCGTTAGGATTGGCAGAAGCATTCAGCGCCAGGTCATCATCCAACTCTACCAGGTTGATCACTTTTTCATTTTTGATCAGCTTACGCGCTTCCTGCATGGTGATGATCACTCCGCCGAGATCCCCTATCTTTTTACGGGCCGGTATGGCTTGCCGGGCAAAAGCTCCTTTACCGGCAATGCGGCTCCTGGCCACTTTTACAGGATAGATGATGCGGTATTCGGGCGTGGTGATCGGCATAACTAAAAACGGCCTGCTTTGGAAGGCCTTTACAAAAGTACGATAGCACATCTTCCCGTAATAGAAACGGCGCCGTTTTCGCAGCGCCGTAAAGAAAAAGGATCTCTATACATTCTTATCTTACCCAGCTTACCTTTTCTGCCAGCGGTTGTCTTTTGGCTGGAGTTGACGGCACGCCTATATGACCGATATAAAAAAAGCCAAGCAGCTTATCTTCTTCACCCAGGCCGAAAAATGATTTGGCCTGCTCGCGGTAAGTGATGCCGCCTGTTGTCCAGTAGCCGCCCAGTCCATACGCGGCGGTAGAGAGGTATATGTTCTGCACTGCGCATGAAACGGCTTCCACGTCTTCGATCTCCGGGATGTTCTTGTTGGGAGTACGCTTCATTCCCAATGCGATAATATGCGAGGCTTTCAGCGGGTTTTGCCGCAGCTTGCCGTAAGTGATCTCCTTGAAGTTCTCGCCGGATAGCTCTTTGTAAAGCTCACTTTGAAAATCAGCAAGCTTTTTCAGCCCCTCGCCTGAAAATACGGTGAAATGCCAGGGTTCGGCCTTTCCATGGTTAGGCGCCCAGGTAGCATTTATCAGGATCTCGGTAATGATGGCATCATCTACCGGCCGGCCGGCCTCAAATTGATCGGGAAACACGGAGCGACGGCTACGCGCCAGCTCATTGAAAAGATCAGCATTCATATATTTTATGGTATTGTTGTTATCCTGCAAAAATAAAGTGCCATCCGTTACGATGACACTTCGATAGTTTTTAGTGCCGTCCTGCGACCAGGACCACACCATGATCCACATTTACTATTTTATGGGCCTGCTGCCCGGAGCAGGCCGTATGCTTTATTTTTCCTGGAAAAGCCTGATCATTTCCAGCGTCTGCAGCTCGCTGTCGGCCGAGTCAAGCATCCTGTCGAACTCATCGAGCTCACGCCGGCTGAGAAGCAGCTTCATGCCTTCGCAGGGAGTTGGTATCACCAGGCAGCGAAGGGTTGGGCTCTGGGCCTGCAGCTGGTCATCCTTCATCTTGCGCAACCACCAGCGAAAGGATCCAAAATCTTCCTGGTTGAAGGTCAGCATCAGGTTGCCATAGCCGAGCTGTATCTTTTCACATTCGGAACAGCGCACTACATAGCCGGTATGATCATCATGGTACAGGGTCTGAAAATGACACATAGGCTTATTTTTTGTAAAAATGAACGAATAAAAACGAGGACGGTTACGATTTGTGAAAAGCCTGTTTACGGGATAGGAAATTTGACTTCCAGCAGACAAAAGCCTCTGTACCACAACGCTGAAATGTTTCCGGCCAGGCAAAAAAATCTATCCACATTCAGTGCATAATTAAGGTTCGGACTTTGGGGGTTTTACAATTACATTCGTCGTCAGTTCTTATAGATAATTCATACACGGTGCAGGTAGTCAAACTTGTATGACTACTATGCTTAATAGGGAACCATGTGAAAATCATGGGCTGACGGGCAACTGTAAGTTTTTTCGGGGAGAGCAGCAGGGCAAAATGCCGGTTAACAGCTCCCCGATTGCTTAACAGGTACCACTGTTCGGGATATTGCCGGGCGGGAAGGTGTTAAGCAACCAGGAACAAGCCAGGAGACCTGCCGGAATGAATTATTGTTTGGAGCCTTCCCGGATCATAAGGTGCCGGCAAAGATCGATCGCTAAAAACTTCCTTTAAGTTTTACAGGGTATTCCGTCTCTTGTCGTGCCGCATTCTATAACTGTTCAATTTTTGACTATGCAGCATGAAGAAGAAGTGCTTTTGAAAGAAAACAAGGACCGCTTTGTTATTCTTCCTATCAATTATCCCAAAATATGGGAGCAGTACAAGAAGCATGAAGCCAGCTTCTGGACAGCCGAGGAAATAGACCTGGGCGCCGATGGCAAGGACTGGGCTTCGCTGAACGACGGCGAGCGTCATTTCATCTCGCATGTGCTGGCCTTTTTTGCGGCCAGCGACGGGATCGTGAACGAGAACCTGGCCGTCAACTTCATGAGCGAAGTGCAGCTGCCGGAAGCCCGTTGCTTCTATGGCTTCCAGATCATGATGGAAAATATCCATTCCGAGACCTATGCCCTGCTCATCGATACCTATATCAAGGACCCTAAAGAAAAGGACCGGCTCTTTCATGCCATTGAAACGGTGCCGGCCGTAAAGAAAAAAGCGGAATGGGCCTTACGCTGGATCGAGAACGGCAGCTTTGCCGAAAGGCTGGTGGCTTTTGCAGCGGTAGAAGGCATCTTCTTCAGCGGCAGCTTCTGCTCTATTTTCTGGCTGAAGAAAAGGGGCTTGATGCCGGGTCTTACATTCAGCAACGAGCTGATCAGCCGCGACGAAGGGCTCCATTGCGAGTTTGCCTGCCTGCTGTACAGCATGCTGAAGAACCAGCTGTCGCAGGAGCAGGTATATTCTATCATCGGGAACGCGGTGGAGATCGAGAAGGAGTTCATCACAGATGCATTGCCGGTAAAGCTGATTGGCATGAACGCCGACCTGATGAAGCAGTATATCGAATTCGTGGCCGACCGCTGGCTGGTTGAACTGGGGTACCCGAAGATGTTCAATGCCGCCAATCCCTTCGACTTCATGGAAATGATCTCTCTTGAAGGCAAGACCAACTTCTTTGAAAAAAGAGTGGGCGACTACCAGAAGGCCGGTGTAATGTCTGGCAAGGAAGAGCAGACATTCTCAACGGACGAGGACTTTTAAGGCGCCGCACCTGCTGCCTGACAGCTGCAAGAATAAACTACTAACCACATAAATATATCCGATATGCAAGTAATCAAAAGAGATGGAAAAAAAGAGAGCGTCAAATTCGACAAGATCACTGCACGCATAGAAAAGCTTTGCTATGGACTTGACAGGCGATTTGTAAGCGCCGTAGATGTGGCAAAAAAAGTAATAGAAGGACTATATGACGGAGTAAGCACCACAGAGCTCGACAACCTGGCGGCTGAAACGGCCGCTTCACTGACCGTAAAACACCCCGATTACGCGTTGCTGGCCAGCCGGATCGCCGTCAGCAACCTGCATAAGAATACTACCAAAAGCTTTTCCGCTACCATGGAACAGCTTTATAACTGCACCGATCCTAAAACAGGCAAGCACCTGCCGCTGCTGGCCGACGATGTATGGCAGATCATCCAGGAAAACGCCGAGCTGCTCGATTCTACCATTATCTACGACCGCGATTATGGATTTGATTATTTCGGCTTCAAGACGCTGGAAAAATCATACCTGCTCAAGCTTGACGGCAAGATATCCGAACGACCGCAGCATATGTTCATGCGCGTATCCATCGGTATCCATAAAAATGATATCGACAGCGCTATCAGGACCTATAACCTGATGAGCGAGCGTTGGTTCACGCATGCTACGCCTACCCTCTTCAATGCGGGAACACCCAAGCCGCAGATGTCGTCCTGCTTCCTGCTCACCATGAAGGAAGACAGCATTGAAGGCATCTATGATACCTTAAAGCAAACAGCCAAGATATCGCAGAGCGCCGGCGGCATCGGCCTGGCCATTCATGGCATCCGCGCCACCGGCAGCTATATCGGGGGCACCAACGGCACCAGCAATGGCATCATCCCGATGCTGCGCGTCTACAATGATACGGCCCGCTATGTTGACCAGGGCGGTGGCAAGCGCAAAGGCGCTTTCGCCATTTACCTGGAACCCTGGCATGCCGACATTTTCGAGTTTCTCGACCTGCGCAAGAATCATGGAAAAGAAGAAATGCGTGCGCGCGATCTCTTCTATGCTCTCTGGATACCTGACCTGTTTATGAAAAGAGTGGAAGAGGACGGCACCTGGAGCCTGTTCTGCCCCAACGAGGCGCCTGGCCTGCATGAGTGCTGGGGTGAAGAGTTTGAAGCCTTATACAGCAAGTATGAAGCAGAAGGACGGGCCCGCAAAACCGTCAAGGCGCAGGAGCTTTGGTTTGCCGTGCTTGATGCGCAGATCGAAACCGGCACGCCTTACCTGCTGTACAAAGACGCGGCCAACCGCAAGAGCAACCAGCAAAACCTGGGCACTATCAAAAGCTCCAATCTCTGCACCGAGATCATGGAATATACGTCTCCCGACGAGATAGCCGTATGTAACCTGGCCTCGCTGGCCCTGCCCCGTTACGTGATCAATGGCCGGTTCGACCACGACAAGCTCTATGAAGTGACTTACCAGGTTACCAAGAACCTGAACAAGATAATCGATAACAATTATTACCCGGTGCCGGAAGCCCAGGCCTCTAACCTTCGCCATCGCCCGATCGGGTTAGGCGTGCAGGGGCTGGCCGATGTATTTATCCTGCTCCGTATGCCCTTTGAAAGCGAAGAAGCCCGGCAGCTGAACAAGGAGATATTCGAGACCATCTATTTTGCCGCCATGACGGCCAGCAAGGACCTCGCCAAGACAGAGGGCGCCTACGAGACCTTTGCGGGCTCACCGGTATCAAAAGGCATTTTCCAGTTCGATATGTGGGAGACCGAGCCTACGCTGCGCTGGGACTGGTACACCCTGAAAGCAGAAGTATTGAAATATGGCGTGAGGAACTCCCTGCTGGTAGCCCCGATGCCTACGGCCTCTACGTCTCAGATACTCGGCAACAACGAGTGCTTTGAGCCATATACTTCCAATATTTATGTACGCCGGGTACTGAGCGGAGAGTTCGTAGTAGTGAATAAGCACTTGCTCAAAGACCTGGTAGATCTCAATCTCTGGAACGACGAGATGAAGAACAGCATCATGGCGCATAATGGCTCTATCCAAAAGATCAGCGGCATTCCTGATGAGATAAAAGAGATCTACAAAACCGTTTGGGAGATCAAGCAAAGGTCGATCATCGATATGGCCGCCGACCGCGGAGCTTATATCTGCCAGTCGCAGTCGCTCAACCTTTTTGTAGACGCGCCCACTACCGGCAAGCTGACCTCGATGCATTTTTACGCCTGGAAGAAAGGATTGAAGACCGGCATGTATTACCTGCGTACCAAGGCAGCCTCGCAGGCCGTACAGTTCACGGTAGAAAAGCAGGGTGGCAAATCGGTAGAGCCTTTAATAGACAAGCATACCCTGACCGTGGTAGAAGACAACGGCATAGAGCCTGAAGCGAAGATCGTGCAGGGCGCCGTATGCACCATGCAGGATGGCTGCATCAGCTGCGGCTCTTGATCCTTACTAACCTTTTGCTATATACGCAAAGCCGCTTCCTTACAGAAGCGGCTTTTTTATGGTTGCCGGGGATAATGACATTAGCTCGTCTGCCTGGCAATTTTATCGCGTGGCAGCTACCGGCGTTCAGCTATGGACAACTTTAAAGCGCATGTCATACATGCGCTTTAAAAGAGACTGACCTGATCACGGCTTTGTCCAGGTATTATTTTCCGGCACCATATCAGGAAATACCTTATCGGGATCGATAACTACCTTGCTCAGCTCTTCATCAGTGCTGACCAGGAATTTCCATTGCCTGTTGCTTTGCCATATCTCTACAGGCAGCTTTTTCCGACCGGTTTTGCCCGATACCGTGATATATTCCACTACTACCGGCATGGCCATTTTGTCGAGGTTATCAATCGTGATCAGGGCACCCTGCTTCGGATCATTTTTTACATACTCCACCTTGGTCACAGCCTGGTCAAGCTGGTAGTTCTCGATAAAGATGCTTTTCCAGAACCATGACAGGTCTTCGCCGGCGCTGTTCTCCATGCTCCGGAAAAAATCCCAGGGCGTGGGATGGCGGTAAGCCCAATCGCGGATATATTTCCGGAAAGCATAATCGAACCGGTCTTCCCCGAGCACCTGGCTGCGAAGCAGGCCCAGGGCATAGCCGGGCTTGGCATAAAGCAGGTTGCCGATGCTGCGCTCGCGCATGGCATCAGGCGTGCTCATTACCGATTCCAGGGTTGGAGAGAACAGGAAGCTTTTATGTGAGCTGCCGGGGGCCCGGTAATACTCGCCGTTATTGAAATCTTTATCGGCTATACCATTGATGAATGTATTGAACCCTTCATCCATCCAGCCATAGCGCCGCTCATTGCTGCCGACGATCATAGGGAACCAGGTATGCCCGAATTCGTGATCGGTCACACCCCAAAGGCCGGCGCCCCTGGCGCGCATATGGCAGAAAACAATACCAGGGTATTCCATGCCACCGACATTAGAAGCCACGTTTACGGCAGAATAGTAAGGGTAAGGGAACCAGCGACGGGAATAATTTTCTACCGAGGCCTTGGTATATTCGGTAGCTCTTTGCCAGCCATTGCTTGTATCTGATTCAACGGGATAAACAGACATGGCAAGACCTGTTTTGCCATCGGGCAGGTTCATGCGGACGGCATCCCATATAAAAGCCCTGGAAGCAGCCCAGGCAAAATCACGTGCGTTGCTGATACGGAATTTCCAGGTCAGGGATGGCCTGGAAGGGTATGAGGAAGCCTTACCTACCTCGCTGCGGCTGCGTATGACCACCGTTTTGTCACTTTGCCTGGCCTGGTTATACCGTTGCAAGTGCTGCGGCGTCAATACCTCGGCAGGATTAAGCAGCTCTCCTGACCCTACCACCAGCAGGCTCGAAGGAGCAGTGATGCTGACCAGGAAATCGCCATATTCGAGGTAGAATTCGCTGGCGCCCAGATAAGGATCGGTGTTCCAGCCACGCACATCATCATATACGCAGAGACGGGGATACCATTGAGCGATAGCGAATATATCCCCATTGGCAGTGGATTGTATACCGGTACGATCAGCCCCGTACTGCGGCACCAGGAAGGAGTATTCGATCTTCAAGCGCAAAGAGCCTGTTTTGGCAGCGAGCGGGGAAGCCAGGCGCACCTGCATCCGCGTATCATCTATAATATAATCTGCATTGGTTTCTGCTGCACCGTTCACCAGCTTTACAGACCTGATCTTGAAGCCGCCATCAAAGGGATTGGCCGCATCGCCATAGCGGCTACGCCCGGTAGCCGGCATCTTGGCCTGGCCTCTGGAAGAGGAGTTGAAAAGGTTCTGGTCTAACTGTAGCCAGAGAAAAGGCAATTTCTGCGGGCTGTTGTTGCGGTAAGTGATAAGGGCCGTAGCTGTGATCTCTTTAGTGTCCTCGTTGAGAACGGCGCTTAGCTGGTAATCGGCCTTGTTCTGCCAGTAAGCGGGGCCCGGCTCTCCGGTAGCTGCACGGTATTCATTGGCCGACTGGGCATAAAAAAGCGGCGAAAAAAGAGCATAGGGATCATATTTCGATTCGGCCGTTGCAGGAGTAGCCTGCGAAAAAGCCTGCGCCCCTGCAAATAGCAGGAGCAAGGCAGGAAGAATGTGTTTCCGGATCATGCTTATCATTTTTTAGAAATAAGGCATGAAAATAAACAATTCGGCGCAGGGAAGAATAGAGTTTACGGCTTTCCTGCCAATAAGCCATGATCTTATGCATCCACCACTTTCACCGCGCGCTTCTCCTCGTCTATAGCCACAAAGGTGAATGTTCCGGCAATGGCCTTCTCCCGTGATTCCGAATACATTTCTTCAATGTATATCTCTACCAGCACCTTGAGGCTGGTATTGCCGATATGCACTACACGGCCTGTCAGCTCTATAATGGTACCGGCAGGTATAGGGCGCGTAAAGTCAATACGGTCAGAGCTGACGGTCACCATTCTTTTACGGCTGAAGCGGGTAGCTGTTATAAAAGCTACTTCATCCATAAGGTACATGGCGGTGCCGCCAAACAAGGTATCGTAATGGTTGGTAAGATCCGGGAATACCGCCTTGAAAATGCGGGTTTCAGATGCTTTTATCTTTTGTTCGATCGTCATGCCGGGTTTTATTATATTAAAAAAATGCTGCAGGCCCTTTCCAGGGCCCTAACGGGTTTGGTAAAGGCCTGCAGCAAGCCTGACAGCTGGCAGATCAGGCAACTGCCACCCTGGCGCGTACCTGCCGTGCAGCTTCTACCATGTTCTTTAATGCTTCCTTTGTTTCAGGCCATTTCCTTGTCTTCAGGCCGCAGTCAGGATTGACCCAGATATTTCCCGGCGGCAGCAGGGCTGAAGCTTTTTCCAGCAGCGCTACCATCTCTTCTACCGAAGGAACGCGTGGGGAATGTATATCATATACACCTGGCCCTATCTCATTGGGATAATGAAATGCGGCAAATGCCTCCAGCAGCTCCATCTGTGAGCGGCTGGTCTCTATTGTAATCACATCGGCATCCATGGCAGCGATATGTTCCATAATATCGTTGAACTCGCTATAGCACATGTGCGTATGGATCTGCGTCTGATCCTGCACACCGCCAGCCGCCAGCCGAAACGACCTGACGGCCCAATCCAGGTAAGCCGCCTGGTATTTTTTTCGCAGGGGCAGCCCTTCCCGTATTGCCGGCTCATCGATCTGTATGATGCTGATGCCCGCAGCTTCAAGCGCTACCGTTTCGTCACGGATAGCAAGGGCTATCTGGTCTGCCGTAACTGAACGGGGCTGGTCATCGCGCACAAACGACCATTGCAGGATGGTTACGGGACCGGTAAGCATGCCCTTCATCCATTTGCCGGTCTGGTCCTGCGCAAAGCGGCTCCAGCGCACGGTCATATCGTGCGGACGGCTCACATCGCCATAGATCACCGGAGGCTTCACACAGCGGCTGCCATAGCTCTGCACCCAGCCGTTGCCGGTGAAAAGAAAGCCATCCAGCTGTTCCCCGAAATATTCTACCATATCATTCCGCTCAAACTCACCATGAACCAGCACATCAATGCCAGCTTCTTCCTGCCAGCGGATAGCTGATATGACAGCTTCCTCGATGGCTGCATCATATTGCTCCTGGTTGATAGCTCCTTTTTTCAACCGGGCACGCAACTTCCTGATCTCTTCCGTCTGCGGGAACGACCCAATAGTAGTTGTCGGGAACATAGGTAACCCGAAACGCTGGCGCTGCAATTGCTGACGCTCCTTAAAAGGGTTCTTGCGCCGTGCATCATTGCCGGTAACGGCTTCCATGCGCTCTTTTACTCCCGGCCGATGGATAAGCGAAGATTGCCGCCGGCTGCGGATAGCAGCCTGATTGGCGCCAAGCAGCTCCGTATTTCCCTGCATGATGGCATGAAGCTCATTTACTTCATCCAGCTTTTGCCGGGCAAAGGCAAGCCAGTCTTTGACCATAGGATCAAGCCCTGTTTCCAGGGAAAGATCGAAGGGAGCATGCAGCAATGAGCAGGAAGGCGCAATAAATATCCTGTCACGACCGATACGGTCAACCGCGGCCTGCAGCAGCTCCACTGACCGGCTATAATCATTCTTCCAGATATTACGGCCATCCACCACTCCAAGCGAAAGGCTCATCTTTTCAGGCAGAAGCGGTAACACTTCCTGCAATTGCTGCGGGGCCCTCACCAGGTCGAGGTGCAAGGCACACACCGGAAGGGAGACGGCTAACTCTGCATTATCATGCAGACCTTCAAAATAAGCGGCCAGCAGCACCTTGATATGCGGACAGCTGTTCCTGATCGTATCGTAAGCTTCCTTAAAGGCCAGGCTGGCTTTTGCAGAAAGGTCCATTGCCAGGAAAGGCTCATCAAGCTGCACCCACTCTACCTGGTAATCGTCTTTCAGCCTGTTCAGCAGCTCTATGTAAACCGGCAATAATCTCGGCAATAAATCGAGCCGGTCAAAGCCGGCCTCTTTTTCCTTGCCAAGCAGAAGGTACGACACAGGACCGATGAGCACCGGCTTTGCTGCACGACCCAGGGTAGCCCTGGCAGCGCTGCAGGCATGGAAAAGATGATTGGAAAAGACCTGGAACCGCTGCTGTGCGGTAAACTCCGGCACGATATAATGGTAATTGGTATCAAACCACTTGGTCATTTCCATAGCAGTGATATCGAGGCCATCCTGCTGGTAGCCCCTGGCCATGGCAAAATACAGGTCGATCTCTGCATTGTCCTTTATATCAGTTATCACGGGTGAATAACGGACCGGGATGGCCCCGAGGAGAAGCGACATGTCAAGCACTTGGTCATAAAAGCTGAAATCGTTGCAGGGGATCAGGTCGATCCCTGCATCGGCCTGGATAAGCCAGTGCTGCTCCTGCAAGCGCCTGGCCACAAGGAACAATTCCTGCCGGCTGATAAGACCTGCCCAATACTGCTCGCAGGCTTTTTTGAGTTCACGATGGGCGCCCATACGCGGGTAGCCAAGATTGTTTTTTAGCATACGCAAAAACTTTTAGGTTAAACATTACATGAATAATGCCTTTACGTTTAAGAGTATGCTTTCGGAAATGAGTGTAGAGGGAGCCATACAGGCAGCAATAAATCCCAGACGATAAGCTGTCCTTTATTTTTGCATATACCTGCCGGCCTGACCGGACTACTGCTTCAAATTGCGAAAGCATTGGTCCAATTTCCCGGCAAGTATCTGACTTAGCGGGAGCATAGCCCGCTTACACAGTTGCGCAACAGCCCGTGATTTGCACACGGTTCCTTTTTAATGACACCACGATAAAGCAATGCCAACCGGGAAACGATTATAAAAGTAAAGAACGATACGGCGAAGGTATATGGATTCAGACAAATCCGGATGATTTTTTATAACTACCGCCGCCGGCAACGTCTGGTGTGAAGACCGGGAAGACATGAAGGCATTCAAGGCCAGGGATAACGGCATCTCCCGGCCTTGGACGCCTGTCTTTCAGGAGCATTCCGGCAGGCTCAGCAGGTTATCTTCCCTGTCATTGTCGCTGACCGTCCGGAGGTATTTATTGCCCCTGGTGCTTTTGGAGATGTAAACATCCGCTTCATGACCGTTGGATGAAACAAAGAACTCCCATTTTTTTGCTTCGATCCCTTCAATAGCGGTCTCTACGGTCAGCTTCCAGGATGTTCCGTTGGCATTTTTGCCGCCGATATGAGAAATGCTCTCTGTAGTGTTGTCCCTGTTCTTCTTGTTGATGCAGGTAATTTCATGTCTTGACATAGTATAAAATTTGAATGATTTACATAGATTGAAAACGGAACCCTGACGTGTGCGACGCAACAGGCGATGCCATGGAAAACAGAAGCCGGGCCCAAAAAAATCATTAACTCCTGCAGCTGCTCAGGTCACTTCCTTTTGCGCATCCATCTCTTCCACTGTTCTTAGCAATGTATCCGCATGCTGGTACATATCCCCGAGCGAAGAAAGCTCATGCCTGATCTCTTTACGGCCGGCATCGAGAAAGGCTATCTGCTTTCTCTTTTCCGTAAAGTAAAGCCGGCAGATCGTTTTGCGGTTATTGTCGTCGAGCAGGATGGCAAAATAAGATTGAGCGTCGCGGTAAGCTACCCGCTCGGGCCTCAGCCTGGCCCGCAGTATGGCGCGTACGATGTAAAAGCCTTCCAGCTCTTCTTCGGTGGTCACTATCTTGGAGGTCTCCTCTGCCGGCGGCGCCGGAAGCCCATCCTGCTGCTGGGTCTCTGCTTCCTTTTTAAGCGCCGACCTCAGCCGTTCGGTGATAATATCGTTGATATACTGGGAGAAAGATCTTTTAGTAAGCTCCGTAAACAGGTCAAGCACGCGCTGCGTTACCATTCCCTGGTAGATCTCACGGGCGAAATAACGAACGAAATCAGGAGAAGGCTCTGCAATTTCCTTGCTGATCATCTGCTTCAGCTCATTGGTGTATTTCAGCTCGCTGGCCGTATTGACGATATTCTCAAAATCGAAATAGGCTTTGTGGAATTTTTTCAGCTCTTCAAGCTGCGCATCGCGGATATCGGTGATGTTGAATACGAAAAACGGCTTTTCATCCATCTTGTTGGGCTCTACCAGGTCAGTATAAAAACGGAACTCTATGCCGTTGGTGAGGATGGAGAACTTGGCGCTGGTAGTATGGAAATACCGGAAAAGCTGGGAGGCGCTGTGCACATTCAGCGGCTGCCCATGCCATTTACATTCGATAAGGATCATGGGCTGGCCGTCCTTTACGATGGCATAATCGATCTTTTCGCCCTGCTTGATGCCGATATCAGCTACAAACTCGGGTATTACTTCAAAAGGGTTGAACACATCATAGCCCAGCTCTTTTATGAAGGGCATGATGAAAGCGTTCTTAGTGGCTTCCTCGGTAGTAACGGAATCTTTCAGCTTGGCAACGCGCTCCCCGAGCAGCTTGATCTGGTCTTTAAAGTCCATGTGATAAATAATAGTGGTTAAGGATGAGGATGATGCTTGTTGCAGGTCAGCAACTGGTGGCGAAAGGGGCTTGTAAGATGTTCATGAAGATGCCCGGCCGGCACCAGTGAGCCGTCGGCCAGGCATACTGTGCCGGGAGCAACGATATAATAACCCGGCCGGCACTGCCGCCGCCGGGTACGCAGGGCCCGCAACCCTGCCCGGTAGCCATGGGTAGATGTGATACGGTACACATAACGGCTGCAGCTTTCCGTAAACAGGCAGCGACGGCGCTTGCCCGCAGGTACCAGCCAATACAGGCGTATTATGATGAGCAAAATATACTTCATATGGATTCTTTGCTGAACACGATCAACTGGATATGGTCGATTGTTTTCTGTGCATTCCATCCAAAGCAGCCGTGATCGGTAATAATAGTCTCCACTTTGGCGATAGTTTCAAACTGCCAGTGATGGTGGGAAAGATCATTGATGATGTTCTCTACGCTCGCAGCTACGTGCTGGGATGTTTGCTTGGTGGAAATGCTTGCCACATAAGGGACCACTTTATATACTTTCACGGCAGTCGGTTTATTGAATGATAAAACTATGCTGTCAGGCCTTTAAAAAAGAAGCAGGCGCTCAATCTGGGGACTTTTCCGGTGAGGGGTACCGGGAAAATGCTGTCAAGGAAAAGCCGCGCTGCGGGTGCCAGGCAGGGAAGACCTGTTGGATACGGACGGCAAGAGGAAGGCATTAAGAGTTGAGGATTGCCGTGAAAAGCCGGTCTGATCGCCGATCCCCGGCATTTGGGCTCCGAATGGTTATTTTTTAATATTTTGCGCAAAACCTATACTATATGTTATCACAACTGATACAGGAAGCGCTGAACAAGCAAGTACAGATGGAAGCCGAGTCGAGCCAGGCTTACCTGGCCATGGCCAGCTGGGCGGAGATCCAGCCCGGGCTGGAAGGCGTGACGGAGTTCTTTTACCGCCAGTCTGACGAGGAGAGAGTGCATATGCTGAAGCTGATCCGCTTTATCAATGAGCGCGGCGGCTTTGCGGCGGTGCCGGCCTTACCGCAGCCTATGGTTACTTTTCAATCGCTTCGCCGGGTGTTCGAGGAGTTCCTGAAGCATGAGCTGAAGGTAAGCGACAGCATCAATGACCTGGTGCACCTGTCGTTGACAGAAAAGGATTATGCTACCCATAATTTTTTGCAGTGGTATGTGAATGAGCAGATAGAGGAGGAGCGTACGGCGCGTACCTTGAATGATAAGCTGGAGCTGATCGGCGATGATAAGAGCGGGCTGTACCTGTTTGACAGGGATATACTGAATTTCAGGGGAGATGAGCGGAAAAAATAACCATTTTTTTTAGGTGTTTAAACCTGACAGGTCTATAGACCTGTCAGGTTTAAACATCCGGTTACAACCGCGTTTTACTCCTATCGCGACCAGAAAAATCCCTGTAAAATATAGTAGCTGGGAATAAGAAAGCTACCGCAGCAACAGCTCACAAGGCTTAAGCCCGGTATGCTTCTTAAAGGCAGTGCTGAAATGTGAGATGGAAGAATAGCCAAGGAGCATGGACACATCGGTAACGCTAAGCCCTTTTTCATACAAAAGGAATTTGGCATGCTCCATTCGCTGGCTCTGGTAAAAGTCAAAGATAGTCGTGCCGAACATTTCCTTGAAGCCCTTCTTCAGGTAGCATTCATTCATAGCCACCTTACGGCTAAGCTCCTTGATGGTGATCGGCTCGCCGATCTGCTGTATCAGCACTTCACGCGCTTTTATGATCTTATCACGGTCAGCTTCATTGGCCAGGAACTTACAGCTGATCGTATGCACGTCCTTCTCTCCTATCATGCAGTCAAGGCTATGCAGCAACAGCATCTGTATCTGCGCATTGATAAAGATATTCTCCAGCGTATCGGTATAATTATTATTGAGCAGGGCTTCGAGCACCAGCCTCGATTTGCCGCAAAGTGAGAGGATCTTGGTAAAGGAAGACTCTTTCCGGAAGCTGACGATATCATCGCATACTGCCGTTTCGTTCGTATAGCGAGGCTTTACAAACTGCGAAAGCTGGCTGGGACTAAACCGGAAGCTCAGCAGGTCAACGCTCTCTTCCCTGTCAGCACAGGTTGGCGAAGCATTGATCCTGCATTTATCGCATTCGGTGCCCTTATGCCGGCAATATACATTCCCGCTGATGCAGAACCGCATTTCAAGATAGCTTTCCTGCCTGTCGGCCTTTTCATAATGATATACCAGCATGCCGGTATCTTCTATATGCCAGCGGGTATCGCGCCGGTAGCGGCGGATATTGTATTGCACGGTACCAGGTACCTGCTGCTCTTTTTCATGCAGCAATACAAGCTCATCCCGTAAAGGAGGTTGCTTGTAAGCGAGCGTAAATATGTCGGGCGCTTGGTGCATTGGGTGCAAATTTACAGTTGTAACACCGTTTCTAACGCGAATATTTGTCAAAAGTTGGTCTGATCGCCTCTTATCTAAAAAAAATTCCTGTTTTGCTGGTAACAATTACCTTTGCACGGTCGCGTTTAAAAAACCTGAACGTGACATTTTTGTAACAGCACTGCATGATCCATCCACATACATACATTCATCCGAATGCCAAACTGGCAACCAATGTAAAGGTTGACCCATTTACCGTGATACACCAGGACGTTCAGATCGGAGAAGGCACATGGATCGGCTCGAATGTGACCATTATGGATGGTACCCGCATCGGCAAGAACTGTCGTATTTTTCCAGGCTCTGTAATCGGCGCCATCCCCCAGGACCGCAAATATTCAGAAGAAAAGACAACGGTCGAGATCGGCGACAACTGCACCATACGCGAGTTTGTGACCATTCACCGCGGTACCAACGACCGCTGGAAAACCGTGGTAGGCAATAACTGCTGGATACTGGCCTACAGCCATATCGGTCATGATTGCATCATCGGCAATAATTGCACGCTCAGCAATAGCAGCCAGCTGGCAGGGCATGTAGTGCTGGGCGATTGGGTAGGCCTGGGCGGCGTTTGCGCTGTGCACCAGTTCGTGCATATTGGTTCCCACGTTTTTATATCCGGCGGTGCATTGGTTGGCAAAGATGTGCCTCCCTTTATTAAGGCCGGCCGGCAGCCGCTTAGCTATGCCGGGGTCAACTCAGTAGGGCTTAAGCGCCGTGGGTTTACCGTAGAAAAGATCAACCATATATTGGATATTTATCGCATAATCTACAATAAAGGGCTGAACACTTCCCAGGCCGTAGAGTTCCTGGAAGAGGAATTCCCCGCTACCGACGAGCGAGATGAGATCGTAACATTTATCCGTGAGAGCGGCCGGGGCATTATTAAACGCTATACCAAAGGAAACGGAGATGAAGATCTCGCTGTCTGATGCCGGCAAGCGCTACAACCGTGACTGGGTCTTCCGTCATTTTACCTATATATTCGAGAAGGGAAATTCCTACGCCATTACGGGTCCGAACGGGTCAGGCAAGAGCACGCTGCTGCAGGTGCTGAGCGGGAGCATGATGCCTAACGAAGGCAGCATACATTATACGCATGCCGGCAATAAAAATATTCCTGCCGAGCAGATCTTTCGTTCCGTATCTATCTGCGCTCCTTATCTTGATGTTATCGAAGAAATGAGCCTTCGTGAATTTCTCAGCTTTCACCAGGGGTTCAAGCCCTTTTTACCGGGTATCGGCTGCAATGATATCATTAGGCTGCTCGGTCTTGAAAAAGCAGCCGACAAGCAGATCCGGTATTACTCTTCCGGCATGAAGCAAAGGGTTAAGCTGGCGCAATGCATACTTTCCGATACGCCGATCGTGCTGCTGGATGAGCCCTGCACCAACCTGGACCAGGCCGGGATCGACCTCTACCACCAGCTTATGGCCGGGCATACCCGCGAGCGCCTGGTTGTAGTAAGCAGCAACGATGAGGTGGAATACCGGTTCTGCGGGCAAAAGATCATTACCAGCGACTATAAATAAAAGATCAAAAAGGCTTGGCCGGAAAGTGCTCATTATTGTACTCGATGATCCTGAGCAGGACATTTTTCAGCTCCTCTACTTTTTCTTTCCCGATCAGCTCCTGGTAATGCGTTTCAAGGCTGCACATCTTAAACCTGCAGTCGATGGCAAATTTTTTACCCTTGCTGGTCAGCAGGATATTGCTGCACCGCTTGTCGTCCTTGCTGGGCTGGGTTTCAATATAGCCTAACTGCAGCAGCTCTTTTACGATCTTGCTCATCGCCTGCTTGGTCATCAATGCTTTTTTAGCAAGCTCGTTGTTAGTGATGCCATCCGGCCCGATATTCATTATCAGGGGCATATACCACATTTTCATATGCTCATGGCCTGCCTTAAAAAATTCTTCGCTGGCCCAGCTATCGAACTGGCGCTTCAGGATACTGATGATCTTCCCCCAGCTCCGAACCTTCATCGACTGCGTCTCAATAAACTGCTGATTCAATTCCTGTTTGTTCATATAACAAAGATACGAAAAAATAAATTAGTCAACTTGATTGACTAATTAGTAAACTTAGTTTACCTTTGCCTGATAATTTGTAATTACATGGAACAGACCCTTCCCGAAAACCCGAAAAAGAAGAAGTTCAAGCCCATTTATGTGCTCTTCCCGCTTATACTGATCGTAGGCGGCTGGTTTGGCTACAAAAAGCTGATGCATGCCCTTCATTACGAAAGCACCGACAATGCCCAGGTTCAGTCCAATGCCATGCCTGTGCTCAGCCGCATAGCAGGCTATATCGATACCCTTAATCTCAAAGATTACCAGGAAGTAAAAGCAGGAGACGAGCTGGTGAGGCTCGACGACAGGGAATACAAGATCGCCGTATCCCAGGCAGAAGCCAACCTTCTCTCGGCCCAAGCGGAGCTGGCAAATGCCAAAGCGGCCATCGCCAATATGACCGCCGCCGAAAAAGTAGCGTCGGCCAATACCGATGTGCTGAAGACGAGGTATGAAAAAGCAGCGAGCGATTTCAAACGTGATGAAGCCCTTTATAATGATGGAGCCATCACCCGCAAGCAGCTGGAAGACAGCCGCACCAACATGGAAGCTGCCCGACAGCAAACCATAGCAGGAAGCCAGCAGGTAAGCCAGGCTTCAGCCCAGGGAGGAACTATATCGGCCCAGATACAAAAGGCCGAAGCCGTTATCGCTACCCGTAAGGCCGAGCTCGAAAATGCAAGGCTCCGGTTAAGCTATGCCCGCATTACCGCGCCGGTCAGCGGGCGCATAGGCAAGCTCAACCTGTCGACCGGGCAATATATTCAGCCAGGCCAGCCTCTTTTTACTATCGTCAATAATGAAACATTCTGGATCATTGCCAACTATAAGGAAACCCAGCTGAAAAATCTTTCTATCGGCCAGCCGGTAGATATTTCCATCGATGGCTATCCCCACCAGAAAATAAAAGGGCGTATCACTTCCTTCAGCGAGGCCACTGGTGCCCAGTCGTCCCTGCTGCCACCTGACAATGCTTCCGGCAACTTTGTAAAAGTGACCCAGCGGGTGCCGGTCAGGATTGATTTTGACAACACGCCTGAGCTCAAAAAAATATTAAAGGCAGGCCTGAGCGTCAATGTTGAAGCGAAGGTTGAATAATGATCACGGCGGCCTCTTCCGCCGCCGCAGCTTAATACCCTATTTTTTATGGCGCTCAAAGGTTTTGCAAAATATATTATCGTCTTAACTACGGTGACGGCCGCCGTCATGGAGCTGGTAGACACTTCTATCGTCAACGTGGCGCTCTATGATATTGCCGGCAGCCTGGGCGTGACCATCGAGGATATCAGCTGGGTGATCACCTCCTATGCCATCGCTAATGTGATCATTATCCCGCTCACCGGTTTCCTGGCTGACTATTTCGGCCGGAAGAGCTATTATATCACGTCGATGATCATTTTCACATTTGCCTCCTATATGTGTGCTGAATCGACCAGCCTTACCGAGATCATCCTCTGGCGGTTTATACAGGGAGTAGGTGGCGGCGCCCTGCTCTCCACTTCACAGGCGATACTTTTCGATGCATTTGAACCCAAGGACCGGCCTATTGCGGCCGGCCTGTTTGGAATGGGGCTGGTGCTGGGCCCTACCCTGGGGCCTACCGTCGGGGGCTATATCATGGAGCATTTCAGCTGGCCGCTGATCTTCATGATCAATATCCCTATCGGCATCATCGCTACCCTGCTCTCCTTCTCATTTATTGAAAAAAAACCGGGAGAAGGGAAGAACAAGAAGAACATAGACATCGATTATACCGGCATTATCCTGCTTATGGCAGGTATCGGGTGCCTGCAGTTTGTGCTGGAAAGAGGAGAGGCTGAAGACTGGTTCAGCAGCAACGCCATCCGTATATGCTCGGTAGTGGCCGTGGTAGGGCTGATCAGCTTTATCTGGTATGAGCTAAGCATTGACAAGCCAGCCGTAAATCTGCGGGTGCTCAGCAACCGCAATCTTGCCTTTACCACCATCTTTACCTTTGTAGCAGGCCTGGGGCTCTTTACTTCAGTATTCGTTTACCCGGTGCTTGCGCAGCGGGTGCTGGGCTTTACGCCGTACGAGACCGGGCTATCCCTGCTATGGCCTACGCTTATAGGGGTAATGATGATGCCATTGATCGGCAAGCTGATGTCAAAAGGTGTTTCTCCCATTCCATTCCTGATCATCGGCTTCGTGCTGTTTGCCAGCTATACCTGGCTGTCGGCCACCGTGAGCCCTGATGCAGGCCGCTGGTTCTTCTTCTTTCCGCTGGCCTTACGCGCCATGGGCATGTCGATGTCGCAGCTGCCGCTGATCAACCAGGCAGTGGCAGGCTTGCAGCCCAAGGATTATGCTTCCGGTATTTCGCTCAATAATATGATCCGGCAGCTTGGAGGGGCTTTTGGCATTGCCATGGCGAATAACTATATCTCGCACCGCTATGCCCAGCACCGGTACGACCTGGTGGCTGCTACCGAAGGCAGTACCGCTATGCCGGAACGGATCAATTCCATCACCCAGTACCTGGCAGGCAAAACAGGAGATGCAGCCACTGCCGGCAAGCAGGCGCTGGCCATTGTCAACAACGCTGTAGACCGGCAGGCTTTTTACCTGTCGTACCTGGATACCTTCCATATCATCTCATTCTTTTTCATCATCGTATTACCGCTGGTATTGTTCCTGCGGGTAAAAAAGAAATCGAAAGCAGAGCAGGTCGAGGCCCTGAAAGCCGCTGCCGAAGCACATTGATCAGCCATGATTATCTATAAAAAATATATGAAACACTATTTGCTACTTCTTTTTTGTATGCTGGGAGGCTATGCCGGCTTTTCGCAGTCAGTCAACCCTGAGCTGAGATCGCTGATCACCCAATCGTTCACCTATTTTCCGAAGTTCAGGGAGCTTGAGCAGGCAGTGAGGATCGGTGAGCAGAAGATTGATCTTGCCGGCACCGGCAACCGGCCGGTGATCAACGGCGATGCCAGCTACACCTATGTCAGCCCGGTAGCCAAGGTCAGCTTTCCTGTGAACGGCGAAGAAAAGCTGCTGCAGTTCCAGCCCAATCATAATTTCAATACCGGCATTTCGCTGCTCCAGTCTATCTATGATTTTGGCAAGACCAGGCTCAATATAGAAAAGGCCAAGGAAGAGCTTCAGCAATCGAAGAACACGATCGAGTATAATAAAGCGCAGCTGGCAGCCCAGGTGGCCAACCTGTATTACAGCATCGTTTACCTGCAAAAAGCCATTACGGTGCAGGACTCCGTGATAGCCGTGCTGGAAGCCAACCGTAAGCTGATGGAAGCCAGGCTAAGAAGCGGTGATGCCCTGAAGCTGGATGTTATCACCATGCAAAACAATATCGACATCGAGCAGAACCGTAAAGTAGACCTGCAGAACAGCCTTGAAAAGCAACGTAACCTGCTGGCCTATGCTACCGGGCAACAGGCAGCCATAGCGCCGCAGCAGGAATTTGATTTTGCCGCCGTTCCGGCCAATACAGCCACGGCGCTCAGTGCTGCGCAGAGCAGTAATTACGATTATATCATAGCAAAGGAAAGGATCAGGATCGCCGAGACGGAAGTGGCGCTGACCAAAAAAGGCAGCTATCCTTCCATCAACTTTCTCGGGAGCACCGGCTTTAAGAACGGCTTCCAGCCCGATATTATGCAGTACCGGTATAATTATGCAGTAGGCGTAGGGCTTAGCATTCCCATATATGATGGCGGGCGCCAGCGCAGGCAGGTACAATTATCGCAGAGCCTGGTAAGACAGCAGGAATTGGCCGTAGCCAGCCTGGATAACCAGTACCGTAAGGATATAGAGCAGGCGCTGACAGATATAAGGTCAAACCGGGAGCGGCTTCAGAACGTGGAAGGCCAGATCAGCGCTGCCAGGGAAGCGTTGCGGATATCGCAGAGCCGTTACAATAATGGCATCAGCACTAACGTGGAGCTGCTGAATGCGAATAATAACCTGCAAAAAGTAGAGCTGGCCAGGATACAATATGAATACCAGCTCACCTCTGCCAATATCGAGCTGGCGAGGCTGATGGGAATAATATACTGGTAGTTGAAAGCTATCGCTGGCTCGCGATCAGCAGGTTCAGGTCGGTGAACTTCAGGTCGAACCGCTGGCTGAGATAAAAGTTCGTCAACGCGCCTTTGAAAAGATAGATGCCGCTCCGGAGATGGATACGGTGCCATACCAGGTTCTCAAACCCTCCTTCTTCCCCGGCTTCCAGCAACAGCGGCATCAGCACGTTGCTGATGGCCTGTGAGGCGGTGCGGGCAAACCCCGAAGGAATATTGGGCACGCAATAATGTATAACGCCGTATTTCATGAAGATCGGGTGCTCGTGGCTGGTGATCTCCGAGGTTTCAAAGCAGCCGCCGCGGTCGATGCTTACATCCAGTATCACTGAGCCGGGGCGCATATTGCTGACCATTTCCTCCGTTACCACCATTGGCGTACGCCCGGTCTGTGAGTTGAGGGCGCCTACCGCTACTTCGCAGGTCTTGAGCTGCTTGGCCAGCAGGCGCGGCTCGATCACGGATGTCCACATACGCTGCCCTATATTGTTCTGAAGCCGCTTCAGCCGTGATACGCTATTGTCGAACACCTTTACGGAAGCGCCAAGCGCCAGGGCAGCCCTTGCTGCATATTCACCCACGATGCCTGCCCCGATAATGATGACCTTGGTTGGCGCAATGCCTGAGATGCCGCCCAGCAACACGCCCTTGCCATGGTTAGCCGAGCTTAGATACTGCGCAGCGATCAGCATAACGGCGCTGCCGGCGATCTCGCTCATGCTTCGCACGATGGGATAGGAATCGCTGTCGTCCTTCAGATTTTCAAAAGAGATGGCCGTGATCTTTTTCTCCATCATCGTTTCCAGCAGCTCTGCCTTAAGCACCGAAAGATGTATGGGAGAGATGATGATCTGGTTCATCTGCAGCAGGGGCAGGTCTTCCTCGATCACCGGAGCGCTCTTCACCAGGATAGGCGCCTTGAAGACCTCGGCCCGCTCATACACGATCTTGGCCCCGGCCTCGCTGTAATCCTTATCACGGTAATGGGAGGCGTCACCTGCATTATGCTCGATCACCACATGGTGACCATTGCTTACCAGCACGCTTACCGCGTCAGGCGTCAGCGCGATCCTGTTCTCCTGGAAAGCGATCTCTTTGGGAATACCGATCATCATGCCCTGGGTCTTTGGGCGAACATCCAGGGTCTCTTCCAGGGTCTCATAACTGAAAGACGTGCTGATAAGCGGTTTCTGCTGGCTCATGAGATTGATTAACAGTTGATAAAGCTCTCTTTCAAAAGTACTTAATTCCTTTCGATTCTCAGCTTCCGGGTAGAGGGATTTACAGGCTCAAGATAAATATGCACAGTTCCTGCGGGAAAAAGCCCCGGGGCTTTTTCGGGCCATTCTACCAGGCAGGTATGGCCGCTGTAAAAGCTGTCTTCCACCCCGGCCTGCAGCGCCTCTTCCTCGTCGCGCAGACGGTAAAGATCCATATGGTACAGGCGATCCTCCTGCCCGTTCCCGCCGGGAAAGCGATATTCATTGATAATGGAAAACGTAGGGCTGCTTACAGTGCTGGTCACTCCTTTCACTTCGCAAAGGGCATGGATAAGCGTTGTTTTTCCGGCGCCCATCTCTCCATGAAAAGCCAGTACCGTATAACCTTTTACCTGGTCCCACAGCCAGTGGGCCGCTTCATGGATAGCATCCAGGGAGAACTGTTTTTCCATAGCGCAAAAATAAGGACTATGGATTTCCAGAAGCTACCAACCAGTAGCCGGTAATGATGGGGTTGCTGATCTTTTAGCAACCCTGTTGCTTTTATATTCCCTGCTGCGCAACCTGCCTTCCGGTATGGCCCAGTAACTTTGCCATACGGGCCGGATCATAAAGCAGCATCGCAAGCTACCAAGCCTGCCGGCGCTGTCTTCCGCCCTTTTCAAAGGAATAGCTATGGAAAAAATTCAGTGGAAAGTAGAAGGAATGGACTGTGCAAACTGTGCCCTTACTATTAATAAATATCTCGAAAAACAGGGAGGGCGCAATGTTAAGGTCAATTATGCCACCGGCGACGTGATATTTGAGGCAGCCCAAGCTTTCAGCCAGGAAAAGATCGCAGAAGGATTGCATTCGCTTGGTTATACCGTGGTGAATGACCGGGAGCTTGCCGGAGATCATGGCCACCACCATAGTCATGCTGGCTCCCGCTGGGGTCATCTGCAGCGTTTCCTGGCATGTCTTCCCTTTACCCTGGTGCTGGTCCTCCATATGTTCCCTTCCTTGCATCATCGCCTGCCCTGGCTGATGAATGCCTGGCTCCAGTTAGCCCTGTGCGCGCCGGTATATATCATCGGCATGAGCTTTTACGGCAAAAGCGCGTGGAAAAGCCTCCGTAACGGCATTCCCAATATGAACGTGCTCATCGCTCTTGGCGCCACTGCGGCCTTCCTGTATAGCCTTGCCGGCACGGTATTCAACCTGGGAGCCGGCTATATGTACTATGAGACCGCCGCCACCATTATTACCCTGGTGTTCCTTGGCAATTATATGGAAGAAGCATCCATACGATCTACCCAACGTTCGCTCAATGCCCTGGCACGTTCGCAAAAGGTCACGGCCAACATGATCGCTTTTGACGACCAGCACCAGGAGCAGGTATTCCCCGTTGACAGCGAAGCCCTGCGAAGCGGCGACCTGGTATTGATCAGGACAGGTGAGCAGGTGCCTGCCGACTGCAAGGTATTATGGGGTGAGGCCGAAGTAAGCGAAGCTATTCTTACCGGTGAAAGCGAGCCTGTCCTGAAAAAGGCTAAAGATAATCTTATCGGCGGCAGCATGCTGCTGGAAGGCACCGTCAAAGCACAGGTTACGGCAGCAGGGAAAGATACTGTTCTTTCCAATATCTTGGATCTTGTAAAGCAGGCCCAGGGCGAAAAGCCGCCTATGCAGCAAATGGCGGACAGGATCAGCGCCGTGTTTGTTCCTGTTGTGCTGGCCATCGCTGCCATTGCCTTTATCGGCAACTGGATCTACCTGCAGCAATTCGCCCCGGCCATGATGAGGGCCATAGCCGTGCTGGTCATTGCCTGTCCCTGCGCAATGGGGCTAGCCACTCCTGCCGCTATTGCCGTAGGGCTTGGACGCGGCGCCCGTAACGGCATCCTGTTCCGCAATGCCAAAAGCCTGGAGCTATTTAAGGATATCCGGCAGGTGGTCTTCGATAAAACCGGCACCCTGACCACCGGCCAGTTCACCATACATGGATGGAAAGCCATCAACATGGAAGAAAGCCTTTTCAAAAAGATCCTTTTTTCCATTGAAAAATATTCTACCCACCCTATTGCCAGGAGCATCAGCAAGGAATGGAAGACCAGGGATGAGCTACGCTGGCAAAAGATCACGGAAATAAAAGGCACCGGCATGACAGCTACAGATAAGGAGGGAAATCTTTACCAGGCCGGCTCATACAAAATAGCCGCCAGCCTGGGCGCAGATCCCGGACATAGCGTATACCTGGTAAAAAATGATGAGCTGCTGGGCTGGGTGGATGTAAGGGATGAGCTCAGGCCTGAAGCCAAAGCCGTGGTAGCTTATCTTCAGGGGCGCCGGATCAGGACCATCCTGCTGAGCGGGGATCATAAGGCCAAGGCCGAAGCGCTGGGAAAGGAGCTTGGCATCAATGAAGTAATTGCAGAACAGACGCCTTCCCAAAAGCTGGAAGCCATTGCTTCGCTAAGCGCCCAGGCGCCGACCGTAATGGTAGGTGATGGCATCAACGATGCGCCTGCCCTGGCCAAGGCTACTGTCGGCATTTCCATGAGCGATGCTTCGCAGGTGGCCATGCAAACGGCTTCAGTAGTTCTTATGAACCATGGCCTGAAAAACCTGCCGTTAGCGCTTGGGCTGGGCAAGCATACCTTCATTACCATCAGGGAAAATCTTTTCTGGGCCTTTGCCTATAATATCGTTGCCATCCCGGTTGCCGCTTTCGGGTTGCTGGGCGTGTATGGCCCCACTTACGGAGCCCTGATCATGGGAATGAGCGATGTGATCCTTGCCCTCAATTCGGCCAGGCTGTTTGTAAAGAAAGTGGCGTGATCCTCTCCTGCTTTCCGGTCTGCCGCTACCGCATCAATTAATTATCTTGCACGGGGAGCATGCCGATCAATGAATGAGCCGATACAGGGAATACTAAAACGCTATTGGGGATTCGATCAATTCCGTCCGCTGCAGGAAGAAGTGATCCGGAGCGTGCTACAAGGGCACGATACGCTGGCCCTGATGCCTACCGGTGGTGGCAAATCACTATGCTACCAGGTGCCTGCCATGGCAAAGGAAGGGCTTTGCCTGGTGATCTCTCCCCTTATTGCATTGATGAAAGACCAGGTAGAAAGCCTGCGTAAAAAGAATATCACGGCTTTTGCCATCTTCTCGGGCATGAGCCGGAAAGAAGTGATCAGCACTCTTAAAACAGCCACCAGCAGCAACTGCAAATTTCTTTACGTATCGCCTGAAAGGCTTGAAACAAGGCTTTTCAAAGAATACTTGCCTGGCCTGCCGGTAAACCTGGTAGCGGTTGATGAGGCGCATTGCATCTCGCAATGGGGATACGATTTCCGGCCGCCTTACCTGCGTATTGCAGCCTTGCGCGAAGAGCTTGCCGGCATTCCGCTCCTTGCGCTGACAGCTTCAGCTACTCCTCTTGTGCAAAAAGATATCTGCGACAAGCTGGGCTTTGCAAAAGAAAAAATATTCCGCCAATCATTTGAGCGTCCCAATCTTTCTTACAGCGCTTTTGATACAGATGCCCGTTTCAACCGGCTGACAACTATTCTCAACAAAGTACACGGAAGCGCTATCGTTTACTGCCGCACGCGTAAACGCACAAAGCAGATCAGCGACCTGCTGCGGCTGCACCAGGTTGCGGCCGACTATTACCATGCAGGTCTTTCGCAGGAAGAGCGCCACAGGAAACAGGAAGCCTGGATCAACAACAGCACCAGGGTCATTGTCTGCACCAATGCTTTTGGCATGGGCATCGATAAGCCGGATGTGAGGGTGGTGGTGCATGCCGACACGCCTGACAGCCTGGAGAACTATTACCAGGAAGCCGGCCGCGCCGGAAGGGATGGTAAGAAGTCATACGCCGTGCTGCTCTTTGATAATGCAGAGCTGGCCGAGCTGCAGGAACAGGTAGAAGCAAGATTCCCTTCGCTGGCGGATATCAGGGCCGTCTACCAGGCCATCGCCAACTACCTGCAATTACCTGTCAATGGGGGTGAAGGCATTTATCATGATTTTGACATGGTCGATTTCAGCCGCAAGTTCCACCTCGATCCGCGAAAAGCTACCTATTGCCTGAAGGCCCTGGAGCAGGATGGATGGATGGCTTTCAACGAACAATTCTTCCAGCCCTCGATCATCCAATTCAATGCCACCAAACGTTACCTGTACGATTTCCAGGAAGCAAATCCGGTGCTGGAGCCGCTGACCAAGACCTTGCTGCGCACCTATGAAGGCATATTTGATCAACCGGTGCAGGTATCGGAAAAGCTGCTGGCCGGTCTGCTTGAGCTGCCGGAGATGCAGGTAAAGGAACAATTGCGGCAGCTGCATCAGCATCGCATCATCGACTATCAGCCACAGAAAGACAGCCCGCAGCTCATATTGCTTCGTTCCCGTATCAAAGCAGAAGAGCTGACCATCGATCAGGTTGCTTACGGGCACCGAAAAGAGACATACAAGCAGCGGGTGCAGAAAATGATCTCCTTTGTAAAAGAAAAAAGCGAGTGCCGCAGCCGCATCATCGGTGACTATTTCGGCGACAGCACGCTTAAGGACTGCGGTATCTGCGATAATTGCCTTCGTCGTAAACGTACCGCGGTAGATAAGCAGGAATTCGAGAGCATCCACAGGCAGATCGTGGAACTTGTAAAAAAACAGCCGATGCATGCCCGCGAGCTATTTGAGAAGATGGGGCATATCGGCAAAGAAAAGACCCGCGAGGTATTTAGCTTTTTACAGGCAGAAGCCCTGCTGCTGGTTGATAAGGACGGGATGGTGAGGATAAGATAGCACTACCAACGATTTTTGCTTCGGCCTCCCAGCCCCAGCACGCCTAATATAGACCGGATGATGGAATTGCCGGCAGTACGGGTCATGCTTTTAACGACGGGATCATCAAAGAACCCTTTTTCCTTTTTAGCCGGCGCATTTTTCTTTGCTTCCTTTTCCTGCTCCTGCTTTTTCTGCTCTGCTGCCCGATTGGCATCAGCCAGCTTCTCTGTCAGCATTTCATAGGCGCTCCTGTTATCGATCACCTCATTATACTTGGCAGCTATCCTCGACCGGCTAACCAGCTGCTCTATTTCTGACGGCGACAAAATATCCATCCGGCTGCGCGGAGAGCCCAGCATGCAATGCACCAGGGGTGAAGGAATGCCTTTTTCATTCAGCACGGTTATAAGCGCTTCGCCAATGCCTAATTGAGTGAGCAGGTCATCTGTTTTATAAAAGCGGGTTTCAGGATAATTATCTGCAGCCTGCCTGATCACTTTCCGGTCGGCAGCAGTGAAGGCCCGTAAAGCATGCTGTATCTTCAGGCCAAGCTGGGCCAGCACGGGAGCCGGCACATCCATGGGGTTTTGAGTGCAGAAATAAATGCCGATGCCCTTGGAGCGGATCAGCTTGATGATCGTTTCTATCTGTTGAAGGAGAGCGCTGCTGGCTTCCTGGAAGATGAGGTGCGCTTCATCGATAAAAAGCACCAGCTTAGGCTTATCCAGGTCACCTTCTTCCGGCGACACGGCATATAGTTCAGCCAGCATCTGCAGCATGAAGGTAGAGAAAAGCTTGGGCCTGTCCTGCAGGTCGGTAACGCGCACAATAGATACCACTCCTCTCCCGTCCTGGTTGATGCGCATAAGGTCATCTACCTCAAAGCTTCTTTCACCGAAGAAAAGATCGGCGCCCTGCTGCTGCAATTCTATCACCTTTCGCAGGATGGTGCCGGTGGAAGTAGTGGATATTTTCCCATAGTCCTTTTCCATCTCCGCTTTTCCTTCATCACCTACATATTGCAATACCTTGATAAAGTCTTTCAGGTCCAGCAAAGGCATTTTCTGGTCATCGCAATATTTGAAGATCATAGCTACCAGCCCTCCCTGGGTATCGTTCAGGCCAAGTATCTTGGACAAGAGCACAGGGCCGAACTCGCTGACCGTGGCACGCAGCCTTACCCCTTTTTCCTGGCTCAGCGTCAGCAGCTCTACCGGGTAAGCTGCCGGCTTATATTCCATGTCCAGCAGCTGGTATCGTTCCCTGATCTTATCATTGATGACCCCTTCGGCAGCAATGCCGCTCAGGTCACCCTTAATGTCCATCAGCAGCACGGGAATGCTGGCATCGCTCAGGGCCTCGGCAATCACCTGCAAGGTTTTAGTTTTACCCGTGCCCGTGGCCCCGGCTATGAGGCCGTGCCTGTTCAGGGTCCGTAAAGGGATCAGCACGTCGGCGCCGGCAACTACCTGCCCGTCCAGCATAGCACATCCGATCTTGAAGCTTTCTCCTTTAAAAGTATATCCCTTATTGACGGTCTCAAGAAATGCAGCGGTATCTGCCATAGCGGTAATTTTTCAAAAAGGTAATTAGTTTTTTTCTTTTACGGTATAGCGGTAATAAAACAGGGAAAAATATTTCCTGCCGATGACCTGCCTGGCACCGGCAAGGACGGCCCTTGCAAGCAATACCCTGCTTGTAAAGCATGATCAAAGCTCTTCTTCCCGCTCCAGCATAAGAATAGCGCCCTGGGGTACGATAAAATATTTCTCGCCTTCATATATCACTTCCGTGGCCCCGCTCACCAGGAAGATAGCCAGGTCGCCTTCCTTTGCCTGCAGGGGTATATATTTTACTTTCTCTTCTTCGCTCTTCCACGGCTCTTCCTCTACCGGCATGGGAATGGCATAGCCGGGGCCCGTTTTGATCACGTATCCTTGCTGCACCTTTTCTTTTTCCTGTACGCCGGGAGGCAGGTACAAGCCACTGGCCATACGCTCATCAGGCTTTACGGGTTTGATGAGGATGCGATCGCCGATCACGATGAGCTTTTTCCATTTATTATCGGTTGTAACTCTCATGATGCAAATGTAGAATGATCGGCATAAGCAGGCAACTCCTGGCTTGAATGGCTGTAGTGGCCGCTGACAGGGATTATTCCATGCCGGGCTTTTAACAAAATATTCGGTACGCATCCTTCCCATCGTAAAAACCTTTAACTTTATTTGTCGTCATACAAATAAAACCTAACAACATGGACATAAAGAAACCCAAAATCTTATTGTGCGAGGACGATCCGAACCTGGGAAGCGTATTGAAGAACTATCTGGAGCTGAATGATTATGATGTTACGCTGGAGCGTGACGGCCGTCTCGGCCTGGCTGCCTTCCAGCGCGAAAAATTTGACCTTTGCCTGCTCGACGTAATGATGCCTAACATGGACGGCTTTACCCTGGCAGAAGAGATACGCGATGTAGACCCTGATATTCCGCTGTTTTTTCTCAGCGCCAAAACAATGAAGGAAGATATCATCCAGGGCTATAAGCTGGGCGCCGACGACTATATTACCAAGCCTTTTGACAGCGAAGTATTGCTGCTGAAGATAAAAGCCATCCTCAAAAGGAATGAAGAGCTGACCAAGGAAAATGAGAACAAGGAATTCACCCTGGCCAGCTATCATTTCAACCCCAAGCTTCGCCAGCTATCACATGGCGGCAACACGCAAACCCTTTCTCCCAAGGAGAACGAGCTGCTTAAGATGCTGGCCGAGCATCTCAACGACCTGTTGCCACGCGACCAGGCCCTCAAAAAGATATGGGGCAGCGATACTTATTTCAATGGCCGCAGCATGGATGTTTATATTGCCAAGCTAAGAAAATACCTGAAAGACGATGATAAGATCGAGATCGTCAACATTCACGGGAATGGCTTCAGGCTGGTAGTGCAGGATTAAGCTGACAGGCCGGATATTATTTAAAGCCCTTCAGGGGCTTTTTCTTTTTCCGGCAGGTTCACCAGAGCTGGCTCTGCGCAGTACCCCCGCGCTGGCGGCCCAGGTGCTCATAGGCTTTGGCTGTAACTTCCCTGCCGCGTGGCGTTCGCTGCAGGAAACCTTCCTGGATCAGGAACGGCTCATATACTTCTTCGAGCGTGCCTGCTTCCTCGCCTACGGCAGTGGCAATAGTAGTGATGCCCACAGGCCCGCCTTTGAACTTATCGATGATCGTGGAGAGTATCTTGTTGTCCATATCATCGAGCCCATACTCGTCCACATTCAGGGCTTTAAGCGCATGGCGGGTAATGCCGATATCTATCTGCCCGTCGTTGAGCACCTGGGCAAAGTCGCGTACCCTTCTCAGCAGCCCGTTGGCTATCCGGGGAGTTGCACGGCTCCGGTGCGCGATCTCATCCGCAGCTTCGGAAGAGATAATCACTCCCAGTATACCGGCGGCTCTCAGCACGATCTTTTGCAGCGTAGCGGCAGAATAATATTCCAGCCTCGATTTGATAGCGAAGCGTGATAGCAGGGGCGCTGTCAGCAGCCCGCTGCGGGTAGTGGCCCCTATCAGGGTAAAAGGGTTCAGGTTCAGCTGTATGCTGCGTGCATTGGGACCGCTATCGATCATGATATCGATACGGTAATCCTCCATAGCGGCATACAGGTATTCTTCCACCACCGTGCTGAGCCGGTGGATCTCATCGATGAACAGCACATCATTGGGCTCCAGGCCGGTAAGCAATCCTGCCAGGTCGCCTGGCTTTTCGATCACAGGGCCGCTGGTCTCCTTGATATTTACCCCAAGCTCGTTGGCCACGATACGCGAAAGGGTGGTCTTACCGAGTCCCGGGGGACCATGGAACAATACATGGTCCAATGCTTCTCCCCTGATCCTGGCTGCTTTTATAAATACCCTGAGGTTCTCAATGATCTGTCCCTGCCCCGAGAAATCGCCCAGCTGCGAAGGCCGGATATTATTCTCAAACTCCTTGTCTGCAGCGCTGAGCGACGACTTATCGGTATTTAGGTTGGGATTGCTCATATTGAGATATGCAAGATACAAACTCGCCGCTGGATAGCCGGGAGGCCATGCTATAGTTTATTTTTTGATCAGCAGGATGCCGGCAATGATCAGCAGGGCGCCGGCTGCCTTTTCGATAGTGATAGCCCGCGCTACGGAACCGAATAGCCCGTAATGATCAATGATCAGCGAAGCGAGCACCTGCCCGCTGACGGCCAGCGCAAAGGTCAGCGCCACCCCTTGTTGCTGGTTGACCCAGGTAATATATGTCACGAATATAGCTCCCAGCAACCCGCCTAACCATAGATACCAGGGCCCGGCCTGTAACGGTCTCAGCTGCTGCACAGAGGAACCATTCACGAAAACATTAAGTATCAGCAGGAAAAAAGTGCCTATCACGAAGCTCATCAGCGCTCCCATCAGCGGTCCGCCGATCTGCCTGCCAAGCCTGGAATTGAATATGGCCTGCACCGGCATCAATGCACCCACTACCAGCGTAGTGAACATAACGATATACCTCATACTGTTATCTTAAATCAGGAGTAAAAACGGCGTGAAAATAACACAATATCCTGTTCCGGCGAGGCGAAGAAAAGAATAAGCCGATCCGGGCAGCTATTCTTACGCAGTTATCCGGGGTATTTCCATCGCCTGCAGGCAATTGCCTGCAAATGCCAGGCGGCCGTTACACGCAGGCACATGACCTGCCTGAAACAAAAGCAGGCCTTACGTCTGTGCCTATTCCCGTTCATCACATAAAAAAAGCATCCGCCTTGCGGGCGGATGCTGATAGAAAATCGGTTTATTTATGGATTAGGGATGACCAACGATCACCTTGAACGTTTTGTCGGAAGCCCTTACACCATTCGGATAGTAGAATTGCACAATGTAGATGCCACCGGCCAGGTTGGTCAGGTCGAAAGGAATAACCCTTCCGTACACCAGTCCTGCCAGGTCCTGTGTTTTAACCAGGAAGCCGGAATTATTATACACACGCATCTGCAGCTTTTCATATAGAACGCTATTGATACGTACGTTAAACTGGCCATTGTTCGGGTTAGGCCACAGTACCAGGGCATCGTCCCTGAGCAGGTTATACCTTTCGGGGCAGTCTTTCACTACAATTCTCTTCGTAGCAGTAGATGTACAGCCGCCGGTAGTGGTATAAGTATAGGTCAGGGTGTATGTACCTACAGCAGCAGCAGACGGTACAAAGCTCTGGCCGGATACTCCTACGCCTGTCCAGGTACCGCCGGCAGGTGTTGCAGGCAGGGCCACGATCTGGTCGCTGATGCAAACCGTATCCGGGATATTCCCGATGCTGATAGTAGAATAAGAATTTACTGTTACGGTTACGCTGCTGGTGCGCACACAGGGACCAGCGCCGGTTGCAGTTACGGTATACGTAGTGGTTGCAGAAGGCTTGGCATAAACCGACAGCGCATTTCCACCGGTATACGGAACAGTTGCAGCCGCGTCAGTAAACAGGCCGGTTACAGGGGTCCAGGTAACAGTAGGGTTGAGCATGCTATAGGTCAGCGTAATAGTCCATGAGGTCAGGACACCCACATCACCGGCAGCATTGTCACGGAACACCAGGCTCCATTCACCGTTCGCGAGCGAATACAGATCGCTGAAGCTTGTTGTGTTGGACAGGTTGTTGGTAGCGCCTACCCCTGATGCGGCGGCCGGTGCGAAAGTACCGGTGTAAGGAGGCGTACCGGTAGCGATGCCCGGGGCTCCTGCTGCAGAAGTGAATACCGTGTTTACCAGGTGATCGCCTGAGCCGCCATGACGGTTGAACAGGTTCAGTATCTTGCCATTCGGCGCTTTCAGGTTCACCATCATATCCCCGATATAGGTATGGGTCAGGTTTACAGTTACCCGTATGCCGGTGATGGTAGCGCCTACCGGCACCGTTGTTACATTAAGCGTATTCACAAGACCAGCGGCATTGTTGTCAGGTACCGTTATGGAAATGGTACCGGTAGTAGCGGTTACATCAGCAGATGGCGGGGTGGCAGGATACTGCGTATTCAGCTGCACCACGGAGCCTGCGCATATAGCCGGGGCCGATGGCGTGATAACAGCTGCCACAGGCAGCGGGTTCACGTACTTGGAAGTACGCAGCGTATCGTTGCCGACTTCAGGATCATCCGGCGATGAAGTATAGGTCTTCAGGTTATAAGTGCCGGCTGTTGCAAAGTTAAATGCAGGGTTCAGGTATACGGTAGTGGTAGCGCCTGCTGCCAGCGTGCCCGTATTGATCGTGGTGGTGGCCGTACCGGTTCCGGCCCCTGTAATCTGTGTCGCTACCGTGATCGGGTAAGTCGCAAAGTTCAGCGTGGTAGTGTTGAAGTTGCGGATAGTTACCGGGATGTACACATTGCTGGTCGGGCATTCAAATGATGGCAACGTAACAGCGGTCACGCCCACGTCTACTTTTGGCGATATCTTTACAGATATATCGTCGATATACAGGAATGCCTGGTCGGCTGCAGATATTGCATGCAGGCCGATATAATATACACCGGAACTTGCAGGCGAAAAGTCTACGATCACAGAGTCAAACGGGCTGTTGATCGAAGTGTTGATGTTATTGTTCGTATACAGCAGGTTGGTTTGCGCAGGCGCATAGGCCAACGTGCCGTACTTTACCTCCAGCCTTTCCACATAGTCAGGCCCGTTGGAGGCTTTGTAATAGAACTTCAGGCGATAGCTTGTGCCGGCGGTAAGGTTCAGTCCTTGCAGGTAGAACCAGTCATCTGCCGCACGGGTCGGGCTGGAAGCATCATACCTGTACACCAGGCTCTTGCTTGCAGACACATAGGTGGTATTTGAAGTGCCGGTATAGGTTTCCCAGCGACCGCCGCCTGAGCTGCCAAAGATGCTGCTGGTAAAGGCGCCGCTGTTGCCGTTCACATCCTGCATGCTGGTGCAGGTAGGCATTCCCAAAGCAGGCACGGCAGACTCTATGTCCTGCATATAGGTAATATTGGTTGCGTTGCAAAGAGTGGTAAAGGTCGTTTTCACGTTACTGCTGATGCTGGTACCGCAATTAGCCCTTACATACACATCATAGGAAGTAGCAGCCGTAAGGCCGGTCGAGATAACCACCGGTGAAGTAGCCGATGTAATAACCGTACCGCCGCCGGCAGTGGTACCCGTACCGGGCGTAAATCCTACCGGTCCGTACTCGATGATTTTGCTGGAAGCCGTAGAGGTGAAAGATACTACCGCTGAAGTGGGCGAAATGCCTATAGCGCTCACATCGGTCGGGGAGGGACAGAGCGTTACTGCAATATCATCCAGGAACAGCTGGTACTGGTCTGCCGCAGAATAGGCATGGAAGCCGATATAATATACTCCTGTTGAAGGAGGCGTAAAGTTGATGATAGCATCCTTGGCAAAAGGAGCGCCGGAATTGGCAATGATGTTGGGATAATCAGCTAACGGAAGCGTCATTGCCGTAGACATGGCAGCGGTACCGTACGCCACCTTCATCCTTTCAGGATATAGCGCGTCTGTAGTGCCATACTTGAATGTCAGGGCATAGGTTACGCCGCCGGTAAGGTTCAACCCGTTGGTGTAGAACCAGTCATTGCCAGGAAGGGTAAGATGGTACAGGTAGCGCAGGGCATTGCCTGAGAATCCCCATGCTGTGCTGCCAGGTGTAACGGTAGCCCAGGTAGACCCACCATTCAGGTCTTCCCTTGAAGTACAGCTTGGCAGGGCAGGAGGCGTAACGGAGTTAAAGTCCTGCAGGTAAGGGATATTTACCGGGGTACATTGCGTTCTGATGGCAACAGGCCCTGCCCATGTGCTGAGGTCGGTGCCGACAACGCAAATAGAGCGGACCCAGGCATAATATTGTGTATTGGCCGTCAGCACGCCTGTCACTGCGGAAGTTCCGGCTACAGTGCCTGTAGCCACCGGTGATGCGGGAGAAGCGCTGGAAGTGGTAACAGCCCATTCATAACCCGCAGCAGGCGTAGGAGTGGCGGCTGTCCAGTTCATCAGCACGGAATTAGGGCCGGGTGAAATAGCTGTCAGGTTGGTAGGCGGCAGGCAGGAAGGCGTCTGCTCAACCGTTACATCATCCAGGTTGAGGCCATAACCGTAACCAGAAGCTCCTTCAAAAGCGATATAATAATCATTGCTTGGGTTAGGGAGCGCCAGCGTTACTTCGGTCCATGAAGTACGCTCTGCAGTATAGTTGTCCCCGATCTGTACCCAGGAGCCTGTAGCGCTGGTCCTGTAGTATATCCTTAGCTGGTCTATATCTCCTAACCAGTTCACATTGGCATAATAAAACTTTAACCGGGGAGCCGAGAGGCCGGTAATATCCAGCTTGGGGGTTACCAGCCTGGTCCTGGACGTATAGTTCGACGCTCTGAATTGCGCCATCCTTGCACCGGTGCGGGGAGTAATGGTGCTATTGCCATTAGCGGTTACATAAGTCCAGTTCGTGGTTCCTGTTACATACGAGTTGGCCCAGCACGAAGGGATAGTAGTAGCATTGAAGCTTTCTGTCCAGGGAAACGTCGTGATCGCTGTAGTACACTGAGCACTCAGCTGTTGCGTTGCTCCCAGGAAAGAAAACAGTAAAAGAAGAAAAAGGTAAATCTTTCTCATAAGCAGTGTTTATTAAAGAAGTTGGTTGAACGTGAAACACCCCCCGAAAGAGGCTTTATGAAGGGAAGGTATTTATTTTTTCGTTTACAACAAGACTTTTGGTCTCCATTTTCTTTTCCCATGACCGCCTGGCAGCTCCTTTTCTTCGTTTTTTATACTTTATCGCCGTGCTTTTCGTTTATAACCAACACTTATGCATCTATCCGCTCCTTTTCCTGATTTTCGAAGATACTGCCTGGTTCTGCTGTTTTTTTCCCTGGGTCACCCGCTCATGTCGCAAATGATCACCGGAGTATGGAAGGGACGGGTGAACCGGCAGAAAACCGAGCTGAAGATCATTCAAAAGGGAGACAGTCTGACCGGCACCTCCTATTATTATACCTCTTCTTCCCATTACCGCCGCTACAGCATCAAAGGTTATTTTGACGCGCTTACCAATGAGGTGGTATGGTGGGATGACCAGCTTATTGAAGAAAGGCCAGGAAAGCTTTCTCAGCTGCCCGGGCTACCGCAGCTGTCAAAGGCGGACTTCAACTGCCCCGGCAACGGGCGCATGACGCTCAACGGCAGGTCTTCCCACGTAAAGAACGACAGAAGCAGCACAGGTACAGTGGAGCTTGATAAAACATCCCGGGGTATATTCAGCGATGAATGGGATTTTGTCATTGAGAACTTTACGGCTGGCGCCAACGATCCGGATATTATCGACAGCATTGGAGCTATTGCGCTGCAGCAACCTGCTGTTCCTGATCCTCCTTCCCCTGCTACTCTACCTGTTGCCCGCAAAAGGATGCCCGCATTTCAGCCACCAGCCCCGCCCCTTCCATCTACGGCAGTAAAGAAAATAAAAGAGCCTTTACCGGCGCCGGCAGCTCCTGCATCCATCGAAGAAAAATTCATCAGCCGTAAAAATATACTGACGACCGAAATACCCGTTTCCGGGGATTCCATCGAGCTTCGCTTTTACGATAATGCCGAGATCGACGGTGACTCTATTGCCCTTTTTCTCAACAACCGGCTGATCTTCGAGCATATCCGCCTGCTTGCTACTCCTTATATCGTCAGGCTGGCCGTAAGCGACCTGGGAGATTCAAGCGAGCTCATCATGGTAGCTGAGAACCTTGGCACCATTCCTCCCAACACTTCTTTTATGGTAGCATTAGTAGGTGAAAAAAGATATGAAGCGCGGCTGGAGAGCACGGAAGGCAGCAGCGCCATGATACGGTTCGTAAAGGAAAAGGAAACAAACCCGCCAGCAGGCAAATAAGCTTTCATAACATTGATAGCGTTAGCGATGCCTTTAATAAAGGGCCAGCTCGGCCAGCACGGCAAAATGGTCAGATGCAAAAAGACCGCCCCAGGTTTGCGATATCGTGGCATGCGTGTATACCTGCCATTTACCTTTGAGGAAGATATAATCAATAGGCTGGTCGTTCACCTCCTTTGCGCCAAAGCCATTGAACGTGCCGGCAGGCCCGTAATGCGGGGCCCGGCTTAGCTCTTTTGCATCAACCAGGTGCAAGGGGTCAGCCTTATTTACGATCAGCTGAACCGGCTCATCGGCGGGACCGGCATTGAAATCGCCGGTGATCACCGCCGGGTATTTGCCGGCAATGGAATATACCCGCTGCAGGATCATCTTTGCGCTTTCCCGGCGTGCTATCTTGCCCATATGATCAAAATGGGTATTGAAGGCAAAGAATATTTTTTTTGTTTTTTTGTCCCTGAACTGTGCCCAGGTAACTATGCGCGGGTAGGCTGCATCCCATCCTTTTATGCCTGGCTTATCAGGAGCTTCGGATAGCCAGAACATATCCGTCTTCAGCAGTTGCAGCCGGGCCGTATCATAAAAGATAGCCGAAGCCTCTCCTTTTTCTTTGCCGTCATCCCTTCCCCCGCCTACCGACCTGTAGCCGCGAAGGCTGCCGGCCAGGTCAACCATCTGCTCATGCAATGCCTCCTGCACACCCAGGATCGCCGGTTTATGAAAAAGCACCTGCGAAGCTACTTTGTCTTTACGGTAAGGCCAGGCATTCAGGCTGTCTGAAGCCAGGTTGAGCCGGATATTGAAGGTCATTACCGAAAAGGCCGACTGGCCGGCTGCCAGATAAGCAACCAGCAATGTTATCACCAGGCATTTGCTTTTTTTCATCTTATTCCGGCTTTATCAGTTCCTGCTGCTATTTCAGCTGCTGCAATATCTCGCTGATCGCCCTGTCGAGCTGGGGATCACGACCGTTGAGCTTATCCTCGAAGCTATTGATCACCAGTATATCCGGTTGCACCCCTGTCATCTCCAGGTCTTTGCCGTCGAGGCTGTAGCAGCCCCAGCCAGGCATTCGCACCAAAGAACCGTCTACCAGGACCATGCCGCTGGTGAAAATGATCCAGCGATAAGTGCCATTGCCAACGATCTTTCCCAGCTTCAGCGCTTTAAAGCCCTGCGAGGTCATTTCCGCATCGCTCAGCGACTGCTCATTGGTGAGCAGGATGATCGGCTTGTCGGCCGGGGCAAAATTAGACTGGGTCGACAGCTTTCCTTCCCTGTACTTCCATTTCAGGTAAGATCGCTGGGAGAGGAACTTCAGCACTTCATCATGCACGTTCCCGCCCGTATTGTAACGCAGGTCAAAGATGAGCGCATCCTTGCTGTTGAGCTCCTGGGTCATATCAATGATGAACTGCTCCAGCTCTGCCTGACCCATATTCTTCATATACCCGTAAGCGATACGTCCCTTGCTTTTCTCATCAACCCTTTTCTGGTTATTATCCACCCACTCATCATACAGGTTGCTGTAAAGCGATGGCTGCGGATGCAGCTTTATGTCTAACATCTTACCACCACGGCTAAAGGTCAGCCTTAGCTCCTTATCGAGCGAAGGACGGGTAAAATAATAGTTGCGGTCGCGGGAAGGCTCTACGCTTTCTCCTTCCACTTTCACCAGCATATCGCCAGGCTTTATGTCAATGCCTTTCTTATCCGAAGCAGAGCGGCGGAGCACCTGCCTTACCCGGTAAGGATCATTTTCCTCAAAAAGTATACCCGTCTCCATCGTAACATTGGTCAGCGGGATATTCTCATCGATCCCAAAAGTGCCGAAACCCTGGTGCGAGGAGTTGAGCTCTCCCAGCATATCATTGAGCAAAATGCGCAGGTCTGCCCTGTTGTTCAGGTACGGCACAAACTTCTGGTACTGGTCTTTTGTTCTCTTCCAGTTAAGACCGTGAAAATTCTCATCGTAATAATTTTCTTCTATCTGGGCCCAGGCCTCTTCAAACATCTGGCTGAACTCACCAGAAAGATTACGGCGAAAGGTATAGCTGATATTGATCGGCTCTGCCTTGGCTGCATCCAGGTTCAGCTTGTTGATGGTACCGCCCTGGAGCAGGAAGAACTTATCGCCTGCTTCGGCAATATTGCCTGTAAACATATTATCCGTGCCTGCTATCTTTTCCGTTTTGTTCTGCTCAAACGGCTCAATGGTCGTTTTCCACAAGGCAAGACGTCCTTCGCCATGGTTGCTGCCGTACAGCACCGTGGTCTTATCGCCTTTCTGGTACACGTAGCGCAATGATTGGGAACCAGCTGCAGGGCTTACCTGCTCCAGCCGTTCCATCAGCAGGTCCATATCTATCTCGATAGGCTTAACGCCGGCAGCAGGTGCGGCTTTCTGGGTCGAATCCTTTCTGGCGGTATCTTTTTTTTCTTCCTTGAATAATTCGCTGAACTTATCTATGCGGAATGGCTCATCCAGCTTTTCAAGCGGTACCCTGTACACTTTGGCATTGGGCATGCCGAAAGGATAAGCCGGCTTCAGCCGCTGCGAGGTAAAGTAAATATATTTTCCGTCAGGCGACCAGATCGGATCGGCTTCGGTAACACCCGTATTGGTAAGGTTAATGGTCTTGTTGTCCTTAAGATGGTGAACAAAGATATCCTGCTCAAAATTGCGTATGGCCGTAAACACAACGTATTCATCGTTCGGAGAAAACCCGGGCTCGCTGTTCTGGAAGCCCCAGATCTCGTCCTTCACGATGGTCTTGCTGGCAAAGGTCTTCAGGTCTATCAGCCTCACCTCGTCCCGTCCGCTAAGGTACACGCCCTTATCCCTTTTTTTGTTAAGCGCCAGCAAGCGGTTGTTGCGGGCATCCCTGGTAAGCTGCCTGGCAGGAACAGACCCGTCTGCTGCAATCGTATACAGGTTGGTATAGCCATCCAGCGTTTGGTTGAATATAAGCGTTCTGTTATCGGCCAGCCATCTTACTTCCTTTACCCTTTCGCCGGTACCGCGTCTTACCTGCTGGATAAACTTTCCTTCCACATCGCTTACGAACAATTCGCCCCGCGACACAAAGGCCAGCTTCTTTCCATCGGGTGATATATCAAAGGCCGAAATATTTCCTTTTACATCGAAGTCTTTTTCTTTCGGCAGTATATTATTGCGGACGATGGAAATGTCCAGCTTTTGCTCACGGCCGCTTTTCACATCATAAAGCCAGAGCTGGTAATCTTTCTCGAATACCACTTTGCCGCCTTCGGCATTTACGATGGGAGTTTTAATGGAAGTAGAGAAACGGGTAAGGGCTTTTTTCCTGCCATTCTCAAAAGTATAAAGATTGTATTCGCCGTTGGCCTCATCCGAAATGAAATAGATATTGCCTTTACGGTCGATAGAAGCGGCAAAATCCTTGCCTTCCCAATCGGTATATCGCTTATACTGCTTAGTCTTCAGGTTATACGACTGGATATCGGGATTGAAAGGGCCTTTGTAACGCTTACGCTGGACCTGGTTGCTGCTTTCCCAGGTATCATTGAAGAATATCTCCCCGGTAACGGGATGCTCCACCAGGTTGTGATCGAACTGGAAAAAATAGTTCCCGAATACACGCTTAGGGGTTTCGCCTTCCAGGCTTACCTTATGCCCTGCTACCTGGCCTGTGCGGCTGCTATTGAAATAAATATATTTTGAATCCCAGCTCCAGCTGCTCACCTCGTCGTTCCCGCTATGCCAGGTCAGCTGCTTTACATCTCCGCCATTGATGCCTACCACGTAAACATCGGCATTCCCATACTGGCGGCCCGTAAAAGCGATCCATTTACCATCGGGCGATACGCGTGGGCTGGTCTCGTAACCCTGCATGGCAGTAATGCGCGATGCCTTGCCATCTGATACAGACGCCTTCCACAGGTCGCCTTCAAAGCTGAATATGACGGTCTGCCCGTCGGGGGTAAGACAAGGGTTTGAAAGAAAAAAAGTAGCTGACGTAGTTTGCGCAAATAAACGGCTGCATAAAAGCAGGACGGCCAATGGCAGGATTTTCTTCATGTAAGGCAGTTTAGGGGATCAAATTACGGCCAAAAATCCTTCCCTCGCCACCGCTCATAAAATTTAAGTCCCTGCTATACTTCATAAACGGCAACTGCCGGTGCCAGGAAAGCGACCGGCAGCTTGAACATTCTTATTTTCTTCAGCACGATATTATATTACCACGTTGATCATCTTATTCTTTACATAAATGATCTTTTTAGGCGCTTTGCCCTCCAGCCATTTTTTGACCACTTCGTCCTGCAGCACTATCTCTTCTACCTGCTGCTGGGTGGCATCCAGGGCGATGGTCAGCTCGGTCCTTGTTTTGCCATTGATAGCGACCGGGTATGCTTTGGCAGATTCCTTTACATACGCTTCATTGAACACGGGGTAGGATGCATCCAGTATGCTGCCGCGGTTGCCCAGCTGCGCCCATAGCTCTTCAGCAATATGCGGGGCATAAGGCGCCAGCAGTACCAGGATATTTTCCAGCACTTCTTTTTTGTGGCAGCCCAGCTCGTGCAGCTCATTGACCGCGATCATGAAAGCGCTAACGCCGGTATTGAAGCTGAACCGCTCGGTATCGCTCTCCACTTTCCGGATCGTGTTGTGCAATACCTTCAGCTCTGCCGGCGCGGGCTTTTCATCGGTCCACAGCTTTCCTTTTGCTTCATCGAAGAACAGGCGCCAGAGCTTCTTCAGGAAGCGGTGCACACCTTCGATGCCTTTCGTGTCCCAGGGCTTGCTTATATCCACCGGGCCCAGGAACATTTCATACATACGGAAGGTATCGGCGCCATAACGGAACACAAGGTCGTCAGGATTTACGGTATTGAACTTCGACTTGGACATTTTCTCCACTTCACTGCCGCAGATATATTTCCCATCTTCCAATATAAACTCGGCCTGGGCATATTCCCCGTTGCGCCATTGCCGGAAGGCCTGTATGTCCAGCTCAAAGCCATCCACGAAATTGACATCCACATGCAGCCTGTCTACTTTCTGCTGCCCGTACAGCCCTTCTGCATCGAGCAATCCTTTAGATACGAACTGGCTGGTGCCGTTGATGCGGTAAACGAAGCGGCTGCTGCCCTGGATCATTCCCTGGTTTACCAGCTTCTTGAAAGGCTCGTCATGACCGATGAGCCCAAGATCGTACAGCGCTTTGGTCCACATCCGGCTGTATAGCAGGTGACCTACGGCATGCTCCGTACCACCGATATAAAGGTCTACCTGGCCCCAGTAGTCGGAGGCGCTGCGGTCGCAAAAAGCCTGCCCGTTGTGCGGGTCCATATAGCGCAGGAAGTACCAGGATGAGCCTGCATAGCCGGGCATGGTATTGGTCTCCAGCTCCCGGGCCGTCCATTCGGGGATATTGGCCAGCGGGCCTTCTCCTTCAGGGCCCGGCTTATAGTTTTCCACCTGCGGCAGCTCCAGGGGCAGCTCTTCTTCTTTTAATGGTATGGCAATGCCATCCACCCACCTGATAGGGAATGGCTCGCCCCAGTAGCGCTGCCGGCTGAAAGCCGCATCACGCATTTTATAATTCACTTTCCGCACCCCAAAGCCTCTTTCCTCGATGGCCTTGATCACGATCTCCATCGCATCCTTCATGTGCAGGCCGTTCAGGAACCCTGAATTCTGCAATATCGCTTCCTTTGTCGGGTTGGCCTCTTCGCCATTGAAATAGGCGCCGATAATATTGGATACAGGTATGCTAAAATGCTGCGCGAACTTAAAGTCGCGCTCATCGCCGCAGGGGACAGCCATGATGGCGCCGGTGCCGTAGCCGGCCAGCACATATTCCGATATCCAGACCGGGATATCTCTACCGTCGAAAGGATTGAGCGCATAGGCGCCGGTAAATACGCCGCTGATCTTTTTTTCTGCCATACGCTCCCGCTCGCTGCGGCTTTTTACATAAGCGATATATTCATCAACGGCGGCCTGCTGCTCAGGGGTAGTGATCGCTTTCACCAGGTCGTGCTCAGGGGCAATTACCATAAAGTCAACCCCGAAGATGGTATCAGGCCGGGTAGTATATACCCGAAGCCGGGGAGCATCGCTGTCTTTTCCTATTTTGAAATCAATCTCTCCCCCTGACGATTTACCGATCCAGTTGGCCTGCATTTCTTTCATGGCCTCGCTGAAATCAACCCGTTCCAGGCCTTCCAGCAGGCGGTCGGCATATTCCGTGATCCGCAGGTACCATTGCCGCAGCTTCTTTTTTATTACGGGGTAGCCGCCTCTTTCGCTTACGCCGTTCACCACTTCATCATTGGCCAGCACAGTACCCAGGGCTTCGCACCAGTTCACTTCCCCATAGCCGCAATAGGCAAGGCGGTACTGCATAAGGATGTCATGCCGGGTCTTTTCAGGAAAGGCCAGCCATTCCCCGGCAGTAAACGTGCTGCCGGGCTGCTCCTTATCACCCGATCCTTTTTCGATCATATATCTGTCGTTGGGAAAAGGATGTTTTGCATTTCCTTCTTTTTCAAACGCGGCAATAAGGTTGGCAATGGGCTCCGCCTTGGCCGTAAGCCGGTTGTAGAAGCTATGGAACAGCTGCAGGAATATCCACTGCGTCCATTTATAATAGCCTGGATCGGAAGTGCGCACCTCCCGGTCCCAGTCGTAGCAAAAGCTGATATTATCCAATTGGGTGCGGAAATTGATGATATTGGCATGCGTGGATACGGCAGGATGGATGCCATGCTCTATAGCATATTGCTCGGCCGGCAGCCCGAAGGCATCATACCCCATCGGGTGAAGCACATTGAACCCTTTCAGCCTTTTATACCGGGCAAAGATATCGGAGGCGATATAGCCAAGCGGGTGGCCCACATGCAGCCCCGCCCCGCTGGGATAAGGGAACATATCGAGCACATAATATTTAGGCCTGTCGCTTTTATTGGATACTTTGTACGCGTTGGTATCCTTCCAATGCTGCTGCCATTTCTTTTCAATATCCCTGAAGTTATACTCCATGCCTCTCGTGGTTTTATTAGTGTTATTTTAACAGGTCGCCTTTGCCAGCAATGGCAATATCACCCGGCGGTCGCCGTTTAAAATGGGCAGCAAAAATACTGATTGTAGGGCTGAATCGCTAAATTTGCCTGTATGCCCTCGTGGGTCAATAATATTATATCCAGATCCGGAATCCATTTATCGAAAAAATTGCTTTTTCTATGGCTAAAACAGGTAAGGCCTCTATCAAACGTGGTAAACCATCCTATTTCATGTCTATCCTGGGCGTTACGCTGGTATTGTTCATTCTCGGCATCATAGGCTGGCTGATCATAAACGCCAATGCCCTGGGCGCTAATTTCAAGGAAAACGTAGAGGTGAACGTCTATATCCGCGAAAACCTGAACCCGAAGGACAGCACGGCCCTGGTAGAGTATATTGCTTCCAAGCCTTATGTAAAAGAATACGTGTACATCACAAAAGAAATGGCGCGGAAAAAATACATGAAGGACAATGAAGGCGAGGACTGGAGCAAGGTGCTGGACTATAACCCGCTGCCGAACAGCATCAACCTCAAGCTGAAGCCTGACTATGTAGTGCCTGATACGCTGGCAGCCATCAAGGCCGACCTGGAGCAGCAGACCTATGTGAGCGATGTGCAGTACCAGCAGGCCCTGGTAAGCAAGCTGAGCACCAATATCAACCGCATCAGCATCATCCTGCTGGCCATAGCGGTCATTCTTTCGCTGGTGGTCATTTTTCTTATAGACAATACCATACGCCTGGCGATGTTCAGCAACCGCTTTCTCATTAAAACGATGCAGATGGTAGGCGCTACGCGGGGATTTATTGCCCGGCCCATGAATATCAGGGCCATTTTCAACGGGGCCATCAGCGGGATCATTGCCGTGGCGGCAGTGCTGCTGATCGTGATCGTTTCGGAGCGCATACTGCCTGAAATGAAAGCCATTCATAATAGTACCATGCTGGCTATCCTTTTCGGCGGGCTTATTATCCTCGGCATCGTGATCACCCTGATCAGCACTCATCGCAGCGTGATCAAATACCTGAAGATGAAGCTGGACGACCTGTATTGACCTTTCCCCGCCTACCGGGTTTTTTATTATATTGCGCCTTCAAAATCATAATGTATGGCTGAAAAGAATGTAACGCCCGCCCTTTTTACAAAGGATAACTATATCTGGATGCTGATCGGGATCGTGGTGATCGCCCTGGGCATGTTCCTGATGAGCGGAGGCGCCAGCAAAGACCCTTCCGTATTCAATGCCTCCGAGGTGTACAGCAAAACGCGTATTACGGTAGCCCCTATCCTGATACTGGCGGGCCTGGCGATAGAAGTGTTCGCCATATTCAAGAAACCCAAAGCCTGAAAGAACTGACCTGACCGATGCCGGTTTAAAAATCTGAGAAGCTCAAATTTTTAAACCGGCTTTTTTGTTCCCGGTATTTTCAAAAAGAATTATTTTCAACATTCAACTCATTGCATGAACCTTATAGAAGCCATCATTATTGCCATTGTGGAAGGACTGACGGAGTTCCTGCCGATATCGTCTACAGGCCATATGATCATTGCCAGCACTTTCCTCGGCATCCATAAAGAAGAATTTACCAAGCTGTTTGAAGTGGCCATCCAGCTGGGAGCGATACTGGCCGTTGTGGTCATGTACTGGCGAAAGTTCTTTGATTTCGGCCGCTGGCAATTCTATGCCAAGCTGCTGATAGGCGTAACCCCGGCGCTGGTGCTTGGCTACCTGTTCTCCGACCAGATAGACCAGCTGCTGGAAAGCCCGCTTACGGTGGCCATCAGCCTGCTGCTGGGAGGGGTTGTGCTGTTGTTTATCGATAAGGCCTTTAACCACCCGGTTACAGAATCCGACGACCAGATCACTTACAGGCAGTCCTTTATTACCGGTCTCTGGCAAACCATCGCTATGATACCAGGCGTAAGCCGGAGCGCCGCTTCCATCATCGGCGGCATGCAGCAAAAAATGACGCGTAACCTGGCTGCCGAATTCTCTTTTTTCCTGGCCGTGCCTACCATGTTCGCCGCCACGGCTTATTCGCTTTTCCTGAAAAAATATCCTTCCGGCACCGGTCTTACCCAGAAAGGCTATGAGATATTGCTTTCATCAAAAGATAATATTATCGCCTTCGCGGTTGGGAACGTAGTAGCGTTTATAGTAGCGGCGCTGGCCATAAGGTTTTTCATCAATTACCTGAAGATATACGGGTTCAAGATATTCGGGTGGTACCGCATTTTTGCGGGGATCATACTGTTAGCCCTGCTGGCGGCAGGCATTATCTCCTGAACCCGCGCCATTACCAAATCAACCAACCACCATGCAAACCGCTTCAAAAAAAGTAATAAACGGTTGGGCCATGTACGACTGGGCCAACTCGGTGTACAACCTCGTTATCACCACCACTTTTTTCCCGATCTACTTCCTGGCCGTTACCGGCGGCAGCGATGAAGAGCATACCGTGAGCTTCCTGGGGCGTCGTTTTGTCAACTCTTCCCTGTACGATTATACCCTGGCCATCTCTTACCTGCTGATCGCCATTCTTTACCCCATCCTTACGTCCATAGCAGATACCAAGGGGAATAAGAAGAATTTCATGCGCTTCTTTACCTATATGGGAGCGGTGGGCTGCAGCACGCTGTTTTTCTTTGATACGGATACCCTGGGCCTGGGCGTTGTAGCTTTTATGCTGGCCGCTATGGGCTATGTAGGAAGCCTGGTATTCTATAATGCCTACCTGCCTGAGATTGCAGCGCCGGAAGACCGCGACAGGATCAGCGCCCGCGGCTTTTCCTTCGGCTATATCGGCAGCGTGCTCATGCAGTTTGCGGGGTTTGCCCTGGTCTCTTTGATGGACGATAAAGGCCTGGCCACCCGCATCACCTTCCTGCTGGTAGGCCTGTGGTGGATAGGCTTTGCCCAGATCACCTTCGCCAGGCTACCCAAGCCGGCTGCCCGGGCAGGCACCAAAGGGAATGTATTCAGGGATGGCTTTACCGAGATCAGGAAAGTATATGGGCAGGTAAAGCATATGCCGGTATTGAAGCGCTTCCTTCGCAGCTTCTTTTTTTACAGCATGGGAGTGCAGACCGTGATGCTGGCTGCTACTATCTTTGGCAGCAAGCTCCTTAAGCTGCCCGATACCAAGCTCATTCTTACGGTTGTGCTTATACAGCTGGTGGCCATCCTCGGCGCCTGGAGCATGTCGAGGCTGTCGGAGCGCTTCGGTAATTTCAAAGTGCTGATGGGGGTAGTATTGTTTTGGGTAATTTTATGCGTGGCCGCTTATTATACGGCTTCACTGGCAGAAGCCGGGACCAATACCGAATATTATTTTTATGTATTGGCTGTAGGCGTAGGCCTGGTAATGGGAGGCATACAGTCGCTTAGCCGCTCTACCTATTCCAAGCTGATGCCCGAAACAAAGGATACGGCTTCTTTTTTCAGCTATTATGACGTTACCGAAAAGATAGCGATCGTGATCGGCATCTTTTCATTCGGCTTTATCCACGAGATCACCGGTAACATGAAAAATTCGATCCTGTCGTTGATCCTGTTCTTCCTTATCGGGTTCTTCTGGCTGTTATCTGCCTGGCGAAAAGAAAAAAAACAACTCACCATTCCTGACAAGCAATATGAAGCTCTATAGTATCAACGCCGGTTATTTCAAGCTCGATGGCGGCGCCATGTTTGGCGTGGTGCCCAAAAGCATATGGAACAAGCTGAACCCGGCCGATGAAAACAATATGTGCAGCTGGGCGCTTCGCTGCCTGCTTATAGAAGACGATAACCGACTAATATTGGTAGATACAGGCATGGGCGATAAGCAGGATGCAAAGTTTTTCGGGCACTATTATCTTCACGGCAATGATACGCTCGACAAATCGCTGGCCAGGCACGGCTTCCATCGTGATGATATTACGGATGTATTGCTCACCCACCTGCATTTCGATCACTGCGGGGGTGCCATTGCGCGCGAAAACGACCGGCTGGTGCCTGCTTTCCGGAATGCGCGCTACTGGAGCAATAAGGAGCATTGGAATTGGGCAGTGCAGCCCAACGACCGGGAAAAAGCTTCTTTCCTGAAAGAAAATATCCTGCCGATCGGGGAAAGCGGGCAGCTCCAGTTCATAGGTATCCATGCTTCTCCGGAACCCGCCTCATCATTGTCTTTGCCTTTTATTTCTGCCAGCGGGCTGCCGGGTATTGCTGTCCGTATCGCCAATGGGCACACAGACGGCATGATGCTGCCGCAGCTCAGCTATAAAGGCAGAACCATTGTTTATATGGCCGACCTGCTTCCCTCGCAGGCGCATATACCTATCCCTTATGTAATGGCCTATGATACCAGGCCCCTGATCACCCTGCATGAGAAAAAGGCTTTCCTGCAGGAAGCCGCAGAGAAGGACTATATCCTGTTCTTTGAGCATGATCCCATATATGAATGCTGTACGCTGCAGCAAACGGAAAAAGGGATCAGGCCCAGGGACTTTTTCCGGCTGGAAGAAATATAACTGCAGGTATTGCCTGCTATGAAGAAGGCCCGGTATCACCCGGGCCTTGCTGCTTGTACAATATTAAGATCAGTTCTTTTTTATCAGGGCCGTCATCGGGTTGCGCAGGTTTTCATGCGCCATCATATCGATCTTCACCTTTCCTACCACGATGGGGCTTTCGATCCGTACAGGTATACGGTTGGCATCGTCGGTAACCCATACGGTCATGTTCTCGCCGCCTTCAAAGATGGTGCCTTTGATCAGCATGGGCTTGAACTTGATAGCGCGGAACTTGCCGTACTTGGTCTTGATGGTCTCCTTGCCCAGGTAACGGATATACATATTATACACTTCATTATCCAGGAACATGGAGAAAGCTATTTTATCGTCGGGGCGTAAACGCGAAAAGTCGATATTGCGCGCATAGAAAACGGAGCTTACCACGTCCTGCACGCAGGGCGGCACCTTGAAGACCCCGTCATTGGTTACGGCCGTATTGGCTGTTTTATTAAAGGTCACGTTCTGGAACTTTTTATACCCGCCTTCATTTACGTTACGCACGAACTTGAGCGTTTGCATGGTCACGGTGTCTACATAGGTCTCATATTTATCGCGCACCTTGAATATCCAGTCGTAGGAATCATTGGTCTTGCCTTCGCCTACGATATGAAATACCGGCCGGCCATTAAGCGTTTCGAGGGTATTGGTAAAGGTGGCAATGCCCGCATTTACATAGATGCCTGCTACATTATAATAGACCGTGAAAGATACTTTCTCTCCTGCTTTGTATGCCGTGTTGGGTATAGCGCAATCCGTTGTCTGCACCGGCCCTTCGGCAGGGCGGCCCAGCAAGAACAAAGCCAGCAGTGGAGCAGCGAATAATTTAATTCCTTTCATATTTACTGTTAAATATCTTTTTAATGCTCAAAATTAATAAACTGCCTGCCAAAGCAGGTATTACCAGGTTTACCAGCCATATGGTCAGCGTGGTAAGGCTGATCCCGAGCTGGTTACTGCTAAAAAGCCCTACCAGCTTCAGGCTGATCTCCCCTTTCAGGCCAAGATCGGTAAAAAGAGCGATGGTAGGGATCACGGCCATCACCAGGAACATCACGCTTACCGCCTCCCATGCCTGCCACCAGGATATCTCTACGCCATACAAATGGAATAAAAGATAATACTGGATGATAAAGACCAGAAATCTTATTGCTGATAAAGACAGCAACCGGAATAGCAAAGTTGCATCAAACTCTTCCAGCGCCTGTATCAGCCATATGAACTTCTTTGCTCCTGGGAGCCGGTCTATCCAGCGTATGAGCCAGGGCAGCCGGAAATAAAATAACGTTAAAATCAGCAACACGGCTCCCACGCCATACCCGATCATCCTGATCCAGAAAGAAGATACCATCTGGCTACCGGTGATCGCTTCCCGGAGAAAGAACAGGCTCACAAGACCGGCCAGCAGGGTCACTACCAGCTGGCTGATGCTTCCCACGATGGTGAGGGAGACCGCCTTCAGCCGGTTGCCTTCATCCATATACAAAATCCGTCCCAGATATTCACCCACCCGGTTAGGCGTGCTTACCGAAAAAGAAACCCCCGACAATACGGCCCTGAAAGCCTTTCCCCAGCTTATCTGCTGCACCCGGCAAACGGATAGCTGCCATTTTAAGGCTTCTACTCCCCAGTTGACGACCATCAGCGCTATCACTCCTATCATCAGCCATATCCGGGAGCTGTAAAAAGATGCCTTTATCCTGCTCCACGATTCATCAAGCCCGGCCTGCTGCCTCACCTGGGCATAAATAGACCATGAAAGCCAAACGAACAGGAGGGGCCCAAGACAATACCGGGTAAAAAGGTTGATCTTTTTTCGTTGTTCTTTACTTATCTGCATAATAGTAACCGGGCTGCCTTCGTATTTTGCCGGCACAAAACTGTAATTTCGGGATGAAAGAGCCCGCTGGTTTGCACAGTTGGTCTTCACAATTTATATATAAAAATACCCCTCTTTGCAAAAGCCATCCAAAATAATCCTTGGCATCGACCCGGGCACCCTGCTTATGGGCTATGGCGTGCTTGCTGTCAGCGGCTCGCATATCACCGTGCTGGAAATGCATGCGCTTAAGCTTTCCGCAAAAAAGGATAATTATGAAAGGCTGCACCTTATACACCAGAAAGTGGAAGCCCTGATCCAGGAATTCAAGCCAAACGACTTTGCCATTGAAGCTCCTTTTTTCGGGAAGAACGTGCAAAGCATGCTGAAGCTGGGAAGGGCACAGGGCGTTGCTATTGCAGCCGCCATGCGTGCCGGCATTCCTGTTACGGAATATTCTCCGCGGAAAATAAAGCAGGCTGTTACCGGCAATGGAAATGCCGGGAAAGAGCAGGTATGGAAGATGCTGCAGCAGCTGTTAGCCATCAGGGAAGAACCGCAATATTTCGATGCAACCGATGCCATAGCCGTAGCTATATGCCATCATTTCCAGGCCAGGGCCATCCCCGGCAAGGGCAAAAGCTTTACCGGCTGGGAAGATTTTATCCTGAAAAATCAAGGCCGGTTGCGATAATGCGGCAGCTAATCTTCGAGCCGGCTCCTTATCTTTTCCTGTATCGCTTTCATCTCCGCTTCATCGAGCTTGAGCTTAGGCTGGGTAAAATTGAGATCGTTCGCCGAATTGATAGGTACAAGGTGCATATGGGCATGCGGCACTTCGAGCCCCACTACGCTGATGCCGCAACGGTTGCAGTCAAATGACCGCTCGATGGCTTTGGCGATGGGCCGGGCAAAGACAAGCATCTCACCCAGCAGGTTGTCGGGCAGGTCAAACAGCTTATCCACCTCTTTCTTGGGAACCACCAGCACATGCCCGGCTCGCAATGGGAACACATCAAGGAATGCAATGAAATTTTCATTTTCCCTTATCTTATAAGAAGGGATGCTGCCTTCAATAATCTTAGAAAAAATAGTCATAGCAGGATTGATTTAACGACAATAGCAGGCAGGACAATGCTTACCGCTTATCAAAGTTAGCATATCCGCCTGTTGGATGATCATAAAAAAACCGGGACAATGCCCGGTCCTTATAACGATCACCGGTCATTGTCATATAGTGATATCTTCTATCTTGAACTTGATAATGCCTGCCGGCGCCTGCACTTCGGCCGTTTCACCCTTTTGCTTGCCGAGTATTCCCTTGCCGATGGGCGAGGTGATGGATATTTTACCGGCTTTAAGATCAGCTTCTTTTTCGCTCACTATCTGGTAAGTTACTTTCTTTTTAGTGCCAAGGTTCACCATGGTCACCTTGGTGAGTATAGATACCTTGCTGGTATCGATGCTTGACTCATCAATCACCCTGGCATTGGCCAGAGCGCCTTCCAAAGAAGCAATTTTAGCTTCGAGCAACCCCTGCGCCTCCTTGGCTGCGTCATACTCCGCATTCTCTTTCAGGTCGCCTTTTTCCCTGGCCTCAGCTATGGCGCGACTGGCCGCCGGGCGCTCCACAGAGCGCATCCGGTGCAGCTCTTCTTTCATTTGCTCCAGGGTTTCCTTCGTTACATATTGAATGTCACTCATAAAACTTCTTTTATAAAAACAAAAAAATAACAACGCCTCAGCCTGGTAACTGAAGCGTTGCACTATTATTATTGCAAATGTAGTAAACTATTTGGAACAGCCAAACCTACAGCACATGGCCGGTTCAGCCTTACCGCATCAAAATGCATGCCCACTATTCATTTTGCCTGATCTTCTGCAGCAACACTTCCGACATTTTATAAAAAGCCTCACGCGAGTAGCCGGCAATATGAGGAGTGATCATTACTCCTGGTTGGGCGGTGAGCCAGCCAAGCAACTCTTTTTCTGCCGGTGACCATGTTTCCGGCTTTTCATTTTCCAGCACATCCAGGGCTGAGCCCTGCAGCTCTCCTTTCTTAAGGGCAGCTGCCAGCGCAACCGTATCGATCACTTTTCCCCTCGAGGTGTTGATGATGTATGGCTTCTGTGCCAGGCTGGCAAAGAAAGCAGCATTACCCATGTGCCGGGTCTCTTCGGTAAGCGGCACATGAAAGCTGATCACATCGGCATAACGGGCCAGTTGCTCCAGGCTTGCTTCCTTGACATGATCTGCTGCAAAACCAAACTTATATTTATCATAGGCCAATACCGTTACGCCAAACGGGCGAAGCAGGCGGGCAAAAGCCATCCCTGTATTTCCATACCCGATCAGCCCTACTGTTTTTCCGGCCAGCTCGGTGCCGCGGTTCTTTTCACGCTGCCATATTCCCTGCCTTACTTCCTGCTGGGCTGCCGGCAGGTTATTGAGCAGGCTAAGCAGCATTCCCAATGCCTGCTCGGCTACCGCATTGCGGTTACCTTCGGGACTGCTCAGGCAACGTATCCCCTTTGACTGCGCATAAGGCGTATCTACCAGCTCCATACCGCTGCCCAGCCGGCCTATCCATTTAAGCGAAGACGCCGCATCCAGCAAAGGTCTGTCTACCCTTATTCTTGTTGTGATCACCAAGCCGGTGGCCTCGCCGATAATGCTTAGCAATTCGGAATAAGATATATCCGGGCGGTATACCACATCATACCCGTCGGCTGCTAATTGCTCCTGCAGCAGGCTATGCGCCTTTCCTGTAATAATAGCTTTATTGCTCAATTTGTATTCATTGATGGTACAGTGAACTTATTTCATTCGGAAGGTAAGCGCTGCAAACTCCTCCACCGATAGCTGCTCGGCGCGACGGCCGAAAGATCCATCCTGCAATGCTTCGGGAGAAAAAAGACCGCGCACCGCATTACGCAGGGTCTTGCGGCGCTGGTTAAAAGCCGTTTTGACCAGCAGGAACATATCTTTTTCGCTGCGCATGGGGAAACGGTTATGCCGGCGGCGCAGCCTGATCACACCGCTCTTTACCTTGGGCGGCGGGTTAAAGCATTGCTCGCTCACATCAAACAGGTATTCCACCTCATAAAAAGCCTGCACCAGCACGCTCAGCACTCCATATACCTTGCTGCCTTCCGGTGCTGCCACGCGCTGCGCCACTTCTTTCTGGAACATGCCTACCATCACCGGCACCTGCTCTCTCCAGTCGAGTATCCTGAATAATATCTGGGTGGAAATATTATAAGGGAAATTGCCAACTATAGTGAACTGCTCTTCAAACGGCGGTTCGATATCCAGGAAGCTGCGGTGAATGATCTTTCCTTCCAGGGCAGGATAAGCATGCAGAAGATAAGCGACCTTCTCGTCGTCCAGCTCCACTGCCCGGAAGTCAATCTCCTTTAGCTGCAGCAAATACTTGGTCAATGCACCACCGCCAGGCCCTACTTCCAGCAACTGCGTAAAATTATCTGCCTGCAACGCCTCCACGATCTTGCGGCAGATATTTTCATCTTTCAGGAAATGCTGGCCCAGCGACTTCTTAAGCGTGTACATATTCAGCAAAGGTATATATAAAAAGTCCGCCCCTTATGTAAGGGGCGGAACATATCCTGCTTCAAACGATAACTGCCTGCTTACTGCTTTACAAATTTGCCGTTCGTCAGCATCACGCCATTATTATCCACGACCCTGATAAGGTAGGCCTGGGAGGAAAGATTACGCAGGTCTATCTTCAGCTCATTCCCGCTATTGCCGGCAATAAAGGCCTGCTTCTTCACGATGCGACCCGAAAGGTCTGACAGCTCTACCATCAGCTTCTCCGGGCGGGAAGCGGTGAAGCGAAGGGTCACTTCATCATGCGCCGGGCTTGGATACAGCAGCATGGATACCTGCGCCTTGTCTACCACAATGGTGATCGTTTTGCTGTAAGTGAAATTTCCATCTATATCATATTGCTTAATGCGATAGTAGTTATAGCCCGCTTGCGGGGCCTGGTCGGTAAAGGTAAAAGGAGCCTGGCCAGCCACGGTTCCCAGGGCCGTGAAATTGAGCCCGTCATTGGAGCGCTGTACTTCAAAATGGCTGTGCTTTGAGTCAGTGAGCGCTTTCCATTCCAGGGCCACCGCCTGCTGCGGCGTCAGGCGGCCGGTGAAATCTATGAACTGAACGGGCAACGAAACCAAGTTAGCGCTGGTCCTGAATATCGCCAGGTCGTCTATATAAAAGCCGTCGTCAACCTGGTAAGCAAACCCGTTCGTTACAAAAGCATCGGAAGAGAATACGAACCGCAGGCGTAAAGCTGTTGCGTTCAGATAATCCTTAAGATCAAAGGTCTCACGCGTCCAGTCCTCGCGGATACCTGTCAGCGAGGGACGACCGTCGATCCTGCTTCCTTCCAGCGTGCCTGGCTCCTGTACGGTGGTAGTCCCCACCAGGGGAAACCAGTTGGTGCCGTCGGTAGACACCTGCACTTCCAGCTTATCGCGGAAGTTCTCTGCCCGGTGACGCACCCAGAAGTTGATATAGGCAGCGGTAGAGCCCGACAGGTTGAAGGTGCTTTTATTGGTGCAGATGCGGGTGCTGCTGGAAGTATAGTTGCCGGTAGGAGATTCCGACAGGGCCTTGCTGGTACCTCCGCCATAGCCGGTGCCATTGGTGGTAGTGAAGCCCCAGCCATTAGTGCCGGTCCAGTTGGTTGCAAAAGAGCCTTCCATATCATCGCTGAACAGCTGCTGTGCATTGTAAAACTTCACCACCGTGTCGTAATAGGTTACGCCGCCGGTCTCAATTTTCCAGGCGAACCGGATACGCTGCCCGTTGGTAAGGGCAGTTGGCAGGGTAGCGCTGATGCTGCCGGTGTAGCTGTCAAAATAATTATTGAGCGAGGTGGTAACAGGGCTGCCCACCGACTGTATATTTTCAATAGGCACTACAGATACCTTTACCGGCTGGTTGTCCAGGCCTACCCTGATCATTTTAAAGCTCAGCGAAGGAGATTTGGTGGTAAGGTTCATGCTGCTGATATCCTGCAGGTTCACATAAGAGCCGGCAGCATACAGCAGCTGCAGGTTCTGGAACACCATGCCTTTGCAAAGGTTTTCGATCTGGTTTGCAGGAGGCCAGAAAGTAACCGTTGTAGCTCCATAGCCGCCTTCGCCGGTCATGCCATAAATTTTCCCTTTGGTGCCGGTGCCGATATCGCCCATCAGCATCCAGTCCTTTACGCCGCCCGCCACTTCATACCCAACCGATTCAGGGCTGTTGCCGGCGCGCATGCCATTATAGGTACCCATGGCAGCAGGCACATAAGTATAGAACTGCTGGTCAAGCGCCGACATGGTATGCAGGCTGGGCCGGCCAAAGGGCAATGAATAGTAAGGCCCATACGCATGCTGGTCGATCATGGCCACGAACCTGCGTGAATAGGTGAAATCGCGGATGGCCATGGTCTCTGGCTCTGAAAAGGCAGCAGTGCCATAATAAGTATCAGAGGAAGGCGAATTTGAGCCGCAGGCGCTCGAGGCGCCGGTGCAATTGCCCCAATCCACGCCATAGTTCCGGTTAAGGTCAACGCCATAATTGCCGCTGCCGTTGTTGCGCCTGTTCTTCCGCCAGCTGCTGCCTGCGCCGGTTGAGCGGTTAAATTCCCAGCCGTCAGGGTTTACGCAGGGCACGATGAATATTTCCCTGTTGTCAACCAGGTCGCGTATACGACTGTCCTTTGTATAGTTCTCGCAGAGGTATTGCATAAAAAAGATCATGCTGCTTCCTCCAATAGCTTCGCGTGCATGCTGCAGGCCCATAAAAAGCACTTCCGGCTCATTCGTCTCATCCACAGCTACATTATCGGATATCTTTACGCACCATATATCCCTGTTCTGTACCGATTTACCGATAGATGTTTTCTGGGCGATCGTGGGATAGGCCGCTACCAGGACATTGATAGCATCGGTCATCTCATCATAGCTATAATAACCTCCGAAAGTAAATTTTACCTCGAATGCCGAAGGGGTCGGGATGATATCATTAAGCGTTTTGCCTGTTTGCTCAAATGCCAGCCGGTTATTGCTATTGGAGGCCGGCCGCTCACCACGGGCCCTTTTTTCAAAGAAAGCTTTGTTCACCTCTTCAAGATGCTTTGCCACATCAGCTATCAAAACTTCATAGCGATGACCGGAGCGCCGAAGCTTTTCCAGGTCTGCAGCGCTGATCTCCGATATAAGCCCACCGTCCTCATCGTAAAAAAAATGATCGATGCTCAGCAGGCCCAGCAGCTCATTTCTTTCAGCCAGCGAGCCATGATGAAAAATCTTTACTTTACTGTACTTATCATGCGGCTGTGCCTTTAAAGACAGGCAGGAAAAAAGAATAAATACCAGGATAGGCGCTACGATCTTCTTCATGAAAGATAATTTTTCTGGATAATGGATATAGTTCTTAAGCTATTCTAAACGTCAATTACTTATTGATCAGCAGTTTTTTATTGATCACTCCTTCTTCGCTGATCACCTGCACCAGGTAAGTGCCGGCTGGCCAGGAAGAAGGAATGGGGAGCTCTACCGGTACAGTACCTGCCGACAGCAGGTGCTTCTGGCTGAACAGGAGATTTCCCTGCATGCTCATCACCCTTATCTCCACCTGCTTGCTTCTGCGGCCGGTAGCAATGGTAATAATAGCTTTGTCTTTTGCCGGGTTGGGCGCCAGCACCACGCTGGCGGGGTCATCGCCTATCCTGATCGTTCGGGTATCGCTGTACTTTCCTGTTCCGGAAGAAGCGCCAAGGCGCAGGCGGTAGCGCGACTCTCCAGCATAAGGAGCATTATCGTACCATTCATAATTATGATTACCTGGCGTACGGGCAGGGGCCACAAAGCCCAGCACCTCCCAGTCTGTGCCATTCTTGCTTCTCTGCACTTCATACCCAGGGAAATTATCATCTTCCATAGCAGAAGCCCAGGTAAGCTGTACTTTATTCCTGCTTTGAGCAACCGCATCAAAGCTGAAAAGACTAACAGCCAGCGGGTAGTTGTCAACAATAACGCGGTAGTCCTCCACTTCCCCGTCGCTGAAGAAGCCATTGGGATTATTGACCGTCATGCCATTGGCAGCCGAAGTAAGGCGCAGTCGCAGGTAAGTGGTGGTGCCATTGGTCAGGGTAGGCGAAATAGTGAAGCCCACCCAGTACACCCACACGTTCTGCATGGAAGACGAAGAAGGAACAGTAAAGGACCTGCCCTCTCCCGGGTCAAAAAGCCCATTGTTATTATAGTCGAGCCAGCCGCATAAGGTAGCGGGAGCGCCCGTATTATTAAAGACCCTTACCTGGGCAAAATAGTTAGGGTTGCCCGGCGCCAGTATCGGCACGTATAATAAGCCATCGTCAAACTGGTCTTCGGTAGAAGTAACGCCACGCTTCAGCCATTCTACGTTTACACCAGGCCCGAGCCTGAGCGTGGCGGCGCTGGTGTCGTGCACGGCAGGATCTACGCCTACAGGATCATAGCTGGCCGGGGCATCCCCAAAGTCCAGGAAAGGACGATAGGCTTCTGCCGCATCCCCAAGGCTTGGAATAGCCGGCGTGTACATGGGGTTGGAGGTAATACCATATTGCGTACCGATAGCGCCGGTGAGATTGTACTCAGCTATATAGGGCGCTGTAGAGGTGACCGAATAAGCATATTGCTGGTAAATCTTGCCGTCCCATCCTACCGATACCTGCCCGGGAACAAAGGAGGAAACCGCGTAAGTGTTGGTAACATTGCCCGTCATCATGTTGTAATGATATACGGCGCTGTTGGAAGGGGCACCGTTAAAGTCGTACAGCACGCCGTCATTGATGGCAAAATCGGCCCAGTCATGCAAAGCGGTAGAGATGGTGCCATTATCGGAAAGCGAGCCATATACCTGCGCAGCCCTGCCGGTGATATTTCCGGAGCCGTCAAAATCTATTTTCCATACGCATGATTTGCGGCCTGCCGCATAGCTGGCCCCGGTATATCCTTCAATACCGATATACAAGGACCCGTTGTAGAAAGCGGCGGCACCGGAGGTAACGCCGGACTCGTACGTAGATACGCCGATCGTACGCACATCGTTGATCACGGTGCTGATCACTCCTGTATTGACATCATATTTTTTGATCTTCAGCTCATTCCGGTCATTGGAGGTAAGGCTGTATGTATAATATACGATCCGGCTATAAGGATCATACGCTGTAGAGTTGATATTGGTATGACCAGGCTCGGTGAAAAGCAGGCGCGCCCTTCCGGTTACGGGATCTGTAAAATAAACATTATTGTTAAGCACGGTGATCACATACTGCGCCTGCCCGGTAAAAGGGCGCGATACGGCATAATAGCCTGTCGGGAAAGTACCCGTAACACAGGCCCTGATATTGGAAAGATAGATCTCGGGTGAAGTGGCTGTTCCGTTTGATGAAAGGGTGATGGTAATGGTCTTTACCGGCCCTGCCACGGCCACATCGATGGTGCCGTCATTGCTGGCATTGCCAACCTCGCAGGTGGTGCCGGTACAGGCAGTAGCTACCGGGCTGGTGCCGCTGCCGCTTAACGGGGTAAGGGTAAGGATAGTAGACAAGGTGTTCCGTTTGGAAATAACCGTGGTTATATCCGCATTCGCCGCATTCTTGCTGTTGAGCGTTACGATCTGCCGGCGATCAATATCATAGATCGAAAAAGCAACATTGGTCACAGGCTGCTCAAAGACCATGGTAATGGTGCCGTTATTATCGAACTGCACCTTTGTTCCTGCATCTGCCGTATGGGTGTTATTCTCACCAGATAAGGTCATGCCCGTTGTCATCGTAAATGTGACGGCATTGGTCCCCAACCCGAACTTTTGAGTATAAGGAAAGCTGGTTGCATTATAATAGGTGGTGTAGCGGGTGCCGGAGGAAGGAAGAAAATCGATATTCGTCCAGTTGAGAGTGGCCTGGGTATAGCCGGTACCGCACTGCGCGAAGGTTAGGTTGGAAGCAGGTAAACAGAGCGTCCCAAACACAGCGGCCAAAAGCCGATAGGCAAGGTTTTTCATGTACAGATATTTTGGTTCGGTTTTCGTCTATGGCTTACAGAAATCCTGTAGAACCGTTTGATTTTAGGATATTGATGATTTGAGTGCGAATATTAGTATAAATACTTATAATTACAACAGCCTGGTATCTTTTCACGAAAGATCGAGTACAAATTCAGGTAGCCTATGTTTTTTTACGAAGTATAAATACCAGCAGCTTCTTTTGTCAATATGCTTCATGAGGACCTGCACAGGTATATTCGAACCCCGGATGGGGCTGCCTGTTTTTTACAAGCGCTCCCTGGAAAATCTGTATTTTTACTATATATACTTAATCAGTTGAGCTATGACCTCTAACGAAAAACCGGTGATCGGCATATCCTGCGGTGATATCAATGGCATCGGCATAGAAATTATCATCAGGGCCTTTTCCGACAACCGGGTGCTGGATCATTGTACGCCGGTTATATTTGCGTCCAACAAGGTTATCAACTTTTACAAGAAGTCTCTTCCCGATCTGCAATTCAATTACCAGAACATCAAAGATTTCAGCCGTCTTAATCCCAAGCAGGTCAACCTGTTCAACTGCTGGGAAGAAGAAGTGGCGGTACAGCCGGGACAGCTAAGCGATATAGCCGGTAAATATGCAGCGCTTTCGCTGCAGACCGCCGTGGCCGCGCTGAAGCAGAAGCATATAGATGGATTGGTAACGGCCCCTATCCATAAAAAAAATATACAATCTTCCGAATTTTCCTTTACCGGCCATACGCCCTACCTGAAAGCCATGTTCGAGGCGCAGGACGTGGTGATGATGCTTTGTGCCGGTGGGTTCAGGGTTGCGCTGGTCACGGAGCATGTACCTGTCGTCGAAATAGGCCGGTATATAACGAAGGAGAATATACTCGGCAAGCTGGCGATCGTTCACCAAAGCCTGCGCGCGGATTTTGGCATCGATACCCCGCGGATCGCCGTGCTTGGCCTCAACCCGCATGCAGGTGATGAAGGCCTGATCGGGAACGAGGAAGAGACCGTGATACGCCCGGCCATCAAGGAAGCCAGGAACAGGAATATCCTTGCGGTTGGCCCGTACAGCGCAGATGCTTTTTTTGCCCGCCGTCATTTTGAGAAATTTGATGCAGTGCTGGCCATGTACCACGACCAGGGGCTGATACCTTTCAAATCGCTGGCCCCGGGAGAAGGCGTCAATTTCACGGCAGGCCTGCCGGTGGTAAGAACCTCTCCCGATCACGGTACGGCCTTCGATATCGCCGGTAAAGGCAAGGCAGATGCTTCCTCTTTTATTATCTCGCTGTTTGAGTGCATCGATATCATCCGCCGCCGGCACACCTATGCCGATAATCGAAAAAACCCTATCCGTAAAGTAAACCCGGAAGTGTTTGAAAAGATGGAAGACGAAGCCATCTAACAAGACGAGGTTTCCTGGCTTTCGCTGTTTCGTGATGGGAATTAAGCAATTAGCTGCGAGGAAAAATATTTCTACCTTGAAGGCTTGCATTTCCGGGAAGCCCTTGTTAAGTTTGCCTTCCGCATAAAACACATCTTTCTGCGAAAAACTACATAAAGACCGGCCTGCAGCCAGGCAGTCATTATCCAATATTTCTGTGGGAATTGAATCACTTCAAAACCCTAAGAAATGAGCATCACAACCTTTTACCTGTCTTTTCTCCTGCTGGGCGCAGCAGGAAACCACCTGCCCGGGCACACCGGCAACGATTTTCCTGCACAGCAGGTGTTTTGCAGCGGGCATACCGCTACCATCGAAGATTTTACCACCTCCTTCAACAACAACAAGACCTTGCTAAGCTGGTCGGTATCGTTGAATGAAAAAGCCGATCATATAGAGGTGGAAAGAAGCGTTGACGGGAAAAGCTTCTCGCTGGCCGGTCTCGTATTGTGCAGTGAAAAAAGCGCGACCGATCATTACCGCTTCTACGAGCCTGCAACAAAAAAGAAAGTTTATTACCGCCTGCGCCTTGTCTGTAATGATCATAGCGTAAGCTACTCAGATATTATCTGATCGCTAAAAAGACCAAGATCACTGAACCCTGGACGGTTCCTGATCACTCATGCACCCAGGAAAGGCTCCTTGAAGAAGGAGCCTTTATAATAACCGGCAGCTTTGGTATCATACAAAATGAAAGCGGTCACCGGATCCCGTATAAATTATCCTCGACCATTACCGTTAAAATAAAAAAGGCCGTATTCCTCCTGGAAATACGGCCGGTACTCTCTATTGTAATTGTTCTAAGCTTAACGACGAATGATCTTCTGCTCGAGCGAAGCGCCCTGGCTGCTCACGCGGAGTATATAGGCGCCCGGAGCTACCTGCTGCAGCGGGAGCGATTTGGTTTGGGTGCTGTTCTTGTCCTGAACGCTAAGCACAGGCTGACCGCTCAGGCTTACCAGCTCATATTTTACAGTCTTGTCCTGCCATTCGCGCGGGATAGTTACCCGTATTTCGGTAGTGGCCGGGTTAGGAAAAGCTGTTACCGAAAAAGCGATGCCCTGCTTATTGCCCAGGTGAATGATGCGTACATCGGAGTACTCCGCCCTTCCGTCAATATCTACAGCGCGCAGGCGATAGAATATATTGCCTGTTTGCCGGTCGATCCGGTTGTCGGTGAACTGGTAGCTTATGTCGGCCGAGGTATTTCCCATTGCAAATACCAGCCCCGCTTCAGAAAAGTTTTTCCCGTCCGTGCTTTTCTCGACAACAAAGTGGCTGGCGTTCTTCTCTGCTGAAGTTGTCCAGCGCAGGTCTACCTTGTTATCGCCGAGAATAGCGGTGAAGGCCGAAAGCTTTACCGGCAGGATGATCTGGTTAGGATAATTAAACCCTTTCATATAGAGGCTGAACTGCCGGCTGGCGCTGGCTGCCCCTACAGTGATCGAACCAAAGCGGAGCGTAAAGGACGATACATTGTTCTTCTTTACGGTGTACATGTTCCCGTAGGCGCTTGTATCGATGCCATTGCGTTCTATGCCCAGTATATTGGTGCCCCTGAACTTGCGGAGCAGTATGTTTACCACCGAGATGTCAAGCGTATTGCTCATATAGCTGGCGGTGCCTCCATTCATATCGATCTCGCAAAACTCTTTCAGGGTGGCATTGCCGTCGATATCCAGCGCAGTAGCCTGCAGGCTGTCGACCATCTTGGGCGTGGTTGTTCCTGCCACATAGAAGCTTATGGTAAATACAGCATACGATTCACGGGTGCCCCCAGGCGTTCTTACTTCGGGCTGAAGCGCGTTTATATAGCCAACACCGGCTGTGTTATCATCTATCTTTCTCACCTCGGCCCCGTTGACCAGGCTATCGATGCTTACGCGGGCATCGGTGCCTGTTGCAACATTCTGGAAAAGGTAAACGGCATTTCGCTGCAGATCGGTGCCGGAAATAAGCTGTGGGTTTTTAAATATCAGTCCGGGAGTGGACTGGCTGCTGGCAGCAAAAGAAAATAACAGGCAGGCAGAGGCAAGCATGCCAAAAAAGGGTAACGTTGTTTTCATACAGTATTATTAGTAGGTACGGGTAAACAATCGGAAAACATATGGAAGAAGGAGAGGTATCTGGCAGCAATAGCTACAATGGTAAATATATCTTCCTGCCCAGTGTTTTTACGAATGCTGATGCGAAAGTAATGCACGTAATTTATCTATGCAAATTTTACACGTATTTTTTCTTGATATTTTACGTATTTTCCGAAAAATTATTAAACAGAAAATAATAATATTCTTATAATCAACACTTTGAATTTTTCAAGCTACGTATAATTACGATAAAGAAAAAAGGCTACCGGATCAATAGCCTTATGGTTAGCAACAGCCGGGACTGACAATTTATGCCGGCCGGTTTTCAAGGGTATTATTTTATATCGCTTATTGCCGTTCGCCAGTTGTTATTGGCAAGCTCATATTGATGAAGGCTTTCTTTGCGCAGGCGCATCAATGCAAAAAGAAGAAAGATCAGCAGCAGTGTTAGCAGGCAGCAAAAGATGCTTCCTGTTTTCCAGTCGCTATCCGTATTCACCCGTTTGCTATAAGGAACAGCTGGCCTGGCAGGGTCAGGCGGTATAGGTTGTCCTGGTTTTTCTGCCAGGCTTACAGGAGCATTAGCGGCAATGGTGCTGTTTGTTTCTTCCATCATGGTTCTTATCATTCCCTCGATAAAAGATGAGCGGTTGCCAGGTATCAGCCCCCGCCCACCTTATAGCCATCTAAACCCAGGTCAAAGAAAGCGAGAAACATTACCCGTTCACCGGAATTTCGATAACCTGTTTTGTTCTCCCGGTAAACCATCCTTTTTTGACGACGGAGCAAAGCAGCTGTGCATGAAAGACATTACAGCTCAGGGAATACCGACCAATAGCAAAGCACAATGCGACGTCTTTCATCGTAATCACGGTAATCAGCTATGTAGGGAAGCGGCAGCTCTTCACCTTTCCCGATAGCCAGGTAAGACATCCTGAGCTGCTTGTAGTTATTGAAGCATGAAGCCTTCTGCATTACCAGGAACTTAAGCTGCCGCAACAGCTCCTGCGCCCTCAGCTGCGATAGCTGCCGGTTAAGCTCCTGCCGGCTGGGACTTTCCTGCCGCAGCATTCTTTTGAGGGTCATATGCAGGTCGCTCGAATCCGTGATCATGGCAGCGTCGGCATAGCCGATCAGCACGATAGAAGCAGTATGATTGATCCCATTATAGCGATTAGAGAAAGCCGCTACCGTATCCACTACAGGATCAAAAAGCATTTTCACCTTGTCGAAGCTGTTCGCTGGTATCTGGTATACTCCCGGATCAAAAAAAGCAGCCAGGCTAAAAAGATTGTAGGTAGCCATGTTCAAGGCATCGGTGAACATCTGGTATACCTGCTCCCGCTTGCCGGCGCTTGCATTAAAGGTGTCCAGCTCAAGCAAACGCGGGCGGATCTCTTTCATATACTCCTTACGAAAACGACGCCTGCTGCCCAGGACGTTCTCTATGACAACAGCATTGGCCGATGCCATATCCAGCCGGCCTTTTAATTTTCCGAACGACCTGTTGAGGCTATTGCTGGTAGCGCTGTCGATGCTCCTGGTACGGTATCTTGTAACCGCGAAGGCTGTAAGGCTGTCAAGGTCTTTACGCTCCTGTTGCTGCAATGCATTGAATGTTCTTACTGTTTTCCGGGCGTCCCTGATCTTTTGCTGGGTAGTGCAGGATAAGAGCGCTGCAGGCACAAGCAGCATCGCCAATAGCTTTTTCATCGATAAAGTTTTAACCGGGTAAGGGAAAGGGCTACGGATCAAAAACAGCAAATCGGTTATGCGGCCTAAGGCAGGGCTCCTACTCTCCATCCGTCGCCGGAAGAAGCTGATGTTGCTTTTTTAACCCGCTGTTCCAGCAGCCGGTTATATACTTTATTCCTGTCTTCGGCAGAACGGAAGGAAGGAGGGCCTTCCTCTATGCCGATATCTTTGCGGAGCGTATTGATCAGTGAAGTTCGGGCCGGCAGGTTCAGGTCGTTGCTGGTGAGCAGCAGCTGGTCTACATAAACGCTACGGTCTGCAGGCAGCTTAGGGCCAGTATTATTGATAGACGCCCAGAAAAAGATCATTACTGCAAAAATCAGCAAGGCGCCGCTCCATAGGATCAGCAGGGCAGATAGCGCACCCCTGCCGGTTTCAAGACTGGTTTTTTTCATACGTCATTATTTTCCCCCACCCCCAATGCTACTACCAAGACAGTAGCACGAATATTGGTCACAGGCTTAGCGCGCGCTCCAGCCTGGTAACAAATTCTACTGACAATTTAGCATTAATTCCGTTCATCGCGATTTCTTTTTCTATCTCGGCCAGCCGGCGAAATACGATATGATCAGGTCCCAGCGGGGAAAAAGTGGAACGAAGGCGATGCAGGACCTTTGCCGCTGCCTGTTGGTCCTCTCCTGCTGCCATCAGCTCTTTTTTGTCATGCAGCCATTGCTCCCTCATTGCCTCCGATAATCTTTCAGCCTTTTCCTCGTCACCGTTCACAGCCTGCAACAGATATTCATTCTTGCCTGCCTGCTTTCCTGCTGTTGGCGAAGCTTGTGCTTTACCCGGCAGGAATATCCTGATCGACTCCAGCAGCTTATGCTCTTCGAGGGGTTTTGATACATAAGCATCAAAACCTGCAGCAAGACATTTACCCGCCTCTTCGCGGGATACATATGCCGTAATAGCGATCATCGGTACCTGCAGCTGCATTTCCCGGCGTATATGCCTGGCCGTTGCATAACCATCCATCACCGGCATCTGTATATCCATTAATACCAGGTCGTAGGAATTGGCTGTTAGCAGCCGGATCGCTTCTTCGCCGTTGGCGGCAAATTCAGGGACCGTGCCGTAACGCTCCAGCAGGTGCCCGAGCAGCAGCTGGTTTGTCTTGTTATCTTCTACTGCCAATACACGATAACCGGCCAGCCAGGGCTTTTCCTTTAAAGGCAAAACCTGTTGCTTGCGTATATCCCCTGCTTTCCCGTTCACTTTTTCAAAAGGAAGAGAAAAGCTGAAAACAGAGCCATTTCCCGGCTCACTCTTTACCGAGATGGTTCCTTCCAGCATATCCACCAGGCTTTTTACAATGGTAAGCCCAAGGCCTGTGCCTCCATGCTGCCGGGTAGTGGCATGCCCCAGCTGCTCGAAACGCTGGAAAATGGTGCTTAGCTTATCAGGCGGGATGCCGGCACCGGTATCGCTTACGCTGAAGCTCACCCGCAAGCGGTCATAAGGCAGCTCACCGGTTACCGATACGCTTACCTGCACAGTACCGCCCTGGGTGAACTTGATGGCGTTGCTGACAAGGTTAGTAAGTATCTGCTTCAGCCTTTCGGGATCGCTTTTAAGAAAGCGGGGCAGCTTTTCATCGACCTCGGAAATATAGGCCAGTCCTTTTTCGGTCAGCGTAGCCGAAAACATCAGCTGTATATCGCGGAGCAGCTCACGCAATTCAAAGACCCGTTTTTCGATCCGCAGCTTGCCGGCTTCTATCTTGGAAATATCCAGCACATCATTGACGATATTGAGCAGGTTATAGCCGGCCGAGCTGATAATGCCTGCATATTGCCTTTGCTCTTCATTAAGAGGTGTTTGCGACAGCAGCTGCCCAAAGCCAACCAGGGCATTCAGGGGAGTGCGCAGCTCATGGCTCATATTGGCCAGGAACTGGTCCTTGGCCTCGGTAGAGCGCTGCGCTGCTTTTTGAGCCTGCTTCAGCTCGCTGATCAGCTGCAGCTGCCGGGCATGCCTTATTACAATGATAGTGGTCATGATCAGGATGGCAACGATAGCGGCGATGGCCAGAATACGGTTGTAAAGCGAAAGCTTGTTGGCCTGCGCCGTGTTGGTGATCAATGTTTCCTGCAGGTCTTTTTCCAATTGTTTCTGCACTTCAAGGCAGTTGGTGTAGATGCTGTCGCCCAGCTGCTGCTTCCGCAAAGAGTCGAGCAGCTTTATTTGCAGGGCCTCGTTGCTGCCCGCCTCAAGCGCCTGGAATGAAAGATTGACCTGGCTGATGATATGGCCGTTGATCTTTTCCAGGAACAGGCTGGTACGATCGTCGGCCGCAGCTCTCATCAATGCATTGCTGTTATATTCCAGCAGGGTCAGTGAATCGCCGAGGCTTTTGGCGCGGCGGCTGTTGGCCATAAAAGAGGGCCTGAGCTTGGATTGCAGGTCGAAGGCAAGGTTCACCAGCTCCTGCATCCTGTTATTGATCTTGAATGTTTCCACGGCCTGCAGGTTCCCTTGCTTCAGGGCCAGCGTAGCCTGGTTGGTCAGCAATTGCGCAATGAAGATCAGCACCATCAGGGCCAGGGAAAGCAGCACGATAGGAAGGTACCGGCGGGAGATTTTCATAACGCAAAAAATTACAACAAATGGAGGCTTTGCAATAGCTGTTCCCGGTAAGAGTCAGATACCGGGATCGCCACATCATGTATATGCACTACCATATCTTCTATATAATCTATTTTGCTCAGGGCAATGATATAGCTGCGATGCACCCGGATAAAGCGGGCCGCAGGCAACCGCTCTTCCAGCAGGCGAAGGCTGGAGTGAATGATATAGCTTTTGCCTGGCACGTGGATGCGTGCGTAGTCGCCCTTCGCTTCCATCCAGAGAATATCGTTGAGATCGAGCTTCCTGATTATTTTTTTCTCTTTGATAAAAAGATGGTCAGGCGATACTTCCTGCCCGAGCTGCGTATCTTTTCCTTTGAGCAGCTCTGTGGCCCGCTCTACGGCCAGCATCATCCGGGAAAGGGAAAAAGGCTTGACAAGATAATCGACCACGTTCATCTCGAAGGCTTCTACGGCATAGCCCTGCTTGGCCGTGATAAGGATCGTGAGCGGCTTATGGGGCAATAGCTTGAGCAGCTCCAGGCCCGTCATACCGGGCATTTCTATGTCGAGGAAAAGAATATCGATAGGGGTTTCTTCCAGCAGCCTGCGGGCCGACAGGGCATCTTCGCATTCGCCCGCTATTTCCAGCGTTCCCAGCTTTTCCAGCAGCTGGCGAAGCATCATACGGGCTACGCTGCTGTCGTCCACGATCAGGCATCTTGATGTTGGCAATTCTTTCATAGCTTATGCAATGGTTGTTTTCCGGGTTAGCAGCAGGCGCCTGGCTACTAATACCTTGCAAACATACCAAATATAAAAAAAGCCCCACCAGAGCGGGGCTGTGTATCTGTGCGGGACACTGTTAATTTTTATACTGGGCAGCGATAGACTGGGCCAGCTCCACCATTTTCTTCAGGCCGTCCTCAGGCAGGTTACCCTTTTTGAACTGGGCCATTACATCGGGAAGCTTATTGTCCATTTCCATCAGGAAGTGGTCCTCAAACTCTTTCACTTTCCTGACAGGTACGTCCTTGATCAGGCCGTTGGTGCCCAGGTAGATTATCGCAACCTGCTTTTCTACGGGAAAGGGGGAATATTGCGGCTGCTTCAGGATCTCAACGTTCCTGGCGCCTTTATCGATCACGTTCTTGGTTGCGGCATCGAGGTCGCCACCGAACTTGGAGAAGGCTTCCAGCTCACGGTACAGGGCCTGGTCGAGCTTCAGCGTACCGGCTACCTTCTTCATCGACTTGATCTGCGCATTCCCACCTACGCGGCTTACAGAGATACCCACGTTGATGGCAGGACGGATACCGGAAAGGAAGAGGTTAGACTCAAGGAATATCTGCCCGTCGGTAATAGAGATCACGTTGGTAGGGATATAGGCTGATACGTCACCGGCCTGCGTTTCGATGATCGGCAGGGCGGTCAGCGAGCCGCCTCCTTTTACGAGGTGCCTGATGGAATCCGGCAGGTCGTTCATGTTTTTTACGATCTCGTCGTTATTGATGACCTTGGCCGCTCTTTCCAGCAGGCGGCTGTGAAGATAGAATACGTCGCCAGGATAAGCTTCACGACCCGGGGGACGGCGCAGCAGCAGGGACACTTCGCGGTAGGCTACGGCCTGCTTTGAAAGATCGTCGTAAATGATCAGCGCCGGACGGCCGGTGTCGCGGAAGAACTCACCGATAGCAGCCCCGGCAAAAGGCGCGTAGAACTGCAGCGGGGCCGGGTCGCTGGCAGAAGCCGCCACAATAGTGGTATATTCCATAGCTCCTGCATCCTGCAGGGTCTTCATCACCCCGGCAATGGTAGAGGCTTTCTGGCCGATGGCTACGTATATGCAATATACAGGCTGGCCTGCATTGAAAAATTCTTTCTGGTTGATAATGGTATCGATGGCGATCGCCGTTTTACCGGTCTGGCGGTCACCAATGATCAGCTCACGCTGGCCACGGCCGATAGGGATCATGGCATCGATGGCTTTGATACCGGTTTGCAGCGGTTCCTTCACAGGTTCACGGAAGATAACACCGGGAGCTTTACGTTCCAAGGGCATCTCATAGCGTTCGCCGGTGATGGGCCCCTTACCGTCGATAGGCTCGCCAAGCGTATTTACCACGCGGCCCGTCATGCCTTCGCCTACTTTAATAGAAGCGATCTGGCCGGTACGGCGCACTTTTGCGCCCTCCTTGATATCGCCGCTTTCACCCATCAACACCACACCTACATTATCTTCCTCGAGGTTCAGCGCGATAGCGCGCACGCCATTCTCAAACTCCACCAGCTCACCGTAACGAACATTGTTAAGACCGTAAACCCGGGCGATACCATCTCCCACCTGCAGTACGGTTCCTACCTCTTCCAGGTCGGCGCTGGCGTTAAAATTGCTCAACTGCTGGCGCAGTATCGCACTTATTTCATCTGGCTTTATGTCTGCCATATCTGTATAGGTTTTTTGCTTTTTGGAAGGCAGGAGCGCGCTCCTGTTTTTCGGCTGCAAAAGTAGGGTAACGTTGACGGAGAAACAAAAAAAGACCCCGAAATATCGGGGTCTTTTGCTTATATCATGGGAGCATTAGCGGATAACCAGCTTTTCTACCCTTTTTTCTTCCGGTAAACGTATATCGAGCATATAAAGCCCGGCAGGCAGGCCGGCTATATCCAGCGAAGCCTTGGCCGCAAAAGCGCTCACCTGCTTCCAGCGGCGCACTACCTGGCCCTGGGCATTGAGGAGGCTTATATCGGCTGGCGACGTGCTGCCGGCAATAAAGATGCTGACCTCGTCGCGGGCCGGGTTGGGGTTCAGGCTCACTATCAGCCCTGATTTTTCGATACGGGCCTGGCGGATGTCGGAAAGACGCTCACGGCTGTCAAAATCCGTCTGGCGCAGGCGGTAGAAGTAAACCGTTGACGGCTGTACGAAATTATCGACAAAGCTGTAGGTAGAGCGCCTGGTCACGGTGCCATTGCCATCTATCCAGCCGAGACGCTCAAAAGTGACGCCGTCAGTGCTGCGCTCTATCACAAAACCGCGGTTATTGGTCTCCTGCTCGGTGGTCCATTTCAGCAAAATGCTGGTTTTCTGGGCAACAGCTTCAAAGCTGAGGCTGTTCACCGGCAAAGTAGTGGCAGGCGATACCAGCATGAACTGGGAGAAGCCGCCGGTGAAGTTACCGGTAAAGGAAGCATATCCCCTGGTGCTGCGCTGGTCGTTGACCACTGCATCGACCAATTGGGCATCAACAGCGGTAATAGTGCCTAAAAGGTTTACGCCATTTCTTACTTTCATCAGCTTAAGATTTGGCACATTGCTGCCCCAGGCAGCCAGCTCGGCCGTGGTGAAATAGAAGGTGGCCTGGTAAGAAGCCGTGGTATTGGAAGTCTGCGGCTCGATCGAGATCACTTTCTGGCTCCTTAAGTAGGTGCCTGAAGGAGTGATCAGCGAAGCAGTGCCGGTGCCAGCGCTTTGTATGCTGCCGGTAACGCAACCCAACGTCTCCGAGATATTGCTAAGCCTGGCTACCACCCTTTGATTGGAGCTGGTGTACAGGTACACATCATTTCCCTGGAAAATATTGGTAGAAGTTCCCTGGCCCTGAGTGCTTTCAACCGTCACAGCTTCCCCGGTCAGCCTCACATTGTCTATGGTAATCGGAGGCTGACCCAGTACGGTGGCATTGCATATCCAACGGAAGAGGAAGCTAAGGGTGGATGCTCCCCGCGCAGCCTCAGGTAATGTTATAGATACGTTCGTAAGCGTGGAATACCCCTGCAGATAGGCTATGCCTGAATAATTGACCCCGTTAATGGAATAATAGACATACCCATAGTCAGTGTTAACCTGGCCGTTACATACGAAGTCGAAGCTGAGCACCAGGTTCTTGAGCCCTGTAGCATTTACGGTCGGTGTCCACAGGCGCGCATCTGTTGTTACGTTGCTGTAAGAAATAGGGGCCGTTCCATTGCTGACCGAAGTGGCATCACCATTGGATATATGCGCCGTATTGCCTGTAAAGCCGTAAGTGCTGGCACCGGCGCTGTTGATCACCCATTTATTGGTGCCGGTATTGTTGGTCACCGTCCAGCCGGTAGGCAATGAATTATCAGAAGCAGTCCCAAAATCTTCGTTTATCAGGGTAACCGTTCCCGCTTGGTCCACTACCCCTACAAAATCATCATCAGCGATCAAAATGGTTTGCGTAGGCGGCGTGCAGGATGGAAGGGTCTGCACACCTGTGCCCGTGATATTAAATCCAAGAATGATGGTTTCAGTGCTTTCCACCTCTGCATCGTCGAGGATGCGTACGGTAAATGTCTTAACGCTATTATCCCCGGCCGTATACGTGACCGAAGAAGGGAATATGATATAATCCACGCCGTCCGTAGCCGTTCCTGCCCTTGTCAGCGACAGCGTTGCCGGGCCATTTGCCTCCACGGCCACCCTTACATTAACAGCAATGTCCTTATAGCTGGGACAGCCGGTAGTAGCAGCAGTTTCTGTAGTGGATTTTATGTTTGCCAGGTCAAAGCTGATAGCATTGGATACCTGGGGAGCGGCTGCCAGCGAAGTGATCAGTTCCTTCCGTCTTGCACAGAATGCCATAACAGCCTGGCATCGCTCCGACTGGTTCATTGTGAACGTATTGAGGCAGGCATCATTGCTATAGTCCATGTAGTTCTCAAACATCTTGGCCATAGACGGCGTACAACCGTTCAGCGTACCCGGGGCAGGACAGCCGCTGGTGGAAGTGTTCTGTACCGGAGTATCGTCGCAATAGTCGGTTCCGCAGGTAGCATCCCCCCATATATGCCTGAGGGCGAAGTAGTGCCCCAGCTCGTGCGTCAGCGTACGGCCATAGTTGTAAGGGGCCGCCGTTCCCGGTAAGTTCAGGCTTCCTACGCTGCCTGTCAGGATCACCACACCGGCAGTAGTATCCGTTTCGGTGCTGGCAATGCCCAAGGTAATGCCGGCTCCTGCCGTGCCCTGCGGGAAGGTAGCGTAGCCCAGCAAAGTGCTGTTGATAAAGTTGGCCACCCATACATTTACATAATTGTATGGGTTCCAGTAGCTGTTCGGCTTAACGGTATTATTAAAATAGTTTTGCACTGCCGTAGTAGTGGTAAAGGAAGTGGGATTGGTCCATCCCCTGGCTCCCCTGTTGATCCTGTTTATTCCGGGCTCGCACAGAATATTGCCGTTTGGATCGATAGTGGCAGGAGCAAAACGCACTCCCATATCTTCCGATACCCCGTAAGCAGAACCGGACAGGTTTGCATAGTCCAGGTTCAGCTGATTTATCTGGGCATACACATAATCAGCGCTGAGATTAGTTCCTGTACCAGGCGCTTCTCCCGCTTCATGGATTATGTGGAAAATAATAGGGACGGTGTAGATCTGGGTAGGGGCTCCGTTGGTACGAAAGCGGCGGTTCATCTCTATCAGCTGCTTCATTCCTTGCTCATACATCTGATCATTAAATCCTTTAGCTTTTGCTTCATTCATCATTTCAGCAAAGCCACACTTTTCACTGGTAGGTGAACCAATAAATTGCCCTGAAGAGGGAATGGGCGTTAAAGTAACCTGGCCAAAGGCACAGGTAAATAGCAGCACAAATAGCGCTGAAAGCGGGTAGATTTTCTTCATACAGATTGAATTGTTTAGGTAAAATTACATAGTGAATATACTAACTTTTCATATCCTGCCGTTTTTTGCCCCATCTCATTTTTTGAGCTCCCTGCAAATAAAAAAGCCCGCAGAAATCTGCGGGCTTTCTATACCAATGGTTATTTATCTTATCTTATATATAAAATCATTGTTATCAAATTGTTTGGCGATAGTTTTTAGATCGTAAGAGATGCTGGCATCCACCAGCTTATCGCCCGCCTGCAATACAAACCCGCCTATCAGGCTATCATCCACCGCGGTTTCCAGCTCGATATCAGGATAACCGCCAGTAGCTTTTACCTGGTTGATAATGTCGTTCTTGATGCTGTCGCTTACCGGCACGGCCGTAGTAAGCATTACCGTATGAATATTTTTATGCTCCTTATAAAGACCGATAAAAGCATTGATGATCTCGGGCAGGTTCATTTCCCTTCCCTTGCTGACCAGCAGGTTATTGAACGCCGCCGTCAGCCCTGAAATATGGCTTCCCGTAACGGCTTCCAGTATCTTTTTCTTTACATCCGCCTTGATAATAGGGCTACGCAGCAGGTTCACAAAATCGCGGTTGCTTTTGCACACTGCCTTCAGCCATTGCATATCGGCATATACCTGCTCCAGCTGTCCCCGCTCGATAGAAAGATCGATCAGGGATTTGGCATAACGGGCGGCTAAACGAGGGTTGTTCATGTTGAGCAGTTTAAAGGAAATGTGAGGATATAGATCAGTTCAGCTTCACTTCATCCACCAGGCTCTTGATATAATCTTCCTGGCTGGCTTTATCGGCCAATTCTCTTCTCAGTATTTTTTCGCTCACTTCTATTACAAGCTTCCCAACCTGGTTTTTCACTTCGGTAAGGGCTGCCATCTTCTGGGCATTGATAGCTGCCTGGGCTTCGGTAATGATCTTGGCAGCCTCTGTCTTGGCCTGCTCCTTGGCTTCATTGATGATCTTGTCCTTCGTATCCCTGGCTTCTTTCAGCAGCTGGCCTCTTTCTTCACGGGCCCTGGCCAGCAAAGCTTCATTCTCGCTCTGCATCTGGGCCATTTCGGCCTTTACTTTTTCGGCAGTAGCGATAGAGCCGGCAATATTGGCCTCGCGCTCATTCAGCGATTTGATGATAGGCTTCCAGGCAAATTTTTTCAGGAGCAGCAATACAACCACGAACGCTACCAGCGTCCAGACAAAAAAACCAAGATGAGGAGTTAATAAACTCATACGATTAATTATTATAAAGTTGACGGGCCCCGTGCAACCGGCCCATTATTTCCTGCAAGATAGAAAGAACTGTACCCTCCGCCCTGTGCTTCAGGTACAGCACTTCGTTGGGAAGCATGATTACTTCAGCACTGCCAGCAGACCGGCAATTACCGCGAACAGCGCCACACCTTCCACGAAGGCGGCTGTAAGGATCATACCACCACGGATGTCGTTTGCAGCTTCCGGCTGACGGGCAATCGCTTCAGTAGCGCCTTTACCTATCTGACCGATACCGATACCGGCACCGATAGCTGCGAGGCCAGCACCGATAGCGCCGCCAAAATGCGACCAGCTTCCGGTAACTTCCAACAGAACGTTCATTAAATCCATGATTCTGAGTTTATATAATTAATAAAAAACGAAACAAATTAATGAGGATCTTCCTCGTAATGATGATCACCAATGGCCTGGCTGATAAATACCGCTGTCAGGTTGGTGAAGATGAATGCCTGGATAAAGGCCACCAGTATCTCGATCGTGTAAATGAACACGGCAAAAGCTATAGATACCGGGGTAAAGGCAATACCCGCCGTTTTTGTCATCTCGGTGAAAATAAAGATCAGGCTCACAAAGCTCAGGATGATGATATGCCCGGCCGTCATGTTGGCGAACAAACGCACAATCAGGGCAAAAGGCTTCGTAAATACTCCCAGCAGCTCAACCGGCAGCATCAGTATCTTAACAGGCACCGGAACACCGGGGAACCAGAAGATATGACCCCAGAAATGGGTATTGCTGCTGAACAGTATCACGATCAGGGAAATGATGCCAAGCACAGCCGTAAAAGCAATATTACCGGTTACGTTAGCCGCTCCCGGCAGCAGGCCGAAAATATTATTGATCAGGATAAAAAAGAACAAGGTCAGCAGGTAAGGCAGGTATTTCTGGTATTTGGGGCCCAGGTTGGGCTTGGCCACGTCGTCACGAACGAACATGATCACCGGCTCGATAGCGTTCTGCAGGCCCTTGGGAGCAGAAGTAACGCCCTGGCCGGTCCGGTATTTCCGGGCCATGGAGGTCATAAGCCAGACCAGCACGGCCAGCGCCAGGAACATCTGCACCACGTTCTTGGTCAGGGAGAAATCATATACTTTCACCGACCCGTCCACAGCCCCGGCAGCATCTACCGCTACAATATCATGACCAACCAGCTTGTAGCCCTTGTAGGTCTCATGGCCATGATGAAAACGGGAAGACATGAAAATATCCAGGCCGCGCTGCGGCGAATAGAGTATCACCGGCAGGGGAAGCGTGGCATGAAAATCTTCACCGCCCTCTTTTTCGATCGTGAAAAAATGAAACTCATGCGCATCGGCAATGTGGTCCAGCATAGCTGCACCCGGATCGAATTTAGCCTCTTTTCCATGAGCGGCCCCTTCTTCATGCCCCTGGCCATGATCCTGTGCTGACACAGATTGGCCGGAAAGCCCCAGAAAAAGACTGAAAACCGCTATAGAAAAGGATCTTAGACATCTGAAAGTCATACCACCCTGAAATTTGGCGCAAAGATAAGGGGGCAGGTGCTAAAAACGGAATCAGGCCGCAGGATTTTGAGCCAAACGGGCTTTTTTTATCCTGGCAGGCAGAACCGGCACCCGGCCCACCCGCTGCTCGGCCATACCTATGCTTTCAGGCCGTGCTTTTCAAACTGCATCTCATGAAGGCCTGCATAGAAGCCGCCTTTGGCCAGCAGCTCCCGGTGAGTGCCTGCTTCGCGTACTTCACCCTTGTCCAGCACAATGATCTTGTCAGCTTTCCGGATGGTGGACAGCCGGTGGGCGATCACTATGGCGGTACGCCCTTTGATAAGGGTATCGATGGCGTGCTGGATAAGCTGCTCACTTTCCGTATCCACCGAAGAAGTGGCCTCATCCAGCACCAGTATCGAAGGATCGTAAAGCATGGCGCGGATAAAGGACAATAGCTGACGTTGCCCGAGCGAAAGCGTGGCCCCGCGTTCCATGACATTGTAATCATAGCCGCCCGGGAGCTGCATGATAAAATCGTGCATTTCGATCAGCCTGGCAGCCTCTTCCACCCGTTCGCGGCTGATCGCCTCATTGCGAAGGGTGATATTCTCCATCACTGAACCCGAGAACAGGAACACGTCCTGCAGCACCACGCCTATATGACGACGCAGGTATTCAGGATCATACTCATTGATGTTCACGCCATCTATGCAGATAGCCCCTTTCTGCACCTCGTACAGGCGGTTGAGCAGGCTGATGATCGTGGTCTTGCCGCTGCCCGTATGGCCGACTATGGCCACAGTTTCCCCTTCTTCTACCCGGAACGACACGTTTTTCAGCACGTATTGCTCATCCGTATAAGCAAAAGAAACATCCCTGAACTCGATCTCTCCTTTCATCCGCACCGGCTGGTAAGCCCCTTCTTTTTTTGTCGGGGTCACATCCTCGTTATCCAGCACCTTAAAGACCCGTTCGCTGGCTATAATGCCCATCTGCAGCACATTGAACTTGTCGGCAATGACCCGCAAGGGGCGAAACAACAGGTTCAGGCAAAGGATAAACGATACCACCACTCCCTGCTGGCTTTGCTGCAGCTGCAAAGCTTCTCCTGCCGCCCACCATACGATCAGGCTTATGGAAAGGGCCAGCACGATCTCGATAAGAGGGAAAAAGACCGAATAGGCAAAAATGGCCTTGATATTGGCGTTGCGATGCTCCTTATTGATCTTGTCGAACCTGCTGAACTCCTTGTCCTCTATTGAAAAGGCCTGCACTACCTGCATGCCTGTCAGGTGCTCCTGTACAAAGGCGTTCAGGGCTGCTACCGCGTTGCGGACCTTGAGAAAGGAACGGTTGATGCTTTTGCGGAAATACCAGGTACCGGCCAGTATGATGGGAAAGGGGATCAGGGCGATAAAGGTCAGCCGCCAGTCGACCCAGAACATATACCCAAGCACGCACACGATAGACAAAAGGTCGGCAATGATAGGCACCAGCCCGTCGGCAAAGATGTCGTTGATCGACTCAATATCGTTGATGGTACGTGTTGTAAGGGTGCCGATAGGCGTGCGGTCAAACTGGCGAAGGTTGAGGCTGAGGATCTTCTTATAAACGGTTACCCGGAGGTCCCTGACCACGGCCTGCCCCAGCCAGGCGGTGGTGAAAGAGAATAAAAAGCGCATGGCAGTCTCTACCAGCAGCAGCCCTACCTGTATAAGGGTCATATAAATGACCCACTTCAGCATGGATTGAGCAATGAACCGGTCTACGGTAAGCTGGATAAGGTAAGGACGTATGGGAGTGATTACTGCCAGCAGCAGGGCCATTACCACCGACAGGTAAAACTTCCGCTTATAAGGCGCTGCGTAGCTGAAGACCCGTTGCAGGTTGGCGAGATCAAAAAAATTTTTACCAGGCAAAACGATTGTTTGGGTAGCAAAGTTAGGCGATGCAAGGGAAAGCAATCTTTATACTGGGCTGTCGGGAACAGGCGTGGCAGAGGAACAAGGCAATAACCGGTGCTTATCAGAATGCGCGGCCGCCTTCATCATCTTCCTCCCCCATGGATATTTTGTATGCTTTGATGAAAATAGCGCCCAGGTTCTTGTACGGCGGTATATAGTCTTCAAATCCTTCTACCCTGGCAGAGGCTTTGAACGTTTTCCAGAAGCTCAGCCAGTCGATATCCCTGCCGTTGCGCAGCTGCTCGGTGATGATCGAAAAGAAAGGCTTGTTGATAGCCGTTTTCCCGATCTGCTTGGAGGCGATGATATGCGCATCAGGCGATTTGCGCAGGATAGCGTCTATCAGGTTGAAGCCGCCGCAGGAACCCATAAATACGATCCTTGATGAAGGAGCCATATAAGCAATGGTGGTTTCGGCATAGTAGCTATGGCCCCGGTGAATGGTGATGGTGGGGCGCAGGTTATTTTTTTCGAGGTATTCCCCCAGCGCCTGCTGCGCTTTATCGTCCTCACCCGTCTCTTCCGGCAAAGGCCTGTTGGCATAGATGATCACCGGCTTTCCTTTGGTTGACCTGATCACGATCCATTGGCTATTGCTCCGGTCAATGGCCCAGTTGCCGCCCCCGAACATATTCTGAAAGCCATTGAAGATGCCTTGCCCGTCCTTATCGCCATAAAAGAACACCTGCACGATCACTTCGCCTTTATTATTGGTAAGCGAAGAGATAGGAACTGTATAAACAGGCGGAATACCCAGCTCTTTGGCCAGGTCTATCTTATTGGTGGAATCGGCTGACAGGAAAAGCTTATACAGGATATTATAGATAGCGATCCCCCGCTTGTTATTGGCTGCAACATTACGCTGGTAGTTGAGCTTTACATTTTCCAGCATTTCGTCGGCTACGGGCTTCAATGTTTCGATCACGCTGGCATACGAGTCGGCCACATCCACCCCGTCTTCCAGGCCTTGTGAATTTTCCAGGTTGTTTACAAAAGCCTGCATCAGCTTATGCGTATCGTCCTGGTTGGGAAAAGAAGCAAGGAAATGCCCCAGCTTGTTATAGGCCGCCGCCTGGCTGATAAACTTACGGTACCGGTCAAAATGCAGCCGCATCAGCAGCGAGTCGCCACGGTTATTGGCCTTTTTCATCATCAGCGGGTACACCCCGTTGGTATAGCTCGACGTATAGATCAGCCCGTTGGTAAGAACCGCGAGGTAATAAAGCTCTTCTGCCGTCAGTGGCTGCAGGCAGCGGAAACGTATATTATCGTTCTCATTATGCAGGCCATTGATCGTTGTCACGAATACGTCCTTGGCCTTTTTCTCCAGCTTGGCCGTCAGCTCGCGGAAGCCAAGCGCCGTGTCTTTGTTCACGGCCCTGGCAGCATATTCCATCTGGGTCTTCACCAGCAGGCGGTAATATTGCACCGAGTCGTCCATTACCGACTCTACCTGCTCTATGCTGAGCTTACCCCTGACGATATTATCCAGGAAAGGAAAATATTGCTGGCCGCTCTTGCTACGCGACATTTTAACTACCGCCTTTACAAAATCGTCGTTCTGGATATTTCTGATCTTGTTGCCCAGCGTATTATTTGCCTGGGAATAGGTATATAGCTGCTCGGGGTATTTTTTGCCCATTACGCGTATCAGGCTGTCGGCAAAAGGCACTTCAGGGTTCTTGTTGAGGGTAAAGAAAGTTTTTTCCGGGTGCAGCCGGCAATATTTCAGCACCAGCTGGCTTTTGATATCGCGTGAGCTTGGATAATCGGCGAGCGCCTGGTAAATATGATCGGCCACATCGTAGGGCAATACATTCACCAGCGAGTCGAGCGGCTTGTTGTCAATGACCAGCCCCAGCGCAAAGGAGAATTTTTCTACCATCAGTGGCGTATGAAAGACATTGAAGTTTTGCTTTTTATACTGGGTGATATAATTCTTGAGAAAAGACTCGATAGCCACCAGCGCCCGTTTTTTATCCTGGTCGCCGGGAATACGCTCGTCTTTTTCTATGGCAACCTGCAGACGGTCGATATCCTTGAAAAGCGCATGGCTGATCAGGAAATCCCGTTCATAGTCTTTGGAAACGGCAAAAAAAGCATCTTTTTTTGTATCCAAGAGGTCTACCTGCTCCTGCTGCCGGTCTACCCGGTCATGAAAGCCTTGCCGGAATATAGGTATCACTATGGAGTCCTGCCCCTGGCCATACAGCCGTAAGCCGGCCGTCATCAACACGAAAAGAAAAGATATTCTGGTAAAATTCAGCATGTATAAACAATATTAAGCAGTACGGGCCTGCCGGAACCACCTGTTAAAGACAAAATTAAGCCGCCGGCAGTTGCATAGCGAAGATCCGGGCTAAAAAAGCAAAATACAGGCCAGCGATGCCTGCCCAGCCAGCCCATTCAGCGGGCCTTATTGGTCCGGGTCGCCCATGGCCTGCTTATAGGCTTTGATAAAAATCGCGCCCAGGTTCTTATAAGGCGGGATGTAATCCTCAAATCCTGTTACCCTTGCCTGCTGCGCAAACTCCCGCCAGAAAGGTATCCAGTCAATATCCTTCCCGTTGCGGAGCTGCTCTGTAAGCAGGAGCATAAAAGGCTTGTTAATATCTCTTTTCCCGATCTGCTTGGAGGCGATGATGTGCGCGTCCGGCGATTTGCGCAGGATGGCATCGATCAGGTTGAAGCCGCCGCAGGAGCCCATGAACACGATCCGGGAAGAGGGCGACATATATGCGATCGTGGTCTCGGCATGGTAGCTATGCCCCCTGTTGATGGTAACTGTAGGGCGGATATTGCTTTGCTGCAGGTATTCGCCCAGGGCCTGCTGGGCCTTATCATCCTCACCGGTCTCCTCCCTGAAAGGGATATTGGCATACAAGGTCACCGGCTTCCCTTTGGCCGACCGCACCACGATCCATTGCTTGCGGGTCCTGTCTATCTTCCAGGAAGAGTTATTGAACATCTGCTGGAAAATGTTAAAATCGGTCCTGCCATCCTCATCCCCATAAAAGAATACCTGCATCACTACCTCATCCTTGTTGTTTGCCAGCGAGGCATAAGGTACATTGTACACCGGCGGTATGCCCAGCTCGCGCGTCAGGTCGATGCGGTTGGCAGAGTCGGCCGACAGGAAAAGCTTGTATAATATATTATATACGGCGATCCCTTTTTTGTTACCGCTTTTTACATTCCGCTCGTAATTCTCTTTTACATGCTGCAGCATCTCGTCGGCAAGCGGCTTTAAGGTTTCCACGATGCTGGCATAGGAATCAGCCACATCCACCCCGTCTTCAAGGCCCGGCGAGCTTTCGAGGTTATTGACAAAGGTCTGCATCAGCTTGTGGGCGTCTTCCTGGTTGGAGAAGGAAGCCAGGAAAGGGCCCAGCTTATTGTAGGCAGCAGCCTGGCTGATAAACCGGCGGTAATGATCAAAATGAACCCGCATCAGCAGCGAGTCGCCGCGATTATTGGCCTTTTTCATCATTAAAGGGTACACCCCGTTGGTATAGCTCGATGTATAGATCAGCCCGTTGCTCATCACGGCAAGATAATACAGCTCTTCCGCGGTTAGCGGCTGTATGCAGCGAAAGCGGACCTGGTCGGGCTGCTCATGCAATCCGTTAATGGTTGTTACAAATATATCCTTTGCCTTGGTCTCCAGCCGCCGGGTCAGCTCCCGGAAGCCGATAGGCGTATCTTTCCTCATCGCCCTTTCTGTGTACTCTATCTGCGTCTTTACCAGCAGGCGGTAATACTTCACCGAGTCGTTCATTACGGCGCCGATATCTTCCATGCTCAGCCTGCCGTTCACAATATTGTCGAGGAAAGGGAAATATTGCTGCCCGCTTTTCCGGCCGGCGATCTTTACTACCGATCTTACAAAGCTGTCATCCTGTATGTTCCGGATGCGATAGCCCAGCTTATTGTTTGCCTGCGCATAAGTGTATAGCTGTTCCGGGTATAGTTTACCTGCTGCTTTGATCAGGCTGTCGACAAAAGGCATTTCAGGGTTGCGGCTAAGGGTAATAAAAGTACGGTCAGGATGCAGCCGGCAATATTTCAGCACCAGCATTTCCTTAACACCTTTTATGCTCTGACTATAATCGGCCAGCGCTTCATAGATGGCAAACCCCGTTTCATAAGGCAAGCCGTCAATGAACCGGGCAAGCGGCTGCCTGGCAATGGCCAGCTGCAGCGCTTCTCCAAAGCGGCTCACCAGCAGGGGAGTACTTGCCACATTGAGCGTTTGCTTCTTGTATTGCAGGATGTAGTTCTTCAGCAATGTTTCCATCGCTACCAGGGCTCTTTTCTTATCCTGGTCGCCGGGGATGCGGCTGTCCTTTTCGATCTTCATTTTCAGCTCGTCTATCTCCCCAAACAATGCCTGGCTTATCAGGCGGTCCTGGCCGGCCTGGCGGGTAGCTGCCAGGAAACGATCCTTTTTCCCGTCAAGCAGGTCTATCTGCTCCTGCTGGAGGGTCACCCGGTCATGAAAGACCATGCGATAGATAGGGACGGCCACCGTATCTTTCTGCTGGGCGCTGACCGGCTTGCTGCCTGTTATAATTGTGCCTGCAAGCAGCATCGCCTGCAGGGCAAAAACGTTGAAATATCTCTTTTTCCCCATTCAAACTATTTGATTGATACAAAATTAAGCCGCATGCCTGTTAGCATAATGTCAATAGTGTGATGTGCAAAACACAGGCCAGCATATTAAGTTTACATTAAGTCTGCACGAACGGTCAGAAGAGATTTTCACATCCTGTAAAATCCAGTTAGGTTTGCGTCAAATTTTCGCTGCATGGATGCCAAGGGAAGAAAAGTTTTGATAGCAGATGATGAGCCGGATATATTAGAGATTTTAAAATACAATCTTTCCAACGAAGGATACGACGTTATAACGGCAAAAGACGGGGATGAAGCTCTTGAAAAAGCAAAGCGCAGCCAGCCTGATCTCGTAGTCCTTGACGTAATGATGCCCCGCAAAACAGGAGTGGAAGTTTGCCAGCTGCTCCGCGCCCAGCCTGCCTTTAAAGATACCCTGATCATGTTCCTCACGGCATTGAACGATGAGACCACGCAGGTAAAAGGCCTGGAAACAGGGGCCGATGATTATGTAAGCAAGCCCATTAGCCCCAAAGTATTCCTGAGCCGTGTCAATGCTCTCTTCCGCCGTGTAAGCAAGCCCGATAGCCGCATCCTGAAGATCGACAATATCACCATCGATCCTGAAAAGTTCGTGGTGCTGATAGACGGGCAGGACATCGTTCTGGCCAAAAAAGAATTCGAGCTTCTCTACCTGCTTGCCCTGAAGCCGGGGCGTGTATTTCTCCGCAACGAGATACTGAATGCCATCTGGGGCAATGAAGTGATCGTAGGCGACCGTACCATTGACGTGCATATCCGGAAGATCCGCCAGAAGCTGGGGATCGATTGCATCACTACGGTAAAAGGCGTAGGCTACAAGTTCGAGCTGTAAATACCTTACCAACCGGCTTTGCCATACGTTAACGGCAGCCCCAGCCATTATTGCCGGATGGTTCTTTCCAGTAAATTGCACTATGTTCTCTACCAAAAACCTTTCACCGCGGCAGCTTGCCTTCTTCACGGCGCTCGGGCTGGCTATACCGATCACGCTGCTGGTATTCTTTATTGAAAGGAGATGGCAGCCGGTGCTTTTTTCCTTCCTTGTGATCAGCGGGGGCGGCTACCTCATGATATCTTTCGTGCTGGAACGGTTTATTTACCGGAAGATCAAGCTTATCTACAAGTTCATTTACCAGACCAAGGCCACCAAGCGCGAAGAGACCTATTATAAATATATCCTGCCGCGTAAAAGCATCGATGAGGTAAGGGAAGATGTGGAAGAATGGGCAAGGCAAAATAAAAAAGAGGTAGAGCTGCTCCGGGCCAATGAGCAATTCCGGAAAGAGTTCCTTCAAAACCTTTCGCATGAATTCAAAACGCCTGTGTTTGCCATACAGGGCTATGTAGACACTTTGCTGGGCGGCGCTCTCGAGAACCCGGAGGTCAACAGGAAATTCCTTGAAAAGGCTTCCAGCAATGTAGACCGGCTTACCAACCTGCTCAACGATCTCGACGAAATATCGAGCCTGGAAAGAGGAGAGCTTAGCCTCATCAAGCAGAACTTCGTGATCCAGGACCTCGTAAAAGAAGCTTTTGAAAGCCTCTCGATCATGGCCGATGCCAAAAAGATCAGGTGCTTTATCAAAAAAGGCTGCGAATCGCCGCTTACCGTTTTTGCCGACAAGGAAAAGATCAGGCAGGTATTGTTCAACCTTATCGAAAACTCGATCAAGTATGGCAAGCAGAACGGCTCTATTGCCGCCAGCATGTACAATACCGATGGCAAGCATATACTGGTAGAGGTTAGCGACGATGGCATCGGCATTCCCGAAAAGCACCTGCCGCGCATCTTTGAGCGCTTTTACCGTACCGCCGAAGGCCGCAGCCTTGATGTTAGCGGCAGCGGGCTGGGGCTTGCCATCTGCAAGCATATCATCGAAGCTCATGGCCAGGCCATACATGTGCGCAGCCGCGCCGATGTAGGCACCACTATCGGCTTTACGCTCGACTCCCGAAGAGATTGAGCTGCTACCTTAATAGAGTAGATGACCAGCTTTCGCCGAAAGCATATCTCAGCGCGAAGTAAGACCGCGCGTTTCCCCGAACTGCTCGCCTACAAGGCCGGCAATAAGCGCGGCGCATTGACGCTGGTACAGTTGCTGCGCCTCTCTTATTTCTCCTGACGAACGGATGCCGGGACCTATCATTGTCAGCCAGGTTTGGGAAGAGCCTTTTGTAAAAGTATTATGGCCGGTCCAGGTAGAAGGCTTATTGCCCCTCCCGTGGTCGGTAGTGATAAGCAAGGTGGTATTATCCTTATACCCAGGAGTGGTCTGCACCCAGTGCCAGAGCTCCGCTATCATGCGGTCAGCTTTATTGGCCTGCTCCAGGTAAAGATCATAGCGGCCCCGGTGCGCAAATTCATCTCCTTCTCCCAGCGCGATATAAGTGATACGAGGATGGTTGGCCTGCAGGTATTCTTTGGCCGTCAGGAAGGTTAGCAGATCGAAGCGGGTAGCCCCTTTATGGCAAACGGCTTCATTTTCCACCTTGCCTATCAGCTGCTGCAAGGGTGAGCCACCGATCTCTTCCCTGCTGTCATAACCGCTGTTGATCGGCAGGCCGCTTCGCTTGCCGTTGAGTATATAGGGGAATACATCCCAGGAAGAGAACACGGCCACTTCATCTTTGAAAGGGGCCCTGCTGTTGAGATATTCCAGCACATTCTCCCTCGGGTTATCTTTCTTTTTATTGGAGAACACGGATATATCCGTATGCCCGGTGAAGATCTCGTGGTAGCCCGGGTAAGAGATATGGTAAATATTGGAGGTGTTGACCTTGCTGCCCAGCTCCCGGTTGCCATAGAGCTGTCCTTTCCCGGCTATCACGTTCCAGAAAAAGGGAAGAAGCTTTTTTCTTCGCTCAGCTGCATCGTCAGCCCAGTACAGGAGCTTCATGGTGGAGGTATCAGGTGTGTACCTTATATCGCTGATAAGCGCGGCATCGGCCCCGGTAAACAGCTCCTGCCACCTGAAGCCGTCGATAGTGATAATGATAAGATTTCCGGAAGGCCGGTACGGGATCACTACCCCGGTTTCCCCGGCATTGCCGGCAGGCAGCAAGGGAAGCACCGTCATCCATACAAAAGAAAGCATCCATCTCTTCATGGCGGGAGGTTTTACAAAGAAATGCACAGCTTGTAAACAGGCTGTTAACACTGCATCACTTAATTGTTACCTGCTGCCGCAAGGCATCACAGTTACTTAACACTGCCTTAATACAGGGTTTAAACAGGTAACGGAATTTCATAAAACCTCTTTTATGCAGAAACGTCCTGTGGATGTAGTGGTCGTGTCAGATCTTCACCTCGGAACCTACGCCTGCCGTGCCAGGGAGTTCTTTACTTATCTCAAGACCATTTCACCGCAGCTGCTGGTGCTTAACGGTGATATCATCGATGGGTGGCAGTTCAGCAAGCATTATTTTCCGCCCGCCCACATAGCCATCATACAGGAAATACTACGCCTGCTGTCGTCCGGCACCAGGGTTATTTATATTACCGGCAACCACGACGAAACCCTGCGCCGTTATTCGGACCTGCATATAGGCAATTTCCAGCTCACTGATAAGGTAGTCATAGAGATCAATGGCAAGATGACCTGGATCTTTCATGGCGATGTGTTTGACCATACATCGAAGAACCAGGCAAAATTCTGGACCCGCCTGGGCAGCAATGGCTATGCCCTGCTGCTGGCATTCAACCGGGCGGTCAACCGTATGGCCAGGCTGATGGGCTATGAAAAGATATCGCTGTCGCGCAACATCATGAAGCAGTTCCATGAGCGGATCGTAAAGGTAGATGCATTTGAGACCCTGATCGGGGAGCTCGCCATCGAAAAGAAATATGATTGCGTGATATGCGGGCATATCCACCAGCCGAAAAAAAGGGTTATCAGCACCGACAAAGGCACTACTACCTATCTCAATGCCGGCGATTGGGTAGAAAATATGACGGCGCTCGAATATTATGATAACGAATGGCGGTTATATACCTATAATGAGGCAGAGACCAGGACCGCTCCTGCACCGCGGACCCAGCCCGTGCCGGAAGTGCTTACCGATGAAATAGCCATTTACCTGCACTCGCTGGCGCAGGCCGGCATCCAACCTTCCTTTTTTACCAACATCTAAATATTTTTTATGAGGATATTGTATGCCATACAGGCTACCGGTAATGGACATATCAGCCGGGCCATGCAGCTGCTGCCATTCCTGGAACAAGCCGGTACCGTGGATATTTTCCTGAGCGGCGGCAACAGCAGCCTCCAGCTGGATGCACCGGTCAAATACCGCAGCAAAGGCCTTAGCCTTTACTATAACTGTGAAGGAGGGCTCGACTACTGGCGCATACTGCGGGGAATTCATCCATTACGGCTGCGCCAGGAGATCAGGGACCTGCCCGTAGAAAAATACGACCTTGTCCTCAACGATTTTGATTACATCACCGCAGCAGCCTGCCAGCGCAAAAAGGTTCCATCCATACAATTCGGGCACCAGGCCAGCTTCCAGTCGGCGGCCGTACCCAGGCCGGAAAGCAGGAATATGATGGGTGAATGGGTGCTGAAAAACTATGCAAAGGCCCGGCAATACGTTGGTCTTCACTTTCAGCGTTACGACGATTTTATTTTTACGCCTGTTATCCGCAGGGATATACTCGAAGCCGTTCCGACCGATGGTCAGTATATTACTGTGTACCTGCCATCGTATTGTGAAAAGCAGCTGCTCGACGTCTTTATACCTGTTAGGGAATTCTGCTTCGAGATATTCTGCGGGCAGATCAGCGCTGCCAAACGTTACGGGCACCTGACGCTGCTGCCCGTAGAGAAGCAGCGCTTTTCCAGCAGCCTTATCCATTGTACCGGCATCATTACCGGCGGAGGCTTTGAAACGCCGGCAGAAGCCCTGCATCTTGGAAAAAAGATCATGACCATCCCTATCCGCGGGCAGTACGAGCAGCAATGCAACGCAGCAGCCCTTGAGCAGATGGGCATCCCCTGGCTGAAGTCGACGCCTATCAGCTTCAGGGATGAAATATACCGGTGGCTGCAGCATACCCCTGCCATCCGGATGGACTATAGCCGGAGCATACCCGATAGTCTTGAATATCTTTTTGCTTGCGTGACAGAGCAGCAGGGAATGCTTAGCGAAGCCTGAGCAACAGGCATAAAAAAACCATCCCGGGGCTGTACTTCCGGGATGGCAACTGCATGAGAAAATTGCTTGTACTGCAATTTGGAACACTAAGTAGGAAAAGAGCTGGTGTAAAGATGCACCGCCAGTATTACCACAAGGTTAGGCGCTCATTACCCAATTATTAATTACTTGCCCGGAAAAAGACCACGCTTTTATGGCAGCAACGGCTTCCTTGACCGGCAAGCCTTAAAACTTAATATTACCTTATTGTTAAGTTTTGTAGCTTAGGTATTGGTTTGTGGGCCATGAAAAGATTGCTGACCATATTTCCCCTTTGGCTTTGCCTGGCGGCTGTCAGCGCCGGCATCACCCTGCGGGCCAGGGCGTCCGATATACAGTTCGACTTTTACGGCGAAGCTGTACGCTTCGAGTTTGACAGAAGCCAGCTGGTAAGCTATAAAATGCCTATAAGCCGGGAATCGATACAAGATTTTTACGATCAGCTTCCGGTAACTGCCTACCAGCCTATCCTAAGGGCGCTGGCAGATTACCGGGAGAAGCACAGGCCCGACGACTGGCTTTTTTACCAGCTTATCCGCAAGACCGTGCAGCAGGTAAGCCCCAAGGCCGAGGATTATAAAAGATATACCTTATACAAGTGGTTCCTGCTTACAAGCTCCGGCTTTGATGCAATACTTACATATGCCGGCGATCGGTTATTGTTCTATGTGCATAGCGATGAGAACATCTATAATATCCCCAACCGCCTGCAGGACGGGAAGCAGTATGTCTGTCTCAACTACCACGACTATCCCGGCGTCGACCCTGAAAAAACATTCTTCTCCTGCATTTCATTCCCAGTGCCTGGCGCTGTCAATGGCTTTTCGTACCGGATCACCCAGCTGCCGGAATTCCATGCCGCAGATTATATGGAAAAAGATCTCCGCTTTACCTATTACCAGAGCGATTATCATTTCAAGGTACGGCTCAATCCCCAGGTAGGCGCTATTTTTGCCAATTATCCCGTAGTTGATTATGCTTCCTACTTTAATATCCCGCTAAGCAATGAGACCTACCGGTCGCTGATCCCTTCTCTCAAAAAAAGCGTAAAAGGCATGACCACCCGCAATGGAGTGGATTATCTCATGCGCTTTACCCGCTATGCTTTTCTTTTTGAGGCCGACTCCGTGGCTTTTGGCGGTGAAAAACGATTATCGCCGGAACAGACCCTGCTTTACGACCGGAGCGATTGCGACGACAGGGCCGCCTTATTCTTTTACTTGGTGAAAGAAATATACAACCTGCCTATGATCGTGGTGGTATTCCCGCAGCACGTGACCATTGCTGTGAAGTTTCAGAAAGCCATAGGCAGGACCATCGTATATAATGGTGAAAAATACTCGGTCTGCGAGCCTACCCCGCAGAAGGAAGACCTCCCGATCGGCCAGCTTTCCCCTGCCCTGCGCTCAGCTGCTTACGAGATACCTTATGCTTACCAACCTGCCAACTGATAGCTGATACCTGCAAAAAGCAAAGCCGGTTAAAGTTAACCGGCTCACTTCTGTATATTAACTAACCCTGCTTTTTAATAAGCGGTATTCTGCGGGTCCCAGTTGGCCCAGCCGCTTGTCCAGTTGGTGGCACCGAAAGCTCCCCGGTAAGTGGTAGGGGTGAAGAAGTCGGGCAGCCCGGTAAAGCTGGCACCGCTCAGCGCCGGCGAGCCGGCTTTGGGCAGGAAGTTGGGATTAGTGGAATAGAACGGGCTTTGCAGCTGTATATCCTCGATATTGCTATAGGTAATGCAGCCGTCGTTCTCAGCCTTGGTCCTGATCTGGGCGGCAGTTACCAGCGAAGCGTTGCTGGTCCGGTAGAGATTGGTTTCAGCATGCACCAGGTTATTCTTGAACTCTGAAATATTATTGGTGTAATAATCGGCCAGGGTCTCATCGCTTTCCATGGAGAAGCCTGCATCAGGATGCCCCATCAGGATAGAGTTGCGAAGCACGAACTGGGTAGCTCTTCTCCAGCGGTTGGAGTAGTTGTGGTTGGCTGCAGCGGTAGGGCTGTTAGGGCCAATGATCGTAAAGTTGCTCAGCTGCGGCCTGGTTCGCGGCGTGGCGGTAGTACCGCCTGCGTTGTTATCGCACTCGATGCCATTGCCGGCATCGCCCGGGTCAACAAAGTCGGGCTTGCGGCATGAAACGGCGAACTGTATGCGACCTATATATCCATTATCGAAATCGAAATCATCATCGGCCGTAGCAAAAGCAATGATGTTCCTGGCATTTACTGTACCGCCAAAGAACTCGAATGCATCATCGTTGGCAAAGGATACCTGGATATTTTCCAGGATGGTGCCGCTGCCAACGCCGCCGCAGGTAAGACCATTGATCTCGGACCCGGGATCGGCAGCAATGCCCGCAAATTCGATCCTTACGTACCTGAGTATGCCGCTGTTGTCGGTTGGAATGCTGCCTCCATATTGTGAGTTGATGCCCCCTTCAATAGTAGGCGTGGTAGCATGATTGGTAGGCGCATTACCCAAAAGCACTATACCGCCCCAATCGCCGGGTATGCGTAATCCCGGCTTATGGCCAGAGGTGAACACGATCGGCTCGGCGGCAGTTCCTTCTGCCATGAGCTTGGAATTGCGTTCGATGATCAGCGCCCCTTTCTGGATTGTGTCGCTTACGATCACCGTTCCGGGGGCCAGGGTCAGGATCGCCCTGTTAGTCACATATACATACCCTTTCAGTATATATTTACCCTTGGGCAAGGTAACATCTTCGGTGATCTGGCCGGTGATGATCTTGCTGCAGATGATCTGCTCCTGCTTGGTGCCATCATTACAGCCCGAGCTGCCGTCGCCGTTATAGGTAACGGAATCATCGATATTGACTTTTATGCATGCCGAAAAAAACAAGGTCAATACGACAAGTGCGGAAAGGACTTTTTTCATATAAGTGTCTGTTTGTATTTTAAAAGTTGCGGTTGGCTGGTTTATTTTTTCAGGTCGAGATTATAGTTGAACCCGATGGTGAATATGGTGCCTGGCGTATAGGAGCTGAAAAGTATATCAGTTCCTTTTTTATAAGCCTTGGCCTTATCAATATTCTGGTAAGTGAGCACCTGCTGGTTCAGGATATCGCTGACCGTAAGGCGCACCTCTCCTTTCTTCCTGAACACTTTCTGGGAAACCTGGAAATCCAAGAGATCGCGCGGCTTCTCATAGATGTCGGCAAAAGTGGTATTGCCGACAAGGGAGAGCCTTTGACCGATACGGTTGTAAAGCACCGATATGTTGGTACCGCCCGGTCCGTCGTACTGGAGCCCGGCATTTATGAGATAAGGGCTTTGCCCCTGCAGCGGACGGTTAGTGGCCGGCAGCTTGTTGCCGGCAGCGTCTGTATTGCCCAGGGAAACCCGGGAGAGGATCACCGAGGCATTACCGTTGAAATAAAGATTATTCCACCAATCAGATCCGATGAAGTCGAAGCTTTTCCTGAACTCGGCCTCGATGCCTACCAGGCTGGCCTTCTCGGCATTCTGGTATTCGTACTGCCGGCGGCTGCCACTGCTCGATTCATTCAGCGTCAGCTCGATGGGGTCTGTAAAGTTCTTGTAAAAAGCGCCCAGCGACAGCACTTCGCCCGATTTCGGGTAATACTCATACCTGATATCGCCATTGAGAATGCTGCTGCGCAGCAGCCCGGGCGTGCCGGAAAAGGAAGCCAGCTGCTCAAAATCGAAGAAGGCAAAGGAAGCTATTTCCCTGAATTCAGGGCGGGCTACCGTACGGGAAGCGGCTACCCTTACATTGGTCTTGTTGTTGGGGCTGATGGTAAGATTGGCAGAAGGCAGCACATCAAGCTTCCTGGTATTGACGATAGAAGCCTTATCTGACGATAGCGTGTTGGACTTCAGAAACTGGTCGAAGTTCTCAAAGCGGCTGCCCCATACCAGGCGGATCTTTTCGCCGAATTTATTATCGAACATAGCATAGCCTGCGCTTAAGGCAGACACGCCAAAATATTTATCCGAAGGGTTTTGCAGCTCTGTCTGGAAATAATATCCTTCAGGACTGAAATTGGCCCTGTTGAATACCTGGTCGTAAGGCAGCTGGTTGAGCGAGCTGTTGTCCGGCTCCCTGTATCCCAGGATAATGGCCTGGAACTGGCGCAGCCTCACCGTGGCAGCTCCTCCTATCTTCAGGGTCTGCTTCTGGCCAGCCAATACAAAGGGAACGGCAAGGGAAGCATTATACCCGTAAGCGTTATCGGTAAGATCGCTGAAGAAGCGGTTGGTATTATTGCCCCGCAGGTTGAGACTGTAAGGATCTGAGGCGTTCAGCCCGCGCGAATAGGTCTGCACCCGCAAGTCGGGCTGCTGCTTATTGTTATAGGCGTAATTCACATTCCAGGTAAAGCGGATATCGCCGAACAGCTGGTGAGCGCCCTCGAGCTGGGAAGTATAAAGGCTGCGCTGGTTCAGGACGGAAGAGCGCAGGGAGATGTCCTGTATATTGTCGATATTAGCGCCGGAACGGATATAGTAATTATCGTCAAGCAGCTGGTTGTACAGGTTCTTGAAGGCCACCTTATGCTTTCCTTTCGTCCAGGCCAGGTTGGCTACGGCTCCCCAGTTGACCGTGTACTTATTTTGCTCATCGGTATAATCGAAGAAGTCGGGGAGGTATCTTTTGGCAGTGTAAAGCTGCTTGGCATTGCGGTATGTTATGCCGATCACGGAACCCCATGAAGCGTTGTTGCGGCTTTTGATCACGTTGGCCCATGTCAGGTTGTATTGCTGGATAGGGCCGGCGGTAGATTGCACCTGGGCATATACATCGTCCCGGAAAGAACGGGATACTTCTATTTTCTGCTCGGTAGTAAGATAGTTATAGGCATTGTATTTTTTGGGATACTGGGAAGGCAGCCCCCTGTCGCTGAAGCCGAGCCAGTCCGTTGAGCCGCGCTCGTTGCTGTAAAAGCTTTTAAAGGCCGACTGGGTATTGAACCCCATGCTTACCCCAACGATCAGCTGGTTGCTGACCGGTATATCCTTGGTCATTACCTGCACCAGGCCGCCGGCAAATTCGCCGGTCAGGTCAGGCGTAGCTGTTTTATTTATAATGATATTATCGATAAGCTGGGAAGGGATCACATCGAAGGAGAAAGCTTTTTTATCCGGCTCCGAGCTGGGCAATTGGGCCCCGTTGATAAAGGCAGAGTTGTAACGGTCGCTTAATCCCCGGATCACCACGAACTTATTATCCTGGATAGAGGTGCCGCTTACGCGACGAAGCACTTCACCCGTATTTTTATCAGGAGTGCGGCGTATGAAATCGGCGGCAATACCGCTCGAGACCGCTGTATTGTTTTTCTGGAAAGTGAGCAACGAGTTGGTATTTTCCTGCCGGCGGGAAGTAGTTCTTACCGTAACGCCTTCCAGGGTGGCGGTCTGGAACTCCAGCACTACGTTCAGCTCGTTGTCGGCTTCCTTGCCAACTTCTACTTCATTTACGCGCTTGGTAATATAGCTGATGGCAGAAAATTCCAGCTCGTATTTTTTACCTTCTTCCAGTACCAGCGTATATCTTCCTTCTATATCGGTAGCAGTGCCTCCTTTTGCCCCGGTGATCTTTACCGAAGCCCCGCTGATGGGTTCATTCTTTGTATTGAGCACCTTACCGGTCAGCCTGACCTGTGCATGGAGCAATGAAATACAGAAAGAGAAAAAAAACGTGAAAAGCAGCCTGGCGTGCATAGCAGTAATTTCCGGCAAAGGTTGGGGGTGGAAGTTATCACAGCGTTACCCGCAGGTTAAGCAATTGTGAGCGCAATATTAAAATAATGTTAAGACGGCATCGAGTCCGGAGATGCCGGCAGCCGACATTGTGCACAACCCGGGCCGGCCATACAGGGATAATGCTTCAATTGCATGACAATCACTATAATATATGACGATTTTAAAAGGATATTTTTCCTCATTTCATATTAAGGAATTATTAATTCTACCTTTACGACCCGGCTCCGGCACGGAACCCAGTAATTTCGCAACCGATAAAAAAACTAACAAAATGGGGCTCAATTCCTTTCTGAAGATCTTTATGCCGAAGAACCGTGTTTTCTTCGAATTGTTTGAACAGGTAGCCGATAACGTGGCCGAAATGGGAGGAGTTATGCGCCAGGTAGTAGCTGAGACCGATTTCGACAAAAGAGCCTCCCTGATCAAGCAGATCGAAGACCTGGAGCATGCCAATGATGAGCTCACGCACAGCATATTCACGGAGCTGGGACGCAATTTCATCACTCCTTTCGACCGTGAAGATATCCACTACCTCGCTACTTCGCTGGATGATATTGCGGACTATATATATGCCTCGGCCAAGAAGATCAATTTTTACCGGGTCAACCCCAATGATATGGGCATGCAGAAAATGGCCGAGCTGATCGAGCAGGGCGCTATCCAGATACGCATCGCGGTAAGGGAGCTGCGCAACATGAAAAATATGCGCAACATTACCGAGGCGCTGGTAAAGATCAATAGCATCGAGAACCAGGCTGACGATATCTTTGACATGAGCATCGAACGTCTTTTTGCCACCGAGCCCGATGCCAAAGAGGTGATCAAGAAAAGGGAGATTTACCAGGTAATGGAAATCGTGACCGACAAGTGCGAAGATGCCAGCAATGTGATAGAAAGTATTATCATTAAGTATGCCTGATCATTAAAATAACAGGTGATGTGACGCCTCCCCTTCATTCTCACATTTACACATTCCCACATTACCACATTACCACATTTGATATTGAGCTTATGCCTACTTTTCTTATCACCATCATAGCCCTGGCGCTGATCTTCGATTATATCAATGGCTTCCATGATGCTGCCAATTCCATAGCTACTGTTGTTTCAACCAAGGTGCTGACGCCTTTCCAGGCGGTGCTGTGGGCAGCCATGTTCAACTTCGTGGCTTTCTTTATTTTCAAGGATCACGGGGTGGCCAATACCATCGCTAAGACCGTAAAAACGGATTTCATCACGCTTGAGGTGATATTCTCCGGGCTGATAGCAGCTATTATCTGGAACCTGTTCACCTGGTGGCGGGGCATTCCTTCCTCCTCTTCGCATACGCTGATCGGGGGCCTGGCCGGCGCCGCCATTGCGCATACCGGCAGCTTTGGGGCCATCAATTCGGGGCCGGTTATACAGATCGCGGCCTTTATCCTGCTGGCGCCTATTATCGGCATGCTGATGGCCTTCACCATCTCCCTGTGGTTCATTTATTCTTTCCGCAAAGGCTGGGGACCAAAAATATTTTCCATCTCCGTTATTATTCTTATCGGCATTTTCCTTGCCTACTCGCTGGAGTATGATGCCGCCAGGCTCAAGACCCATTATGACTCTTACGTGCTCAAGGTGCTGTTCCACGGTGAAAACTTCAAGTGGATACTGCTATCGCTCATCGTGATCATCATGGCCATGTTCTCGTTGTTCCTTAGCTCGCTCAATGCCCATAAGGCCAATATCTGGTTCAAGAAGCTGCAGCTGGTATCTTCAGCTATCTTCAGCGTAGGCCATGGCGGCAACGACGCGCAGAAGGTGATGGGGGTTATCATGGCGGCCCTGATCGTGTACGACCCTTCTTTCTATAGCCTTGACCATATGGTATGGTGGGTTCCGCTGGCCTGCTACAGCGCCATTGCGCTTGGCACCATGAGCGGCGGCTGGAAAATAGTAAAGACCATGGGCACGCGTATTACCAAGGTAACCCCGTTTGAAGGAGTAGCGGCTGAAACAGCCGGCGCCCTTACGCTTTTCCTTACCGAAGCCCTAAGGATACCTGTAAGCACTACCCATACCATTACGGGCGCCATCATGGGCGTAGGCGCTACCAAGCGCCTGTCGGCGGTACGCTGGGGCGTGACCGTTAACCTGATCTGGGCCTGGGTGCTTACCATCCCTATCAGCGCCCTGATAGCCTGCGGTGTATATTACCTGGTGCATTTGTTCTGATCAGGGCATATCATTGCTGCCTATTTGCTATAAGCCGGTTGCGGTCGCAGAACAGCCGTATATGATCGTTCTACCCAACTACAGATTTTCTCCACTACATTTGCCATGAACTATTTCTATGGCAAAAATTTTAGTGACAGGCGGTTGCGGCTATATCGGCTCTCATACCCTGGTAGACCTGATCGAGAATGGCTACGAGGTTATTTCTGCCGACAACAATTCGCGTTCCAGCCCGGCCATACTGGATGGCATAGAGCAGATCACCGGCAAACCGGTCAAAAATTACCGCGTAGACCTTTGCAATTACGACGATACCTGCGCTATTTTCCAGGAAAACCCTGATATCGCCGGCATTATCCATTTTGCAGCTTACAAAGCTGTTGGCGAGTCGGTTCAAAAGCCGTTGGTCTATTTCGAGAACAATCTCACCTCGCTCATCAACCTGCTGAAATGCGTGCAGGAGTTCGGCATCCCTTATTTTGTTTTTTCCTCTTCCTGTACGGTCTATGGCTCGCCTGATGATATACCGGTAACCGAGATGTCGGCACCTAAGCCAGCAGAGTCGCCCTATGGGTACACCAAGCAGATGGGAGAGCAGATCATCAATGAATTTGCCAAAAGCAGCCAGCATACACGCTGCATCCTGCTGCGATACTTCAACCCGGTAGGCGCGCATCCTTCGGGTAAAATAGGAGAAATGCCTTTCGGCGAGCCGCAAAACCTGGTGCCTGCCATTACGCAAACGGCCATCGGTAAACTACCCCGAATGACAGTTTTCGGGACCGATTATCCTACCCGCGACGGCTCGTGCATACGTGATTTCGTTCATGTTTCCGATATTGCCAATGCGCATACCTTGGCGATACAGTACATGGAAGGCGGCAAAAATAAACGCAGGTGCGAAGTGTTTAACCTCGGCACCGGCAACGGGGTTACCGTGCTTGAAGCCATCAGCACATTTGAAAAGGTCAGCGGCGTAGCTCTTAATTATGAAAAAGGGCCCAGGCGCCCCGGTGATATTGTAGCTATTTATGCGAATAATAACCTGGCCCGCCATCAGCTTGGCTGGGAGCCCCGGTATTCCCTGGAAGACATGATGCTTACCGCCTGGGAGTGGGAGCAGCGCCTGAAAGCAGATGCCGCCATCTTTGGCGGGCAGCCGAAAGGGTTGAACTGAGCCGGAACAGGCTATATAAGAAATCCACGCGGCTTTACCGGCTGCTGCCGTTACTGCAATCCCTATTTTTTCCGGCCGTCTTTCTGGTTTGCCTTAATTTTGCCTCATCTAATTTTTACCTATGGCTTTAAAGGATATTCAACCAACCGGCAACAAGGATACCCGCAGCGGATTTGGAGATGGCATTGTAGAAGCGGCCCGCAAGAATGAGAACGTGGTAGCCCTGACAGCAGACCTGGCCGGTTCATTGAAGCTTAACCAGTTCATCAAAGAATTTCCCGACCGTTTTATCCAGTGTGGCATCGCCGAAGCAAATATGATCGGCATTGGCGCCGGGCTTACCATTGGCGGAAAGATCCCTTATACCACCACGTTCGCCAACTTTTCTACAGGCCGTGTTTACGACCAGATCAGGCAGTCGGTGGCCTATAGCGGTAAGAACGTAAAGATATGCGCCTCCCATGCAGGTCTGACCCTGGGCGAAGACGGCGCTACCCACCAGATACTGGAAGACATCGGGCTTATGAAAATGATGCCCGGGATGACGGTCATCGTTCCCTGCGATTATGCCCAGACCAAGGCTGCCACGCAGGCGATCGCCGACTATGAAGGCCCTGTGTATCTCCGCTTCGGGCGCCCGGTATGGCCCATCTTTACCAAAGAGGAAGATTTCGTGATCGGCAAGGCCCAGCAGTTTTCCGAAGGTACGGATGTGAGCATATTCGCCTGTGGACATATGGTATGGAACGCTATACAGGCAGGCGCCATCCTGCAGGAAAAAGGAGTGAGCGTGGAGGTGATCAATATACATACGATCAAGCCTATCGACGAAGAAGCTGTTATCCGCTCCATCAGCAAGACCAAATGCGCCGTTACCGCTGAAGAGCACAACATCATCGGAGGGCTTGGAGATGCCATTGCCCAGGTAGCAGCCAGGCACCTGCCTGTACCGATCGAATATGTAGGCACAAAAGATACTTTCGGGGAAAGCGGCATTCCCAAGGACCTGTTAAAAAAATATGGCCTTGATGTGCCTGACATCGTGGCCGCAGCAGAGAAAGTGCTAAGCAGGAAATGATCATATCAGTATTCTATCGTATTTTTAAAGGCAGCCCGGGCTGCCTTTCTTATTATTAAGCCAGCGAGGCTTTTTTTTGTCAAACCGCTTCATCATTCATGCAGCTAACCGCAAGCAGCGATACAGAACTATTGAGTATGTTTCGTGATCCTGTTACGAAAGAGAAGGCTTTTACCGCTATCATAAAGAAATACCAGGAAAAATTATACTGGCATATACGCCGGATGGTGGTAAGCCACGACGATGCAGACGACGTGCTGCAGAATGTATTTATCCGCGTATGGAAAGGGCTGGAAAATTTCCGGGAAGACAGCCAGCTATACACCTGGCTTTACCGTATTGGCACCAATGAAAGCCTTACCTTTTTGGAACAGCAGAAGAAAAGGGCCTCGGTGAGCCTCGACAATGATGAAAGCGGGCTGGAAAATAAGATAAAGGCCGACCAGCAGTTTGATGCCAATAAGCTGGAATGGAAGCTGCAGCTGGCCATCCAGAAGCTGCCTGAAAAGCAGCGGCTGGTCTTTAACCTGCGCTATTATGATGAAATGCCTTATGAAGAAATGAGCAAAGTGCTGGAAACCAGCGAAGGAGCGTTAAAAGCAAGCTATCACCATGCCGTTAAAAAAATAGAGGACTATATCAGGAATCATTAAACTTAGGAACGCCGCTCCCGTCAAACCAGGGTAAGCATGTCACAACACGATCAGATACTACAGGAGCTGAACGAACTGCAAAGCAGCCTGGGCATTACGTCCTTGTCCTGCCCGTTCAGCCTGCCGGCCGGCTATTTCAACGAGCTGGCCGAAAGGGTCATGATCCGTATCCGCGTGGAGGAAAGTCCTGGCCTGGAAGATGAGCTGACAACCTTTTCCCCGGCGCTGGCTTCCTTACCCAGGCAAATGCCTTTTACCGTGCCTGACGGCTATTTTGGGCGATCACTCCTTTTTCCTGCAAGCAGCGATAGTGATGCCGATGAAGAGGAGCTTCGATCTTTCCTCCAAAAGCCGCCGGCAGGCGTGCCCTATACCGTTCCTGAAGGTTATTTCGAGCAACTGCCTGGTCTCGTTCTTCAGAAACTATCCCGCCCCGCCGGCAGGGTCATTTCCTTCTCCCGGCCGGGAAAATGGCTGCGTTATGCAGCAGCAGCGGCAGTTACGGGCTTTATAGCGCTTGCTGCCATCCTGTATTATCCTGGTAAAACAAAAGAGGTAACGGAAAACAGGGCCTGGGCTTCCGTAGAAAAAAATATCCTGCAGGCCAGCGATACGGACCTGGAAAATTTTGTCCAGATCACGGCATCCGGGATCGCAGCCGATTCAACCAGGATGGCTGATGAGGCAGGCACAGACCTGGTCGCTATTTTCAGGGATATTCCCGATGCAAAGCTCAAAGCATTTCTTGACGAAACAAGCGATGATGAAGAATCGCTCTTGAACTGAACCGGACATGAAAAAGCTATTCCTCATATTTACGCTTATGCTCTCAGGCCTCTCCTTCCTGCACGCCCAGGAAGAGGATGTTGCCAACCGGATGCAGGACGACCGGCTGCGCTCCGGCATGAAGCTATATATCCACCAGCGCCTGGCCGTGACCGATGAAGAAGCAAAAAAATTCGACCCCCTGCTGGAAAAATACCTCGACGATCTGCGAAAAGCACATACCGATAACCCTGACCCGCTGGTAAGGCAACAGAAAAAGGCAGAGGTCCGCTTACGCTACCGGGATGAGTTCAAGCCTATTATAGGAGAAAAGCGCGCCAACAGGGTATTCCTGGAAGAGCAGGGCTTCCGCAGGCAGATCCGCATCTTTCTCCAGAACCGGAGAGAAGAAGGCTCCAGGCCCCGGGGCCAGGGACGCAGCCTGAAAAGATTGCAAGAGTGATGCAATAAAATAATTTTTCTTTTATCTTTGACCTTGGTGTTTTTCATAGGTTAGCAACGGCCGGCCCTTTTCAGGGCGGGCCTTTTTTATTCCCCGGTATATAAGTAGCAAGAAAGAGGCCTTATGCACAAGCCGGCAGCAGGTCGCAAAACGACAATTTTCAGGCAGGTGATAATAATATGCCGGAGCGGTGCATGGGCAGCAGACCCGGCAGGGTGCAGCCGCCGGATCATCTTCACCTCACAACAAAGAATAAGGTCTTATTTGGTTCCCTTGAAAACAGGCGTCTTCACATCGTGATAAAACAGGAAGGTCCATCCTTCTTCAGCCCCCTGCTCCCACCATTGCCTCCTGAACTCCATGGCTTTTTTCCCGTCATGATCATACTTGGCGGCAAACCGGTGCTTCATCTGCTGCAGCTGCGGAGCGTCGTCAGCGCCAAAAAATACGGTCTCTCCTTCGTCCCCGATCCAGAATACCTGGTGAAAAGGAGAATGGGCTCCTGTGACCTCGTACCGGATATATCCATCGATAGTGCCTTTATCGTCGTCCAGCAATACTACATTAGAAGAGCGCCGCAGCAGCTCCAGCTCGTTCACCAGGTAAGAAGGAGCACCTTTTTCAAAAGCAAAGCGCAGCTCTTTTTCCTGCAGGTAGTAGGTTGCCTGCGGGAAGCTGAGCTGCCGGTGATCAGGACCTACGGCTATGCCCCCGGCATGATCCTTATGCAGGTGGCTTAGCAGCACCTTGGTAATGCCTGCCGGATCAATCCCGGCATGCTCCAGGTTCCTATACAATTGCAGCACCCCTTCTTTCCGGAAACCAAGGCCTGTATCAAGCAGCAGCACATCCGAAGCCGTGATCACCACGAACGGCTGTATCTCTACCAGCAGGCTTCCTGCCGGGCGGGCCTGAAGCTGATCGTCAGCTTTATCGAAGGGAACAAATGCCTTGGTACTATCAACGGTAAAACTGCCTTCCGAAAGAGGTATAATGCGCATCAGGGTAATATAGCGGTTATAAAAGTCCTCCCGGGCACAGATGAATCATCATCTCCCGGGAAGGCAGCAAAGTTAGCCAATTTGGCGTGCAGCTCAACGCAGCACCATCTGCCGGTCGGCATCAAGCCGGATAAGTATGAATATAAGTATGCTGAAGGTAAGCAGGGAGGCACCGCCATAGCTGATGAGCGGCAAGGGGATGCCGATCACAGGCGCCAGGCCGATGGTCATCGAAATATTGATAGCCACATGGAAAAATAATACGGAAGCGACCCCGTAAGCATAACAACGGCTGAATACGCTTCGTTGCCGTTCTGCCACGGTCACTATACGGAAAAGCAGCAGCAGGTAAAGCCCCAGCAGCACGCAGCTTCCTGTAAAGCCAAATCCTTCTCCTATGGTGTCAAAGATAAAATCGGTCCGTTGCTCCGGCACAAACCCATAACGCGTCTGCGTTCCTTTCAGCAAACCTTTCCCGAATGTGCCGCCGCTCCCGATTGCGATCTTGGATTGCTTTACGTTATAGTCGGCCGTATTCTGCTGCTTGCCGCTTTTAACATCCAGCACTACGGCTTCTCCTTTCATGTACTCGGTAGGAATATCGCGGCCGATGGTGCTGTAAATACGCTCTACCTGGTGCTTGGCCAGCACATTCTTAAATACAAAAGGCACTACAAAGAACTGGATGCCCGTACAGAGCAGCCAAACGAAAATGATCTTGAACAATACCGCCTTGTTACGCCTGATCTGCCGGCGCATCACAAATACGACCGCGGCGGCAATGAGGGTAAGCACCGTGGCCAGCGTTTCCTTTTCCATCAGCAGGGTAGCTACTACCAGGGCTGCAAAGCTAAAGCCGATCACCAGGATGAAGGCCGGCAGCCCTTCACGGAACATTACCAGAAAGAAGGCGAAAAAGACCAGGGCCAGGCCTGTTTCTTTCTGCAGGATGGTCAGCACTGCCGGTACCAGGGTAATGGCGGCCGCAATGAGCTGCGACCGGGTTTGGGTGAAATCCGTTTCTGGACGCGAGAGATACTTGGCCAGAGCCAGGGCCACGCTGATCTTGCAGAACTCCGCGGGCTGCAGGTTAAATGCGCCCAACTTTATGATCGATTCCGTTCCTTTTACATTGGAGTGAAAAGGAAATACTAGCAGCAGGAGGAATATGCCGCCGACATAAAAGATATTGGCCGTTGCCGGGAAAAATTTGCTGTCGGTAAGAATAATAAAAAGCCCCAGCACCAGCGAAAGAGCAAAGAAATAGAATTGCTTGCTGTAATCTGTCTTAAAGCCCAGGAAGCTCTGCACAATCGGGTCTCCTTCCTTGTAGGTTGCGCCAAAGATGGCCAGCAGGCCGATCGCTACCAGGAATATGTATATCCATACCAGGCTCCAGTCTATCCCTTTTGATATGGCAGGATCTTGATTGTTCATACGGTAGGGTAAGGAGGGGTTAATGCCTTGCGGAAATATTTCCTGTCTGGCGCCGTAGCGGCAACCCGGTGGGATGGCGTAGGCTCTTTTTCTTTTTTAGGCAGGGTGTCGGGTCGGGAAGGGCCCTGGTTCTTCAGGAACTTTTTCAGCCTGCTGCTGTCCTTCGTCATCTTTGCCCATTCCACGGCCCTGGTAGAATCGGCAATGAACTGCAGCCTCTTCAGGTAGGTCGGCATCTTATTGGTACTGGAGATCCTTTCCAGGTCGGCCTTGCTCTTGGGCAGCAGTGAGTCCAGCAGGTATTTTTCGATGAGCATGCGTGCTATCGGGCCTGCCCAGGTAGCGCCATATCCTGCGTTCTCCACGGCCACGGCTATGCATATCTTCGGGTCATTTTTAGGGGCGAAGCATACAAACATGGAATTGTGCGGCAGCTCCAGCCTTTTCCCGTCAATGACGCGGGAGTTTTGCGCCGTACCGGTTTTGGCGCATACTTCTATGCCGGGGATGGTAGCCACCCGCGCCGTGCCTATTTTGACCACGTCGGCCATTCCTTCAATGGTAGCTTTATAAGCGCTGTCGGAGATATGGGTCAGCACTTCATGCTTTTTGCGGTAACGTGACACGAATATGGAGTCGGCCTCGGCCTCATCATCAATACGCTCTACGAAGTGAGGCGTATAGTAATACCCTTTATTCGCGATGATGCACATGGCATTTGCCAGCTGCAGCGGCGTAGCCGTCATTTTATCCTGACCGATGCCAAGGGTAAGGTTGGTACAAGAGTTCCAGCTGCCCCGGTATTCTTTGTTATACACCGATGTGTCGGGAATATTGCCCCTGTCCTCGCTGGGAAGGTCTATGCCCAGCCTTACGCCCAGGCCGAAATGGTTCATATATTCCTTCCATTTCATATAGCCTACTTTGGCATTCCTGTACTTTGGGTTGTCGGCAGCCAGGCGATACATATGAGTAAAATAAGAGTTGCACGAATTGGCTATGGCCAGCCGCAGGTTGGCAGCGTGCCCGCCGCCCGCGTGCGTACATTTGGGCTTGCCGCTGTTGCACCCGACGTATACACCGGGACAGGGGTAACCAAAAGATGGTGTGATCAGGCCTTCGTCCAGCGCTACCAGGCCCCCGATCGGCTTAAAGGTGGAGCCGGGAGGATATTGGCCTTTGATCGCCCTGTTGAGCAGGGGGCCTGCCACGTCCAGCACCAGGCGTCCGTAGTTTTTTGTTTTGTCAGGACCGGTCAGCTCATTGGGGTTGAAATTAGGCCCCGAGGTCATGGCCAGTATGCCGCCGGTTTTGGGGTCGATAGCCACTACGGCGCCAACTTTATTGCTCATTAGCTTTTCGGCCAGCTCCTGCAGCTCTACATCAAGATAGGTACGAAGCCCACGGCCGGCAATGGCAGCGGTATCGAATATCCCGTTCTCATAGCGGCCTACCAGCCGGTTGCGGTTATCCTTGATCATGTATTGCACTCCCCGCTGTCCCATCAGCACTTTTTCATAAGAAGCTTCCAGCCCACTTTTGCCGATATAATCGCCCAGGCGGTAAAAGTTATCCGAACGCTCAATGTCTTTGGCGTCCACCTCGTTGATATAACCCAGTATATGGGAAGCGATATTATAAGGATATACGCGTACCGGCCGCTCAACCATGGCAAAGCCGGGAAAGCGCCAGCTGTTCTCTTCAAATCTCGCCTGCATCTGCGGCGTAAGCAACGACTGGAAAATAGAAGGCCGCACCCTGGTATTCTTGATCACCGCCTCAACGATGCGCTTATTGAAATCGGCAGTGTCGATCTCCATCATGGCGCAGAATGCCATTGTATCAATATTCTTTACTTCGATGGGCGTAACCATCAGGTCGTACATGATGGAATTATTGAGGATCGCTTTCCCTTTCCTATCATAGATAATGCCACGCTCTGGATATACGATCTTGGGGTAAACGGCATTATCCATTGCCATAGGGCCGTACTTGCCTGACAATATCTGCAGGTTTACCAGCTGCCCGATAATGATCACGAAGACCAGCAGGAAGATCAGTCGTATGATGCGGCTCCGGGATTGGTTAAACACAGGCATATAACAGGCTAAGAAATATGGTAAGGGGTAAAAAGGAGATATTTAGCAGATACAAAGTACGAACTACTGCAGCCGCTTTCCAAATGTTTGAAGCAATAAATTTTTCTTTTAAGAAATTTTTTATAAAGACATACGATACCGGGAAAAGCCCGACAGATCAGGCTGCCGTATTGGTCCTGAATTTCAGCTTCCGCGGAAAAAGCATCTCGGTAAGAATGATCAGCAGCATGCTGATGCCGGTAGTGGAAAACACCTTTTGCGCGAACAGGAAGAAGCTGCCAAACGACAGCCATTCAAGAAAGACCAGGTAGAGGTTGTGAAAGAAGGCCAGGATCAGCACGTACACCAGGTAGGGCGTCCAGCCCATCGCTTTTGGCGAAGGCTCGCGGTAATTGAACTCCGACGCATCTTTCGGCGCAAGTATATTGATGACAAAAGGGCGAAGGAAAGCGATAAGCACGCAGGCTGCCGCATGAAGACCCGGCGTAAGGGTAAAATAATCCAGCGCCATGCCGGTGAGAAAGCCTACTATCAGCAGGCCGCCGCGCGAAATGGAAAAGGGCAGCCAGAGAATAAACAGGAAATACAGATACGGGACCACCAGCTGGTGCAGGTGCGGGATCACATTTAGCACGTACACCTGTATCAGCAGGAAAAATATAAAACGGATGATATTTCTCAACAGATCGCTCACCGGGTCGCTGGTTTTTTGAAGTCTACTTTTTTCCTGGTATCCTCATCCAGGCGCATTTGCTCATCATACTGCATATTCCCCACCACGAACACCTGCTGCAAGGTGGGGAAGTTGGCAGCCGTCTTTATTTTAAGGATGTAAAAATTGGTAGAGTTGTCCTGCACAATGCCGGCAACGGTGCCTACCATCTTTCCTGGCGGGTAGCTGAATGAAAAGCTGCCGGTAACCACCGTGTCCCCGTGCAGCACGGAATCGCTTTTGGGTATGCCCGTCATGGTCAGGAAGCGGGGGTCTTTGGCATCCCAGGATACGTTCCCGGCATTGCCTGTTTTCTTGAGGATCACGTTCACCTTGTTCTGCACATGCAGGAGGCTCATCACCTGGCTATAGTTACGGCCGGTATTGATCACTTTACCTACCAATCCCCCGTTTGAGCTGAACACGCCCATATCATCATGGATGCCGCTGGCCGAGCCACGGTTGATCTGGAGATAGTTCTTGTCGGAATTGATGGTATTGTACACTACCTGGGCCTCGCGCCAGGTATAGCGGCGGTAGAGTCCCGAGGTATCGATACGAACGGTATCCAGGCGGATAGCCTGCCCTGTATCGAGCTTTACAAAATTATCGCGGAGCAGGTTCAGCAGGGAGTCGTTCATCCGCTGTACCCGCTTGTTCTCCTCTTTCATCCGGAAAAAATCTTCCACGGTGTTATAGCGGGTGCTGACCCAGCCTGTCAGCTCGTTGGCTATTCCCAGACCCTTGGCCCGGTGAAAACGGTTGTAGGTGAACAGAAACCAGAGGCAAAGCGCCTGCAATACCAGGAAGGCCAGGAAAACAATGTAACGACGGATAAAAAGAAATATGTTACGCAAAGAAGCAATTTTGAAACCGGAGCCTGACCGGGAGCAGCTGCCAAAAAGCCCGGAAGGTTATCCCTTGCTTATCGTCTGCCCTTCCTGCCGTGCTACCTCATAACAAATGGATACCTGTCATAGTTTTTCAAAGCGATACCGGTGCCGCGAACTACGCTCTTCAGCGGGTCGTCGGCCACGTGCACAGGCAGCTTGATCTTTTGGCTCAACCTTTTGTCAAGACCTCTCAGCAAGGCACCGCCGCCTGTCAGGTACAGGCCCCGGCGGTAAATATCGCCTGCCAGCTCGGGCGGCGTTTGTTCCAGGGCTTTCAGGATAGCTTCCTCTATCTTGAAGATGCTTTTGTCGAGGGCTTCCGCAATTTCCTGGTAGCTTACCATTATCTGCTTGGGGATCCCGGTTACAAGGTCACGCCCGTTAACAGGGATATCGTCTGGCGGGTTGTCAAGGTCTTTCATGGCGGCGCCTACCTGTATCTTGATCTGCTCGGCAGTACGCTCGCCGATCAGCAGGCTATGATAGCGACGCAGGGCTTCCATGATATCTGCGGTAAATTCGTCGCCGGCAATACGGATGCTCTGGTCACATACGATGCCTGCCAGGGCAATTACCGTGATCCCCGTGGTGCCGCCCCCGATATCGATGATCATATTGCCTACCGGCTCTTCCACATCAATGCCGATACCCAGCGCGGCTGCCATCGGCTCATGTATAAGGTATACTTCCTTGGCGCCGGCCTGCTCGGCACTGTCCCTTACAGCTCTTTTCTCTACCTCGGTAATGGAAGAGGGGATGCAGATCATCATCCGCCAGCTGGGAGGGAAAAGCGGCTTCTTGGGATATACCAGCTTTATCAGCTCGCGGATCATCAGCTCTGCGGCATTAAAGTCGGCGATCACTCCATCTTTCAGCGGTCTGACCGTACGAATGCTTTCATGCGTTTTTTCATGCATCATCAACGCCTTTTTTCCTACAGCCAGCACTTCCTTTGGATTATTGCGGTTAAGCGCTACGATGCTCGGTTCATTTACAGCTACTTCGTCATTATGTATGATAAGGGTATTAGCAGTACCCAGGTCCATTGCTATCTCTTGTGTAAACCAGTTGAAAAGTCCCATTCTAAATTATTGGATTAGTGTGCAAAGTTGAAGGAAATAATTTGAATTAACAAAGTGAAAACCCTTGCCGTCCTTGATTTTTCCGGGGAAGCCTCCTCCATCACCTTTACCCTGAAAGCGGCATTTTTAAAGATACGCCACATTCCGACACCCCTCTATTTTCTTTTCCGGCCGGAAGCATAGAACGCTATAGCCTGAAGCCGTAGTACATCATGGATAGGTATTTTTCCATATCGCATCGCTGTGAAAAACTTTTGACCCGGTGGAAACAGCAGCCGTAATTTTTGGCACAGTAATGGCAAATATCAGGTATCAGTGACCGGCCAGGGCTGTCATTGACAGCGATCCGGGACTCTCTATATAAATGTTCGTTTATCTATCAGCAAAAGTTAAAAGGGGTTATCTATTTATAATCCCTTTTAACTTTTTCCCTGCGGGAAGCCCGTCAACACTGGATCAGGCGCCTGCAAAGCCTAAGTTCCTCTCCACGGCAGACGACAGGGCCGGCAGCTTTCTCCGTTCGATCAGGAAGCTATTGAGCTGGGCGATCTCCTTAAAAATATAGTGCTTGTCGGCAGCTGCCCTGAGGTAATCTTTCCCCGTGCTTCCCCCTGTGCCGATGCGTGTGCCGATAATGCGGTGCACCATATTCATGTGGCGATATCTCCAGGAGCTTAGCTGCTCGTCGATCTCGAGCAGGCCGTTCAGCAGCTGGAAGGGTTGCTGCAACAACGGGTAGCCGCGGTACAGCATGATAAAAAGAGCAGCCCGGCAGGCCGTGGCTGATAGCTGGCGGCCGGGGGAAACAATGGGCGCCGCACCGTGGCCCATAGGGCATTGACCTGCCTGCCGGTCCGTTACCGGGGCCGGTTCTGTTCCTGTTGCCGGCTGGCCAGGCAAAGAGCTGCCCGAAAATACAGCGTCAAAAGCCGTCAGGTTATCCTTTTCCACCTCAGCAAGGCTCCTGGCGTAGCATTCCCGGTACTCTTTCCAGAAAGCATCGCTGCCAAGGGTTTCCGCTGAGAAAAAGGGCATTCTCTCCAGCCATTTATTGACCAACTCGAGCAAAGAATGCTCATTTTCGGCTTTCTTGATGATGGCTATATGCTCGGGGCGTAGCTGGGATGTATAATATTCCTTCCCGTGCCTTTGCTCGAACTTCAGGCCCAGCCTGGCTTCCAGTTCCTTGAACTGCCAGCTCTGGAAGCCCGAGGCCGGCCGGAGCATATCCCGGAAATCCAGGAAGTCCATAGGCGTCATGGTCTCCATGATATCTATCTGGTGCACCAGCACCCGCAATATGGTCACCATCCGGTTAACCCGGTGAACAACGGTCTGCAGCTCGGGGGAGTCGTCGTTAAGCGAGGGTTGCTTCATGATACCGGTAATGCCATCCAGCTCGTAATGCAGCTGCTTGAACCATAGCTCGTAAGCCTGGTGGATGACGATGAAGAGCATTTCGTCGTGCGCAGGCAATCCCTGCTTCTCGCTTTCCGGGAACTGTGCCTGGAGTATCTTTTCCAGCTGCAGGTAATCGTGATAGTTGACAGGCATGAATCGTCGGGTCTTTTAAGGTTATCTCCCGCAACATCTGCTGAGGCCGGGCAACCAGGATATCAGCCGTTTTCCTCCTCGCGCCCGGTGGCCGAAGGCAGGAACTCATAGCCGATATCGTTGCGGTAATAAATATTGTCGAAATCAATATAGCCAAGCACATCCAGGGAAGCGTTCACGGCTTCTTCTATATCTTCCCCGAAAGAAGTGACGCAAAAAACGCGCCCGCCACTGGTAACCACCTGGTCGCCCTCCTGGCGGGTACCGGCATGGAATACAATAGACTGCCTGCCGAATGGTCCGTCGATGCCCTTGACCGGAAAGCCTTTCTCATAATGACCGGGATATCCCCTGCTGACCGCCACTATGGTAGCCGCAGCACGGTTATCGGCCTCCACTCTCACTTCGTGCAGGCGCTTCAGGGCGGCGGCCTGCAGCAGGTCTACCAGGTCATTCTGCAAACGGGGCATTACTACTTCCGTTTCAGGATCACCCATCCTGCAATTGTATTCGATCACGTAAGGCTCGCTGTCAACACTGATCAGCCCGATAAAAATAAAGCCGGTATAAGGGATATTCCGTTCATGAAGGCCCTGGATGGTGGGCTTTACGATCCGCTCTTCCACCTTCTTTAAGAATCCCGGCGTGGCAAAAGGAACAGGGCTTACTGCGCCCATGCCGCCGGTATTCAGGCCGGTATCGCCTTCTCCTATACGTTTATAATCCTTGGCTTCGGGAAGCAGCACATAGCGTTCCCCATCGGTGAGCACAAATACGCTCAGCTCCACGCCTTTCAGGAACTCTTCCACCACTACCCTTTTGCTGGCTTCGCCAAATTTAGCCTGCTGTATCATCAGCTCAAATTCGGCAATCGCTTCCACATGTGTCTGGCAGATCACCACCCCTTTGCCGGCTGCCAGCCCATCGGCTTTGAGCACTACCGGCAGTGCATGCTGGTGCAGGTATTCAACGCCTTCCTTATAGTTATCGATCGTAAACTCCCGGTAGTCCGCCGTTGGTATCTGGTGCTGTTGCATGAACGACTTGGCAAAAGCCTTGCTGCCTTCCAGGCGGGCGCCTTCCCGCGAAGGGCCGATAAAGAGAATATCTTTCAGGTCTTTGTGCGCCTTGAAGTAATCGTATAACCCGTTCACCAGGGGTTCTTCCGGCCCTGCTATCAGCATGCCGATCGTTTCCTTGCGGCAGAAAGCAGCAATAGCTTCGGTATCGGTAATACTTATATCCACGTTGGTACCGCACTGGGCTGTACCGGGGTTGCCGGGAGCGATAAATAATCGCGAACAACCGGGACTTTGGGCCAGCTTCCAGGCCAGCGCATGTTCTCTTCCCCCGGAGCCAAGTAATAAGATTTGCATGGAATTATAAGTATTGGGTTTTAAGCCCTGCGAATATCGGAACCTTTGACAAAAGAAACATTAATTATTTGGGACTGCTTAAATTTCTGTATTTTGGTTGTTTGTAATGGCTGCCCAGATCTATTAACTAAAAATAACTGTATGAACGAACCGATAAAAACCGGTAAGCACCCAAAAGCTTTATTCGTCTTATTTATAACCGAAATGTGGGAGCGCTTCGGGTACTACCTGATGGTCGGCATTCTTTTCCTTTACCTTACCGATACCAGGACCGGCGGCAAAGGGTTTGACAACAAGATGGGAGCTGACGTTGTCGGTACTTTTATCGCCCTGGTATATCTTACTCCCTTTATCGGCGGCCTTATCGCCGACCGTTATCTCGGGTATATAAAGTCCATCTTCCTCGGCGGCACGCTGATGGCCGCAGGCTATTTCGGGCTCGCCATCCCCGGCAATACCGCCTTGTATGTTTCCCTGCTGCTGATCATTGTAGGCAACGGCTTTTTCAAGCCTAACATCTCAACGCTTCTCGGTAATTTCTACAATAAGGAAGAGCTGAAGCCCCTGAAAGATTCTGCCTATAATATCTTTTACATGGGCATCAATATCGGCGCCCTGGTATGCAATTTCGTAGCTGCCTATCTCCGCAACAAGTATGGCTGGGGCTATGCATTTTCTGCTGCAGGCGTAGGGCTGACATTAGGGCTGATCTGGCTGGCCATCCAGCTAAAGCATGTGAAAGAGGCAGACATAAAAAAGCCGATGCAGAAAGAAGACATGCCGATGTCGAAAATATTCCTGTACGTATTTCTCCCTGCCATTATCGCGGCAGTCATCGGCTGGTTCATTCCCGGCAACATCTTTGGCTCCGATTCAAACGATGCATTTATCTGTGCCTGCATACCGATAGTAGCTTTCTATGTGGGCATCTGGCGAAAAGCTGAAGGCTCAGACAAAAGGAGCATCGGGGCCTTGCTCTTTGTTTTTGCCATATCCATTATTTTCTGGACGATCTATAATCAGAACTCCACCGGTCTTACTATATGGGCAGAGACCTATACCGACCGGCAGATAGCCCCGGCTATCCAGGCGCCGGCAGAGCGGATCGACATGCTTCAAAGCCTCAATGCCGAACCGAGGCAGGTTCCCCAAATAGATGAATACCTGCGCACGGTCAGGGACGACAGCAATAAAGTAGTAATGACCATCGGGCCCGATCCCTACTTCAACAATCTTCCAAAGGAAAAATGGCCGGCAGAAGGAACGGATCTCAAAACAGTAAATGCAGAGCTTTTCCAATCTATTAATCCATTCTTTATTATCGTGCTTACGCCTATATTGGTAGGCCTGCTGGCCTGGCTGCGCCGCCGGGGCAAGGAGCCGACCACCTCGTCCAAGTTCGGGCTGGCCCTTTTTATTTCCGGCTTATCTGCGCTGGCCATGGTGTTTGCGGTGATGTCGGTACCATCTATATATACGCATAAGACGGCACCTTACTGGCTGTTCCTTACCTATTTCATCTTTACCATCAGCGAAGTGTTCCTAAGCCCTATCGGGCTATCTTTTGTATCAAAGCTTTCCCCGCCGCGGCTTACGGCCCTGATGATGGGTGGCTGGTTCCTGTCCACTTCGCTTGGCGGCAAGGTGGCCGGTGTAATGGCCAGCTCCTGGGACAGCTTTACCGATAAAAGGATCTTCTTCGGTATCATTGCCATAGCGGCATTTATCGGCGGCATCTGGATCTTTGCCCGGATCAAGTCCCTGAACGCTATTGTAAAGGAAAGGACCGGCTCGGCCTGATCTTTTTTTTAGCCGATTGAAAAAGGTGGTTCTTACGGACCACCTTTTTCTTTTCTCTCCCATAAGTTTTCCTATCTTCCGCCCTTTAAACTATTTGCTATGTGGAAAAAACATCCAAAGGCCCTGCCCTTCCTCTTTTTCTCCGAAATGTGGGAGCGGTTTGGCTATTACCTGATGATCGGCATATTCACGTTTTATCTCAAGGATAAGGCAGATGGCTTTGGCATGAATGAAAGGGATTCGGCCAGTCTCTACGGTACCTTTATCGCGCTGGTGTTTTTTACTCCTTTCCTGGGCGGTCTTATCGCCGATCGTTACCTGGGCTACCGCAGGTCCATTATCCTTGGAGGCCTGCTGATGGGTGCCGGCTATTGCCTGATGGGCGTTCACAACATCCCGATGCTCTATTTATCCATGACCCTTGTGATCATAGGCAACGGCTTTTTCAAGCCCAATATCTCCACCCTGCTCGGCAATGTTTATTCCACCCCGCAATATAAGCCCCGGAAAGATGAAGGCTACAACATCTTTTACATGGGCATCAATATCGGCGCCTTTGTCTGCAATTTCTTCGGGGCCGCCCTGCTCAATACCCTGGGCTGGGCTGCTGCCTTTGCCGCTGCCGGCGTCGGCATGTTCATCGGCGTCATCATCTTTATTATAGGTACGCGCCATTATAAGGAATACGATACCCGCAAGCCGTTGCAGCCAGGCGATATGCCGCTGTGGCAGATACTGGCATTGGTGATACTTCCTTCCCTGATATTCGGCGTCATCGGCTGGTTTATAAAAGGAACGGAAGGCCCTGACGCGGCCATCTTCGATTCCAACTCCACGGATGCGTTCATCTTTGCATGTATCCCAGTGATCGTGTTCTATGGCGTTCTGTTTGTGCGCAGCAGCCGGGAAGAAAAGCCCGCTATGGGAGCCATGCTGGCCATCTTTGCCGTAGTGATACTATTCTGGGCCATCTTTAAGCAAAACGGTACGGCGCTCAACACCTGGGCCAACAATTATACGGAAAGACATATCGACGGCGCCCCGGAAAAGATCCTTTCAAAGCTGAAGCAGACCAGGGTAGTACCCTATGTGCTTGACTCGGTTACCAGGCTCGACAACCAGTTCAGGAGCGTGCTGGTGAATGACAAAGAAGTGAGAGAGCTTGGCTACCCTGTCTATTATAAGAATATTTCTCCTTCCGAATTGCCGGCAGAAGGAGGCAGCGTTAAAACCTGGGCGCCCAGCCTGAGCCAATCCATCAATCCTTTTTGGGTTATCGTGCTAACACCGCTGATAGTGGCATTGTTCACCTGGTTGCGCAGACGCGGAAAAGAGCCTTCCACGCCTACCAAGATCGCCTTTGGCCTGCTTATATCGGCGCTTAGCGTGCTGGTGATGGTAGCCGCGGTAAAAGCCGGCAACAACGGGGCTGAAAAAGTAAGCGTATGGTGGCTGATCGGCAGCTACGGAGTAATAACGATCGGGGAGCTTTTCCTCAGCCCAATGGGGCTTTCGCTGGTATCAAAGCTTAGCCCTGTACGCATCACTTCGCTGATGATGGGCGGCTGGTTCCTGTCTACCTCCATCGGTAACAAGCTGAGCGGTATTCTTGCCAGCAAGTGGGATGAATATGATAACAAGGCAAATTATTTCTGGCTGAACTTCTTCCTGCTTTTTGCCGCTGCTCTCTTTCTTTTTGTATTGCTTAAATGGCTGAACAGGGTAATGAGAGAAAAAGGCGTTAACTGATCAGGACCAAACAGATTATGGAGAAGCGGGCCTTCAGCCCGCTTTTTTTGAAAGCCCGCTTCCCGCGCGGCGTGATGTTGCCGGGTTACTGGTTAATATGGTTTATTTTATCGAATAGATCTTAGCACATTATTGTAGTCCTGGCGGGCATGGGCCTTATACTTTGGAGGAAGAGAGCTTAAAAACTCTGATAACGAAGTAGAGGCTTCATAAGTCATCTTTTCCTCATTATATAGTAAATGAATTTCTGAGCTGACCATCCTGTTTTTGCCAACAACCATATATTTAATCACCCGGGGATCAAATCCGTCACTTGCGAATTCGTAAAAAAGGAAAAATTCTCTCGACGTATTGTTAATAATCCGTTGAGCTATGTTATCATGGTAAAACAGCAATTGGCTTACCTGAGCATTGCATGTATCTTTAAATTCCAGGCTTACGTTTTTTTGCTTTGAGGTGATCTGGCTTTTTTCAATATGTATATAGCTCGCTATTCCTTGCCCGGGAATAACACCTTCATGTCCTGCATCTCCTATTAAGGAAATCTTAAGCTCATAACTGACCCCGGCTTCCTTCCAATTAAATGTAATTGTGGTATCTGCCATTAGCTTTTTATGACGGCCATTCGCGTTACTGGTTGAGCAGATGCCAATAAGAGCAATAAAAATTAAAAGCTGCTTCATAAAGAGGTATCTATGGCTGTGCAATTTATGCATGCGGAAGGAAACTCCTGTACATCGGCAAACTTACAGGTATCGATGGGCAAGAAAGCACTGGGCACAAGTTAGTTCATTGGCCTTGATACTAAGATACAGCTTTTATCCTTTTCCATAAAAAATCCCCGGTATTTTCTCTTTAAAATCCATGCCTTACGCCGATCATCAGCCCTGCCTGGTGCAGGTATCTCCGCTGAAGCATCTCCCTTGTTTGCAAGGGAAGGAAGCTGTAACGAAAAGAAGGCTCGGCAAAAAATTGCCAGTGATGCTGCGGCAAGAACATAAGCCGCAGGCCTGCCTGCAGGTCTATTCCACGGGCAATGGACGACCGGTCGTTTTTGCCTGCATTATCCGGCGCAAAATCACCCTCGATGCTGTTGCGATAGCGGCGGGCAAGATGCAACACTGGTCCTCCCTGCAGCTGCAATGATAAACGACGATGATTGTAAACTTCATACCCGGCCAGCAGCGGCAGGCTCCAGCTGGTATAACTGTTGACAGCATCGATCACGCGGCGACCGGTCTGGTAGGTCTTTACCGTATCGTCGATGAGGCTGGGCCCTCCCGGCGCTTCGGCCAGCCGTTTCACTATGGCATAATGCATAATGGTCTCCTTTCCTTCGAGCCTTACTTTTTCTTTGAACCCGGCATATTGGAGACCTGCCATTAACTGCCAACGTGCGTTCAGCTGCCTGCCTGCGCCAAGGTGTATGCCCCACCCGGGATCAGCACGAACATCCACCTGCGAAGCCACAAATTCTGTACGTATCCCCGGCGCGGCGCTTACCCTGCTCACGCTGCCTGAACCGCTTTGCTGTTGCAGGGAGAAAAAAGGCATGAGCGATACTTCTGCAAAGCTGCGTTGCCGACGCTTTTTTATAATGATTACAGCAGAAAGGTTTTCGGGCTGCAGCCACGAAGAATCGGCGTTCCAGCTATGCTCTCCTAAAATACCGGGTACCGCCACAACCGTATCCGGCACGGCCTGCACTGATGCATGATCTTCTTCCGGGGAGAGGGTTGCGCCATTATCTTGTAAAGCATTCCTGCCCGCATCTGTATGCTGTTCCTGAAGTTCCGGTAAAGGCGTTGTCTTTACTTCTTCCGCTTGGCGCGTGGCAGCTATTTCCTTTCCTGTGAGCACAGCGTCGTTAATGGCATGCCTTCTTGCTTTTTTCTTTTCCGCTTCCTTGTATGCCAGCCCATTTATGTTTTTGCTTTGCGGAAATGCTATGATTGTTTCCTCCCTTCCTACCTCCGGCATTTGCTGCCGGCGACTGCCGGCATCATGCCGGCCTGCCGTTAGTTCCGTTCTATTCTCCTGACGGTTGTTCCGGCTGCCGGCGCTGGTGATAACAGCCGTGTCGGCAGAGGCCGGGTAAGCCGGCCGCTCTTTTCTTTCTCCGGCAGCCACCAGCCGTTCTCCTGTTCCGCGCTGCACATACCGGTACGACCCATAACCCAGGGCCAGCAAGCCACCTGCCAACGGCCACCACCAAAGCGCTATCCGTCGGCGCTTCTTTCTGCGTCCACTGATCTTTTCCCAGGCATTTGCCGGAACAGGAGCCTCATGCGCATTGGCTTTCTCCCGGGCCCATTCGTCAAAAGAAGCGTGATTCATACCTTGATACAATTCGTTTGTTTACAAATAAGCGACTGCAGCAGGCGGCGGGCCTTAAGCAGCTGTGAACGGGAAGTGGAAGGCTGGATGGATAACATCTCTGCTATCTCCTCGTGACTGTAGCCTTCGATCACGTGCAGGTTGAATACCAACCGGTATCCTTCGGGCAACCGGCAGATAAGACGATGTATTTCTGCTTCAGATATCCGCGACCATACCTGCGGATCTTCGGCCGGCTGTTCTGACACCGGCAGGGCATCTTCATCCAGGTGCCATTTTCGTTTACTGATCTCCCGGATCGCCACACGCGCCACCAACCGGCGCATCCACCCTTCAAAACTGCCTTCTCCCCGGTATTGATGCAGGTATTCGAATATGCGGATAAACCCGAGCTGCAAAAAATCCTGCGCTTCCTGGTTGTCGCGGGCATACCGTTGGCAAACAGCCATCAGCTTTCCGGCATATTGCTCAAACAGCATCCGCTGGCAGGAAGACTGCCCGCGGATGCATCCTTTTATTATATTTTCTTCTGTCAAGGACTCGCTTAGGCTCGTGATAAAAACGGTTCAGTAAAGTAAGGATTCTCTTTGACGGGTTAATTATTGCGTTTTACCCGGAACTGACAGCTGAAATTATACGGTGTGTTATTGCCGAAATCCAGCATCAGACCGCTGAAACTGCCCCTGATGAATCCTCCGATATCTCCATATTCGGTAATCGTAAGCGTCAGTGGTACAGGAGCAATAGCGCGTCCGGAGATAAACCCTTTGGAGAATACTTCATATATCTTATGACCGCTGCCAACAGCATTTCCTCCGTCGAACTGGAAAGTGACATCCGGGTTTGAGCTCTGATTTCCTCCAATGATCAGCACCTGCGTCCATTCGTTGGCAGGTGTTGCCAAGTAGCCTGCAGGCTGAAGAGCAGGCTCGCTGATAGTAACACTGGCGCCATCGATCACGTACGTAATGGTAGCCACGCTGCTTACCCCACAAGCCGTCAATGTGCCCAGGTTATGCTGCCCCGTCAGTGTTATGATCTGCGGCTGACTTTGCTGGTTGCTTGTTCGGTCTACTGCTACATAACTGACAGGAGTATTCACGCAGGCAATACCGGTAAAGCTGAAGGCGCCATTGACCACAGGGATGCGGTGATTAAACCCACGATCATACACCTGCACATAGCCATCCGTTACAGGATCATTGTTGCAATCAAGCACGGTACCCTGCAGCACAACGGCTCCCTGGCCTGCATTGCCATGGATAGCCCCCAGGTCTATATCCGAAGTACCGGTACTGATGGGATGAGAGAATACAGGGCTGGCACAGGGCGTTACCACGTCAAGCACAAGATTGGACGAAGCCGGTACCACAGCCTGTAAGTACCCGCCGGCATCTGTATAGCCAAACCGGCCATAACCTGACATCCAGGGTACACCGGCTGGTGTAACCATTACCGGTGTGTGCGCCAGCGGCTGCAGGGAGCTGTTAAGCACCTGTGCCCGCAACGTAACCACCGGCAATCCTACTGCTGCTTCCCAGAAAGAGAAATGGCTCACCTTGCCTGTATAATTATTGCCATTGCGGACAGCGGTTGACTCTTCTTTCCAGAAGCCTTTTGCTTCGTCCAGCGACCACAAGCTTATGCTTTGCGGAGCAGCACCCTGAAGCGCGGAAGGAATGGGAATGGTGAGAGCAGCTTCACGACCGGTTGCTATTTGCAGCAACTGCCCGGCATCACCGTGCAGCTCGATAGCCAGCATACCCAGCGAGGCGGCAAAACGCAGCTTTCCTTCTTTGTTCAATGCACGCGCATCACCGGGAATGGCGGCCAGCAACCCGCCGTTGGAAGAAGGATCGATCAACCTTGCAGATACATGCACATTACCGCTATAAGGAGCGCCGCTGCCGGCAACCACTACTCCCTGTGCAGGCAGCTCCACACGCGCCCCTTCCGTGGTGCTTACCTGCCCGCCGGTAGTGGCATCGACAATGCCCGTAACAGTGCGACGCAGCATTTTTACCTGTACAAACGCATTTCTTGCTGCCTGGATGGAGAAGCTGCGGCAAGCTTCAAAATAGCCGGTGCGGCTGACCCGTACCGTGCCGCCGGCCTGCGGCAACAATACATCCTGAAAACGGAAATAGCCGTACTCATCGGTTAACCCGGTACGATCACCGGCACTTACCTGCACCCCGGCAAGAGGCACGGCATTCTCGTCCAATATATAACCTTCCACAGAACCCATTACCCTGGTCCCGAGATCAGGTAAGGTGTCGGTAGGGTCAGGTTCAAATCGTTCGCTTGAATAATTTTTACGGCATCCTGCCAGCAATAGCAGGAATAAAGAGGTAAGGAGGGTAACGGATAAAAGCCTGTTCATGTTCATAAAGCATTGGTTTCGGGCAAGAGACAGGCTGCAGGCTCCGCGTTGCCTGGCAACAAACCTTTTTTATGTTCCGCAAAACCACGTTCTTTTCATTGGCCGAAACCTTGAACCTGCAATATCACAAAGCTGAACAGCCATGCTTCCAATACAATTACCATAATAAGGTCACGATAAAACAGGCTGCGGGCTCCAGAGGCTGGCCGCTCCCACCAGCGTGGCATTTTCACCCAGCCAGGTTTTCCGCAGTTCCGTTCCCAATTCCTGCGCTGCCAGCTCATCGTTGAGCGAAGGAGCAAACCGTTCAAATGCCCGCGCAATATTTCCGCCAATCACCAGCAGCCCGGCGTCGGCTTCCCGTATCACCGGTGCAAGAAACTGTCCCAGCCCTGACCCCAGCTCTGTGAAGCATTGCTGTGCCCGGTGATCGGTGTCTGCCAGGGCCGACAGGTCTTTTACATTGTCAACAACTTCACCGCCCAGCTCCTGGTATCGTCGCAGCAAGCCGCGATGCGAAAAAGATTCTTCGGCGATCTTTCCCCGGAATGGCTGGTGCCAGAGATCGGCATCCCATACCTGGTCTCCTACTGCACAAGCGCTGCCCAACCCTGTGCCCAGCGTAATGCCGACAACCTGCCGGTGATCCTGTGCGGCACCGCCAAAACGTTCGCCCTGCAGAAAGCAGGCTGCATCGTTCGTGAACCTGATATGACCAGGATCGACACCTACCGCCTCTGCCAGCAATAACCGGATGTTATGCCCGTATAATGAAGCATATTTGCCCTGGTCCTTCATCAGCGAAATGCCTTTTTCATAATCGAACGGTCCAGGCATGGCAATGCCGATATGAGACGGGTGCATGCCCGCTTCGAGGAAACAGCGACGGATCACTGCCGACCACTCTGCTATGATGGTTGACCTATCTGTTCCGGCATCGATGATGGTACGGTGCTCCGTTCCTTCCAGCACTTTCCGCGTCACCAGGTCGGTAAGAGCTGCCGTAATATGCGATCCGCCGATATCTACACCGGCCACAACTGTTTTCATGGATGAGGTAATTTATTCCGTTAACGTACATATTATTTTTGAGACAACGACATTGAATAAGGCACGGCAGACGCTGAAGCGCCTCGCTGGTAATCTGGCTTGCCCTGCATGACAAATTCAAGGCGGCTGCCGTTCATCAGCGCTGAATGGCTCAGCCAGTTAGCCGTGTGCAGCTTGCCGTTGACCTTCAGCGACTGCACGTAGCGGTTATCATCCTTATTGGCCGGGGCAGCAATATCGATGCGCTTCCCGTTTTGCAGATGCAGGCTGATACCGGGAAAAAGAGGCGCTCCCAGAACATACTGGTCCGTGCCCGGGCATACGGGATAGAACCCTATAGCAGAGAACACATACCATGATGAGGTCTGACCATTGTCCTCATCGCCGCAATAACCATCGGGTTGCGGCAGGTAGAGCCGGTTCATCACTTCCCGCACCCAGTATTGGGTCTTCCACGGCTCACCGGCATAATTGTACAGGTAGATCATGTGCTGGATGGGCTGGTTGCCATGCGCGTATTGCCCCATGTTCATCACCTGCATTTCACGGATCTCGTGAATGATCTTTTTATAATAGCTTTCATCAAACAGCGGTGGCATCCTGAATACGGAATCCAGCATTTCCACAAAGACCTTCTTTCCGCCCATCAGGTCTATCAGTCCCTGTATGTCGTGAAAAACGCTCCAGGTATAGTGCCAGCTGTTGCCTTCCGTAAAGGCATCGCCCCATTTAAAAGGATTGAAGGGCGTTTGAAAAGTGCCGTCCCGGTTGCGCCCGCGCATGAGCTTGGTCCCGGCATCAAAAAGATGGCGGTAATTCTGCGCCCGCTTGGCAAAGAGATCGATCTCGGCCTGGGGTCGCTTGAGCGCTTTGGCCAGCTGCCAGATGGTAAAGTCCGCATATGCATATTCCAGGGTGCGGGCAGCATTTTCATTGATCCCCACATCATAGGGCACATACCCGAGCTCGTTGTACCATGCCACTCCTTTTCGCCCCACTGCGGTCAGCGGGCCTTCATTGCCGGTGCCTTTTAGAATGGCCTCATAAAGCGTCTGTATATCATAACCGCGCAATCCTTTAAGGTAGGCATCGGCTACCACGGATGCAGAATTATTGCCGATCATGCTGTTGCGGTAACCAGGGCTGCTCCATTCGGGCAACCACCCGCCTTCCTTGTATGCATTGACCAGCCCTTCCTGCATTTCTGCATTGACAGAAGGATACAGCAGGTTCAGCAGCGGGTAGAGGGAGCGGAAAGTGTCCCAGAAACCGGTGCCGGCATACAGGTAGCCGGGCAGTACCTGCCCGTTATAAGGACTGTAATGTATGGGCTTGCCGGAGGCATCCAGCTCATAATGCTTTTGCGGAAATAATACGCTGCGGTACAGGCAGGAGTAAAAAGTGCGTAGCTGATCGGTGGCGCCTCCTTTTACTTCTATCCTGCTCAATACGTTATTCCAGGCCGAGCGGGCGGCTTTCTTTACTTCATCAAAACCTTTGCCCCCGATCTCCCGCCGCAGGTTGAGCGCTGCCTGCTCAAAGCTGATAAAGGAAGAAGCTACGCGGGCATGTACCTGCTGACCGCGGACAGTGCTGAAACCGATAACGGCGCCGGCATGCTTGGCCTGCTTTTCTCCTCCGCCTGGCGTCAGCTTATTATCGTGGTATATCCAGGACAGCGTAAAAGGCTGGTCCAGCTCTATCACAAAATAGTTCTTAAAATCTTCGGGCACGCCGCCGCGGTTGCGCGTGGTATAGCCTTCAATCCGGCGCTGCTCAGGCAGGATACGGATGAAGGAACCTTTATCGAATGCATCCACCACCAGGAAAGCGCTATCTGCCTGCGGATAGGTGAACCGGAAAAATGCTGCCCTCTCTGCAGGCGTTATTTCCGTTACCACATCGTGGTCTGCGAGGTAAACCTTGTAGTAATAAGGCCGTGCTTCTTCGGTTTTGTGCGAAAACCAGCTTGCCCGGTCGTCTTCCTTGAATGCCAGCTTTCCCGTTACCGGCATTAATGAGAACTGGCCATAATCATTGATCCATGGCGAAGGCTGGTGGGTTTGCTTGAAGCCCACGATCCTGTCGGCATCATAAGTATAGGCCCAGCCATCTCCCATCGGGCCTGTTTGGGGTGTCCAGAAGTTCATGCCCCAGGGAAATGCAATGGCCGGGTAAGTATTACCATTGGAAAAACTGTGCTTGGAAGCCGTCCCGATCAGCGGGTTTACATAGTCCACTACATCGCTTGCCGGCCTGGCAACCTGCGTGTATGCCACCAGCGGGAACAACATGAAGAGCATTGCTGTTTTTTTCATCATAGGTCTATTTTTTTAGCGGCAGCAGCAGCACTGCATCGGCTACAATAGTGCCGTTAGCGCCTTTGTTGGTCACTTGTATAAAAGCCTTTTCCCCGGCAGGCAGCCGGTACTTGCCCAGGGATACCCATTCGCCATTGGTCTGGCCTTTTACCGTGATCTCTTCCAGGCGTATGCTTGTTTCTTTCTTATTTTTTCCATCAAATACTTCCCAGTGCGTCACCGCAGAAGCCTGGGTGATCTTGGGCAATACATACACATATACCTCGTACTCACCTGCCCGCTCAATGACAGGCGTAAAGGTAACGGAGCGTGGCTGATCCTGTACGGTGGCGTAGAGAGCATCAGGCCCGTAGGTACCTCCTCTTTTTACCGACCATTTGCCGCTTACTCTTACACGGGCTGAATCCTTATTGTCAATAAGTATATCCGGCGCCGAGCCATTTGACAGGGGGTCTTGTTTCAGTTGCTGCTGCAGCCGTACCACATCTACCGATTGCACATCCGCTTTTTTATCAATTGCCTGAACGGCAGCCAGGGCGGCCGACTGACCAAGCACCATGAATACCGGCTCCATTCGGATAGAACCATAGCTGATATGGCTGGCAGAAAGACATACCGGCACCAGCAGGTTGGTACATTGCTCCCGTTTGGGAGTAAGCGACCGGTAAGAGATAGGATAAGGCGAAAGACCACCCTCTTCCACATCGCCCTCGTTTTTTACCATACCATTGATCACCAGTCGCTGGGTATTGTGCGAATCCATGCCGTAAGCAGCCATTCCCACACCATCCTTCACCACTACCTTTGACTGGCAATTGGCCTGGGTCATCACGTATTCGCCGATCATGCGCCGGGCTTCGCGCACATACATCTGCGGGCTCCAGTGGCCATTGTCGATATATTCATCTTTGGGGTAGCCCCATTCCAGCATAAAGTTCCTGATCGGGGCGGGGATACGTGGATCGTGCCCAATAAAATACAGCAGGCCTTTGTTATAAAGCTCATGCGCTTTCTGAATACGCGCCCTTGTATCATAGTCGCCATCGGGATAGTCCCAGTTCATGCCGATCATGTCGGTAGAAAACCCACCGCCGTTGTTGATATCGGTCTTATGATTGGGCATCAGGTCGAACTTCAGTATTTCGCGGATATCATCCTTTACTGTCAGCTTCTCAATGTAGCGGGGCAAGAGCTCGTATTTCGCGGGATCGTAGCCAGGAGGCTCTGTGAGGGGAACACGGTTGGCCGGGTCATTGGTAAGGCAGATGCGGAAATTGTATGCCTGCACATGGTGATCGCCGCTGCCGATCGGCGCCAAAACAGTATCGCTGATACCCCACAGCAGCCCGCTTGAAGGATCACCAGGTATTTTATAGGGATCTACTCCATCGGGTATCTGGTTGCCGCGTTGCGGGGTACGCGAAGGCTGTACCTGCACGCCGTTGAAGGTTTCGTTATACACGCTCCTGGCCTCGCGCCCAACAATATATGAAATGCCGGCCCTTGCCATGAGATCGCCCTCATAGCTGCAGTCGATGAACATCCGCGCAGCCACGGTACGCCTTTCAGCCGGTGATACCGATACATTCTCCACACTGATCGAGCGGATACGGGTACCTTCTTTGCTGGCCGATACAATGCGGTTGCGATAAAGCACTTCTACGCCTGCTTCGCGGATATATTGCTGGAATACCCGCTCTGCCACTGAAGGCTCGAATATCCAGGACTCAAACTGGCCGTAATGCCTGCCTACCCGGCGATAAAAGTCAAGCCCCAGTCCTGTGACGGCGTACTTGTTGCCGATGTCGGTATAGCCCAGCCCGCCGGAAGAAAGGCCACCCAGGCGATTACCAGGCTCTATAAGCAGCACTGTCTTACCCTGTTTTCTGGCCGTGTACGCAGCAATGACGCCGGCCGAGGTACCGCCATAGATGCAAACATCATATACTTTCTGTGCCACGGTGCTGCCCAGGATGAACAAGAGGCATACAGACAGGATATATTTTTTCATCGGTAAAAATTTTATTCCGTATAGTTAAGATCGCGCGTAAAGGTTTCTTCCATTTTCCAGAGTGCAGACAGTGCCAGCAGAACCGCTACGCCACCGATCAGGCCTGCCGAGCCCAGCCGCCCAAAATGCTGCGCGCCCAAAAGGAACAAAGGCGTAAATACATTCACGCTGCCTCGCACAAAATTGGGTACCGTGGTGGCCACCGTAGCCCGGAGATTGGTCCCAAACTGCTCTGCTGCAATAGTGACGAACAATGCCCAGTAACCAATGGCATATCCCAGGAATAAACAAAGCCCGTAAAAAACAGCAGTGCTCGCAGAACGCTGACAGAGATAAACCGCCACGGCCGCCGAGGTCAGCAGGATGAATACCAGCACTGTCTTGCGGCGGCTGCGGAAATACTGGCTCAGCAAGCCGCTGCTCAGGTCGCCCAATGAAAGACCGATGTAGGCGAACATTACGGCTTTGCCGGCATCGACCGGGGTGGTCAGCCCTATGGCCTGGGCAAATTCCGGCGAAAAGGTGATGAGAATGCCGATCACAAACCAGATGGGCAGGCCGATAAGGATACAACGCAGGTATTTAACAAAACGCCGCCAGGAGGTGAACAATGCAAAGAAATTTCCCCGCTGCGTGCTTTGCTCACGCACCTGCCTGAAGATACCCGACTCAAATACATTGAACCGCAATACAAGCAGCAGCAGGCCTAGTCCCCCTCCTATAAAATAGGCGATCCGCCAGTCGTACAGGTCGGCAATAAAATAAGCAAGCACGGCCCCCAGCACTCCTACCGACGCCACGAGCGAAGTGCCATACCCGCGTATTTGCCTGGGAAGGATCTCGGCTACAAGCGTAATGCCTGCACCCAGCTCTCCTGCAAGACCAATCCCGGCAATGAACCGCAGCCAGGCATACTGGCTGATAGTGGTCACAAAACCGTTGGCAATATTGGCCAGGGAATAAAGAAGGATCGAGCCGAACAGCACAGACAGCCTTCCTTTTTTGTCGCCCAGCACGCCCCAGAAAATACCGCCCAACAACATGCCCAGCATCTGCATATTGATCAGGAAAATACCCTGGTCCAGCAGCGCAGCTTCAGGCACCTGCAAGGACCTGAGGCTGGGGATCCGGACGATGCTGAAAAGAAGCAGGTCGTATATATCCACGAAATAGCCGAGCGCCGCCACAATAACGGGTACGGATAACAATTGACGAAGCGTTGATCTTTTTTCCATAAAAAATAAAACAGGGCTCTCTCAGCTGAGTAATTTTTTAAGATAAGCGGGATAACTTTCTTTATCGGTGCTGCCGTCTCCTTTGGTAATGCTGTCGCCCAGGCAAACGATCCTGCCTTTTGCCAGGTTGTGGCACACCAGGTATTGACTGACGGCCAGCGCCAGAAAACGATAGCCGTCGCGCGTGGGATGTACACCGTCGCCCTTCTTGCTGTTGGCCTCATTGCGCAGCAGGCTATCTTCCTCTATTCCGATCTTGCCTACTTTTTCGAATAAAATACCGGTATCGAAAAAATGCGCCTGTCGCAATGCTGCCACCGAGCGGATAGCTTCATTAACTGCCTTACGTCTTCCGGAAGGGCCTTCCGGCTGAAAGAACTCAGCAGGATGACGGCTGAGCAGGTAGGGCTCATAAAACGGCAGGATGGTCATTAGCAGCAGTCCGCTGCCTGCTGCCTGGATACGTTCGGCCAGCTCTTGAAGATTGTCTTTATACTGCGGCAGTGGTACGTGCTTGCCGTTGTTCATATCATTCGTGCCCACCATCACGATCGTCAGCGCAGGCCGGTGAGCCAGGCAGTCGGTATCAAGGCGCTGCAGCAGGTTTTTGGTATTGTTGCCGTTTACCCCGGCATTGATGATCGTTACGGCATCATCTTGCGTAACACCTGTAAAATGATTGCCGGCCACGGCCCATCCTGCGGGCGATAGCGCTGCCGTAAGCAAAGCAGCCTGGCGAAGAAAATTTTTACGATCCATATGCTATAATTATAAAGTCAGAATTTAAATGTCAAAGGTGAAATGGGAAATGGAACGATAGCGAATATATCTGCATGCCTATATCCTATTAGTTATGCCATACATCCTAAAACCGCTGTTCTGCTGTTGACATGGAAGGCGGCGCATCTTCGGCACGTGTTCCCCATTTCTTATCAGGAACGCTGCTCATTTCCAGCTCCAGCTTACCGCCTTTGATCAGCTCTTCGTGATAAAACCAGGGGGCTGTCAGCTTGCGCCCGTTCAGCTTCGCCGAACGGATATAGCGGTTCTTGTCCGACACATTCCGGGCTTCGATCACAAAGGTCTTACCGGGATAATATTTCTCATCAAGATGAATGGTTATCTTCCTGAAAACAGGGCTTCCGAGCTCGTAAACAGGCCTGGCAGCGCCTCCGCCATCCATCTGGAACAAGCCGATGGCGCTCATCACCAGCCATGCTCCACCCTGTCCTTCATCCTCATCTCCCGGCCATCCATGCTCCGGGGTAAGGCCGTAATATTTGTTGATGATCTCGCGTACCCAGTACTGCGTAAGCCAGGGCTTGCCGGAATAATTGAACAGGTAAGCCGATTGCATACCCGGCTGGTTGCCGTGGTTGACAGCAGGCAGCGGACTGCCGTGCTGCCGGAAGTTCATGGTAGCTCCATACTCAAAGCCGCGGGTAAGGCGGGCATTGAAAGAATCCCTACCCACCAATGCTATCAGGCCGTTTACATCATGCGGCACAAAAAAGGAATACTGAAAAGCATTGCCTTCCACAAAGCCCATCCAGGAATAGCGGGGCTTTTCCACGTCCCTCATCGCAAGATGAAAATCCAGCCATCGGCCATTGATATCTTTCCGCCGGAAATAACGGATAGAGCTGTCGAATACATTACGGTAATTATAGGCCCGCCGGAGAAAGTAGCGGTAATCATCTTCCTTGCCCAGCGCTTTGGCCAGCTGCGCCACATTCCAGTCGTCAAAAGCATAATCGATGGTATTGGAGGTAGGACCTTCATCGGGCGATCCGAATACCTTGAAGCGCGACCAGTTGCTTCCATCGGGCACGTACCCCAGCTTCTTATAAATATCCAGCTGGCGATTACCTACCAGGCCGCCGCAGGGATGAGCTTCCCCCTGCACTTCCTGGTTCTTGCGCATGGCCTCGTACGCTTTCTGCACATCAAAATCCCGGATCCCTTTCTGGTAAGCGCTGTTGATAAGCGTCATTTCGTGATGCCCTACCATAATATCGCAATATTCCAGACCGATAGGGCCATTGGGCAGCCATCCACCCTTATCGTACATTTCAAGAAAGGAGCGGACCCAGTTGGCCGATACGCGTGGAGTGACAAGCGGCCACAATTGATTAAGGTTCCACTGGGCGCCCCAGAAAGCATCCGATCCCAGCATGGGAGACGACGGATCTTTCAGCTGCTGTACCTGCTCGCACATGTCTATATACTTGCCGGAAACATCACTGAACGTAGTACGCGAGCAGTAAGCCCGGTAAAAATTAGTATAGAATTTCCGGAGGTCGTCTTCAGTGCCACCCTCTACTTCGATGCGGCCCAGCACCTGCGTCCATTCATCGCGGGCCTTGCGGCGCACTGCCTCAAAATCCCAGCCATAGGGTTCCGATTCCGCTTCCAGGTTCTTGCGGGCTTCTTCGATGCTTACGAAAGAAATCCCCGTTTTCAACTGTATCTGCTCTCCTTCGCTGGTGTGGAAGCCGATGAACGCACCCACATCACCATGCCCCCAGTTATAATGGTTGGTGGTGTCGATATCCTGGTTGACCCAGGTGCCGAACGAACGCATGGGCTTGTCGACGCGTGCCACAAAATAGATGGTATATTCATTGGAAAGACTGGCAAACCAGTTAAACATCTGCTGCTTGGAAAACCCTTCTATCTCGTGATCGCTCACCTTCCGGATAGAAGCCCAGTCCACTTCATAAGGATATTCAGTAGGTATCTTCAGGTCGAACAATATCCGGGAAGTAGTGGATGCCGGGAAAGTATAACGTTGAAAACCGGTGCGGCAGGTGCTGGTAAGCTCGGCGCGGATGCCATAATCTTTCAGCAATACGCTGTAGTATCCTACCGAAGCTTTTTCATCGGCATGATCGAAACGGGAGCGGTAGCCTGAATCCGGCTGGTTGATCCGGCCGGGCTGTGTCTTCAGCGGTCCATTGGTAGGCATCGTAAGCAGCCCTGCCATAGCCCAGCTATGGATATGGCTGAAGCCGGCAATATTGTCCGTAGCGTAATTATAGCCAGCATGCGTGCCATCTTCCTTATTATCGGGGCTCAGCTTTACCATGCTGAAGGGAGTGGACGGCCCCGGATACTGCATCCACCGCACTTCGGTGGTACCTATCAGCGGATCGATGTAATCTACCGGCTCGCGCTTTGTGGACTGAGCGCCCGCGAAGCAGGCATGCACGAGCATCAGCAATAAAAGAAAAGCAGTACGCATCGTTAGTTATTTGGTTGTACGTGAAATTTTTTGTTCATAGATATACTGCAGCACTTCGGCCTTTTTGTGCTTTCCTGCCTGGAACCGCCTGGAAAGCGTAAGCCCTGAGCGCTTTTCCCATTCCTTCATGTCGGTAGCGGCAACAGGCAGGTCGGCCCCGGCTTCCCACGCGGGCAGGTACCCATGCAGGCCTGCAAACTGGATAGCCCGGAACTGCGGGTGGCTCACAGGAAGATCACGGTAATAGATAAGGATAGCCTGCTGATTGATCAGCTCTTCCTGTATGGCTTGCACAGATAATTTCTGTACCGCTGCTTGCCGGTCGATATGCAGCGCAGCGGCAATGCCGGCTGCCTGTCCCAAAGCCATCCAGCAGGGCTCCATACGAAGCGTAGCCAGTCCCAGGTGTGTTGCCGACGCAGGCACAGGCGCCAGCAGGTTGGTAATATCAGGAGGTACGATCACCCCGTAAGGCACAGTATAGGGCGCAGTGGAATAGCTGAGGAAGCCGTCCAGCGCGGTACGTCCTTTTTCTCTTTTGCGGTTGGCATGCGAATCGATGCCATAGTGACTGGCCGTAAGGCTGGAAGCATGCACAGGAGGGCGCCCTCCGGCTTGTACCGGCATGGCATCCGAGGTGCGGAAAAGGTAAAGCCCTTTCATACGTCGCCCTTCACGTACGTAGACCTGGCGGGGAAAATTATCATTGTCGGTAAACTCGTCTGCGGCGAGCCCCCATTCCAGGCATTCGCTGCGAAACCATTCCGGCAGCCCGGGATCGGTCTGTCCGAAATAAAGCAGTCCTAAAGTGTAGTTCTTCAATCGTTCAGCAAAACGGTCGCGCCATTCCCAGGAAGAAGTGGCCCAGGGCCAGTTCTCTTCCGGCAGGTCGGTAGAAAGGAAAGCACGGTGCTGGTTATTGGCGTCGGTCTTGTTATTGGGCAGGATCACTTTGTTGACCAGCCGCTGCATGCCCTGGGGCATGAATTTTCCCTGCGGAGGTAATCCCTGCAACTGGCGCCAGCGATTGGAATCACGCTGCGCCGGGCTCATACGGGCCCATTCTATCCCGGCATGCTGACCAGAGCGCACATCTTCGATGATGGATATATATTCTTCTCTGTTGTATATAGCAGGCTTTGGAACAGGAACACGACGCGACGGATCGACGGTAAGGCAAAGCCGGTAGTTATACGCCTGGATGGCATTGTCGCCAAGATTGGTAGAGCCGGCCTCCTGACCTTCTGCTCCCCAGAGCTTGTAAACCTGCCCGGCATAAGGTTCGTTGTGCTCGGTCTTTCCTTCACGTCCTGTAGCAAAGGGCACACCGGCCGCTGCGATCAGGTCGCCTTCATAGGTGGCGTCGATAAATGCTTTGCCATAATAGGTTTCCCAGGCCCCTGTTTGCCGGTTGAGCACGCGGATGCTGCGGATGGCCTGTTGCTCGATGACCAGGTTGGCAGGATCGGCCTCAAACTGGCGGCCTGTGAGTACGGTCACTCTCGGAGCTTCGTTCAGCATGTCGAGAAGGATGCGTTCGCCTACCGAAGGCTCGAAATGGTAGCCATTCACGCAATCCTTTACCTGCTGCGAATTGGCGCCATAAGCAGTTGTGTAATGCTCTTTGATCCGGCTGATAAATTCCAGGAAAAGACCGCCTGTAGCGCCACGGGTATTAAGATCGGTGGCGCCCAAACCATTACTCACCATCCCTCCTATATGGGTAGTGCGTTCCAGGATCAGGACGGTCTTTTGCAAACGCGCAGCGGCAATGGCGGCCATGATGCCGGAAGGCGTTCCGCTTACCACCACGAGATCGTAGCTGCTGTTAGGCAAGACCTGCCCATTGCCGGCAGATGAAAGAAGAAAAAGCGAAAGCAGGAAGGGAAAGCATTTTTTCATCATAGCTAATTCGTTTTAGCAAACTGGTAAAGCAAAATTTTTCGTATCTTTCTTTGTGTAAGCCTGATCAGGCCGATTCCCGCCGCACAATGCTGGTCGGGATCTTTACTTGCTTGCGTGCTGCTTTTTTGGCCACGCCCATTTCTCCCATCAGTATCTTAACGGCCCCGCGGGCTATGGTATCAATGGGCTGGCGGATGGCCGTAATAGCCGGTGTACAGAGATCAAACACTTCATTGTCATCGAAGCACACCACGCCCAGGTTGTCCGGTACATTCAGCCGGAGGTTCTTGATGGCCCTTAATCCCAGGATACCTACGTAATTGGTGGCAAAAAGCACTGCTTCCGGCTTTTCACGGGCCAGGTATTCCTGTATGCGTTCCACTGCATCTTCGTGCACCGAGCTGTACGGGAGCTCGAGTATTTGCTTCTTGCTCCTGAAAAGCCCGTTTGCCGTCATGGTTTCCGTAAAGCCTCTTTTCCGTTCTTTCATCTGCACCATGTCAAGGTCAACCGTCACGAAAGCGATCTCCCGGTATTTTTTGCGCAGCAGGAATTCCACGCCGCTCACCACGCCCTGAAAGTTATCGACCATAACATAAGGGCAATTCAGGTCAGGCAGGTAGCGGTCGATCTGAACCACCGGGGTATCCCGCCGCAGCAGGTCGGTCATTCTTTTTTCCATGCTGGCGTCGGGTGTAATAAGGTAGCCGTCAACCTGCTGGCGCTGCAGCATATTGATCAATTCATCTCCCTTGCCTACCATATTCTCCGTGCTGCAGTACACCACGCGATAGCCGAAACGACCTGCTTCATCTTCGATGGTCTTGGCCAGGTTGGAGAAAAAGTGATTGGCGATATCTTCCACGATGAGCCCGATGATCTTTGTTTGCCCGGTCCGCAAGGCCACAGCAATATTATTGGGTTGATAGCCCAGCTGCTTTGCGGCCTGCAGGATACGCTCGGTCAGCTCCTCACTGATGCGCATCTCGCGGCTGCGTCCATTGAGCGCAAAGGAAACGGTGGTGGGCGATACCCCTACCATCTTAGCCAGGTCTTTCAGTGATGCCATACAAACTTTTACTATTTCGCATTAATGACCGCGCGCGTCTGTTCCGGGTTATGCTCCATCCGGATACGCCACAGCAGCTCCTCAATATTAACGACATGAATGGAAGGGTTCAATTGGTCGGCGCACCATTTTACCGGTTCTGCTCCACGCACAGCTGTATTTCCCTCCTGTGCAAACTTTGACCAGGCATGAACGATGGTCCAGTCGAAACGCCGCGCTGTATCAGCCGAGCTGTTCATCAGCGAGGCTATTGCTGAAGGATCGCCGGAACCGGTCTTAGGCAGATTTGCCCATAGCTGGTAACGTGCAGTGACCACCGGAATATCCACTCCTTTTTTATTTTTTATCCAATATATTTTTCCCTGTCCCCCATTATAAGGCGAGTATTGCACTGCGATCATTCCTGCCAGGTCTTCTATTTCTTCTGCATACACCTGGTAGGCCTGCAATGCTTCCCGGCTTCCCACATTTCTGCAAATAAAGCCAAATACACGGGTTCCTGTATTTTTCATCCGGATATTTATCCTGGCAGCATATTCCCGCAGCAGGCTGTCGCGGTCAGGCCGGCCGGCAGCAAACAGGTCAGGGTAATAGTAGCCGCCCCCGTACTCTACTACAGATGCAGCCCGGGGTTGCGTACGGCGTAGCTCTTCGTAGGCATCCGGCGCCGCCTGTGTAAGGTTCAGCACGCAGGAAGTAAAGGAGAGCTTTGTTTCCGGAACCGATGCGCTGGCCCAGTACTCGCTGCTGCTCATAAAATTGCTCATGGTCCATTGCATATTATCGCCATCGCTCATCACAAAGGCATGATAGCGGCCCGGCTGCAGCCAGTCGATGCTGCGGGGGTCCAGGCTGGTGACCGGCTTTGGCTTGAACCGGCCGGCATCTACGGCCAGCAGGGGCAGGTTCATGCACCAGTCCGAAGCAGTATTGATCAGCCCTTCGCGGGTGCAGGGAGCGATCTGTTTGAATTCATCGCCTTTGTTCCACCCGATCACCGGCGACAGGGGCTTCACCCGTTTCAGCGCGCGGCTAAGCAGGCTGTCCACACCATAGTATACCATTGCCCGGTGCGCGATCGCATAATCCCTGTTATTGGCATGGCCCGGATGGGCAATAACGATAACGGAATCGCTCAGGCGGGGTGACAATTCATCAAACAGGCTATCGCTCCAATTCATTCCGCGCACATCCTTCAGCAGGGGCAGGCCCGCGGCTTTCGCCCTCGATTCCTGCTTTACATCGATGAGCGCACCATGCAAAAGGGCTGCATATACTGTAGCAAGGTTGATATGACCATCGGGCTGCTGTACATCGTACAGGATATATCCCTGCACTGCTCCCTGGCGGCGCAGCCGCTTCAGCAGCTCCCAGGTGGTCAATACAGCTACCTGCTTCAGGCCGGTACGTTTCAGCAGGTGCTGATAATAGGCTTCATAAAGACCACGCTCATGCCGGATCCATACGGCTTCCCCTTTTTTGCCTTCATTGAGCGAGAGCGCTGCGAGGCCGGCCAGCGATTGGGCCAGGTTCAGGTCCCGGAGATGCCCGGCCGGCTCACATACCACCACGGCACGCGGTCTTGCCTGGAGCGGCCACCAGCTATCGTTACGCTGCTGCGCTGCAGGCAGCAGCTGCAGCAACAACAATGCAGCCAGTAGCCCGGAGCTTGCCAGAGCGGTCTTTATTTTCCCCTGGATCATTTACGTTTTTTCGGTTTTTCCAGGTCTTCAAGTGTTTTGATATCCGATTCCAGGTAAGCGCCGTGATTGGCAAGAAGGCTGCCCAGCGCTTTTGCATCTACGTCCTGTACCGCTTTGTTCTCTTTTATTGCCAGGGCAGCGGCGGCCCCTGCGGCTTCTCCCATGATCATGTATTGCGGCTCCATGCGCAGGCTGGAATATACCACGTGGCTGGTAGATACGCAAACGGTCACGAGCAGGTTGGTTATTTCCTTGCGTTTGGGCAACAAGACGCGGTAAGGTATCTGGTAAGGAATATGCTTCATCCGTTCCTGCTCGGTACGCTGCAGGCCTCCCTCGTACTTGAGTATCCCTTTTTCATCTGCGTAAGCCTGTACGCGATGCACATCCAGGCCGTATGAGCCAAGACCGATGGGATCAGGTTTCTGCATATCGGATATCACATCCTTCTGGATCATGACCCAGTCGCCACGCATGCGGCGGGCTTCCCGGATATACAGCTCATAAGGCCAGTGATCATTGTCCGTAAATTCATCTTTGGACAAACCCCAGTTGTTGACATAGGCACGAAACGCTTCAGGCAGGCGCGGGTCATTGGCAAGAAAGTAGAGATAGCCGGCCACATAGTTCACATGATCCTGCCATATCTCAGCCCGACGCTTGTAAGAGCCATCCGGATAGCCTGGATTGCCACCTACATAATCGGCGATATTGAGATCGGTTTTGTCGTTGGGTATTTTGCCGCTGATGGAAAATACCTGTGACGCGGCTTTCTCTGCCCCCACCCGTGCCACGGCATCCGATACGGTACGGTACAGCTCGAGGTAACGTGCCGGGTCATACCCTGCCGGCCTGGGAAAAGGCACCTGGTTATCTTTGTTGCTGGTGAGCGACATGCGGAAGTTATATGCCTGGGTTTTCTTATCCCCGTCGCCAATGGCACCGGGAGGCTTGGGCAATACATTGGGAAGCAGCCGTCCCTGCTCATCGTAAGCGCTATGACGGCCCGATCCTTCACGGATGCCGGCAGAATATTCGTTGTACTCTTTCTGCGCTTCACGACCTACTATATAAGAAACGCCGGCGAAAGCCATCAGGTCGCCTTCATAGCTGGCATCGATGAATACCCGGGCAGTAAATGCCGCCCCATTCTCCATGATGATCTCCGTAATACGGCCATTCTTTTTCTTGACCCCGCCTTTTTCCTTCAGCCGGTGCTGGTAAAATACCTGTACACCATGCTCGCGGACCAGGTCGTTCAGGATCTTTTCAGCAACATGCGGTTCCGGGAACCAGTACATGGTATCTTTCCCTGGTCCATAGATGGCGCTGGTGCGCACGTAAAGCTCTTTTGACAGGCCTCCTATCACTTCTTTGCGACCAATATCGGTACGCGACAAACCGCCCGTCACCATGCCACCGATATGGCGTTTGGGCTCCAGGATGGCTACGCGCTGACCTTCGCGGGCCGCGCTGACTGCGGCCATCACGCCCGAGGCAGTGCCACCATAGATAATCACATCAAATTCGGCAGGCGGATCGGCGGCCTTGCCGGTCAGGGATATTAGGCCGAGTATAAGCAGGAGAAAAAAGCGGGAAGCTGATCGGGCTGATTTTTGCATAAACAATCATTAATAAGATGTACAGAATAGTTGCTCGGATGCTCAATAGTTTGGGTTCTGTTTGAAATTGGCCTTGTTGGTGGAAAGATCGAGCTCCGACTGCGGAATGGGGAACAGGTAGTGCTTGGACGGGTTGAAGCTGGTGCTCGTGTTCACGATGGCGGTATAGGATGCCGAACGTGTTTTTTCCAGGAAAAATTCAAACATGCCCGTACGTGCCAGGTCAAACCACCGCTGGAACTCGAAGCAGAGCTCACGGGCCCTTTCCATCATGATCTCTTCCATCGTAATATCTGCCGCCGTATAGTTCTTAAAAGTAGGTGTAGCCGATTCAGGGATGGGGGCGCCTGCAGCATCCAGGCCGCGTGCCCGTTGCCGTACCCGGTTGATCGCATCCAGCCCTTCCTGCGATATTGTACCGGTCTTTTTATAATCGGCCTCTGCAAACATCAGCAGCACATCCGCAAAACGCAGCACGATCACATTATTGGGCGCATTTGAATAGAGATAAGGAGAAGTTTCCCGCCAGGAATTTCCCCAGCGGTACTTGGTCACCCCGCAACGCCCCAGCACCGTCTGGTTATAGCTGTCAGGGGAAAATGTCGTACCCCAGATAAAGGTGAGCGTGGACGGCACATTGTTGACCACATTTACCAGGGAATCGGTCAGGTTCCATACCCGGCGCTTGTCATAGTCAACCGACCGTATAGTAGGCTTATAGTATATATAAAATTTAGGCACATATACCAGGTTGCACTGGCCGATCAGGGCATTGGTGTAATAAGCGGGATTGCCATTGATGGTACCGCTGGCTATCATGCCATATTCTTTGGTCCATTGCGTGCCGTAGGGCACTACCGAGCTGAACTGCAGCTCAAAGATCGACTCTGCGTTGATGTTCTTGTTCTCGATCTTGAACACATTGCCGTACACAGGCAGCAGACTGGCGCCGCTGTTATCCTTCACATCTTTCAATACTGTCCAGGCCTGCGCATAGAGATCGCTGACAGAAGCGGTAATGCCTGCGTAGCCGGCTACGCGCGCAGCCGCTTTGGCAGAAGCCATGGTGAGGTACACCTTGCCAAGCATTGCCTTTGCAGCCCAGTGATTGGCGTGGCCGTTGTTGGTTTTCTGACGGCTCAATACGCCATCCTCTGAAGCATATTGAAGATCAGAAATGATAAAATCATATACTTCGGCGAGCGGACGGCGGGGCAGCCCGTAATCGAATGCACCGGTGATGGGCTGGTCGATAATAGGCAGGTCTCCGAATGCCTGCACCAGCCGGAAGTAAACGTACCCGCGCAGGAATCTTGCCTCGCCGATTATGGTCTTGCGCTCTGCCTCCGTAATGCTGGCCACTTTGCCGGCAGCAGCAATGATGAAGTTGGCACGCGCTGCGATCTGGAAATGACGGATCCAGTACTCGTAAATGGCGCCTTCACTTACCGAGAAGGTATGCCGGTCAAAATTGTAACGAACACCGGAAGTTCCCTTGAACATGCCTTCATCCGTTCCCAGCTCCGTCATGAACAAAGGAGTATTGGTATAAACGCCGAACAGGTCCTTTACTGAAGAATACATGCCAACCACACCGGCATCAAGCGTGGTTTTATTGACAAAAAAATTATCGGCCGTATATTGGGTCTGCGGTTTTTCTTCCAGGAACTTGCGGCAGGAAAGCAGCCCCAGCATAAGCAGGGCCAGCAGTGAAAAAACCGGGTATTTTGCAAACTGTTTCATATAGCTTCCAGGTTTACAACGTTAGAATTGAAGTTTAAGTCCCACAGAGTACACCCGCGAACGGGGATAAGAAGCAAAGTCCAGCGAAGGCATCAGGTCGCCGAAGCCGCCCTGGCGCGTATTCACTTCCGGATCGTAGCCGGAGTACCGAGTGGCAATGAACAGGTTCTTGCCGCTGGCGAAAATCCCGAGGGAGCTTGCGCCGATCCGTTTCAGCGGCTTGCCTATGAGCGTGTACGACAGGGTGATATCGCTCAGCCGTATATAGGAGCCATCTTCGATCCAGTCGGAAAGCATCAGCAATTCCGCGGGCCCGCCGGGCATACGATACTGGTTATTGGGATTGCCTGCTTCTACCAGGGTGCCGGTGGTCATGTCGTAAAGGGTCGGGCGCCATGAATCGGCCAGCGCCTTGTTCATGTTGGTGGGATTTCGCCCCTGCTCCAGCGTTACGCGGTTGGCATTGTAAACTTTATTGCCATAGCTGTACTGGATCACCATGTTCAGGTTAAATTTCCCGTAGCCAACCGAATTGGTAAATCCTCCGGTGAACAGCGGCTGACCTACCCCCAGGATCACGCGGTCTTCGGCATTGATGATGCCGTCGCCGTTCTGGTCGATAAAACGACGGGTGCCTGGGCGTACATCCGAGATCGGTTGCCCGTCGATGGAAGTAAGACCAGATGAAAGGATCTCTTCGCGTGTCTGGTAAATGCCATTGGTCTGGTAGCCGAACCATTGCCCGATGGGCTGGCCGTTCCGGATGATCGCTGAAGTGCCTACGCCGGATACCACGCCCGGGTCAATGCCCAGCTCGGAGCCGATATCGATCGCTTTGGAACGGTTGACGCCGATATTGGCATCTATGGACCAGCTCCAGCTCTTCCGGCGCAGCAAGGCCGCGCTGATGTTAAGCTCTATGCCGCTGTTCTGGATAGATCCCAGGTTGGTCCAGGTGCTGCGGAAACCTGTATAGCCTGGTGTTACTTTCTGGATCAGCAGGTCTTTGGTCCGTTTGAGATAGCCTTCGAGCGTAATGCTCAGCCTATCTTCAAACAGGCCGAGATCCAGCCCCAGGTTGGCCTGCGTGGTGGTCTCCCATTTGAGGGACAGGTTTTCCGGTCTTTCCACCACTACCCCGTAATTGGGAGTATTGCCGTCCATCGGGGAAAAATAAGTAGCAATGGTAGACAAGGTAAGATAGGACGGAATAGCAGTATTGCCGCTCTGGCCCAATGTAGCCCGCAGCTTCAGGTTAGAAACTGTTTTGGAGCTGCGCAGGAATTTTTCTTCGGAAATGCGCCAGGCCACAGCCCCGGAAGGAAAGTAGCCCCATTTGTTGGTACGGCTGAAACGGGAAGAACCGTCGGCACGGAAGGTAGCGGTAAAAAGATAACGTCCTTTGTACGAATACTCGCCCCGCGTAAGGAACGAGGCCATGGCCCATTTAGTGATGTTGTAAGTGGGAATGATGGGCACCGTGCCGTTCTGAAGACCATATACGCCCAGCACTTCCACGTCATAGTTCTGGTTTTCGGCAGTGATCTGCTCCAGCTTGCTTTGCTCAAAGATGGCGCCACCAACGGCATTGAACTGGTGTTCTTTGCCGATGCTGCCTTTGTAGTACAGCAGGTTCTCGTTCAGAAAACGATTGGTAGTAGCGCGCGATAATACCGCCCTTCCGTTGTAACGGGAACCGGCTTGCGTGTACTTCGGGTAGTAAGCGTCGTGGTTGGTATTAACATTGGTATAGTTGCCGGTAACGCGGAACATAAAGTTGCGGGTGATATTCCAGTCGAGGGCCATCCGTGTTATCCAATCGCCGGTCTGGCGTGTATTGGTCACATGCTTAGCCAGCGAATAGGGATTGTTGGTAATGTAGCCATCCACGTCTTCGTTGTCTTCCACATCCGTTTGGGTAAGCGGGTTCACCGGCGGCTTGGCCAGCATGCTGCTTACCACCGCATTTGACGAAATGCCTCCGTTGAAAGAGCCGGCGATATAACCGTTGGTCATGGTGCGGCTGGCAGCGATATTGCTGGTGAGGGTAACCACCCGGGATAATTTTTGAGACAGGTTGAAACGGCCGTTGTAGCGTTTGTAATCACTGAAGACCACCAGGCCGCCCTGATCCATATATCCGCCCAGGAAAGAGAACTTGGTATCGCGGGAGCCGCCTGTAACGCCAACACGGTATTCCTTTACCATGCTGTTCTGGAACATGGCCCGCTGCCAGTCGGTATTGACAGAATCGGAGCTGCTGTATTTCTCCCAGTCATTGTAGGCAGCGCCATGGGCTACTCCCCAGAACCCGCCTTCTGTACCAAGAGGCGTATCACGGTAGTAAGTATAGCCGCCCTGCGTGGTAGCCGGTACATTGGGATTGGAGCTGCTGGGCGGGGAATACACATAAGCGGAGGCCAGGTAGCGTGCGCGAGCATATTCAGCAGAGTTCATGAGGTCATACAAGTGACCCGGCCGCTGAAATGCCAGGTTGGTATAGAAATCTACCCGCGTTTTGCCTGCTTTGCCTGTTTTAGTGGTGATGAGGATCACGCCGTTGGCGCCGCGGGCGCCGTACATCGCGGTTCCGGATGCATCTTTCAGTATCTCGATGGATTCAATATCGCCGGGGCTGATGGTATTGATATCATCCTGCAGCACTCCATCCACAACGAAAAGCGGTGCGCTGCTGGCACTGATGGAGCTGGCGCCACGGATGCGGATGGTATTTTCAGATCCGGGAGTACCGTCGTTCTGGATGATCTGTACACCGGCCGCTTTGCCTTTCATGGCATCGGCCAGGGAAAAAAGCGTACGGTCGCTCAGCGCTTCTTTGGAAATGGAAGAAACGGAGGCCGTAAGGTCCTTCCGGCGTATGGTGTTGTAACCAATGATCACCACGTCGTCGAGGTCGCCCGCTTTCACGGTCAATGTAACATCGATCACCCGCCGGGTGCGTACCCGCTCCACCACGGTTTCCATTCCTATGTATGTAAATACGAGCGAAGAGGTATCGGAAGTAACAGGGATCCTGTAGCTGCCCGAAACCGTGGTGAGCGTACGGTTGGTGGTGTAACGTTCGCGCACAGTGGCGCCTTGTACCGGCGTGCCGTTCGGCTCATACACGGTACCGGTGATAACGATGGATTGTGCTTTTATCACTCCGTCCGTTGCCAGGAGGGTGGCAGCTGCCAGCAGGAAACGGAACACAAAAGCAGTTCTTTTTTTCATAAATGGCATTTAGGAAATAAGCAGATCGGTTAAGTTCGGAGCGGATAAGGTGGGAAAAAAGATCAGCTGAAAGGCCGCGACACGGCGCGGGCAATAAAGAAAGAATAGATCATGACAAGCAATTTTAAAGTGAAGAATCGTTTGCTAATTCGTTTTAGCAAATCAAACTTAGCCTTTTTACCCAAATAAAAAAATATTTTTCCTATTTTTTTCTGGCCTCGCATGCCCGAGCTTTTAAAATGAACCGCTTTCTGACTCATAAAAAAAGCCCCGGAGCCGGCAATACACGGTGGAGCTATCCTGTTCAACAGGCGGCTGACGGATCAATAAAACCACCTGGAATTGGGCCGGATATACGTCAGCTTTTATACTGAAGAAAGAAAATAACAGCAAAACACCAGGAAGATAAAAGGATATCCAGATCCATTTTTTAATGATACCGATAAAGGTTCCGGCTTTTTCTTCCAATGCCGCCAAACATTTGGAATCATTGTCCATACACCATCTTTATTTATCTTCCCTTATCAAAACCCCCTGCTATGTCAGCACAAAATCCTTTGTTCAAGCCCTTTGTTGCTCCCGAAATCCAGATGAAGGAACTGACCGTTAAGTCCATCCTGCTGGGATGCCTGTTCGGGATCATCTTCGGCGCCGCCAATGTGTACCTGGCATTGAAAGCAGGCCTTACCGTATCGGCTTCCATACCCATCGCCGTAATAGCCATCACGCTTGGCCGTCGTTTTTTTAAGACCACTATCCTGGAAAATAATATTATCCAGACAGCCGGCAGCGCGGGCGAAAGCATCGCTTCGGGTGTAGCGTTCACCTTACCCGGCTTTCTTTTCCTTTCAGCGCCCAGCAGCGAGAAATATTTTGAATACCTCACCATCCTCATACTTGCTATTGTAGGAGGCTTGCTGGGCACCCTGCTGATGATACCATTACGCAAGGCGCTTATCGTGAACGAGCATGGCACTCTTCCTTATCCTGAAGGAACGGCTTGCGGAGATGTATTGAAGGCAGGCGAAAGAGGAGGTGATTTTGCCAAGACTGCTTTCTGGGGGCTGGGCGTGGCCTTTCTCTATGCCATCCTGCAGAAAGTGCTGCAGTTCATCCATGAAGCGCCGGAAATGATGACCAGGCAAACCAATAAATTTTTCCCTTCGGCCAAAGTAAGCGGCGAGATCACTCCTGAATATCTTGGCGTAGGCTATATCATCGGTCCGCGCATTGCAGGCGTGCTGGTAGCCGGCGGGGTGCTGAGCTGGCTGGTGCTGATCCCCCTGCTTGCTTCCATCATTCCTCCTGATACCATTGCTAACCAGCTGGTAAAGCTGGGGCAGCTAAGCAGCCTTGCAGAAAATGGAGGAAAGGGCGGCTGGCATGCCGCTACCCATACCTTCGACGATTATTCGATCGCTATATACTATGCTTTTGTTCGCCAGATAGGCGCCGGCGCAGTAGCTGCAGGCGGCATTATTACCCTGGTTAAGACCATTCCCACTATCATAAAATCGGTAAGCTCCAGCGTGGCTTCTCTTAAATCGAATAAGGCAGGCACGGCAGCAGCGGTAAAAAGAACAGACAGGGACCTTAGCCTGAAAGTGGTAGCTTTTGGCAGCCTCGCGCTGGTAGTCCTTATCACGGCCTTGCCACAGGTACCGGGAAATAGCATCGTTCAACGGTTGCTGGTCGGTATACTGGTAGTGCTGTTCGGCGCCCTGTTCGTTACCGTCTCTTCCCGTATCGTGGGTCTTATCGGCTCTTCCAACAACCCTATCAGCGGCATGACCATTGCCACGGTAATGGGCACCAGCCTTATTTTTATCAGCGTAGGCTGGAAGGGGCCGCAGTTCGAGCCGCTGGTGCTGGTAGTAGGCGGCATGATCTGTATTGCCGCAGCCAATGCCGGCGCCACTTCACAGGACCTGAAAAGCGGTTACATAGTGGGCGCCACGCCGCGCAACCAGCAGATCGCTTTATTCGCAGGCGCTATCGTATCTTCTATTATTATCGGGCTTACTATCAAATTCCTCGATACTCCTTCTGCAGATATGGTTAAGCAGGGCATTCATCACGCCATAGGCTCGGAAAAATATTCCGCGCCCCAGGCCACGCTGATGGCTACGCTGACAAAGGGCATACAGTCGCAGAACCTCGACTGGCAGTTCATCTTTGTCGGGGTCTTCCTGGCTATTGTAATGGAGCTTTGTGGGGTGAAGGCGCTGAGCTTTGCAGTGGGAGCTTACCTGCCGCTGGCCACCACCCTTCCTATTTTTATCGGCGGTGCCGTAAAAGGGCTGGCCGATCATAAGCAAAAGAAAAACCGGGTGACCGTTAACCCCGAAGAAGAAGAATTAGGCAAAGGCAACCTGTTTGCCACCGGGCTGGTGGCAGGAGGGGCGGTAGCAGGGGTAGTGGTAGCCCTGGCCGCCGGCTCAGACGGGGGCGATAAGTTCCTGAGATCAGTGAGCCTGCATGACCGGCTGACCCGGGCGCTGGGGCCAGACGGCTACATGCTGCTGGGTGTGCTGGCCTTCGGCTTGCTCGCCTATATCCTGTACCGGATTGCCATCACCCGTCAGAAACCCTTGCTGTGACCAGGCAGCATAAAACAGAAAAAGCCTTCTTACAGAGGCTTTTTTTGCAGGCGCAGGTAAAGCATGCGCGAAGAAGCAAGCATACCTGCTCCTTCGCGCATATATTATACAAGAATTTCGGTTTTACTTCTTAGCGTGGGCATACACGTAAGCAGAAACCTGCTCTGTTTCGGTCGTATTCAGCTTGGCTTTTTTGACCATGGATGCCAGCACCGGTCTCAATTCGTCGTAAGTCCATTTTTCAACGGGCTTAGCCTTATGACAGCGCGTGCATTTGGTAGTAAAGAGCGTATGACCGGCCTCGATCGCTTTTTCATTTTTGCTGACTGCAGCAGCGGTAGGAATAGTGGCTTCCGTTACGGCAGGAGAGGCTTTGGGAGTACAGGCCACCACCAGCGCTACCAGGATGGCAAGAGAAAAAATAGCTTTTTTCATAAAAGGACTTTCATACTTGAATATAACAATTTTACACAGTTATGACAAAACCAATTCTGTGCCAATTATATACGTATATGAAAGTATTGAAGTGCCAATTATGGTTTCCGGCAGTTGGCCTGCACATAGGCTGTTACCTGCGCAGACTGTAAGGAGTCAAGCTTTGTTTTCCGGATCATCGATTTCAGTATCGGCCGCCATTCTTCCTCTGTCCAGTTATCAACCGGTTTGGCCACATGGCAGCGGGTGCATTTACCTGTGTAGATCAGTTCTCCCGCTTCCAGCATTTCTGCCCGCTGAAGGCTGTCTTCCACTCCCAGGGTATCTTTCAACCAGAAGCTGTGAGGCAGCATATTGCCGCTGGCCACGGTCTGCTTTTGCATGCTCATCACCAAGAGCCCGGCACAGATAAGGCAGAAAAAAAGAAAGTTTTTCATGTTGCGATCTATTCGTTTTACTGCAACAGGCATTCCTGTCAGTTAATAATATTAGCCCCGAAATAAGGATGCAGGACGGCAGGCAGGTGAATGCCTTCTGCAGCCTGGTTGTTTTCCAGCAGGCAGGCCATGATCCGCGGCAGGGCCAGGGAGCTGCCATTAAGAGAATGCACCAGCTGCGGCTTGCCACCGGCATCCCTGAAACGTATCTTCATCCGGTTGGTCTGGTAAGCCTCGAAGTTGGAGACAGAGCTTACTTCAAGCCAGCGTTGCTGCGCGGCACTGTACACCTCGAAGTCATAAGTAAGCGCAGAAGCAAAGCTCATATCGCCGCCGCAAAGACGAAGTATGCGATAAGGCAGCTCAAGCGTCTGCAACAGGCGTTCCACGTGGCCTACCATCTCCTGGTGGGCCGCATAGCTTTTGTCAGGATGCACCAGCTGTACGATCTCTACCTTATCAAACTGGTGCAGGCGATTGAGCCCCCGCACATCCTTGCCGTAGCTGCCTGCTTCGCGCCGGAAGCATTGGGTAAAGGAGGTCATCTTCACCGGCAGCTCATCGTCTTTAAGTATCTCGTCGCGGTATATATTGGTAACAGGTACCTCTGAGGTCGGGATCAGGTAAAATTTATCGTCGCCGATATAGTACATCTGCCCTTCTTTATCGGGTAGCTGACCGGTGCCGTATGCAGAGGTCTCGTTAACCAGCAATGGCGGCTGGTATTCCATGTAGCCTGCTGAAGTATTGAAGCTGAGAAAATACTGCACCAGCGCCCGCTGCAGCCGGGCACCTTTATTGCGGTACACCGGGAAGCCGCTCCCGGTTATCTTATTGCCCAGCTCAAAATCGATAAGCTTATATTTTGCAGCCAGCTCCCAGTGCGGTGCAGCGTCTGCAGGAAGCGCAGGCCTGCTACCTCCCTCTTTCACTACTTCATTCTCAGCAGCCGTTTTGCCCGAAGGCACGCTTTCATGCGGCAGGTTAGGAAGCTTTACCAGCTCTTCCTGCAGTTGCTTCCCGATAGCGGCCAGCTGCTCACTGATAGGATGCAGTGATGCCTTGAGCGTAGCCACCTCTTTTTTACGTGACTCAGCCTCCTCTTTTTGGCCACCGGCCATCAGGCTGCCGATCTCCCTGGAAAGAGCATTCACCTGTGCCTGGTTAGTATCAAACTCCAGTTGTAGCTTCTTTCTCTCGTCGTCCAGGCCGATAATAGTGTCTACCAGGCCCAGCTCTTCAAAATGCTTCCTGGCCAGCTTTTCTTTTACTGCTTCGGGCTCTTGTCGCAACGTATGTAACTGCAGCATGCTCTGTCAAATTTGCGCAAAGATAAACTTCCCGCAGCATCAGCGCTTTCCCATTTTTTATCCCTGCCCCGGTGGATTATCTTTGCAGCATGTTAGCAAACGACGATCTGCAGAGCCGGTGGTGGAGGCTGGAAGCCCGGCTGATAGAAAAATTCAACAAAAAGCCCGACCTGGAAACGATCCTGTTCCTCATAGGCGTGCAGGAGCTGGGGCAGGTAAGAGAGAAGTTTACCAAAGAGCAAAAGCAGGACCTGATGCATGTAGCCGTCTGCAGCCTGCTGGCCAATAGCGGCTATTATGAGCTGGAGGGAAGGGATGCCGATGGCTGGCCGCATTTCCGGCAGCTGAAGCCTATGCCCGAGATGAGCGCCATTGAACAGGAAAATTTTCTCAAAGACCATGTGCTGCTGTACTTTGAGGAGCATCTCGGGCAATGATCACCGGTAAAACAACCTTCTGTATATGATAAGAACTGCTGCCTGGCTGCTGGGCCTGCTTGCCTGCTTTTCTGCTTCTGCCCAGCAAACCATAGCCCTCACCAAAAAAGACCGGAAACGGGATGTGGAAATAGTGACGAACTACGGCACCCTGCTCGTGCGCTTGTCAGACGCTACGCCGCTGCACCGCGATAATTTCCTGCGGCTGGCCAAAGCGCACTATTTTGACGGCACTCTTTTTCATCGCGTAATAGAACGGTTCATGATACAGGGAGGAGACCCTGATAGCCGGCATTCGGCCACTGGCCAGCCGTTGGGCAACGGAGGGCCCGGCTATACCATCCCGGCAGAATTCAGCCCTTCTCTTTTTCATCATAAAGGAGCGCTTGCTGCAGCACGCGAGGGAGATGCCGTCAACCCTTCCAGGGCCAGCAGCGGCAGCCAGTTCTATATTGTACAGGGAAGAGTATTTACCGATGCCGGGCTCGACTCGCTGGAAACCTACCGGCTGCAAGGCAGGAAGATCCCTGCCGAGCAGAGAGAAGCCTACAGGACCGTTGGCGGCGCTCCGCATCTTGACCAGGGCTATACGGTCTTTGGTCGCGTTGTAAAGGGAATAGAGGTAGTAGACAGCATTGCCGCCGTGCCAACCAGCAAGGCAGCCGACCGCGATCGTCCTTTGGAGGATGTGGTGATCGAAAAAGTAAGATTAGTGAAACGGAAAAAGAAGAACAGGTAGGGCTTTCTTTTATCCTCTTGGTACTAAAAAGAAAGCGGGCCAAAGCCCGCCTTCCGCATGTTGTTACAGCTTATTTTATTGCACCGGGGTAGTGGTCTGTCCTCCCCCGCTGGCGCGCTTACTTTCATCATCGAGCCCTGTCTTGCGCTGACGGGCAGCTTTGACCTGGTTATTTCCAAAACGGTAGTTGAAGTTGATCTTGAACTGGCGGCTTTCCCAGCGTCCGCTTGCCTTGGCAAAAGTGCCGGTAAAGTTGGTCTCGCCGCTCCATCTCATAGTGCGGAATATATCGCTCACTGCCATCCTGATATTTCCTTTTCCCTTGAATATGGTCTTTTGTAAACCGCCATCGATGCCGTACATGGCTTTGCTCCTGAAAGTGCCCTGCCAGATGGTAGGCGAAGAATAGAAGCCGCTCAGCTCTCCTGTCCAGTCCTTGCCCAGCTTGAACGTGTTCTGCATATAGTAGGTCAACGCTACTACATCCTGGCGCACTTTACGGTCGCCGCCGCCAAAGTCGGCCTTATACAGTGAGTAATAAGAGTTGAGGTTGGCAAAGAAGCCATACCATTTGTACTGGAAAGGATAGCTGATATTGAGGCTGACGATATCCTGCGATGCCAGGTTCTCTTTGGTCATGAAGCTTTTCGACCTGTCGATAGTATCCGGCAGCTGGGTAAAGATGTCCTGAACATGGCTGTAGTTCAAGGCAGTATTGAGACGGTATTTATAGGTATGGGTAAAGCCGATGCTGTTGGTATATTGCGGGCGCAGCCTGGTATTGCCTTTCATATAGGCGTAGTCGTTCAGCCTGAACTCAAAGGGGTTGAGGTCCTGGTAGGCCGGCCTGTCGATACGACGGCTGAAGGTGATACCGAACTGGCTCATCGGGTTCTTGTTAAAGGTAACGGCAGCGCTGGGGAAGAGATCGGTATAGTTGCGGTGGATAGAAGAATCGTATGCCTTGTATCCCCCGTTCTGGGCATCCCATTGCATGCCGGTTGAGTGGCCTTTTGAGTCCGTATTCTCCATGCGCAGGCCAGCCTGTACCATCAGGCCTTTGAAAGCGCGGTTGTAGTTAACATACACAGCATTGATATTCTCTTTATACGTGAACCGGTTGCTGAGATCATTATTAAGGACCTCGGTATTGCCATATACATCGTAGCGCTGGAAATCGTTGTCAGTGTTCACATAGCCGATCTTGCCGCCCAGGCCCAGGCGTCCTTTCTTGTAGTTCTGCTCATAGTCTGCCTTCAGCGAATAGATATTAATATCCGTAGGCGTGATCATGCGGTACACATTGCGATACAGCTCGGTACTGCCGGCGCTGTTGAAATAGTAGTTTGGCTGGAACTGGTTGCTGCGCAGGTCAAAGATACCATAGTCGGCATCGATGTTCAGCTCTTTGCCGCCGGTTACAGCATACCGGTAATTTACGTTAAAGTTCACATTAGACCTTTTCATATCGTTGTTGCTCTGGGCGAACAATATCCTGTCCAGCACATGGGTGGGCTGGTAAGAGATATAAGTAGGACCGCTGCTCTTCAGCAGGTTGCTGGAAACATTGCCATTCACGATGGCGCCGATAGTGCTTTTGGCAGAAAGGAAATAATCGATGCCGCCCTTGAAGTTATGACCGGTATTGTCGAAGCGCATCTTATTGCCCGGCTGGTCGAAAATGCTGTCGGCCTGCTCGCGGTAAAGCTTCATATTATTGGCATTGAGCCCCCTGTTGAAGTTGTAGTTACCAAAAACGTTGATCTTGCTGTTACGGTGGTTGAGAGAGAACCCGGCATTGTATTTTGCGAAGGTACCGATATTGTACCCCGCGTTCACCGAGCCGTTGGTGCCAAAGGTCTTATTTTTTTTCAGCTTGATATTGATGATCCCTGCGTTGCCGGCTGCTTCGTATTTGGCAGAGGGATTAGTGATTATCTCGATGGCTTCTACCTGGGCCGACTGCAATGATTTCAGGTAATTCGACAGGTCGCTCCCGGTGAGGGGGCTGGGCTTGCCATCGATGAATACCTGTACGCCGTTCTTGCCGGCCATGGTCAGGTTATCATCCTTATCGATCATTACGCCCGGAGCTTTGCGCAACAGCTCCAGCACATCGCTACCTACAGCATTGATCGTTCCTTCCACGTTCAGGATGGTCTTGTCCGCCCTTACTTCCACTATCGGCTTTTTAGCTACTACCGTTACCCCGGCCAGGGTAGCATCTGTTTTTGTCATCTGCAGCTCGGGAAGCGTTACAGCGTTGCCATTGACTTCAAATTGAGCTGAATAGGAAGATGTATAGCCTATATGCGAAAGTCCTATCAGGAAGTGGCCAGGCTCTACCTGGTCAAAGGCATAGCGTCCTTCTTTATCCGTTACCGACAGCTTTACCACAGAAGAATCTTTTGCACGAAGCAGGGATACAGTAGTTTTATCCAGGCCATTGCCCAGCTGGTCTTTAACTACGCCGCTTACTTTCTGAGCGGATACTACACCACTGGCAAACAACAGTCCCAGCGAAAAGATCAAGAGTTTTCTCATAAACATTATTTAATAAAGAGAGCACAAAGATATTTTTGTGTCACAGCAGTGTAAACACATTGCCGACAAGTGGTGTAAAAACTGGCATGAACGGCATCTTTTTTCCGGTGAAATGCAAAAAAGCAGGGCTGGCTGCGGTTTTATTATATCATTTTGCCCATATTTGCGGTATAAATCATTCATTATGAGTTATCCTGACAACCTGCGTTATACCAAGGACCACGAGTGGATCAGCCTCGACGGTCAAACGGCCACTATTGGCATTACCGACTTTGCCCAGCGTGAGCTGGGAGATATTGTATTTGTAGAAGTTGAAACAGTGGGTAAACCGCTCGAAGCAGGAGCAGTGTTCGGGACCGTGGAAGCCGTAAAGACAGTTTCGGATCTTTTTCTCCCGGTAAGCGGCACTATTACGGAGCTCAATCCTGAGCTGGCCAGCTCACCCGAGCTGGTCAATACCGATCCTTACGGCCAGGGATGGATGATAAAGATGACGGTAGACAATCCTGATGATGTAGCAGCTCTTCTCGATGCTGCAGCGTATGAGGCCATTGCAGGTTAAATAAGGTAAGTCCTATTATATTTACTCCCGCCTGAATGAAGCGGGAGTTTTTTGTGCCTTCTTAAATACCCGCTATCATTGCAGAAAAATTTCCCTTGAGCCGCTTTTATATCCCTGCAGCTACCTGGTTCATCATCTGTACGGTGCTGCTTACGCTGCCGGGCTCGGCGCTTCCCGGCGAAAGTGTCTTTGACCAAATCCCTTTTTTTGATAAATGGGTACATATCGGCTTGCTGTCCGTTCTTTGCTTTCTTCTCTGCTATGCGGGAGCTAAAACAACATATGACAAGCCGACCAGGCGGAAGCTTTTTATCAGGTGGGGAATAGGCGCTGCCTTGTATGGGACGGTGATGGAAGTGATCCAGCACTACTTTATCCCTAACCGTTCATTTGACCTGATGGATATTGCAGCAGACCTGGCCGGGGCAGTTGCAGGCATTATAGCCGGTTGGTGGGTATATATAAAAAAATAGACCCCTGTGGAAACAGGGGTCGCAACCAAAACTAACTGCTTATGAGAAAATTGACTGCTTTATTGTAAGTAAGAACTAACTACAAAGTTATAACGCAAATTTACTGCCATTTGTGCGACTATCGCTGTTAACGAAAATTTAAAAGGTTTTCATCAGCACGGGCACATCTACTTCTATGTGAAAATCGTGCCATAACAACAATTTCTTCCCTTTATTTTCCGGATAGAAAACCCTTTATCCAAGCGATCAATCGGCAAAGAACTTCTTTAAGATGCGTTCACTCTTAATTATGCATAAATCAGACCAAAAAGGATCAGGGTCATTTTCCACTTGGTAAAAAGCTGCAAATCAGCCATAAAAAAACTTTCAAAAGAGAATTGCCTGCTTATAACCAGCTTTATTTTCCAAAAAAACCCTGGATCAGATCAGCAATACCTCCTCCATTCTTTGACTCCTCTGCCTTTTTTTCCTGGGCTCCTTTTGTTACCGTATTTATAAGGTCCTGCAGGTTAAATCCGCCACTTTCGCCGGGCTGTGCATTTTTTGCCCCGGTGAACTGCTCCAGCAAACCCTGGAAATCGAAGCCGCTCCCGGCTCCCTTATTTCCTGTGAGCGAGCCGATCAGGTCTGTAAGGTTGAAAGCCTGATCGGATGGATCGCTGCTGGCAGTACGATTGACCAGGCCATTGAGCACATTAGGAATAAGCTGGTTAGCTACCTGGCTGGCCTGTGCTGCATTCATATTGAACTTTCCCGTGAGCTTGCTGATAAAATGGCCTATCATCATAGTTACGATAGGGTTTTTCAGCAGTGAAGCGGCTCCCTCCTGTTTGCCATTGCCGGTAAACATATCCAGGATATTCTGCAAGCCACCGCCTGCCATCACGTTCTGCAGGCCTTCGGTAACCGTTTTGGATGCTTCAGCCATGATCGCGCCCTTGTCGTTTTCGGGCACGTCTTTATTATCAACCACTACCTGCTGTCCGTATTCTTTTACCAGCTGAAAAATTTGATCTGACATAAGGCTTGTTTTATCCAGATTAAAAAGAGATTAGAATTTAGAAAGCACGACCAAGCATGCTAAGCTGACCTGCCGTTACATTAAATGTAACCAAAATTCCACATTGATAGAAGAGGGAGGCAAAATTTACCGGAGATAATACTACCTGCATAAACCTGCTATACGTTCTTATGACTGGCGCGTCAGCTTCTCAGAGTTTTCAGCAAACTGGAGAGCATCTATAAAATCCTGTATATCGCCGTTTATAACTGCATCCAGGTTGTAGGAAGTATAATTGATGCGGTGATCGGTTACGCGCCCCTGGGGATAATTGTAAGTCCTTATCTTGGCGCTGCGGTCGCCTGTGCTCACCAGGCTTTTACGATGCCTTGCAATTTCTTCTTCCTGCTTCCGTACCTGCTCCTCGTAGAGCTTGGTGCGAAGCATCTGCATGGCTTTTTCGCGGTTGCCCAGCTGCGAGCGCTCCGTCTGGCATATAACTACGGTACCGGTAGGAATATGCGTCAGCATTACTTTTGTCTCTACCTTGTTCACGTTCTGTCCACCGGCGCCACCGCTGCGGGCTGTTTCCATTTTTACATCGGCCGGGTTCAGTTCAAAGTCCACTTCTTCGGCTTCAGGCATTACCGCTACCGTAGCAGCGGAAGTATGTACACGCCCCGAGGTTTCTGTAGCCGGCACCCGCTGCACGCGATGCACCCCGCTTTCAAACTTGAGCGTGCCATATACTTCATCGCCCGTTACTTCAAGCTGAGCTTCCTTAAATCCCCCGGCTGTGCCTTCGCTTTCACTCAGCAAAGCCGTTTTCCAGCCACGGCGTTCACAATAGCGCATATACATACGCAACAGGTCGCCGGCGAAAAGGCTGGCTTCGTCGCCACCTGTACCAGCCCTGATCTCGAGAATGGCATTTTTATCGTCCTGCGGATCTTTGGGTATCAGCAGCTGACGGATATGCTCTTCCTGCCTGGTGAGGGTCTCTTCCAGGGCAGGCATTTCTTCCTTGGCCAGCTCACGCATCTCTTCATCGTCACCTGCCAGGGCTTCCTTGTAAAAGCCAATATCATCCAGCAGCTTGCGGTAAGCAGCATACGCATTGACGATCTTTTCCAGGCCCCGGTATTCCTTGCTGGTCTCTGCAAAGCGTTTGTTGTTGCCTACGATCTCGGGGTTGGTAAGGGCAATGCCCAGCTGGTCGAATCGAGCTTTTATGGCTTCCAGTTTATCTAACATGGTATTGTCTATTTTTGTAGCCCGGCTGCCGCTTTGTTGAAGGCAGACCGGCCATTGCAGGCGGCCCGGTTTTAAGGGCTGCAAAGTTAAATGATTTGACCGCATGGGTTTTAGAAAATTCCGGGCCGATCGGCTTTTTACAGGCTTTGCCCTGCTCGAGCAGCAGGTGCTGATCACCGATGAGCAGGGCAAGGTGGCAGCCGTGATACCGGAAAAAGAAGCCGGTGAAGGCATAGAATATTTTCCCGGCATCCTTAGCCCGGGGTTCATTAATTGTCATTGCCATCTTGAGCTAAGTCACCTGAAAGGGGCAATACCCGAGCATACGGGGCTAACGGATTTTTTGCTGAATGTAATAACACGCCGGGCCGTGGCCGAAGAGCAGGTGCTCGATGCCATAGCAAGGGCAGAAGAAGAGATGCATCAGAATGGCATTGTAGCTGTCGGCGATATCTGCAACACCACGCATACCCTTGTCTGCAAGCAGGCAGCCCGCCTGTACTATCACAATTTTGTGGAAGCTATCGGCTTCAACCCCTCTGCTGCCAGGCAACGCTTTGAAGCTGCTGCGGCCATATACCGGGCGCTCACCGAAATATCTTCCTCTGTGCGCCAGGCCAGCATTGTTCCACATGCCCCATACTCCGTGACCGAAGAGCTCTGGCAACTGATCAGCGGGTTTGAGCCTAATCCTATTCAATGCATCCACAACCAGGAAACCTTAGCCGAAGATGAATGGTTTACTAAAAAGCAAGGAGATTTTGCAGGCTTTTACCGGCAGATGGGAATGGATACTTCCTTTTTTGTTCCTTCGGGCAAAAGCAGCCTGCAGACCTGCCTGCAGCGGTTCCGCTCCGGGCGGCCACTGATACTGGTGCACAATGTCTGCACCACGCAGGAAGATATGGCATATATAAAAAGCGCCAGGAAAGAAGCGCCGACCTTTTCCTGTCTTTGCCCCAACGCCAACCTGTATATCGGCAACCAGATTCCTGATATACCTATGCTGGTTGAAAAAGAAGCTACCCTGGTGCTTGGCACCGATAGCCTGGCATCTAACCACCAGCTGAATATCCTGGAAGAGATACGAAGCATACGCCATCATTTTCCTGGCATCGAAACAGCCGCTATCCTGCAATGGGCCACGCTGAACGGCGCAAAAGCCTTGCTGGCCGATGAGGTATTCGGGAGCTTCGAGCCCGGTAAGAAGCCAGGTATAATCCTCCTTGACAAGGAGCTGACCCGGGTCAGCAGGCTGCTCTGATCTCTCTCCTGCTTTTGCCGGATAAAAGGAAGCTCTATGACCCAGGCCCTGGAAAATGATCCCTCCTTACCGGAGTATCTCTCTCAGCACAGGCAGGGACTTTAGCCCGCCGAAATCTGTAATGTGCAGCATATAATATTCCGTGCAGGCCGAGAGCAATTTCCTGCGCAGCTCCGGCGACAATATTATGGCCTCAAGCTCATCCGGTTGCCTCACCTTAAGCAGCTCAGCGGCAGCCCTGGCTGTGTCCCCCTCTATAAAATGCGGGTGTGACGGCATTTCACCGGCAAACCGCCCTTCGCGCAGATCAAAAAAGAAAGGATCGCTGTCTTCCTGGCCACTCTCGGGAAGGTGTGGCGTAATGCCGAGAAAAAAAGGCAGGTGCAAGGCAAAGAACAAGGGATAGTTGGCCAGCACCTTGTCATTGCAGCTGTCAAGGTGCAGCAGGGCATCTTCGGTAAAATGGAACAGGTCGGGGTTATCTTCGGGTTGCTTGAGGCATCGCGTCAGCAGCTCCACCATGAACAAGACCACGGTATTGCGATGCACGTCGTGCAGGATATGTTGGTATAAGTATCCCCACCTGAACTCCCTGATGCGTTGCAGCTGCCTGAATTCATTGTGGTACACCACCAGGTCGAGCATGGCGGCCGGCTGGAACAGGTTGGCCTTGCCGCTGCCTTTGGCCGATGACCTTCTGACCCCGTTAACCAGGTACGACTGCAGCCCGAACAGCTCGGTAAATACAGATACAATAAGGCTTGTTTCCCCATACCGTACGGTACGAAGCACTATTCCTTTCGTTTTATGCACTTTGTCTGCCAAGAGTAAATTTTCCGGCGTTTTTGCCTGTTCCCGACAGGTAATAGCGGCCATCCGGGCTTCAAAAGTATTACAAAGCTATGTTCCGAAAATTGCCGGCCTAAGCCCGCCCCGGGAAAATGGCTGGCAGCCATTAAAAAATCCTTTAAAGCAGGGCACGGGCCCCGCCTGCTGAATTCCATTACCTTTGCCGGCTAACCGGCTGCTTGTCATTTTTCTGTTTCTTTGTGATCCTTGTATTTTTTCAGCATCAAAAAAATCATGCATGTGGCGTAAGCTCGGACAGTTCATACTCAGATACCGTTTTATTCTTTTATCCATCCTTGCTGCCGCCACCGCTGTGATGGGCTACTGGGGCAGCCAGGTTGGCTTAAGCTATGAGTTTACCCGGGCAATACCTACGTCGCACCCGGCTAACATCGCTTACCAGGAGTTCAAGAAAAAGTACGGGGAAGACGGCAACCTGCTGGTGATAGGGATACAGACAGATAAGCTGTTCACCGATACTATCTTCAACAGGTATGCGGCGATGAGCAAAGAGCTTAAGCAGATCAACGGCGTAGAGGATGTGATCAGCGTGCCGGCAGCCGTGAACCTGGTAAAGGATACGGCCACTGAAAAGCTGAAAGCATTGCCGATCTTTCCTGACAGAAGGCTGAGCCAGGCCGAGATCGACAACGCTGCATCGGTGTTTGGCAGCCTTCCTTTTTATAAAGGTCTTCTATATAACCCTGATTCCAGCGCCTGGCTGATGGGCGTAAGGTTGAACAAAGGGATCATGAACTCGCCAAAGAGGAACGAGGTGGCCGGGGCAGTAGAGAAAACGGCAGCCGCCTTCAGCAGCGAGACCGGGCTGGAAACGCATTTGAGCGGTCTTCCGTTTATCCGCACCCAGATGTCTACCCGCATTGCCAACGAGATGAGGTGGTTCCTTTTTGCTTCAGTAGTGCTTTCGGCCATTATTCTCCTGCTTTTCTTCCGTTCTTTCAGCGCCATGCTGCTGTCGTTGTCCGTGGTCATCATCGGCGTATTATGGAGCCTTGGCACCATGCACCTGCTGGGCTACAGCATTACGCTGCTCACAGCTTTGATACCCCCGCTCATCGTGGTCATCGGCATTCCCAACTGCATTTATTTTCTCAATAAATATCATACCAGCTGGCAGTATCTCAAAAATTCACCGGCAGAAGACAGCCAGGCCGGCAAAAAGCTAAAGCAGGAGGCCCTGGAAAATATGGTAGGCAGAATGGGCATCGTGACCCTGTTCTGCAACCTTGCCGCCGCTATCGGCTTTGCCGTATTCGCCCTGACCGAAAGCGAGATACTCAAGGAGTTCGGCGTGGTATCGGGCATCAATATCATGCTGCTTTTCTTCATTTCACTGATACTGATCCCTACAGTGCTGAGCCTGCTGCCTGTACCCAAGACCAGGCATACCCGCTATCTTCACAATGTATGGCTCAACCGCTGGCTCGACAGGCTGGAACGCTGGGCGCTGGGGCATCGCAAGCTGATCTATATAACCACGGCGGTCTTATTGCTTGGCTCCGTAGCCGGCATCGTACGGCTTAAAAGCGTTGGCTACATGGTAGACGATATACCGAAGACCGACAAGATCTATACTGACCTGAAGTTCTTTGAGCGCAACTTCAAAGGCATCATGCCATTGGAGATACTGGTAGATACAAGGAAGAAGCTCGGCGTTACCCGCAACCTGGCCAACCTGCAGCGTATCGATTCGCTGTCGGCCTACCTTGCTGCAAGACCCGAGATCGCACGTCCTCTTACTATTACCGAAGGATTGAAGTTTGCCAAGCAGGCTTTCTTTGACGGCGACAGCGCTAATTATTCCATGCCGCTCGAGAACCTGCTGCCGGCGCTTGCGCAGTACCTTAGCATGCGCGCCGATTCAGGTAGCGCGAAAAATTCCTTTGGAAAGCTGGTGGCCACCTTTATGGACAGCAGCCGCCAGCAGGCCCGTATCAGCGTAAATATGGCAGATGTGGGAAGCAAGCGCCTGCCGGCGATCTTGGCAGAGATAGAGAACAAGGCCGAATGGCTTTTTAACCGCGACAGCTTGCTTTATAAGCCCTATGCTGATAGCCTGGCCCGCGTAACGCCCCCGGAAAAGCTGAAGGAGCTGATCGATTCGTCGAAGCTCGAGCGCCGGGCCAATATCCAGCTCACCGGCGCCAGCATTACCTTCCTGGAAGGAAGCAATTTTATCATCAATGGCCTAAAGGAAAGCATTTTTTATGCGTTCATCCTTATCGCCCTTTGCATGCTTTATCTTTTCCGCTCGTTCAGGATACTGGTATGCTCGCTGGTACCGAATGTGATACCGCTGATGATCACCGCGGGGGTAATGGGCTGGACCGGCATACCGCTCAAGCCCTCTACCGTGCTGGTGTTCAGCGTGGCGTTGGGAATTGCCATCGATATTACGATCCGGTTCCTGGTGAACTATAAGCAGGAGCTGCCGCACCAGCAATACGACCAGCGCAGGACGGTCATTCAAACCATTCACAGCACAGGGATCAGCATCATTTATACTTCCATGGTGCTGATCGCCGGCTTCGTGATCTTCTGCTTCAGCGGCTTTGGAGGCACCCAGGCCCTGGGCTGGCTGACCTCCCTTACCCTGGTAACCGCCACGCTTACCAACCTGGTGCTTTTACCGGCGCTGCTGCTCAGCTTTAGCCGGAAAAAGAGCAGTAAATAATTTTACGCAAACGTTTGAATTTTAACCGATCCCGGAAGCAGCCTGTTCCCGGGATCGTTCGTTTGGGCAACTCGAAAAACAGGTCCGCAGGGAACGGGAGGCCAGGGATCGCCCGCCATTGCTGCATTTGCGGCCAGGCCGGGTGCCGGCTTTTAGCCGTTAAAAGCATTGCTTTTGATGAAAAAACGGGGTGGTTGCTATTTTTGCTTATCCCGGGCGGGACCAGGAATTTTTGAGCCGCGGCCTAAAAATCTTCTGCCGAATGCAGCATATTGCTATTTTTTGCTGCCTTGAGAAATACCATTTGGAACAGTTATTTTCCTTTCCCCCTTGAAAAATAATATAATAAATAAATTAACACTTTAAATTTTGTTAAGAAGATTTAATATATTGTAACCCGATTTTACCCCCTGACAACAGGGGTTAAGGCTTTTATTTCTACACACTTAAACTACATGCACATGAGAAAACTGTTACTGACAGTAGCAGCCTTCCTGCTATTTGCGGGTACACTGCTTGCCCAAAAGACCGTCACGGGAACGGTCAGAGACGACAAGGGCACTCCCATTCCCAATGCTTCAGTTGTTGTTAAAGGTACTACTACCGGCACTGTTACCAGAGCCGACGGTACCTATTCATTGACAGTACCGGCCAACGCCACCACGCTGGTATTTTCTTCCGTAGACATGGAACCTATTGAAGTAACAATTGGTTCACAAACTACTATTAGCCCCTCGCTGAAAGCCACTTCCAGCACCATGCAGGAAGTAGTAGTAGTAGGTTATGGTGTGCAACAGAAAAAAGCATTTACAGGTGCTGCGAGCAAAGTAGATGTAAAAGAGTTTGCCAACCTCATCACTCCTTCCATTGACAAGCAACTGGCAGGACGTGCTGCGGGCGTGCAGGTAACCAACCAAAGCGGTCTGATCAACCAGCCTGCGCGGATCTTTATCCGTGGCGTGAACTCTATCAACCAAAGCACAAGCCCCCTGTTCGTAGTTGACGGAATTCCCATCATTACGGGCAACCTGGCAGGCACTACCAACTCTAACGCCCTGGCCGACATCAACCCTGCAGATATCGAAAGCATGGAGGTGTTGAAAGACGGTTCAGCTACAGCGATCTTCGGTTCCCGCGCTGCCGGTGGTGTGATCCTCATCACTACCAAGAAAGGCGCTAAAGGACGTGCTAAAGTGAACTATGACGGCTTTGTTGGTTTCAGCAGCGTGTTGAAGCGCTTCGACCTCCTGAACGCCGAAGAGTTCGTGCTGATCGCCAATGAAAAGCTGGCCAACGTATCTACTGCCGCTGCCGCCACTCCGCTGGCTCCCCGCGCCTTTATGGACGCCCAAGGTACCAACACCGACTGGCAGAAAGAAGCCTTTATTGACAATGCCGTGGTGCAAAACCATACCCTGAGCCTGCAAGGCGGTTCTGAGAAAACAGGCTACTACTTCTCGCTGAACTATTCCGACCAGCAGGGAACCATCAAAAGCAATAAGAGCAAGGCGCTCCGTATCCGCTTAAATCTTGATCACGAAGTGAACAAGTTCCTCAAGATAGGCAATAACCTTTCCGTATCACGCGTGGAAGACCGCGACCAGAACAATGGCTCCAACTCGCTTTCCGGCGCCATCGCTTCTTCTCTCCGTCTGCTGCCCAACGTTTCTCCGTACAGCACTACCACAGCTTCCGGATATAATATTACCTATCCTTCTTCCAATGCCATGTTCCCTGGCGCCAACACGCAATCGATCGATGACAACTTCACGAACGTAGCGTTCACCCTGGCCAAGAATAAATTCTATTCTGACAAATACCGTATCCTGAATAACGTATATGCAGAGATCTCTCCTGCAAAAGGGCTGAAATTCCGCTCCCAGGCTTCTGCCGACATGTTGAGCGATTACAGCTTCCAGGCCTGGGATCCAAGGCATGGTGACGGCTTCAGCAATATCGGCCTGGCTTATAACGTAACCCAGAACTTCCTGCGCGCGGTATGGCAGAACTATTTCAACTATAACCTGAGGGTGCAGGATCACTCTATCTTCCTGACCGCTGGTCATGAGGTTCAAACCCAAACCACTAAATGGTTCTCTGCCCAGGGCGTAAACCTGGCCGACCTGTTCTTTATCCGTGAAAACGTGATCTCAGGTTCTGCCGGTACTCCCAGCATCGGTGGTAACTATACCAAATCAGGATTTGAGTCACTGTTCGGAAGGCTTAACTATGACTTCAAGAACAAATATTTCTTCCAGGCTTCTATCCGTCGCGATGGTCAAAGCTCACTGGCACCTGACAGAAGATATGGTGTGTTCCCAGGTGCATCAGTTGGCTGGCGTCTTTCTGAGGAAGGTTTCTGGAAAGGCAATCCTTTCCTGAGCAAATGGTTCAACGAAGTGAAGTTCCGCGGCTCTTATGCTAAAGTGGGTAACACCCTCAGCGGCTCTCCCTTCCTGACCACCTTCTCCCCTGCTCCTTATGGTAATATCAATGGTCTTGCTCTCAGCGGCATTGGTAACAACCTGCTGGAATGGGAAACCAGCTCCAAATATGATATAGGCGTGGAACTGGGCCTGCTCAACAACCGCATCACCCTTACCGGCGACTGGTTCCTGAACGATGTGAACAACCTGGTAATTGCCGTACCCACTCCTTACAGTGCTGGTATCCCCGGCAACTCTATCCAGCAGAACATCGGTGCGCTTAGGAACAGGGGTATCGAGCTGTCCATATCTGCCGACGTGATCCGTGGCAAGGACTTCAACTGGGCTATCAATGCCAACTATTCAAATGTCAGGAACAAGATCACCAAGCTGTATGAGCTGAGCGGAAATGCCGTACAGTTCATCCAGAACGGCAACTACAACCTGATCAAGGTTAATGAGCCTATCAACATCATCTATGGATACCAGTATGCCGGCGTAAACACCGCTAACGGTAACCCGATGTATTACAAGGCCAATGGCCAGCTGGTTCAGCAAAATTTCCGTCCGGGCGGCTCTATCGGCGGCTTCTTCAATGCCAACAGCAAAGACGACGGTACACTGGGTGCAGCTACTTCTATGACCTTTGCTGACCGTGTGAAACTGGGTCAGGGCATTCCGGTATGGTTTGGCGCTGTAACCAACTCATTTGCTTACAAGCAATTCGGCTTTGAGTTCATGCTCCGCTACTCTGGCGGCAACAAGATCATGAATACTACCCGTCAGGAAGCGCTGATGAACCAAAGCTTCCAGAACAACGGTAAAGAGATCCTGAACAGGTGGACTACTCCTGGCCAGGTTACCGATGTTCCCAGGCTGTTCTATGGTCAGGGTAACAATATCAACCAGACCAACATCGCAATTTCCCGCTTTGTTGAAAAAGGTGATTACCTGAGACTGCAAAACGTAGCGCTGACCTACAATTTCAACTCACAGAACCTGCAGCGCTTCACCAACGGTTATATTCAAACTTTGAAGTTCTATGTACAGGGCCAGAACCTGCACGTATGGACCAAGTATACAGGTGCTGATCCTGACAACATCTCTTCAGGAGGTATAGACCAAAGCGTATCTCCTCAAGTTAAAACCATCTCTGTTGGATTGAACCTTGGCTTCTAACCTTGTTTAATACCGTTATAAATAAAATAATTATGAAAAAAATACTTTATAGCCTTTTAATAGCCTCCTTGCTGGGGACAGCAGGTTGTAAAAAGGTGCTGGACGTGGCTCCTTACAACGCGCTTCCTTTCGACAATGCTTTTGACACGCCTGACCACTGTCTGCTCTCCTTGTATGGAGTATATGATGCCGCCCAGAGCGGTCCTTATACCGGTGGTACAGAAAAAAGGGGATATCCTTTCGGTGCCGCCAATATTGAGCAGGGTGATTGCCGCGGCGAGGACGTCGTAAACCTGGCTGCCTTCTTCCAGATCACTTACCAGGCCACTTACAATGCTACCAGCGCTAACAACGTAGCTATGTGGGACAACCTGTATGGTCTGATCAACAAAGCCAACGTGAGCATCGATGGTTTCCGCCAGGCAGGCTCAGTCGGCATCATTACCCCGGCCCTGGCCCTGCAGTATGAGGCTGAGTGCCGTTTTCTCCGTGCATTGGCTCACCATGAAGCTGTTATCCAATATGCAAGGCCTTACCGCGATGGTAACGGCAGCCAGCTTGGTGTTCCTTACCGCGATTTCGCGATCGGAAGCGTTGAGTCGGTACAGCTGATCCGCAGCACACCAAGACCTACAGTAGCTGAAAACTACACTAAGATCCTGGCTGACCTGGACTTTGCTGAAACCAACCTTCCTGCTACCATGTCTACCGCAGTGCTGAAAACCACCCGCGCTACCAAAGCTGCTGCCATTGCGCTTAAGATGCGCGTGAAGCTGCATATGGCTGACTGGGCTGGTGTGATCACTGAAGGAGCCAAGATCGTTCCGGCCACAGTTACCCCTACCAGCTGGACAAGCGTTGTTAGCCCCATCGGTAGCTGGGCTATGACCTCAGCTGTAGACGGAGCTTTCACCAACAACTCTTCCACTGAGAGCGTTTTCTCTATCAAGAATGACCCTCAGGATGCGGTAAGCGTGAATGGCGCTCTCGCTGGCATGTATGGTTCTGCCAGCCTGGGTGGTCGTGGTCTGGTAGCTATCTCCCCGATCATCTTCAACAATTCACAGTGGCTTTGCGACGATAAGAGACGCACAACCCTGTATGTTACCGGGGCCAGCAATATCTCTACCACTAACCTCAGCTATTTCACCACCAAGTACAAGGATTACACAACCCGTGGAGACTTTGCTCCGCAGATCAGGTATCCTGAAGTGCTGCTGACCCTGGCTGAGGCAGAAGCCCGTCAACAAGCTACCGGCGTTAACACCAGGGCGCTCGACCTGCTGAACACGGTACGTAACCGCGCGCTCGCCAACGTAGCTACCCAAACCTATACGGTAGCCAGCTTCGCCAGCAAGCAAGTCTTCATCAGGGCTATTCTCCTGGAAAGAAGGATCGAATTCCTGGCAGAAGGTAAAAGGTGGAGCGATATTCACCGCAATGCAGTAGATGCCGACTATACCACTGGTGGTATCCCGGCTAAAGCCATCAATGGCGCCAATGGCCTGGCCATCTACAACTGCGGAGGTACTTATACTCCTGGTCAGGGTGCTATACCTTACAGCGACTTCAAGTTCATCTGGCCTATTCCTGCTGACGAGATCGTTCAAAACCCGATCATTGTTCAGAACCCGCTTTACTAAGCAGGCCTGAGAATAAGCAAAAGAAAAGCGCTTCCCGTAGGAAGCGCTTTTCTTTTATCATATACTTTTATAAAGACGGGCAGCCGATCCTTTATTGCAGCACTTCTGCCAGCTTCCGTCGCAACCCTTCGCCGCGCAAGCCCTCTGCAATAACCACTCCCGAGGGATCCAGCAAAACATTATAGGGAATGCTGTTGATGCCATATTGAGCTATCACGGGACTGTCCCAGTATTGCAGGTCGCTTACCTGCGGCCAGGTCAGTTTGTCATCCATAACAGCTTTTATCCAGGGAGCCTTTTCCTTGTCGAAAGAGACCCCAAGGATCGTAAAGTTTTTATTCCTGAACTCGGTAAAGGCTTTCACCACGTTCGGGTTTTCCATACGGCAGGGCTTGCACCAGCTGGCCCAGAAATCGATCAATACATATTTACCGCGGAAAGAGCTAAGGTTTACCTGCTTTCCATTTGCATCAGGCAAAGAAAAGTCCGGCGCCACCTTGCCCAGCATGGAAGATGCTTCTTCCAGCGCCGGCATATTGTCTATGGAATTTTTCAAGGCTGCCAGCGCAGAATGCCGTGGGAACCTGGCAGCGATGGCATTGATAATGGTATGGATCTCTTCATTCGAAACAGGTTCAAGCTCGTATGCCTGGCTGCCGGCTGCCGACAAGTAATATGTCAGCTCAAAAACAGCCAGGGCCGGGTTACCGGCCTTGTCGATAGCGCCCAGCGCATAAGCTCTTAATGCCGCACCCTTGGTCCTTTTGCTTTCTACATATCCCCTCCATACGCTGTCCGGCAAGCCCTTTCTCTGCAGGTTGTCTGCCTGGCGGATATCATGATACATGTCCTGCAGCCCTTTTGTCATCCCGATCACGAAGTCGCGCATCTGCTGGCTGGCCGGCGATCCTGTTACCTCGTACTTCTCGGCAAACCGGTTATCTTCAGCGCTCATGGTGATGGTGAGCCCGATCCTGGCGGTATCATTTATCAACGATACAACAGGGAAGGTGTTCCGGTCGAGATGCAGGTTGAGGATCACTGCTTCGGTTGGTTCAGCGGTGAGCGAAAATTTTCCATCTTTGATCGCCGCCGAATCCACGACTACCGGGCTCATCGAGCCTACCGGCACTTCTTCCAGGTAAATCATCTTCGCGTCAGTGTTGACAATAGTGCCTGTTACCGTCAGCTTGTTCTTATGCTTATCATTAACGCCGCAACCAAAAAGGCATCCCGTGATCACGGCCAGTACCAGCATTTTTTTCATGCAATAGATTATAACGTTATAAATGAAGGATAAACCTTGTGTACTATTTCAGCTTTTGCAGCAGCAGCTCATTGGTGATCCTGGGGTCAGCCTTTCCTTTTGACTGTTTCATTACTTCCCCAACAAAAAGACCTATCAATCCTTTTTTGCCTTTGCGAAACTCGGCAACCTTATCGGTATACCTGGCCAGCACCGCATCCACGATCGGCTCAATGGCCGCTGTATCGGATTGCTGCAACAGGTTATGCTCCCTGGCCAGCTCCAGGGCATCCTGCCCCGGCTCGCTGAGCATAAGCATGAATAATTTCGAGGAGGCCACCGAAAAGCTAAGCTGTCCCTGCTCCACGCACCGGATGAGCGCGGCCAGCTGGGCAGGAGAAAGCGGGAAGGCCGTTATTTCCTTTCCCTGCTCGTTAAGCCAAGACTTTACCGGGCCCAGCATCCAGTTGGATGCTGCTTTATAAAGAGGCCCGATAGCAACCAGCTGCTCAAAATAATCAGCAAATTCCCGTTCTTCGGTCAGCACTGCCGCATCATACTCCGACAGCAGCCAAGCGGCAGTATAACGGGCAACCCGTTCGGCCGGAAGCTCGGGGAGCGAGGCGCGGAGCTCCGAGATATATTCTTCCTGCAATATAAAAGGCGTGAGATCAGGATCTGCAAAATAACGGTAGTCGTCGGCATCTTCTTTATCCCGTATGGAAAAAGTGGTATTGCTGCCGGCATCAAAGCTTCGTGTTTGCTGGATAACAGGCTCGTCATTTTCAAGCAGCTGCACCAAACGCAGTGCCTCGTATTCGATCGCCCGCTTTACATTCCGCATAGAATTGAGGTTCTTTACCTCTACCTTGGTGCCCAGCCTGGTTTCTCCTTTTTTCCGGACAGATATATTGGCATCGCAGCGAAAGCTGCCTTCTTCCATATTCCCATCGCAGATGTCCAGGTAACGGACCAGCTTACGCAGCTCTGCAAGATATGCGAACGCCTCATCGCCGCTGCGCATATCGGGCTCCGTTACTATCTCTATTAACGGTGTTCCGGCCCTGTTGTAGTCTATTGCCGTATTGAAGGCATCTACATCGTGAAGGCTTTTACCGGCATCCTCTTCAAGGTGGATACGATTAAGGCGTATGCTTTTGCTTTCATTAGCTGATTTGATCAGCACCGTTCCGCCTTTACAGATCGGGGTGGTATGCTGCGATACCTGGTATCCTTTCGGCAGGTCAGGATAAAAATAATTTTTTCGGGCAAAGTAATTTTCCTTCTCTATTTCCGAGCCGCAGGCGAGACCCATTTTTACCGCCATCCCGATTGCAGCCTTGTTCATCCTGGGCAAGGTGCCGGGATGAGCCAGGGTAACCGGGCTTACATGGGTATTTGGTTCCGCTCCAAAAGCAATGCTATCGCCGCAAAACAGCTTGCTTTTTGTCAATAGCTGGGCATGCACCTCCAGCCCAACGACCACTTCGTATGCATTTGTTTCACTCATGGTAAAGTGAAGCAAAATTAACTGTTTTAGCCAGAGAAACCGGCAAAATACGATCCATAGCCGCCAGGCGTCATTCCTGCGGGCTACGCTTCTGCCAAAAAAGAACCCCGGGGAGAACCCCAGGGTGTTAAACTACATGCTCGATGAGAGAGCTATTTTTTACAGGTCTGCCGTTTTGACCTTACGCGGCATTCTCACTTCTATGACCTGTGATCTTCCGTTGCGCTCGATCTTCATGGGAACAGATATTTTTGTTTTGCTGTCCCTGATGATCTTGGTGATATCATCGGTGCCGTTGACAGGCTTGCCATCTACCTCTGTAATAACATCATTCTCCTTTATACCTGCTTTTTCGGCATTGGTCTCTTTATCTACCGAAAGAACCTTTACGCCTTTGCCGTCATCAGTATCCTGTACAGAAAGACCAAGCTTGGGGGTAGAAGAGATAGTGGAAAGGCTATAGCTGCGCGAACCATCCGACAGGGCTGCATTGCCTCTTATCCTTACATTATTGTCAAGATTGAGATTGTTAGTATTGAATGAAGAACTTGATACTCCTCTCCACTTGGAAAGCTCAACCGTCACTTTTTGCTCCTTATTGTCACGGAGATAGGCGACAGTTACCTTATCGCCGGGCTTGCGGTCCCTGATAGCAAGAGATAGAGCATCAGGAGTTTCTATCTTTTTATCGTCGACGCGGGTGATTATATCCCCTGGCTTCAGGCTCGCTTTTTCTGCACCGCTTTCCTTGGTAATGCTCTTTATCTTGGCGCCTTTTTCCGATTTTTCGGTAGTCACGCCGAGCATGGCCCTGTTGGCGGTTCCCGATACGTACATATCCTGGAAAGTTCCATTGTATGATGGCCAGGTATAAGTTTCCATACTCTTATTATGGAATACGGTTACACCGTCCGTTTGGCCTTCCTTCGCATCTTTTCCATTTACAGTCACTTTATCGCCGTCTACTACGATGGTCAGCTTACTGTTGGTTTTGCTCTTATCGCGCAGGATAAGGATCTGTTCTGATCCCTGCTTTTCTTCTTGTTTGTCCGACTGGGCAAATAAGGCGGTCGGCATAGCAGCAAAGGCCAGCAATAGCAGTCGGAGAGAGTTGGCTGTTGAGAATCGCATAATTTTTTTTATTTTTATATCTACGTTTTGTTTCGTAGATCAAATATAGAAATATTATTCAAATACGAAGACTTTCGGAAATGTTAAATTCAGCATATTCCCGGATGATCCTGCCCAGGAAGGAAATAGCTCAGGGTCGCGCTTCGTAGGTCCGCGTAAGATAGCTATCCACTATATCATCGCCTATATACTTCATGCCGCATTTTTCCAGCACACGCAAGGAAGCGGTATTTTCCGGCACGGCTCGCCCTACAACCCGTTGTAAGCCAGCTTTTTCAAACCCGTATTTCAGGCTGGCCAGGGCGGCTTCGGTCGCATAGCCCATGCCCCAGTATGGCTTCATGAAGCGGTATCCAAGGTCTACCTCCTGCTTTTCGGGCCTGCATTTCAGCCCGCACCATCCTATAAAAGACCTTGTTCCTTTCAGGTGAACGGCCCATCGCCCTAAGCGATAAAGATGATATTGAGATAAAATCCCTTTTTCAAGCACTTCCTCTGCATGCACGATATCCCTTATCCTGTCGTATGTATATCTTACAACATCGGGATCGGCATTGAGGTGAAGGACCAGCGGGGCATCGCCGCGTGTAAAAAGCCTCAGCAATAAGCGGTCTGTTTCTGCAATAATTGTCATCGTAAATATCCCAAGTGTATTTACAGGCGCCTGTTCCCCGGATTTTCCTTTTTATTTCTGAATTTTGACGACCATTAAACTTTGGCGCTTATTCTTATGGAACTCACATTGTTTCTCCTGTCTGTTATTACGTTTCTTGCTGCTTCTTTTTTTGCCTGGCAAAAGATAAGAGAATCACGCCGGGCCAGGCTACGCCTGGAAGAAGAGCAAAAAAAGCATTCCGGGTTTTAGCTTAGCCCGTCACAAGCTTCCGTACCGTCTCTATCACCTGGTCTAACCGGCCTGCATCCTGCCCGCCGGCTGTAGCCAAGGTTTTCTGGCCGCCGCCGCCGCCTTTGATCAGGGGAGCCACCTGTTCCTTGACCAGCTTTCCGGCATCAAGCCCCCTGGCTGCTGCAGAACCAGACAACCCGATAGCAACAAAAGGCTTACCGCCAATAACAGCGCAAAGCACGGCCACATAGTCGGTGAAAACCGTCTTCAGGTCAAAGCATACTTTCTTCAACGCATCGGCGCTATCCACTTCTACTTTATGGCCGATAAAGCTGATACCATTCAGGATTTCCGCTTTTGCGGCCAGCTCATCACGCAGCAGGCTTAGCTGCTTTGCTTCCAGCGCGGCTATTTTTTTCTCGAGCACATTTTTATCCTCTATGAGCTTTTCCACGCTTTTCAGCGGCTCTCTGGTTTTCAGCAATTCGCCTACCTGCTTATACTGATCCAGCCTGTCCTGGAAATAATTCAGCGCCGCTTCTCCTGTCAGGGCTTCGATACGCCTTACCCCGGCTGCTACGGCCGACTCTGCCGTAATGGTAAAAAGGCCGATCATACCAGTAGCGCCTACATGCGTACCACCGCACAGCTCAACCGAGTAAGTGGGATCTATGGTCACTACACGCACCATATCGCCGTATTTCTCCCCGAACAGCGCCATAGCGCCCAGCTTCAGGGCCTCTTCGCGCGGGAGCTCACGTATCACTACCGGTATATTGCTCCTTATTTTTTCATTGACGATCTGCTCTACCCGGCGGATCTCATCGCCGGTCATTTTTGCAAAATGCGAAAAGTCGAACCGGAGCGCATCAGCTGCCACCAGCGATCCTTTCTGGGCTACATGCGCACCTAACACCTGGCGCAAAGCGGCATGCAGCAAATGCGTGGCCGTATGGTTGTAGGTGATGGCCTGTCTCTTTGCCTCGTCCACAGCAGCTATCACCGGCAAAGAAATATCTGCCGGCAGCTCATTGGTAAAGTGTATGATGAGATCGTTCTCCTTTTTGGTATCGATCACCGGAACCTGCTGCCCGCCAAACGACAGGGAGCCGGTATCACCAACCTGGCCACCGCTCTCTGCATAAAAAGGAGTCGTTTCCAGCACCAGCTGATACTGCTCTTTACCTTTCGCTTTTACCTTACGGTACTTGACTACCTGCGTATCTGCCTGCAGGTCGGTATAACCTGTAAAAATGATCTTATCCGCCCTGTTCACTTCTACCCAGTCCTCAGTATTGATAGCCGTGGCAGCCCTTGAGCGCTCTTTCTGCTGCTGCAAGGCAGCGGCATATCCTTCTTCATCTATGGCAAGGCCGTTCTCAGCAGCTATCAGCCGGGTAAGGTCGATCGGGAAACCATAGGTATCCAGCAGCTCGAACGCTTCTTTGCCTGGTATCAGCTTTTTTTCGCCGGAAGCCCTTATGATATCGTCGATCTTTTTCAGGCCTTTTTCCAGCGTGCGGAGAAAAGACTCCTCTTCCTCCCTGATCACTTTGCTTACAAAATCAAGCTGCTGCTGCAGCTCGGGGAAAACATGCTCAAACTGCCGCCCCAGCACCGGCACCAGCTGGTAAAGAAGAGGCTGCCCGTAATCGAGGTATGAATAATAATACCGAACGGCCCGGCGCAGTATTCGCCGGATCACATAGCCTGCTTTGGTATTGGAAGGCAGCTGCCCGTCGGCGATGGTGAAGCTGATAGCCCTTATATGATCTGCCAACACCCTGAAGGTGACAGCACGACGGCTATCGCTGTGGTCATATCGTTGCCCGGTGATCTGCTCTATTGCAGCGATGGTGCCGGTGAACACATCGGTATCGTAGTTGGAGGTTTTTCCCTGCAGCACCCTTACCAGCCTTTCAAAGCCCATACCGGTATCTACATGCCTGGCAGGAAGCTGCTCCAGCGCCCCGTTCTTAAGCCGGTTATACTGGATAAATACATTGTTCCATATCTCGATGACCTGGGGATGGTCGTTGTTGACCAGCGTTTTGCCATCCACCTGCTTTCTTTCAGCGTCGGGCCGGCAGTCTACATGGATCTCGGTACAGGGACCGCAGGGGCCGGTATCGCCCATTTCCCAGAAATTATCCTTTTTGCTGCCGGAAAGAATGCGGTCTTCGGCGATATATTTTTTCCACTCGCCGAAGGCTTCTTCATCGCGCGGCAGCCCTTCCTTCCCATCTCCCTCAAAAATAGTTACATATAAACGGTCCTTGTCCAGCTTATAAATGCCTGTCAGCAGCTCCCAGCTCCAGGCAATAGCTTCTTTTTTGAAATAGCCGGCCTCAGGGCGGCCAGGATCTCCAAAGCTCCAGTTGCCTAACATCTCGAACATGGTATGGTGATAAGTATCTACCCCCACTTCTTCCAGGTCGTTATGCTTCCCGCTTACCCTCAGGCATTTCTGCGTATCGGCCACCCGGTCATAAGGTGCTTTTTTATTCCCGAGAAAATAGTCCTTGAACTGGTTCATGCCCGCATTGGTAAACATCAGGGTAGGATCGTTCTTTACCACGATAGGAGCGGAAGGAACTATCTCGTGTCCTTTTCCCCTAAAAAAATCCAGGAAAACCTGTCGGATATCTGCGCTGGTCATCATAACTATACCAATAATTGGGTTGATTTTTGCTTACGAGGGCCTATATTTGTCGACACCTCAGGCCACCGCGTAAGTGGCGCAAAGGTAAATGTTTCAAACGTGATTTATATGGAGCCGTCCTATGGGTCAAAGGCTGCTTTATCATGAAGAAGATCAAATATTATTACAATACCAATACCCTTCGCTACGAAAAACTGGAATCCCCGCTAAGGGTCAAGTTGCTGCGTATCTTCGGCTTTATTGCGGCAGCCCTTGTTACGGCCGCCCTGATCTCCTACTTCGCCTTCCAGTTTGTTGGATCGCCCAACGAAAAGTTCTTGCGCATGCAGAACAATATGCTGCGCGACAATTACAACGATCTTACAGACCAGCTGCAGGAGCTGCAGCAGCAGATGCGGGAGCTTGAAAAAAGGGACAATAACGTTTACCGTTCTATTTTTGAAGCCAACCCCATACCCGACAGCGCAAGGGCAAAGGATATGGAGATAGCGCAGGAGATACAAAAGGTTTCCCGCATGGGCGACCGGGAGCTGTACGCTTCCATCATCTCGTCGATCCGGAACCTGAGCAGCCGTATAAAAGCCCAGGAAGCCTCTTACCGGGAGATCGATGAGCTGATAAAGAACAAGGAGCAGCTGCTTTCGCATACCCCGGCCATACAGCCTGTCAGCAACCAGGATCTTTCACGCATCGCTTCAGGGTTCGGCTATCGCATCGACCCAGTATATAAAACGCCCAAGATGCACGCCGGTCTCGATTTTGCGGCACCACAGGGCACGCCTATCTATGCTACGGCCAACGGCACCGTATCGATGGCAGGCAACGACGGCACCGGCTACGGCAACCATGTGATCATCAAGCATGGCTATGGGTATGAAACCCTGTACGGCCATATGTTCCGGGTAAAAGTGAGGGTAGGCCAGCAGGTTACCAGGGGCGAGATCATCGGCTGGGTCGGCAATACGGGCAAAAGCACCGGTCCTCACTGCCATTACGAGGTGCATAAGAACGGCAACAAGCTCGATCCCGTCTATTTCTTCTACAACGACCTCACGCCTGAACAGTTTGACCGGCTGCTGAAGCAAGCTGCTGCCAGCAACCAGAGCTTCGACTAATAAACAGGCTTCCTGCTTACAGGCGCTCCACCACGATCTTGGAAGGACTGATATGCCTGATCACCACAGACAGGCTGTCTCCTGCCTGCAAGCTCTCCGATGCCGGCGCATCGATCCTGGCCTCTATCTTACCATCAAAAAGATCGAGGTGAACGGCATGGGGAGATACCCTGGCCACGGTGGCCTGCACCGGCGTTCCTGCCCTGGCCAACCGTTCAGCCTCGTAGTATTCCGGGATATAGGCATGTGAAAACAGCTCTGCAGCCAGCCGTGCCGGCTTGTCGAGGTTGACCAGCTTAAAAGCGATCGCCTCATTCAGCACTTTTTCCCCTGGTCTTTTTTCCCATTTAGACAGGTTCAGCGGGAAGAAAAGATAGTTATTGATCTCCTTTACATACAGCCGCCCTCCTGCTTCCTTAAGATATCCTGAAAAGCGATTCTCGATATGCGCTTTTTGTATAAGCAGGTGAAGAGAAGTATTATAAAGGAATTTTACATTGAAAGCGTTAAGCTTGTCGCCGCGTGGCGTAAGCCTGGTCTGGAAGCTCACCTCGTCGCCTACCCTGAACGTATGCGGCCGGGCGTGCAGCTTCGCCTCTTCCTCGAGCTGCACATTTACCTGCTTGCGGCCATTGGATACATACTCAATGGTAGCGTACTGCTTTTCATAATTTACGAATATGACCCTTCCTTTCTTGATCTCTTCATTCATTTATCTCGTTTTGTGCAAAGGTGAAGCAAAAAATATAGTATGCTCTAAAAAACTGCCCCGGGAAGACCGGTATCGCAATAAAAAAGGCCGGGATGCACCCGGCCTAATAATTTTTGATATGGCAATGATCAGTTCCTGGTGACAGAATAGCGCCAGTTGCCGGCCTTAGACAGGTCAAGCACCACCGTATAGTTACCGGGGGCGGCGATCTGGATATTGGCCCCGCCGAAGTCGGGCGAACCATCTGCCCCGTCATCTCCCATATTGATATCCCAGTCGTGGTTGGCCCTGAACTTTATTTCTCCTGCTACCAGGTTAAGGGTAATGCTCCATTTCTGGGTAGAGCTGTTATAGGTCATATCCTGGTCCGAGTCCCACATGCCGGGAGTGGCGCTGCCGATCAATCCAAATACGTTGATCTTTTCGGCCGACCAGGTCATGGCAGCTGTATTGGCCTTAAGCAGGTAGACGCCGGTAGAGGGCAGGGTAAGATCGCTGCCGCCATTGGTGAGCACCCCGGCAGAGCCTCCGTAATCGCCGGCACCCCAGTTATCGCCTTTCACCAGCTTAAATGCAGGGCTGCTGGTGCTGAAATCGATAAAACCGGTGTATTCGGTATAAGGGCCGCCTACCGGTGTGAGCGCTACCAGCTGTGGCGCTGTTTCAGGGCTCCAGCCCTGGTGATTGCCGGCCACGTTCAACGCCTGCGGGTAAACATATTTTATCAGCCTGGTAAGGAAAAGATTATTAGTGTACTCAGATAATTGTACCCAGGTGCCGGAAGTAGCCTGCACCGTCCATCTCAGGTTGACCTGCGTACCAGGATCGGTATAGCCATGAGCAACCAGCGAGTCGCTGATGCGCTTATGCGAATAAGTACCTGTGCTGTCGGTACCGCTGTTGTCGGAGGCCATCCCGAACAAGGTCTCTGTTGCCCAGTCAACCGGCAGCTCATTGTTGTTTGCGTCCAGCTTTCTTTCTGCAAAGAGCACCCGGTAAGTAACAGCAGGGCCGCCTGTGGCCGGCCTGGACCTTGTCCAGTTAAACTTAATGAAATCGGTGGTTGAGGTCGGGGTGATCTCCACAGCCGTAGTGCTCGAGACCGGGCCAAGCAGGTAGAAAGGGCTGGCGCCATCCTTAAACCGGGTTACGGTAAGAAAGAACGTGTTCTGCGCCATTATCTCCTTGCTTTCATTGGTGGCTTTTACAGACCAGATCAGCTCGGTTACGGCTCCGTCGGCAATTGATTTTGCCTTGAGGGCATCATCAAGCTGCTTATAGGTAAGCGTAAGCTGCGTAGCAGCACCGCTGTTATCAGCATCGAACTGAACCAGCGGGTTAGCCAGGTCACCGCCTGCCCGCAGGGCCATTACCACTTTGTATGTTGGGTTGGTTGCCATACCGGGCCTGGCTGCACCCCAGGTAAACACGATATTGGTAGATGGTACTGCCGCGTTTAAGGCCAGCCTGGTGCCGGAAGAAGGCGATTGCAGGGAAAAATCAACAAGCCCTTCGCCGGTAACCGTCGTGTCATTGAATTCGGCCTTCTTACAGCCTGCTGCCAGGAGAACAAAGACCGGGAGTATAAAAAGTAACTTTTTCATGCATTCATTTTTTGTGTTGCCTATACAACGATAAGTGTGTAAAGAGTACCTGTCAGTCCAGGTTGGCAAAAGTATATTCAGCTTCTGAAGAACTTACATTCACAGTAGCCCCGTTGGTATCAAGCACAGTGCCGTTGAACCTGTAACGGAACTTGGCGAGGCTATGGCCTGCACCCGGGTTGAACCGTGTACGGGGATCAAAGGTGGCAGCCCATATATTGGTGGCCAGCAGCCTTACCGGCAGCGTAATAGCAGAACCTACCTGCGTGCCGGCTTCGTTGTAGGCAGTGACGGTAGCAGATACGGGCGTCATTCTTTGCTCATTGACTGTGCCTCCCAGCGAGCGGTCGAAATTGATGGTCACAAGATCTTTATTGCTCACTTTTGTTGGGAATACCCGCAGCATCGTAGGTATGAAGATCAGCGGATCGAACGCGAAATTCGAATAGTCGGGCGTTTGGGCCGAGCCGTCTTTTTTCTTGACCAGGAATGAAAAGCTGGTCAGGTCGGCAGGAGGCCGTCCCCACAGTATGGTAGCGGTAAAAGTAAAGCTCCACTTATTGGTGCCGGCAGCGGTCATCCTGGCCGCGTTAGGAGAATTGGTCCATGAGGTATTGAGCGGGCTATCGCCGGCGCTGCCCCACATCCAGATATATGCTTCGGTAGCGCCTGCCATTGCGGTACCCGTTACATCTACTGTAAGCGTCACCTCGTCTTCAGCAGTAAATACGGCAGGGCTGAAGGTCGGGTTCTGCGCATGCAGCGTACCGGCACCCAGGCTCAACAGTAAAAAATAAAATAGCTTCTTCATATAACAAGGCTTTTATTGTTGTTTGGTGAATTCATATGTATAAGAGATCATCACTTTATTATCATTGGCCGGGTCTTTCCTTTCGATCCTGAAGTTGAGCTTGGAGTTACCGCCCATCGGGTAAGCGCCCAGCGTAACCGTTTCTGTAAGGCTTCCCTGCTTGAATATGAGCGCCTGGGGCTGATCGCCGTTATCTACCGACCAGGTGCCGGAAGTAAGGCCAATGATGGCAGGTGAGTTGCCTGCATCAACAGTAAAGGTGGTCAGCTGGCCGCTGCTGTTGGCGTTAAGCGTAAGCGTGAAATCAGTATAAGGGAACAAGGTAGTAAGATCGAGGGACTGGAATGTAAAGCTGCTTCCCTTGCGTTTGGCATCCTCATCCACCTGCACAACTTTCGTAATCTTCCAGGTACCGATAAACGAGCTGGTAATGGTGCGCGGCGCCCCTATGTCCTTAAAGCTCTCGGGCCGGCAGCCCGTTACCAGCATCGCACCCAGCAGCATCATTAAAAAAGTTCTCACTGTATTTTTCATAACAATCGTTTTAAAGATTTAGAAACACCCTCCTTCAGGGTTCATCACAAAAGAGGTCATGGCATCCTGCTCTGCCTTGGGGAACTGCAGGATAAAGCCATTGCAGTTCCAGGGCGAGCCGCGGCGGTCGACATTGGTGCCGTTGCGGGCGCCGATCCTTTTTATTTCATGGTAGCGGTTACCTTCCACCACCATTTCCAGCTCGCGCTCCTTACGGGCTGTGCTGATCACCAGGCCGCTTGTGGCATTGGCCGGCAGGTTGCGGGTAGTTCCGCCGTAAGCACGCGTCAGTATCTGGTTGATATTGGTAATGGCTGCCGTGAGCGCCGCAGCATTCGAAGCCGATATCTCGGCACCGCTTTCGGCCAGGATCAGCTTGATCTCCGTTAAGTGCACCACCGGGAGATCAAAAAAGTCTTTGTTGTACTTGGTAGACACGAAATAACCGGTATGCAGGGTATTGCTGTACCAGCTTTTACGCACATCAGCCGGGTCGGTGGTTGCAATGGTATAGAACTGGCTGGTAAAATTGAGAAAAGGGATATTGAGCAGGCCGGAACGATAGTTATTCCTCAGCTCACCACCAGGCATAAAACGGTTGGTCTCATTGGCGATGCTCAATATTGCTTCTGTGCTCAGGCCGGCAGAAAAACGGTTAGTATAATTATTGTCCAACACAAAAGCGGAATTGGCGACTACCTGGCTGGCATAGCTATAGGCATTGGTAAAATCATTCATCTGGAAATAAACCTTGGCCAGGTAGGCCTTGACCGCCCAGGTAGTTGCTTTGTAGAACTTGGTATAGGTTGTCGGCAGCAGGGTCTCCGCTTCTTTCAGATCCGCAATTATCTGGTCGTACACCTGCTTTACCGTTGAGCGCTGCAACGAAGCGATCAGCACTTCTGTCCGCAACGGGATGCCATAATGTGAATTATCAGGAGAGTAGCCCCAGGGCTGGGCAAACAGGCGCACCAGCTCAAAATGGGCCACGGCCCTGAAGAACAGCGCTTGTCCACGAACATTATCCTTGTTTGCATCGGATATCAGCGGCATTTTACGCAGCACGATATTCGCTACGTTGATAATGCGATATCCTTTCCTGTAAAGATTGTTACGGGTATCGCCGAAAAAGGAGTTCTGCCTTTTATATATTTCGGCATAATCGCCGGAAAAGCGTGACCCATCGATCTCATCGGCCAAAGCATCGGTAAGCGACTGTATGCGGCCGCCCATGAAATCATTGTCGGCAAGCAGGGTGTAATCGCCATTCAGGAATGCCTGCACATCGGCTTCGGTCTTGATGGCTTCTTCCTCTGTCATCTGCCCATCCGGCGGCTTCTCCAAGAACTTTTTACATCCCGTGAACAGCATTGCGCTTGCTATGACCGGAAATAAAATGGCTACAATACGTTTCATATATGACAATAGTTTTTGTTTTTAAAAAGTAACGTTCAGGCCAAATACGATAGTCCGTTGCGTTGGCGCCGTGAGATACGTAATGTTCGGGCTCAGGTTCCTGTCCTGCGGGTTCTCAAAATCCCTTGTGATCTCGGGGTCTCCGCCGGGATACTTGGTAAAGGTGAACAGGTTGCTGCCCGTTGCAAATATCCTCAATCCCTTGAGCTTTACTTTTTGCAGAGAAGCCGGTGTAAAGCGGTAAGCCAGCGTCAGCTCGCGCAGGCGCATATAGTCGGCAGAGCGCAGGAACATCGTAGAGTTGAACTGGTCTTCGCTTGGCACGCCCGGATAATCCGTAGCATTATATACCAGCTTGGGGTATTGGGTCATATCGCCGGGGTTGACCCAGCGGTCCAGGTAATCGCGGCGGTAATTCCAGTTCTTGGTCGACACGCCGAGGAACTGGTACTTGCCTGAGTTCTCATAGATGCTGCCGCCGATCACAAAAGAGAACAAAGCATTGAGCTCAAAATTCCGGTATTCAACGGATGTGTTGGCCCCGCCGATATATCTTGGCAATACAGAGCCCGCATATACACGGTGGTTGAGCGAGAAGGTCTTGGTCTGCTTACCGGTATTATCGAGCCAGATCGGGAGACCGTCGGCAGGGTCCACGCCATAATAGCGAACCAGGTAATTCACGCCCAGGGGCAGTCCCTGCACGATACGCGTATCATTGGTGCCGCCGCTTACCGCATCAGGCCCCAGCTCATAATCCAGCACTTCATTGTAATTGCGGGCAATATTGCCGCCTACCGACCATTTCAGCCTCTCATTATCGATCAGCTTAATGGTACCGCTTATCTCGATGCCTTCATTCAGGATCCTGGTATTATGCAGGTTCCTCCAGATATCGCCTACGCCTGAGGCCGAAGGGGAAATGCCGGGCGATAATAAGATATCTGTAGACACTTTCCGGTAGTATGCCACTTCACCGGTAATACGGCTTTTGAAAAGCGTAAATTCCACGCCTGCATCGAAGTTGCGCATGGTCTCCCACTGAAGATCAGGGTTGCCGAGCGCATTCAGGTAAAGCGTGGGAGAGCCGTTATAGCTGTTGCCGCCTACCTGGTAGTTATCATAGTACACGCCGGAAGGAATATTGGCATTCCCTACGATGCCATAGCTGGCACGCAGCTTCAGGAAATTGATCCAGCTTATGTCTTTGATAAAGTCTTCTTCGCTGACATTCCAGGCTGCTGAGCCGGAAGGGAAGAAGCCATATTTATTGTTGGTGCCAAACTTCGAGGAGCCGTCCATACGGCCCGTCACCTGCAGGAGATATTTGTCCTTGTAATTGTAGTTCAACCGGGCAAAAAAGCTGGTAAAGGTATAAGCATCCCTCTGCCTTTCGGTAAGCCGGCCTTCGGCAATCGCATTGTCGCGGAGGTTGCGGTAAGACTGGCGGGTATTTATATTATACCAGAAAGGATGGGCTGAATAGGTCCACAGGTTATTATCCGCACCAATATAATCGCGGAGCGATACCGACTGGTTTTCCTGGCCTACCAGGAAGCTGAAGCGATGGTTTTCCTGCATGTTCCAGAGATAATTGGCCGTGAAGGTCGTATTCCAGTTGGTGCCCCAGTAAGGAAAGCGACGCGCAACACCTGAGTCAACCGTCGATTTTTCGGTCCACAGGTATGTTTCGTACTGGTCATCGTAAGAACGGATCAGCTCCAGCGAGCCGGCCGCTTTCAGGAAAAGATTTTTAACGGGCTGCAGCTCCACGGTCAAGCCGCCAAGAAAGCGCGTATCCAGCTCGCGGCGCTTGGTCTCATTCAGGCGCCTGATAGGGTTGGTATTGCCTCCATATGTGCCATCGCTGTTGTAAGGAACATAGATCGGCAGGGCTGACGACATTGCTTCACCGATACCGCCATCCCAGGCAGCCGGCACGCGTTTGTTGAGCCCATAGTTAAACCCGGAGGTAAGCCCGATCTTCAGCATATTGATCGGCTTGTAGTCCATGTTCAGCCTGGCGCTGATCCGGTCGTAAGAATTTGCCTTGATATATCCTTCATACTGGCCATAAGTAAGATTGGCGAATGTCTTCAGCTTGGACGTGCCCATGTTCATGGACAGGTTGTGCTCATTGATAAACCCGGTTTGCGTAAGCAGGTCCCACCAGTCGGTATTGTTCTGAGAAGCTTCGGCCCAGGTAAGGGTGCCGGGAAGAGGGGCCTGGCCGGTATGACCGCTGTTGTTCCAGGCTTCCTGACGCAGCTGCAGCCATTCAGACCCGTTTACGAACTTGGGCCGCATAGCCGCATTGGCAATACCAAGCTTATTGGAATAATTGAAGGAAGGCTTGCCTGATTTTCCCCTTTTGGTAGTGATCAGGATCACGCCATTGGCGCCGCGGCTTCCATAAATGCCCGTAGCGCCCGCATCTTTCAATATTTCCACTGATTCTATATCAGCCGGGTTCAGGGAAGAAAGGGGGTTCTGGTTCATGGCCCCGCTGTTGCCCCTGAGAAAAGGATCGGATACGATGGGGATACCATCAATAACATATAAAGGATCGCCGCCGGCCGAAATAGAGCCAACGCCGCGTACACGGATCACCGAGCCGGAGCCGGCCAGGCCGTTACCCTGTATTACCTGCACTCCCGGCGCCTTACCCTGCAATGCCGCCTCAAAGCTGGGCACGGGTATGGATGTGAGCTTTTCGCTCGATACTTTGGAAATGGCACCGGTAATTTCTTTTTTACGCTGCACGCCATAGCCCACCACTATCACTTCGCCCAGCGAGGCATTGTTGATCACAAGGTTGACATCGGCCGTTGTTCTGCCCGCCACATTTATTTCCTGGGTTTCAAAGCCGCTGGAAGAAACCACGAGCGTGGTAACGGTAGCATCTACCGATAGCTGGTAGCTTCCGTCAGTGCCGGTTTGGGTAGCGATACGCGTGCCCTTGGCCTGCACAGTAGCTCCCACTACCGGGCTTCCGTCTTTCGGGTCTATCACCCTACCGGTGATCACTCTTTGCTGGGCATGGGAAATAACAGAACAGAGGAGCAGTGTAATGAATACAGTTGCACGTAGCAATTTTCTGCACGACATAAGCAATCGTTAAGAGTTAAGCAATTCGTTTGAAAAATACACAATGTGTATTTAAGACACAATGTTAGGATAAAAAATTATATAACAAAAATTTATTTTTGGGAAGGCCTTGCCACTACCGCAATACAGCAGATCTGCAACTATTTAGGTTGTTGCTCAGCCGACCAGCAGGGCCCCGGTGCTTTTCCGGCGGCCGTTCTTCCGGCGGTATTCCGCCTTCAGCTTGTATAGCTTGCCTGGCCGGTGCGGCACATCATCCTCCATTTCATTGAGGTCGTCGAGCCAGTCCTTGATAGCTATTTTTTTACGGAAATTCCTGCGGTCCAGCTCGGTATCCAGGATAGCCTGGTAAAGCTCCTGCAGCTCGCGCAGGGAGAATTTTTCAGGCAGCAGGTTAAAGACGATAGGGTATTCCATCACCTGCTCGCGCAGGCGGTTGAGACAGGTTTCCAGGATGGTCTTGTGATCAAAGGCCATTTTCCTGATATCGTTCACGGCATGCCAGTGAAGGTCATTATGGCTAAGCTTCAGCTTATGGTGCTTTATATCCACGAGGGAATAATAGGCTGTGGTGATAACCCGGCCTGAAGGGTGACGGTTCACGCTACCGAAGGTATGCACCTGCTCCAGGAACAGGTCGTCCATGCCAGTCCTTTCTTTCAATACCCGGTAAGAAGCGGCTTCAAGGTCCTCGTCGGGGCGTACAAGGTCGCCAAGCAATGAGTACAGGTCTTCAAACTCTTCAAGGTCTGACTTGATCAGCAGCACTTTCAGCTCCTTGTTCTCGTACCCGAAGATGACGCAATCCACGGAAATAGCGATCCGGAAATAGTCCAGGTGGCTGATCTTTTCCAGCTCAGCATTTTTCATTACGGAAGATTTGGGCATAACCTTTCTTTTTAAAATTCAGTTATCGCAGCAGCAGCTTCAGGGTTTTGCTGCCGTTTTTGGTTTCCAGCCTTATCCAGTACACGCCGGAGGCAAGCCCTGCCACTTTCTCCTGCAGCGGCACCTGGTGCGTTCCTCTTGCGAGCGTGCCGGTGACCATTGTACCGACCCGCTGCCCGGACATATTCCATATCTCCACCTGCACGGTACCGGCTTCCGGCATGGCTACCGACAGCGCTACGTTGCTGCGGCCCGGGTTGGGATAAATATAGGCGTTCCATTCTACCGGCACCGGGTCAACGATTACCGGCGGCGGTGGCGCCTGGTTGTCCAGGTCGCGGTTGAGGTATATATGATATTCTCCCGGCTGCAAAGTAAATGACTGCGCCGCACCTGTAGAAGAAAAAGTGGTTCCGCTAAAATAATCATACCAGGTACCGGCCGTAGGGAAGGTCACCGGGGCGGTCTGGGTCGTTACCTCGAAATTGCCGATCACCACCAGGTTGGCCGAATCCTGCGCCGATCGCAGGATGATCCATTTAAACCCGCTTCCCAGGCTTTGCTGCACCTGGATATTATTAGCGATAAATACATCCCTGTACTTTCCCGAAGCCCTCAGCTTTCCAAGCCTTGCGTACACATCATACAACCGCTGACGCCGGGCCTGCTGCTTATAGTCCCAACGTATGGGTTTTTCCGAGGTGCGGCAGTTATCGCTGGGATAAGGCTGCGGGATGGTATTGCCGGGATGACAGGAAGTGATCGAGTAATCATACCCTACTTCCCCGAACTGCCAGATCATTTTAGGCCCGGGCATGCTGTACAGGAAGGCCGCGCTCATTTCTACCCTCCTGAGCGCTGTGGCAGTGTCTTTGATATTATATGAACCGGAGGAGTTGCCAAAGGCGATATTCTTATACATCAACCTTTCCTCATCATGGCTTTCCATATAAGTGATCAGGTGCGGCTTGCTCCAGGTGCGAACGGAATAGAGACCGCCTTCAAAGTTCCAGGTATTGCCTTCAGGATCGGGCGTGCTGTAACCCATGGCTGCCTGGGAAAAATTCTTGTTGTGATTGCCCCAGAACAGCATGCCATAGTCAGACAGCTCTTTTTCTTCATTATTGGCGGCAAAATGCTCGAGTATCGCATAGCATCCCGGCGTTATGGCCTGCAATGCATCATAATAATCCTTCCAGATAGCTACCCGGCTGGCATCGTACTGGCTCCAGAGCTCTACATTATCGCCTGAGTTGAACTGGGTAAAGCCTTTTGAAAGGTCAAAGCGGAAGCCGTCGATCTTATATTCCGTAAGCCAGTGCTCCACTACGCGCTTAAAGAAATATTTAGTGGGCTGGGCCTCATGATTGAAATCGTGGAACACGTTGAAGGGATGACGCGCCGTTACATTGAACCAGGGGTTATCTGCCGCTGTTTGGTTGATGCCGGAATTCCAGTAAAGCGCAGCCAGCGGGCAATCGCCGGTGGCATGATTAAGGGCGATATCCATGATCACGGCAATTCCACGGCCATGACAGCTATCAATAAATTGCTTGAGCGCGTTCTTAGTTCCGTAATATTTATCCGGCGCCAGGAAATAAGAAGGATTATATCCCCAGCTCAGGTTGCCGTCAAATTCATTGAGCGGCATCAGCTCGATGGCGTTAACGCCCATGCGCTGGAAATAGTCCAGGGTATCACGGATGGCATTCCAGTTGGCGGACGTCACAAAATCCCTGACCAGCAGCTCATAAATGACCAGGTTGCGCTTGTCAGGACGGGCAAACCCCGTATGGCGCCAGTTGTAGCCAGGAGCCGCTATCTGCGCAATGCTTACAATGCCTGATTGCCCCGCAGGGTATGGCTTTAGCGAAGGATAGGTGGCAGCAGGGATAAAGCCGTCATTATTCTTGTCCAGTATCTTTTCTGCATAAGGCTCTCCTACTTTCAGCGTACCGTCAACAAGATACTGGAAAGCGTATTCGGTGCCGGGCGTCAGGCCGGTGATCGTTTTCCACCAATAATTGCCGTCAGGCGTCCTGTTCATCTGGAAAGGAGCGCTTTCGGTCCAGTTGCTCCCGGGAAACTCGCCTATCACGCATATCCTTGCTTTTCCCGGTGCATACAGCACCAGCGTGATCTCCGTATTATTCGCCGCATAATTGATCCCATTCCTTACCCCTGACGGTAACGGTGCGATGGTGACCGGGTTGGAAACAAAAAAACGGAGCGTATCTTTTTTTACCGTGCTGCCATTATCGGCCTCCACCACTATCTCGTTATTGCCTGCAGTATTGAGCACCGGGGAAGCAGAGATGGAAGTGGCCGCAGAAGCTGTCTGTATCACCGTTCCGTTGAGGTACAGCCTGAGCGTGGATGCCTGGCTGGCAATAGCGGTTACCGGCATGTTGTCGCCTACCGATTTGGTGATGGTCTCCGGTACCGGCGTATAGGTAGGCTGGAAAAAAGGAATTGTAAAACGGGTAGCCAATGTATTGTCATATACCGGCACGTACATATTGCTGCCATCTGCATTACGCTGCACCTGAGAGCCATTTCCATTACGGAAAAGGATAGCAATGCGAAAGATGACCTCGCCGGGATCTGCGTTAAAAAAGCTCCGGATATTGCTGATGGTATAGCTGTACTTATTATTGCCCAGCGATACGGCCTTGCCGGCGGCAGGAGTAGAGTTCCAGTCGAACAGCACATGCTTCCAGTCGTCGCCGTTAACGCTAAGATTGGTGATAACACCGATATGGACATATACATCGTCGGGATTGCTGTAGTTGTTAAGCCCCTGGTTGCCTTTGGTGGCATCCATGGTGATGACGATATTGTCGTTATCGCGGGCAAAATCGGGGGTCCAGGTCAGCAGCTGGCTGAAGCAGCAGGTGGCAGCGAGCAGCAAAGCACTTAAGAGCACAATCTTTTTCATCGGCAGGCAGATTGGTAATTAGCAATTCACGTTAGGAAAGTGAAGGTAGGAATAAATATGTACTTACAACACATTAATTTTTCCGGGGAATTTCTCCTTTCGGTCCCGGCTGTTTTTGAAAAGCAAATTCGGCCTCGCATATTACCTTTACCCTGAAACAGATGATATGTACCCCGCAGAAAAGACAAAACAGCTACAGCAGACCGGCCTTGCCTTACTGAAAAAAACAACAAAGGGCGGTACCGGCAAGGAAGATATCAGGGCTTTGCGCGACGTGCTCCGCTTTCATGAATACCGGTATTATGTGCTCAACGACCCGCTGGTATCGGATTTTGAATACGACCAGCTTTTTGATGCGCTTGAAAAGATAGAAACGGCCCATCCTGAGCTGGTAACGCCAGACTCCCCGACCCAGCGCGTGGCCAAAGGGCTGACCAAGGATTTTCCGGCGGCCCAGCACCTGGTGCCCATGCTCTCGCTCGACAACTCTTATGACAGTGATGACCTCGCTGATTTCGACCGTAAGGCCAGGGAGCTGACAGGGCTGGCTGAGATCGAGTATTGTGTAGAGCCCAAGTTCGATGGAGGCAGCATTTCGCTGGTCTATGAAAACGATATGCTGGTAAGAGGCGCCACCCGCGGCAACGGCGCCGAAGGCGACGAGATCACTACCAATATACGCCAGATACCTTCAATTCCCCTCTCTGCACGCTTTTCAGATTATGGCATACAGCAGGCGGAGATACGCGGCGAGGTAATGATCAATAAAGACAGGTTCCGGAAATACAATGACAGGCTGGTAGAGCAGGGATTGACCCCGCTGGCTAATCCCCGCAATGCAGCAGCAGGCACCCTCCGCATCAAGGACCCTGCAGAAGCGCGCCGGCGCAACCTCGAAGCTTTTGTATATCATATCAGCTATGCAAGCCTGCAGAAAGGACATGATATGCCCGAAGCCCTCCTCACCCATTCAGGCTCGCTGGAGCTTTTGTGGGAGCTTGGCTTCAGAAGCCCCCGCAAGGAGATGAAGGTGTTCAAAGGGATACAGCCTGTTATTGATTATTGCCTGGCCTTTGAAGCTACCCGTGATGACCTGCCTTATGAGATAGACGGCATGGTGATAAAGGTGAACGATACGGAGCTGCAGGAGCAGATGGGCATGACCACCCATCATCCGCGCTGGGCCATCGCCTACAAGTTCAAGGCAAGGCAGGGCACCAGCCAGCTACTGAGCGTTGAGTTCCAGGTAGGCCGCACCGGTTCTATTACGCCGGTAGCCAAGATCAAGCCTGTGCCGATCGGCGGAGTTACGGTTTCGTCCATCTCTCTTTTCAACGAGGATGTGATAAAGGAAAAAGACCTTCTTATCGGCGATTCGGTATTGGTAGAAAGGGCAGGCGATGTGATACCGTATATCGTAAAGCCGCTATCCGAGCTCAGAACAGGCAGCGAAACACCGATCCGCTTTCCTACGCACTGCCCTGTCTGCGCCAGCAAGCTGTTCAAGGAAGAAGGCGAAGCTGTATGGCGGTGCATCAATATCGAATGCCCGGCGCAGGTGGTAGAGCGCATCATCCATTTCGTGAGCAAGGATGCCATGGATATACGGGGCCTGGGAGAAGCAAATGTGCGGAAGTTCTATGAAGCCGGTCTGCTGAAAGATATTCCCGGCATTTACCGTCTCGACTTTGATACTATCGGCGCATGGGAAGGGTTCGGCAAAAAATCGATCGATAACCTGCAGGCGGCCATCGCCCAGTCGAAGCAACAGCCGCTGCACCGGCTTATCTTTGGCCTTGGCATCCGGTTCGTGGGTGAGACGACGGCCAAGACGCTGGCCCAGGCCGTAAATCACTTGCTCGACCTGCAGCAGTTCTCGGCCGAACAGCTGCAGCAGCTGGAAGATATCGGCCCCAAGGTAGCCGGCAGCGTGGAGCATTTCTTCAGCAATGCCAGCAATATCGCGATGCTGCAGGAGCTGGAGGCATTGGGCCTTCAGCTGAAGAACCAGAAGAAAGAGCTGGCCGACAAGCATACCGTACAAGGCCTTACCTTTCTGTTTACCGGCACCTTACCTACTCTCAAGCGCAGCGAAGCGGAAGCCATGGCCGAAGCGCATGGGGGGCAGATACTGAGCGGTGTAAGCGCTAAGCTCAATTACCTGGTAGTTGGTGAAGATGCAGGCAGCAAGCTGGAAAAGGCCAAAAAGATAGCTACCGTAAAGATCATCTCTGAAGCAGAGTTCCTGAAAATGCTGGAATAGCAAGCGCCGGCATTATACCGTCCTTTCAACACCAGTCGTTCACCTGTTAACCAATAATTATGTTGCAACCCTCTACCGTTAAGTTTGTAAAAGACCTCCAGAAGAACAACAACAAGCCCTGGTTCGACCTGCACCGGAAGGAATACGAGAAAGCAAAGGCCGACTTTGCTTCCTTCATCGATGCTGTCATTGAAAAGTTCGGCAAAAAGGACAGCAGCATTGCCGACCAGTCGGGCAGGAGCTGCATGTTCCGCATCAACCGCGATATCCGTTTTTCCAAGGACAAGTCCCCATACAAAAGTAATTTTGCCGCCAGCATTAATAAGGGCGGTAAAAAGTCTATGCTGGCAGGCTATTATTTTCATATGGAGCCTGGCGGCAACAGCTTTGCAGGTGGCGGCATCTGGCAGCCAATGCCGCCCGAGCTGGGCAAGATCAGGCAGGAGATAGACTATAACCTTGACCGGTTCCGCAAGATCGTGGAAGGGAAAAAGTTCAGGACCGTTCTCGGAGGTCTTTCGCAGGAAGAAGGCATTGCCCTGAGCCGCGTGCCCAAGGGCTACGAGGCCGATAACCCGGCCGCAGGCTACCTGAAGCTGAAAAGCTTTATTGCCATGAAGGATATTGCAGATGCCGATCTCAGCTCTCCTGCGCTGGTCAAAAAGATCATCGAGTCCTTCGAGGCCATACGGCCGCTCAATGATTTTATAAACGAAGCGATAGAAGGCTAAAGCTGCCCGGGTTGACATGATACCGGGCAGCAGCTGTAATTACAAAAGACCGTTGGCCGCCAGGTACTCGGCGATCTGCACGGCATTGGTGGCAGCTCCTTTACGCAGGTTGTCCGACACAACCCACATGTTCAGCGTATTGGCCTGCGTCTCATCGCGGCGAAGCCTTCCCACGAATACCTCGTCCTTTTCATGCGCATCTTTAGGCATAGGATATACCTGGTTGGCAATATCATCGGCAAGCGTTACGCCGGGAGCTGCCTGTAGCAGGGCTTTTACCTCATCAAGATCAAAATCGTTCTCAAGCTCCACGTTCACGCTTTCGCTATGACCGCCTATAACAGGTATCCTTACCGTGGTAGCAGTTACACGGAGCTTATCATCGCGCATGATCTTTACCGTTTCCTTTACCATTTTCATTTCCTCCTTGGTATAGCCATTGTCGAGGAATACATCTATCTGCGGTATCACGTTCAGGTCGATCGGGTATTTGTAGGCCATGGGGTATTCACCATTTTCCTGCTTCACTTCGCTGGCCCTTTCACCCCTGAGCTGCTCCACTGCCTTTACGCCGGTACCGGTAACGCTTTGGTAAGTCGATACCACTACTCTTTTGATGCCGTATTTTTTATGCAGCGGGTTCAGCGCCACTACCATTTGTATGGTAGAGCAATTGGGGTTGGCAATGATCTTATCGGCTGCGCCCAGCACATCGGCATTGATCTCGGGCACCACCAGCGGTATGGCGGGGTCCATCCGCCAGGCCGATGAGTTGTCGATCACCGTGATGCCGGCTTCGGCAAACCTGGGAGCCCATTCCAGCGATGTGCTGCCGCCGGCAGAAAAAAGGGCTACTGCCGGCCTGGCTGCAATAGCATCCGTTATGCTTACCACCTTGTACCGCTTCCCTTTAAACTCCACTTCCTTTCCTACCGATCTTTCTGATGCTACCGGCACCAGCTCTGTTACCGGGAAATTTCTTTCTGCCAGTACCTGTAACATTTTGGTGCCAACCAGTCCGGTGGCGCCTACTACTGCAACTTTCATGTTGATGTGTCTCCCTGCTTCTCCTGCGAGAAGGTTTTGGTGATAAAATAATTTTTATGCCGGCCACCCGGCAGATGATCAAAAAAAAGAGGCCTTCCAGATGGAAGGCCTGCTACATTTTTTATATGGTCACATACATAACGCGGCAAACCTTCTTAGGAAAGCTTCTTGGTGCGTTTTGTATGCTTCATGATGATCATGGCCGTAAAAATAAGTGTTGACGTTATTTACACCAAATAAATCCGTTCTTTTCTCATGGCCCTGATCCATGCCCTTCCTAATTTGCCTATCCTCTCAAAAAAAAACAGCTTATATGCAACTCATATTCTTGCTGATGCTAACGTTCGTACTGCTGCCTTCAGCAGCACAGCAGCGGCTGGATATAATAATAGACGAGATCATGGCTGATCCTTCACCACAGGTAGGGTTGCCCAACTATGAATGGGTAGAGCTAAGGAATAACAGCGCTGCCCCTGTCAATCTGCAGGGCTGGCGCATTAGTGATCCTACCGGCCAGAGCGGTCCTATGCCGGCCTTCCTATTGCAGCCTGATAGCCTGGTGATCGTTTGCGGTACCGGCGCGGCAGCTTCTTTATCTGCATTCGGAAGGGTCATTTCCGTGACCAGCTTTCCCTCGCTGGATAATGACGGTGATATCGTTTTCCTGAAATCGGCCGGCGGCGCTATTATCCATGCCGTGCAATACAGCATCGGCTGGTATGATAACCCACTTAAAAAAGACGGAGGTTGGACATTGGAGATGATCGATACGCGTTATCCCTGCCTGGGTGCCGCTAACTGGCGGGCCAGCACAGACCCGGCAGGCGGCACGCCGGGCCGTATCAACTCGGTGCAGGGAACGGCAACAGATACCGATCCGCCACAGCTGCTTAATGCCTACTTCAACAACAACGGGCAGCTCATGCTTGTATTTGATGAACCGCTTGACAGCCTGGTTGCTGCAACAGCTCATTACCGGGTAGACCCGCCGCTCCTGATACACGGTGCGCAGCCCCAGCCACCCTTATTCAATTCAGTGCTGCTAAGCGATGCCACTCCTGACACCGGAACTATTTACACCGTTTATGCCAGTGGAATTGCCGATTGCCAGGGCAATATGTTGGGCAGCTCTCCCGGCACCCGGGCAGCCATTACCCGTATAGCAGGCGAAAGGGAGATCGTGATCAATGAGATACTTTTTAATCCACGGCCTGGCGCTTATGATTATGTTGAATTATACCACCGCGGGCCTGCCGTGGCGGATGCAGCACAGCTATACATTGCCAACCGTAACAGCAGCGGCATTATCAGCAACAGCCGCCGGCTAAGCACAGTGCCTTTGTTATTTTTCCCCGGGGATTACCTGGTAATTACCCAGGATGCCAGCAGCTTGTCGCGTCACTACTTCGTGCGTCACCCGCAGGCAGTAATAGCCTTGTCTTCGCTTCCTTCTTTTCCTGATGATAAGGGAGTGGTGGTGCTGCACAATAGCCAGGGTCAGGTGATAGATGAAGTGCCATATCAGGCCAGCTGGCATTTTGACCTTATCGCCGATAAGGAAGGCGTGGCGCTGGAGCGTATAGATCCTGCCGGCAGCTCGCAGGACAGGTCTAACTGGCATTCGGCTTCTTCTACGGCCGGCTATGGCACGCCTACCTATAAAAATTCACAATATCGCATGCCTGTAGCATCCAGCAACCGCATTATTGTAGCCCCAAAAATATTTTCGCCGGATAATGATGGCATGGATGATATTGTGCAGGTCATTTACCAGCTCGATCAGCCCGGCTATGTAGCGAATATCACCATCTTTGATGCGGGCGGGGTGCCGGTATGCCATCTTGTGCGCAATTCATTGATGGGCCGCACAGGGTATTACAACTGGAATGGCCTGAACGATAAAGGGCAGCGGCTGCCGGTTGGCCTGTATATCATTTTAACCGACCTGTTTGACCTGAACGGGAAAAAGCAACGGTTTAAGAACAGCGTGGTATTGACCCGCCGGCTGTAAGGATATTCCTGTGTGCCAAACCTATAGAGCATATCCCAACCAGCCTTGCAGAAGCAGGCTGCAGGCATCCTGGAGCAGCAGGCTGTAGCTGATTTAGCAAAGCCTTCTCTGGCGCTGCTCGCGTACTGCTTCGTGCTTTCTGCAGTATCATTTGCAATAGAACCGGAAATATCAGGCGGTCAGTGATAAAGCCGGGCAAGCGCGTAATGACCGGGGTAACCGGGAGACAGGCTTCCAGGTAAAATATATAGCTGTTATTATGAAAGCGTGGCACAGGAGCAGGTGAAGACAATATCGGGCAGACGGCTTCTTTTCAATCTCTTTCCTGGAAAGTTTATATATTAACTAAAAGATAAGCCGGTATGCATATAGAAGGTTTACCGCATTCATAACCGGCAAATTTATTTACTGTCAAAATCCACCACTACTTTCGGGGTAAGCGGGTGGCTCTGGCAGGTAAGTATATAACCCTGCTCTATTTCTTCCTCTTCAAGCCCCCAGTGCACCTCCATGCTTACCTCGCCTTCAAGCAAACGGGCCTTGCAGGTGCAGCATACTCCTCCCTTGCAGGCATAAGGCAGATCGGCCCCTTCATTCAGGGCGGCATCCAGCAGGGAGACAGGGCTGCTGAGCGGCAGGCTGAAATCAAAGCTTCTTCCATCCAGCTTAACCGTTACCTGGCTCTTTTCACCGCTGTCGATACCAGCAGCCTCCTGGCGAGCGGCTTTCTTTTTTTCGCCGGGAGTAGAAAACAGCTCAAAATGGATCTTGCGGGAGTCGATGCCGCGGGCCTCCAGGTATTCTTTGACCGCGAAGATCATTTCTTCAGGACCGCATACAAAAAAGTCGTGAAAGCTGTTGTAAGGCAGCAATCTTTCCAGCTCGCTTAGCTTGGCCTTATCAATGCGGCCAAAGCTGACCGGGTTATCGGTCCGTTCGCGGCTCAGGATATTGATCAGCGAAAATCGCTGCAGGTATTTATTTTTTAATGCCTCCAGCTCTTCAAAAAAGATGATCGAGCCGCGGTTGCGGTTGCCATATACCAGGGTAAAAGAGCTTTTCGGCTCTGTGGCAAGAGTGGTCTTGACCAGGGAAAGCACCGGCGTAATGCCACTGCCGGCGGCAAATGCAAGATAATTCTTATGATGGGCAGGATCCAGCTCGGTATAGAACCTCCCCACCGGCTGCATTACTTCCAGGATATCGCCTTTTTTCAGCTGCTTGTTGGCAAAAGAAGAAAAAAGGCCGCCCTCTACCCGCTTTATGGCTACCCGCCATTCGTTGTCAAGCGGCGAGCTGCAGATAGAGTAAGTTCGTCTTATCTCCTCTCCATTCAAGACAAAGCGAAGGGTCAGGCTCTGGCCCTGCTTGAAAAGAAAATGAGGCCGCAGATCCGGGGGCACATCGAATAATACGGATACGCAATCAGGGGTTTCCCTGCGAACTTCCTTAATGGCAAGCGGGTGAAAATGGATCGACATACATTAATCTTGTTTTCGGAGACCATCGATCATGATCATGATCATATTGTCTTCCAGTTCCTGCGCACTGATCTTGGTCTTGCTCCGGTGCCAGCTTTCAATGCCGCTGATCGCATGCAGCATAATAAGTATAGCGGTAGCGGCATCGATGGAGCGGATCTCTTTTTTCTCGATCCCCTGCTGGATGATAGCCGTGAATTTTTTACGGTAATTGCGGCGCTGGCTTTGAAAATTGGACAGGTATGGATCTTCGAGGTGCTTCCACTCCCGGTCGCTCACATATACTGATTCGTAGCTCTCTATCATCTGGCGGATATGAAAGCGGAGCAGGATCTCTACTTTTTGGATAGAAGTTGCCGGGCTGCTTTCCACCTCTTCGAGATGGGCATTGAACCGGTTGGCCACCTCAAAGCAAATAGCTTCGAGTATCTCATTCTTGGAGCGGATATGATTATACAGGCTGGCAGCTTCGATACCGACTGACTCAGCCAGGTCTCTCATGGAAGTAGCCGGGAACCCCTTTTCCCGGAACATTATCGCTGCCTTACTGAGGATCAGCTCTTTTTTAGATGCTTTACGCCGTTGAGATTTAGCCATAAGCCAAATATAAGCCCCTTTGCACTCATTTCGTTGCCCCAGCGCGGCAATTCATGTTGATTTTTGCTGTAGGTTTGCACGCCGTCTTGCAGCCGGCAACCGATGGTCAATGATCTTAAAAGGCTGCAGCTGACTGCTTTTTTCTCATTTAATCTAAAAAGAAATGTCGCTTATTACTGTAGGGACCATGGCGTTCGATGCTATAGAAACGCCTTTTGGCAAAACCGACCGTATTGTCGGAGGTTCCGCAACCTATGTGGCCTATGCTGCCAGCAATTTTGTAAAGCCTGTGCAGCAGGTATCGATCGTAGGTTTTGATTTCCCCGATGAAGAAATGAACGAGCTCAAGAGCCGCGGGGTAGAGCTCGAAGGCGTGGATATCATTGCCGATAAAAAGTCTTTTTTCTGGAGCGGCCGCTACCACGAGGATATGAATACCCGCGACACACTGGTGACCGACCTGAATGTGCTGGCCGACTTCAACCCCCGCATACCTGAAAACTACCAGGGTGCCGAGTTCCTGATGCTGGGCAACCTGGTGCCTTCGCTCCAGCTAAGCGTGATCAGGCAGCTTACCACCAGGCCCAAGCTCATCGTTATGGACACCATGAACTTCTGGATGGAAGTAGCCATGCCCGACCTGGAAGAAGTGCTTAAGCACGTAGACCTGCTGATGGTGAACGACGCGGAAGCCCGGCAGCTCAGCGGCCAGTTCTCGCTGGTAAAAGCCGCAAAAAGCATTATGGCAATGGGTCCCAAATACCTGATCATCAAAAAAGGGGAGCACGGCGCTCTCCTCTTCCATGGCGATAATGTGTTCTTTGCCCCGGCGCTGCCACTTGAAGAGGTGTTTGACCCTACCGGCGCCGGCGACACTTTTGCCGGTGGCTTTATCGGGCACCTGGCCAAAACAGGAGATATTTCCTTTGAAAACATGAAAAGGGCCATCATCGTGGGCTCGGCCATGGCCAGCTTCTGCGTAGAGAAGTTTGGGGCCACCCGCCTGAAAGAGATCGGCAAAGAAGATATCGAAAAAAGGATCGCGCAGTTCAAGCAGCTGGTCAGCTTTGAGATAGAGCTGGTATGATCGGCAGCAGGCAAGATATAGCAGGCCGGGATAGTGTCATACCTTCCCGGCTTTTTATTATCCTTACCCGCCCTGCTCTCCCCGCCCGGTAAGCTTTTGAATGGCATCGCGGTAGGTCTCGCCTACCGGCAGCTCCATATCTTTAATGAATACGCTGCTTTTCCTGACGGCTGTAATGCTATCAACGCCGACAATATATGATTTATGGACCCGGATAAACTGGCCGGCCGGCAATTGCTCTTCCATTTCTTTCAGCGTCATGCGGGTGATGACAGGCTTGGTGCTGCTTTTCAGGTGTATCCTGAGGTAGTCCTTTAACCCCTCGATCCAGGTTATATCATTGAAAAGGATCTTTATAAGGCTATAATCTGCCGGCACAAAGAAATAGGTTGGCAGCTGCCCCGGTGAAGCTGTGCTGGCAGCCTGTTTCAGCTGAAAAAGCTCATGGGCCTTATTGCAGGCATTTATAAAACGCTGCAGCTCTACCGGCTTTACCAGATAATCGACCACATTCAGGGAAAATCCTTCCAGGGCAAACTGCTTATAAGCAGTGATCAGTATGACCATCGGCTTCGTGCTCAGGCTTTCGATGAACTGCAGGCCTGTCATACCCGGCATCTGTATATCTATAAAGATCAGGTCAACCGTATGCTCCTGCAGGGCTTTCATAGCTTCAAAAGCATCCCCGCAGCTGGCCACCAGCTGCAGGTAAGGCACTTTGCTGATATTATCTTCCAGCAAGGCCAGCGCCAGCGGCTCATCATCGATAGCGATACATTTCATCATCAGCGTAAATTTACATGCAAGGTAACCAGGAACCAGCCATCCTCCCGCTTTATGGAAAGGCTGTGGTTGCCATGGTATAATAAGTTTAATCGTCTCTTCACGTTGGTAAGCCCGATACCTGATGTTCTGTCCTTTATTTCCTCTTCTGCCACCCGGTACTTATTGGCAACGGTAAAAACCAGCGTGCTGTCCTGCAGGCAGAGAGCTACATCGATCCCGGGTTCGGGTATAAGGCCTACCCCATGCTTAAAGGCGTTTTCCACGAAAGGGATCAGCAGCATCGGCTCAATTTCCATGCCTTCCATGCCCGAAGTGTCAAGGGAAGTATGTATCGCCACTTTGGCACCAAAGCGCTGCTGCTGCAGATCGATATAGCTTTGAAGATATTCCGTTTCTGTAAGCAGGGATACTTTTTCCTCGTTGGTCTCATAAAGCATGTAGCGCATCAGGGAAGACAGCTTCATGACCGTTGGCTCAAGGGCATCGCTCTTCAGCCGTGCCAGGGCGGTGATATTATTAAGTATATTAAAAACGAAATGAGGGCTGATCTGCGAGCGAAGAAAAGAAAGCTCGGTTTTCAATGTCTCTTCCTGCTTTTGCTGCTCAAGCCTGTCTGCTTCTGATTTATCAGTAAGCACCCGGTAAGCTATGCTCGCCGCAATGGTCAGCAGGAAGGTTGGTAGGTTAAAAATAACGGAGTTGGCAAAAATAAAAGGCCTTATGCTGATAAAAGCTTCGAATATCCAGCCATGTACCAGCATAATGGCGAGAAAAAGCAATAGCAGAACAAGACCGTAGAGCAGGTATCTCTTACGGTAAATAAGCCGCGGGGTCAGCAAAAAGGCATTCAGGTAAAAGGTAATGACCCAGAAAATGCCGGTAAGCAGGCTCACGAAAAGGAAATGCCCTGATTCAGGGTCGTTCCGTATACGGTCGTCGTAGTTATACCGCAACAGGTAAGGCAGGGAAAAAATGATGACCCATGCCACTATATGCAGCCATATGCTGCCGCGATTAACAGGTTGTATCTTTTGCTTCATTATTAAGACATGCTTTTTTGATCAGGCATACTGCCATTGTATCGCCTGTGCATTTTTTTATTCGTACCGCAACGCTTCGATGGGGTCGAGCCTGGACGCTTTCTGGGCCGGGTAATAGCCAAAGAAAACGCCTGTTACAGCACATACCGCGAACGACAATATGATCGAAGACTCCGATACCAGCGTTGGCCACGACAGGAACAGCGTAACCAGCCTGGAGGCGCTGATGCCCAGCACTACCCCGATAAGACCACCGGTGATACTGATCAGTATCGCTTCTACCAGGAACTGCAGCAGGATATCGATGCCCCTGGCGCCGATCGACATGCGCAACCCGATCTCCTTGGTGCGTTCGGTAACAGAAACGTACATGATGTTCATGATGCCAATTCCTCCCACTACCAGCGAAATGCCGGCAATGGCCGCCAGCAACACCGTCAACAGCTCGCTGGTAGAGCTGATAGTGCTTATCAGCTCCGCCTGGGTCCTGATGCTGAAGTCATCCTGGTCGGTAGCCTGCAGCTTGTGCGACCTCCGCAATATAGAAGTGATCTCGCTGGTAGCCTGCGCCGAGCTGTTCTCGTCTACAGCAGAGGCATAGATGGTCTGTATATAATCGATGGCCAGTATTCTTTTCTGCACCGTGGTATAAGGCGACAGGATAATATCGTCCTGGTCCTGGCCAAAAGTGTTCTCTCCTTTTGCTGCCAGCACACCGATCACTTTCAGGGGAATGTTCTTGAAACGTATCATCCTGCCTACCGGGCTTTCGCCTTTCGAGAAAAGGTTGTCGACAACCGTCTGCCCCAGCAGGCATACTTTGGCAGATGTTTTTACATCTTCGTCCGAAAAGACGATCCCGTCTTTCAATCCCCATTCCCGTATGTCAAGGTAGGAAGGGCTCACGCCCTGGATGGTGGTAGGCCAGTTCCTTGAAGCATTGATCACCTGGCCGCTGGACGATACGGCAGGCGACACATGGGTGATGAGCGTAACCTGCCTGGTCAGCGCCTCGATATCTGCCAGCTTCAGCGTTTGCAGACCGGAAGCTCCCAGCGTGGCGCCGCCTCCAATCGTCTGGTTGCTGGCAGGTCTGATAGTGATCATATTGGAGCCCATGCCTGATAGCTGGCTCCTGATGCTTTGCTTCGATCCTTCCCCGATAGCTACCATGGTGATCACCGAAGCCACGCCGATAATAATGCCCAGCATGGTCAGGAATGCCCGGAGCTTGTTCCGCAGCAAAGCCCGCCAGGCCAGTCTTAAAAGGTTGATCGCGTTCATGTGCTATAATTTAATAGTCGTCGTTTACCGGCAGCGCCGCCAGCGCTTCCCTGGCTGAACGGATATTGCTGTTGGGCGTGTCTTTTATTACCTTCCCGTCTTTGAGCGTAATGGTACGGCTGCTGAAGGCGGCAATATCCGGCTCGTGGGTCACAAATACGATGGTCTTTCCCTGCTGGTTCAGCTCCTGGAACAGGGCCATGATCTCGTAAGAGGTCCTGGTATCGAGGTTGCCGGTGGCCTCGTCGGCCAGTATCATTACCGGATCATTGACCAATGCCCTGGCAATGGCCACTCTTTGCTGCTGCCCGCCTGAAAGCTGGTTGGGCAGGTGGTCAAAACGGTCGTCGAGCTTTACCGCTTTCAGGGCTTCGGTAGCTTTCCGGTGGCGCTCTGATGCCGATACCGATGAATTGTAGAGCAGGGGAAGCTCTGTGTTCTCCAGCGCCGAAGTGCGGGCCAGCAGGTTGTACGACTGGAATACAAAGCCGATCTTATGGTTGCGAAGACGTGCCAACTCGTTACGGGACAGGCTTTTTACGTCTACGCTGTCCAGCAGGTAAGTTCCTTCGCTGGGCTTGTCAAGACAGCCCAGTATATTCAGCAGCGTGGTCTTTCCCGAGCCGCTGCTTCCCATGATGGTCACAAACTCACCGGCATTGACCACAAAGGATATGCCTCTTAACGCACGTACCGTTTCGCTGCCCATGCGGAACTCCCTTTTCAGGTCATGTATTTCCAGGATCTTTTTTGTCATGGCATCATATTTAAGGCTTGGAAGAGCTTACTGGGGCGGGCCGCCCTGGTTACGCCGGTTGCCTGAGGGCCGGGTTGGCATGAACGGGCTCTTTGCTCCCGCCTTCTTCTTTTCTGACTTTACCTCTTCATAGCCGGTCACGATCTCCTCTGCGGCCGTTATGCCGCTGACGATCTGCACCTGTGTTTCATCGGAGATACCGGTAACCACAGGTCTTCGTACCAGCTTTTCACCCTGCTTTATCCATAATATTCCCGGCTTCCCTTTCAACGCGCTGTCATTATCAGCCATTGCCGGAGGGCTCTCGTCCCTGGCCCTGCCACTGCCGGGTCTTCGCTCTACAGGATATTTAGCGGCTACCACGGAGTCAGGGTTGAACTGCAAGGCCCTGGCAGGAACAATAAGGATATTGCTGACCTCCCGTGTATAGATGGTGATGCTGGCGGTCATGCCTGGCTTCAGCTTTAACGACTCATTCGGAGCATCAATGATGGTGGTATAGGTGACCACGTTGGCCGATACATTTGAGCGCAGCCGCACTTCCTTTACATGACCGCTGAACGTGTCGGCAGGAAAAGCATCTACCGTAAAGATCACCCGCTGCCCTGATCTCACATTCCCGATATCAGCTTCGTCAACCGATGCCTGCACCTGCATCTTGGTGAGATCTTTGGCAATGCTGAACAACTGGGGAGTGTTCAGGCTGGCAGCCACGGTCTGCCCTTCGCTTACGCTTCTTGCCAGCACTGTTCCGTCGATAGGTGAATAGATATCAGCGAAGGAAAGGTTTTTCCTGGCCGACTCCAGCTGGGCATTGATGCTGTTTACCGTTTCCTGGCTGGCTTTATACTGGTACAAGGCTGATTCCAGGTCAGCTTTGCTGACAGCGCCGATATTATATAATTGCTGCTGGCGCTCATAGTTGCTTTTCTGGAAAGTTACATTGGCCTTTGCCGACATCAGGTTGGCGCCGAACTGATCCACCTGTGCCTGCAACAAGGATTTATCCAGCTGCGCCAGCAGCTGGCCTTTCCTTACCGGAGTATTGAAATCCACATATACCTTCTGTATGATGCCTGACACCTGCGAGCCCACAGATACGGTATCTACCGGTTGCACGGTACCGGTAGCAGTTACAGAGTTGCTGATAGTGCCGGTTTCGGCATGTACGGTCTCAAGCACGATCTCGGTTTTACCCGACCTGTACTGCCAGTACCAGATACCGGCTGCGACTACCAGGGCTACCGCGGTCCAGACAATCCATTTAAGCTTTTTCATTGGTCATTCGTTTTTTCGTTCCGGCAACCTGGTCAGAAGCTGACCGGGATACCTGTGTAGAAATCATAGATCTTGTTATAAAGCACCGCTGTATATTTTGCCTGTACATAGGTTTGCAAGGCCTGTACATAGCTATTTTTCTGTTGCAATACTTCCAATGCAGTAACCGCGCCGAGCTTTAATTGCTGGTTGGTGATCTGGTAACTTTCTGCTGCCGCTTTCAGCTGAGCTTCCCCCGCCACGTATTGCGCCTGGGCATTCTGGAGGTTAATATAGGCTCTTTCCACTTCCTGGTTAAGGGTGATACGGGTATTCTGCAGGTCAAGCTGGCTTTGCTGTATCACTATCTTTGACTTGGCAATATTTGTTTTATTCTGCCGGCGGTTAAAAATAGGAATGCTCATGGTAACTGCAGCTGATTGATAGAAGTTATTGTTCAGCTGCGAGAAATAAGCGGGCGTGGCATTGTCCGAGTAGCCGGATGACAGGCCTGCGCCAAGGCTGATAACCGGCAGACGCCCTGCTTTGATCTTTTCCAGCTCTACCTCCGAAAGCTGAACCGCAAGCTCCTTGTTCATTATTTCAGGCCTTACCTGCTGGGCGGCTTCCTGCGCGTTTGGCAGGGCTATAACAGCCTGCCTGGGCTCTACATTTTCCGGTGTCTCTACCTCAAAGCTCAGGGAAGTGGGCAGCTGCAGTATCTGCTTAAGCGCTACGATATTCAGGCGATAGCTATTATTGGCATTGACCAGGTTATACTGGTCGGTGGCCAGCTGCGACTCAAACTGCAGCAGGTCTTTTTTGGAGATGCTGCCGGCTGCATAACGCTGCTGTCCCTGCTCGAGCTGTGCCTGTGAAGTGGTCAATACTTCCTGCAGGTAACTGATATTCTCTTTCGACAGCAATATGTTCAGGAAGGCCTGCGTGATATTCAAGGTAATATCATTGGCTGTTTCTGCTACATTAAGCCGGGCCGACTGCAGTGACAGCTCCTTGGCCTTGATATCATTATTGAGATAGCCCCCGTTGTACAGGACAACAGAGGAAGAGACCCCATAGCTGCTCGAAAAGTTGGCCTGGGTCTGGAACCCGCCTACGACCGGGTCGGTATTATTGCTGTTGACGATAGACTGCGATACCGAGCCGTTCAGGTTAGGCAACCGGTTGGCCCTGGCCTGCAGCAGGTCCTGCTGGGCTGACGAGGTAGAGAGACGAAGCGTGTTCAGCGTGATATTGTTCTTTTCTGCATAGCTGATGCAGTCCTGCAATGTCCATCTTGCCGGCAGCTGCTGCACGGCAGTATCCTGGGCAGCAACGATCCCTGCCAGGAAAAAACAGAAGAGAATGAGAAAAATATATTTGTTCATGCCAATGCTTTTGATGTTTTCATCGGCCCTATTGCCATAATAAAAGTAGATATAACCTCCCTTGGCAGCATAGAAATAACGGCCAACAGGCAAAAAACCGCGACAAGAAAGATAGCCAGCTTCAATAAAGCTGGCATACTCACAACGTTCATAAATCCGGCTTTGAAGGTTTTTTGCCATAAAAAAGGGCTGCCCCGAAGAGCAGCCCTGCTGAGTTTATGCCAGCTAACATTTAGCGTACCAGTATCTTTCCTTTATCGCTGTTTCCATTCTCATCAATGAGATTATAGTAGTACACGCCGTTAGCAGACATGGGCACTGGTATGCTCAGCACACCTTGTGCAACTGTTCGCGTATACACTTTTCTGCCGGCAGCATCATGTATCACCAGCGTACCCTTGCTTCCACCAAAGGTTATAACGATATTGTCGGAAGCGCTGACCAGGTTAGGCCGTACAGAGCTGAGCAGCGCTGCATTGGTTTCCAGCAATATAACATTGGTGTAGTAAGAGCGACCATTGTCTTCAGTGATCTTTATCCGGTAGTAATTGCGCCCGGTCAGGGGGATGGCATCGTTGAAGGAGAACTCCTGCAGGCACTGGTTCTGCGTTCCGTTAACAACCCCGATCCTGGTAAACGACTGGCCATCGGCGCTTCTTTCCACGTCGAACTTCACATTGGCAGTACCTGTACAGTTCACCTTCCATTTCAGCAGGTGACCGTTGGCCTGCTTGCTACCGGTGAAGTATTCTACGGTTACCGGCAGCGTGACAAGGGTTTGTATAAAGAAGCCGCTGAAGCCGTTTACATCGAAGGTCACTTCCCAACGGTTACGTTCTGCATTCCACACGATATCATTATCCGCAGGGTCGATCAGCACGCTGGCGCCGGTATAGCTGCCAGGCACACCGGTGGTGCTGGTGCCATGGTATTGAGTGACCCTGAGGTTGGCAATACCCGCTGCATCGGAAGGACCTGTTGGCAACGGAGATGAAGTGTTGGAAACCGTATTGAAATCGGTGAACTCGGCTTGCGTAAAGTAAAGCGTTACCCTGGCAGTGGACGTAGCCGCATTGTTAGCAGGCTCTATATCATAATGACGTCCCACGTAAACGATATTGCCCTCAGTCTGGGCTCCGCTATGCACTGTAACCTTGCTGCTCACATTGCCGCTAACAGGGTAGAGGCCGGCCGGCTGTACTTTTGCGATCAGCTCACAACTGCTGTTGTAGAACTGGTAGCTGGTGTTAATATCCCTTGCTTCGGTTGAGGTAATAGTAGCAATAGGCGCCGTGGACTGGGCAGTTCTATAAACAACCGAGCGTATCTTGTAATCCTGTGTTTCGGGCAGCCAGTTGATGCCATCGAGAGAAACGAAGCTGCGGTTATCTACCTGTACATTCTCCCTGCGAAGGCTCCAGGTGGCCACGCTGGAAGGATTTCGTTTTATCAACGCAAAATAATCCACGCCATTGGTCACATCGATATTCAGCGAGGTGAAATCAACATAGTTCCAGGAAAATCCCAGTATCCTGGCCGTAGGCAGGCTAATGGTTCCCAGCACAGCTCCCGGCACGCCTGCGTTGTTGGCCCTGATCTCTATGATCACATCGGCCTTGGTGGTAGATGGGTGGAAGTAAATGCCTCCCAGCTTACCCGTAACGTCAGGCGTAAAACGAACAGCTATCTGCTCCAGGCCAAGCGTTACGCCATTGTCCTGCGAGCTGAGCTGCGACCTGTCGTAGCGATAGGTCCTGAAATCCGGGATGCCGCAATTAAAAAATGAGCTGGCTGCACGGAATACGTTCAACCTTCCATATCCCCATACGGTATTGGGTGTGATACCGACAGCTTCTGTCTGCACGTCTTTGGTAGCTGTATTGGCAATGGCCGCTTTTATCTGCGCATAGGTAGCAGTAGGGTTGGCCTGCAGCAACAACGCCACAGAACCGGTAACCACAGGCGCCGACATGCTGGTGCCCTGGTTCTTCTGGTACAGACCAGGCTCTACCACATCGCTTGCCGTAGGCGTTATAGTGGAAGACAGGCAGGAAACCACGGCCTGGCCAACGGCTGCCACGTCCGGCTTCAATACATTATCCCTCCTGGGTCCCATGGAGCTGAAGAGAGAAATGCTATCCTGTATGGCCGTAGTGTATGAATAGTTGCCGGCAGGCGAATACCAGGCGTGCCTGCCTACATAGGAAGCTACTGTGATGGCAGAGGTAGCCGTGCCCGGCGAACCCACCATATAGTTATTGTCGCCACCTGCTACGGTAACAGCGCTAAAGGCCGAGTTCTTATAGTTGATCCAGCCGTGGAAAGTACGCGATATTGCCACGTCATTATTCAGGGTCAATGTCCATGTTCCTCCCGGACTTACGCCGGTGGTCAGGCGGGCAACATATATTTCCACGTACCGGTGCCCGTTCACCGGGTCAACCTGGTTGTAAAGATATACCCGGAAAGCCGATGATATTACGTCTCCGAATACAGATTGATCGGCAGCAGCAGTGACTGTCTGGCCGCCAGGCACAGTAACAGTAGCGCTTAGACCGTTCGCATCATACGCATAAGTTCTGAAACGGAACAGGTCAGCTCCCGAGGTAACCGCGGGCACGCTGAATGTGATCGGCACGCTTCCGCTGGCTGGCAGGGTCACCTGCCTGTGCACCAGGGTCTGGTTATCATTGCCGGCCGAAATAACGATCACCCTGCCTGGCCCTGAAGCAGTAAATATATCCGCTGCCAGTTCGTGCGGGCGGGTGCCATCATGAGCGCCGGCAAGGCCGCCGATGCTCATATTCAAAACTACCGGCCTGCCCAACGTATTGGCCAGCCCCTGCAGATAGGTAATAGCATCAACGCTGTTGGTGATAGGAAAAGATCCGTCGCCTCCCTTAATGATAACAATGTCGGCTTCAGGTGCCATGCCGGCAAATTTCCGGCCCACGAAAGCTACGCCATTACCGGCCGCAGTGCCCGCTACGTGTGTACCATGACCATTGATATCGGCTTCGCGAACGAAGTTGGTCGGCGTGCCGTCCAGCTCATCATCGAGATGGGCCTTGGTATATTCCACGCCATAGCTGAACCCGGCAGGTGGAGCTTCGGTTCCTGTTGCCGTAATGGTCTGGTCCCAGATGCGGAGGATACGGCTTTTGGTCGGGTCATCGGGATCGCGGAAATCGAGGTGCTTCCAATCAATACCGGTGTCGTATATCGCTACAATCACTCCTTTGCCTTTATAAGGAGTGTTGTTGAGCGTTCCAACGTGCAGCAGCTCTACACCGGAATTGGCCCTGGCGATATCATTGTTGATAAATTCAAATTCCGGGGCGCTGATGTATTTCACCTCTTTCATATAAGAAAGACGGGTCAGCTGGTCCAGCGTTACCCAGGCCGTAACAAACTGCGGCAGCACAGAGTTGACCACGATGCCGCTATCGCGCAGTGCTTTTCCATTGGTGGTATACACGATGCAGCTATACCGTTTCTCCACCGGGCCGCCTTTGGTAGCGACCCCTTCGATTGGAGCCATCTGGTATATCCCGGAAAAAGGCAGCTTTCCCGGATCTGTCTTGGGATGGGCAAGAACTTGACTCAGCGCCGGATCTATCTTGCTTAGATCCTGGGCCTGTAAATACAAAAAGCTAAAGAAGCTTAACAGGATGGCAAAGCATCCTTTGAGGTAGGCAGACGCAGTAAGGCGCCTGCTGCAAAGCGGGTAAATTTTTCTCATGTAGGCTGATTTTAGACGCTCTGAAATTAAACAAATATTTAACCCATCGCTTACTACATGAAAAAATATATTGAAAAAAATTCCGGGGTCAGGTCAGGCATAGGGTGGCATTTCCCTAAAAACGGCCTTTAATTTGAGAAAAAAAATATCGTCCCGGCTAATGGTGGCATTCACTATTAGCTCTTCTGCCATTGCATGGTCGATCCGGACCGTTACGCCAGGTGTCTTTACAGGGTCAATTACAGACAGGAACTTACACAGGTCGGCCCGCCGCATCACCAGCTTTTGACCCAGTGCCTGCTCCAGCAATTCCTTTATCACCTGCAGCATGCATACGCCCGGTACCACCGGCTGGCCGGGAAAATGACCTTCAAAGACAGAATGCCCGGCATTGAACCTTATTTCCGCTGTCAGCTGCCCTTCGGCCCGGGCAAGGCTTTCTATATAGAAAAAATCATTAGTCAGCATATTTCTCTATCCGTTTGAGGTCTATGGAAAATTCAAAGCCGGTATGCTTTATGAGGACGCTCCCAGGCACCCCGTTATGATAGCTTCCGGTAAAAGCCTCTACCACCTTTTTGCGCTTGCTGCCTCTTTCCATCCGTACCAGCCGGAAGCAGGCAGTATCGGTAATATAATAATAGTGGTCCCTGCCGCTGGAGAACGTATGATACTGTAAGGTGTCGGCACGATGCACCGTTGCCGTTCCAACTGGCAGCGGGTGCATCAGCACCAGGGCAAAATCCTTACGCAGCGTTCTGATCACCGCTTTGCGGTTCATTTTTGGGATAATCGAATATACCCGGAAATCACCGGCAGGGGAGAACCCGAAATCGAAATAGGTAAACCCGGCTTCATTGGAAAATACCAGCCGGGTGCTGCTATCCGGCATCTTTTTAATGATGAGCAGGCCGCTCAGATGGTTACCTACCACGTTGACCTGTGTATTGTACAAGGCCGAGGCTATCTGCGGCCGGAAACGTAACACGCAAGCCGGGTCGCCCTGGGCCGGCAAGAGGCGGCTGTAGGAAGAAGCGCAGGAAGCGAGCAGCCACAGCATACTACTGGATAGCAAATAACGCATCAGGCAGGCTTGTATTTAATTCGTGATTACTGTAGGTAATCGTTGTGCTGTCGCCGGAAGGCTCATGCATTTCCACCCGGGTCACTATATTTGTTTTTTTCTTCAGCGTTACATTGATCTTCTTGAAGAAACCTTTCATATCCTTTGTCAACGGGGTAAGCTCTGCCAGGTAGCTATCCGTACTTTCAAAAAGGCGCACGCTGAAATCCGTATTATCGAACACGGTTCCTTTCACGCAATCCATGAGTATACGGTTAATGGACTGGAACAGTTTATTTGAGCGGGTCGACATCCTGTTCTCCTTCTGGCTGTCCTTGATATAGACCTTGCTGCCATTGATGATCATGAGGTACTGGAAAGGCGAGATATATTCCATCCTTACCGCGTTCTCTTTCCGGAACCAGAACTTGCCGCGGGAAACGATCTTCTCCGAAAGCATGCTCAGGTCCTTCTCCTGCACAAAATCGCTTTTGATGGTCGATACCTTTTGCGAAGCGGCTGCAAATTCTTTCTTGAACTCCGATTGGTCGGCCACCGGCTTATAGCCGGCATACTGGGCTGAAGCCGTAACGGCAGCTGCCAGAAAAATGCATAATAAGATCCATCCCTTCATGATCCTGCTTTTATTTTTTATCCGCTGCATAAGGCACCAAATGTAATAATTTATCCAGCCTTACGATCTCGTAGCCCGCAGCCCTTGCTTCGCGGATAAATGCCGGAAGCATCTCTGCTGTTGATTTACAGGTATCATGGAACAAGATCACGGCCCCGGGTTTTAACGCTTTCCTAACTTTCCGGAGCAGGCGATCCTTATCTTTTATCACCGTATCCAGGGAGCGGATATTCCAGCCTACGGCCGTAAAGCCGCTCTTTCTTACCGCCCGGGCAAGGTTTGGGTTTGTAACTCCGTAGGGCGGCCTGAAAAGACGTGGCTGCAGGCCAAGCGTCTGGTGAACCACGGCATTCATTTGCTGCAGGTCGTCATACATTTTCTTTGTCCCGAAAAGATCGAATACAGCGCTATGGGAATAGCTATGGTTACCGATAATATGACCTGCTGCATGTATCCGCTTAAGCAGCTCCTTGTTGGTCTCCGCTCTTTTCCCTATGCAAAAAAAAGCGGCCGGCACCTGGTGAGCTTCCAGCGCTGCAAGTACCTGCAGGGTATAATTATCTGCCGGTCCATCGTCAAAGCTGATCGCGATCTGTTTCTTATCAGTACGGGCCGCACAGCTTACAGGCATATAGAAGCCCGAGCCAACATAATAGCTGCCATAGAAAAGAACGATCGAGAAGGCCAGCAACAGCAGGAAAAGACCCCACCCGAAAAAAGGCAGCACGCCTGCTACCTTGCCTGCTATAAGCCCGGCCAGCAGTACCAGGAACACGGCTATGGTGATCCTGAACTTCAGCATACCGACAATAAAAATAAGCTGTGATGTATTTGCTGGTAATGATTGTATAATAATATCCGCCGGGGAGCTTTTGCTGCCCAAGCGCCGGGCACTTTACCGGCCCTGAGCATATTGGCGGCCAGCCATAATCCAAAAGCTGTAGCCGTAGGATATTCCCCGCAAAAATGCTTGAATGACATGGCAGGTATGCCTGCAAAGAGATCCTTCTCAACATGCTCATACCATTCGTCTTCGTGCTGGTTGCCGTTCCTGCCGGTCAATACCAGGTCGATCTCTGCAGGGTCAACAGGTTGCGCTGCTAAAAACCGGCCGACAGCTGCCGTGGCATCCTGTGGCCCTGATGGCTTGTAAAAAGTTGTAAAGTCGTTCAGGATGGCAAAGCTGCCTTCAGCCGGCGTGGTTGACAACAGGAAAAAAGCAGCGCCTTCTCCCCCCATGGTACCTTTGCCGGGAGTTGACGACAGGGCCAGGCTATTCCCGTTTTCCCTGTAAAGACCGAACCGTTTCAGCACGGCATGGCTGGCAGGAATGATCTCATCGATGCCGCCTACCAGCGCATCGGCTATTTCCCCTTCGGCCATCATGGTCTGCGCATCGAGCAAAGCGCTCTCAAAAGAAAGACCGCGATGCACGAAGGTATTATTGTGATGATGGCATTTAAGCACCAGGGCGATCTGCCCGGCCACGGTATTGTGAGTGGATTGAATAAAGGAAGTAGGTGTCAGCAATTCTTCTTTAAACTCTACCAGCCGTGAAAGAAAAGCGTCCGTATCGGCCAGGCAGCCATAAGCGGTGCCGGTAATGATAGCTCCCGGCTGCTCCACTCCTGTATCTTTCAGGCATTCGAGGGCAGCAGCCACCCCCATTTTTATTACCCGGCTCATGCGCCGGATCTGCCGCACATCGATATAAGCGGTATAATCCGGCTCGATGCAGGAAAGACGGTCACCTGTATAGCCGGCGGGATCGGTCAGCAGCGCCTCAAAAGAAGCCTGCGGAGAAATGCTTGCGGTAGACCGGATATACATACCAGGGATCATATTTTTGAAAATACAAGGGAAGAGCAATTGCCCCCGAACCCAAACGAATTAGATAATACATGCGCCACTTCACGCTCCTGCAAGATGGTCGCGGGCGTGAATGGCAGCTCTTTCATCGGTGTTTCCCAGCGCAGGTTGGGATAGATCAGCCCGTTTTGAATAGACAGCACTGAAAACACGGCTTCAATGCCACCGCTGGCGCCCAACGTATGCCCCGTATAAGCTTTGGTAGAGCTCATCGGGGGATAGTGAGGCCCAAACAAAGTGCCGATAGCCGTGCCTTCCGCCACATCATTGTTCTGGGTGCCGGTGCCGTGCAGGTTGATATAGTCGATATCTGCCGGCTGCAGCCCGCTTTTTTCCAGGGCCCCTTTCATGGCCAGCAAAGACCCCGTGCCTGCAGGAGAAGAGGCTGTCTGGTGATATGCATCATTGGCATTGCACCAGCCTGCTATCCTGGCCAACGGTCTTTGCTTCAGGGTGGCGGCTACTTTTTCAGATACCAGCACCAGGTAGCCTGCGCCTTCTCCCAGATTTAGCCCCCGGCGGTTCTCATCAAAGGGCTGGCAATACTGGTTGTCGAGGATCATCAGCGTGTTGAACCCGTTAAGCGTAAAGCGGGTAAGGGCATCTGCCCCGCCGGCAATGGCAATATCCAGCTTTCCCTGCCGGATCAGGCGGGCGGCAAAAAAAATACTGTTGGCCGATGAGGAGCAGGCCGTGCTGACCGTAGATACGTAATGCTTTATGCCGAGGTACCCGGCCGTTATTTCGGTGGGGGCGCCGCATTCATGATGCACTACCTGCCGTAGCCTGCCCTTGCTGTTATCTGCCAGGAAAGCAGGGAAAAAATCTTCTGTCTTATCCATTCCCCCGACCGTATTGGCAGAGATCAGGCCGGTACGCCAGCCGCCGGTATCTTTTATCGAAGCATTCTCCCAGGCTTCTTTTGCAGCCAGGGTGCCCAGCAGCGCGGTGCGTACCAGCCAGGGAGGAAGCTGCAACCTGTCTGCGAGCTCCTCATTGGTGAGCTGAACTTCAGCTACGGGGATCCTTCCGCGGTGCACCGTGTCGAGGTATTGAATAGGTCCCATGCCTGCATGCCCTGCCCTGAGCGAAGAAAGATTTTCTTCTACCCCATTACCGATAGCGGAAACAATGCCAAGACCTGCTATATATACCGGCGCGCTCATTAGTTACCGGCTTCCTGTGCCTGCCGATCGGTAATATATTGCGCCATGGTACGGATAGAGCGGAACACGGACTGCCCTTCTTCCGCGCTGGCCAGCTTGATCTTATATTCCTGCTGAAGCAGCACGATCAGCTCCAGGGCATCAATGGAATCGAGGCCCAACCCTTCCACGAACAAGGGATCATCGTTGCCGATATCCTCCGGTTTTTTATCGTTCAGGTTAAGCTGCCTGATGATCTGCTCTTTCAGTGTTTGCATTAATTTATCCATGAGCTATAGCATATAGTTTGTTGAGTGTTTCTATTGTAAAAGCAACAGGCTCCTTATTGCCCGGCTCTTTTTCTACAAGCCATAATATGGCTTCATAGGCTTCTCCCACGATCTCTACCCGGCCGGCAATGCAGCAATCCACCTGGTGATGGCGCATCAGGTCAGTTACATAAAAATGCAGCAGGCTGGCATCAAAGCCTTCGGCAATAAAGAAAGCGTTCTCTCCCTTCAGCTGGTGACGGATGCTGATCTCGCCGATCACAATATTAGGCAATGTATATACAAACAGGGCCGGGCTGGGTATGTTTTTTACGCTTTCGTAATACCTGATATCCGCGTCGAGGCTGGCATTGGTATTGCCAAGCACCACCCCGATATGCTCCGGAGCATACTTTGTCATGTCAAACCCTTGTGCCAGCAGCACTTCGGCCGCCAGGATGCCCAGCTTGCTGAGCCTGTCCATCTTGAAAAACTTGGAATAGCCGATCTCAAGCCGGCGGTATGCCTCTTCCAGGAAATCTGCTGCGGGCATATCCCTTCCTGTTGACAGCACTTCCCTTCCCTGGCTGGTGATGCTGCCATTGCATATTGCGCAATCGGCCGTGATATAATAATTATCGGTTGTCAATGGTTGATGCTCCAAGCCGTTGCTGCCGGCGGCTTCCTGTGACCGTGGTTATTGATTGATAATATCTCTCAGCTCGATGGTCCTTGCCAGCTTTTTAAGGATAGTGCTATGGTTCTTTACATAAGGGTTGCTGGTATCCCATACATAGCCGGCCAGCACCGAGCATATCTGGCTGTTGACCAGCGGGTCCTGGTTGTCTGCAAAGAAGATGGTATCCAGGGTACCTTCATACCAGGCCATTACATAAGAGCGGAAAGTGTCTACTCCTTGTGTCATGATATCCATATACTCCTTGTCCCAATCCACTTCTTCGCCGCGCAGCTTACGCACTACCAGCTTGCCGGCAAGCTGGCTCGACACCGTAGCCAGGGTTACGCCGCTGGAAAAAACCGGGTCGAGGAACTCCGTTACATTGCCGGTCAGCACAAAGCCATTGCCGTAAAACTTATCCGTGGTGGCAGACCATGATTGCAGTATGCGCGGCTCAAAGACCAGCTCCACATCTTTCAGGCGCTCGGCGATATAAGGCTGGGAAGCGATAAGCGAGCGGAACTGCTGCTCGGGCGTACCTTCATAACGGTCAAAGAACCCGGCGTCTGCTACAAACCCTACAGAGGTGATGCCGTCGGAGAACGGGATGATCCATATCCATACGGCCTTGTCGTGCACAACGATGGTGATGCGGTTAGGCTCATCGTCCATCGAGCGCCTGGTATCAATAGTATGCGCGAAAAGAGCTTTGCGCGGCGGCAGGTTCGATTGCCTTTCAAGGTTGAACAGCTTGGGGATTACGCGGCCATAGCCGCTGCCGTCAATGATGAACCGGGCCCTTATCTCCTTTTTATTTCCATCGATATCTTCTACCGTAGTAACAGAGCTGCCGTCTTCGTTAAAGACAATGCCGGTAACCGTGGTCTCGTATGCAACAGGCACACCCATTTCCTCTACTGTACGGGCAAGCGTGGCGTCAAAGTCGGCGCGGGGAACCTGCCAGGTCCAGTTCCACCCATTGGTGAACTGGTTGGCAAAGAAATAGTCGCAGATCTTGCCGTTCTTTACAAACTTGGCCCCGAACTTTTCCTGATAGCCCCTTTCTTTGAGAGCATCCAGGAACTTCGCTTCTTCCAGCGCTTCCATGCACCGGGGCAGCAGGCTTTCACCGATCACGAAACGAGGGAACTTCATCTTCTCTACGATGCTGACCTTATAGCCGGCCTGGAACACGATAGAAGCAGCTACGGTTCCTGCAGGGCCCGCACCAATCACCAGCACATCTGTTTGTTCCGTTTGCATAATCATCAGGGGTTTAATGTATTTTAAGGGTAATGCCTGGCTATGCCTTTTTACGGCATTTCAGCAAGGTATGGCTCAGGCCGATGCCATCCACCTGCTCTACGATATCGAGACCGGCCTCTTCCACGCATTTAATGAACACGCGCGAGTCATACATCTGGCTGTTACCGTTGGCAATAGCTGTAAAATATACGGAGGTTTGCTGCAGGCAGAAAGCAGCCGTCTCAAATCGTTGCGTATCCCAGAAAGCTTCAAGGATAAAGATATAGCCATCTTCATGAATGGCTTCCCTGCACCGCTTGAGTATAGAAACGATCTCGGGCTCGGAAAAGCAGTCCAGGAACTGGCTCATCCAAACGGCATCAAAGCCTTTTGGAAAAGGCTGGCTTTCGTCCAGCACATTGGTGGGATAAAAAGAAACACGATCGGAAAGGCCAAGCTCTTTCAGCTTTTTCTCTGCCATTACCGATTGTCCCGGCAGGTCCATGATGGTGATATGTATGCCGGGATCATGGTTAGCGGAGGCGATGGCCCATTTACCGGTATTTCCGCCTATTTCCAGTATATTCTTCACTCCATCCTTATACACATGCGCGATCACTTCGGGAAAGGCGATATCTGAAAAAAAGTGATCGAAGGCAAACCAGCTCTTCTGTATATGCGGTGGCAGCTGCGACAGTCCTTCATATACCGTAGGCCAGTTGCCCAGCTCTTTCAGCCCTTCCGGCTTACCCGTCTCGATGCTTTTTTCCAGGTGAAAAAGCCCTTTATAGCAAACATCCTGCACAAAATCCATGTTCACGATGGTCAGGGGATCGTGAAGGATAAAATAACCGGTCTTGGCCAGGGTGTACCGGCCCTCATCATCCACCAACACCAGGCCCATGCCCAATGAAGATTCGAGCAGGATGCGGACGCCATACTCGGACAGGCCGACCCTGGCCACTATATCTTCAAGCGTGATACCCGTAGCGCTGCTATCTTCAATCACCTGTAGAATGCCTTTGTTGCGCATTACTTTAGCCACCTGGAATACTACCGGGCCAAAGGCAATGAACTGGGCCATATGCTTTGCATCGATCGCCGATTTTTTGTCTTTCTTGTAAAAATTCATTTCTACGCTTTACGGTTTACATCATTGAACGGCTGAAAGGCTTGCAGCTGCAGCCATATAAAAGGAGCTTATTTTATTCATCCTTTTGCAATACGACCGCGGCATTGCAGCCTCCAAAGCCTGAAGCTGTTTTAAGGCAGGTTTTCAGGAAGCCGGGCTGCAATGTACTGCAAACATTGATATTTTCTGAAGTGCCGGGCACTTCAAATCCTTTTGTGGGGATCACCTTATTGTTCCGGAGCGAGTGAATGGCTATCACAATCTCTATGAGGCCGGCAGCTCCCAGGGTATGCCCGTAATATCCTTTCAGGCTGTTGACAGGCACCTGCTGCAGGCCTGCCTGACGGATAGCCTTGCTTTCCATATCGTCATTATAAAGCGTGGCAGTGCCATGCGCCGAGATCATGTCTACCTGGCCGGCGGTTATGCCGGCCTGCCGCATAGCTGCAGCCATAGCCTGGTAAAGCTCGGCGCCGGTTCGCGAAGGCCCGGAAATATGATTGGCATCATTGCTGACGCTGCCGCCGGTGATGCGTATTGCGTGTCCCTGCGGGCGGCTTACCGAAAGAATGACCGTAGCGGCGCCTTCGCCCAGGTTGATCCCTTTGCGCCGCGCATCAAAAGGCCTGCAAGGCTCATCACTGATAGCCTGGAATGATTGGAACCCGGAAAGAATAAAGCGGGTTATGATATCGGCGCCGGTAACCACCACCTGGTCGTATATTCCTTCCTGTAGCATACGCATACCCGTGATCAGCGCCACCAGGCCCGATATGCAGGCATGCGATACCACCACGGGCGCGGCACGGAACCCAAAGCGCGAAGCCACCAGCCTGGCCGAAGCAGGCAGGGAGATACGCGCCTGCAGCTGTGCGCTTAAAGGCGTCCCCGCTTCCAGCAGGCTGATGTTCCCTTTCGTGGAAGAAAGGATAAGGCCTGTACGCGGGTCTGCCGGGTCTATATTTGCCTGCTGCAGCGCATCGGCCACCGACCGCAGCAGTATTTGCTCAAAGCGGGTAAATTCACCTTCTGCAGGAAGAAGAGAAGGCTGCTGACCATCAAAAAGAGAAGCATAAAAAGGCTGGGGCGAGTAGTTGCCGGGCTGATGACCGGTTATGCCTGTATTGCCCCGGCAGAGCTGCTCAAAATTGTCTGCCGAATTGACCCCGAGAGGAGAATAAATATTGTCCGCCGCTACAAAAACGTCTTTCATCTTGTTGTTACCCGGCTGGCTTAAAAGGGCAGCCACCTTTTTATGCTGGTACGGTCAGAACCCGTGACCCTTTTTCCACTCTTCAAAAAAAGCGGGGTTCACGAGCTGCAGCACCTGGTTCTCCTTGTCAAGGAATACCTGCACGGTAGATCCTGTAGCTACCAGCTGGCCGCTTTCATTGTAAAGATTGTAGTTGAACCTGATCTTGGCCGCTTCGCAAGGCATATATATCGCTTCCACGATCACCTTTTCGCCAAAGCGGAGCGAGCGCTTGTAATTACATTCCACGTGCACGACCGGCACGACCACCCCCTGCCTGAAAAAATCGAGGTAGCCAAGCCCGTGCTCTTTGCCGAACGCTTCGCGCGCATCCTCAAAATAGCGTATATAATGCCCGTGCCAGACAATTCCCAGGGGATCAGCCTCGTTGAACCTGATCAGTATCTCTGTTCTTGTGCTTAATGGTTGCATCCGTATTATCCTGCGTATTTAGCTTTCCACTCCTTATATTTTTTCTTGTCGATCATCTCTATCGCGCTTTTGATACAGGATGCCCACTGGTTACGGAAAGTAAAGCCCATACCCATTTTGGCTTCCAGCCGCTCTGCCAGCAATACCTTTTTCGTCTTAATGTCAAAAAGCGCTACCCAGATAGCCATCGCTTTCCTGGACTTGCTCACTGCTTCCGCCACGAAAAGCAGGCCTGTACCCTGCTGGTTGCCGGGGCCCAGGGCCTTTACGGCGGCATCTATATCCTTTTCTGCCAGGCGCTCAAAATCGGTAGTGGTAGTGGAGTGCAGCTGCCTGGGATCTGTTTTTTCATTCCTCTTCCTTATATAGCTCAGGTCGTGATCCATTGAAGATTTGCGGAAGGCGCCGGCCAGGTCATATTTTTTGGGTTCATTGACCACCACATCATTGATGCCGTTAAACTGGCGGTCAACGATATCTTCCGCATTGGCAGCTGCATCGTCGATCAGCTTTACTTTCGTAAAATCGATCCCATAATAAAAGATAGGCGCATCAGCATTGCCGAATACGTCTTTCAGCGACTGGGCCGGCAGCCATAAAGACAGCCCCATAACGGCCAGCAAAAGGCAGCAGCATTTAAGAAGATGATCACGTGCTTTCATGCTTTTCTATGGTTTAGGAGATGAATATTTTCATATCGCAGGTGGCGATCAGCTTTTCGCCAACCTTTATGCTCCCCGAGATCAAGGTAGCGTTAAATATCTGGTTTTTTATGGTTATTTCCGTGTTCAGGATATCGCCTGTATGGGGCAGGGCGGCCAGCTCAAAGTTCTGTATTGCCCCGATAAAGCCTACCGGCACTTCCTTCTTCTCCTGCCAGCAAATATAGCCGACACGGGCGGCAGCGGTCTGGGCGATATTCTCTATAAGGGCCGGCTCTCCCAGGCGCTGGCCGGCCACGAACAGGTTAGTACCTGCTACGGTGAAAGTGGAGCTGGCCGAGGTTTCATCGCAGCCGGTCAGGGCATCGACCATCACAAAAGGCGGCCGCTGCGGGATCAGTTCCAGTATGTTGATTTCGGGGATCATTTTCTTATCTATTATTCAGGGCAAGGATATGCAATAGCAGGCAAAGATCAATGGTAAAAAAGATAAATCACCAGTTCGTGTGACCTTCGGCGTTCAACCTTTCTATAATATCCCGGGCCGGTCATTCATTCCAGAAAGGATAATAATTATACCATTGTACCGGGTATTGCCTCACTTTTTCTTCCATGGCCTGCACAAAATCAGCCGCTATGCGGCCTGGAACTTCTGCTTTCTCACCTGTTATATATTCACGGGCCTCGCTGGCAAAGAAATGATAATGCAATGAGGACTCCTTTACCGCGAAGACGAATGTTACCGGAACCTTAAGCCTGGCTGCCAGCATAAAAGGACCTGCCGGAAAGCGGGCATTACGGCCAAGAAATGGAAGCTCCAGCGTTTTATTGCCTTCCATGAAGCGGTCGGCATGCATGCAGACCAGCTCGTTCCTGCCCAATGCTTCCGTGATCTCATAGATATGCGACAGATCGTTCTTTATAACGATGATATGCGCATTGCGGTTGCCCGTAACGCCGGTAAGGTATTCTTTCAGCTTCTGGCGCTCACCGTCGTACATAACGATATTGATGCGCGTATCCAGCCTTTTCAGCAGGTGGCCGGCAATTTCCCAGTTGCCGATATGAGCGCTGAGCAGCAACCCGCCTCTGCCCTGGCCAACGATGGCATGCAGGTTTTCTTCCCCGTCAAAATGAAAGGTGAACCGGTTGGGAATGCCGCTCATCAGTATGATCCGGTCGATTATGGTTTGACCGAAAAGGAAATAATTGCGGTACAGCTTTCCCAGCGAGGAGAAGAACCCGAACCGCAGCCTTTTACGGAAATAATACCAGATAGCTTTGGATGATCTCCGGGAAAAAAGGAAATAATAGAAGGAAACGAAACGAAGGAGAAAATAAGCCGGACCAACGCCCCATCTTTTGAGTATGCCTATGAAGATGCTGTACCCGAGGCGGGTACCTTTTGACTTGCCTTGCCATTGAGGCATTACGCTAATACTTTTGAATTGACCCGGGAAATAATGTAATCGTAAAAATCCTGGAAGGTGGTGATGGCGGCAAAATCTTCCGGCTTTACCTTAAAAGAAAAGTTATTCTCGATAACAACTACCAGATCAATGTAATCCAGGCTGTCCAGCTCCACCACTTCTTTTAAGTTCGCTTCCGGAGTAATTTTTAAAGCGTCAGTCTCAAACTCCTCTACCAGGAACTCATTGATTGTCCCGATAATTTCCTCATTACTTTTCATAAGCAGTGTAAAGTTACCATTTTTTTACAATTAGGGAGGAGTTGGTTCCCCCAAACCCGAACGAATTCGACAAAAATACATTTATCTTTTGTTCCCTGGTAGTTTTCACGATATTCAGCTTAGCCGTGTCCTCATCCGGGTTTTCAAAGTTGATATTGGGAGCCAGGAACCCGTTTTGCATCATCAGGCCGGAATAAACGATCTCGCTGGCGCCGGCCATCCAGCATTCATGTCCTGTCATTCCCTTGGTAGAGCTGACAGGCGTGTCACATTCTTTAAAAACCTCATGTATAGCTTTTGCCTCGCTGGCATCACCGGCGGGCGTAGAGGTAGCATGGGCATTGATATAATCGATCTCTCCCGGCTGAAGGCCTGCATCGGTAAGGGCCATGCGCAGCGACTTGGCCGGGCCGCTCACCGTTGGATTGGAAATATGCTCGCCATTGGAAGAGAAGCCATATCCTATCACTTCGCCGATGATCGGGGCATTGCGGCGGAGAGCGGTATCAAGGCTTTCAAGGATAACGGTGGCCGCACCACCGCTGGGGATCAGGCCGTCCCGGTCCCGGTCAAAGGGACGGGATGCTTTGTCCGGTTGATCTTCGCGGATCGAGAAGGCCCCCAAAGCATCAAAGGTGCCCATCGACAAGTAATTGATCTCCTGCGCGCCGCCGGTGATAATGCAATCCTGCATCCCGCTTTTGATGAGTACATACGCCAGGCCAATAGCATGCGAGCCGCTGGCACAGGCTGCGCTCACCGTAAGGTTGATGCCTTTCAGCTTGAAGATGGTGGCCAGGTTCATGGTCACCGTAGAATTAAGGGTCTGGAAAACAGAGGCCGATCCCACCAGCATAGTATCTTTCTTTTCGCGGATAATATCCGTTGATTCGATGACCGGCTTTGCAGAGCTGTCGTTGCCATAAAGTATGCCGGGCTGCAGCTTCTCTATCAGGTCAGGATCCAGCCTTGCCTGCTGCAAGGCCTCTACGGTAGCCACGTATGCATATTCGCCCTGCTCGGGCAACATGATCCGGGCGCGGCGGTCAAGCACCCCTTTCAGGGAAGGCCTCTCCACGAAGCCCGTCAGCCCGGAACGATAGCCAAATTCCTTACGCTGCGGATCGAGGATGATGCCTGACCGTCCCTGGAAAAGCGAGTCCTTTACTTCCGTAAGATCTTTGCCGATGCAGGAATATATGCCTAAGCCTGTAATGACTACCCTGTTCATGTTGGTGAATATAGTGATCGTTGTTAAGATCCCTTTATAATGGTGGACTTATACTTGTAATTTAAAGAATAGAAACTAATTCCTGCTTAATAAAAAACTAATATTTGATGCCGCGGCCACCGCGTTCACGCGCCGCTTATACGCTCTTGATATCAGGTATATAATCCCCCGTTAACGGATAGAACATGCCCGGTAATATAGGCCGCTTCGGGACTGGCCAGAAACCCTACGGCATGCGCCACTTCTTCAGGCTTTCCAAAACGGTTTACCGGGATAAGGGCTTTATATTCGGCTTCTTCTATGCCGGCGGTCATATCGGTGCTTATAAATCCGGGAGCCACGGCATTGACGGTAATATTCCTTTTTCCTACTTCCTGTGCCAGCGCCTTGGTAGCGGCAATGATGCCGCCTTTGGCAGCAGAGTAGTTGGTCTGCCCCGGCATGCCCTTCAAGCCTGAAAGGGAAACGATATTTATTACGCGCCCATAGCGCTTACGCAGCATGCTGTTTATCACCAGGCGGGTCACGCAAAAGAACCCGCCCAGGCTGGTATCTATTATGTTATCCCATTGCTCGTCCTTCATCCACATCAGCAATACATCATCTTTTATGCCGGCGTTGTTGACCAGCACCTCTATCGTCTTGTCCTCGTTCTTTTCCATCCAGCCGCCAAGCACTTGCTGCACCTGTGCCCTGTCAGCTACATCAAAGGCCATTACTTCGCCTGCCCCGCCGGCTTCCTGTATGGAAGACAGGGTATGGCTGGCGGCTTCCTCGTTACCTTTATAATTTACCAGCACATAGTAGCCCTGTTGCGCCATTTTAATGCAAATGGCCCTGCCTATGCCGCGCGATCCGCCGGTAACTAATGCACATTTCATGGTTTTACGTATTGATCGACAAAAGTAATAGTTAAAGAGTATTGCCCGCGTACCCCATTAATGGTATAGCAGCGGCTTTTTTAGAAGGAAGATCCGTTGCACATGACCTGGCAACCGGCCGTCGATATCATATCCATTCATCAGGGGTTGGGGCAGGAACGGTAGTTTCCAGGAAATGCCTGACCTGTTGTATATCCTTATATCTTGGCTGGTCGTCCACGAAAGCCGGGAATATCCGGCGCAGCGAAGTATAGATGGCCCTTGTATCCGTGGCCAGCTTGGGAGAGCATTTCAGGTAATCGATAGCCTGCAGCAGCGACATGGCCTGGATAGCCAGCACCTCAAAGCTGTTGTCGATCACTTTCTTCGTAAGCAGGGCGGCATTGCATCCCATGCTTACGATATCCTGGTTGTCATTATTGTTGGGAATGCTGTGAACATACATGGGGTACGACAGGGTCTGGTTCTCGGCCACGGTTGACGTAGCGGTGAACTGCACGCCCTGCATCCCGAAATTAAGTCCCAGCACGCCCAGGTTGACAAAAGGAGGGAATTTCTGGTTCAGCTTGCTGTTGAGCAGGTAGTTCAGCTGGCGCTCGCTCAGCATCGACAGCTTGGTAACGGCGATCTTGATCTTATCCATTTCCAGCGATACATAATCCCCGTGAAAATTGCCGCCATGGAAAATATTATGGTTCGCCACATCCACGATAGGATTATCGTTGGCCGAGTTGAGCTCATCCACAACGGTCTGCTCGGCATGGAACAAGGTATCGTACACAGGGCCCAGCACCTGCGTTACGCAACGCAGGGAATAATACTCCTGCACCTTGTCCTCAAACACGTCGTGCCGGATATTGTCGGGATTATACAGGTGCTCGGAGCGGCTGCGGATCAGCTGGCTGTCGCGCATAAGGTTACGGAAGATGGCCGCCACGCGGTTCTGGCCCCTGTGATGCTTGACGATATTAAGCTCTGCGGAAAAATGATCATTGTAGGCTTCCATGATCTCGTTGGTAATGGCAGACAGCACTACCGACCAGTGAAGCAGCCGCTTGGCCCGGGCTATATTAAGTACCCCGATGCCTGTCATGGCAGAAGTGCCGTTGAGGATAGCCAGCCCTTCCCGGATATGTATCGATAAAGGAGTAAGCCCTGTTTTGCGGAAAGCATCTGCAGCGGGCTGTATCTTTTCTTCATACCAAACCTCTCCTTCGCCTATCAGCCCCAGCCCCAGGTGGGCCAGCTGCACCAGGTCGCCGCTGGCGCCCACGCCGCCGTGCTCATATATGCAGGGAATAATATTATGGTTGATCATGGCGGCCAGCAGCCCGGTCAGCTCTGTATGAACACCGGAGTATCCCTGCAGCAGGCTGTTCAGCCTGGCCACCATCACTGCCCGGCCCAGCTGTGGCGACATTACCTGGCCGGCGCCGCTGCTATGACTTCTTATCAGGTTGTATTGCAGCTGCAGGATGTTTTCCTGGCTGACCTTGTACTGGGCCATGGGCCCGAAGCCTGTATTGATACCGTAGATCAGCTTATGCCCGGAGAAATCCTTCAGAAAACGGTGGCTGGCATCTACTTTTTCGGTAGCTGACGCGGCAACTTCAATAGGTTGCTGATCAAAAATTATGGCGGAAAAATCATCGAGAGTAAGCCGCTTCGCTCCTACCTGTACCATGAGACTTAGTTAATTTGTACGACACAAGGCGCAAAAGAACAAAATATACGGGTGGTGGCAAAAACTTTATTGCGGGAGGCGCATGCCGTCTGGCCGGCGGAGAGCCGGGCTGGCGCTGAAATAAGCCGTTCATTGCCGCGTTACCAGGCGTTGCGTTTATCGATAAATTTTACCGGTTTCCTGCCGCCGTCCGGGAACTGAAGCTGCTGCATCTCTTCCGGGCTTAAATACTTTATCTGCGGGCTCACCCTTAGCCGGGCCTGCAGGTAGGCCCTGATCTTATGATCCGTTTCTTCCGTATGGCTGGCCGCCACCAGGTACAGGAGCACTTCGTCTGTGCCGATCTCATTGGCATATACTTCGGCTACATAATCGCGTATCAGCTCCATGCTATTGAGTATCTCGAAAAGGGCCGGGGCAAAAAGAGTGGTGCCTTTATATTTTATCATTTGCTTTTTGCGCCCTATTACAGGCGACAGACGCAGGCTCTGGCGGCCACAGGCGCAGGGCCCGGTATGGGCAATGCACATATCGCCGGTCTTATACCTCAGCAATGGCATTCCTTCCACGCCCAGGGTAGTGATGGTGATCTCGCCGGGCATGCCAGGCGCCACGGGCCGGTTCTGCTCATCCAGCAATTCTGCGATCACGAGGTCTGGCTGCAGGTGACCTCCCTTTCCCTCGCTGCATTCCGTAAAAGCTGTCTGCATTTCCGTAGAAGCATAGGTGGAATAAAGCGATATATTCCACGACCCGGCTATGCGCCGGCCAAGTATATTGAGGCTGAAATCCGTATTCCTGATATTTTCACCGATACATATTGCCTTCTTTACCGAAGAGGCATTCGGGTCGATCCCATGCTCCCTGGCATATTGAATAAGCTTGACTATAAAAGAAGGCACGGCTATGATGGCCGTGGGCTTAAGACGCGCAATGGTTTCCCATTGAAGCGAGGGAACGCCGGGCCCCACGCGTATGATGCCTGCTCCTAACTTACGGATACCGGAATAATAAGCCATACCAGCCATAAACTGCCTGTCGAGCGTGAGCATAAGCTGATAAATATCCAAAGGCTCGCCGCCGGCACAGGTAAAGGAAGAATATTCATTATAGGCCAGGCGCGAAAGGTCATTTTCCGTAAGGGCAATAGTGACCGGGCTTCCAATAGTACCGGAAGTAGAGGTATATTCTATGATCTTGCCGGGAGGCACGCATAGAAATTCTTCATTGCGCGATTGCAGGTGCTCTTTTTCCGTTGGCGGGATAATGGCCAGGTCTGCCACAGAACGGACACGGCCGATATCGATGCCTTCCTTTAAGAAAAGCTGCTTATAGAAAGGAGAATGCCCCTGCAGGTATTGCAGCAGCTCCTGCAGCTTCTGCTCCTGCAGGGCAGCTATGACCGGGGCCGGCTGAAAAGCTATGGAAGATAAAGCGCTCATAAATCAGTGAGCAAACGTAATGAAAAAAATATGGCTGTAGCAGGAGCTCTCAATCCATCTTTTCTATCACCACTACCGCAGCAGCCATCTCTCTCACATGGGTCAGGGAAACCAATATGCGGCAGCCCGACAGGTGGGCAAGGGTCTCCGCTGTTCTTCCCAGAAAAAAAATCCGGGGCTGCCCGGTTTCTTCATGGCGTATCTCTATTTCATTGAATGAAGTGCCATTGGTCCAGCCGGTGCCGAGGGCCTTGAAAAGAGCTTCCTTTACGGCAAAGCGGGCGCCATAATGCTCGTACTTGTTTGCCCTGGCCTCGCAATAGGCGATCTCGCCGGCAGAAAATACCAGCTCCCTGAAGCCGTTCTCCTTGCTTACCTTGGCTTCCACCCTTGCTGTTTCGATCATATCTATGCCGATGCCAATGATCATATTTTGCTGGTTTATCAGGTTACTGCTGCCGGCTATTATTTCCCGACCAGCTTTTGACGACATTTTTCCAACTGCTTCAGCACATGCTCTTTTTCAGGAACCGTTGCTATTTCCTTGGTCAGCGCGGTCTCATAATAAGCCTTTGCTTTTTTATATTCTTTCTGCTTGTAGAGGTAATCTGCCGCCAGCACATAGGCATGGTACAGCTCAGGATTCAACATCACCAGGCTGTCTGCATTTATTTTCCCGCCTTCCATGGCCCGGTGCTTCAGGTTGCGGAACAGCTCAAAGTTCCGGTAGCGGGGAGTCAGCAAAAAGCTGTCAGGAGCAATGGTAAGACCTGCTTCTGCTATCTCCTGGTTCTTCTTCATGCCCGGCAGGCCAAAGACCTTATGCAGGTCGTAGGCCACATATTCCCCCAGCTGCCAGGGAGAAGTAGACACCCATACCAGCAGCTTCTGCGGCTCGAATACCACGGAATGATGCGCTATCAGCTGGTTAACTGCCTTTTCATTTCCATTGCCGATATCGGCATCGTTCAGTCCTCGCTGGTCACGCAGGATGTTAACGGTCTTCTGCACGGTATTGGGACCGTTGCGCTGCAGCAGCTCCTGCAGGCGCTGGTAACGGTAAGGGGAAGCGCTTTCCTGCAGCTGCGTCTTATTGGGCCCGGATAGTCCCAGGCCTTTGCTCTGGAAATGGTTGGTGCAAAGAATGACATTCTCATTAGGATCATATATTTCCAACGAGTCGGGCGTTTTCTCGATGACCACCGCCTTGTTATCGGCTGCCGAGCCTACCAGGAAAGATTCGGATACGAACATTTTCCGCTTCCGGGCCACTGCCACTGCTTCGGCGATATTGCCGGCATATTGCAGTATTTCCCTTGCTACCAGCGATACAGGCGTGGCCGAGCCCATCGGGATGCTGCTTTTCGCCGCATTAATGGTAACGGTAAGCCCTTTTTCGTTCATGCCCGATACCACCCCGATAAAGCCACCCCAGGTAACGCTTACAAAACGGTACCCTTGTGAAGGATGAACAAACTCAACGATCTTGTTTTTTGCAAAATCATCACCTACGTAAAAATCAAAATTGCGGCCGATGATCATGGTGCTGTCGGCCGAAGCGCTGCCCCAGGTACCAAAGGAAGTGCAACCTACCATGGCCAGGTTCTGTAAAGCATGGCCGATATCATGGGCCGAATGGTAATTGAGTATCCGCTGGTACTTATTGCCGATATATCCATAATTGTCAGAGGCGGATGCCGATACGCCGTATATTTCCTGCTTGTACTCCTCCGTTACGTTATGCGACAGCTTGCGGTTGAAGAAGCCAATGAAATATTTAAGAAAATGACGGTAAAAGCTGGAAGGCACCATCCGGTTTATCTGCGCCGTAAAATAATCCTCCTGGGCTTTTACCAGCTCGGCAGACAGCTTGCCGTTGACAACTCCCCGCTCAAAAGGAGCGCCTTCCACATACATCTCGTATAAGCCTGAGCTGCTTTTTCGGAACCAGCTGTTATTGATTACATATAGCCCGCTGTCTGGCTCTGCGCGGGTCCAGGAAAGGCTGCTCTTATCACCGACCGACGGCGGGCGGATATCCGATACCCATACCAGGTACAGGAAGAGCAATAACAGCAGCAGCACCAGCCCTGCGAACACCCGCAGCAGTCTTCGCCAGAAACGGTAAGGTCTTTTTGGTTTAGGCATTTCGTATTTTCTCCACTATTTTATCATCGCCCAGCAAGGTAGCCACGGTCAATATGCCGCTCAGCGCCGTACCCAGGATACCGTGCAGGTTCAGGTTCTGCCCTGTAAGGTACAGGTTTGGCAGCTTGGTGCGCGGGCTCAGGAAGGTTTTTAACGGATCATTGAAGTCTTTGGCAAAGCCGTACATGGTACCGTCAACGCTGCCGATATAATCCCTGTAAGATAAAGGCGAAGTGCTGTAGCAGGCCTGGACCGCCGCGCGGAGCCCCGGGAACTTTTCTTCTGCCACCTCCAGCAACCGGGCAGCTTTGCGCGCCTTGAAGGCTTCATACCCATCGCCCCTTTGCTGCGGGCTTGCCTCGGTATTGAACGTATGCTGCCAGGGCTTTACCTCCTCGTACCGCATACCGGTAAAGATGGTGATAGCCGATGCATAGCCCTTGTGGCTGGAAGAAGGCGTATAGAATAGCGCGTACCCCAACGGCCAGTTGGCTTCCGTATAATCATTCATTGTCCAGAGATGCCCTTCCCGGTGAAAATAATAATTATGCCCGTGATAGGGAATGGCCCTTTCTTTCAGCACCAGGTGAATGGAAAAAGAGGAGATAGAGCTCTCAATGCTTTTGAGACGCTGCCGGTAAACTTCTTTCAGCAGGTTGCTGCCGGTCATGTCAAGGGTTCGTACAGGGTCGATGCCTGATATGAAATGATCTGCATAGAACCTGCTTCCGCCAGTTGTTTCGGCAAAAGCGATACGGCCGTTTTCCTCCACCAGCCTGTTGACCTCGGCGTAGCGAACGATCTCCCCGCCTCTTTCCCTGATATTCCGGCCCATGAGCTTGGCAATCTGCGAGCCGCCATCTATGCATTTCCAGGAGCTTTCTATATAGCTGTTCACGATCAGCGCATGCACGTAAAAAGGTGTTTTGCCGCCTTCGCCCGCGTACAGGAGGTTATTACCGGCCAGCACGGCCTGCAGCTTTTTATTCGGCGTGCAGGAAGCGATCTCTTCTTCTGCCCCCTGACCCATTACCGCCGTTTTTTCATCCATGCCGCCCTGCAGGTGCAAATTGTAGAGCGGGAAGCGACGGCATACTTCCTGAACTTTTTCACAGTAACGGCGGATATTTTCTTCTTCGCCGGGAAAATCCGCTGCCAGGCGGCGTATAAAATTCTCATAGCCCTGGGCCTGGGCATATTCCTTATCGTCACCGCTGATAATGATCTTATCGAAAGCATCCTTATCCATGCGCTCCAGCTTCAGCTTGTCAATAATGCCAAGATACCTGAACACCTGGTAGAGGTTCTGGCCCTTATCGAGACCGCCCAGGTAATGCACGCCAGAGTCAAAAATGATCTTGTCCCTTGCAAAGGTCTGCAGGTTGCCGCCGATCTGCCGGTTCTTTTCAAGCAGGCATACCTTCCATCCTTCCAGGGCAAGAAGGTTGCCGCAGACCAGGCTGCTCATGCCCGTACCCACTATCACCGCATCATACTTCTGCATCGGCAACCTCTTTCTTCTTTAATATAAAAATGATGTTGGACGTGAACTTCGTATTATCGATCCTGCTTAGCTCCATGCCATGACGCAACGCGATCTCCTGGATGGTAGACCCTGAAAGATAGCTTAATCCTGTTCCGCTTGTTTTGTTGAAATTAAAGACCCTGGTGGAAAGGAACTCTGTGAGGCGGGTGGTAGCATGCTTCTTGCCCCGCTCCTTATCGCCGTCGCGGATCAGGAGCAAGCCTCCCGGCAGCAGGCTTTCGATGCACTTATCGATGATGGCAAGCTGCTGTTCCGGCTGCAGGTAATGCAGCACATCGCTGACCACTATGCCATCATATTTTTCAAAAACAAAATCCCTTACATCTTCATGCCGGAAGCTGATGCCATCTTCTTTGCTGAAGCAATGAGCGGCAGTCGCTATCTTTTCTTCGTCGTAGTCAATACCCGTGATCTGTCGGGCAGGGCTGGTAAAATAAAGCATATAGCTCATGAAGCCGTAACCGCAGCCTACATCCAGGATGCGGCCCTGGCAGGGCAGCAGCTCATGGAATATCTGGTAATTCTTTTCCAGCCTCAGCTTTACCTTCATGTACCATTCCAGCACCGGCCCTTTGTACAGGTAGTTATAGATCAGCTTTTCGCGGAAGCAGGCCGGCTGCTCCAACGTTGCTTTTAACCGCGCATACTCTTCCCTGAAATAGCGGCTGATCTTTTTGGTGCGTTCGGCATATCCGGTGCCAAAGCGGGCGTCCGAAGCTGCAATACGCGGCAGGTATTGCACTGTGAGCGTTCCGTTCTTCAGCAGGTAATCTCCCTTGGTCATAGTATAGCCGGTGCCATGCAGTATGACAGGCACTATATCAAGCCCCAGCTTTTCGGCCAGGAAGAAAGCTCCTTTATGAAACCGCTTCATAGGCCCGGCAGAAGTGCGCGTTCCTTCGGGGAAGACGATGATCGAATATCCCTGCTTTACCCTGTCCTGCATCAGCTCCAGGCTGTTCTCTGCGCCTTCGGCCACCGGGTAAAAATCGGCCATGCGCACTACCGCCCCGAATACCGGCGACCGCCATACCCATTTATTGGTCAGCAAGATGCTTCGGGGGTTCAGCATGGTCATTGCCAGGATATCGAGGAACGACTGGTGATTGGCTATGATCACGGCCGGCTTGCGGAAATTTTCTTTAAGAGGATTGTTGACAACCTTCTTGAAGTTGCCCATAATATAAAGCACCGAAGCACAGAGCTTCGATAGCAGCACATGGTAGATATATTTTCCTTTTTCGCGGTTAAAAGGATTAAGCCTGATCAGTATCCAGCCGGCCACTGTAAGCACCAGGCTGCCGAGCGCGAAGTATATGAATGAGAATACCGACCGGCTCCAGCTCCAGAGCGTCCAGGGAAAGAAGTTTTTGGCTACGCGGTCCTTTATCAGCAGGGAAAAGAAAAACGGGATCAGGATCTGCGCCATCATCACCACGCAGAGAATGCCGGTAACAGATATAAAGGCAATAGACCTCAGGGCCGGGTGCCTGGCAAATATCAATACGCCTAATCCTGCTACGGTAGTAATGGCCGAGAGAAGGATGGACGACTTATAAGAGGAAAGGTTCTTCTTCCCGGTCTTGTACTCCTGCAAAAGACCGTCCATGATGAATAAGCTGTAATCATCGCCCAGGCCAAAGATCAGGGCCGACACGATGATATTGACAATATTGAAAGTGATGCCCGCCATGCCCATGATGCCGAGTATCCATACCCAGCTCAGCAGCATCGGTATAAAAGCCACCAGGGCCAGCTCTATGCGCCCGAAAGTAAGCAGCAGCACCACGAACACCAGTCCCGAGGTAAGCCAGGCTATCTTATTGAAATCGGCGCTTACGATCTCGCTGAGCCGGCTGGCCAGGTATTGCCGGTCCAGCACTGTAGCGCCAGGCTCATTTTCCAGCCGGCTGATGACCGTTCCCTTATGCTCCGGCAATACTTTCAGCAGCGTTACCACGGAAGCCGCTCCCTTCTTCTCGGATATATAATCGTCGAGCATATTCTTACGGATATCTTCCAGCTCCTGCGGGGCAACAGTTCCGTATTTTTTTTCCAGCAGCTCGCTGAAGCTGTTGAAGGCCGTTGCCGAAAATTTCAGCATTTGACCCTGCTGCCGCAGGTCATGCAGCAACCGGTCCTTTTTATCGCGGCTCCAGTACGATTGCCAGTAAGCCAGGCGGGCCTGTTGAAGCGAGTCGGAGAGCAGCACAGAAGAAACCCCTGAAAAGCTTTTTATATACCCTGCCGCTTTCAGGTCTTCGATCCTTGCCTGCATACGCTCACTATTTTGCAGCGCTTCATCGAGGGTCCTTCCTTCAGTTACCAGGTACACCGCGCGCAGGGAGTGACCGCTGACCTTGCTGAGCTGCTGCTCGGCCTTGCCAAGACGGGCCGACATATAGTTAAGGCTGGTCATGTCAGGCTCAAACTCCACCTTATTATAAAAAAAGAAGAACACGACGGTCAATGCCGCCACCAGCCCTATCAGCCATTTATTGTGCTCTGGCTTCAGGTGCGCAAGCCGGTCGATCCAGGAAGGGCCTGGCAGGGCCTCTTCTTTTCCCGGCGACCGGTCACCGATAAAATGCGGCAGGAAAATAAGCGAGCAAAGCGCCGCACCGATCAGGCTGAAACCGGCAAACAATCCCAGGTCCTTCAGCATATCCGACTTTACAAACTCCAGGCAGAAAAAGCCGCCGATAGTGGTAATGCCGCCAATGGTAAGCGGGAACGCAAGATCGGCCACTACCTGCCGGATATTCCCGGCGTGCCGGTGATGGTTGAAAACATGCAGGGAATAATTTACGGCAATGCCAAGCACGATCGAGCCGGTGCCAAGCGCTATCACCGAAATGGAGCCTTTGATAAAATAAATGGCAGCAAGCGAAAAAGCCGCCCCGTATACAACCGGCAGCAGCACGAGAAAAGGCGCCCTTTTTTTCCGGAAATAAAGCCCGATAAAAAGTATCAGAAATGCAAGGGTGATGCCTTGGGTAAAGATCGTATCGGCCCTGAGCTGGCGCGCATTGCCGGCCGAAACAGCCGCCGCCCCGAAATAGGCCGTTTCTATATCCTTAAAGGATGATGCCGCCAGGCTGTCGATCGTATGGTCGAGAAGAGCAAGCAGCTCGGCATTCCTGCCGGTATTGGCAGCCGGGTAGGCCGGCGTAATAAAAAGCAGCAGGTGCTTATTGTCGCGGGTAACGATATGGTTATCGTACAGCTCGAAATTATCATCGAACTGCAGCTGCTGCAGCTTACGCAGCGCGATAAAGGAAATGCCGGAAGGGTCGTTGCTGATGATATTTTTCAGGGCAAAGCCTGTGGGCGAGCTGAGCAGCCGGATATCCTGCTCCAGGGTCTGCCGGATGCGGGCAGGCTGTCGCAGACTGTCTATCTGCCGGTAATCTTCAGCCGAAAGAAAGACGGGAAGATGATCCTGGATGGTCTGGAACAGCTCCATCGTAAAATCGTCCTCGGTCCTATATTGCAGGTGCTTTATCAGCGCACCAGCCTTGCCCTGCAGCTCTTCGGCCAGCATATCCGCATAAGCTACCAGGCTGTCGGGAGAAGTGCGGCTGGTATCTTTCAGCGATATGATCACGGCCAGCTTATCGGCAAACCTTGAGCTTTGGAATACTTCGCTCAGCTTCTCCGTTTTCTTATCCCTGGGAATAATGGCGGCGATATCTTCCTCGAACTTCACCCTGGTACCGAAAAAAACAAAAAGCGCGAGCGAGCCTGTAAAAAGGCTGTACAGCAGAAAGCGGCTACCATGAAAAAAATCATATATCGTGGTGAAGAATTTTTTCATATACGATCGAACTGAACAGCTATCCGGCGGTTATCGTTGGCATAGCTTAACAGGCCGGAACACCCTATTCAGGCTTTCCAACCCCTTTAACCGCCAGTTTTTTTTTTCGTTTAAATATTTTCAGCAATATATACGTGGTAAGGCCAAGCAAGGTGCCCGCCACTATCGCCAGGGTTATGCTGCCATATATATATTGAGCAAGATTAAGCTGGATCGTCTTCAGGCTGATAGATTCTGAAAAGGGAAGATTTACAGCCCTGTCGCCCATCCAGATATAACCCATCCGGTAGCTCAGAAACACGATCAGCGGTATCATCGGCGGAATGCTGATATTGGCTGCAATGATCACCAGCGGCTTATTGAGCTTGAAAAATACCGCCAGGGCAATAGCCACGATCAGTTGGAACCCCCATATCGGCACAATGCCCATAAACACGCCTACGCCTACAGCAAGCGCTTTCATGCGGTCTGGCTCATGCGGATTATAAAGCTGCTCGCGCAGCTCATGCCGCCAGTTCTTGCTAAAAAGGGAGCGGAAGAAATTGCGGGGCTTGATATACAGAAAGGCCACCAGCACCAATATCGTATTGAGGATACTGATACGGGAAAAATCTTTGAAAGGGCGGAAATGCGAAACCCTTGTTCCTTCAGGAGCATAATATACCTGCACCGGCACCCATTTTATGGGAATGCCTTTCCAGGCAGCGCGTACCAGCACTTCTATCTCAAATTCATACTTGCGTGTGAAGAATCTCGTCCTGCGCAGCAATCCTACCGGGTAAAGCCGGTAGCCAGTCTGGGTGTCAGGGCAATTGATGCCGGTCTCGACGCGAAACCAGAAATTGGAGAACCTGTTGCCAAAGCTGCTTTTGCCGGGTACAGAAGCCTGGTCCATATTTCGGGCGCCCATGATCAGGGCAGGCCCTTCCTGCTTAAGCTTATCGATAAAGAGCGGCAGATCGCTTGCGAAATGCTGGCCGTCCGAGTCGATGGTGATGGCATGATCATATCCTTCTTCGAGAGCCCGGGCAAAGCCTTTTCGCAACGCCAGCCCTTTTCCCCTATTGCGCTCATGGCTCACAATGATAATATCATCGAAACCTTCCAGCACCTTTGCGGTTTGATCAGTAGAGCCATCGTTGACCACGATGATATTGCCCGTATATGCAGATACGGACCTGATCACTTCCCCGAGCGTGGCAGCATTGTTATAGGTAGGAATAATGACACAGAGACGTAAAAGGTCAAACTCTTCCCGGTATGATGTGATTGGGACCATTCGGACGATGACTGATATAAAAGCGCAAATGTAAGCATTGCCCTGTTCACGACCGGCAGCCCGATAAAAAACCGGAAGCCGGGATCTGCATACGCGAAACCTCCGGCTCCCGGTAAATCTTTATTCAATATTATTATAAACTATAACTGCCCTTAACGCTGGCCGATCGTGTACCTTACAGCAAAACCCACATTGGCTTCAAAAGTATTGTAAGCATCCGGGTGAGCCACCACGAACGTAGGCCTGAAGTCGGCAGTCAGGTTGAGCGGTATTTTGTTGAACTTGAAATCAATACCGCCTGTCGGGAACAGACCGAAGCCTACCCCTCTGTAGTCCTCCCGGTATAAGTCGAAGTCCCTGTTGGCAAAAGCACTATACACCAGGGCGCCACCGCCGAGGAACCAGCGAAGACCAGTTACAGGGATATTAAAATGATGCTGGTAAGCGCCGGAAAAATGAACAGCCCCTGCACGACCATAGAAATAATTGCTTGAGCCTATGCCCAGGTTCAGCTCAACGGCCCCGGGATCTGCCACAAAAAATTTGTAGGAAGCAGACACATCATCATAATAAGCAGTACCGCCACGGATACCGATAGCACTTTTGTAGGTGCTTTGCGAAAAACCAGTAATTCCTACCATTGCAGTTAGCGCTGCTAACAAAATAACTTTTTTCATCTTCTAATGATTTTTATTTAAAACAGGACGCGAAAATACAACCAATTTATTTTTAGTCCTTTAGCAACTAAAACAAAAAACGTTCCATCTGTATAAAAGAAAGGGATCTTCGTTAAAAAAGACAGGTCTTTCTTTCCGGGGGCTCACCTGCCCAAACCGTATATTTCTGTATCTTTGAACGCTTTTTTTATGAAAAATAGAACGTTTTCCCGCTTTGCTACCTTGCTTCTTGTGGTATTATTTACCCATTTTGCTGCCTGGGGGCAGGGCTTTGAGCGACAGGCATTCTACGCGGCGATTGCCGATAACAATTCGGCCCGTATTGAAGAGCAGCTGGCCCTGGTACGCAAAAATGAATTTACCGGGCAACAGGCTTTTGAAGGGGCCCTACTTATGCGCCAGGCCGGCACTGTATCAGGGGCTTCCAAGAAATTGAAACTTTTCAAGGAAGGGAAAACCTTGCTGGAAGGCGTGATCGCCCGCGATCGGGCTAATGCCGAATACCGTTTCCTGAGACTGCTGATCCAGGAAAACGCGCCCAACATAGTAAAATACAGGAATAACCTGGATGAAGATAAAGCGATCATCAGCCAATCATATAAAAAGCTGCCGCAGGCCACGCAATCGGCGATCATCACTTATAGCAAAACATCCAGGATATTACGCCCGGAAGACCTGTAATCTTTAACCATGCCATGAATAAGAAAGTTTTAGCGGTCTATTATACGCAATCGGGTCAGCTCGGGCAAATCATCGAAAGGTTTACTGCACCGCTAAAGGAGGCAGGCGCTTCGGTAGAGACCCTGGTGCTGGAGCCGGCCGTGCCTTTCCCATTTCCCTGGACCTCCCCGGTATTTTTCGGCGCCATGCCTGATTGCGTGCTGCTGAAGCCTGCGGCGCTAAAGCCTTTTCAGCTGAAAGAGACCGGCTATGATCTTATCATTATCGGCTACCAGCCTTGGTTCCTTTCACCCAGCATACCAGCCAGCTCTTTCCTGCAGCACCCGGCTTTTAAGGCCGTAGCTAAAAACACCCCGGTGGTCACCATCAGCGGCTGTCGCAATATGTGGCTGAACGCGCAGGAAAAGGTCAAAAAGCTGCTGCTGCAGGCCGACGCGAAGCTGGTAGGCAATATCGCCCTGGTAGACAGGCATAATAACTATATAAGCCTGGTTACCATCGTGCACTGGATGTTTACAGGGCGAAAGGACAAAAAATGGGGCATCTTCCCTAAACCGGGCGTAAAAGATGAGGATATTCTCAATTCCGCTATATTTGGCGAAACCGTCAGCCAGTTCCTGGCCAGCGGTGATTGGAGCGCATTGCAGCCCCGCCTGGTAGAGCAGGGAGCCGTTCATATCCGGTATGCCCTTATGTTCTTTGAGAACAAGGGAGCGAAGATATTCCCGATCTGGGCTAAGATCATTGATAAAAAAAAGAAGAAAAGCGGGTGGGTCACTGCATTCAAATATTACCTTTTATTCGCCCTCTGCATCATGGCCCCTACCTTGCTGGTAGTTGACACCATTTTATTCAGGGTCTTCAAGGTCCGCAAAATAAAAAAGCAAAAACAATATTATTCAGGAGTCGCCTTAAATTAAGATCATGTCGCTGAACGAAGTTTATATTACCCGAACATCGCATTTTTTTCCAAACGAGCCCATATCCAACGATGAGATAGAGGAATACCTGGGTTACATCAATAACAAGCCTTCTAAATCCAAAAGATTGGTTCTCCGTAACAATGGCATAACCCAACGGTACTACGCCATCGACAGGTCAGGCAGGTCTACCCATACCAATGCCGAAATGGTGGCAGAGGCCGTCAGGCAGCTGTTACCTTCTCCTGAAGAGATCGGCAAGCTCGACCTGCTATCATGCGGCACTTCTTCGCCTGACCAGCTCATGCCTTCGCATGGCGTAATGGTGCACGGGCACCTGCCCGAAACCGGCGTGATAGAGGTAGTGTCGCCTTCAGGGGTCTGCTGTGCCGGCATGCACGCCCTGAAATATGCATATATGTCGATACAAACCGGGGAAGCGGCCACGGCCGTAGCTTCCGGCTCTGAAAGGCTTTCGCGCACGATGCGTGCAGAGATGTTCGATGATGAGGCTGCCAAGCTGGCCGCCCTTGAAGAAAATCCATATATCGGCTTTGAGAAGGAGTTCCTGCGCTGGATGCTTTCCGATGGCGCCGGCGCCTTTTTGTTAAGCAATAAAAAAAACGAGGAAGGCCTTAGCCTGCGCATCGACTGGCTCGATGGCGTATCGTATGCCCGGGAAATGGAAGCCTGCATGTATATGGGCAGCGATAAAGCCGAGGATGGCAGCCTTATCAGCTACAAGGATTTTTCGCCGGAAGACCTGGTCGGCAAATCGGTCATGAGCATCAAGCAGGACGTAAAGCTGCTTGGCGAATACGTAGTGCCGTTGGGCATTACCAAAATGCGCGAGGCTATGGAAAAAAGAGGGCTGAAAGCCGATGAGGTGGATTATTTCCTTCCCCATATGTCCAGCAACTTCTTCCGTACCAAGATATACGATGAAATGGAAAAGCAGGGCATCCCTATTCCTTACGAGAAATGGTTCGTCAATCTTCCCAGGGTAGGAAATGTGGGCGCGGCCTCCATTTACCTGATGGTAGATGAGCTTTTCAAAAGCGGGCAGCTCAAGAAAGGCGACAGGATACTCCTGCTGGTACCGGAAAGCTCCCGTTTCTCCTATATGTACGGCGGGCTTACCGTATGCTGACAAGCAATGCTCCGAAGGTCATTTATATAAATATTTCCTGAAGGCCATGCGCCTCCCGCCAGAATAACAGCATATGAAAAAGCAAGACATTCCACAGGATCCCAGCGCGCTGAACAACGTTACCCGGGAAGTATCATACGCGGTTGACGAATCGGGGCAGTACACCACCGGTCTCAGCACCGGCTGGTCGGTAAAGGCCGAAGCGCTCGATCATGCCTGGCATGATATTGAAAAAAGAGTGGCCGACGCCCATGAAAAAGTTACCAGGGGAGAAGCCAGCCCCTTGCTTTATTTTCTCGAAAAAAAGCTGATGGATATCGCTATCGTCGCTTCCTATACCGGCTTCTGGAAATGGCAGGTCAAACGTCATCTCCGGCCTTCTGTCTTCAAGAGGCTGCCCGACAAAAAGCTGCAGCGCTACGCCGATGTGTTCGATATATCGCTTGATGAATTAAAGAACAGCTTTCCTTCATAAAAAAGATCTGCCCCATACATGAAACTTGATTTTGAACATATCCAGACAGCTCATTGCGAGAACGGGGTTACGGTCAGCCTGCTGAAGCATTATGGCATGGATAAGATGACCGAGCCGCTGGCCTTTGGCATTGGCTCAGGCCTGTTCTATATCTACCTGGGAGTGGTCAAGGTCAATAATGCGCCGCTCATCTCTTTTCGCACCATGCCAGGGCTTATTTTCAAAAGGACCTGCCAATCGCTGGGCATACCCGTGGTACGAAAAAAGTTCACCACCAGGGAAAGCGCGCGCCGGGCGCTGGACGAAAGGCTCGAGGCAGGGCACCCGGCTGCCTGCCAGGTAGGCGTATATTATCTTACCTATTTCCCGAAAGAATACCGCTTTCATTTCAATGCCCACAACCTGATCATTATCGGGAAGGAAGGGGATAATTACCTCGTAAGCGACCCGGTAATGGACGACCTCCATACGCTCACATCCTACGAGTTGGAAAGGGTGCGCTTTGCCAAGGGGCCGCTGGCGCCACGCGGGCAGCTATATTATCCCGGCGCTCCCAAAGAGGTGAGCGACGATGAGATCCGCAAGGCTATCGTTAAAGGCATCAAGCGCAACGTGCGCGACATGCTGCATATACCCGGCTTTTTTGCCGGCGTAAAAGGCATTCGCTATACCGGCAAAAAGATCAGGACCTGGAAAGGCAAGCTCGGCGATGATAAGGCCCGCAGCTACCTGGCCCAGCTTGTCCGCATGCAGGAAGAGATCGGTACGGGCGGCGGCGGCTTCCGCTTTATCTATGGCGCCTTCCTGCAGCAGGCCCATACCTATCACCCGGTAGATGAGCTGATGCAGGTGGCCGACCAGTTCACGGCCTCCGGCGATCGCTGGCGCGATGCAGCCGTGCAGGCAGCCGGCATCTATAAAGGCCGGCTTGGCTCCCAGGCCGATTATGATATCATGGGCGATATGCTGATCGAGATCGCTGCCCTGGAAAAAGAAGCTTTTACCAGCCTGAAAGCAGTGGTAAAAAAGCTCTGAAACAGTGATCTTTCCCTGTTCAATCCCCTTCACGGTGTGACCGGCTGCTTGCACCAATGTACAATCCGCTATCTTGCATGCTCTAATGATACCGGCAATAGAAATAAAGGACTTGGCATTCGCATACAAAGGGCAGCCTCCTGTGATCAGGCAGCTCAGCCTGCAGGTAGCCCCGGGAGAGAGATTTGGCCTGTTCGGGCCCAACGGGGCCGGCAAGACCACCCTTATGAGCCTGATGACCGGTCTGCTCCCCTATCAGCAGGGATCGATCAGCCTCAATGGAAAAGAGGTAAAAAATCATCCTCACCGGATCAACTACGAGTTTGGGCTGGTGCCGCAGGATTTTTCTTTTTACCAGGAGCTAAGCCCCGTGGAGAACCTGGCTTTTTTCGGCGCATGGTCGGGGCTTGACCGGAAGCAGATAAAGGACCGGACAGACAACCTGCTGGAAGTAATGGCCCTTGGGCATGTGCGCAACAAGCCGGTAGGCCAGTTCTCGGGAGGTATGAAACGCAGGGTGAACCTGGCCATTGCGGTCATCCATTCGCCTGCCATCCTTTTCCTCGACGAGCCTACCGTGGGCGTAGATGTACAGACCCGCCATGCCATTATCAGCTACCTGAAGCAGCTGAATGCAGAAGGCACTACCCTGCTGTACACTTCGCACCAGCTGCATGAGGCGGAAGACCTTTGCACGCGGATCGCCCTGATCGATGAAGGAAAGATCATCGTCAACAATACCCTGGACATTTTATTGAACGAGCACCGGCAGGAAGGCCTGGAAGGTCTTTTCCTGCAGCTCACAGGCCGCTCATACCGGTACTGAGCTAAAGCAGAATAAAGCCTATTCAACATGTTTCGTCTTTGGTCAACCATCATAAAGGATCTCCGCATACTGTTCCGCGATAAAGTGGGGCTTATTCTTATGTTCCTGATGCCCGTAGTGCTGGCCGTGGTCATCACTTCCGTGCAGAACGGCACTTTTGAGATGGTAAATAACAATAAAGTGCCTTTGCTCATATACAATCAGGACCAGGGCGAAGCCGGGCGGGAGCTGATAAAGGCCATCGAAAAAGCGGGGGTGTTTGAGCTGAAAGCAGCAAACGGCATCAGCAGCGAGGATGACCTGAAAAAAAGGATGCATGACAGGGATGCGATGCTGGGCATTGTGATCCCGGCAGGATATACACGGGATGTGCTGAACCGCTCAAAGCAGGTAACCCAGCAGGCGCTTAAAGACCTGGTATCGCAGGATACTATATTAAAAGCCGACAGCCTGGCCCCGCTTACGCTTCTTTACCACCCTGTATTGCAGCAATCGTACCGCCGCAGCATCAACGGGGCTTTGAGCAGCACGCTGCAGATCGTGCAGAGCAGGTATATAGTAAAAAGCCTTTACCAGGCCATCAATGAAGAAGCGATCCCCGACTCGCTGGAAGCGCAGATCGTAGGCCAGCAAACGGCTATTGAAGAAGTGCCGGTATCAAGGGATGGCAGCCGCAATGTGCCCAATGCTACCCAGCACAATATACCTGCCTGGACAATATTTGCGATGTTCTTCATCGTCATTTCGCTTGGCAGCAGCATGGTGCGTGAAAAAAGAAGCGGCAGCTTTATACGGCTGCGTACTCTGCCCACGCATTTTGGCGTGGCTATGATCTCCAAGCAGGTGACATATGTGCTCATTACGCTGCTGCAGGCCGTGGTCATTTTTGCGCTGGGCATCTTGCTTTTCCCGCATATTGGTCTTCCACCGCTCGACCTGCCGGGGGATATCGGCGGGCTGCTGCTGGTGACCCTGATCTGCGGCTGGTGCGCAACCAGCTTTGCCCTTTGCATAGGCATATATGCTAATACGCAGGAGCAGGCCAATGGCATCGGGGCAGTGTCCATCGTATTGCTGGCAGCTATCGGCGGCTTGCTGGTACCTTCTTTTGCCATGCCGGCCAGCTTCAGGCTTATTATGCAGCTTTCACCGCTGCACTGGTGCATAGAAGCTTACTACGGCCTGTTTTTAGAAGGAGGCAGACTGGCTGATATTCTTACGAATATTATACCTTTGCTCGTTATTACCCTCCTGTTTCAGCTGGCCGCCTGGTGGGGCCTTAAAAGAAAAAAGCTGATCTGATACGGCGAAACATACGATTAAAAGAACAGGCCGCCGGGAATAAGGAGCATTTTCCCGGCATTGAAGATCCATAATTTGCATAACACCTGACAACGGAGATATAATGGAAAAAGAGCAACTGAAGCAACAGCTAAAAGAGCAGATCATTAAATTCTTAAACCTCACCAACGTCAAGCCGGAGGATATCAAGGACGATGAGCCGTTGTTTGGAGAAGGGCTGGGCCTGGATTCCATCGACTCCATAGAGCTTATCGTGCTGCTCAGCCGCGAGTATGGCATCAATATACAAGACCCAAAAGAAGGCCGCAAGATACTCGTCAACATCAACACCATGGTTGACTATATTGAGCAACACCGGACAAAATAAAACCCATGTCAGCAGCTCGCATTTCTGTCACAGGCATGGGAATAATAAGTGCCATTGGCGATAATGTGGCGCAGAACCGGTCATCCCTGCAGCAAGGGAAAAGCGGCATCTCCCTGCTTTCCAGCTTTCCTTCGCGCTATGCCGGCCAGCTACCCTGCGGAGAGATCAAACGGTCAACAGAAACCTTCAGGCAAGAGCTGGCAGTTACCTTGCCCTTGGTTACCCGCACTTCGCTCATAGGGCTGCAGGCCCTGGGAGAAGCCATCAGGGATGCAGGCCTTACAGAAGCCAGGCTGAGATCGGCGCGAACAGCTTTTATCAATGCCAGCACCGTGGGCGGCATGTGCCTGACCGATGAGCTATACCGGGATGCCAATAATGACAGCCATACCGGCTCTCCTTATCTTTCCTCTTACGATAATAGCTCGGTAACGCTTTTTCTGCGTGATCATTTCGGTATCGGCGGCATTACCGATACTATCAATACAGCCTGCTCGTCATCGGCCAATGCCATCATGTATGGCGCGCGGCTGATACAGCAGGGGCTGGCCGACAGGGCCATAGTAGGCGGTGCAGACAGCCTGGCCAAATTCACGATCAACGGGTTCAAAGCCCTGCATATACTTTCTTCTGCCGCCTGTACGCCTTTTGATGCTGACCGGAGCGGGCTCAACCTGGGAGAGGCCGGTGGCTACCTCGTATTGGAAAAGCAAGACGACCTTGGTGACAGGGAAGCCTACGCCATCCTAAGCGGCTTTGGCAACAGCAACGACTCTTTTCATCCTTCATCCATTTCCGAAACAGGCGAAGGTCCTTACCTGTGCATGCAGCGTGCGCTGGAAAATGCCGGGCTCATGGCTTCCGGTATCGACCTGATCAATGCCCATGGCACAGCTACGGAGAATAACGACGAAACTGAAAGCCGGGCAATGCTGCGGCTGTTTGGAGAGGTGCCTCCTTTTCTTTCCACTAAATCCTATACCGGTCATACCTTAGGAGCAGCCGGTGCCATTGAAGCTATCTTCAGCATCCTGAAGCTCCGGCACCAGGAAGCATACCCGTCCCTGCGCTTTCATACAGCTATTCCTTCTACAGGCCTGATACCCGAGCAGGAATACAGGCAGCTGTCTTTGCGGCATATCATGTCCAACTCCTTTGGGTTCGGCGGCAACTGCACTTCGCTCATCTTTTCGCGCGCTGTGAATGGCAGCTCCGGCCCCTCATCGGGATAGCAGCGGGAAATAAAAATATCCGGACCTTTATGGTCGCTTAACCCTATAATATACTCTTTTGTACATCCATCAATATACCTGCATATCTCCCCAGCCTACTTTTGAGCATCCTGACCTGGCAGCCGTTATCCCGTCTTCCGGCAACCAGCTCAAAGCTATAGAGCCATCTTACGAGGGCATCCCGCCCGGCATCCTGCGCAGGATGGGAAAGGCCGTACGCATGGGCATTGGAGCTGCGCTGCCTCTTGTAAAAGCACACGCTGAGATAGACGGCATCATCATCGGCACGGCCAACGGGGGCATGGAAGACTGCATCCGCTTCCTCAACCAGATCATCGATTACGAAGAGGGAATGCTGGCTCCCGGAAATTTTGTGCAAAGCACACCCAACGCCATTGCCGGGCAGCTGGGCCTGATGAGCGGCAATAAGGCCTATAATATCACTCATGTGCACCGCGGCCTGGCTTTTGAAAATGCCCTGCTTGATGCGTTGCTAAGAACAAAGGAACACCCCGGCAAGACCTGCCTGCTGGGCGCCGTAGATGAAATTGCCAGCTACAACTTCAATATCGATTTGGCAGCCGGCTGGTACAAGCGGGAGATCATTTCCAGCCAGGAGCTGTATTCATCTTCTACCAGCGGCAGCATAGCCGGCGAAGGAGCTGCCATGTTCCTGGTGAATGATCAGCCGGCAGGGGCAGCTGCATGTATCAGGGGCATAAGCATGAGCCATGCTTCAACCGCAGGGGAAGTGGCTACGTTGATCCGCGATCTTTTGCAGCAATATCTCCCGGAAGGAGAAAGCATCGACCTGCTGCTCACCGGCGAAAATGGCGATCAGCGGCTGAAAGCCTGCTACGATGCTGCTGAAACGGCTTTCGACCATAAGCATTCCATTGCCCGGTATAAGCACCTGTCGGGAGAATATCCTACCTCTACAGGCATGGGGCTATGGCTGGCCTGCTATTTCCTGCAAGGGGCCGCCATCCCGGAACATATGCTGAAAGCCGGCTCGCCGGCAGGCCCGCCCTCTCATGTACTTCTTTATAACACTTATAAAGGAGCCCAGCATAGCCTGCTACTGGTTTCAAAAAAATGATTATTTTTCCTGTGTTTTCATACCATCAATCAATAACCATTAAAAAGATCAACATGAAATTATTAAAACCGGCGGCCCTGGCATTGCTGTCTGTGTCGATGTCGCTAAGCGCCTTTTCCCAGAAGATAAAGCTGAAAGAAGGCAGCCTGGCCCCTTTAAAAAATGAGACCTCTATCCATATTGAATTTACGTACGACAATATGAGCGTGGGTAAGTTCGACAACGAGCAGGATTATATCAACAAGAAGAAAGAAGAATACAATAAAAAAGAAGCAGGCCGCGGCGACCGTTGGGCCAAAGCCTGGGTAGATGACCGCGCTTCCCGCTTCGAGCCTAAGTTTACCGAGCTGTTCACAGAATACAGCAAAATGACCGAAAGCAAAAAGGCAAAGTACACGCTGATCTTCCATACCACTTCTACAGAGCCTGGCTGGAATATCGGCATCAGCCGCAGGAATGCCGAGATTGATGCAGAAGTGCTCATTGTAGAATCCAGCGACCATAATAAGGTCATTGCCAGGATCACGCTTGACAATTCCCCAGGCAGGACCTTTTTAGGCAACGATTACGATACCGGTGAAAGGATCTCCGAAGCCTATGCCAAAGCCGGCAAGTCATTAGGCAAGTATATCAAATAAGCAGATCACCCGCTCATAAGAAAGCACCTGTTATAAGCAGGTGCTTTCTTATTTATATGCCTATCGCAGCTTTACCTGCCGGCGCTCATTCTTCCTAAAAAACCAGCGTGGCAATAGAGTGCGGCAGCGCCGTTACTTCCACGGCCTTACCGTGCACCCATAGATAATAAGGCGTTTTCTGGCCGCTTTGGTTCATCACCACTGCTACTGTTTGCCCGTTCTCATTTACAAATGCGGTGGATAAAAGCTGGCTACGTGAAGGCGAAACGGCGATCCTGCGCGCACCCGGCCTGATGAATTTCGAAAAATGACCGATATAGTAATATGCGTTGGTATAAATAAGCTCGCCGGTCCGGGTGTCTGCATGTACCGGGGCAAAGCAGAAGTTCTGCACATGGTTGGGGCCGCCGGTCTCATCCAGCAAAATGTTCCAGTCGGTAAATCCTGTCATGCCATTATTAAAATCGTTGATCATGCTGCGCCCGTACTCTTCTCCCAATGCCCAGGCATTGTACCGGGCCGGGTTAAAGCTTTCGGCGCATCCCTCGGTAAAAAAGATATGCTTATCAGGAAAAGCCTCATACACACGGCGCAGGTTGTCATACATGGGCAGGCCCCCGCTCCAGTCCTCATACCAGTGAAAGCCTATGCCCCAGATATATTTGGAGGCTTCAGGATCGTTAAAATAGGTTTGGGCCCGCTGGTAGATAAGATCGCGGTTATGATCCCACACAATGATCTTCTTATCTTTCAATCCTTCCCTTTCCATTACCGGCCCCAGGTAATTTTTCAGGAAATCTTTCTCCTCTTCTGCCGTGTATATGCAGCTTTCCCAGCGTTGACGGGCCATCGGCTCATTCTGAATGGTGATGCCCCAGACAGGGATGCCTGCTTTTTCATATTCCCTGATGAATTTCGTATAATACAAAGCCCAGCTTTCATAAAAATCCGGCAATAACCGCCCGCCGTGAAGCATATCATTATTATCCTTCATCCAGGCCGGGGGGCTCCAGGGACTGGCAAAAAGGTCCAGCCTGCCTCCTGCAGCAGCCATCGCTTTTTTAATGAAGGGCATCTTGTATTGCTGGTCATGCGCAATGCTGAAGGTTTTCAGCTCCTTGTCATTATCTGATACATAAGTATAGCTTCCGCTGCTGAAATCACAGCTATTGATATTGGTCCTCGCCACGGTATAGCCTATTCCTTTCTCCTTATCAAAATGGGCCTGCAGAAATTCCTCCTGCCTGGCCGGAGGCAGCTTGGCAAAAGTTTCAGCAGCCGCATCCGTCAGCGCAGCCCCTATGCCGATAAATGACTGGAACCGTTTGCCGGGGTCAACAAATACGCAGACCTGCGTTTCTACCGGCTGTCCCATTTCCTTAAAGCCCAGCGTATCGGTAACAGTTAGGCGAAAGCCTGTACTGTCTGCCGTGGTATATACTATCACTTTATGGCCTTCTGCAGGCAAAGCAACCCGGGCCGGGGCCGATGCTTTTCCCTCGCCCGCTTTTTGGCCGGTGCAGGAAGCCAGCAACAGGGCTGTGCCGAGTAGATAAAGCTTGGTCATGGCAAACTTTTTTTTACAATGTATAAAGAAGGATTGAAAATTCCTTGTGAGGATAGATGCCGATGTTTTTTTCAGGGTCTCCGCTGCGCAAAAAGCCAGTCTAACAACCCCGGCTCTGCAAAAGCAGGGTCCCAGCTATTGTGGTTAGCTTCAGGATACAGCGTAAACCTCACCCTGGCGCCCGCCTTACGTAAGGCAGCTACCATCTGCTCCGAATACCGGGGCAGCACCACATCGTCTTTGGCCCCGTGAAATATCCACCATTTCGTTTTGCTGATCGCCGCAGCCGTGGCAGGATGCGCTCCTCCGCAGATGGCTATAGCCGCAGCAAAAAGGCCCGGCTTCCGGCGTACCAGCTCAAAAACGCCCATGCCGCCCATGCTCAGGCCCATTACATATACCTGCTCTTTTTTTACCTTATACCTGTTCATAAGATTATCGGTCAGGGATATTAGCAGCTGCATCGAGGCAGAGGGAGGCCCGTCGGGAATAAAATAAAAATCGCGTTTGCCTTTTTCATCTGCTACGGTCTGCACGTTGCTCCAGTAGCTACTGACCCGGCATTGGGGAAATACCACGATAGCGGGAAAACGATCCCTGATGCTATCGCGCAGGAACAGGGAAGCCCCGTTCGCAAGCTGGCTTTCATTATTGTTGCCGCTTTCGCCGCGGCCATGCAGGAAGATCACCAGCGGGTAAGCCTTGCCAGGATCATAACCATCCGGCAGCAACAGCCGGTACGGCAAGGTATCCCCATTCTGGATAAAACGGTATTTAGCATAGAGCGAAAGGTCTTGCGCCTGCAGACCGCCAGCCGTTACAAGCAATAGCAACAATGCCAGGCGGTGATATGTCTTTCCCATACAGGTATGCAGAATTGAAGATTGGATAAAATATGCCCTCCTGGCATCCGGTCAAAAGTTTTTTGAGCAGGCTGATTGCCTCCCTAATTCAGCCGGAAAGAGGCTTTTTTTACATCCCGGCTGTTGCCGCCGATGAACACCTCGAAATCTCCCGGCTCTGCAACATATTTGAGATCATAGTTATAGAACTTCAGGTCATCTACCGTAAGGCGGAAGCTGACGGTCTTGCTCTCACCCGGCTTCAGCTCTATTTTCTGGAACCCTTTCAGCTCTTTTACCGGCCTGGTAATGCTCCCTACCAGGTCGCGGATGTACAGCTGTGCCACTTCCTTACCGGTCACCTTGCCGGTATTGGTAAGAGTAACCGAAGCCGTGATAGCCTGCCCTGCTTTCAGGGTATTGCTGCTCAGCCTTACATGGCTGTAGGTAAAGCTGGTATAGCTGAGCCCGAATCCAAAAGGATAAAGCGGCTCGTTAGGCACATCGATATAATTGGAACGGAATTTTTCAAACCATTTTCCTTCATCCAAAGGCCGGCCCGTGTTCTTATAGCTGTAGTAGATCGGCACCTGCCCTATGTTCTGCGGAAAGGTGGTGGTCAATTTGCCCGAGGGATTAACATCGCCGAATACCACATCGGCAATGGCCGATCCTGCTTCTGAGCCGCCGAACCATACATTCAGCATGGCCGGCACATTTGCCTGTTCCCAGCCCAGGGTAAGCGGCCGGCCGGTAAACAGCACCAGCACTACCGGCTTGCCGGTTTTCAGCAGCTCGCGGAGCAGCTCCTGCTGGGCATCGGGTATGTTCAGGTCGGTACGGCTGGAGCTTTCACCGCTCATTTCAGCCGATTCGCCCAGGGCTGCAATGATCACATCCGACTGGCCGGCCACATCCAGGGCTTCCCGGAGCATTTCTTCGGCTGTTCGCCTGTCCCGGTTCAGCGTTTTCCCGAACATGGTGGCATGCTTTTCATAAATGCTGTCGTGCATCAGATTAGAGCCTTTTGCATATAATATCCTGGCCTGGCTGCCTACTGCAACCTGCAGGCCATCCCTGACAGAAGTGGCTTTTGAAAATTCGGCTGCCACGCTCCAGGTGCCAGGCATATTTTCCTTTGCATCGGCCAGCGGGCCTACCAGGGCAATGGTGCCTGTTTTTTTCAGCGGCAGAACATCTCCCTGGTTCTTCAGCAATACAAAGCTTTCCGCGGCGATCTGCCTTGCTTCAAGACGATGGGCATCGGTGAATATTTCCGTCCTGGCACGTTGAAGATCGCAGTAGCGGTATGGGTCTTCAAATAGCCCCAGCTTGTATTTGGCTTCCAGTATCCGCCGGCAGGCGGCGTCTATCTGCTGCAGGGTGATCTTGTTCTGCTGCAGCGATCTCTTCAGGGTCAGCAGAAACCCTTCGCCTACCATATCCATATCTATACCGGCTTTGAGGGCCAGGGCAGATACATTCTGCAGGTCTCCCATACCATGGTCGACCATTTCGTTGATGCCGGTATAATCCGTTACCACAAACCCTTTGAAGCCCCATTGCCTGCGCAGCACGTCGGTCATCAGCCATTTATTGGCAGTGGCAGGAATGCCGTCCACTTCATTGAAAGAAGCCATTATGCTGCCGGCCCCGGCATCGATGCCTGCCTTATAGGGAGGAAAGTATTCGTTGTACATCCTTACGCGGCTCATGTCGGTAGTGTTGTAGTCGCGCCCGGCTTCTGCAGCTCCATATAAGGCATAATGCTTTACACATGCCATGATGGTATTGTTCCTGGAAAGATCATCGCCCTGGTATCCTTTTACCATTGCCCTGGCAATGGCAGAGCCGAGGAACGGGTCTTCGCCGCTTCCTTCGGCAATACGACCCCACCGGGGATCGCGCGCAATGTCGACCATCGGCGAAAAGGTCCAGTTGATGCCGTCGGCGCTGGCCTCGATAGCGGCAATCCGGGCGCTTCTTTCTATGGCCTGAAGGTTCCAGGTGCATGACAGTCCCAGGGGAATAGGAAATACCGTCTGGTAGCCGTGTATCACGTCCATGCCAAACAGCAATGGTATTTTAAGCCGGCTGTTTTCCACGGCCACCTTCTGCACATCGCGGATCTTTTCTACTGATTTGATATTGAAAAGACCTCCTACCTTGCCTTCACGGATCTTGCCGGCAATATCGGAGCTGGCGGCCTGGCCGGTAGTGATATCCCCGGCGCCCGGCAGGTTGAGCTGCCCGATCTTTTCATCCAGCGTCATCTTCTTCATCAGCCCGTCGATAAAGGTTTTCATTTTTACGTCTGCCGCCGTCTGGGCCGATCCCCATTTGGCGGCGATCAACAGCAATACCAGGAATAATCGCTTCATCAGGTTTTATTTTATTATAAGAAATATCAAATCGAGCGTCGCTTTCATTTCTTCAGGTAAGGCGCTATCGTTCTTTGCCAGATAGCGTAGCCGTTCTTGTTCATGTGAAGCTTGTCATCCCCAAACAGCTCATCCAGCGGCCGGCCCTCATCATCGATCATTTGCTTGTACACATCCACGAAAGCCGTATTCTTTTTTTTCTTCAGGAAATCGCGGATCAGCGCGTTCCCTTTTATCATTTCCGGCTGCAGCAGCTGCCGGCTCGGGCTGGGCTTCATAGATACATAAACGATAGGCACATCTTTTATCCTTCTGCGCAGCAGGTAAAAAAGCAGCTTGAAACGTTCTGCCACGATAGCTCCTGTTACGGTATCGGAAGAAGCCAGGTCGTTCTCGCCGCAATAGATCACGATCTGGCGGGTGTGTGATACGGGCACGATCTCTTTTACATAATGGATCACATCAAGCAGGGTGGAGCCGCCAAAAGCATGATTTACGATACCATAGCCGGGAAAAGCATCGTTCACATCTTTCCATAAAGTAAAAGAAGAGCTGCCGATAAACAAAATGGCCTTGCCCATAGGGTAGCCGCGCAAGCTATCCTCTTTCCTGAGCTGCTGTATTTCCCTGGAAAAAGGTTGTTCCTGCGCATTCGATACAACCAGGGCTGTTACAAGCAGCAGCACCGCTATTACCCTCTTTGCCCACATAGATCGCATGTTTTGTATGTTAATCTACTTTCCTTACCGGCGTTCTTTCCGATACGCCATTTTCATTGATTGCTTCAATGGAAAAATAATAAGCTTTCTGGCTGTCCATTGCCTTGTAATAATATTCGTTGGCATTGTGCACCATGATGCAATTGTATAGCTTATCAGGAGCAAGACCCGTATATATATTATAGGCATAGGCATTGCTCACCGGGCTCCATTTAAGCCAGGCGCTGCGCTTATCCTTTTCAGTACGCAGCACGATGAACTCCTTTACCGGTGCCGGCTTTTCACCATTGCCGTTGCCAAATACGCGCAGACCGCTGATAGCAAATTTACCGGTTGGCATCTGAATGTTCCCCAGCTTTATAAAACGCGCCTGCACCGGCCCGGGCAGCTCTACGTATTCATGCGGTATATCTGCCTGGTGATTGCTTTTATCCACCAGCGTAGTCCATTTTTTTCCATCTGTTGAATAGTATAGCTTATACCGGTGAAACACACCGGTCGATTTGCCCAGGAATGCGCTGTCCACATCCTGGTCGGCATAGTTGATCTGTACGGCGTTCACCGTAGAGACACGCCCAAGGTCTGTCTGTATCCATTCGCCTTTATTGCCCGTGGCAGCGCTCCAGTAGGTTTTGATATTCTCGTCTACCGCATTATTTGCGGCATAGCTGCCCAGGGTAGAAGAAACGGTAACCGGCTTATTGTAGTTCAGCAGCATCCAGCCGGTAAAGCCGGCCTGCGGGCCGGGGGTGAATGCCGAAGGAAGATAATGCGGGTAGTCGCCAAAACGGGTAGAGCAATACATTATGCCGTCTGCGTCAAAGCCGGCCGGCCATATACCGATCCGCCGCTCAAAATTATTCTTCACGCTAACCGCTATGGTCGATATATGCCAGTACCTGCCGTTATTGTCCCGGAAGGTTGACCCATGGCCCGCGCCCCTGGCAAAGCCTCCCGGCTTGTAGCTGAACGGATCCGACTGCGGGGTGAACGGCCCCAGCGGGCTATCGCCAACAACTACGCCATCGGCATACCCGCTGAACTCCGTGCCCGGGGCGCCATATTGCAGGTAGTACCGACCGTTATGCTTTGTCATATGGGCTCCTTCCAGGAAGGGATCGAGAAAGGTATTATCCATATATTCACCGAACCGCTGCCAGCCATACCGCCATTCTTCGAGAAAATACATTTCCTTCCTGGTGCCCACAGGCTTGAAGGTCTTCCGGTCAAGCTCTACGCCGTACAAAGGATAACGATTGCTGCTGCCATTGTACATATAAAGCCGGCCATCATCGTCGGTGAAGAAATCAGGGTCCCAGCCGCCGATCTCAAAGGAGTCTACCAGCGGCTTCCACTCGTTGGCTTTAGGATCAGTGCTCATCCACAGCGTAAAATTCTTTGAATAGGTTGACCCGAACACGAGCATGGTGTCACCGATGATGCCGACAGCCGGGGCACAAAGCTCATCGTACACCTTATTCCAGGGGCGCAGGAATCTGCGGGAGATGAATTTCCAGTTCAGCATGTCGCTGCTCCACCAGTACCCCCATTGATTGGTGCTGAAAAGATAAAAATCGCCTTTATAGTTAACGATCACAGGGTCGGCCGTAGCGCGGTGCCGTCCCCATTCAGTGAAATTGGGAATAGGGGCATAGCCATAGTCGATATTCACCGGGTTGCAATAGGTTTGCTGTTGCGCAAAAGCTGCAGCATTCCAGGCAACCAGCATCCATAATAAAAATATCCGTTTCATGCCTGACTATTTTTTCGATTGCAGCCAGGGGCTTTGAAAGCCCAGCTTTTTTAATCCTTCCTGTACCTCCGGGCAGCTCATGAACAGCCTCCACAGCAAGCCTGAGCGGTAATTCTCCATCATCACTACGATCGGTCCCTGGTCTATAGCCAGGTACCTGGGCAGAAACCAGTTCTTGGTCTCGCTGAATGCATCATAAAAGCCATAGGTTCCCCATAGCTTTTCCTTCATCGAAGTGTACCAGTATTTCATGGCAGCCATAGATTGCTGTGGCGTGTATGGAAAGGAAGAAAGAGCTGCGGTAGGCGTGATCACGCCAAGATCGTGCGTGGAATCAGGAGCATGCGCTGCATAGCCGCGTGTTGAATAGCTGGCGGTAAGGCCCCAATTCTCTGCAGAATATCCTTTGTAGTTCCTGGGATTATTAACGCACCAGGTATGGTTGATCAGGGCCTGGTTCCTTGTTTCTTTTTCATAGTCGCCATATTGATCCTTCAATCCGCGCGGATCGAGCCCAAGATAGGAATAATGAGCCCAGAACAAGGGGCCTCCATGCGGCGGGTTGCCCTGGTGGAAAAATTCAAGGGAAAGCCCGGCATAAGAAGGCGGGTTATTCTTTATCCGGCCGTTTTGCGCCCATCCTTCATGGTATACGATTGCCGGCACGGAATGCGTTGGCGAGGAAGCGGCCAGGATATACATGATAAGGCATTCATTGTATCCCCGCACCGGGAAGTTCATCTCCCAGCCATATCCCGGGCTCCAGTGCCAGTACAGGACGTTCTGGCCATTCCGGTACCAGTTGAAGTCTACCTCTCTCCATAGCTTGTCTATACGTGCTGCCAGTTCTTTTTCCTCCCTGCTTCCGTCACGAAAGTATTGTCTTACGCAAAGCAGCCCCTGGAGCAGGAAAGAGGTTTCTACCAGGTCGCCTCCATTATCTTTCCGGCCAAAGGGCTTTACCTTGCCTGTTTCGCCGTTCCACCAATGTGGCCAGGCACCATGAAAACGATCTGCCGTTTCAAGGAAGCGGAGGATTTTTTCAAACTGCTTTACGCCCTGCTCGCGGGTAATGAACCCACGTTCTATGCCTACCAGCAGCGCCATAATCCCGAAACCGGAGCCGCCGCTGGTCACCACGCTCTGGTCATTATCCGGGTAAATATTATCTGTATGTATCCTTTCACGGGCCATTCCGCTGACGGGCTCGGCGCCTTCATAAAAATAACGGAAGGTTTGCTCCTGCACCAGCCGGAATAAAGCGCTGTCTTCCGACATTGCTCCTGCTACCGGCCGGCTCGTCCTCTTTCCTGCTGAAGAAGCGCAGCCGGAAAGGAGAACAGGTAAAAACAGCAAGGCGATAAGTCTGTACATAACCAGGATTTGATCATTGACTGGCTACAGCATAGCCATAATAATATTATTATTCTAAAGGTACGGTGCCGTAAACCCGAGGTTGCGCAGGCCTCTCTTGATCTCGGGGCAGCTTGTAAACAGGTTCCACAGCAGGCCTGTCCTGTAGTTCTCTATCATCACGATTATCGGCCCCTGGTCAATGGCCAGGAAAGAGCCGGCAAACCAGGGATCTTTCAGGGAAAATGCATCTATAAAGCCATACTCCTTCCAGAGCTTATCGCCCAGCACATAATAGTAAAAACGCAGGGCCGCCATTGATTCGGCAGGAGTATAAGGAAAAGAAGAGAGCGCGGCCGTAGGAGCGATTACACCTACATCGTTGGTGGGCGAGCTGGCCGTATAGCCATTGGGAATATCGCTGGCCGTAAGCCCCCATACAGAATCGCTATACCCGTTCAACGGGTTAGACCGGCAATATTGGTAATTGATCAACGTATGGTTCTTTGCCTGCGTAGCATAATCCGCATACGCATCGGCCAGGCCGTTGGGATTAAGGCCCAGGAAAGAATAATGCTCAAAGAAAAGTGGGCCACCCCGTTCAGGCCCAAGAGGCAGCACATGGCCAAAATAAACAGCGCCGTTCCGGATGCTGCCATTACCGGCCCATCCATTATCGTACACCGCTTTGGGAATAGGATTGGTATTGGCTGAGGCGGCCAGCACGTAAGTGATAAGGCATTCATTCCATCCCCTTACCGGCAGGTTCATGGCCCATTGGTAGCTGTCGCTGTAATGCCAGTACAAGGTATTTTGCCCGCCACGGCGAAACCAATCCCAGTCAACGGCATTCCAGATATCATTGATATCATTGCGAAGCGCAACCTCTGCAGCATCTGCCCGGTCGAAATACTGGCGGGCAGTAAGCAACCCTTGTATAAGGAAGGAAGTTTCCACCAGGTCGGCCCCGTTATCCTGGGCGCTGAAGGGAACAATCGCTCCCGTAGCGCCGTTGAGCCAGTGAGGAAAAGCGCCTTTTACTTTTACCGCATTATTCTTCAGGAAGCTGACCATTGTTTGCAGGCGTGAAAGGGCAGCGGCCCGGGTAACGAACCCTCTTTCTGCTCCTACTACAAGGGCCATAATGCCAAAACCAGATCCACCCGAGGTCACCACATTATTATCTCCATTGCTCCGCTCACGGGCAAGAAAGCTGGTAGGATGGGCAAAGTCCCAGAAATATTTAAACGTCTGCTGTTGCACTTTTGTCAGCAGCTCATCATCGCTTATGGTCGGGAACTTGCGCGCGGAGTCGATCTTTGTAAGCAGGTTGAGCGTAATGGTACTGCCCAGCTTCCTGCCTTCCTTTGACTGAAGGTCGGGAAAAGCGCGTACGGTATAGCGGGTGAGATATTTCAGCGGGGCCGAAGGCTGGATCACCACAACGCTGTCGTTCTGCTGGTATGATATTGAAAACGGAACAGATGTCCCGGTTGCCTCGTTCACCAGGAAATTGGCGGCTACTGTGCCTTGGCTGACCGGCGCAGAAAAAGTAAACCGTATTACGGGTGTTATGCTCGTGTACTGGAAGGCAAGCGATGAAGCGCTGTTGTCGACGGTGGAAGCCACATAGCTGAACGGCCCTGCAGGCCCCGGCACAGGAGAGGGATTATCCGACCTGCTGCAAGCCATAATACTTATGCAAAGCATAAATCCTGCTATTTTTCGTATGGTCATTCTCATCGGTCTTAGATTTACCCGGTCATCTGTCATCCCTTCCTCTTATCAAAACACAGGCCACGGACCGCAGCCTGTTAATAAGCCTTCGGTAAAAGTCTTTCTTACAGAATAAAATTTATCACCAGCATTGCTTGATCAAATGCAAAGGAAATATCGCAGGCAATGCATAGCAACCCCGAGGCCATTATACACTCCTTTTTTTCCTTCAGCATCACCGGTCCTCAATCACAGCTATCAAGCAATGCCGGTAATAAATTACACTGCCCGCCTACAGGCATTACCTTCTTTGTTTCTCCAGCTGGAACAAGGCAAATACTTCTGTATCCGTCAGCGCTTTATTGTATATCCTTACCTCGTCCAGCTTGCCGGTAAGATAGCCGGCCCATCCCTGGGCAGTGGCCCCTGCGGTGCTGCTGGGATTGGTCATGAACTGCAGCGTGCCAAATACGATCGGGCCAGTATTGGTGAACCTGATCGGCCCCATGCCGGCTACCGTATTGGTGCGTACCAGGGTACCGTTCACAAACGACTTGAAATTGCCTGCTCCATCGTAGCTGATGGTGTACTGTACCCATTTGCTAAATCCGCCTGTCACTTCCTGGATATTATTATCGCGGGTAGTTCCATTATCATTATAGATCGTTTTGAAACGCGCGAGATTACTGTTACCGCCATTTTCAAAGAATATATTGATGTTGGCCCAGAAGTTTTGATTGTCTACCAGGCTAAAGAGACCCGTAGCTCCATCATTCAGCGGGCTGTTGACCCACAGTGATACTGTATAGGCTGTCATGCTCCGGACAGCGCTGCTCGAAGCCGCCAGCGCATAGCCGTTCAAGGCTCCCTGCAGGGCCTGTCCTTTCTGGCCGTCACCGAACGAGACGTTGGTGCCTACCGCTACTGTTCCGGAAACGCTGTCGATCAGGCTGCCGTTAAAAGCCCAGTAGCCAACCAGGTTGGCAGAAGCTATCTGGCTTGAATTGGTATATCCGCCCGGCACAGGAGGAGGGTCGCCTTTGGGAAAATTATCATCCCGCTTCACTTTTGTGCAGGCCGCAAATGACAGGACCAGCAGCCAGGCCGCCGCTATACCATATTTCTGGATTATTGCATTATGTTTCATAATTTTTTCAGTTTAAAAGGCATGAAAACTAATAGAGGGGATTCTGGGTAAGCCGTCCACCGCTCAGGTCGCGCTGCGCCTGGGGTATAGGGTACAGCTCGTGCTTTCCATCCACAAAGGGCTTACCATGCGCACGCATAACCGTGCCGGCACGTCCCTGGCGTATAAGATCAAACCAACGATCCGATTCCATTCCCAGCTCTACCCTTCTCTCTCTCCATATATCTGCTTCGGTAGCCGAAGTAGTGGTCAGGCCTGCGCGGGCGCGTACCCTTGAAAGCGGCGTCACAGCGTCCCGCCCGATATGCGTAGCCGCTTCTGCATTGATCAGCAATACTTCTGCAAAACGAATAAGGCGGATGTTCTTGGGCTTATTGTCTTTATCAAGGTAGCCGTTGCAGGCAGCAGTTTCCTTGAAAGGACTATGATAGGCTTTATAATTATAGCGGTCATTTTCCACCAACGATTTGTTGGGTATCACAAAGCCGTCCCACAGCGTAATCGAATTAACCGGGTCAATGAAGATGATCGTACCATTCCTGCGTGCGTCTCCTGCTTCGTAGGCATTGGCCAGGTCGGCTGATGGCGAGTTCAGACCAAAGCCCAGGTCGCCGTCATATTGCCTGCCGTCTACATTGTTCGACCATGCGCCCCTGGCACGCGGGCCCTGGAAATTGCTGAAGTTAGGGCTGATGCCGTCGCAGGTAGAAGTGGCCGTTCTGCTGGGGCCTGTTTGCACCTCGAAGATCGATTCGATATTGTTGGCGCCCACTTCGCGGAACATGGCCGCATAATCCGTGGCCAGGCCATATTTGCCCGAAGTGATGACAGCCTGCGACAGGTCGTAGGCTTTCTGCCAGTCTTTGAGATACATATACACTTTGGAAAGCAGCGCCTGCGCGGCGCCTTTATTGGCCCTGCCCACCTGGGTGCCTGCTTCGCCTTTCATCGGCAGGTTATCTACGGCATATTGCAGGTCTTCCGTGATCACGGCATATATTTCGTCTTTGGAAGCCCTTGTCTGAAACTCGTCGTTGTTGGCTTCAGACGGGTCAGGGATACGTACCAGCTTAGGCACGCCGCCAAAGGCCCTGACCAGGTTGAAGTAAAAGAAGCCGCGCAGGAAACGGGATTCCCCGATCAGCCGCCGGCGGGTTGTTTCGTCAAAAGTGCTCTGCTCCAGTATCGACAGCGCCTTATTAGCCCTTACAATACCTATATAGTGGGCTTTCCAGACCTCGTTGAAGTTGCTGTTATTGGAAGTAAAGGTCAGGTTGTCGATGTCCATGCTGTCAAAGCCGCCATCGCTGGGCGTGCTTCCTTTGTCTGCATCGTCCGATGCTATGCTGCCGAGTATCACCCAGCGAACACCAACGGTGCCCTGCAGGTACAATGCATTGTATATGCCGCCTACCAGCTTATTGGCCGCGTCAGGATCAATAAGCGCCTGCTCTTCTGTAAGCTGGCCTTGCGGCGGTACTTCCAGAAAGCTCTTTTTACAACCTGGCATGGCGGTAAGCAGTACGATCATTGTCGCCAGGCTTATTATTCTCTTAGTCATTGTTGTCGCATTTAAAGGTTGATCAATTAAAAGCCAAGATTAACACCGAAAGCAAACGTGCGGGTGCTCGGGTAGGTATTGAGCTCGATACCGCCATTCAACGGCGAGCTGCTTGTCATTTCCGGCGTAAACCCGCTGTAATGTGTAAGCGTGAACAGGTTCTGCGAGGTTATATATACCCGCAGGCTCGTGATGCCGGACCTGCCCAGCGTAGCAGCCGGCAAAGTGTACCCGACGGTCAGGTTGTTCATGCGGAAGAAATTACCGTTCTCCAGGAAATAGGTAGATGCCGGCAGACGATCGGTGCTGGCCCTGGGCACCCTATTGCTCGGGTTATTGGGCGTCCAGCGGTTGAGCGCTACCGAAGTTTCTATATTGTCCCTGGGGTCCGTACCGCGAACGGCCTTTTTACCGTTATAGATCTTGCTGCCAACCGTACCGTAGGTATTGAAGCTCAGGTCAAAGTTCTTGTAGCCTAAGTTACCGTTTACCCCATACGTGACCTTGGGCAGGTAAGAGCCGCTGTAAGCACGGTCAAAATCATTGATCACCCCGTCGGGCTTGCCATCAGGGCCGCTGATATCTTTATAGCGGATATCGCCGGGACGGGCATTAGGTTGCGCGGACGCAGCTACTTCTGCTTCTGTCTGGAAGATGCCATCCATCTGCAGCAGGTAGAAGCTGCCGATAGGATAACCATTGTCGGACCTTGTGGTAAAGAAGCCTGCTACCGACCCGTCAAAAAGGGCCTGCCCTCCGTTGAGGTTCAATATCTGGTTTTTGTTGTAAGCTATATTGCCTCCCAGCGAATAGGTCCAGTCCTTATTGATATTATCAGACCAGTTCAGGGTCAGCTCTACCCCGTTGTTCTCAAAATTGGCAGCATTGGTAATATATCTGTCATCACCCAGGATAGCCGGCAGGTTCACATAGATCAGGGCATCCTTTGTTTTCTTCCTGTAATAATCGAACTCACCGCTCAGCTTGCCGTTGAGGATTGAAAAATCAAGCCCCAGGTCAAGCTCATCAGTGATCTCCCACCTGATATTCCTGTCGTTGATATCATCAAAGGTGATCACGGAATACCGGGCTCCGTCAAAATAATAAGGCCGGGTAATATTGGCGATCGAATAATACAGGGAGGTCGGGATATTGTCATTACCTACCCTTCCCCAGCTACCTCTCAGCTTCAGGTTCCTGAATATCTTCTGATTGGCCATAAATGATTCTTCGCTGATATTCCATCCCAGGCCCACGGAAGGGAAGTAGCCCCAGCGATTGTCCTTATTGAACCGCGAAGTGCCGTCTGCACGCATCGTAGCGGTAAGCAGGTACCGGTTATCATATACATAATTGAGACGGCTGATATAAGAATTCCGGGCCCATTTATCACCGGAGTTGGTGATCACCTGCGAACCGGAAGTACCTGCATTCAGATACCATTGATCCTTGTTGGCAGGCACATCCTGCGCGCTGGCGCTCATCAGGTTCAGCTTGTATTGCTCTGCAGTGACGCCCACCAGGAAATTCACGTTGTGCTTGTCAAAGACCTTGCTGACGGTAGCAGTATTGTCCCAGATATATTTCGAGGCGTCGTTCTTGCCGATGGTGAGCCTGCTATTGCCACGCTGCTGGTTGCCGCCGGCCGTGATAAAGGTATTTGCATCGCTGAGGAACCTATAGTCGTACCCGGTAGACTTGGTGAAATCCATGTCAATGCCCATGCTGGAACGAAGGGTAAGCCAGGTAACAGGCTTTAGATCCAGGGCAAAGGTTCCCTGCAGCCGGTTGCCCAGCACGTTGTTGTATGCTTTCTCTATATCCAGCAAAGGATTACCTACGTTGCCCGCGGCAGAAGTGTTTCCATACCGGCCATCCACTTTTGCAGGAACCGTTGGCGCTGCCCGGTAGGCATTGCCAAAAGCTCCGAAATTAGCGCCGTTGAGCTCGCCCCTGGTATAGGAAACCAGCGTGCTCAGCCTCAGTGAAGAGGAAAGCCTGTAATCGTTGTTGGAGCGAAGGGTAAAGCGCCTGAACCTGTTGTTCACTTGTATGCCCTGCTCATCAAGATAGCCGGCGCTCAGGAAATAAGTGACCCTGTCACTGCCGCCCGACAGCGACAGGTTATGATTTTGCCAGAGCCCTTTGCGAAGGATAGCATCATACCAGTCGGTATTGGCGCCGGTCAGCGCAGAGGAAGGCACCAGGCTGTCGCCGCTGCCATAATAAACGCTCGCTTCGTTGAGATAACCTGCATATTGGTTCTCTCCCGCCATATTTACCAGGTTGGTAGCTTCCCTGAGGCCTACGTTGGCATCATAGGCAAACTGCATCCTGCCGCTTCTTCCTTTCTTGGTAGTAATGATCAGCACCCCGTTCGCGGCCCGCATTCCATATATTGCCGTAGCGCTGGCATCTTTCAGGATATCCATAGAAACGATATCGGCAGAGTTGATATTACGTATATCATCCGTGATCACTCCATCTACTACATATAAAGGGTTTGCGCCTCCCAGCATGGTACCTGTGCCGCGCACCCTCACCGTAGGCAGGGCATTGGGCTCGCCGGAGCTGATCACCTGCACGCCGGCCACCCGGCCCTGTACGGCCTGCGTGGCGGTCTGTACCGGCTGCTTGGCAAGGTCCGAGCCTTTTACGGAAGAGACCGAGCCTGTCAGGTCCCTTTTACGGCTGGTACCATAGCCCACTACTACCACCTGCTCCAGCTCGCGGTTGGCTGCCACCAGGGTAACGGCCACTTCCTGCCTACCGGCAAGCGCAACTTCCTGCGTATTATAGCCAACGGAAGAAATAACAAGGGTAACATTAGCATCAGGAACCGTAAGCGTAAAAGCTCCGTCGTTGTTGGTGGTAGTGCCGGTAGTGGTACCTTTCACCTGCACGGAAGCGCCTGACAATGGCACTCCGCCCTCACCGGTAACCGTACCGCGTATCACCACATCCGGCAATGGCGGAGGATTGGGGTTCTCCTTAATTACGATCAGGTTATTATCCATTTGCTGGTATAATAATCTTGTCTTTTGCAACAGCAGACCGAGCACTTCCTGCAATCCGGCATCCTTTACCGAAATGGTCACTCTTTCACGTATCCCCTGCAGCTTGTCGTTGTAGAGGAACCGGTAGCTGGTCTGTTTCTCAATGGCGCGGAGCACATCGCTGATCTCCGTCTTTTTCACGTTCAGGCTGATCTTGTCCTGGCCAAACCCATGCGCAGAAACATTCATCGTAACCAGCAGCATAAAAACGGTCGTTAGCTTCATAACAAGCAGCGTTTTTGGTGGTAACGGCTTTTTGGCAACCGTTAGAAAACATTTCATAATTTAGAATATTAGGGTTAAACAATGCAATAGTTAGGTTTTTTGCGTTTAGCCTTTCAACGGGGAATGCGCCAACATTCTCCGTTTCTTCTTTGGCTATATAGGATGAAGATTATTCAGATGACGCAACAGATATCTCATGATTATTTATTTGATAAGTGAAAGAATTCGCTTCCTTTAAGGCAAGAAATGCCTGCTCCACTGTTTCCTGGCGGAACGACCCGTTGAAATGAAGCTTCTTTACCTTCTCGTCCTTGAAGACAATGGTAATATTATACCACCGCTCCAGCTTCCGGGCCAGCTCTTCAAAGCTATCTCCGCGAAACTCGAGCCGGCTATAGAGCCAGGCAGTCTCAAACCGTTCATTGACCTTTTTAGTGCTGTCGATATAAGTAAGCGTATAGGTATTGTCAGCATTGCGGGCCGGGGAAATGCCGGCACTGGCCGCTTCTGCACGGCTGCCTGTCATGCGTTTTATGATCAGCTTTTCATTTGGCCTGAGCCGGATGGCCTTGCCGGGAACTGCCGGACGGGTCACCTGCACAGCACCATGGTAGAGCGTTGCTTCAACAGTGGCATCTTCGGGGTATGATTTTATATTGAAGCTGGTGCCCAGCACCTTTATGTCCACATCGCCCGTATGAACAATAAAAGGTTTTCCATCCTTTTTTACCACGTCGAAATAAGCTTCCCCTTCCAGCCTGACCTCGCGGGTGGGGCCGGTAAAGTCTGTAAGATATTGCAGGCTTGAGCCGCCATTGAGCCAAACCGTAGACCCGTCAGACAGGACAAAACGGGAGCGGCTGCCATTTTTTACAACCAGGGTTTCCCGGTCGGCGCTGCCCTCGCCGGAAGCAACTGCCGATGCTTTTTTACCATTGTATAAAATGCCGGTAGATATACCGATGCCCAGTACCAGCAGGAGGACGCCGATCCATACCCGCCGACGTGAAGCACGACGGGCCTGCTCGATGACGGCAAAAGGATCGTGGTAATAAATAGCTGTATCATCACCTGCTTTGCTGATTATTTTCCGGATAGCGGACCTGGCTTCTTCCTCGTCGGGGGCCTGGTGCTGCTTGTCATTCCATATTCTTGAAAGGAGATCGTATTGCTGGTGCAGGGTAGGATGATGCCGCAGCAAGGCCTGCAGCTGCAGCATTTCTTCAGCAGTGGCTTCTTTGGCAAGCGACCTGGCCATCAGCTGCCATATAAGGTCAGTCATTTCCATGCAGCAAACTCCGTTATCCAGTAAGGACAGGAAAATTCAGGTCATCTACTAAGCCGTATTTAGTTTTTTTTAACTTTTTTCTGCATGGCAGGAAAGGGAGGCAGGGGAGAAAGATCTTTACCGTCCTTATTTATCTGCAGGGCCTGGCAGATCTTTTTTACGGCAATGGCCATTTGCGTATCGATGGTATTGACGGAAATATTAAGGATTTCCGCTATCTCCTTGTATTTCAGCCCATCTTCTCTTACCAGCCGGAAGATCATCTTGCACCGGGGAGGAAGGGCTTCGATCGCTTCCTGCATCCTTGACATCATCTCGGCAGTGATCATCAGCTCGTAAGGACTGGCAGCGAACCCATCAACTGTTGTATCGAGAAAATCAAAAGGAGCTGTCAGCAGGGAAGTAGCGCGTTGCGATAATACATTGAGCGACCTGTTCTTAACGGCTACATACAGGTAGACCGTAATATTGGCAATGCCGGTGATCTGGGAGCGGTTGGCCCACAGCTTTACAAAAACATCTTCCACCAGCTCTTCCGCGATCTCCCGGGAACGAACCAGTGAAAAAGAGAACTGTATAAGCTTATTGCCAAGATGAAGATACAGTTGGGTAAAAGCATTTTCATCATCCAGGGCAATACGTGCTTGCAGCTCCTTTAACTGCAGGGCAATATGGGCATCATGTGCAGGCAATCGGGCAAGGTTGTATGTGTAAATACGACACTAAATTATAAAAAAACAATAATCAGGCTGAAAACAGACATCATCTGCCGGAGCTTTCCTGAAAAAATACAATAATACTATGCCCTCAACAAGCTTGCCAGTATCGCCCGCAGGGGTGGCAGTTTGGCCAGGAAACTGCCGGAAATTAAAGTTTTCCGGCTCTTGTTCCTTACAGTTGTTAGTTTTCGTAAATTTGTACACTTAATGATCGTGCTTATGCCGGTACTGAATGAAGAAAAATATTTCCAGGACGCTATTGACCAGGAGATAAAGATCGAGCCCCGCGACTGGATGCCGGAGGCTTACCGCAAAACGCTGGTGCGCCAGATCAGCCAGCATGCCCATAGCGAGATCGTTGGCATGCTGCCTGAAGGAGCCTGGATCACCCGTGCTCCTTCCCTGAAGCGGAAAGTGATCCTGCTTGCAAAAGTGCAGGATGAAGCAGGTCATGGGCTTTACCTTTATTCTGCCGCTGAAACCCTGGGCACTTCAAGGGAGCAGATGATCAACGACCTCCACAGCGGTAAGGCCAAGTACTCCTCTATCTTTAACTATCCTACCCTTAGCTGGGCAGATATCGGGGCTATCGGCTGGCTGGTAGACGGTGCAGCCATACTCAACCAGGTAATGCTTTGCCGCACCTCCTATGGTCCCTATGCCAGGGCCATGGTCCGCATCTGCAAGGAAGAAAGCTTTCACCAGCGCCAGGGATTTGAGATATTGCTTACGCTGGCCAATGGCACGGAAGAGCAGAAAGCCATGTGCCAGGAGGCTATCAACCGCTGGTGGTGGCCCTCGCTGATGATGTTTGGCCCCAAAGACAGTGAAAGCACTAACAGCGACCAAAGCATGAAATGGAAGATCAAGCGTAAAACCAATGACGAGCTGCGGCAGAATTTCGTAGACATGTGCGCCGAGCAGGTAAAGGTGCTGAACATGACCCTTCCCGACCCTGCGCTGCGCTGGAATGAATCGCGCCAGCATTACGACTTCGGGGAAATAGACTGGAATGAGTTCTGGAACGTAGTGAAAGGGAACGGCCCCTGCAATAAGGAAAGGCTGGAAGCCCGCAGGAATGCCTGGGAAGAAGGCCGGTGGGTAAGGGAAGCGGCTACCGCTTATGCCGCCAAAAGAAAAAACAGGCAAGCCGGCATGGCTGCCTGATATATAGCAACATCATATTATGTGCAATGAATAGCCAGATCAGGAAATTCTATTACGGTGATATACCGGAAGAAAAAGGAGGACAGGTTGCTGTTACAGAGGATATACCTCAAAGCGACTGGCCTTTGTGGGAAATATTTATCCGGAGCAAGCAGGGGCTGGATCACAAGCATGTCGGCAGCCTGCATGCCGCCGATGCGCAAATGGCTATTGAAAACGCAAGGGATGTGTACACCCGCCGTATGGAAGGAGTAAGCATCTGGGTGGTTGAAAGCAAGTATATCCATGCCAGCGATCCCGACGAAGCAGACAGCCTTTACGAGCCGGCAGCAGACAAGATCTACCGGCATCCTACTTTTTACAACCTGCCCGACGAAGTAAATCATATGTAATAAACAAGGGGCCCGGGAAAGAATTCCCAGGCCCGATCGTCTTCGTTCTGCAATCACAACATTAAAAGAAAAAAGTTTACCATAAGCAGATAGCCTGAACAGCCCGGTCAGGATATATCTTCAGGACCGTGGTCATTTTATCATCTCTAATAAAAACAAAAATTAAATAGTCCGGCAGGGAATGATTGCCGGGAACCGACAGGCTTCTTTTCTCATGTGCAAACGATTTTGGTGTGTGACTTTGGTCTGATGAATATAATTATTAAAAACATAATAAATGCCAAACCGTAAATAATTAATGCCGCCGTTCGGGACTGCCCCCCGCTCACCGATGCTTAGCCCATGATCTTAAATAGGTTGCGACGTTATTTTATCCCCAAGCCGGTTAAATTTCTAATCACTTTCTAATATGTCTTTATCCCAGGGAACCTTCTGCCCAAGCCTTCCCCAGGCAGATTTGCCCCTGCCAGCTGCTAAAAAGTTACCTTTACATGAAATCTTGCCGTCATGACTGATCCCCTGTTTCACCTGACCCTGCACCTGGCCGATAATGCCCTTATCCTTGGGCATCGCAACAGCGAATGGTGCGGTCATGGCCCGGTACTGGAGCAGGATCTTGCTATTACCAATATTTCCCTGGACCTCATCGGCCAGGCCCGCAATTTCTACCAGTACGCGGCTTTGCTTTCAGGCAATGGGGCTACGGAAGACAGCCTGGCCTATCTCCGCAACCCGGAAGAGTTCCGCAATATCATACTGGCAGAGCTGCCCCGGGGAGATTGGGCCGTTACTATCCTGCGGCAGTTTTTTTTCAGCAACTACCAGTCGCTGCTGTACCAGTCACTCCAGCATAGCCATGATGCACAGCTGGCGGCCATTGCCGCCAAAGCCGTCAGGGAGGTGGCCTATCACCTGCGCTGGAGCAGTGAATGGGTGATAAGGCTGGGCGACGGGACCGAAGAAAGCCACCAGCGGCTGCAAAAAGCCCTTGTTTACCTATGGCCATACACAGGCGCTTTTTTTCTGCCTGCCGATTTCGAGTCTGCTACGGTCGGCGCAGGCATCGGCGTAGATGTTACCAGCCTGCGGGAACCCTGGCTGCAAAAGACCGGTGAAATATTTTCTGAAGCAGGACTTTCCCTGCCAGCGCTGAAAGAAATAACTGTCACCGGCAAGGAAGGCTCGCATGAACCATACCTTACCGAGCTGCTTGGCGAAATGCAATATTTACAACGTACCTACCCTGACGCTACTTGGTAATGACCGGCGCAACCGATATATCTGTCTATAAAATATGGTCAGTGCTCGATACCGTTACTGATCCGGAGATCCCTGTGCTGTCTGTAACAGACCTTGGCATTATCCGCGATGTGGCAGTATCCGCAGAAGAGGTGGAGATAACCATCACTCCTACCTACAGCGGCTGCCCGGCGATGGATGTCATTGCCATCAGCATCAGGATGGCCCTGGCAGAAAACGGCTTTAGCAACGTAAAGATCAGGCAGGTGCTCGCCCCGGCCTGGACCACGGACTGGATGACGGAAGAGGGAAAGCGCAAGCTGAAGGAATATGGTATTGCCCCGCCGGCCTACAAGCAGCAGTTTTGCGCCGATGGGCTATTCGCCGCCGACGAAGCCGTGCAATGCCCGCTATGCCATTCCTGGCACACCCACAAGATAAGCGGGTTTGGCAGCACGGCCTGCAAAGCATTATACCAGTGCGATAATTGCAAAGAACCTTTTGATTATTTTAAATGCCACTGACCTGCTGTACCGGGCAGTTGCTTCTAAACCAAGACCCTTATGCCGTTTATTCTTTTTGAAGTAAAGGATGCCATCGCATCCATTACGTTGAACCGCCCCGACAAGCTCAACAGCTTTAATCGTGATATGGCGCTGTTGCTGCAGGAAAAGCTGGACGAGTGCCGGTCAGACGATATCCGTTGCGTATATATTACCGGGGCGGGAAAGGCCTTCAGCGCTGGCCAGGATCTTGCTGAAGTAACGGATCCCGGCGGCCCTGGCATGAACCAGATATTGTCGGAGCATTATAATCCCGTGATCCGCAGGATCACGATGCTGGAAAAGCCGGTGATCGCTGCCGTGAACGGCGTGGCAGCCGGCGCAGGGGCCAATATAGCGCTTGCCTGCGATGTGGTGGTGGCCGCTGCCTCTGCTTCATTCATACAGGCTTTCTCCAAAATAGGGCTAATCCCTGACAGCGGCGGCACTCATACCCTTCCACGTCTTATCGGCCGGCAGAAAGCCAGCGCCCTTATGATGCTTGGAGCAAAGGTAACGGCAGCAGAAGCCGAACGGATAGGAATGATCTATGCCGTTTACCCGGATAACGAATTTGCCAGCACAGCACGGTCACTGGCCTTACAGCTCGCCATGCTGCCGACAAAAGGCCTGGCCCTTACCAAGCAAGCCCTGCAGCTTTCAGACAACCATACGCTGGAGCAGCAGCTGGAAACCGAAGACCAGCTGCAGCAGCAGGCGGCTGCTACGGCCGATTATGCAGAAGGGGTAGCTGCATTCCTGGCAAAGAGACCCGCGGTGTTCAATGGCCATTGATATTCTTTTTTATCAGCCCTTACAAAAATATTCCCCATGTCTGCAGAAAAAGACCAGGCCGCCGCCGAAGTGGTGGCCCATATGATGAAAAACGATCTCTTCTCCCAATGGCTTGGCATAGAGGTGCTGGCCATAAAAGAAGGGTATAGCCGGGTAAGAATGAAAGTGCGCCCTGAAATGATCAATGGCTTTGGCATTGTGCACGGCGGTATTGCCTTTTCGCTGGCAGACAGCGCTTTTGCTTTTGCCTGCAACAACAGGAATGTATTATCCGTAGCGCTGGATACCTCTATCAATTTTACCAGGCCTGTGCAGGTAGGCGATGAGCTCACGGCCGAGGCCCTCGAGATACACCATGGCAGAAGCACAGGGCTTTATCATATTACGGTTTCCAACCAGCATGCCCATGTGGTAGCCGTATTCAAGGGTACCTGCTTCAGGACCAATAAACCACTGATAAAAGCCGGGTGATCTCATTTTAGGTTCCGGGCAAATTCCCTGGTTCGCTGAACCAGGCCGCCGCTTTCTGCTGAAGCAGCGATGCTGCCTGCCTGATAGCCTGCTGCTTGTTGTGCAGGCCTTCATCGATAGCTACCACATCGCTGAGCCCTATGGCAAGGCTTTGCGACCTGCCAAGCGCCTGGCGCCCGCAGAAAGCGATGCACGGAATGCCGTGCTGTGCAGCTAATCTTGCCATGCTGCCTACCACTTTCCCTTCGCTGCTCTGCTCATCTATCTTTCCTTCTCCCGTTATCAGCAGGCTGGCTGACGGCAGGTATTCCAGCATGCCGCTGGCCTTTACCACCAGCTCGATCCCTTTTACAAGATGGGCGTCGAAATAGCTCAGCAGCGAGGCAGCCACACCCCCGGCAGCACCGGTACCCGGAACCTCGGCGATATCCTTTCCTGTTGCAGCCTGCAATACAAAGGCCCAGTTCCGGAGCCCTTGATCAAGCGCTTCTGCCATGGCCGGGTCAGCTCCTTTCTGCGGCGCATAGATATATGCCGCGCCGTTTTCACCATATAATATATTCTCCACGTCGCAGGCCACATCAAACCTGGCCGAAGGCAGGCTTGCCGGCGGTTCAATGTGATGTATCTGCAAAAGGTTATTTCCTTCGGGAGAAAGAGAAGCTCCATGCCGGTCGTATAATTTAAAGCCTAACGCCGTCAGTATGCCTGCCCCTCCATCGTTGGTAGCGCTTCCACCCAACCCCAGGATTATCTGTCTGGCGCCTCTTGCCAGCGCATCTCTTATCAGCAGGCCGGTGCCATAAGAGCTGGTCTGCCCGGGATCTCTTTCTTCCGCGCTTAGCAGCGCCATGCCGCTGGCCACGGCCATCTCGATAATAGCTACCTGGTCTTTTTCCTGCCATTGGTACGAGGCCTGCAGCGGTCTCCCGAGAGGATCGGCTGCCTGGCAGCTTACAGTATGGGTATGCAGGTACCGCTGCAGCACTGCAGCGAAGCCGTCACCGCCATCTGCCATCGGGAAAGAGATCGTTCCCACGCCCGGGGCTGCCTGGTGTATGCCTGCGCTGATAGCCTGGCAAACTTCCAGGCTGCTGAGGCTTTCCTTGAACTTGTCAGGGGCAATGATCACTCTCATACTGGCAAGGTACAAAGATGCTGTCGCAATCCTCTTCAGGCCGCATGCCTGCATGTACAAAAAGATCCCGAGTTTTGTACAATACCCAAGCCCGTTAGCCATGATATATTCCTTCAATGATATGATCCCTGTAGTGCATCCCTCTTCTTTCGTGCATCCCCAGGCTGCCGTAACCGGTAACGTGATCATCGGGAAGAAATGCTATATCGGCCCCGGAGCTGCCATCCGCGGTGATTGGGGAAAGATCATTATCGAAGACGGGTGCAATGTGCAGGAAAACTGCACAGTGCATATGTTCCCCGGAGTTACGGTCTGGCTCGGGAAAGGAGCTCATATCGGGCATGGCGCGGTGATACATGGGGCTACCATCGGCAGGCATTGCCTGGTGGGCATGAACGCAGTGATCATGGACAATGTGGTGCTGGGCGATGAATGTATCGTTGGGGCGCTGTCCTTTATTAAAGCGGGAGAGCAATTTGAAAGAAGAAGCCTGATCGTAGGCAATCCCGGCAGGCATATAAAGAAGGTAAGCAATGAAATGATGCAATGGAAGAAAGAAGGCACCCGCTTGTACCAGCAGCTTCCCGCCGATTGCTTTAAAAGCCTAAAGCCTTGTGAACCATTGCCAAACGAGATCTCCAAGACAGGCGCCGGGAAAAAGATATATAAGCCCTGGAAATAAGGGAGCAACATTCCTGAAAATTAATATATACAACATTTGCAACTTTCGAAATAAGCTGCTATATTTGTTACCTCTTTATTCAATTCCTCTCCAAAGACCATATCCGGAACTTATTCCATCCAGCACATTCCTCAAAGACCTTATCAAAACTCCATCCTGTAAATTGCCTCCCCAGATCCCGAAAGCCTCTTTGGTTTGATTTCGCGTATAATATTGAACCTTGGAAAAGTGATAACTTCTATGCAAAAACAGGAAGGGATGACAGGAACCCGCATTGCCGACCTGCATCCATTCGTTTCCGTATCATACAAGGCAGCGTTGATATGACCGATGATATTTATTGACCGTCACATCGTTGAAGCCAGGTGTAACTGATAGAAAAAGCATCAGAAGAAGAAAAAGAAAGCTCAGAAGATCCTGAAAAGTGAATGCTCAGGGTTTTTATACCTGGCCCCTCTGGCCCTTAGCGGAGGGGTTTTTTAAAGAATTTGACCCGGAAAAGAACGGTACAAAATTTCTTTCGAATATTTAGGCGATCAGGTTTGTTGTATATACCTTTACCGCCCCTTCCTAAGATCCAACTGGCAAAAACCAACCAGTCACACTACCAATAGCTCTAAGTTAACCCCTTCTTGTCCTTATATCCTTTCGATTCTCCTCCCTGTACGTTTCCCTTGGAAGCTGCGATTTAATTCGCAACACCTATTGTTTACTGTATAAAAACTTATGAGCATGAAAAAATTCTCCTTATTATTCAAAGGAACAGTGTTTCTGGTCCTTTCCCTTTTCCTGCTGGCCAGCCAGCTTTCAGCGCAGAGCGTATCTGCCAACCTGCCTTACGTGGTGCGCCCTATCGCTCCCAACACCATTTCGGTAAACCTGACACGCGGCTCTTCCGGCTGGGGCTCCAGCGGCACTTATACCTGGTCTGTATCACCTTCTACAGGCGTGACCATCGGCTCCTATTCACAAACTGGAACTTCTGCTGCTAATGTAACGGTTACATTCTCTGCCGCAGCTTCAGGCAACTATACGTTCACCCTTACAAGAGGCAGCCGGACAGCATCAGTAACCGTTACCGTGGGCAACATCACCGCTTCTTCTGCCAACGGCGACCAGATATCTGTATATTCCGTGACCAACGGCACTTACAATGCCGGCGGAGACCTGTTCTCCCCTACGGTTTCCACTGCTGCCATAGGCATTTCTCCCAGCGGTCACCACTATTACCTGCCCAATACTTATTTTGGCAACAACGGCGCCGTAACAATATATGCCGCCAACCCTGATGGTACCGGTAACCGCGCTATCGCTTCCCTCGACCTGAACGGGACCAGCAACAATGATCTCGGCTTTGTACGCCTGGCTGTCGATGCCACCGGTGTGGGCTGGATCTTAGCCGGCGACAACAGCACGCTGTACCTTGCCCGCTTTGCTACAAACGGCACCAGCAATACCACCATCACTATAGTGGACAACAGCGTGACCCTCGTAAATGGCACCGCTTCCACATTCTTTAACGGTGATATCTGCTTCTCAGGCAACGGCACCATGTATGCCCTGGCCAACAGCAGCACCGGCGGCGTTACCCAGATATTCATCGGTACTCCCAACGGCTCCAACACCACCCTTACCAAAAAATGGGACCTTGTTGACCAGAACGGCAACCCATTTACCGGCTCTGTAAACGGTGTGGCCTTTGATATCCTCGGATCACTGTATATCTCTACCAGCCTCGGGCTTTACTATATCAACCAGAACACGGTCAACACCGCTACAGGCACAGTACAATGCTCGCTGGTACGGTCAGTGCTCGGCCTGACAGACCTGGGCAGCAACGTGTACCCGCAGCAAACAACCCTGCCTGTTCAGCTGCTCAGCTTTACCGGCACTTACCGCAACCAGGTTACCACGCTTAACTGGGCAACCGCTTCAGAGCTTAACTTTTCACACTTTGAGATAGAGCGCAGCACTGACGGCATCAGCTTCCAGGCTATCGGAACCAAGCAAGCAAGCGGCAACAATGGAGATAGCCGCCAGTATGGCTTTACAGATGACCTTTCTGCTGTCAACGGCACATCCTTCTCTTATCGGCTTAAGGCTGTAGACAGGGATGGCAATTTCAAATACAGCAATGTCATCACGGTACGTAAAGAAACAAGGAATATCTCCGGTATCGTTCTTAATCCTTCTCCTGTAACGAACGGAACCGGCACGGTGCGCTTCACGGCCGTTCGCAGCGGCGTGGCCGATCTGAAAGTAGTTGACCTGACCGGGCGGGTATTGCTGCAGCAGAAAGAAAAGATATACGAAGGAAACAATAGCATCAGCATCAATAATCTCAGCCGCCTGCAGCCGGGCAACTATGTGCTGCAACTGGTAGGCGATGAGCAGCAAGCCTCGGTGAAATTCAATGTAATACGCTGATAAACCAAGCACATTTAAAAAAAAGCCCGCCTTTCCGGCGGGTTTTTTTATAGCAGCAGTCCTAAAAATTTTCGGGTGGCCGGGGAATATTCGTAATTTAATGGTTGAACCTTCAGCACAAAAACCAAATCTCAGCTCATGAAAAAAAATCTACTCCGATCCTACTTCCTTGCAGGAAGCTTTTTGATGGCATCGCTGGGATATGCCCAGTCCGATCGTTTTGCCTACGCAGTTACTGATGTGGCAAAAGAAGGGTTTAACTGGAGCGTGATCCGGCGCATCGATCTTCAGAACAACACGTACAGCGAAGTGCTTTTCAATGGCGCTGATATGAACCAGGCCCTTTATGATGCTACCAGCAAAAAGCAGCTGGCGCCGCTGACAGACGCTCTTTACGGGAAACTGGCCAATGCAGCATTCGGCACAGGGGTAGCAGCCCTGGCTTATGACAAAAAGAATAACCGGCTTTGGTACACTCCCATGTTCATTGACCAGCTCAGGTTCATAGATCTTAAGACCATGCAGGTATCGGTGCTGAACGGCAATTTTGCCGGCACCGGGGCCAAGGCCTCCGATCAAAGCAATATCCTTACACGAATGGTCATCGGCAACGACGGCAACGGGTATGCGCTCAGCAACGACGGTAAGACCTTTCTTCGTTTCACAGCAGGTAAAAAAGGCATCAGCGTTACCAATCTCGGGTCGCTGGTAGATGCGCCGGAAAATAAGGACGTATCCATCTATAATTCCTGCACCAGCTATGGCGGCGATATCGTAGCAGATGACAACAATAACCTGTATATATTTTCGGCCCGTAACCATGTTTTCTCCGTTAACATCGAAACCAAAGTTGCCACCCACCTCGGTATGGTTACCGGCTTACCGGCCGGCTTTAGCATGAATGGTGCGGCCGTCACTCCTGAAAACAAGATACTTCTGACAAGTGCCACTGATAACAGCGGCCTGTACCTATTGGATATAAGCACGCTGGTGGCCACGCAGGCGCCTGCAGCTGCCACGCCCTGGCGCACTTCGGATCTTGCCAACGGCAATATCCTTCGCTCCGGCAAAAAGGACTTTGATAATGCTCCCGATCTTTTCGTAAAGCAAAAGCCCGTAAATGACGCCGGCCTGGTGGATATCTATCCCAACCCTGTAACTACCGACAGGCAGTTTGCGCTTCAATTCAAAAAAACAGAGGCAGGCAGCTATACCGTGCAGGTAATAGATGCCAATGGCAGGCAGCTGGTACAGCAGGTGATCCGTGTGAGCGGCAAGGGACAAACAGAAAACCTGCGCCTGCCGGCTATCACTACCAGCGGCATCTACCTTGTTAAGGTTACCGACCAGTCGAAGAAAGTAATATTTACAGATAAGCTGATGGTGCAATAACCAGCATATATTGCACTATGACAAACCGGCCCCGTAAGGCCGGTTTTTTACATCTATAGGCTTTATGTACATCAGGGAAAACCCGGATTTTTGATCCTGATCAAGGTATCAAAAAAATTTAACTGTACCTTTTCGCTACCATTAGCCACCATATATTTCCAGGTTTATATCTTTTCGTCCTGCTTACAGAATGGGCCCTGGTGATCAGCATCATGTCTCATTTCAGAACTTATCAACCGCTTAGGGATTATCAATTTATCTATATATGACGCCAGGCGATTTTACTATCCGGTTCAGTCTTCCTTTAGATGACAGTGCGCTTTCTGCCAATATCTCGGCCAGAGCTGAAATAAGCCCCTGCCGCTCCTTCTACCTGGTGCATTCTTTCCGCAACAGCAATACCAATAACCCTGTTCATTTAGAAAGCCTTTCTGTCAAAAAAATAACCAGGGGCAATAAATCCTACTGGATCCACACGGATTCCGAGCTGCCTTCGGCGCTCAGCATGGCTATCGGCTCCAGCATTGAAGCCGTAATGGCAGGCAATAATATGGACGCTTAGCCGGCACTTATAAACCGGTAAAAGGAAGAGCCGTTGTAGCAATACAACGGCTCTTCCTTTGGTTCTGGGTTATTATATTATTCCTGAAAATTCTTGATCTTGTTGTACAGGGTCTTCCGGTCGATATTCAGCATCTCAGCTGCTTTTTTCTTGTTGAAATTCACCTGCTGCAGCACGGCCATGATGGTTTCATATTCTGCGCGGCCCGCCGCATCTTTGAGGTCAAGCTCTTTTTTCGGAGCAGGAGATGCCGCAGCAAAGGAGGCGGGTTTAGCTTCTGCCGTCCTGGAACCAAGCGGGTCACTGCTTGCATTGGTTATTTCCCAGGGTAAGGTTTCCAGCTTGATAAGCTGGCCCGGTTGGGTAAGAAGTACGGCCCTCCTCACCACGTTCCTGAACTCGCGCAGGTTGCCAGGCCAGGGATACTGCAAAAAGGCCTGCAGCACATTATCCTCAAAGCCTGCTACTTCTTTAGCCAGCTCATGATTGGTCTTTTCAAGAAAGAAATTGGCAAAGGACAGGATATCTTCTTTCCGGCTTCTCAGCGGAGGCAGGTTGATAGAAAATTCATTGAAGCGATGGTAAAGGTCTTCGCGGAACTTTCCTTTGCGGTAGGCTTCCTGGAGGTTCTCGTTCGAGGCTACGATGATCCTTACGTCTACATTGGTTTCCTTGTTGCCGCCTACGCGCTTGAACTTTCTTTCCTGTATCACCCGAAGCAGGGTAGCCTGCACATCGAGCGAGAGGTTGCCTACCTCATCGAGGAAAAGCGTTCCGCCGTCTGCCAGCTCAAAATGCCCTTCCTTATCCTGAAGCGCCCCGGTAAATGCTCCTTTCACGTGACCGAACAGCTCGCTGCCGGCCAGCTCCTTGGAAAGGGTTCCGCAGTCCATAGCTATAAAAGGCTTGTTCTTACGGTTGCTTAGGTTATGGATCGTTTTGGCGATCACTTCCTTACCGGTACCGCTCTCACCATATAATATAATGCTGTAGTTGGTGCCGGCCACTATATTGATCTGCTCATAGAGAGCTTTGGTAGCAGGAGCCTTACCGATCATAAACTCATCCTGGCCGTATTCACTTTTGGCTTTGGCAGACCTGGATTTTTCAGCTTCGCCGGAGGCAGTGGCAATACCGGTATGCGCCGGCTGCTGTATGGCCTTATTAAGCACGCTCAGCACCTCATCGGGGATCAGCGGCTTCGCGATATAATCAAAAGCTCCCATCTTGATCACTTCCACCGCTGTTTTGATATCCGAATAGCCGGTGATCATGAGGATCTTTACCCCGGGATTTTCTTTTCGAAGCGCCTTGAGCACGTCGATGCCTTCCATGTCCCCGAGCCGATAATCACAGATAACGATATCATACCTGTCTTCCGTAAATTTTGCAATGCCTTTTGCTCCTGAGTGAGCCATCCCCACCTCGTAGCCGTTCCTCGTAAGAAACCTGCCAAGCAGGGTGCACAGATCCATATCATCGTCAATTATGAGGATTTTTTTGCTCATACAAGCCTTGATTAGTTGTTTATGAAGTTAGTGATTTTATGGCTGTTTACGCTGCATATAAGCGTAAATCATGCCGGACTCGGTTCATTTTATAATTCTTTCAATTTCAAATACGTATTTGGCAATAAAATTGACGATCTCATCAGGAAATTATTTTTTTATGTGGGAAGGATTATGTGTGTCCTCCGAATCAGGTTTGCCAACAACAATGGGAGACTTAACTACAAACAGGCCCAGGGCCCTCATTATAGATGATGAGGTAGATATCTGCTACCTGCTAAAAAGCGTTCTGCGCTTCAATAATATCGAGGCTGATTATGTAACAAGCCTGGCCGAAGCGCAGAAAGCGCTCCAGGAAAGCGTTTCGCCTCCTTTTATCTTTCTGGACAACCATTTGTCAGACGGGCTTGGCATTGACTATATCCGGCAGATAAAAGAGCAGCACCCGGCCTCCAAGATCATCATGATCACGGCGCATGATACGGCTTCAGACAGGGAAAAAGCCTACCAGGAAGGAGTCGATTTTTTTATCGGGAAGCCTTTTACAAAAGATACCATTCTTCAGACCATCGAAAAAATTTCTGCCTGATCATTTTTAGCGGGGGAAATATTTCTACACTTTGCCGCCTGCGTCGCTTTCCTGCTCCTGCTGCAGGCTAAGCGAAATAATAAAGGTAGTGCCCATGCCTACTTTGCTTCTCACGCTGATGGTTCCCTTATGGTTAAGTATGATGTTCTGCGAGTTCGTCAGCCCCAGGCCATTTCCTTTGGCCTTTTTGGTAAAATAAGGCTCATATAGCTTGCGGATCGTTTCTTCATCTATGCCGGTGCCATTGTCCTTGAACTCGACCACGCAGCGGGAATCCTGCCTGCGGGTACGCACCTCGAGAACGCCCTCCCCTTTTTCCATTGCCTCTATGGCATTGACCACGATATTCAGGAAGGCCAGCTTGATCTTTTCCTTGTCTATCCTGATCTCGCAGGGGGTTTTCTCATACACCTTCACCACTTTGACCTGGTTCAGCTCTATACGGTCTGCGGCCATTTCAAGGGTTTCATCCACTATCTCATTAATGGTGGTGTCGCTGTATTCCAGCTGGGCAAACCGGGTAGAATTAAGCAGGTCCGATACCAGCTGGTTGATACGCGTAGCATTCCGGCTGATCATATCATGCAGCAGCTCTGCTTCGGCATGCCCGCCGGTGATCTCTTTCAGCTGCTCTGATGCCAGGGAGATATTTGTCAGGGGATTTCTTACTTCATGAGCGATAGTGCGGGCAATACGGCCCGTAGCGGTAAACTTCTCGAGGCTCTTCAGCTCTTCCAGCTCGCGGTTCACGCGATCCAGCTCATTCACCCGTTGCTCCAGCTGCAGGCTATAAAGACGGGAATCCCTGTCTGCATTTTCACGCGCCCTGTTTTCCCTGTTATAGATCATTACTGAATAAAGAATGGTAACCAAAGCGATGACCAGCGAAGAAACAGTAATGATCCAGGTGCTGCTGAAAAAGCCCCGGAGCTTTGCATCCCTTTCTCCCCTCAGGCTTTGCTCATTTATTTGCATCTGGCCGATCAGCAGCCGAATGCTATCGGTGCGCCGCTTATTTTCTCCCCGGTGAGCTATCATTTCCTCGCTCACGTTAAAACCATTTTTCTTAAAGTCATCGATGGCCCACGCCAGGTAGTTGAGCCTGGCCCGCAAAAGATCACCCAGCAGCACCAGCTTGGGCGCATACTGGGGATTATCGGCGGTACGAACCGTTAGCGAATCGAACAGGGGCATCACCTTTACCGAACCTGTCAGGTAAGGCTTCAAAAAGCCGCTGTCTTTAGTAAGCACATACCCTCTCACGCCTGTCTCGGCATCTATGATCTCCGATTTGATGGATTCCAGGTTGCTTACCACATCATATGAATGCGTGATGCTGTCCGTTTCGCTTGCCAGCTTACGGATGATCAGGAAAATTAAGGTGTAAGAAATAAGGAGCAGTAAAAAGGCGATAAGGTAGCTCCACCTGATCTTCAGTTTTGTTAATGGCATATAAGCTGCAAATTAAAGGCTAACGCACAAACCCGTCAGCCATAAATATACATTTTTCATGCAGATATTTATTGCGTAAAACAAAACGGATCAGGCTGCCTGGCCGGCGCTGGCTGTTCTGGGACAAAGGATCAGGGCCTGGATAGCCAGGATAATAGATACTATCAGGAAAATATGACCTGACATTCCCATATGATACATAAAGGAGCACACAACCCAGGCAACCAGGAAGGCTAAGGAGGATATATAAAGAAGTGTTTTCATTTCAGGTTATTTTAGCGTTTCTGTTCTTCTTTTAAATGAAAAAATAATGCCACCCGATGCCAGGGAGGGCTTTATTTTTTACCGGGCAGCATAATCCACATAATAGCCATGAATGGCATCATTTTAGACCTGATTTTTCCACAAACAGCATCGGTTAATTTATCCACTATTACATGAATCTTCGTTCCGGGGCTCCTTACTGGCTTTTACGACATGGGCTCATCAGCAATTACCCTTCGCTCCAGCAAAATATCAATACCGATATCGTTATCATGGGCGCCGGCATCAGCGGCGCCCTGGTTGCCTGGGAATGCTGCCAGGCAGGGCTGCAGGTCGCAGTGGTAGATCGCCGGCATGCCGGTACCGGCAGCACGTCGGCCAGCACGGCCCTGCTGCAATACGAGATCGACACGCCCCTGCATAAGCTGGTGCATCTGGTAGGTAAAAAGCATGCAACGAAAAGCTACCTGCTTTGCCGCGATGCCATTTACCGGCTGCAGGATATATGCCGGCAGCTGCCCGATACCGGTCTTTTTGCGCCCAAGCCCAGCTTGCAATATGCCTCGTATAAAAAGCATGTCAGCGATCTGCGTGAAGAATACAGGCTTCGCAAAGAGGCAGGGATAGAGCTGCAATGGCTGGAGGAAGAGGATATCAGCGCCCGGTTCGGCTTTACCAGGCCCGCCGGCCTGCTGTCGAGGGACGGCGCAGAGGCCGATGCCTACCGCATTACCCATAATGTGCTGAAAGCTTGTTGCCAGAAAGGCCTGCAGGTGTATGATAATACCGAGATCACCCGTATACAGCACAGGAAAAGAAGCGTATGCCTTGAAACCGGTAACGGCTATAAGATAAGCGCCCGAAAGCTGGTTATTGCCTGCGGCTACGAGTCGCAGCAATACATACCACGTAAAGTGCAGGAGCTGCATTCTACGTATGCAATTGCCAGCGAGCCATTTGCGCAAAAAGATTTCTGGTACAGGAACGCCCTTATCTGGGAAACAGCTACGCCTTACCTGTACCTGCGCACTACCAGCGATAACCGGATCATTATCGGGGGCCGGGATATAGAATTCACCAATCCTTTGAAACGCGACAGGATGCTCAGCGCCAAAAGCCGGGAGCTGGAAAAAGCAGCTAAAAAGCTTTTTCCTTCCATACCTTTTAAAACAGATTTTGCCTGGGCGGGAAATTTTGCAGGCACCAAGGACGGCCTGCCTTATATCGGCACCATTCCCCAGCGGCCCCATACCTGGTTTTCGCTGGGCTTTGGGGGCAATGGCATAACCTTCAGTATCATCGGGGCTGCCATTATCAGGGATGCCCTGCTGGGAAAGAAGAACAGGGATGCGGAGATCTTCTCTTTTGACCGTTAAGAAGCCATGCTGATGTCATCGGGGATAAGGCCTTCATAAACGTATTTCTCCTGGAGCCATGAGACATTGCCGCGGGAGCGGCGGATAAACCAGCAGGCCTTGAGTATGGATATGCTGATCATGTGGGCATCTTTTTTCTCACCGCCTTCTACCTTCCCGGTGATATAAAGGTAGTTGTCGTCATCCTTCTGCACCAGGTTCACATATTTGTTGGTCATCTCCGCTTCCGGTATATCGCCGTCTACCACGCACTGCAAACAGCCATCCTTTCCGGTATTGATCTTTACCTGCCATGACTCTTTTTTTTCTTCATCCCGGCACCGGAGAATGCCGAACTGGATGCTGCCGACTTTTTTTCTTATATAGGTTAACGCTTTGCTCATAACAAGGGATTTAGAAGATCAGGAATGATTGGCCGGTTGCAGCCGGGCTAACACAGGTTTTTCATGCCGGGTAAATCCAACATGACGCAAAAGCCACCGGTAGCCTTTTTCAAGGCTTGTTTCCCAGGCCTTTTTCTTTTTCTCCCGCATATCCGTATAGGTTGCGTTCATCATATTCATACGGATAAGCAAGGGCTTATGCAGGTCAGTGCCCGGGTCATCCTGGGCCACGATCTCTGCCCGGCCGCTTACTTCCAGGTGATAAAAAGATCCTTTGCGGAAAAAACGGAGACGGGCCGGAAATGCCTGCGGGCATTCATGTAAAGGATAGGCCGGCCTGTCGCACAGGAACCAGATATTTCCCTCGTCATCTACATTGATGGCGGTTACAATGCTGTTGGGCAGGTGGATCAGCTCATCACAGAGGCTGTACATGATCGCGCTGCGGATCTCGTAGATCTTTTCGCGGATAAACTGCAGGTTCGTATCGGTCATAGAGGTGTTTTTATATTTAGTAGAAAAACAAATGTAATACCAAGCATACCGCACGTTTAAGATGAGCAAAATAGCCATGGTTCTGCGCAACAATTTCCCCAAAAGCATCTCTTTCCGCCAAAACACCGGCCAATAAAGCTGGCATTCCGTTTTCTCTTAAGGTAGAAACGGATTAAATGACCGAACCGATTTCGCTAACGCACCGAAAACACCGTGCTATAGACCGTGATTACCAGCAGGCAGCCAGGGCGGCTCACCTCAGTTACGTATCTGACCGGCTCGCCGGCATCACCCGGCATAAAAGAGGCACCGGGTTTTATTACCAGTACCACGGAAAACACCTAACCGACAAAGCTCAGCTTAAACGCATCCGGGCATTGGCCATACCTCCTTCATGGAAGGATGTATGGATCTGCGCCGATCCCTGCGGGCATATACAGGCTACAGGTACCGATCTCAACGGGCGAAAGCAGTATCGCTACCATCCCGACTGGAACGCCCTTCGGAACGAGACCAAGTTTCACCGCCTCCTTGAATTTGGCCGGTCCCTGCCGCGGCTCCGCGAAACCACGCAAAAAGACATAATGAGCCAGGGGCTGAGCGCAGCGAAAGTGATGGCTACCGTCATCGAGCTGATGCAGCAAACCTATATCCGTATCGGCAATAATGGCTATGAGAAGCTATACGGGTCTTATGGCCTTACCACCATGAAGGACAAGCATGTGAATATCATGCAGGAAAAAATAAGCTTTTCATTTACCGGCAAAAAGGGGATAAGCCATTCCATCACTATCCGCAATAAGCGGCTGGCCAGGGTGGTGAAAGCCTGCCGCGACGTGCCTGGCAAAGAGCTGTTCCAGTATTACGATCAGGCCGGGGAAAAAAGACCGGTCGACTCCGGCATGATCAACCATTACATCAAGGAAGCAACCGGGGGAGATTTCAGCGCCAAGGATTTCCGCACCTGGGCAGGCTCCCTGCAGGCGCTGGAAAATTTCCGGCTCCTGGAATGCACGGAAGATGCCGGCACCCGGCAGAAAAATATTGTAGCCACGCTCGATAAGGTCAGCGAGAAATTGGGTAATACGCGCAACATCTGCCGGAAATATTATGTACACCCTGGGCTCATTGAGCTGTATAAGGAAAATAAACTCACTGCCTGCCTGAAAAAAATACCGGCCAGGTCTAAAGTAAAGGGTTTAAGCCAGGAAGAGCAATGTCTTTTATACGTGCTTGAAAAGTGTATGTAAGCCTACCGGCACCCGTCCTATTTCTTGGTATGGTTTTTTTCTCTTTTAAAAAAGGGGCGGGCAATGGCAGATGCGCCCACCGGCCATAGCACAGGGAATAAAAAAGCCCTGCCGGCAGGCTGGTGCAAGTGTAGAAAACATTGCTCGCTGAAGAGAAAAATTTAGAACAGAATGATTCAGTAACCCTCTTAAAAATTTAATGTTATGTTAGTCAATGAAAAAACTTCTGAAGTGCTCAACGACCTTATCCGTATCAATAATGATCGCATTGCAGGCTATGAAAAAGCGGAAAAGGAAACTGATGGCAAGGATGCTGACCTGCGTGCCCTTTTCAACCAGATGGCAGCAGAAAGCCGGAGCTATGTAAACGATCTTACCAAGCATGTGGCAGGAGCAGGCAAAGAGCCCGCTGACGGCACTACGGTAAGCGGCAAGATATACAGGGCATGGATGGATGTAAAAGCTACTTTTTCAGGCAATGACCGTAAAGCGATCCTCGCTTCCTGCGAATTTGGTGAAGATGCCGCCCAGAAAGCCTATGATACAGCTCTTTCTTCAGATGCAGACCTGCCTACCGAAATAAGGCAGCTGATCATGGATCAGAAGAAAAGCCTGAAAAAATCGCATGACCAGATCAAGAGTCTGCGCGATGCGCAACCAGCATAATATAGCAGGAGCAGACCAATCGTCTGCTCCTTTTCTTCATTAACCAGCAAACACAACCTCTTATCATGGAACAGAATTCAACGTCAGAAGAAATGAAAACGCTCTCATCATGCCTTAATAAACTGGTGCTGGACGGGTACACGGAAGATTTCAAGGCAGGAGAGAAAGGAATAGTATCGCTCCAGACAGAAAAGACATACGAAGCTAATAATGTCAATATCGTGAACTTCTACCGCTTTGAAGGTGTCAGCGACCCGAGCGACAATGCCATCCTGTACGTTATCGAAACAAACGATGGTGCCAAGGGTACGCTTGTAGATGCCTATGGGCCTTATGCCGATACCAAGGTGGAGGAGTTCATGAAGGAAGTTGAAGCCGTTAATAAAAAACCCGTGCATAATGATCAGGGAAAAGACTGATATATACATCAAGATATGCATGAAGACCTGGCTTCTTTGCGAGTCTTGCATTCATGCTGAAGAGAATAGTCCTGTACCCAGGTATGACCTCATCGTGGAATGCAATGCCTGCGCCAAGTCATGCTTTGCCGTGGTATCGAAGCTTGTGAGCGAGACAGAGATAGAAGATATGAGCGATACGATCCTTAACTGCCTGCTGCACTGTCGTCAATGTGCGATGGAATGCGGAAGGTATGAAGGCGAGGAAGATATCACGCTTTGCGCCGATGTATGCCAGGTATGCGGGGACGCGATAAGAGAGCTGGCCTGCTTCTCGCTCAACTGATCCTGGTAAGCTCTGATTAACCTTTCCCATATGCTGAAATTCAAGATCAAGCTGTTTTTCTTTCATCTGTATCTTTTTACCGCCAGGCTGTCGAGAAAGGCTGCGGTACAGAAGCGAAGGTTCTGATATAGACCTGGAGCATGTTATGTGCCTGCGCAGAACAGAGCCTTCTATAAACCCCGTTTTATCCGTGCTTTATCAACAGGAAGCCGGCTATGATAATGCATAGCCGGCTTTCCGATATGAGTAGGGATTAGCCTGCGGCCTGTGCCGGCCGCGGGCAATCTTGTTTATCTTGCTTCTTAAACCCCGCTTTTTGCCGACCGCCCGAAAATAAGGGAGATCACGAACAACACCAGGAAGATAAAAAAGAGGATCTTGGCGATCTGCGTAGCACCCGCTGCAATGCCGCCAAAGCCGAATATCGCTGCTATAATAGCGATGATCAGGAAAGTTACTGTCCAGCGTAGCATAATTAAATGTTTTAATTATAAACAATCGTGTTTCTTGGTTTTTATATAGCCGGAAGGCTGCTCAGGCATCAATATGCCGCCTTTATAAGCTGCTCTCCGTTCTTCCACCTGTCCACGCACAGATGCCTTACTATTATCCGGTTTTTTTACAACGGTTAAAAGTGGGCGAAAATCCTGCGGAGATTTTTTTTCTGCTTTCATCACTTGCTATATTAGATAATATATATTGAAAAATTCGTGCCGTGCCGTTTTAAGGCTAAAGCCCGTTGATCCTGAAATCCGTATGGGGATTTTTTGCATTTTCACAGGAAAAAAATCCTCACGTGGCCAGCATCCTCATACCGGAAGAATAAGGCTCTAAAAGTTCTGCACATTTTACAAGGATGGCATAGTTTTCGTAACTTTAATTATGTAGCATTCCTTTTCAGGCTGCTTCATGAAAATGAACAGCAGGATTACACTCAAAGCTGGTAAGTTCCGGCGAATGAAATCCGGGCAGACCCAGCGAGAAAAGGAAAATAAAGGGGTTTTGATCAACATCAAAACCCTTTTTATATTCTGGCCTTCCTGATATATCCCTTCCCGATCATCTTCCCTGGTTCTGGCAATGTCCGGTATATTTGCAGCACTAATACAGACCAGATTGGAAAAAAGCAACTTCGTTGACCAGATACGTATCTTTTGCCGCAGCGGCCATGGAGGCGCCGGCAGCCGTCATTTCATGCGCAATAAGTTCACGGCCCTGGGCGGCCCTGACGGGGGCGACGGAGGCCGCGGAGGCCATATTATCCTCAAAGGCAACCGTAATCTCTGGACCTTGCTGCACCTTCGCTATTTTAAGAACGTGCTTGCCGAAAACGGCGAAGCAGGGAGCGGCAATAATAAAACAGGGCGCTTTGGAAAAGACATTATTATCGAAGTGCCGCTGGGAACCATCGCCATCGATGAAGAAACAGGCCGGCAGGACGCGGAGATACTTGAAGACGGGCAGGAGGTCATCTGGATGCCCGGTGGAAAAGGCGGCCTGGGAAATGCCCATTTTGCCACGCCTACCAACCAGGCGCCCGAATACGCCCAGCCTGGCCTCCCGGGCATAGAAGGCTGGAAAGTGCTGGAGCTGAAAGTGCTGGCCGATGTAGGCCTGGTCGGCTTTCCCAATGCCGGCAAATCAACCCTGCTGTCAGTGATCACTGCTGCCAGGCCCAAGATAGCCGACTATGCTTTTACCACTATTACCCCCAACCTGGGCATAGTAGAGTACCGCGACGGCAAAAGCTTCTGTATCGCCGATCTACCGGGCATTATCGAAGGCGCTGCCGAAGGGAAAGGGCTTGGCCATCGCTTTCTTCGCCATATAGAACGCAATGCCGTCCTGCTCTTCCTGATCCCGGCAGACAGTAATGATCATAGAAAGGAATATGAAGTGCTTGTCAGCGAGCTGGAACGATACAATCCCGAGCTGCTGCACAAGCAGTTCATCATCGCCATCAGTAAAAGCGATATGCTTGATGAAGAGCTCGCCGCCGCTATCAGGCAGGAACTGCCGGCCGGCATCCCGCATCTCTTTATTTCTTCGGTAACCAATAAGGGGCTTACCCAGCTGAAGGACGAGCTGTGGAAAATACTGAATACCCCGCAGGAATAAGCTGTCGGCGAAAAGCTATCCGGCTGTTTCCCGGGCAAAAGAAACGGTCACCTTTTTCATATCGCCGGCAATGCGGGAAATGAACAGGAACTGGTCTACGATAGGCTTGAGCTCCGAAAGCCTTATCCTTGTTTCGGTATCCATCAATCCCTGCTGCAGCTCAGCCCTCCGCTTTTCCACCAGGCTTTTTATTTCTTCCTGTATCCTTGTTTCCCCGTTATCGTCGGGGGCCGGCGACCATGCTGACCCCTTCAGCAAGGCCCTTATCTCGTTCAGCTCGTCGAGCGTATCTTCCATTACGGGAAGAAAGCCTACTGACCGGTATTTATTCGCCAACGGCTCTGAGAAGTAAGAAAGGGTAGCTATATGTGAATTAAGCATATAGGCCATTACCACAAACTGGTGCACCATTTTGCTATTGGTCTGCTTGCTCCTGGGTTCCAGCAGCATGCGGGAGAAAGCTCCTGATAGGTTGGCCAGCGCTACGAAAGCATTTTTACGGCTAAGCTTATAATCCAGCTCTGTTACTGCAGTTCCTGTAAAAGGGCCGGCCACATTTCTGTAATACGCGATGCTTTCTGCAACGGCTTCCGCCATATACCCCCTGATCTGCTCCTTTTCCCAGGCAGGCACCAGCAGGAAGGTAGCCAGGAAGGCAATAACGGAGCCGATGCCGGTATCGATAAGCCTGTCCTGCAGTATCACTTTGAAATGCCCGCTGTCGAGCAGGTAGAACATGATAAGGATATAGGGGGTCATCAGCACTACGCTTATCAGGTAGCGGGTACGCATAAAGCTGTAGGCCCCTGTCATCAATATCAGCATCAGCACAAACAAGATCGTGCGGTCGTCGATCAGCCAAAGCAGCAGCAGACCCAGCAGCGCTCCCAGCACGGTCCCTGAAAAGCGCTGGTAATTGCGTTCGCGGCTCAGGCTATAAGCCGGCTTAAGGATCACGATAATGGTCAGCAGGATCCAGTAGCTGTGCCCCAGGGCAAACAGGTGCGAAAGGGCATACCCTGCGGTAGTGGCAATGCTTACTCGCAGCGCATGCCGGAAAGTGTTCGACCGGAATGAAAGATTGTCCCGCAACAGCCGCCAGTCAAGCTCCGTAGAGGTGACAAAATGCTCATAGTCGCCGGTCAGCTTATACTCTTTGGCTGTTTTTTTATCATAGCCCGTATAATGATGCAGCGTATAGAGACGGACCGATATATCTTCCAGCGACTGCAATATCTTTCGCAGGCTGATCAGCGCTTCCAGGTTTTGCGGGGTGCGGTGCTGGTCCCTGAAAGAGTCAAAATATTCCTGCAGCAAGCGGATATGGTTCTGCATGTCTACCGGCTCGCGCGACTGCCGGCCGCTCTGCACCGCCAGGCCGATTTCGTCCAGCTCACCCGCGATCTCGCGTATCATGCGCTGGAATTGCTGAAGGATATCCGTATCATCAAACTCTTTGTGCAGCACCTCGTAAGCATAAAAGGAAGTGGTCGTTTTCTCAAACAGGTCAACCGTATCGGTAAAGATCATCAGCAGGGTGCGACCGGTGGTCGTGAATTCCTTCACAATATGCCGGCTTTTGAACAGCAGCTCACGTAACAGCAGCTGCTTTTGCTGCACATTGATCTGCTGGTCCATTACCTGGCGGTACACCTTGTCGTAATTCACTTCCTTATCATAGAAAAGTGCGCGCGTACGGAGATAATCGGCGATAGCCATGATGCTTTCGCCCAGCGCCTGCTGCACCAGCCGGTAAGGACGGAAGCTGTACAATGCCAGGCTGAGCACGGTGTACCAGATGCCGCCGGCCGCAGCATAGAGGGCATTGCGGACAATATCCCAGCCGCTGTGCTCCTGGTGAATGCTTAGCACCATCACCAGCAGGGCGGCCACGCCGATAGCGTTGACGCGGCTCCCGTATACGCCGATCATGCTGAAGATAAAGCAGAATACGGCAATGAGCATGCCCAGCGCTATGCTGTTGACTGCTGCCAGGCCGGTAAGAAGGGCCACAAAAAAGATAATGAGGATGCAGGCCTGCATGCCATTGCGCCTGTGCAGGATAGGGCCCGGTATATCGGCCGCGCTTACGCAGATGGCCCCCAGCGATACTACCAGCCCTGTATCAAGCAGGCCAAAATAGCTAAGGATCACGGCCGGCAGGGTAACGCCCGCTGTAATACGCAACCCTTCGGCAAAATAATAGCTGTTGACGAAGCTCTTGTATTCTTTTATATAATCCATCTGCCCTGCAAAGGTAGTACAGCAGGCAATGAGAAGATAATTGTGGTAAGCTGCCCAGCCTTTTTGACGACTGGCTTTTCCCGACGGCGGCTGCCGGCGCAGCTTTTTGGCAGCCCCTTTTTTTGTAGTACGTTTGCTTCCTCTAATTTTCTTACACTAAAAAAGCAACGATGAAAAAGTTTTTCATAACGATTGTATTGTCATTTGTCCTTTTCCTCAGGTCGTTTGCCGACGAAGGGATGTGGCTGCCGCTTTTGCTGGGCCAGCAGGTATATAATGATATGGTGAAAAAAGGGCTAAAGCTTACCAGTGAGCAACTATACAGCATCAACAAAGCCTCTCTCAAAGATGCCATCATCATTTTCGGAGGCGGCTGTACCGGCGAGATCGTAAGCGCCGAAGGGCTGATCTTTACCAATCACCATTGCGGGTATAATGCCATTGCTTCAGCCAGCACGGTAGATCACAACTACCTGCGCGATGGCTTCTATGCGCGCAATAAAGGAGAAGAGCTTCCCACGCAGCTTTCTGTTCAGTTCCTGCTCCGGATCGATGATGTAACCCGGGAAGTGCTGGACTCCCTTAAAGGGCTTAGCGGCGCAGACCGCCTTACAAAGCAGGCTACAGTGCTGGCTGCCATCAACAAGCGGCTAAGCAACGAATCCAAAAACATCGAGACACGGGTAAGCGCCCTGTTTAAGGGTAACCAATTCCTGGCCTTTGTGTACCAGCGGTATACGGATATCCGGCTGGTTGGCACGCCTCCTGAAAGTGTTGGAAAATTCGGAGGCGACACCGACAACTGGGAATGGCCCCGTCATACCGGCGACTTTTCCGTTTTCCGCGTATATGCCAATGCCAACGGAGAGCCTGCCAAATATTCTGCAGATAATAAGCCGCTCAAGCCAAAATGGTTCCTGCCTGTATCGCTGAAAGGCGTGACGGAGAACGAGTTTGCCATGATCTGGGGATACCCGGGCAGCACCAATCGTTATGAAAGCTCTTATGGCATCAGGCTGGCCATCGACATCAATAACCCTACCCTGGTAAAGCTTCGCGATGTAAGGCTGAAATATATGTTTGAGGAAATGAAGAAAGATCCTGCCATCAAGCTGCAGCTGGCTTCTTCGTATGCCAGCATTGCCAACTATTGGAAATTCTACGACGGCGAAACCAAGCAATTGCTGAAATACAATATCTACGAGCAGAAAAAAGTGGCGGAAGAGAAGTTCATAAAATGGGCCGATGGAAAGCCTGAATACCAGGGCATCTTTGCTGAATGGAGCGATGCTTATGATGCCTGGAGAAAATATGCCAAGCACCGGCAATATATCAATGAAGGGATATTAGGCTCGCCGCTGATCGCCTTTGCCTCTTCCCTGCTGCAGGTAGAAAAGCTGCTGGTACAGACAGGCAGCAAGGAAGCCGACCTGAAAAAAGCCCTGGATGCGGCCTCTGCTTCGCGCCAGGAATTTTTGAAAGAAGAGAACAAGGCTTCCGACCAGCAGATCGTGGCCGCTATCACGCGGATGTTCTATGAGGATGTGGATAAGGACCAGCAACCTGTAGGCTTTTTCAGCAATATCAAGAACGCTTACGGCGACCTGGCAGACGATGCCACCTGGAAAAAATATGCCGACAATATTTTCCGTAATACTATCATCTTTGACGATGCCAAATGGAATGCTTTTGTAGCCAGGCCCGATGCTACGGTGCTGCAGGGCGACCCGGCTTTCTACCATGCCAATTCATTCCTTACCAATTATACCAGCAAGTATGCTCCGCTGTACCAGCAGTTCACTGCCAAAAATGCGGAGTACGGCCGTCTCTATCTTAAAGGGATCATGGAAATGGACCCGGCAAAAGCTAAAATGATGTACCCCGATGCCACGTTCACGATGCGTGTGAGCTATGGCGCGGTAAAGCCCTACAAGCCCCGCGATGCCGTTTCCTATGATTATGTGACCACTTCTAAGGGTATCCTGGAAAAATATGTTCCCGGAGATTACGAGTTTGACCTGCCTGCCAGGCAGATCGATCTGCTCAGGAAAAAAGATTTCGGGCAATATGCCGATCCCATGCGCAAGGACCTCGTGATCAATTTTATCACTTCCAATGATATCACCGGCGGCAATTCCGGCTCACCTGTCATCAATGGCAAAGGAGAGCTGATCGGGCTGGCTTTTGACGGTAACTATGAAGCGCTCAGCCATAAGCTCGCTTTCGATAAGGACCTGAACCGTACCATTAACGTTGATATCCGTTACGTGCTTTGGTGCATCGATAAGTTAGGCGGCGCCACCAATATCATCAATGAGCTGAAGCTGGTCAGGTAACCATCCTTCCTTATATCATATTAAAGCGCCGTACACTCTGCATGCCGGCGCTTTTTTGTATCCGGCAATATGGCCTGCAAAATTTATTCTTTAGTGATGGTGTTGAATAATAAAATAAATTCGCTCATCTATTGCTTATGCGGAAATATGGTATCACAATAATGCTGCCATGGCTGGCCCTTTTCACCGGCCGGGCCGTTCAGGCCCAGTATGCAGGCTTCAGCATATCTCCTGATATCGGTCTTCTCCGCAGCTTCAGGCCGCAGCAGCAGTTCTCGGCCATCGGCAGCACCATACAAGTCCAGTTCCATTTGGCGCCTAAGGACGGCGCTTATGCATGGTTCTCTTATTACCAGCCACGCAAGCTGAGCAATGAATTGCTGGCAACGGCCAAATCATCGTCCACCAGCCCGTACGAAATACCTTTTCGCAATACCAGCGAGCTCAGGTTCCGGCAGATATCGCTTGGCTGGCGTCACTATCTCAAAGGGGCGGCCAATAATGAGAATAGCTGGAACCTTTATGCTTCGGCCGGCTTTGGGCTTCTTTTTGGCAAGGCCATCAATACAAGATCGGTAGCTATCGATACTTCACAGTACACCGTACCGGTGCTGGAAGGCAGGTCCGGGTTTAAGCGGCTGACCTTCGATCTTGGCCTCGGTGGGGAATATGACCTGGGCGGAAGCCTGTTCCTTTTTCTTGACGTCAAAAGCTGGATACCTGCTTCCAATTATCCCAGTCCTTACCTTGTTGTCAACACCAATGCCCCGCTCACCGGCATGGTCAATATCGGCATCCGCGTTTATTTCGACTAAGCATCTTCTTGTATAATATCCTGCATATTTTATAGCCGCAGGCCTTTTATTGTTTCTCATTTCGGAACACCCGCCACGTATGAGGCAAGTGTTTTTTGCAAGACCAGGAACATTAAAATGATCTGCCGGAAGACATGCGAAGCATCTTTAATTGTATTTTGCCGGCAGAAATAAAATCCTTGTAGCATGGCTGCCCCGGCAATTAAGATCAGGCAGGTAGAACTTTACCGCTTATTTATCCCGCTCAAAGAGCCTTTTGTCATTTCCCTGGGACCGATCCCCAATGCGGAGAACATAGTAGTGGTGATCCGCACCGATGAAGGGATCACCGGTTTTGGCGAATGCAGTCCTTTTATGAGCATCAACGGGGAAAGCATGGACACCTGCTTTATGGTAGGGCAGTATTTTGCGCGGCTGCTGAAAGGGAAAGATGCGCTGGCCATCGGTGACAGGATCGCCGACATGGACAGGCTGATCTACGGCAACAGCAGCATCAAGAGCGCTTTTGACATGGCCCTTTATGATATTGCTTCCCAAAATGCCGGTGAGCCCCTGTACCGGTTCCTGGGCGGGAATAATGCAAAACCAATTATTACTGATTATACCGTCAGCCTTGGCGAGCCCCGGCAAATGGCCGCCGATGCAGTAAAGATCAGGAATGAAGGCTACCCTGCCATAAAGGTAAAGCTTGGCAATCACGGGGCTACCGATGTGGCACGCATAAAAGCCATACGTGAAGCCGTGGGGAACGATATACCTCTCCGTATCGATGCCAACCAGGGATGGGATATCGAAGAGGCCATCGATACCCTCAATGCACTGGCGCCTTATGGTATTGAGCATTGCGAAGAGCCGATACCCCGCTGGGCCTTTATGCAGCTGCCGCGCGTGCGCCGCGAAAGCCCCATACCCATCATGAGCGATGAAAGCTGCGGCGACGAGCACGATGCAGAACGGCTCATACAATTAGGGGCCTGTGATTACCTGAATATCAAGCTCGGGAAATCAGGTGGCATCTTTAAGGCGCTCAAGATGGTGAAAATGGCCGAAGCCGTAGGCATGCACCTGCAGGTAGGCGCTTTTATGGAATCGAGGCTGGCGATGACCGCTTTTGCCCATTTTTCGCTCTGCAGCCCGCTGATAGGGCATTTTGATTTCGACACCGCACTGATGTTCTCTGAAGATCCTGTAAGCGGGGGCATTAAATATGAAGCCAATGGGATAATTAAAGTACCGGAAGTTCCGGGGCTTGGCGCCTCCGTTGATGAGGCCTGGCTGCAGCGGCTTGAAAAGATCGTGCTTTAAAAGGAATTAACGCTTTTCCTTACCGGGACTGTTATCTTTCCATTTCCAGAGATGCACGCAGGCATAGGTGCGGTAAGGGCTCCATTTACCTGAAAGACGAAGCATCTCTTCCCTGAGCTTTTTCTTGTCCGAAGCATCGAGCTTATAAAGGGCAACCATGGCCTGCCTGATGCCCAGGTCGTCTATGGCAAACACATCTTCGCGCCCGAGGGCGAACATCAGCAGCATTTCAGCCGTCCACCGGCCAACCCCTTTTATCGCTGTCAGGTAGGCGATCACATCCTCATTGCTCATACGCCTTAACCGGGCAGGCTGCAGTCCATGCTCCATATCGAATCTTGCGACATTCTGCACATAGGTCACTTTGGCATTGCTCAGCCCGATGCCCCGCAATTTTTCAAAAGGCGTGTCTGCTATCTGCCTGGCGGTAGGCTCTTTGCCGCCATAAAGATCCAGGAACCGCTGGTATATTACATCGGCCACCCTGGTCGAAAGCTGCTGGCTCATGATGGAGGCGCAGAGATAGGTGCAGATATTCTTCCTCTTCCTGAGCTGGTGAGGAGCGGCGCCTTCCAGCAGCTTCTTCAGCCGCCTGTCCCTGCTCAGATGAACTATATATTCCATAGCAGTAAAGATCATGCAAAAAATACGGAATAAGCAGGAAGATCGTCCGAAATTTGGCCCGTGGAGAGATCGATCATTACAACCGCTGACGGGTCGCATACCGTTGCTGTTCCCGGCATGAATGTTACCTATCATTCGCATCACGGAGCTATCAGGGAATCGAAGCATGTATTTATTGAAGTCGGGCTGCACCCGGCTTTAAGCAACCGGCTGCCCGTGCTGCATATCCTGGAAATGGGGTTTGGCACCGGGCTCAATGCCCTGCTTACGCTTGAAGAGGCCGGACGATGGCAACAGCCTGTCCATTATACCAGCCTGGAAAAATTTCCCCTCGGTAAAGAGCAGACCAGCCTGCTGAATTATTGTGAACAGCTGTTGATGCCGGGATTGCAACCTTTGTTTGACCGGCTGCATGAAAGCGAATGGCAGCAGGATATAGCGCTTACTTCCTTTTTCACCCTGCATAAAAAAGCCGAGGACCTCGAAGCTTTCCAGGCCGCTCATAAATTCCACCTTATTTATTTTGATGCTTTCGCTCCAGCAGCGCAGCCGGAGCTATGGACAGAAGAAATATTCAGGCGCCTGGCAGGCATAATGCACCCGGGAGCCCTGCTGGTTACTTATTGCAGCAAAGGTGAGGTACGGCGGGCGATGCAGGCTGCCGGTCTTGCTGTTGAAAAATTACCAGGTCCTCCGGGCAAGCGGGAAATCGTCAGGGCGGTCAAAAAATGATCACGGTTATTCTATCGACCAGGTCATTTCTCCTCCTTTCTCATCTTTCAGCAGTATGCCGATCTGCTGCAGCTGATTCCGGATATTGTCGGAGGCAGCAAAATCTTTCTTGCTCCTTGCTTCCTTGCGGATGCCGATCACCAGCTGCATTACCCCTTTCAGCTTTTCATTATCTGCTTCGCTGATGTCCTGCAGGCCCAGGATATCTTCCACATAGGTCTTCATCTGCTGCTGCAGCAGGTTGAATGTATCGGCCGATAAGGCCGTAGCCGGGATCACCTTATCTTTTATGGAATTGATCACCGGTACCAGCTCAAATATATTGGCCAGCACCTTGGCGGTATTGAAATCGTCGTTCATGAACTCCGGCAGCTCTTCCAGCAGCCGTTTTACCTTGTTGTCCAGCTCGGCATCAGGCGCTGCTTCCTGCTCTTCCCTTACCAGCTGCTGCAGGTGCTCATAGGCTTCCCACAGCCTTTTCAGCCCGCGCTCGGAAGCCTGCAGGGCTTCATTGCTGAAATCGAGCGTGCTGCGGTAATGCGTCTGGAGAATAAAGAAGCGGATCACCATCGGGTGAAAAGCTTTTTGCAGCACAGGGCTGTTCCCGCTGAAGAGCTCGGTAAAAGTGATCTGGTTGCCATAGCTCTTCCCCATCTTCTTCCCTTCTACCGTGATCATATTGTTGTGCATCCAGTAACGTACAGGAGCTTCATGATTGCAGATGGTGCTCTGGGCTATCTCGCTTTCGTGATGAGGGAACTGCAGGTCCATGCCACCGCCATGAATATCAAACCTGGGTCCCAGGTATTTTGTTGCCATCGCCGAGCATTCAATATGCCAGCCCGGGAAGCCAATGCCCCAGGGGCTTTGCCAGCGCATGATATGCTCGGGAGCAGCATTTTTCCAAAGGGCAAAGTCGGCCTTGTCCCTTTTTTCGTCCTGCCCGTCCAGCTCGCGGGTGGTTTCAAGCAGGTCTTCTATCACCCGGCCGCTCAGCCGGCCATAATCATACGAGGCGGCATATTTCTTTACGTCAAAATATACCGACCCGTTCACCTCGTAGGCATATCCATCACGGATGATCTTTTCGATCATGCCGATCTGCTCCACGATATGACCGGTAGCCGTAGGCTCGATAGAAGGAGATAAGGTATTGAAGCGCCGCATGGCCCAGTGAAACAGCTGGGTGTACTTATGTACCAGCTCCATCGGCTCCAGCTTTTCCAGCACGGCCTTCTTCGATATCTTATCTTCTGCCTCCCGCCCTTCTTCTTCAAAATGCCCGGCATCCGTTATGTTACGCACATAGCGCACTTTATATCCAAGGTGCTGAAGATAACGGAACACGATATCAAAAGTAATATAGGGGCGCGCATGGCCGAGATGACTTTCGCCGCTTACCGTGGGACCGCACACATACATGCCTACATGCCCCGGCGTAATGGGAGTGAATACTTCCTTTGTCCTTGTCAGGGAGTTGTAAATTTTCAGTTCGCTCATACAAAGATTATTTTGCCTGCCTCGCCTGGCATTACCGGTCAAGATCCCAGCCGCGGAAAATGACCATGCGGCCGGAATCGCAAAAATAGCATTTCTGCGGCTCCAAACCTGTACGGGCAGGATGGTACCGGTATAGGATATTGTTGCTCACTGGCCGTTCTTGAGCTCTATATCTGCTACCAGCATATAATGATCGGAGTAATCATTCACCACCCGCTTGAACTGCTTTACGCGAAAGCTTTTGTCGGCAAAGATATAATCGATGCGCAGGGTGGGCGATAAGGCTGAAAAGGTGCGGCCGATCCCAAAGCCTTTTTCAAGGAAAGCGTCCTGCATACCGGCGCGTATCGTAAAATAAGTGTAGGAATTGGGAATATCATTCAGGTCGCCGCAGAAAAGGATCGGGTACGGGCTGTCGTTCATCAGCTGCCGGGTCATATCGGCCTGGAGCCGGCGGTTTACCACCCCGCGTTTTAACTTGGAAAAAATGGTCCTCGAGTTGGAGACCATCCCGTCTTCGGCTTCCTTTATCTTGGCGATGGTCTCATAGTCGCTTTTCTTGAACTGGAGCGATTGCAGGTGTGTGGAATAGATCCTTACAATGCGGTTGCCGGTCTTTATATCGATATGCACCAGGGCTTCCGGCAGCGAGGGGCGCGGAAACCGGATCATGCCGCTATCCACTATCGGGAACCTTGAAAAGATAACCGTACCGGTATAATGATTGGTGCCGTCATTATCGTGCGAAAAAAAATAATATGGATATCCCAGCTCTTTGGTGATATGGTCCAGGTTGGCGTACCATTCGGGGTTGGTAGAATGAAAGAACTCCTGGAAGCATAGTATATCAGCGTTCTGCTCACGTATCTGCTCCATCATGGCAAGCCTTGTCTGGCTGCCCTTGTTATTGTTCCTTTTCATTTCTATGAACCGGGCCACGTTCCAGGTAGCGATCCGTATCAGCCCCGGTTCCCTGGCTTCTGTGAAGCCGGACGGGTTAAAGGCCCAGAAAACGCTGATGCTCTTTGCGCCCAGCAATAAGGCCAGCGCCGATATGAGCATATATTTCCTTTTCAGGAAAAGCCACCATATAAAAAAGAATATCAATATGAGAAGAAGAAAAGGGAAGGCCAAACCGGAAAGAGATATGAACCACCATTGCTGGGGATTCAGGTAAGGGGCAAGGCAGGCCAGCAAAAAGAAGAACACCGCCACCAAGTTCAGCATCACAAAAATTCTTCTCGTAAATACGCGGAGATTACTGGCCATCTTACTGATTATAACGCAAATATGCAGCCTATAGTATTAATTTCCAATGCCGGCGCAAGTTATAAGCCACCGGCCCGGCATCAGCAACGCATAAAGCTTTTTCAGATATCTTCCTGGGCTGCCCTTCTCAGCAATTCCTTTTCCTCCTCAGTCAACGCATCGTAATTGCTCTGGTTGATCTTGTCAAGTATCTCATCGATGCGCTGCTGCGTTACGTTAGGGGTTCTTTTATAAGGCGGGGCGCTGCTTTTATAGAATAGCTCTACCCTGATATCGGCGCTGCCTTTTTTCGGCTTATCGGGGTTGAAAAGATTATCGACCCAGTCAAATAAACGGCTCATCCACTCGCTGGCATCAAATCCCTGGCGGTAAAAGAACACAAAGAGAAAGCCGGTAAGCGCGCCGGCAAGGTCGGCGACATGGCTGGCAGGGCTGCTCAAGGGCTTTGCTGCCAGGTCTATAAGGGCATAGAGCGACGTGATGATCCACAGGGGAATGCCGCCATTCAGCATCGGCAGCAGCCGGTAACCGGGCGCTATAGCAGTAGCTGCAACGGCAACAGCCATTATGCCTGCCGATGCTCCCAATAATACGCTGCTGCTGCCCGGCACCTGCAGGGCAGGTATAAAATTAACCCCCAGCACAAATGCAAGCGCTCCGGCCAAGGCACCATAGATATATACCGGGAACAATTTGCGGTTGCCCGTAAGATCTTGCATAATATAGCCAAAGAAGCCCAGCCACAGCATGTTGGCAATTACGGCCCATATATCGCTGTGGGCAAAAGCATAGGTAAGAATGGTCCAGGGGCGGGATAATATAGCTGAAAGATCGGCCGGCAAAGCCACCCAATAAAAAATATCCTGGTCGTCCGGGGTCGGCGCGCCGCTGCCCGCCCCCAGCATATTGAGGGCCCTGATGAACGCAAAAGCCACGTACAGGATCATGTTCACCGCAACCAGGATCACCAGCGCATTATTGCGATGGCCAAGCGACAACCGGTGCCTGTATTGCTTCTCAGTATAGCTCATAGCTGTAAGTGTTCTCTTTGTAAAATTACGCCAAGCAGGCAAAAGAGGAAAAGAGAAAAAGGTTAAAGCGTAGAGCAGGTGATCGCTTCCCGCTGAAAGGATATCTAATGGTACCGCTGTCGTAACACGAAGCCCTCTCGCTGCCTGCCCGTCCTTCAATCCTGTTCCCGACCGGCATCCTCTTTACCTTTCATTATTCAGTATAACGTTTTACGGTTGGTTTTGTTCCAGATCAATACAATAATAAAACCTGTCAGCGCGCCCCCGAGGTGGGCGTAGTGGGCGATATTATCTCCTTCTGCCTGGTAAATGCCCCCGAACAGGTCGAGCGCAATAAGCCCCAGGATAGCCCATTTCGCCTTAATAGGGATCGGTATAAGCATAATATACAGCTCGGTATTGGGAAATAGCAGCGCAAAGCCGGCAAGAATTCCCATTACCGCACCTGAAGCTCCTACCACGTAAGTAGGCATATTGGCATAATAAGCAGCTACTTCGTATTCACCGGCCTGCTGCGCCTGACGGATCAGCTCCGCTACCGGCTCGTACTGGAAATACTGCACGCAAAGATGCGTAAGCGCGGCCCCTACGCCGCAAGCCAGGTAAAAGAAAAGAAATCGCTTGGGACCCCATACATTCTCCAGCACGCGTCCAAACATCCACAAGCCGAACATATTGAACAGTATATGCCCGAAGAGCGCAGGAGAATGGGCGAACATATGCGTGAATAGCTGGTAAGGCTGGAAATGGGAAGACTGCACCGGCCACATGCCCAGCTTGCTGGTAAGATCGAACTGCTTGTCGAAGATCAGCTGCGCCACCCATATCAGCACATTGATAATGATCAGGTTTTTGACGACTGGCGGAAAATTGTTGGGGCGTACATATCGGAAATCACTCATGGAACAAATTTAAGCTATGAAAGGCAAGCAGGAAGATGAATTACGTTATTGCCTCATCTTCTTTTCAGCTGTACTACGTTCTCAATATGCAGGGTATGCGGGAACATATCCACCGGCTGTATCCTGGTTATCTCATATTTGGCCGAAAGACCATTCAGGTCGCGCGCCTGGGTAGCCGGGTTGCAGCTCACATATACCACTACGGGAGCCTCCATTTCCAGTATTTTGTTCACCAGCTTTTCATGCATGCCTGCCCGTGGTGGATCGGTAATGATCACATCGGGCCTTCCGTGCGCTTCAAAAAAATCATCATTGCAGATATCGATCACATCGCCGGCATAAAAAGAGGCATCCGCGATCTGGTTCAGCTCCGCGTTTTCCCTGGCATCTTCAATAGCAGCAGCTATCATCTCCACGCCCACGATCTTCCCGGCCTGGCGGCTGGCGAATATGCCGATGCTGCCGGTGCCGCAGTAAAGGTCGTACAGGGTTTCGCGGCCTGTCAGCTCTGCAAATTCCCGTGTTACCTTATATAGCGCTTCACCCTGGCTGGTATTGGTCTGGAAAAAGGATTTAGGGCCTATCTTGAAGCTGAAGTCCTCCAGCTTTTCGATCACGTAACCCTTACCGTAATAGGTTACCGGTTCCAGGTCGTGAAGGCTGTCGTTCTTCTTGGTATTGATCGTGTACAGCAGGGTGGTGATCATCGGGAACCTGTGCAGCACATGATCCAGCAATGCGGTGATCCGTTCTTCGTCGCGGTGGCCGAAAACAATATTCACCATCAGCTCGCCGGTACGGCAAAGCCTTACCTGCATGGTGCGTAGCAGCCCGCTGTGCTGCCTGATATCATAGAACGGGTACCCGTTCTCTTTGGCAAAAGCCTTTATGGCCTTCCGCAGCTGGTTGGTTGGCTCTGCCTGGAGATAGCAGGTGTCGATATCTACCAGCTTGTCGAACATGCCCCTGGCATGAAATCCTGCCACTTCCTCTTCGCTGCTTACCGAGGGGTCGCCGATCTCGGCGCTTGTCAGGAAGCGGCGGGTGCCAAAGGTATATTCGATCTTATTGCGGTAATAGCGCGTATCGGCCGCCCCAAGCATGGACTGTATATCGGGCAGGCTTAATTTCCCGATACGCTGCAGGTTGTCCCTCACCTGCTGTTGCTTGTACTCAAGCTGCTTTTCATAGGGCAGCATCTGCCACTGGCAGCCTCCGCATGTCCCGAAATGCGGGCAAAAAGGCGTTACCCGCTGATCGGAATAATAGTGAAAATGTACCGGGCGCCCCTCGGCCCAGTCCTTTTTGTTCTTCCCCAGGCGCAGGTCCACGATATCCCCTGGCACGGCCTGCTCTATAAAGATCACTTTCCCGTCTACCCGGGCCAGCGATTTTCCTTCTGCCGCATAATTCTCTACCAGCACTTTTTCGAGCACTATATTTTTCTTTTTCCTTGTCATTGGCGCAAAAGTAAGGTGAAAGCGCTGAGATGTCAGGGCGGGGCAAGTTAAAACAGCGCCGGCTATCCGGGCCTCGCCGCAGGAAACCGGCCGCGGATTCTTTTAAGATACTGGCAACCACTACCCGCTCTTTTGCATCTTTTTAACCGCGCCAAAACAGTTTTTAGATAACTTTACCAGCTTATATCAGCCCCGGAACTGCCGGTTGGCTACAAATACTGACCGATGAACCGTTTTTTTGCCTTACCCCTTCTCCTCCTGCTTTCTGCTACCGTATCCGCGCAAAAAGGTTATGAGATCAAGATAACATTCAAGCCTTTCAAAAATCAATATATCTACCTGGGGCATTATTCGGGCAAGCAGATGCCGATCGATGATTCGGTAAAGCTGAATGACAAAAGCGAAGCCGTATTCAGGGGCAACAAAGCTTTGGGAGGCGGTATTTATTTTATCGGCTACCCGGCCAAGGACCGGTTTTTTGAGATCCTGATCGATAAGCAGCAGCATTTTTCCATCATAGCCGATACGGCCGATATCGACAATAAAAAATTTATCAATTCTCCCGACAATGTGCTTTTTGCCAGCTACCAGAAAAGCATGAAGGAAAAAGGAGAGTTCCTGAGCGGCCTGCAGCAGCAAATGGCCACCGCCACCAGTAACGACTCTGCCAGGCTCATCAGGCAGATAGCCGCTACCGACTCGGCTATTGCCGCCTATCGCAAAAGCCTTATTGCGCGTGATCCCAATAATATCCTGAGCGCGCTGTTGCACCTGATGGTTGAGCCGCAGGTGCCGCCGGCAGAAAAGCATCCTGGCGGAAAATACGATTCACTGTTTGCTTACCGCTACTTCAAGGATCATTACTGGGATGATATTTATTTTTTTGATGACCGCATTTCCCGCACGCCCTCCGTGCTGTTCGAGGACCGGCTCGATAAATATTTCCGGACGCTCGTTTATCACAATGCCGATTCGGTGATCCGCGAAATGGACTGGATGCTGGGCTATGCTTCGGTAAGCGAGGAGATGACCCGTTTCCTGCTTGTGAAGTTCGTCAATCGTTATCTCAAGCAGCAATACATGTGGGAAGATGCGGTGCTGGTGCATTTGTATGAAAAGTATTTCTCGCAGAACGACTATAGCTGGCTTACTCCCCAGGGTAAAAAGCTGATCACGGAAAGGGCCTACAGCCTTATGGCCAACATCATGGGGCATCCTGCCGAAAATATCGTGCTGCCCGATAGCACCGGCGCTATGCGCAGCCTTTACGATGAGCCGGCGCCTTATACCGTAGTCGCTTTCTATGACCCGCTTTGCGGTCACTGCAAGGAGCTGCTCCCTGTGCTCGACTCTGTTTACCGCGCCTCCTGGAAAGCCGACAGCGTGCATATCTATGCCGTTGCCAAAGAAGTGGACGGCACCGCTGCCGACTGGAAAAGCTTTATTGCCAGGAACAGGCTTACCGGCTGGACCAATGTTTTTTATTCAAAAGAAACAGAAAGATCAAGGATCGATGCCAGCATTCCCGGCTATTCGCAGCTCTATGATGTGCAAAGCTTCCCTACCTTCTACCTGCTTGACCGGGACAAGCGCATCATCGCCAAAAAGCTCACCTGGCAACAGATAACGGATATACTGGCTTACCGCAGGAAAGCAGGCGGCGGCGGATAGCTGGCCGCTCAACTCAAAAGACCTTTAAATAATATGACCGAATGAAACCAAGACTTTTTCTGGCAGGCCTTTGCATCGGCCTTGCCGCAACAGCATCGGCGCAGACCCTCTTTACCTATGGTCCCTATAAAGTTGAAGTCGCTGAATTTGTAAAGGCCTTCAACAAGAACAATACGCCTGCCCCCAGCAGCAAGGCCGCTGCCATGAAAGAATACCTTGACCTGTACATTAATTCAAGGCTAAAGATAAAAGAGGCCTATAACCGGGGCTACGATACCCTTCCCCAGATCAGGAATGAGGTGGAGAACCTGCGCCAGCAGATCATCGACAGCTATATCAATGACCCTGACGCCGTCAACAAGGTACTGAAGGAAACCTTTGACCGCAGCCAGAAAGATATACATGTGGCCCATATATTTATTTCATTTGGCAACAATACCGGTATAACAGATACTGCAGCCGCTTATGATCGCCTGCAGCAGGCATTGAAGCGACTGCAGAAAGAGGATTTCGCCAAAGTGGCTGCCGATCTTTCTGACGATCCTTCAGCGCGCACCAATGGCGGCGATATCGGCTTTATCACTGTTTTTACGCTGCCTTATGAGCTGGAGAACCTGGCCTACCGCACTGCGCCCGGTAAATACTCGGCTCCCTATCGCTCCAGGACAGGCTATCATATCTTTAAGAATATAGAAGAGCGTAAAGCGCTGGGCAAGATCAAGGCGCAGCAGATACTGCTGGCCTTTCCTCCTGATGCCGATGAAGCTGCCCGCAAACAACTTCAGCGGCTTGCCGATTCATTGTACGTTCAGCTTACCAGGGGCGCCGATTTTGGAGCGCTGGTGGCCCGCTTCAGCAATGATTATATCAGCGCCAATGCCGGCGGCACCATGCCCGATATCAGCGTAGGGCAGTATGACCCGGTCTTTGAGAAAGCGCTCTGGAGCCTGAAAAAGGACGGCGATATCAGCAAGCCTTTCCAGACCAGCTACGGCTGGCATATACTCAAAAGAGTAATGGTAAAGCCGGTGGTAAGCAATCCAAACGACAAGGCTTACCAGGAAGAGCTGAAGCAAAAGATCATGTATGATGATCGCTGGAAAATATCAAAGGATTTTGTTTATGCCAGGGTAGCCGAAAAAGCCGGGGTACAGCGTTACAGCTATGATGAAGCCGCTTTATGGGCTTATTCGGATAGCCTGCTCAATAATAAGCCGGCAGGGAATGCAGGCAGGAATATCAGCAACGACCTGGCCCTGTTCCGTATCGGGAATACTACCATACATGCCGGGGAATGGATCAGCTATGCCCGTAATTTCCGTTACAAGACCGATGGCGGCGGCTTCAGGCCTTACCCGGAGCTTATGCAGGAGTTTGTTCATTATGCCGGGTACAATTATTACCGCGATCACCTGGAAGATTTCAACGAGGAGTTCAGGGCTCAGATGAATGAGTTCAGGGATGGAAATCTTTTCTTCGAGATCATGCAGCAGGAAGTGTGGAACAAGGCGCCGGCCGATACGGCTACGCTCTATGCATTATATGAGAAGAACAAGGCCCGCTATAGCTGGAAGCCCAGCGCCGATGCGGTGATCTTCTTCTGTGGCAACACCGGCGCTGCCAAAGCCCTGCAGGATGAGCTAAAGAAGAATGCGGCCGACTGGCGGAAAAGCATCGAGCCCTACCGTGAAACCGTGGTAGCCGATTCGGCGCGCTATGAGTGGGAGCAGTTGCCTGGACTGGGGAAAGCCATCCCCCAGGCGAAGAGCGTTACGCCGCTGGTCAGCAACCCAGACAATACCGCTTCTTTTGCCTATATCATACGGCTGTATCCCAACGCTTCCCCACGCAGCTTCCAGGAAGCCCGTGGCCTGGTGATCAACGACAACCAGGCCTTGCTGGAAGAGACCTGGATCAAAGAGCTGCGTAAAAAATATCCCGTGGTCATAGACCAGAAAGTGCTGGCCCAGATCACGAGATAGACAGAACAAGCTTTTTAAAGAAAAACCCCGTAAACTATGCTTACGGGGTTTTTATAAGATCATTGGGGTCATAGTTGCTTTACCACGTCGGCCACCATATTCGGGCGGCCAAGAGTATAGTAATGCAGCACAGGCACACCGTTCTTTTTCAGGTCGCGCGACTGCTCCAGCAACCACTCGGTACCAACCTGCACTACCTCTTCATCGGTTCTGCATCTCAGCATCTCGTTAGAAAGATCGGATGGCAGGTCGATATGGAATGTTTTTGGCAGCACAGTGAGCTGCTTTTTGGAATATACCGGCTTCAGGCCCGGGATGATAGGCACGTCAATGCCGATATCGCGGCATGCCTTTACAAATTCGTAATACTTGCTGTTGTCGAAGAACATTTGGGTGATGATATAGTCTGCCCCCCCGTCTACCTTGGCCTTCAGGTACTGGAGATCATTGTGCATGTTGGGGGCTTCAAAATGCTTTTCCGGGTAACCGGCCACCCCGATGCAGAAATCGGTCTTATGGGTGCCCTTCAGATCATCTTCCAGGTAGATGCCGGCATTCAGGTTGACCACCTGCTTCAGCAGGTCGCTGGCATAACGGTGCCCGCCCACTTCAGGCTCAAAGGTTGATTCGTTCTTGGCAGCGTCGCCACGAAGCACCAGCACATTATCGATACCCAGGTAGCGCAGGTTGATCAGCGCGTCTTCCGTTTCGTTCACATTAAAGCCTCCGCAGATCAGGTGAGGCACCGTGTCTACGTTGTATTTATTCATAATGGCAGCGCAGATGCTTTCCGTGCCCGGCCTCTTACGGATCACTACTTTCCGGAAAGTGCCGTCTGCGTTCTTTTTGAACACATGCTCGCTGCGGTGATAGGTCACGTTAATAAAGGAAGGCTTGAACTCCATCAGGGGATCGAGATGGTTGTACAGGGCTTCGATCCCTTTTCCCTTTAGCGGTGGCAATACTTCAAATGATACCAGCGTGTCCTTTGCATTCCTGATATGATCAATAACTTTCATCCTTCCGGCATTAATTGTTTATACAGCGGCAGGCGGCTGCCGGGGTGCAAATCTACTATTCAGTCGCCATAATCGGTAGACTGTTTTCAGTATTTGCGGGCTATCCCCGCTGCGCTGAAGGCAATAAAATCACAAAACTCCTGCTACCTGCTGACAGGATGGCCCTAACCCTTATTTTTGTGATCACATGTCAGTTACTATCTATGCCAGGAACCTGATGAAGCGGTACGGTAGCCGTACGGTGGTCAATAATGTATCCTTCGAGGTAAAGCAGGGAGAGATCGTTGGCCTGCTTGGTCCCAACGGGGCAGGTAAGACCACTTCTTTTTACCAGGTGGTAGGCCTTGTAAAGCCCGACGAGGGAAATGTGTTCCTTGATGAGCAGAATATTACCTCGCTGGCCATGTATAAGCGGGCCAAGATGGGTATCGGCTATCTGCCGCAGGAAGCATCCATTTTTCGCAAGCTCAGCGTAGAGGACAATCTCAGCGCAGTGCTGGAAATGACCAGGCTCAGCCGCGCCCAGCAACGGGAAAAGCTTGAGTCGCTGCTGAACGAGTTCCGGCTGCAGCATGTACGTAAAAGCAATGGGGATGTATTGAGCGGGGGTGAACGCAGGAGAACAGAGATCGCCAGGGCCCTGGCAGTTGACCCTAAATTCATCCTGCTCGACGAGCCCTTTGCCGGCATCGACCCTATTGCAGTAGAAGATATACAGGCCATCGTGGCCCGGCTGAAATATAAGAACATCGGCATCCTCATCACTGACCATAACGTAACGGAGACCCTTTCTATCTGCGACAGGGCCTATCTTCTTATCGAAGGCAAGATCTTCAAGCACGGAACGGCTGAAGAGCTTGCTTCCGACGACCAGGTGAAAAAGCTTTACCTGGGCCGCAACTTCGAGCTGAAACGCAAGGACTATCTGCATGAAGAAGCAAGAGGCGGCGGCGAGCAACAGGTTCCTGCCAGCTGACCAGCTTTCAGCCGGCCGCCCGGAACAATGCCCAAATAGCAGCTTTGTATTATCTTGCCCTCATAAGCCTGCCCCTGTATGAGCATACTGAGCCCTGCCATATCATCCTTAGCCCGTATGCGCCTGTGGCGCATTGAAGCCTGGAAGAACAACCCGGTCGACGCACAGCGCGAAGTGCTGCAGGACCTGGTAACCTCGGCCCAGTACACGGAGTTCGGGCGGCGGTACAATTTTTCAAACCTCTTTACTATCAAAGCTTTCAAGGAAGCGGTGCCGGTGCATGAATACGAGGACCTGAAGCCTTATATCGAACGTATCATGCAGGGCGAGCAACACCTTCTCTGGAATTCGCCGGTAAGCTGGTTTGCCAAAAGCAGCGGTACGTCCAGCGACAAAAGCAAGTTCATACCGCTCAGCGACGAAAGCCTGCAGGATTGCCATTACAAGGCAGCCAAGGATGTGCTTACGATGTATTACCAGTTCAACCCCGACTCGGCGCTGCTTACAGGCAAAGGGCTGGTGCTTGGCGGCAGCCATAATATCAACCCGATGAACGATGAGGCGCAATACGGCGACCTGAGTGCTGTTTTGCTTCAGAACTCCCCGTTCTGGGCACATTGGCTGCGTACGCCCGACCTGAGCATTGCGCTTATGGACGAATGGGAAAGCAAGATCGAAAAGCTGGCCGAAAGCACCATCAAAGAGAATGTCACTTCCATCTCCGGCGTACCTACCTGGACATTGGTGCTGTTCAAGCGCATCCTCGACATCACCGGCAAAAAAAGCATGCACGAGGTATGGCCCGGGCTGGAGCTGTACATGCACGGCGGCGTATCTTTTACGCCTTATCGGGAGCAATTTAAAAAGCTGATCGGCAAGGATATCAACTATCTTGAAATGTACAATGCCAGCGAAGGCTTCTTTGCTGCGCAGGAAAGCCCTACCGACGATGGCATGCTGCTTTTTACGGATCATGGCATATTCATGGAGTTCATGCCGGTAGGCGAATACGGGAAAAAGCACCCGCAGACCCTTAGCCTGCAGGACGTAGAACCGGGAAAGAACTATGCCCTTATCATCAGCACCAACGGCGGGCTGTGGCGGTATATTCTCGGCGACACGGTACAATTCGTATCGGTAAGGCCATACCGGGTGAAGGTATCGGGCCGGCTGAAACATTATATCAATGCCTTTGGTGAAGAGGTCATTGTTGACAATACAGATAAAGCTATTGCTGCCGCCTGCGAAAAGACCGGCGCTATCGTCAATGACTACACGGCGGCGCCTGTTTATTTCTCCGATTCATCAAACGGCGCGCACGAGTGGCTTATCGAGTTCGACAAGCCGCCTGCCGGGCTCAGCAACTTCGTAAACGAGCTGGATACGGCTCTCAAAAGGCTCAACAGCGACTATGAGGCCAAGCGGCATAAGGATATTGCCCTGGGCCGGCCGGTAGTGCACGTGCTGAAAAAAGGCACTTTCAATGAATGGCTACGGCATAAGGGAAAGCTGGGCGGGCAGCATAAGATTCCTCGTCTTTGCAACGACAGGAAGTATGTAGATGAAATACTATCATTGCATGCACAGGCAGACCTTGCCTGATAAAGAAGGATTGCCGGTCAAAAATTTACTGCCGAATAAGCAAAATAAACTATTTTGCCGCGCTGGATAACTGCAGCCATTAATTAATATTGTTTATTCCTATAGTATGAAATTACTCGACAACAAAGTTGCCATAGTAACCGGCGCTGCCCGGGGTATCGGTGAGGCTATTGCCATAAAGTTTGCAGAGCAGGGCGCCCATATAGCCTTTTCGTATGTCAGCGACAGCAGCGCGGAAAAAGCTGCCGCGCTCGAAGAAAAGCTCAGGTCGCTCGGGGTAAAGGCCAAAGCTTACCAGAGCAATGCCGGTGATTTTGCCCAATGCGAAAGCTTTGTCAATGATGTAGTGAAAGAGTTCGGCAATATTGATGTCTGCGTCAACAATGCCGGCATATCCAAAGACAACCTGCTGCTGCGCATGACGCCGGAGCAATGGGATGATGTGATAAAAGTCAATCTCAACGGGGTATTTTATATGACCAAGCAGGTGATCAAGCCCATGATGAAAGCCCGCGCCGGATCGATCATCAATATGAGCTCTGTTATCGGCATATCGGGCAATGCCGGCCAAAGCAGCTATGCTGCGTCCAAAGCCGGCATTATCGGCTTTACCAAATCCGTGGCAAAGGAGCTGGGCAGCCGCAACATACGCTGCAATGCTATTGCACCAGGCTTCGTGGAAACAGATATGACCAGCTACCTGAAAGATGGCGATGGCGCAGACAAATACAAGGCAAGCATCCCGCTTGGCCGTTTTGCCCAGGCCGAAGAGATCGCCAACGCTTCCCTCTTTCTTGCCTCTGATATGGGCTCTTATATTACCGGGCAGACCATCAGCGTTTGCGGCGGCATGAACATCTGATAAGCATACCGGCCGTATTCCGGCGGTTTCAACTATAAGAAAAGGTCAGTGCATCTCTTTTTTATTTCTATCCCTGTAGCTTAATGCCTCTTTTACGGATGTAGGCATGCCACAGTATCATGGATGCAATAGTGCGGTAAGGGCGCCAGGCTTCGGCTACCTGCAGCATTTCTTCCCGGGTTGCATGGGCAGCCAGCTGCTTGACTTCCTTAAGGCTGTTGACAAGCGCAATATCTCCCAACGGGAAAAGGTCGGTCCGCTGCAGGGCATGCATTAAATATACATCTACCGTCCAGTCGCCGATCCCTTTTATTTTCTTCAGCTCGATCCTTACCTCTTCATCGCTCATGACCGGCAGCTTTTTAAGATCGAGCTGCTTTTGCTGTATGGCCGAGGCCAGCGTTCTTGCATATACTATTTTTTGCCGGCTGAAATAGCAGGCCCTCAGCTCTTCGTCTGTAAGCGACAACAGCCGGGCAGGTGTGATCCACCCGAGACGGGCCTTTAGCTTTTTGAAGGCAGCATAAGCTGAAGCGAGCGATACCTGCTGCTCCAGTATCGTAAGGACAAGAGTTTGAAAAGTGCCGGGACGGGTCCACATCGGCGGGTGCCCGTGCTGGCTGATAATGGCTTTCAGCTCTTTATCCTTCCGGCAAAGCCTGTTGCATATTTCGGTGAAATTATCTTTGCTGAACTGCTCTATCATTTGTTCCTGAACTTCTCGATGGCCATACGGGTAAATTCGCTCAGCACCAGCCTTCCGCTGATAGCTGCCCTTTCAATCAGCAGCTTGTCCCAGTTCTCTGTTCCTTTCCAGAAGGTCTTTTTCAGTTCGGCAGCTGCTCTTGGGCTGGTATGCGCCAGGGTATAAGCAAGCCGGCCGATGGATTCATCCATTCCTTCCACGGTGGGGTGCAGCTCGGCAAAAAGGCCTTTTCTCCTGGCCCAGTCGCCGTTACGCCACATGGTTGCATCGATAGCAAGCTGCGAAAAGGCAGAAGTGCCTATTTTCCTTTCCACGGCAGGCCCTACCACAAAAGGACCGATGCCGATGGCCAGCTCGCTCAGCCTTATCTCCGCGCCTTCCACCGCAATTGCATAGTCTACTGCAGCAGCCAGCCCCACGCCGCCGCCCACGCATTTACCCTGGATGCGGCCAATAACAAACTTGGGACAGGTACGGATAGCATTGATCACATGGGCAAAGCCGCTGAAAAAAGCCAGCCCTTCCTGCTCATTACGTATGGCAGAAAGCTCGTCAAACGAGGCGCCGGCGCAAAATGCCTTTTCACCGGCCGACCGCAGGATGATGACCCTGGCATCTTCGTCGTGACCGGCGCTATGTATAGCCTGGGCAAGGCTTTCCAGTATCCTTGCCGGCAGTGAATTGCTTTGCGGATGAAAGAACTCGATCGTCGCTACGCCATTATGCAATTCCACCCTAACATAGCCTTCCTTATTTTCCGGACTCATATAAACTGTTTTAATCAAATTTAAAAAAAATAACGCCGCAATCCTTTGCAGCGCTATATCTTAAAGTTACAGATATGTATTTGTAAAAAACAAAACCTTCCATAATATTAACTACGCTTACCAGGTTGCGTCTGCCTTGCCGGGCATCCCGGATATTACGAAAACTATACCAGAGATGGCTGTTCTGCTACCGTCCGGCGCGCCACCATCGTCAATATGGTAGCTATGCCTACCAACGGCTCATCGCTGTCGTCGAGCATTTCTACCAGCCATTTCACGATCCCTTTGTCGATATCGGTTTCTTCTTTTTTATCTTGGGTAATTTTTTCCCGGCAGGTGAATCGCACGTGTATTTCAGTGCCTGGATATACCGGCTTGGTAAACCGTAGCTCATCGATGCCATAGTTCAGCAGCACGGGGTTCTTTTCATAGCTGTCTACGAACAGGCCCGCAGCAATGCTCATGATCAGGTAGCCATGCGCCACCTGCTGCTCGAACATGGTCCCGTTAAAATCGGTATCGCGTATATGCGCATAAAAATGATCTCCGCTCAGGTCGGCAAAGCGATCAATATCTTCTGAGGTGATCAGGCGCTTGCCGGTAACCAGCTGATCGCCTACCTGCAGCTCCTCGAAATATTTTTTAAAAGGATGGATGGTATCGGTATTTCCCTTCGCGTATTGCTGGTAAACATTGGTAATGGCCGTAATGGTCGAGGGTGAGCCCTGCAGGGCAGTACGCTGCAGGTAATGCTTCACCCCACGCAATCCCCCCATTTCTTCCCCGCCACCGGCGCGTCCCGGGCCGCCATGCACCAGCAAAGGAAGCGGCGAGCCGTGACCCGTGCTTTCCCGGGCGCATTCGGCATTCAGCACCAGTATACGCCCGTGATGCGTAGCTGCGCCCAGCACATACTGGCGGGCCACGCGGTTATCGGCCGTTACGATAGAAGAGCAAAGGCTTCCTTTCCCTTTCTTGCTTAGCATAATAGCATCGTCCAGGTGCCCGTAAGGCATAAGGGTGCTGACAGGCCCGAAAGCCTCTACTTCGTGCGGCTCTTCTGACCTGAACGGTTGCTCATTAAGCAAGAGCAGGGGTGATATAAATGCTCCTTTTCCGGCATCGGCATCGATCAGCTCTACGCTATCGAGGCTGCCATATACCAGCTGTGAGCTGGCAAGCAGCTTCTGTACCTGGCTTTTTACTTCCTCCCGTTGCGATAGACCGGCCAGGCTTCCCATGCGCACTTTTTCATGCAGGGGATTGCCGATCGTGGTCTGCGCAAGCGCAGCAATAATGGCTTTGCGGGCTTCTTCCAGCTTATTTTCCGGCACAAAGATCCGACGCACGGCCGTGCATTTCTGGCCGGCCTTGGTGGTCATTTCCTTTCTTACCTCTTTAATAAAAATATCCCATTCAGGCTGCCCGGGAGCTACATCAGGCCCCAGCACGATGCAGTTGAGCGAGTCGGCTTCCATGTTAAAAGGAACGGCTTCACGCAGGATATGCGGGTTCGACTTCAGCTTCAGACCCGTAGAAGCACTGCCGGTAAAAGTGACCACATCCTGCGACTGCACATGCTCCAGCAGGTCGCCGGCGTTGCCGCAGATAAGCTGCAATGCCCCTTCGGGCAGTATGCCCGAGCCAATGATCCTGCGCACCACGGCTTCGGTCAGGTAAGAGGTGACCGTAGCAGGCTTTACCACGGCCGGCATGCCGGCCAGGAGGTTGACGGCGATCTTTTCCAGCATGCCCCATACCGGGAAGTTAAACGCATTGATATGAACGGCCACGCCTTCCTTGGGCACCAGTATATGCGTGCCCATAAATGTATGCTGCTTGCCGAGGTTATGGCTTTCTCCATCGATGCAGAAAGTTTCGTCGGGAAATTTCCTGCGCAGCGAAGCGTTGGCAAAAAGATTCCCGATGCCGCCTTCTATATCCACCCAGCTATCGGCTTTTGTAGCGCCCGTTTGGTAGCTTACTGCATAAAACTCCGGCAGGTGCTCACGCAGGTAAAGGGCCAGCGCTTTCAGCATATTGCCTCTTTCATGAAAGGTCATGCGGCGCAGGGCCGTATTTCCTTTTTCACGCGCATAATCCAGGATATTTTTAAAATCGAGCCCGCGCGTGCTGGTAGTGGCAATGGGCTCACCGGTAACGGCATTGAACAGGGCCTGCCCGTCGCCGTCGCCGGCGATCCATTTCCCGGTAATATAGTTTTCAAGCTGGTGCATAACGATCGTTGTGTTTTTAACAGGCAAAATATAATCGGTTTGTCTTAAGCAGGCATAAAAATACGGGTATGGCTGAGAAGAAGAAACGGCAAACCGCAAAGAAAGTTTACCGGCATGCAGAGTTCTGTTACCTTTGTGATCCGTTAAATACTAATAACGTATGAAGAAATTACTCCTGCCATGCCTGGCCCTGTCCCTTTCTTTTTTCATTTCCTGCGGCAATGCCGGCGGCGATAGCCTGAAAGCAAAAGTGGATTCTCTTTACGACCAGGTATTGAAAGGTCATGATGCGGGCATGGCCCGGATGGGCAAGCTCACTGATCTCAGGAGCAGGACGCAGCGCGCCATTGATTCTATCGATAGGCTGCCAGCCCAGGCAAAGGAAGGATTATCAGCCTTTCGCGCCCAGCTTGAAAATGCGGCCGGCGAGCTTTCGCGCGCTGAAATATCTATGAACCAATGGATGAAAGAGATCAATTTTGACACCCTGCAAAGCGATATAAAGGACCGCATCGATTACCTGACCTCTGAAAATGAAAAAGTGACCCGGGTAAAAGAAGCTATAACCGGCAGCATACAGAAAGCGGATTCGCTGTTGAAAAGCCGTTTTTAGCTTATTATTTCCACGCCAAACTGCCGGAGGTGATGAAGAGCATGCTTGTGCAGCAGCTGTACATTCTGCTCAAAATTGAGATCCCCAAAAAAAGGATTGCGCGTAGTAAGCTGCGGCTGCTGCTCAAACACCTCGAAAAAATAAATAAGCTCCTGCTGCACCTCATTGATGGCCGCCTGCACTGTCTGGTACCGGTAAGGCGCCGGCTGTTCGCCCAGTAAAGGGTTTTTCAGGTTCTTTTTAAATGGCCGTTCGCTCATCAAGAACTCCCGCCATTTGTCGAGCTCCTGCGGCGGCGTGATGATCTGCTCCATTTTCAGCCGGCCATTGGCGATACGCACGGCATCGCCTCCATAATGCTCTATCATTCGCTGCACGTTCATGCTGCCCCAGCGAGGCGGTGTGGAAGGGTCAAGCTGCTGGAGATAGCGCACCAGCCTGGTGCGGAGGAAATTTTCTTTCTCAAAACTCATGTGACGAGCAGGATTCGTTGCTGCAAGTTTACGAAAACTAAGCTAATGAAACAGTGATGACAATTGCCCGGTCCCGGCTATGCCGGCCGCACCGGGATAACCGGAGGAAACCGGTCAGGAAGATATTACAGGGATCTTTCGCTGGCCAGGTTCAGCTTTTTATCGATCGCAGCTGACAGGGAGGCAAATATCTCGTCGATAGAGCCTTCTCCTTTGATGGGATGGAATTTTTTGGCCTTTTTATAGTGTTCCGATACAGGAGAGGTTTCCTGGCTGTAGACGGCAAACCGCTTCCTGATCACCTCCTCATCCGTATCATCGCTGCGACCGGAGGTCTTGCCCCTGTTGAGCAGCCTGCTCACAAGCTCTTCCTCCCCTACTTCCAGGGCCAGTACCGCTGCTATCTCGGTCTTTTTCAGCTCCAGCAGCTTATCGAGCGCGTGAGCCTGTGCCACAGTGCGCGGAAAGCCATCAAAAAGAAAACCGTAAGCGTCCTTATGCTTATCGAAATAGGAGTCTACCATGCCGATCACCACTTCATCAGGAACAAGCTGACCCTTATCCATAAAATTTTTTGCCTCCAGTCCAAGGGGCGTTTTATTGGCGATCTCTTCCCGGAGCAGGTTGCCGGTAGACAGGTGAACCAGGCCATACTTCTCCACCAGCTTCTCGGATTGCGTACCCTTTCCACTGCCCGGGGGACCAAATAGGATCAAATTGAACATAAGCACAAACTAACCTTGGTGAAAAACAAATATAACACAGGAGCTTTAAAAACTGTTTACAAAAGCAAAGATTTCGTTGAATTCTATTCAATTCCAATAAAATGTTAAGGATTTTTAATCGAAATCCGTCCGAACCTGTGTATCGTAAATTTGTTATCTAAGCAGCTACTATGTTATCACGCATCCTTATTCTTTGCCTCCTGTCTGTCAGCTTTCAGCAATGTACTTATTCGCAGAATAAGAATAAGGCTGCCGCCAATAATTCAACAAAAATGGAAATATCAAAGAATAACCCTGTTTACTCCAATACGGACACCAGTGAAGTGAACCTCAGCGAGGAAGAATGGAGAAAGATACTTCCTGCTGACATGTACCGGATCGCGCGTGAAAAAGGGACGGAGCGCCCCTGGTCGAGCCGTTTTGAGAACTTTAAGGAAACCGGCACTTATTATTGCGCCGCCTGCGGCAACCCGCTTTTCCGCAGCGATACGAAATTTGAAAGCGGTTGCGGCTGGCCCAGCTTTTATGAGCCTATCTCGAAAACAAGCATAATCTATACCCCTGATAATTCGCATGGCATGCAGCGCACCGAAGTGCAATGCGGCCGTTGCAAAGCTCACCTGGGGCATGTGTTTGACGATGGGCCTCCTCCTACCGGGCTTCGTTATTGCATAAACGGCGTGGTGCTTGACTTTGCAAAAGCCAAAGAAGCAGAAGCAAAGTATAATAAAAAAGATGGCAACGAAAGGCCTGAATAGTAAACGCTGCAATGGATTTAATAATACGTCCCCCTGCCAAGGGGGTTTGTTTTATGCAGCCAACCGCTAATTTTGCAGCAGGCCAACCCAACACACCATGAAGCTGCTTAAAAATATCGGCGTATTCCTGCTTTTTTTCCTGCTGGCAGGAGCTATCCTTTCTTTTCTTTTTCCTACCCAGCAAAAGGTAGAGCGGTCAGTGACCATACAGGCGCCCGCAGCGGTAGTGTACCCGCAGCTGGCCAGGCTGGAGAACTTCAACAGGTGGTCGGCCTGGAGCCAGTACGACAGCGCTATCCGCAATACGATCACGGGCAGGGACGGCACCGTTGGCGCCATCAATACCTGGGAAGGGGATGCCGATCTTTCAGGCAGGGGCCAGATCAAGATAGTATCGCTGGAAGAGAACCGGCAGGTGGTGCAGCAGATATCCTTTCTTTCGCCCCGCCAGATGCAGGCAGATTCAAGGTTTGATCTCAGCGAGCAGGGCGGGCAGACCACTGTTACCTGGCAGTTCATCATTGCTACTCCCCGGCCCTGGAATATCTTCAACCTCTTTTACAGCATGGATAAGCAGATGGGCAAGGATTTCGAGGAAGGGCTCGATAACCTGAAGACCATCGTTGAAAAAAAGCAGGGAATAACAGCAAAAGCATATACCGTAACTCCTGTCAATTTCCCGGCCACTACTTATGCTGCTGTTCGCGAAAAGCTGCCGGCCCTGGAGCTGCCTGGCTTTTATCGGGCGCATTTCGAGTTCCTGCAGCAAACCCTTGACAAAGCCTCCCTGCCTGCCAGCGCGCCGCCTGCAGGGCTTATCTACGGATATAATGAAAAGGATAAATTTTCCGATGTAGCAGCCGCGCTCGCGGTGCCTGCCGAAAGCCGGCTGCAGGAACCTTCGGTGAAGATCGTGGCCATCCCGGCTTCCAAAGCCTTATCTGTAGATCATTATGGAGCCGTTGACCGTATCGGCGACGCCTATAAAAGCCTGGAAGCTTACCTGGCCCAGCACCAGCTTAAGCTGAAAGACCCGATCATCGAGCAATACCTGGCAGGCCCTGCTACGGAAAAAGATACAAGCCGCTGGCATACGAAAATATTTTTCCTGGTAGAATGACCTGCTGCAGGGCACCGGTTAGCCTGTTGCAGGCAACGCTCCTTTCCCTTGCCATCTGCCGCATTCCCTTTACTTTTGCCGCATCAGCCGTGCCGGCGCTGAATTAGCCAATTAACTGAAAAATAAGGAACAGCACGGTTAGCCCGGTCTTTTCTTAATACTAAATCATTGCCGATGAAACTGTCGCATTTGTCTGAAACACTGATAGGATCCGAGATCGTAAAGCTGGGCGGAGAGATACGGGAAAAGATCCGCCAGGGAGAAAAGATCTACAATTTTACTGTCGGGGATTTTGACCCCGCCATTTTCCCGATCCCCAAAGAGCTGGAAGACGCCATTGTGCAGGCCTATCGCCAGCATTTTACCAACTATCCTGCAGCCGAAGGAAACCTTGATCTCCGCGAATCCATCCTTTCATTTACCAGGGATACGGAAGGCCTTGATTACGACCTGTCTGAAGTGCTGGTAGCTTCGGGCGGCCGCCCGCTGATCTATTCTTTGTTCAGGGCTATCTGCGATGAAGGCGACAAGGTCATTTATGCAGTGCCCAGCTGGAATAACAATCACTATACTCATTTTGTAGGCGGAGAGCATATCGTAATCGAAGCCAGGGCAGAAAGCAATTTTATGCCCACTGCCGACGATATCCGGCCCTATGTGCAGGAAGCTACCCTGATCGCGCTTTGCTCGCCCCAGAACCCTACCGGCACTACTTTCCGCAAAGAAGAGCTGGAAGCTATCTGTGACCTGGTGATCGCTGAAAACCAACGCAGGGGAGAGAACGAGAAAAAGCTTTATGTGATGTACGACCAGATGTACTGGCATCTTACCTACGGAGCCATCGAGCATTACAACCCTGTATCGCTTCGGCCTGATATGCGGCATTATACGGTGTTCGTAGATGCTATCAGCAAGGTATTTGCAGCCACCGGCGTACGCGTAGGATGGAGCTTTGGCCCGGCTGCCATTATCGGGAAAATGAAGGCCATACTTACGCACCTGGGCGCCTGGGCGCCAATGGCCGAGCAAAAGGCTGTAGCCAGCTATCTTGCTGACCGCGATGCCATCCAGTCTTACCTTACCCATTTTAAAAAAGAAGTGGAAGAGCGGTTGCGCCGGATCTATGAAGGCTTTATTGAGCTGAAAAGCAAGGGCCTCGGGGTTGATGCTATCAGCCCGGAAGCCGCTATTTACCTGACCATCCGCATAGACCTGGCAGGTAAAAGCACCGCCGAGGGTAAATTGCTGGCCGACCAGAGCGAAGTGACCTCTTATATACTCAACGAGGCCAGGCTGGCCGTAGTGCCTTTTTATGCTTTTGGTGCCGGCAAAAGCAGCTCATGGTACCGCCTGAGCGTAGGCACCTGCAAAAAAGAAGAGATCGGCCAGATGCTGGGAAGGCTGGAGGAAGCCCTTAAAAAAGTAAAATAAGCTGCCTACAAGCCGGTCCGGGATCTCCGGATTGGCACAATTCTTTATATACTTAAGAAGCTACCTAATTGTAGAATCTTAAACATGTAATTATATGAGCAAGCTAATAACTGGCCTGGCCGTAGGCGTTGTGATCGGTATCCTTTTCGCTCCTGACAAAGGGGCCTCCACCCGTCGGAAAATTGCCGATCAGGGCCGCGATCTCAAAGACCGGTTCAATGATTTCATTGATGGGCTGAGCGAAAAATTTGACGAGGCAGCAGAAGAGGCCCAGGAATTTGCCGACAAGACCAAGGCGGCTATGCGGTGACCATGCTATCTTATTCAAAAGCCCCGGGCTGTTATCGACCCGGGGCTTTTTTATGTCTTATTTCTTAAGATCGTCAATTTTTATTGAGCAGGAACCGGAAAGGCCTGAGCTCTGTATAGCGGACCGCTTTCCTGATCTTCCGGTGATTGCCTGTGATGCGGTTCCTGTCTACCAGCTCATGTGCTTCGAGGAAGGACTCACTTGTTTCCGTGCCAGCCAGTATCTCGTGCAGGCATTCCACTTCCTGCTCAATGGCCTGCTGGCTCATATATTCATGTTTCAGCAATACAATCAGATCGCGAAGAGGGTTATTCATCTCGGTGCTATCCTCCTTAAAAAAATTAATACCTGGCGCTCGGGCAACCGCAACCCCGGCCGCCTTTGCCGGTCCCGGAATAGTAGTTCCTGCTGCACGAGGAAACGGCAATAACAGTTGCCAGCAAAAAAAGAATGATCAGCCTGTTTTTCATTTTCATGTAACGGATTCTTTATCGTACCGGTTATCCGTTCCTAAATTAAACTATTTTACAAACAATTTAGTATGCCAACGGTTCAAAAACGAAAAATTTTAACGGTATGCCGTTATGACTGACCTGTTCCTTCATAAGCCGCGCGTATTGGTAGCCCCGCTCGATTGGGGGCTCGGCCATACTACCCGCTGCATCCCCTTAATACGGGAGCTGGAAGCGCAGGGAGCTGTTGTTGTTTTTGCCGGCAACCAGGTGCAGGCAAGCCTGGTGAGGCAAGAATTTCCCCATCTTACCACCCTGGAGCTCAGAGGCTACAATGTTAAATATGCACGAACCCGGCTGGGATCGATCCTGGGCTTGCTATGGCAGGTGCCGGGAATAGGAAGGCAGGTGCGCCGGGAACATCGCTGGCTGCAGGAGGCCGTCAAAGAGCACCGTATTGATGCCGTGATAAGCGACAACCGTTATGGCTTGTGGACCACCGAAATACCCTGTGCATTCATAACGCACCAGCTATATATCCGCACCCCGCTGGGGAAATGGGTCGATGCCTTGCTGAAACGGGCCAATTACCGCTATATCAATCATTTCACGCAATGTTGGGTGCCTGACCAGGCGCGGCCTGACAATCTTGCCGGGAAATTGTCGCATCCCGGGCATCTCCCGGCCATACCTGTTCATTATACCGGTCCCTTATCACGGTTGCAGGCCGATGGCAATATAAAAAGCATACCCGGGCATCTCTTTATATCCCTCTCAGGCCCTGAGCCGCAAAGAACTATGCTTGAAGAAAAAATAGTTGCCGGCCTGGCCGCCTATCCCGGCTCTGCCGTAGTGGTAAGAGGCTTGCCGGCCTCTTCGGATATGATCTCCCCGGTTGGGTCCGCAGTTTTTTATAACCACCTTGCAGCACCGGATTTTGCCCGCGAAATGCAAAAGGCCGAGCTTATCATCAGCCGCAGCGGCTACAGCACGATAATGGACCTGGCCGTATTGCAGAAAAAAAGCATCCTTATTGCTACTCCCGGGCAGTCGGAGCAAGAGTACCTGGCCCGCATGCTCCGCGAAAAGCAGGTGGCTTATAGCGTATCACAGCAGCATTTTTCGCTGCAGGAGGCATTGGAAGCTGCGGCAGCTTTTCCTTACCGGCCGTTCGGCCCGGTAAGCTTCGCCCTGCCTGGTATTATACAACAATGGCTGCGGCTTATACGTGACCGGCAAAAATGATCAGGGCTTTTTCCGGCGGAACCTGATGGCTGCATTTTCTTTCAGGTCGGCGCTAAAGCGCACCTGGTACACATCATCGCCATCGCGTACCACCAGCAATCCTGTATTGGGCGGGTATTTGCCAAGATTTTCTGCATAAAGCAACAAGGTGGCCTCTTCGGTGCCGGGCGGCAGGTAGATCGTTTTACGTACCGCTGTTTCCTTCAATCCCTGCCTGGGCATGATCAGCTCCTCATTCAGGAATACGCTCACCGTATCTCCGTCTATTTCCCCGTTATCGTATAATGCCAGCTGCAGGCTGTCGGAGCGGAACCAGACCGTTTGCAATTCTTTCGTTGTTCTTTCTTTTACAAAAGCGGCAGGAATGGTTGTGGCCGGCGGGGCCTGCGCTTCTTTCCGCACCGGCGGCCTGGTTGATGCAGCCGGCTTACCGGGTTTTTGGGCCATAGCGGGAGAAACCGGCGTAGTGACTACCTGCGCAGGATTGCGGCTGGCTGCATAAAAAGGTACACTGCCTGCGAGCTTCAGCTCTTCGAGATGAGGGAATATATGGGAATGATCATAGTCCTTTTCTTCTGAAAGGGAAACCTGACCGCTGGTAGCATAAAACTTTTTACGCACTTTGTTGGTGCTCCAGCTGCCGTCGAGCAGCCAGGTGCTGTCTTGCTGGCCCAGGTGGAACGTATAGGTAACTTTTACTCCCTTATCCAGCTTGCCGGGAAAATTGTAGGAAAGGATCTCCTCATCCGTCACGATACAGGCATTGCCATCGATCGTGCCTTTTACCCTTTTCAGCATATAATACAACGTATCGTTGATGATAAAGTCGCGGCGGCAGTAGCCATATACTTTGCCCTTATATTCTGTCAGAGCCAGCTCGTACGATTGGTCTTTGCGTATGGTAGCGCTGTCGTGCGTCAATGTGCCGGTCCACAGCCCGGAAAGAGTGCGCTGCGCAGCAAGGGCAAAGGAAAGGAAAAGGAAAATGCTCAGCAGGAAAAAGGATCTTTTCATGGTTGCCGGTCGGTTGTTCAGGTTGTAAAGATAAGACGGGCTAATAACGCCGGCCTAAAAAATAGATTGTACACAGGCCATTTAAAATAAAAAGCCTCCTGTAAGGAGGCTTGGTAACGCTTATTCGTTCTTATTTTATAGTTTTCAGGAAAAAGCTGTATCGATTGAATACTAAGCTATTTGCCCTGCCATTATGCCGTAGTCTTTTGGTTGGGTGGTGCGGTGGGTGGCCGCCTTACCTTTGCTATCTTTTTGTTCTTTTTTTGGTACATTTTAAATATACAATTTAGCCTCTGAACGCCAAATGCTACCTCTGACTGCAACATTGGAAAGCCCTGTATAAGTACCTTATACATTTGAAGTCTAAATTGATTAGATATGGAAATAACAGTTTTAGACATTTAGATTTTAAAGGCATTGCATAGGGAAGTAAAGGAAGTTTCTCTATTGATTGAGGAAATGACTGCACCCTACAAAGCATTGCAACAGGCAACGAAATGGCTCGACCAACAGGAAGCCTGCCAACTGCTCAATATCAGCAAAAGAACTTTGCAGACGTACAGGGCAAAAGGCATTCTTGGGGCAACGCAAATCAATCGGAAGACGTATTTCAGATTATCCGAAGTGGAATTACTGATGCAGGGAGAAATCTATCTGACAAGAGAATAGGTTTGCGAGATGTTGCATATCAGCAAACGGACATTGCAACAGTACAGAGATGACGGACTGATATCTTTTATCAAACTCGAACGGAAAATCCTTTTTCGTGGAAGCGATATTGTGAAAGTATTGGAAGATAATTATCAGCGTTAGCCGATTGTTTGAAACTGTAACCGTATCAGTCAATTAAAAAACAGCCCACTGCTTAAAGCGGTGGGCGGTGTGGTTTTAATAAGTTATACACGGCTATTTCTCAATTAAGTTTATAAAATCTGTTATTTTTTGCCTGTTGTTTTCTTCTGTAACTGTGTGAATATTTCCGATATATTCCATTCCTAAATACTTGGCCGTTTCTGAAAAAGGAAGCCAAAAATTTTCCCCAAGATTATCCCCAATCGAACAGCTAATGACTGCCATTTTCTTTCCACGTAACTTCCGCCCAAGTTCCTTTTCAATGGTCAGCAAGTCAGTAAATCGGTCGAAAAATACTTTCATAATTCCACTCATTGAATACCAATAAATCGGAGTTGCAAAAATCAATGTGTCATATTTTTCAATTAATTCCTTTATTAACGGCAAATAATCATCATTTCGGTTTTCGTGCTTGTAGTCAAAATAGCTAAAATTATAATCGTTCAAATCAAGTAAATCCCACTTTGACTGCTTAATCAGTTCTTTTGTCAAAGTTGCTGTATCTCCGTCATTTCTCGAACTCCCTGCAATTACAATTTTATTCAATTAAGTCTTATTTTATCAACAGCTAAAATACAAAAAAGCCAAGCAAAAACTGCATTGACTTTCTTCAATCACTTTAATAATTTCAGGGTTGAGAAACAAAAGACCGTTCCATACCCTTAAACTTGTGAGATACTTTTTGCATATCCTTTCCAACTTTCTCGTTGAGTATCTTGGCGTAAATCTGTGTGGTGGCAATGTTCTTATGTCCTAACATCTTGCTTAAACTTTCAAGAGGAACGCCCTCGCTTAAAAACAGGGTGGCAAACATATGACGTGCCAAATGAAAGATTACTTTCTTCTCTTTAAGGCAGTCAATTTGTTGGGATATTGCTTCTAATCTATCATTACAGAAACTATTAGACGGAACAGGAAAAACCCTGCCGCCCTTTGACAGCCCTGCATACTTTTCGATAATCATTTTCGGAATATCCAACAGCATTACATTGGACGATGTTGCTGTTTTTCTCCTGCGGACGATAATCCATTGGTTACCGTCAAAGAACTCTTGTATATTGCTGTTTTTAAGCCCTTTTATATCCGAATAGGAAAGCCCTGTAAAGCAACTGAAAACAAACAGGTCTTTAACCAACTCATCTTTTCTTTTCTCACAGTTAAATGTTGCAAGCTGTTCCAACTCGTTCCGTAACAGATAGCCTCTGTCTTTGTCCTTTTTGGTATTCTTGTACTCGCTGAAAGGATTAAAGGCAAGATGCTTTCTGCTCATTGCCAATCGGCAAAGCGTGGTAAATCCAATCATATATACCCAGACCGTGTTATACCCTAAATGATGGTTATCACGCAGGTAGTAATCAAATTCCTGCACAAAATCAGGAGTAAGGTCGCTAAACGATACATCGGTATAACCATATTTCACACGTGCAAAATTGCGAAGATGCTCTATGAGTGTCCTGTATCTCCGGTAAGAACCTATAACTCTAAGTCCGCTACCTACTTTTTTCTCGGAGTCCAAAAGAAATTGTTCGCAGAACTTGAAAAAGGTCAGTTCTCCGCTTTCCATTCCGAGAAAGGTATTTTTAAGTTTTACACTGTTTAACGTTCCCTCGTTCTTTAGGATTTTGGAATAACAGTCCCCCCATACGCAAACGTATTTTGTCGAGTTTGCCGTTTACCCTCTTGGGCTTCTCGGCTTTTTCCTAAAACCCTGCCATACTTCAAATCCCAATTATTGAAGAAATATCCAGTTTGGTACTGAATGCAGACTGTGTACCATTTACCGTAATTCTACACATAATCGGAACCAATACGTTTTTCTTTGAGGCATTCTTTTTCAGGTAGAACAATACCTTAAACGTTGATTTTTTGTCGTTTCCATACTCACAGTTCTTAATGATAAAATTAAACTTATGTAAGCCACGGAACAATATGAAAAACTATGCAAAAATCTGAAATACAGTATCTTAAAATAATTGTTTTCGGTATTTAAAAGTAACGTTTTAGTAACCTTACTTTTGCCAATCGTTGCTTTTTTCTGCTTTTTACCTCATTACCAAAAAATAATAAAACGGCTGTAAATCCTTTATTTACAACCGTTTTACCTGTTTTAAACTTTGATGTATTTTTACTGAAACTTTATTTTATAGTTGTCTTTCCGCCGATGCTGCCTTATTGTGGCTTGCCCGTCTTCCAACCCCTCTTCCCAAGAGCTATTTCCATATTCCGGCAAGGAAGCGACGACATTACCGATCAAATAGCGGCAGACCCTTAGCGGCTCATGCTGGCCAGGAACTCTTCATTGTTCTTGGTTCCTTTCATCCTGTTCTGCAGCTCGCGCATCGATTCTTCCGTATTCATATCGGTAAGGAACACACGCAGCAGGTTCATGCGCTGCAGCACATCTTTTTCCAGCAGCAGATCGTCGCGGCGGGTAGAAGAGGCAGTAAGATCGATAGCAGGATAGATACGCTTATTGGCCAGGCGGCGATCAAGCTGCAGCTCCATGTTGCCGGTACCTTTAAATTCCTCGAAGATCACTTCATCCATCTTGCTGCCGGTATCTACCAGGGCTGTAGCGATAATGGTCAGTGAGCCGCCATTCTCGATCTTGCGGGCTGCACCAAAGAACTGCTTGGGCTTTTGCATGGCATTGGCTTCCACGCCACCTGATAATACCTTGCCTGATGCAGGAGCTACGGTATTGTGCGCGCGCGCCAGGCGGGTGATGGAATCGAGCAGTATCACTACATCGTGGCCGCATTCTACCAGGCGCTTTGCTTTCTGCAGGGCGATGGTGGACACTTTCACGTGCTTTTCAGCAGGCTCGTCGAAGGTGGAAGCGATCACTTCTGCTCTTACGCTTCTCTCCATATCGGTCACTTCTTCAGGCCGCTCGTCTACCAGCACCACCATCAGGTAGCATTCAGGATGGTTGGCGGCTATAGCATTGGCCACGGCTTTCAGCAGCATGGTCTTACCTGTTTTGGGCTGTGCTACGATCAGCCCGCGCTGTCCTTTACCGATAGGCGTGAACAGGTCCATGATACGGGTAGAATAATCGCTTGGCTGGGTAAAGAGGTTCAGCTTCTCGAAAGGGAACAGGGGCGTCAGGTAATCGAACGGCACCCGGTCACGCACTTCCTCGGGGCTCTTGCCGTTGATATGATCCACTTTCAGGAGAGCGAAATATTTTTCTCCTTCCTTTGGCGGGCGCACGGCACCATGCACAGTGTCGCCGGTCTTAAGACCGAACAGCTTTATCTGCGATGGAGATACATATACGTCGTCGGGAGAAGAAAGATAATTGTAATCAGAAGAGCGCAGGAAGCCATAGCCGTCAGGCATCATTTCCAGCACGCCTTCACCCATGATCACACCATCAAATTCGATATTGAAGTTCGGTTGCTGATCGCGGCGTTGCTGCGAATGGCCTTTGCTTTGCTGGGCCGGCGCTTCCGCAACAGCCTGCTCATCAAAAGGGCTTGTTTCCGTAGCAGCAAGAGCCTCCTGTATTAAGGCCGACTGGTCGGGCGACGGGGTGGTTACCGGCGCAGGAGCAGCTTCTTTTTCTTCTGTTTTTTTGCGGCCTTTTTTCGCAGGCGTCTTTTCTTCTTTTTTTACCGCCACAGGCGATTTTTTGGGAGGTTTTGTTTCACCGGTATCTTCCACAATGGCTTCTTCAGTGCCGGTGCTGGTGGAAGTTTTAATGATGCGCTTGCGCTTGCCTTTTTCTTCAGGCGAGGCAGCGCTGCCTTTGGAGCCTGCAATGGCCTGGCTGTCAAGGATCTTGTAAACAAGTTCCTGCTTATCTAACTTCTTTGAATTAGGTATTTTCAACTGCTCGGCAATATCCAGCAGTTCGGGAACGAGCATATCGTTCAATTGCAAAATATCGTACATACAAGGGTCTTGGGGTTAATCACAAATCAAATTGAGGAGAACCAAACGTAAAACTGAAAATTTGAATTTTTTTTGAAGGAACGGGCAGGATTCTGATGAGCAAAAACGGGAGAAATCTTCTTATCAGCCTCTTTTCCTGCTGCAATGTTACATCGTTTTTCGTAAAAACAAAAAAAAAATTGACCCGCCGAAACTGCCCCGGGCAGCGCTGTTGCGGCGCTTCACCTGTTGTTCCTGAGCTGCTGCTATTCAAAAAAGATGTACGTTTTTAATGCGCTGGCTATCTTTGACGTTCAAAAACCGATACGATGTTCAACAAGCGCGTCAAGATCAAAGAGCTGCTGGCACAGGAGCCGCAGCACCAGGAAGTAACCGTGATGGGATGGGTACGCAGTTTTCGCAATAACCAGTTCATAGCGCTGAATGACGGCAGCACCAATAATAATATACAGGTAGTGGCCGAGCTTGGCCGGTTCAACGATGAGCTGCTCAGGCGCATTACCATCTCTGCATCGCTTAAGGTAACAGGCAAGGTTGTTCCATCGCCAGGCAAAGGCCAGAAGATGGACCTCCAGGCTGATACTATCGAGATACTGGGCGACAGCGATCCGGAGAAATACCCGATCCAGCTAAAGAACCGGCCTACCCTGGAATACCTGCGGGAGATAGCGCATTTCCGTTTTCGTACCAATACCTTTGGCGCCGTGTTCCGCATACGCCATGCCCTGGCTTTTGCCGTGCACCGCTTCTTCAACGATAAAGGATTTGTTTACCTGCATACGCCTATCATTACGGCCAGCGATGCCGAAGGCGCCGGGGAAATGTTCCGGGTAACCACGCTTCCGCTTGACGGCACGGCTGCACGCAATGGCGACGGCTCTATCGATTTCAGGGAAGATTTTTTCGGCCGCAGTACCAACCTTACCGTGAGCGGCCAGCTTGAAGGAGAGCTGGGCGCTACTGCTTTCGGAGAGATATATACTTTCGGGCCTACTTTCCGCGCCGAGAACTCCAATACGGCCAGGCACCTGGCCGAGTTCTGGATGATTGAGCCGGAAGTTGCTTTCAACGACCTCGAAGATAACGCCAACCTGGCCGAAGAATTTATCCGCTACCTGATACAGTACGTGATGGATCATAACCGCGAGGACCTCGACTTCCTGGCCCAGCGCCTGGCAGATGAAGAGAAGCAGCTGCCCCAGGACAAGCGGAGCGAAATGGGATTGATCGAAAAGCTGGAGTTTGTGCTTAACAACAGGTTTGAGCGTCTTACCTATACCGAAGCAATCGAGATACTTCGTGAAAGCAATTACAACAAGAAAAAGAAATTCCAGTACCCCGTCACAGGCTGGGGCATGGACCTTCAAAGCGAGCATGAGCGGTACCTGGTAGAAAAGCATTTTAAAAAGCCGGTGATACTGACCGATTACCCGAAGGAGATCAAAGCCTTTTATATGCGGCAGAACGATGACGGCAAGACCGTTGCCGCCATGGATATCCTGGCGCCGGGCATCGGCGAGATCGTTGGCGGGTCGCAAAGGGAAGAGCGCCTCGATAAGCTGGAAGCCCGTATGAAAGAAATGAATATACCTGCCGACGAGCTTTGGTGGTATCTTGATACGCGCAGGTTCGGCTCCGTGCCTCATGCCGGCTTCGGGCTGGGTTTTGAGCGGATGGTGCAGTTCGTAACAGGCATGGGCAATATCCGCGATGTGATCGCTTTTCCGCGTACGCCGAAAAGCGCAGACTTTTAAGCCGGCTTCTGCTATTTATGCAAGAGGCTCCGCAGAGGAGCCTTTTGCATATCATCATTTCCAGGCAGCCTTTGCTGCCGGCTACTTCTCAGCTTTCATGAATGCACATCACGGGTACATGCGATCCGAATACCAGCTGCTTCACCGAGCTTTTACTGAAAAGCCCATCCAGCAGCCGGTGCTTCTTGGGTATGGCAATGACAAGGTCAAGGTTGTTCTTTTCTGCAAATTCGTTGATCCCTTCTTCTATATCCGCATTCTCGATGAAGTGGTACATAGGCTTTATATCTTCAAAAGCCGTATATACATGCTCGGTTTGCTCCGGGGTATCGGGCTTGAACTGCTTATTATTATAGTCAACATTCAGGATATGCAGGGAGGCGGGGAATTGTTGTATGAATTCCTTGATGGCGGCTACCGGCATGGTTTCATGCACTTCCCTGAAATCGCAGGCCAGCCCTATCTTTTTTATTCCTTCGCCGTATTCCTTGCCGCCCGGCACGCAGATCACCGGGTAAGGGATATGCCTGACCACGGTGAGGGTATTGCTGCCGAACAACGTACGTTCCATGGCCGAGCTGCCTGTAGTGCCCATAACCACAGCAAATGGCCTTACCGTTTTGCATACTTCCTCCAGCTCGTCCGTTACATTGCCCAGGCGCGCTTCCGTATGTATCTCCAGCTTGCCTGACGTTATACGTTCCAATGCCTGCTTTGCGTCATGCAGCTTCCCTTCAGCGCTTTTTTTCAGATCATCTACAGATACCAGCAACAACGGCGTATCTGTAATAGCGATAGGGATCTCGTACATATGTAAGAGCAGCAGGGTTGCATTGACCTGCAGGGCCATGTTCACTGCATAGTTGGTGGCATTGGTAGCCGCAGGTGAAAAGTCAGTAGGAACGATGATCGTTTTCATGAAGAAATATTTATATGTGAATACTACAATAACAATGCCGCCGGTATAAAGTAATTATAAGGTAATATGGAAACCTGCCGGCAGGGCATCTTTATATAAAACTAACTATATGACAACCATGCCTGCCGATACCAACGCTCAAAGACCAAGAGCCGGTTTTTCACGCCGTAAAGATAATTCTCCACGTACTGATATGACGCCGATGGTAGATCTTGCCTTCCTGCTTATCACTTTTTTTGTAATGACCGCTGAGATGAGCAAGCCGACAGCTATGTCGCTGATCATGCCGGCCGATGGCCCTTCTATGCAGACTTACGAGTCCAGGTCGCTTACCCTGTTGCTTGGCAGCGATAATAATATCAGCTGGTACATGGGCATGGCTGAGGAAGCAGATCGTATGCAGGCTGTTGGGCATTGTTCCTATTCAGGCCACAGCGGCTTGCGGACCGTGCTTATGGCCAAACAACAGGAACTGGTGGCCAGGAATATTGACCGGCAGGAACTGACCGTGCTTATCAAACCTGCCGATGAAGCCAGCTACAGCAATGTTGTTGATGCGCTTGACGAGATGCAGCTTACCGGCGTTAAAAAATATGCCATTGTAAAAATGGATGAGATAGACAGGGAGCTGCTTTCCCGCTGATACTCCTTGAATTAGATCAATCCTCTGCCACCGGTCATTCCTCATGACCTTCTATCCATTTGACTTTTCCTACCTCAATTACAAAACATTGAAGGTCAGAGGAATACTTCTCAAATTTTCATATTACTATAAAATAGTTGGTACTATGTATTGCAAAGTACCAACTATTGCCTTAGCTTTGTGCCATCAACAGGCGCAATATCCATTTTAGCCTGCTATAACTGTCAGAAAAATGAACATAGAAAATACACAGAGCCAGATGCGGAAGGGGATACTGGAATTTTGCATTCTTTCCGTCATTCGCCGGGGAGAAGCTTATCCCAGCGATATCGTGGAAGAGATGAAAGCTGCTGGTCTTCATATCCTGGAAGGAACGCTTTATCCCTTGCTGACGCGGTTAAAAAACGCCGAAATGCTCAGCTACCGTTGGGTGGAAAGCAAAGGCGGTCCTCCCCGGAAATATTTCTCGCTTACAGAAAAAGGGGAAGCCTTTTACATGGAGCTTGCCCAAACCTGGAACGAGCTTTCCAACGGCGTAAATGCCCTTACACAAAAAAAATAACCGACTCACCACTTCAAAAACTATACGATGAAAAAGATCATTAACATAAATCTCAGCGGTCACGTGATCCCGATTGAAGATTCTGCTTACCAGCAGCTGCAGGATTACCTGGAAAGCCTGCGTCGTTATTTTGCCAACGAAGAAGGAAGGGATGAGATCATCAATGATATCGAAAGCAGGATCGCCGAGCTGATGAGCGAGCAGCTTCGCAAAGGCGCCTATCATATCACTGAAGACGACGTGACGCAAATGATCCGGACCATCGGCCGTCCTGAAGATTTCGATCCTGCCGACGGCGAGCCAGGTGATCACCAGCAGGGAAGCAGCCGCTCCTACACTTCCAGAACAGCGGGCAAGCGCCTTTACCGTGATACCAGCGACAAGTTCGTGGGGGGTGTATGTAGCGGCATTGCCAACTATCTTAATATAGACCCTGCCATTATGCGTATCCTTTTCGCCATTATTGGGCTTGGTGGCTGGGGCATCGGCATTCTTATCTATATCCTGCTCTGGATCATCCTTCCTGCCCGCTCGCTGGAAGGGTTTTCCGGGAAACGTCTCTACCGCAACCCCGATGATCGCGTATTTGGCGGGGTAGCAGGTGGCCTGGCTGCTTATTTCAACCGCAGCACCTGGGAGATAAGGCTCATTTTTGCCGCTCCTTTTTTGCTGAACCTCCTGTTTGGCTCTCTTCGCGGATTTCGCTGGGATGACGGCTTCCATGTTTTTCCCAACTTCTTTATAGGCTCTATTACCAGCACCTTCTGCCTGGCTTATATTATTCTCTGGATCGTGTTGCCGGAAGCCAGGTCATCGTACCAGAAAATGGAAATGCGCGGCGAGCCGGTAGATCTCAACTCGATCAGGCAGAATGTAAAAGAGGGCATGGAACAAATGAAGGAAAGGATGAAGGATTGGAGCAAAGAGGTCAATGAAAGCGCTTCCGGCTTCAACGAAAGGGTCAGGAACTTCAATGCTACCAGGGGAAGGGAATTCGGCCGTGAGTTCTCGGAAGCCGCCACAAGGGCTTCCGGAGGCCTGGGACATGCGATCGGCGTATTGTTCAAGGTGCTTTTCTTTATTATCATCGGCTCTATTGCATTCGGCCTCATCGCGGCTATTATAGCCCTGCTTTTTGGCGGCATTGCCTGGTGGCCGATAAACAATTTCCTGTGGACCAGCGACGATCAGAAGCTCTATGCCTTAGGCACTATCTTTTTCTTCCTGCTGGTGCCATTGGTGTCCCTGATAATATGGATTGTACGACGCATGATGCGCGTACGTTCAAGCGGGCGTTACCTGGGCTGGGCCTTCGGGTTTTTCTGGACGCTGGGCTGGATATCCATAGTGCTCCTGGCATCGAGCATTGCCCGCGACTTCAGCGAATACGAGCATGTAGACAGTTCCCTGGCCGGGCTGCAGCAGCCGCAGGGTGGTCGCATGATTGTTACTGTTTCCGAGCCGGAGCTGACCTATAGCGGCAATTTTGCCTGGGTCGACAATGACTGGGAAGGCTGGGACCTTTCAGGAGATACCTTGAAAATGTCGTGGGTCAACTTTAGCGTAGACAAAAGCGATGACTCATTGTACCATGTCGATATAAAAAAATACAGTGCAGGTCGTTCTGTAAGCGAAGCACAGGAAAGAGCGGCCGCTGTTGTTTACCAGGCAAGCTCCAGGGACAGCCTGCTTGACCTGGGCAGCGGCTTTGCCATTGCCAGCCAGCAAAAATTCCGGGGGCAAAAGATAGAGATATATATCAAAGTGCCTGTAGGCAAGCAGATACGCTTTGATCATTCCGTAACGGAAAAGCTCAACTCGGGCAATGTCAGGGTGTATCGCAGCCGCAAAGGCCGGGTGCGCAAGTTCACGATCGACGACAGGAATTTCCCCTGGTGGAATGCTGACACGGATTATACCATGCTTGCCAACGGCAGCCTTTCAGCAGCCTCAGGCAGCATTATAGCTCCTTCCAACAGCAAGGATGATAACACTGCTCCTGCCAGACCGGGATATCGCTACCAGCAGGACAAAGACCCTGCTTCTTCGCCGGAGCAGTCAGAAGAGCTCAGGAAGCAGCTGGAGGAAGAAAAGCGCATCCAGAAAGAAAGCGAGGAAAGGGCGAAAGAGCTGGAAAAAAAGCTACGCACCACAGGCAGGACCGATATTCGCCCTGCCGGCCGGTACGAGGAGTCTTCCATAGGCAACCTGCATATGCTGTTTTCGCCGCTCAGCTGGTCATAGTAATATCGACTGAAAGCTTACCAGCCTTCTGATAACCGATCCATGCCTTCTTTACCAGGCAAAGGCCGTAATTCAATTCCCGGGACCTGGATGGCTGCGGTTGTCCGCTGGCGCCTGGAGCAAGCTTTTGCTACGCCGGCAATATAGCTCTTAGCTTACTGCTTCCTGGCTGGGATAATACTGCCGGAATTCAACAAAATGATCCAGCGATTCCAGTATGCCGCCGCAACCGGGCTTTTCTGCCTGGTACACATGCGCCATATCCTTTGTGGCTTCGGTAAGCCGGGGCTCGGCCTCTCCTACCACTACGCCTTTGTAACCGGCCTGGTACAACGATAGATCATTGAGCGTGTCGCCTGCTACCAGTATATTTTTGCCGGGTATACCGAGCAGCTTTACCAGCTGCTTCAGGGACGAGCCTTTATTCACTCCGCCCGGAAGTACATCTACAAATTTGCCGGCCGATTTCAGCACGTCGCAGCCGGTGGCAGCTGCTATCTGGTACAGGTGCTCAAAATCCGTTTCTTCATCAAAGAAAAAGGAGCAGCGTCTCTCCTGCGGCACTTCCTGCCAACGTAGCCCTTTCACTTTGCTGAGCTTGCTTTGCATTATCAGCCTGCCCGGCCATTTCTTTTCTATCCCGGCCTGCAGCGGCTGTATGGGCTCAAGGGTATGCCCGTTCACAATGGTAGCGCCTACATCGCAGATGATATAATCGGGGTTAGGGATCACAGCGTCGTTCAGCAGTGGCCTTACGGTTTCCAGGCCCCGGCCCGTCACAAATACCAGCCTCATCTCCTGCCGCTCACGGATCAGGCGGTAAAGCTGTTGCTGGTAAGCTTCATGTCCTCCTAAGAATGTACCATCCAGGTCGGTTGCCAATAATAGCATAGTGATTGATTATGTTGATTAATCTTCCGAATAATTAAGATCCTGTAAAAACCGGTGCCGCTGATATGCCAACAGCCGAAGGATATATTTATGCCTTGCTGCTATCCTGCTGGAACAGCAACAAGGATAAACAATGATGTACCAAAAAGGCAAGCTTCTTCCTGCGGCCGGGTAACAACGCATAATGCAGGCTGCAAAAGCAAGGATTATCAGGCACTGCTGTTATATGGCAGCAGCCATCTGTATGATCCTGCAGAAGCGGTTACGCTATGCACTGAAAATTAGCCGCAGGCTTGCTCCTGCAATTATAGCAGGTGCTGCGGTGGCCATGCAGGATCTTGAATAATAGATATTATGTAAAGAGCCCTGCAAAGATAAACTTTATTGCAGGGAGCGCCAACCTTAATTGAAAGCTGGCGGCTGCCAGATCCGGGGTAGCTATTGAATGATCTTAGCTTCAATAAATGCGGGCATGGCGTTGTGACGTAACTTTAGCAAATGGCAAAAGATAATTTTTCCGGCCATTCTGCCATTTATGCGCAATACCGCCCTTCTTACCCTGACGAGCTATTCAATTTTATACTAAAGCAGGTAAAGCAGCATGAGGCTGCCTGGGACTGCGGCACCGGCAACGGGCAGACGGCAAAAAAGCTGTCTATGATCTTCCGGCGGGTAGAAGCTACCGATATCAGCCCGCAGCAGCTGGCACATGCTATGCAGGGTGAAAATATATTTTATTCACTGCAGCCGGCAGAACAAACCCGTTTTGCCGACAACAGCTTTAACCTGGTGACCATATCGCAGGCATTGCATTGGTTTGATCCTCATCTTTTTTACCCCGAGGTAAACCGGGTAATGCAGCCAGGCGCCATCATTGCGGCCTGGTGCTATTCCTTGCTGAAAATTTCCCCGGCTATTGACCAGCTGCTGCAACATTATCATTTTGTTACGCTGGCGCCTTACTGGGACCAGGAGCGCCGGTATGTAGATGAAGCTTACGAAACCATTCCTTTTCCTTATGCCCGTATTGCGTCTCCTTCTTTTTATATGCGCTATGAGTGGTCGCTCAGCCAGCTTGAAGGATACCTGCGCACCTGGTCGGCCCTCCCGCGCTTTATTAGCGCCAGGGGTTATGACCCTGTTGTTGCCCTGATGGAGGATATCCGCCGATGCTGGACAGGCGACCGGCTTCCCGTACTTTTTCCGCTGCACCTGCTGCTGGGAAAGATAGAAAAATAAAAAAGCCGGCTTTCCTTCTTCCTGCTCGCCCGGCCGGCTTAAAGTTTTTTGCGCAGGCAGGGCGGCAACCCGCAAATTCTGCTACATTTGTGCCCTTCATACCCGCTAAAAAAATAAAATGAAATCGACGCCTTTTACCCGGAAACATATAGCGCTTGGTGCCAGAATGGCTGAATTTGCCGGATACAACATGCCTATTTCCTACACAGGTATCAACGACGAGCACGCGGCCATCCGCAACAATGCCGGAGTATTTGATGTTAGCCATATGGGAGAGTTTATCCTTAAAGGGCCCCAGGCGCTCGACCTCATACAGCGGGTCACCAGCAACGATGCAGCCAAGCTGAAACCCGGCCAGGCCCAGTACAGCTGCCTCACCAATGAAACAGGCGGCATCATAGACGACCTGCTCGTCTACTGCATCGAGGAAAATAATGTGTATATGCTGGTGGTGAATGCTTCCAATATCCAGAAAGACTGGGATTGGATCAGCCGGCATAATACCAATGGGGCCGACCTGCATAATATATCTGACCAAACAGGTTTGCTGGCCATCCAGGGGCCCAATGCTACCAAAATATTGCAGGCGCTTACCGAAATGGATATCCTGAACCTGAAATACTACACCTTCGTGAAAGGCCGCTTTGCCGGGGTAGATAATGTGCTGGTCAGCGCTACGGGCTATACCGGCGCCGGAGGTGTCGAGATATATTTCGAGGATAAGGATGATAATGCAGAAAGAATATGGGATGCTATTTTTGAAGCAGGCCGGTCTGCCGGCATCAAGCCTGTTGGCCTGGGCGCCCGCGATACGCTCCGGCTTGAAATGGGCTATTGCCTGTATGGCAACGATATTGACGACACTACTTCTCCCCTCGAGGCGGGATTAGGCTGGATCACCAAGTTTACCAAGCAGTTCACCGCCAGGGAAATACTGGAAAAGCAAAAAGCGGAAGGAGCAGCACGTAAGCTGGTCGGCTTTGAAATGATAGATAAAGGCATTCCCAGGCATGGCTATGAAATAAAGGACCAGGGCGGCGTAGCCATCGGGCATGTAACCTCGGGCACCCAGTCGCCCAGCTTTGGCAAGGCCATCGGCCTGGGTTATGTATCTGCCGCCTTTGCTTCTATCGATACGCCTGTATTTATAAAAGTAAGGGACAAGCTGCTGCAGGCTAAGGTGGTCAAGCTTCCTTTTGCATAATCCCTGCGGGAGCAGGCAGCCCGTTATATGTTAGTTCCTATGCCAACGATCCATCTCACTACGTTTATTGCAGCGCCGGCCGGCCGGGTGTTTGACCTGGCCAGGAGCATCGACCTGCATAAGCAATCCATGTTGCGCCATAAGGAGGAAGCTGTGGCCGGCACCCGTTTTGGCCTGATCGAAAAAGGAGAGACAGTTACCTGGAAGGCAAGGCACCTGTTCCGGACCCGTCTGCTCAAAACAAAGATCACGGAAATGAGAATGCCGGAAATGTTCGTGGACGAGCAAACCGAAGGTGATTTTAAGATGATGCGGCACGAGCACTATTTCAAGCCCTGCGATAACGGCACGATCATGATCGACCTTTTTCATTTTGAATCTCCCTATGGCTTTACCGGCAGGTGGCTCAACTCGCTTTTCCTTTATCGCTATATCAGAAAGCTGCTGGAGCAGCGCAACCAAACGATCCGGAAAACAGCTGAAACGGATAAGTGGCGCAAGGTATTGCAGCAATAGCTTACGCAACGCATATTTCATATTATCACATTAACTATGAGCACACCCTCTCTTCATACTTCCCTGTCGCCGGCCCTTCTTCATCTTTACGACCTCAATAGCAGCATCGTAGTCATTATCGACGTGTTCCGCGCTACTTCCACTATCGCTGCAGCTCTTTATAATGGAGCCCGGTGCGTGATCCCGGTCGACTCTGTTCCCAAAGCGATCGAGATCAGCCGGAATATAGACGGCATTGCTGCCGGCGAAAGGGACGGCAGGCTGGCCGAGGGCCTTAGCCATGGCAACTCTCCGCTGGAGTACCAGCGGGATTTTATAGAGAACAAGACCCTGGTGCTTACCACTACCAATGGCACAAGGCTGTTGCATATGGCGCTGGAAAGAGGGGCGGATACGATCATCTCCGGCTCATTTCCCAACCTGTCTGCTGTTTGCGATTATATAAAGAAGGAGAACAAGAACGTAGTGCTTGGCTGTGCCGGGTGGAAAGACCGTTTCAACCTTGAGGACACGCTTTTCGCCGGCGCAGTGATCAGCCAGGTAAAAAAGCATTTTTCTATACACTGCGATAGCTCACTGATGGCAGAAAGCATGTATGCAAAGCATAAGAACAACCTCCAGGGCTTTGCTCCCAGGCTCACGCATTACCATCGCCTGGTAGAGCGTTTCGGGCTGATAGAAGACATCAAATTTTGCCTCACGCGCGACGCCGCGAACGTGCTCCCCATATACAGGGAAGGAAAGCTGGTAGTGGAGTGAAAAACCTTTAAAGATAGCACTTTTTAGCGGCATTTTCCGGAAGGGAAATTTATTTATTATTTACTCCCATTTTCAAGGAAATACGCTTGCTATTCTTTTATTTTTGCCGGTTGCCCTATTCTAAAAAAGGCTGCAGGCAAGGCTTGCTGCCGATCGTAAAATAAATCATGGCCTTACCACACCTTATCAAATATGTTTATACCCATGGCACCGATGAAGTGATCCGGCGGGGAAAAAAGATCCATTCCATAAATTTTGTTGAGCTTGTAGAGTATGACGACCTTTTCGGCTCGGCCGTATTCAGGGTCAAGGATGACACCTATGCTACTTTTTACAAGGTCTATATTCAAAAGTTCAAGGAGCCGCAATCCCTTTCCTTGCGCTGCACCTGCCCCTATAACCTGGGCGATATCTGCCGGCACGAAACGGCGGCCCTTATTTACCTGCAGGAGCTGATCGACAAAGGCCAGCTGAAGTCTGACGATATACAATACGATCAGCGGCATACGGTGGCCAAGATGAAAACGCTGGACCACAAAACCCTGCGGCTGCTTTCTTCGCCGGAGATAGTTGAAGAAGCAGAAAGATACCTGGCTTCCCATAAAGTAAAGATCAACTTCGCTGAGAACGAAACGGTAAAGGCCGACGTAACGCTCAACGGCCAGGTCTATGCCGTTATCATCCGTAAGAACGAGGAGCGCAACTTTGATACAAGCTGCGACTATGATGACCCCTCGCATCTTTTATCGCTGCCCAAGGTGATCGTTTTGCTGCATCTCCTGAAAGCGCATGGGCCCAATTACTTCGACAGCATCCGCAACTGGGACAAGGAAAAGAACAAGCTGCTGGAAGCCTATGGATATTCCCTGAACGACGATCTCAAGGGAAAATTTGAGTTCGCTTACAAGGAAGGCAAGCCATTCCTGCGTGTGCTCGACAGCTCTATCAAGCGCGTAGCGGCTCCCGTAGCTTCACCGCGCCCGGTACTGCTTCCGCAAAAGGCCAGGGAAGAAGAGCAGGAAGTGATGCAGGAAGAAATAAGCCGCCCTACGCAAAGGCTGGGCACGGTCTTCAACTTCAATAAAAAAGCATATCCCTACTTCTCGCTCGATGTGGTATCTGGCGAAGCAGATGAAAGCGGCGATCACTTCGTGGGGCATATCGAAAAGCTGGATATAACGCGGTATGTCAATACAGACCAGTACCCCGAAAGCGATAAAGTGCTGCTGGCAGCCCTTCGTAAGCTGCAAGACACGGAAGTGAGCAAATATATCAGCCGTAACTCGCCTTTTTCCGGCATATGGGAAAATATTATCCAGCCCGACGATGAGGAGCTGCCTGAAGAGACCAAGTTGCTGATGACGGAATACCTGCTGCCCAAGCTGAAAAAGATCGTGACCGACAGCGAGGCAAAAGGGCTTTTCTTTTTGCTGCCGGAAGGCAAATCCTTTAAAACAGCCAATCTCGAGCCTTTGCAGGCCGATACAGAGCCGGTCATACCTTCATTTTCGGTAAAAAAGAACGGCAGCTCTTATTCCATCCAGTCAAAAGTGAAGCTGGGCGGCATGGAATACGATCTTACCGACAACGAAAGCCGCAGCCCTTTGCTCTTCCTGTATAATAATGTACTTTATTTATGGCCGGATAAAGAGGCCATGCACCTGGCCGAAAGATTTCTTCCCTCGGGCAGGATCAGCATCAAAGAAAATGACTGGCCCGGGATGCTTGCCGGGTTTATCGTTCCGCTTACCAAAGAATACAAGGTAGATTTCGATAAATCGCTTATCCAGGAAATAAAGGATGGAGAGCCTGATGTAAAGCTTTTCCTGGTAGAAAAAGGCGAATACCTCGTGTTCCAGCCTTCCTTCTCTTATAAAGGATATGAAACAAGGGCCAAAGATCGCGATGCCGTTATTGTGCCGCAGGATGGCAAGGTAACGGTGGTGCATCGCAACCGCGAAGCCGAAAAGCAGTTCATCGAGAAGCTGAAGAACCTGCACTCCAATTTCATCAGCAATGAAGAGAACGGCTCGCTGGCGCTCAAAGGCATCGACGTGCTAAAGAATAACTGGTTCTTTCTGTTCGTGGATGCCATGAAGGATATGAAGACCCCGGTATTCGGCTTTGAAGCATTGAAAAATTTCCGGTTCAACACGGCCAAGCCGCAAACCAAGATATTTATCAGCAGCAATACGGACTGGTTTGATGCCAAGATAGACATCCTTTTTGGCGACCAGAAGGTTACCGTGGCCGAAGTAAAGCGGGCATTGGCCAATAAGCAGCAGTTCGTACAGCTGAATGATGGCACGCTGGGCATCCTCCCGGAAGAATGGCTGAAAAAATATTCCCTGCTTTTCCGCGTGGGCGAAGGCAGCTCAAGCAACCTGAAGCTGTCGCGCTATCACCTGAGCGTTGTGGATGAGCTGTATGAGAACCGCGACGAGGAAGAGCTGAGCGTACAGCTCGAAGAGAAGTACGACCGGCTGCGGCAATTCAACAAGATCGACGAAATAGAGCCTTCCGATACGCTAAAGCCCATACTTCGCCCTTACCAGGTGGCAGGCTATCAATGGCTCAACTACCTCAAGGATATCAATTGGGGAGGCATCCTGGCCGATGACATGGGTCTTGGTAAAACGGTCCAGGCCCTTTCTTTCATGGAATATTACCACCGGCAGAACGGCAAGCTGAAAGCGCTGGTAGTATGCCCCACCACGCTGATCTACAACTGGGAGAACGAGATAAAGAAATTCACGCCCTCTCTTAGCTATCGCATACATCATGGCGCTGCAAGGACCCGTGAAAAGGAGCAGATCACCGATCATAATATCACCATCACCACTTACGGCACCCTTCGCAGCGATATCAAGCTGCTGGTGAGCATTGATTTTGATTATGTAGTGCTCGATGAAAGCCAGGCCATCAAAAACCCTTCGAGCAAGGTTACCAAGGCGGCCTCCCTGCTGAACGCAAGGCACCGGCTGTGCATGAGCGGTACCCCGCTGCAGAACAACACCTTTGATATATTCGCCCAGATGAACTTCCTGAACCCGGGCATGCTGGGCACCATGGAATTCTTCCGGCAGGAGTTTGCCATACCGATCGATAAGTTCGGGGAGCCTGACCGGAAAGAGCATCTTAAAAAGATACTCTACCCCTTCATTCTCCGACGTACCAAGGAGCAGGTGGCTAAAGACCTGCCTGCCAAGCAGGAAATGATACTGTGGTGCGAGATGGAGCAGGAGCAACGCAGCATATATGATGCTTACCGTAATGATTTCCGCGATAAGATCCTTGGCTCCATAGAGAACCAGGGCATCCAGAAATCGCAGCTCACTATCCTGCAGGGCCTGATGAAGCTGCGGCAGATATGTGACTCCCCCGCCATTCTCAATGAAGAAGAAAAGTTCGAGAACCATTCCATAAAGCTGGAAGAGATAGGTCGCGAGCTTACCGAAAATATCAGCAACCACAAAGCGCTTATCTTTTCGCAGTTCCTCGGCATGCTGGCCCTTATCAAAGCCAAGCTGGATGAGCTGGGCATCCGGTATGAGTATTTCGATGGCAGCACTTCCGCGCCTGATCGCGAAAAAGCGATACAGAGCTTCCAGAACGACGATTCGGTAAGGGTGTTCCTCATTTCATTGAAAGCAGGAGGCGTGGGCCTTAACCTCACCGCGGCCGATTATGTATATATAGTCGATCCTTGGTGGAACCCTGCCGTGGAGCAGCAGGCCATTGACCGTACGCACCGCATCGGGCAGACCAAGAACATCTTTGCCTACCGCATGATCTGTAAAGACACTATCGAGGATAAGATCATACAGCTGCAGGAAAAGAAAAGGGCCCTTGCCAAGGATATCATTTCCGATGACGCTTCATTTGTAAAAGCGCTGACAAGGGAGGACGTGGAATACCTTTTCAGCTAAGACCATTGGCAGCAGTTCCGAAAAACTGTCGGCCCGGGAAGGAATTTTATCGGGAGCCAGCGCCTGTTCATCCATTTTATGGCCCGGCGGCCTCGCGGGGTAAGCTAATCTCGCCGGTTACGTATAACTTCGTATAATACCTATATTACATGAGACAGATCTTCATGCTGATCCTGCTTTTGCTATGCCTGGCCGAGACCAGGGCCCAGAAAGCAGACGGCTCTATTACCGGCAGGCTCGTCGATACGGCTTCAGGGCAGGCTGTCAGCGAAGCTACTATTTCGTTGCTGCTGGCCCGCGATTCTTCGCTCGTTACATTTACCCTCAGCAATAAGCAAGGCAGCTTCGATCTAAAAGGGCTGGAGCCTGGTGACTACCGGTTGATCATTACGCATCTTGGCTTTTCAGAGATCAGGAAAAATATTTCCATAACCCCTGAAAAAAAGCAGGTGAGCATGGGCGAGGTGATCTTCCCGAGAGATGTGCAAACCCTGGGTGAGGTGGTGGTAAGCAGCGAAGCTCCCATCGTTATCAAGAACGATACCATCCAGTTCAATGCCAGCGGGTTCAAGACAAAGCCCAATGCTACCGTAGAAGACCTGCTGAAAAAGCTGCCTGGTGTGGAAGTGGACAAGGAAGGGAATATAAAAGCGCAGGGAGAGCAGGTTCAAAAAGTGTACGTAGATGGCAAAGAGTTCTTTGGCAACGATCCCAAGCTGGCAACCAGGAACCTGACGGCGGATATGGTGGAAAGCGTACAGGTATTTGACGATATGAGCGATCAGGCCAAATTTACCAAGATCGACGATGGCAGCCGCAGCAAAACGCTCAACATCAAGCTAAAGAAAGACAGGAACAAAGGGATGTTTGGCCGGGTGCTGGCTGGCTATGGTGACAAGGGGCGGTACAAGGGCAACCTGAGCCTGAACAAGTTCAATGGTGTGCAACGCCTGTCGGTGCTATTCAATGCCAATAATGTGAACGAGCAGGGCTTTTCCTTTTCCGATGTTATCAGCGCCATGGGAGGTTTCAGCGGTTTTGGCGGCGGTAGCGGTGGCGGCATGAGCATGGGCGGGCCGGGCGGGGGAAGCGGCGGCTTTGGCGGCGGCTCCCTGAACATGGTGGCAGCCAGGGGCAGCGGCTTCGGGAATATCGGCTCTGCGGCTACCGGCATCACCCGCTCTCTCTCAACCGGCATCAACTATACCGATGAATGGAGCGCGAAAGTAAAGGCCACCGGCAGCTATTTTTTCTCCAATTCCAATGCTGACCAGGAACAAGGCATTTTGCGCCGGAGCACATTTACCAACAAGGCCACCGCAGTAGACTCTATCGTATCACTGAACCGCCAGGCCGTTTCCAACAATATCAACCAGAACCATCGTTTCAATATCCGTATCGAGGCCCAGCTCGACTCGCTTAGCTCGTTACTGTACACGCCCTCCCTTACGCTGCAGCATTCGGAAAGCACCAGCGAAGACACTTCATTTACCGATGTGCAGCAGGGCAGCCTTGCATTCCTGGCCCTTACCAGCACGCGGTCGAACTTCAACAAACGCGATGGCTTTAACTGGAACAACAACCTTCTTTACCGTAAAAGGTTCCACAAGCCCGGCCGTACCCTTACCCTCGGCTGGTCCGGTACCCTGGGCAACAGCCGCAGCAATGGCTCGCTGGTAGCTAACAATGATTTCTTCGATGAGAGCGGCAACCTGGTAGGCCTTACCCGGCAAAACCAGCGTGATAAGCAGCAAACCCATACCAGCAACAATGTCTGGAGCACTTCATACACGGAACCTATGGGCCTTAACAAGCTGCTGGAGCTGAACTATGCATATACCTCCAACAAGAACACATCTGATAAGGAGACCTATGACCTCAACCCGGTCACCGACAAGTACGATATGCCTAACCTGCTGCTGACCAATAATTTTGAGAACAGGTTCAGGGCCCATCGTATAGGCACCAACTTCAGGGAGCAGCACCCGAAATATAATTACCAGCTGGGCATTGCCATACAGCAGGCCACGCTTGAAAGCTACAGCTTCCAGGCAGCCACGGCCAAAGACACGCTGATCAGGTCAACCTATACCAACTTCTTCCCCACCGCTAACTTCAACTATACGCCGGCCCGGAGCAAGAACCTGCGCTTTACTTATAACGGGAGGACCAACCAGCCGACTACGGCGCAATTGCAGAATGTGCCGGACGTTACCGATCCGCTCAATGTGCGCACCGGCAATCCTGCCCTGAAGCAGGAATTCAACCATAACCTCAACCTTGGATATAATACTTTCAATATTCTTACGTTCAAGTTCCTGGCCGCTAATATTAATGTCAATACCACCAGCAACAAGATCGTAAACGCCATCGATACGATGGGCCGCGGGGTGCAGCTTACCAGGCCCGAGAACCTGAACGGGTATATGCGGGCCTTTTCTTTCGTGACCCTGGGCCTGCCTTTCAAAAGCGTAAAATGGAAAGGCTCCAGCGTTAATCTTACTAACAACATCGTTTATCTGCGCGATGTAAGCCTGCTCTACAGGCAAAAGAACATCGGCAAAACGATCACAGCTACCCAGGCCGTAGGAGTGAACCTGAACAAGGATAAGTACAATATCGGCATAAACGGCAGTCTTACCTATACAAGCATCCGTTATTCCGTAAATACGGCGCTGAATGAAAGCTACCTGACCCAGACCTATTCAACCGATCTCTCTTACAACCTGCCCGCGAACTTTATTCTTGCCACCGATTTTGATTACCTGATCAATACTGGGCGGGCAGCCGGCTTTAACCAGAACATCCCTTTGTGGAATGCCTCGCTCAGCAAGCAGGTGTTCAAAAAGAAAAACGGGGAGATACGCCTTTCCGTTAACGACATACTTAACCAGAACCAGAGCATCGTACGCACCAATGGCGACAACTATATCCAGGACACCCGAAGCATGGTGCTGCGCCGGTATTTTCTTGTCAGCTTCCTCTACAATCTTAACAGGATGGGAGGCAATGCAGCACAGCGGATGCCGCTGCCGCCCGGCATGAATAAAATGATGGACAGGAATATCCGCTTCAACTAAGCTTTATTAAAAAAGGCCTGCTTACCGCGGGCCTTTTATTCAGATGAGATGGGTTAGTATGGGGGCATTATCTTTTTCTGGCCACAGAACCGGCAGCTGGTGAAGAACCGGAAATGATCACGGCCAGCACAGACCTAAGCAGCCGCAAAGGATTAAAGGAAGGCCGGTAATACTGTTTGTATATGCGTGCCTCTTCATGAGAATGAACAATGTTCTTGTTTTTCATATTCATATTGGTTTAATGAAGAAGTAACGAAAAAACATACTTAAAAATACGCATTACTATTGATATTTTATAGCTTTGCCGGGTTATTAACCCATCAAATCCAAACTAATGAAACGAACCGCTACACTGCTTACGGCATTTGCTCTTGCCCTTTTCCTTTCTTTACCCGGCCAGGCCCAGCTCAGAACGCCTTTTTCCAAAAGCAGCAATATCGGCAGCGATATAGAAAAAGTGATCGGTGATTACCCGAATCATTTCAGCAGCATATCGGGCGAGCTGCTGACACGGAATCCGCAGTCGGCTGATTATGCCTGCACCTTTACCCCGGATGGCGCCGAAGAATGCGTGATCACGCAATACAGCGCCGCCAACAAGGTTGTTGCCAGTTGGAAAGCGTTGTTGCTGACCACGGAAAGCTTTGAAGAAGCCAGGAAAAAATATAAAGCGCTGTTTTCACAGCTCAACAACAAAGCCGTTACCCTGAACGGCAGGTCGTACCGGCTGAAAGGAATATACGAAGCGCCGTCAACGGAAATGAAGTTTACTTCCATCATTCTCACCCTGTCGCCTGAAGATGGGCAGGCTTCGCGCCTGAAGGTGGAGATCACCTTATATACCCAGCTTCTTGAATGGAAAGTAGGCCTGATGGTATATGACCGTGAAAGGGAAGACAATGAAAGAGGAAGGATCACCGAACAATAACCCTCTACCTTGTTGCAGGCAACATAAATGGGCTGCATGCTTTCCATTAACCTCCATTAACATTAATCCAAGCCAAATTAACCCTCGCTGCTGGCCGGCAGCCATATTTTCGTAGCCGATGATCAAAACCACCGGCTATGAGACAAATACCTGCTTTCCTGACCTTTTTTATCCTGCTCTCCACTTCCCTGCTTGCCCAGCAGGGAGGTAGCGTAAAAGGAATTGCCTATGATACGGTCCTGCAAAAGCCCGTGGCAGACGCCAGTGTTACCGTGCTGGCAAAGAAAGATTCTTCGCTTGTCAGCTTTAGCATTACCGACAATAAGGGATATTTTTATATGGACCGTCTTGCGCCTGGTGAATACCGGCTGCTTATCACGCATATCAATTATCACAACAAGAGCAGCTTTTTTACCATTTCGGCAGAAAGCAGGGATATGGACCTTGGCCAGCTCCCGCTTCCTGACCGCGCTACCGTGCTGAACGAAGTAACTGTTTCCAACGAAGCGCCGCCGGTGATGCTGCTCGGCGACACCATACAATATAATGCCGGCTCCTTCAAGGCGCCGCCCAATGCCAGCGTAGAGCAGCTGCTGAAAAAGCTGCCGGGCATGGAAGTGGATAAGGATGGCACTATTACCGCCCAGGGACAGAAAGTGAATAAGGTGCTGGTAGATGGCAAGGAGTTTTTCGGCAATGATGCTAAAATGGCCACCCGTAACCTGCCGGCCGACGCCATCGACAAGGTACAAGTATATGATAGAATGAGCGACCAGGCACAGCTTACCGGCTTCGATGACGGCAACAGCGAAAAGACCATTAACCTGAAGCTGAGGAAGGACAGGAAAAAAGGGGTCTTCGGCAAGGTTACCGCAGGTGCCGGCACTGACGATCGCTTTGAAGGGCGCTTCAATGTCAACTCGTTCAAGGGCGCCCGCCAGGTATCGGCTATCGGTATGGCCAACAACACCAATACCCAGGGCTTTACCTTCAGCGATATGCTCAACTTTACCGGTGAGCTGGGGCGTATGATGCGGGGCAATGGCTCTTCGGCCGTCAGCCCTGATGACGCTGGCCTGGCCACGATGACCAGCAATAGTAATAAAGGCATCCGTACCATCTGGGGTGGCGGAGTTAATTACAATAATATCCTGGGCTCCAGGACAGAGATGACCTCCAATTATTTCTATAACCAGTTCAATCCTGCTGTCAGCTCCGATATACTCAGGCAATACCTCCTGCCTGATTCATCTTATTTTTATAACCTGCGCTCCGTTTCCGATGATCGTTACGGCAGCCATCGGCTCAACCTTAGCTTCGACCATATAATAGACTCTTTCCATTCTATCAAGATCAGTCCCTCGCTCGGATACCAGTCAACAAAAGCTCTTTCTTCGCGTGAGTACGAGCAGTCAGGCGCCGATGGCCAGAAAAGCAACCAGGGATATTCGCGTAACCAGAATGCCAGCAACGGCTTCAATTTCAGGAATGATCTTTTGTTCCGGAAAAAGTTCAGGAAAAAGGGCAGAACAGTATCCCTTTCCCTTAATACTTCCCTCAACAGCAGCGATGCAGACGGCAGCCTGTCGCTGCTCAATAATTTCTATGCGCCTGATGGCGATCTTCTCCACACCCAGCTGATAAACCAGCAGGTGATCACGGAGGGCAGCCTGAAGGGATATACAGCCAGGCTGGCTTATACCGAGCCGGTGTTTACCCGCTCATTGCTGGAGCTGAGCATCGTCAAAAGCAATACGCTCAGCGTATCTAACAAGCTTACCCTTGACTACGACCCGGTAAGCGATAAATACGACCGGCGCAACGATTCGCTCAGCAATGATTTCCGGAATACGTATGGGTTTACAAGCACAGGCCTGCGGCTGCGCACCCAAAAAAGAAAGTATAATTATTTTGTTGGCCTCAGCTGGCAGCAGGCCGATCTCGAAGGCAAGGTGATCGCCGGGGCAAAAGACTCTGTCATCGGCAGGCGCTTCCATAACCTGTTGCCTACAGCAAGGTTCCAGTACAATTTTAACCGCAATAAGAACCTGGTGCTATTTTACCGCACCAATACCAGCCAGCCGACGATATCGCAGCTGCAGCCGGTGCCCGATATCAGCGATGCGCTCTATATCAGGGAAGGGAACCCTAACCTGAAGCAGGAATATATACATAGCCTTCAGCTCAACTATACCGGTATCAGCCCGTTCAAGGGAAAAAGCCTCTTTGCTTTTTTTACTGTGAGCCGCACCCATAATAAGATCGTCAGCGCAGACAGCCTGCTGAGTTCCGGCGTCAAGAAAACAAGGCCTGTCAATACAGGCGGCGTATATAACATCAATGGGGATATAAGCCTTTCCCTTCCGCTCCGTTTTATGAAAAGCGGCATACGGCTTGGCAGCAATATGTTCTATAGCAGGAACCGCCAGTTCATCAATGGTGTAAGCAATATCATCAGCACGCTCAATGCAGGTCCAAGATTAAGGCTTGACATTAACCTGCATGAAAAGCTCGACTGGAATATCGGGACCAGCCTGAACTATACCAGTACCAGCTACTCGCTGCAAAGATCTTTCAGCACCAGCTATTTTTCGCAGGTGCATGAAGCCTCTATCGGCTGGCAGCTGCCAAAAGGCTTTTATGTCAATACAGATCTTGTTTATACCGTCAACAGTCAGCTTGCAGACGGCTTCAATGCCCGGATACCGTTGTGGGGAGCCTGGGTCAGCAAGCAGTTCCTGAAATACAATAAGGGAGAGCTTAGGCTGCAGGTAAGCGATATCCTGAACCGTAATGCCGGGGTGAGCCGCAGCAGCAACCAGAATTATATAGAAGATTCAAGGGTCAACACGCTTCGTCGTTATGCCCTGCTCAGCTTTACTTACAGCCTCAGCAAAACGGGCCTGGGCAATCGCAGTGGCAATGGCCCGGTTATAATGACAGCCCGTTGACGCCGCGCCAGCATACCTGAGATATCCGCATCATTTTACTTAGTTCTGCTCAGGGCTTGAGAATAAGCACGGAAGGCGTTAACGATAACCAGGGGCTCTGCACCTCTACCGCTTTTTTCCAGTTCTCGAAGCTGATGAGCATCAGGTCCTGCTGGCTAAGGAGCTCTTCATCTAATGGCCGCTCATTAAAAAGCGCGATATGGTTAGGGGCTATCTGCTCGATAGCGCGTATAGCTTCTTTTATTTCAGGATTTTGCCGGATAACGCCGGTGGCATCGAGCACCATGATGCGCGACCCGCTGTTATGGATCAGCTTTTGCGCATAGATCAGCAGGAAGCTATCACTTATCGAGAATACCGGCACGATCACGCGATCGGCCTGCTGCAGCTCTTTATCAAGGAAGATGCCGACAGGGATGCGGGCCCCCCGGGTGATCTGGCGCACCCTTTCATCAAACACGGCATTTTCAAATAAGCCTTCCTTGCCGATAATGGTGCCATAAAGACGCTCGGGGTTGATAATGCGCGTGGTAAAGCCCAGCAGCTTCCCAAGCAGGGTACCTTCGAATACGGAAGAGCCGGCGCCCAGCAGCAGCAGGTCGTAATGCCCGGCGTTTGCAGTTTCAATGATCTCTTCTTCTATATCCTGGGTAGGCTTGAACAAGGTGGATACCGGCAGGCTGAGCTGCGAAGCTTCGCGGTTGATAGGCTCGGAGTTTTCCCTTTCAAATTCCTCCTGGTTGAACGCGTTCAGCTCGTTGCTGGGCGACAGGTGAAGCGCCGTGATGCTGGTGTTGGCCGTGATCTTCCGTACAAAAAGATGGGCCAGCCGCAGCAGCATCACCCCTTTTTCAGGTGTGCCGAAAGGAATAAGGATATTGTACTTGGCGGCTTTTTCGATCTGGCCGGGAGCGGGCTGTCGCTTACGGCCGGGCCTGAACCGGCCAATGATATCAAGCGCCGGGCCGGTCATAAAAGTGGTCACCAGGGCCATGATCACCATCATAGCAAATATCTCCGGGGTCATCACGCCCAGGTCGTAACCGATGTTCAGCACGATAAGCTCCATAAGCCCTCTTGTGTTCATCAGGGCACCGATAGAAAGGCTTTCGCGCCAGTTCTGGCCTACAAATCTTGCTGCCAGCGCGCTACCCGCAAACTTCCCGATTACCGCTACGGCAATAATGGCCGCGCACACTTTCCATAGATAAGGATCGCTCAGCAAGCCGATCTGCGTGCGCAGCCCGGTAAAAACAAAGAACAGGGGCAGCAGCAATACCATCGAAACATCTTCCACCTTTTCAATAAAAATATTCCGGAAGCTGATAATGGAGGGCATGATCACACCAGCCATAAAAGCGCCGAACAGGGCATGTATGCCGATCACTTCCGTGGCATAGGAAGAAAGCAGGAGGATGATAAAGAAGATCGCTACGGCCGGCTTGCCCAGGGTCTCCTTATTCGAATATTTTTCACCCAGCTTTTTCAGGAAGGGCTGCACAAGCTTCAGCATCACCAATACATAGGCTACCGCCATCAGGATGGTGTAAAACGCGCTGTAGATGGAACCTGCCTTCACAATGGCTATCACGGCAGCCAGGATGCACCAGGCCGTAATATCGTCTGCCGCAGCGCAGGTGATCACGATGGTGCCGAGCTTGGTCTTTGACAAGCCTCTCTCCTGCACGATCCGCGCCAGCACCGGGAAGGCCGTTATGCTCATGGCAATGCCGATAAAAAGGGAAAAGGAAAGGAACTTTACATTGGCCGGCGCAAAATCGCGGTAAACAAAATAAGCCAGGGTAATGCCCAGGGTAAAAGGGAATATAATGCTGGCATGGCTGACCACTACCGCATCCTTGGCCTTGTTCCTGAGCACCTTCAGGTCAAGCTCCATCCCCACCACGAACATGAAGAGTATAAGGCCTATCTGGCTGAGGAACTGTAGGTTGCCCAAAGATTGCGGGGGAAAAAGAAAAGATGAGAATTCCGGGAAATACATGCCCACGAACGAGGGCCCCAGGAAAATGCCTGCCGCTATTTCGCCGATCACGGCCGGCTGCTTTATTTTTTTGCAAAGAAACCCAAACACCCTGGCTATTATGATGATGGTAATGATCTGCAGCAGCAGGATAGCCAGCGGATGCGTGATGTTACCCCGGTACGTGGTCTTGAACTGGTCCCAGGTAGAAGCCACGATCTGCGGAACGAACTCTGAAACCTTTGTAGCTTCCAGCAGCTCCCCTTTCTTAATAATGAACCATATTACGGCTGAAAACCCAACTATGGTGATTATGTAAAAAAACAGGTTACGGTATTTTTTCATCATGATAGTCTAGGCCGGCGGGCAGCAGGCTATTGCCTGCATTTGCCGGCACGGGTGTAAGAAAGGACAAACTTATTCCTTTGAGCTTATTTCTGCAGCACCCTGAACCAGCTATCCTGTTTTTTGCAACAACCCGGGAAAAACCTGTACCGAAATTACCGGGTGGTCAGCGCGGTGAATGCCACCCGGTAGTTGTCGCTTAAGGTTAGCTTCCTGCCAGCTATACCTTGCTCATCAGGCAGTGTGGTGGTGATCTCCTCGTGGGTATAATACTTAACCGCCTTTATAGCTATTACCTGCCGCTTATTGATCCGGCAAAACTGGCTGGTGGGGAGCAGGGATATTAGCTGATCGAAGGAAATGCTTTTGACGATGATCTCATCGCCGTTCTCGAGCAGCACTTTTTTGTCGCGCCGGTCGGGAGCAGAGCTGGTCACCAGCATTACCTGGTCGAAGAACAGGATGGTTTTTCCTTTATCGGTATTAAGCCGCGCAAACTGGCGGTCGCGGCGATCATGCTCCAGCCTCGACATAGCTTTCTGTATCGCTTTTTCCAGCCTTTCCTTGCGGATAGGCTTGCGGATATAATCTACAGCTTCCAGGTCAAAGGCCTCAGCTGCATGCTCTTTGTATGCGGTGGTAAAGATCACCGGTTTTCCGTCAAGCAGCTGCGCCAGCTGCAGGCCGTTCATTCCAGGCATCTCGATATCCATGATACAGAGGTCGAATTGCAGGTTGTCGCGCTCCTCGATCATTTTCAAGGGATCGTTGAATGCCCGTACTACCTCTACGCCCGGGAACTGCTCGCACAGCATCCGCAGGTAGGTAAGGCCGGGCATTTCATCATCCAGCAGTATGCATCTGAGTTTTGTGCTCAACCAGGTTTATTTTTAAGTGAGAGATATAGACCCCATCCTCCGTAAATTGATCAAGCCGGTAATTATCACGATAAACCACAGACAGGCGTTTCTGCAGGCTTTCCTTGCCAAAGCCGCCCCTTTCCTTTTTAAGGGCAGGCTGCATGCTTATCCTGTTGGAGACCGTCAGCTCAAAGCTATCGTTGGTAAGCTCAAAGCTGATGGCGATAAATGCATTATCGCTCTGCAGGTCGGCATGCTTGAAGGCATTTTCTATCAGGCCGGTGGTAATAAGCGGCGCAATAAGCTCCTGCTCGTACAGGGGATTGGCAGGGTCGATCTTATTTTTTATGCGAAGGTTGAACAACGGGCTCACCTTCAGCCGGTTTATCTCGATCAGGCTAAGCGCAAACTCTATTTCCTGCTTCAATGATACCAGCTTATTATCGCTTTCATAAAGGATATAATCCAGCACATGCGACAGCTTGTCAAGCGCATAATAGGTCTGGTAGGCATGCGACTGGATGGAATTGAGGATATTCTTAAAAAGGTGCGGGTTTAATTTATATTGTATGGCCTCCAGCTCGATGGCATTCAGCTTTAGCTCCAGCGCTTTCCGTTTTTCTTCCGCCTGCAGGCGCTTTTTTATTTCCTGCGAGAGCCGGTATAGCAGCACCCCGATCAGCACAATGGCCAACCCTGACAGGACAATGGTTACCGGCATGGTAGCAAAATTCATACTGCAAATATAACCAGGCTGGTATTTTTGGCAGGCATCTTCCGGCCAATTGCATACATAAAAAGCCCCTCCGTTGAAAGGGGCATACCTGCGCAGCAAGATCGCGATCACATTCGTATGCTAAAGCGACCGCCATTGTTCTTTTGCATTTCTGCTATCTTTTCATTCCGCTCCCTGACAAATTCTTCCTGGGTTATTTTTTTCCCTTTTGTGGGCTCCTTAATGGCAGAAAGCGCCGGCTTTGGGGATAGCTCTATGGCTTTATAAACCATTTTGCCGTTGTTGAGCGATAGTTCCAGGATAAGCCCGGGCAGCTGCCCTGCTATCTCGGGGCCTGCCGGTACAGGTATATCGGTAGCAAACCAGGCAATAACTTCCGTTGTATCCGTTACCTCCTTTCTTTCCATATTACCGTTATTGATAACAGGGATCGTTCTTTTGCCGATGCGCTGCCCAACAGCCTTGCGGCATACATGGTTGAGTATGGTCCTGGTATCTTCTGTGATCTTCCAGTCAGCGCCTTTCCGGATACTGTCCGTAATGATATATTGCTTGTCGAACAGCTCACGCTGCTCCACCTTACGATTGCTGGCGAAATCAATGAACACGATATCATCCGTGCCGGCAACCACGGCCCTAAAGCCCATGCCGTTACCGCTGGCATTATCGTCTTTGATATCATCTTCCTGCTGGCGGAACAGCATGCGATTATTGGCAAAGTTGAGCTCAAACCTGTTCACTCTTGTTTTGGGTACCATTTTTTCCAGCTCCGGATTACCCGCTACGGTAATTTGCAGCTCCACCGTACGCTCATAGACCACTTTTCCTTCTTTTTGCTGGGCTGCAGCAGGGAGCAGCGCCAGGGAGACCAGCACAGAAAATAGCATTTGTTTCATGTAAAATAATTTTTTCAAAGCTACCTGCAAGCTGCTGCGAGGGGAGTTAATACAGGTTGCATTTAGGTTAATAAAGGTTAAAATAGCGGCTGCCCAGGCTGGTATTCATTTACATTTGCGACAAAGACGTGAGACATGCACAGGTTTCGATGGCTTTCTTTACTGATGGTCCTTGCCATGCTGGTGGTGACCGGCTTCCAGGTGTACTGGCTGCGGGATAATTATCTCCGCGAAGAAAAAGCGCTTACCATCAGGGTGCAGGGCCTCTTTAATGAAACAGTGCAGCATATGCAGGACTCTATCTTCCGGCATGGGCTGAGATTCCTGGTCAATGATTCCACTGCTTCACGGCCACAACCTGCGGCGTCCGCTCCCATAGGCAATAGGGTGCAGATACATAGCAGGGTGGCCAATAACCCGGCTGCACCCCCTCTTCCCGTATTGCTTACGGAAAAAAAAGGGACAGACAGCTCAAAAAGGATTTCTTACGAAGGAGCTGCCTATATATCGCTCGCGGAGGAAAACGGCACCGGTAAAGATTCTTCACGCAGATCCTTTATCCGCTTTGACTCCCTGCTGCCTGGAAATATAGAGCGCATTGTGGTGATGAGCCAAAAAGCACAGGCCGGTATAGTATCCGCGCCAGACTCAGTGATCCGTATCGTAAAAAAAGAAAGCATTGGTTCTCTTGCCAGGACTGCCACCGACAGGCCCGACAGCCAGCGCATAAAGAGATCCGTCCTGCCTTCCGCCATTTACCTGCAGGCAGGCAGCGATAGCAGGTATATGGTCCGTATAGACTCTTTGCTGAAAGACAGCATTCCGCTTTCTCAGCTTACTGCTACATTTGACAGCGTGCTATTGCGCCAGCGGGTATCAGTGCCGTTTTCCATTGCACGCGAAAAAGCCGACAGCATCAACACAGGGACAGAGCTTCCGGTTATTCCTTCGCTTAACAATGCCTCCCGGTATAAGCTGCAGCTGGGCAATGTTTTTCCTTTCCTGGCCAGGAAGCTCAGCCTGCCCTTTATCTTTTCCCTGCTGCTGGTAGGCATTACCCTTCTGTCGTTCATGCTTTTATACAGGAGCCTGGCAAAGCAGCACAGGCTGACCGAGATCAAGAACGAGTTCATCAGCAATATCACCCATGAGCTGAAAACGCCGATCGCTACCGTAGGCGTTGCCATTGAGGCCCTTCGCAACTTCAATGCAATCAATGATCCCCAGCGCACCCGCGAATACCTCGATATTTCGCGGAACGAGCTGCAACGATTATCCCTGCTGGTAGACAAGGTGCTCAAGCTGTCGATGTTTGAAAAAAAGGAAATAGAGTTCCGGAAAGAATGGCTTGATCTCAGGGACATTGCAGAAGAAGTGGCCAGCTCTATGCGGCTGCAGCTGGAGAGAGCCGGCGCTTCCTTCTCGGTTTCCTATGCAGGGAACACGCAGGTAGAAGGCGATCGCCTGCACCTGACCAGCCTGGTGTTCAACCTGCTCGACAATGCGCTGAAGTATGCTACAGAAAAACCGGAAATATCTCTTTCAGTAGAGGAAAAGGATGAAGGAGTGCAGCTGCGCGTGGCTGATAATGGCATCGGCATCCCTGTTGAATACCGGCACAGGATATTTGAAAAATTTTTCCGCGTGCCTCACGGCGATGTTCATAACGCCAAAGGATATGGTCTTGGTCTCAGCTATGCCGCGCAGGTTGTGGCCAAGCACAACGGCATCATCTCGGTATCGGGCCTGCCCGGCGAAGGCACCGTGTTCACTATCGTGTTTCCCAAAAAAGAGCTATGAGCATTACTAAGATATTATATGTGGAGGACGAGCTTTTCCTCGGCAAGATCGTAAAAGAAAGCCTTGAAAGCCGGGGATTTGAGGTGATCATGGAAAGTGACGGGGCCATGGCCGCTACCCTGTTCAAAAAGAGCAGCCCGGATATATGCGTGCTGGATATTATGCTGCCAAACAAGGACGGCTTTGCCGTGGCCGACGAGATCAGGTCGATCAACGAGGATATCCCTATCATCTTTCTTACTGCCAGGATACAGACAGAAGATGTGCTAAAAGGCTTTTCGCTGGGCGGCAATGATTATATCCGCAAGCCTTTCAGCATGGAAGAGCTGATAGTACGGATACAGAGCGTGCTGCGCCTTCGCAAGGAAAGACCGCAGAAGATCACCGGCGACGTGGTGCCGGTCGGTAAATATAATTTCCTGGTCAACCGACAGGTGCTTCACGACGGGCAGCAGGAGCGAAAGCTTTCCTATCGTGAAAGCGAGCTGCTGAAGCTATTGTACGAGAACCGCGACAAGGTGATAGACCGCAGGGACATTCTCAACCTGCTCTGGGGAAATGATTCCTTTTTCAACAGCCGCAACCTGGATGTATATATTACCAAGCTCAGAAGCTACCTGAAGGCAGATCCTTCCCTGGAGATCATCACCATCAAGGGGATCGGGTATCGCTTTGTGGTGGATTGAAACTGCCTGCCCTGCCGGCCAACCAGCGAAAAAGCTGCAAAACTTATTTTATGAGCTATCTTTATAGTATGAGCTTTTAAAAGATGCACATGAGAAAGAAACGGTTTCGGAACATAGTTTTTCTTTTTATTATAGCGATAATACTGGTAGCTTTCTTTACCCGCCCCGGGCTTGAGCAATTCAAGGACTACCAGCCATCCGTTGCTACGGTAAAGACCCCACCGGTGATCGACTATGAGAACAGGTTCCTGTACTCGAGGTTTACCGTTACTTATTATACTGCGCAGCCTGCTGCCGGGGAGAAACCCGGCGTGGCAGTGCCATACGGTAAGGACACCTATATCGGTCTCTTCGGCCGTTTCTGGAAAATGGATTGATCATCCTGGAAAAAACAGTCGTGCTTCACGCTTATATCCCCAAAAATATTTTTACCGGAGCGGAATGGCTGACCCATTCGGCGGTGATCGCCGATGGCCTCGTTATCCGCGAGATAGTTCCTGCCGGCGAGCTGCCTGCCGGCATGCCTTGCCGGCAACTGACAGGGCTTACGCTTGTTCCCGCTTTTATTGACCTGCAGATATATGGCGCTTACGGACAACTGTTCTCGCTTTATCCTGGATCTGCCGCCCTGCAGCAGTTGGTACGCTATTGCCGTGAAGGGGGAGCAGCCCTCTGCCTGCCAACAGTAGCTACTAATACCTACGAAGTGATCCATCAATGCATTGATGCCATACGCGATTACTGGCAACAGGGTGGTGAAGGTGTGGCCGGTCTGCACCTGGAAGGTCCCTGGATCAACCCTGTAAAACGCGGCGCCCACGCCGAGGAGCTTATACATGCGCCCTCGGCACAAACAGTAACACAGCTGCTTGACTATGGCAAAGACGTGATCAGGCTTATTACGCTGGCTCCCGAAGTATGCTCTCCTGAAATACTCGCCCTGATAAGGTCTTATGGCATTATTATTTCAGCGGGACATAGCAATGCCAGCTATGATGAAGCTATAAAGGGCTTTGCCTGCGGCGTTACTGCTGTTACGCATCTTTTCAATGCAATGAGCCCGCTGCAGCACCGGGCGCCGGGCCTCGCAGGAGCTGCTATGGACAGCGCTTCGGTACGCGCCAGCATTATCCCGGATGGCTATCATGTTGACTATGCAGCTCTGCGCATTGCTAAAAAAGCATGCAGGAGCGGCTGTTCGTGATCACCGATGCCGTGACCACTACTGCTGCGGGACCTTACCGGCATCAGCCTGCCGGCGATAAATATGAGGCAGATGGTATACTCAGTGGTTCCGCCCTTACCATGCATAAAGCCTTTCTTAATCTTATACATCATGCAGGCATTTCCCCCGGAGAAGCACTGCGCATGTGCAGCCTGTACCCGGCACAGGTAGCCGGGCTGCTGCAATGGGGGCGCATCGCGCCAGGTTACAGCGCTGTAATGTCCGTATTGGACGAGGACTGGAAGCTGACCGGGATGGTACCGGGATAATGGGATACTATTGCCTTACAGGATATTGCTTGCTTTCATATCTTTCTGCCTTTGCTTGCTGATCATGATAATGCCCGGCACTAACCGGGCATTTGAGGATAGAGTACGGCCTTGTAAGTTGACCAGGCGCTGCCGGCTCAGGCAGCTTTGAAAATAGGAATGGTTACCTGTATGCCCTTCCCGGTACCAGGAGGGGGATGCCTGACCCGGGCCTGCAAAAAGGCCAGGGGCGATAAGATAAGACAGCGTAAAATTTTGACCATAACGATTAGTAAGCAATACCGGTTGTGCCGGATGCGTCAGGTCTTAGGTGGTAGAATGTGCTTGGCGCGATCTTACAAAGGAGAAGGCTGGCCTGAAGATAAGAACAAATCTTTTATCCGGGGCCGGTCGCGTAGTTTTATATCCATGAAAAATATTGCCGCCATTTGAAAGCAATGCTGCCCGGCAATAAAGGTTGCTCAGACCTCGCGCTCTACCAGCTCCTTGATCAATGCAAGGGTCGTATTCCAGCCGCCGGCCTCAGCGGCTTTTTTGTACCTGGCATCGCCGTCACCTACCGCGGCATAATTACCCTGGGTAATGGTTAGCAGCGTTCCCTCTTCCTGCAGGTCGAGCTCATATACTACGGTAAGATAGTTCTCAGGAATATCCTCGGCATCACCATTAGGATCGATGGTGGTATAGGACAGATATTCGGGTGGCCTGATATCTACAATCTTGCCTTTAACCGCAATCACCTCTTTCCCTTCCTGCAGCATTTTCCAGGTCAGGGAGCTGTCTTTTTTCCAGTCAGACATGGCTTCGCAGCCAAACATATATTTCCTGGTTTGCCGGGGATTTACAAGCGCGTCCCATACTTTTTCGGGCGGCGCGTCGATAACTATGCTGTTACGGATGAACAGTTCAACATTCATGGTGGCTGGTTAAAGCAGTTAGTATATTATGAGTGGCCAAATCTTGATCAGCGCAAAAAACCAGGATATCAGCAGCCGCAATCCTGCGCATAAAGAACAGCTGCCGGTTATATGGTGGTGCAGGTTGAACGTTCGTCCCGTATCAGGGCCGATCTATACCCGCCTCTTCTTCTTTTTTCCATTGCTTTTCCATCACAAAGGTACCAAAGGGAATAATGGAAGCAACCCCGGCCTTGACCAGCCAGGGAAACTTCTTTTTATATTCCTTCATTACTTCCCAGGCCATAATAAAGAAAGCGATGAACAGGATGCCGTGAAGACCGCCCACAATAGTAACCGCAAGAGGCTGGCCGGCCAGGTATTTCAAGGGCATGGCAACAAGGAGCAACGCCAGGAAGGAAATGCCTTCCGCCATAGCTATTTTCCTGAACCAGCTAAAGGTTTTCGAGGGTCTCATACGCTTTTTTTCGACTGTGTTTATTGTTCCGGTCAGTAGTCGACCACCTGTTCTTCGATCGTTTCCGGTATTTCCCGCCATTCATATTGCTGGTTGCGCAATTGCGGCTCGAAGCCGGCTTCGCGGATAGCTTCCTGTATGGTCCGGTAAGTGAACCGGTGAGGAGCGCCGGCCGCACTGACCACGTTCTCCTCTATCATGATGCTGCCAAAGTCATTTGCCCCGCTATGCAGGCATACCTGGGCGGTCTGCTTTCCTACGGTTAGCCAGCTTGCCTGTATATTTTTCACGTTCGGCAGCATGATACGGCTCAATGCTATCATGCGGATATATTCGTCGGGCGTGGTAAGGTTATGCACTCCCCTGATCCTTGCCAGCAGGGTATCTACGTCCTGGAATGTCCAGGGAATAAAGGCCAGGAAGCCCTTTGCGTCTGCCGGCTTGCGGCTTTGCACTTCCCTGATGCGCACCAGGTGCTCAAACCGTTCTTCGATCGTTTCCACGTGACCGAACATCATGGTAGCAGAAGTGGTAATATGCAGCTTGTGCGCTTCATGCATTATGTCGAGCCATTCCTGTGCGCCGCATTTTCCCTTGCTGATCAGGCGGCGTACCCTGTCTACAAGTATTTCCGCGCCGGCGCCCGGCAGGCTGTCCATGCCGGCTTCTTTTAATGCGGCCAGCACTTCATGGTGAGTGCTTTTTTCCAGCTTGGTAATATGCGCTACTTCGGGCGGGCCAAGGGCGTGCAGCTTGATGCTTGGGAACTCCTGCTTTATCTGCCGGAAAGTGTCTACATAGAACTGAAGCCCCAGGCCAGGATGATGACCGCCCTGCAACAATAGCTGGTCGCCGCCATATTTCAGGGTTTCTTCTATCTTCTGCCGGTATACGGGCATATCCGTGATGTAGGCTTCTGCATGACCGGGTATCCGGAAAAAATTGCAAAACTTGCAGTTAGCGATGCATACATTGGTCGTATTCACATTACGGTCTATCTGCCAGGTCACTTTACCGTGCGGCACCTGCTTTTTCCTGAGCTCATCAGCCACAAACATCAGGTCTGCCAGAGGCGCCTGGTGATACAGGTAGACACCTTCTTCTACGGAAAGCTCTCCAAAATCAGCCGCTTTCTGATACAGGCTATCTAATTCCATATTGATGTTTAACCATGCAAAGGTAGGCGAAGGAAGGCAAAAGGATAAAATCAACCGCAGCGCCGGGGATTGCCCGGCCTGTCAGGCGAGATGTTTCTAACATAAATTTTAACCATATGCGCTAAATGAATATTTTAAAATAAAATGGGCTCAAACTGGGATTTTCTTAAGGTTATTATGTGTAGGTGTAAGCTTCCCCTAAAACTGGGCCACTGTCGATTAGAGTTTTTCAAATATTTTA